>JAABUQ010000061.1_pt1 | contig 193097 bp, 185 predicted proteins | sample 5560001 | NCBI WGS metagenome assembly JAABUQ01 (sample SAMN10711888, study PRJNA513371) | rock metagenome | isolation source: Antarctica rocks | place: Antarctica: Victoria Land, Finger Mt nord | collected 2015-12-18
GACCAACCTCCTCAAGCTCCTTCCGCCGGTCCGCGATTGCGCTAAACCTTCGAGAGGAGCAACCTTTGTTCGGGGGGGGTCAATTCTCGACGACCGCCAGGGGGTCAAATCTCGACGACCGTTACCAGATAACGAAAGAATGGAAATGGAGGGGATTTCCAGTCTGGTCTGACAGCGGGATCGTCTGCACAGGCGAGTCCTACAAGACTCACGTAAAGCTCACTTTCGCGAAGGGCGCTTCCCTCAAAGACCCAGCGGGCATCTTCAATTCCAGCTTAGATGGGAACGCAAGGCGCGCAATCGATCTGCATGAAGGCGACAAGATCAATGAATCTGCCTTCAAGGAGATAATCCGCGCTGCAGTCAAGCTGAACTCCAAAGGAAAGAAATAGCGACGGCCGGCTATTGCGCATCGCTGATCAGATATAAAACCGGGAGATGGGGAAGTCTCCTGATGCTCGCCTGACAGCGGTCAGCGCCGAGGCATGTGTAGAATTCCATCAATGCTCGGCCGGCATCCCGACGAGACAAGATGTAGACAGATCTCCTTCAGGCGTTATTGGGATGTGCCCCTCTACGTCTGGCCCATTGCAGTTAAGATCTCGTTTGTCGGCGCCGCAATTTCGTGGCCGAACCGAAAGGAAGTTGTCAAGCTCAGATTCGTCCGGACGGATCGTTTGATAGCGGCGAGACAGTGAAGCAAGAAGCCGTATCTACGCTTGCGGTGGTCGATCGAGACACTCGCAGGTGATGTTAAGGCCGCCGCTGACACCGCCGCAAGCCAACCGACTTTGAAGGTATATATCGATCTTCGCCGAGCCCGAGCATTGAGGAGACCAATAGCAATGGAAACGCAACCGGCAAAACCATCAATCGCCGATCATTCTCGGCTCTTAGCTCTCGGATTCTTTCGACGCGTCTGGGCGCCGCCACACGATCTGAGCGCTATAGACGACCTTATGACGGAGGATTACCGAATTACGACGGCGCCGTAAAAGTTGTCGCCGGTCGCGATGCATTCAAATCAGGAAGGTGACCGTGTCGTATCCCGATGGATCTGCGGAGGAACGAATAATGGAATGTTCGGCCTGCCTCCAGACGGTGCTCCGGTGTCATTTTCTGGGATCGCGATCTGGCGTGTTAAAGATGGGAGATTGGCGGAGTGTTGGGTCGAGCGTAGTGCTTCGGAACTCTTCAACGGCCTCTTAGGGGAAATAGTACGCCTGTCGGGTCGTGTCGCTGCTTGCCGTGGAGAGCCGTTCACAAGAGCTCCGTCGCATAGTCCGCGGCAAGAGCCTTTGCTTTCGCAAATTGAGCGGCTTTTGCAGCGTCATCGAGCTTGAGTGGCGTCGACGTCCTGCTCGGAACGGGCGTTCCGACGGCGAGGAAGAATGCGTCTTGGCCGGCTGGCGCGCAGGTGCACAGCACATGCGCTGGTTTGTCGGAATCATTGTGAATGAAGTGCGGTGCATTCGCCGGTACGTTTGCGCTTTCACCCGCTCGAACGGTGACTTTTTCGCCTCGAAACATTACGACGACTTCGCCTTCCAACACGCTGAACGTCTCCTCGAAGTTATGGCGATGCGGCGGGGGTCCGCCCCCAGGCGGGATTTGCATGTCGATCAAGCAGAATTTGTCCGCAGTATCTTCGCCCCTTAGAAGCAAGGTGTAGATGTTGCCGGCAAGAGCGACGTGGCTCAGCGTCGCATCTTGGTCAGGGCCGACGAGCGTCAGTCTCCTCTTTAAATCGTCCTGCGGCAATTGTCTGGCGGGGGTAGTTGCGTCGTTGGTGTCGTTCATCGCGTCTCTTTCGTGCTTGACTGTTAACGTAGAAATGATGGTAGTACGCGGTTAAATTTAGGTCGTGCCTCGTGAAGCGGTCAACGTGAGTACATGCCGCACGACTTCTTCGGGACGTTCCTCGGGGATGAAATGACCGCAGTCGGCAACGAGAGTACTTTCCACGGTCTCGGCGACAAGTGAAAGCATCTCGCCGACACGCGCGCCCAGGCCCTTAGCTCCGCCGAGGGCGAGCACCGGCACGCGAACCTTATTACGCATTAGCGGTGCAGTCTGTTCGATGCTCGCGAACGCCGTTCGATACACACCAAGTGCGCCCAAAACACCTTTACGTCCAGAGAACGTGCGCAAATACTCGTTGACGACGCCGGCCTCGAAAGCTGCGTGGTTGACAACGGCCGAGCCATCATAAAACCACTTCAGGAAGGCGCGCTCGTGACCGACGATGAGAGTCTCCGGTACGCCGGGCGCGAGTGGAAGAATCCACCACCACATCGAGCCGTGTCTCATCGCTTCCGGCGTAAAGGTGATGACCTTCGTAAGCACTTCAGAGAGCATCACCGGAGCCTCAATGTAGAGCAGGCTTGCGACTTCATCGGGATGGTCGGCAGCCCAAAGTAGCGCCGGCGGAGCGCCCATGTCGTGAGCAACAAGCGTGACTGGCCGTCCGCCGCCGAATTGTATTGCGTCGACGAGGGCACGAAATTCTTCGGCAAGGGCGCGCGCTTCGTACCCGTCCGTGCCTTCCGGTTTATCGGAATCGCCGAAGCCGCGCATGTCCGGTACGAGGACGCTCAAGCCGGCGTCGACCAGTTTAGGCGCGACGTGCCGCCACCCGTACGCGGTGCTAAGGAAGCCGTGCCAGCACCGGTGTGCCATTTGGATCACCGCCGATCCAGTAGTGCAGACGCACTCCGCCGACCGTCACGGTTTCGCTCGTGAAGTGCGGAATCAACGCCATTGGTTGTACATTCGTCATGCGTTTCTTTTTTCGTCTACCTCGTCTACTGCTACGCAGCAGAGTGCATTGGTACGGAACCAAGCCATAGTGTGCGCGAGAAGACTACCGGCGTCACACCGTCAATGCCGCCGACTGTGCCGCGCTCGTGAGTGACGCCTGAAGCATCGGGTACGTGCTCCATCACCTCATCGAACGGTATGCGTGCTTGCGGACCACTCATCTTTCCCTTTCATGGCGGCGACCTGCGCACGAATCGCCGCGACAACGTCGCGGTCGGCCGGCGTCAGCAGATGCGGGATTTCGCGCGTAACGCGCCTGTCGCGATTCGTTGCATTAGTCACGGGATACAACGGTGGTTGCGAGCGACGGATAGTCAGTATAGCCCGTTTTGTCGCCACCGTAATAAGTTCCGGGGTCCGGTGGATTCAACGGTGCGCCGGTCTTGAGACGGGCGACGAGATCGGGATTCGCGAGGACGAACTGACCGAGCGTCGCGACGTCTGCGAGACCTGCGTCGATATCGACCGCGATGTCTTCGCGAGGACGCCCGGCTCGATTGACGAGTAACGCCGTAGGCCACGCGCCGCGAAACCAGCGCAGCAATTCTTCGTCGCCGGCGTGCAAGACGTGCAAGTACGCCAGCTTCAGGGGGGGCAAGCTCGGAGACGAGCTCGTGATAGAGCGCTCTTGTGTCGCCTTCGACGATATCGTTAAATGGGTTAGCCGGTGAGATGCGCATGCCCGTGCGGTCCGCTCCGATCTCGTCGGCGCCTGCTGCAGCTACTTCAACGGCAAAGCGAACCCGATTCGTAATCGTTCCACCGTAGTCGTCGATGCGCTGGTTGGCATTTTCGCTCAAGAACTGATGAACGAGATAGCCATTTGCGCCGTGAATTTCGACGCCGTCCGCGCCAGCCGCAATCGCGCAAGCGGCGGCGTGCCGAAACTCATTTCGCGCCTCTTCGATATCCGCAATCGACATCGCACGCGGCTCCGGAATATCGAGCATCCCCTGCGCCGTGAACATCTCCGCTTTTGGCTTGATCGCCGACGGGGCCACCGGCTGCCTGCCGTGTGGGGTATTGGTCGGATGTGCGATCCGGCCAACGTGCATTAATTGCAGGTAAAGGCGGCTGCCGGCAGCATGCACCGCATCGGCGATGAGCTTCCAGCCGGCGATGTGTTCCGCCGTGTAGATCCCCGGCGTCAGCACGTATCCTTGCTCGTTTTCCGATGGCTGCGTGCCTTCACTAATGATGAGTCCGAGCGACGCGCGTTGGGCTTAATATATCGCATTGAGGCTCGTCGGCACGCCCTCGGGCGTCGAGCGGTCACGGGTCATCGCCGCCATCGCGAGGCGATTCTTAAGTTCTACGCGCCCAACCGAAACGGGCTCCCAAAGCTTTTCCAATAAATATTCTTTCAATTCGTATGTCTGGTATGTCGTTCATCGAAGCGTATCAGTAACTTCGTACGCTCATGCCGAGCGTCGCAAGGCGGCATCAAGCCGGTGCTTTGATAGCTTGATTCTGTTCTTACGCTTTGCTCGGGCGGGGATGTGACGGTAGTATAAGGCTATGCTCGAGCTCTGTCCAATGCATGGGTAATATGCCTATCATGCACAGGGTTCATAGAGGTATCCGCACTCGTGCGTACTGAGACGTTGCCTTTTAGCGATCTTAACCTGCTTCGCCCGCTCGTAGCGTTGCTTGCCGAACGACACGTCACACGCGCTGCGATGCAGTGTGGATTGACCCAACCGGCAATGAGCCGTGCTCTCGAGCGGCTCCGCGCGTCTCTCGGCGATGAGCTTCTCATCCGGCGAAATAACGATTACGAATTAACACCTCGCGCAGAGCAACTGCGTGTGCGACTCCAAGACATTCTTCCGGAACTCGACAGTGCGATCCAAGGCGAGCGATTCAATCCGTCACAGAGCCGCGAGCATTTTCGCGTGGTTTCGACCGCCTACGCGAGCATCGTGCTCGTGCCACAGATCGTCTCGCGCGTCAATGCCCTTGCGCCGCTCGCGGTCTTCGATGTCGAACCGTGGCGTGACGGTTCTGCCGCCGACATCGACGCGGGCCATTCGGATCTCGCGATCGTCGGTATCGATCAAACGGCGGCCTTCGAAGTGGAAACGATCCTCGAAGACAAACTCGTATGCATCGTCGATCGCAATCATCCGCTCTGCGGCGAACCACTCACGCTCGAGCGGTATGTTCGGTATCCGCATGTCGCAATCGCCCTGGAACGCGGCGGTCAGCCGTGGATCGATCGTCCGCTCCAGCAGCGCGGACTCGCGCGACACATTGCCTTCCGCAGCTGGTGCCACACTTCCGCAGCCCTCGCGCTCGTCGATTCGCCGATGATTTTTACGGCTGGCCGGCGTTGGTGGCAGCGCTTCGAGCGCAAGGACCAATACGCGGTGCTCGTAGCTCCGCAGGAATTCGAACAGTTCCGCTACGGCATGGCATGGCACCGAAGAAAAACGTCAAATGCGGCGCACGCGTGGCTGCGCGACATCGTCCGGAGTGTTGCTGCGGCATTGTGAGATTGTGAGACGGCGCCGATCGACCATCTAGCCATCACGCCGCTCCGCGTGAACCGCATTCTACACGGTCTCGTCGAGGACATGACCGCCGCGACGCCGGCTCGGCTCCTAGCGGTGACGGAGGATATCGTGCACGCGACGTTCTTCCTAATGGACAACCGTGCCGTCGACGGAATCGATCTCGAGGTCCACGGGGGGGTATCCAGCTCTCTAAAACGATAGGGCTTCAGCAACTTCTCTAGCGTCTCCGAATGTGATCAGCGAAGCTGCCGCCGCATAAAAATGGTTGCCTGTGGATTGTCGTTATATCGCTCACACGCGCTGTATCCACGACGCTCGTAGAAGCGAAGGGCCGCACGTAGATCGTCCTTCGTATCGAGATAGGCAAAACGATAGCCTTGGCTGACGGCATAGCCTTCAAGGGCATCCATCAGCTCATCCGCAACGCTCATGCCGCGATACGATTCCTTCACGAACAGGCGCTTTACCTCACACGCTTCGGCGATTATCGGGAGGGGTCGCAATACAACGCACCCGACGATATGTGCTTCGTGTGAGGCGAGCCAAATCCCAGAATTCCCGTTGAAGTATTGCGCCAGTTTCTTTTGATCGTCGCGAACAAGCACTCCAATTAAATCGCAATACTCCTCAATAATACTGCGGGCATCCATCAGCTCATCCGGCGATGCTCGATGTATCCGTATCTTTGATTCTAAGCTCATCTCTTCGTGCTCGGTTCGTTTCCTGCCCCGAGCTCACCGGCCCGGCCACGGTTTAGACGCTGGAGAAACCGGCGGGCAAGACATCTAAACCTTCGCGGAGGGCCACAATCCAAACGGCATGTTCGAGGAACCGGTGTAGCGGGGAAACCACGGCGTCTCGTGGAGTCCCGATGGTCAGTAAATGCCGGGGCAACAATCACAAGTGAGGAAGAAGTAGATGAACCCGATCGCCCTTCTGATTGGACTGCTGCTGCCACCAGTCGCCGCCCCGATCTCGGGACATTTCGCGCTGGACGGCGGGATGCCGAAGACGCACGGTTACCTCGCCGTCTCGCGGGTCGGCGGCGAAGCGCTGACGCGCAAGATCGACCTCCACCTCACGACGGACGAAGGCACCACCATCCGCCGCTACGACGTCGACATGACCAAGTTGCTGCACCTAATCATCGTCAGCGACGACTTCACGACGTTCATGCACGTGCATCCGACGCTCGGTCCGGACGGACATTTCACGCTCGTGCAGCGCTTCCCCAAAGCCGGGCTCTACCACGTCTACGGTGATGCCAAGCCGACAGGGCTCTCGCAGCAAGTCTTTCGTTACGATGTGACGGTCGGGACGGTAGGTTCGCCGCAATCTCGCGACCTGCGCCCGAGTGGCACGACGGCGTTCGTCGACGGCTATCGCGTGTCGCTCGATTCGGCGTCGTTGCATGCAGGCACCGAGAATCAACTGATCGTTCATATCACGCGTGACGGTAAACCGGCGAACGCCCTGCACCCGTACCTCGGCGCCCTCGCGCACGGCGTCTTTCTCAACGCTCGCACGCTCAAGTACGAACACGTTCACCCAATCTCCCTCGAAGACGCGCATGCATCGATGTCGCGCATGTCCGGCATGAACGCACCTCCGCTTCCCGAGGGATCGCGCAGTTCGCCCGACTTGCAGCTGCACGTCAACGTGCGCGAGCCCCGGCACGTATAAGGCGTGGTTGCAGTTTCGAGGTGGTCGAAGGCTGCACGTCGCGTCCTTCGTGCTCGCCGCGCGCTGAATGTCGACGCGTTCTTCTACCGCCAGCGCCTCGCAACGCGCCGCAGCGAGTCAGTCGCCGCAAAACGCACGTCCGCACGTCCGCACGTCCGCACGTCCGCACGTCCGCACGGTGGCTTACCACAAGCTGTAACCCCCGTCGACGACGATAACCGCGCCGGTCATGAAACTCGACGCCTCCGACGCGAGATAGACGACCGTCGGACCGAGCTCTTGCGGCTGGCCCGGACGCAGCATCGGTGTGTCTTCTATCCAATAGCGGTGGAATTGCGGGTCTTCGACGGGCGCCATCGCGGTCGCGATGTAGCCCGGCGCAATCGCGTTGACTCGAACGTTGTACGGCGCCCACTCCGCCGCTAATGAACGCGTCAAGTGGTGGACGGCTGCCTTCGAGGCGTTGTACGCGGGTTGAGACTGCGGCCGGTTGACGATCGCGGCCGACATCGACCCGACGTTGACGATAACGCCCGCTCGACGCTCCACCATCGTGCGTCCGATCGTCTGCGAGCAATACCACAGCCCGTGCACGTTCACGTCAAAGACGTGATGCCATTCGTCATCCGGTACGTCGATCGCGGCGCGATGGTAACACACGCCCGCGTTGTTGACCAAGATGTCGACCGGACCGAGCTGCGCACTGACGTCGCGCAGCAACGCTTCGATCTGGCCGCGATCGGTAACGTCGAGAGGCGCAGCGATCGCACTGCCGCCGCTTGCCGTGATCTCCGCCGCTGCCGCGCGGCAGCCGTCGAAATCGCGCGCGGCGATGACGACGTGTGCCTCGGCCTCTGCGAGCGCGCGGGCGAGGCTAACGCCGATGCCGGTGCGACCGCCGGTCACGATCGCGACTTTGCCCGTGAGTTTGAAGCTGTCGAAGAGCGCCATTGTGTCCCCTATTGCGTGGCGTTCTGCTTAAGGACGTGCCCGTGTTGCCCTGATTTAACCGCGGGCATTTCATTTTGCCCAACGTAACAACATCGCCCGAATCGCATAGGTAAGAACAGTTCGGTCCGCCCGGAGACGTCCGTCAGCGCGATTGTTAGGTCGATCCGGCTCGCTGCGCGCGTCTAGTGTTGCTGCGGGTAGATGATCGCCTTCATCGAGTTGGTGTCGCGCTCACCGATCGTCAGTGCCTCGGCCGTCTGCTCGAGCGTGAAATGGTGAGTTACCAGCGGGGTGACGTCAACGCGGCCAGAGGCGACGAGCTCGATGGCGATCGGCCAGGTATTATTGTAGCGGTTGACCGTGCCGAGCGTCAGCTCGTTGGGGTTCAGCTGTGACAGCGGCAGCCCGATCAAGTCCTCCTTCGACATCCCGACCATCGCCGCTCGCCCGGCCGGACGCAACCGACGCATGCCCGCGGCGAGGACGCCCGGCGCGCCCGAGCACTCGATCAGCACGTCGAAATCAGCATCGGACGGCGCGTCGCTGCGCTCGGTCGTGAAGCCCATGGACTCGGCGAGCTTGCGCCGAAAGTCCGAGATGTCCGTGATCGTCACGGTCCGTGCGCCGAACGCACGCGCCGCGGAGGCGGACACCAGGCCCACGGGTCCGGCGCCCGTCACCAGCACGTCGTCGCCGGGCATCAAGTTGGCACGCTTGCAAGCCCAGATACCGACCGACAGCGGCTCGAGCAGCGCGGCCTGATCGAACGTCATCGAGTCCGGGATCGGGAAGAGGTTGCGGGAGTCGATAAGCATGTGCTCGAGCAGCGCCCCGTCGTAAGGCGGGGTCGCGAGGAAGACGAGATCCGGACACAGGTGGTAACGGCCGAGGCGGCACTCGCGGCAATTCCGACACGGCGTGCCCGGCTCGATGGCAACGCGATCGCCCGGCGCGACGTTGGTGACTTCGGCGCCGACCGTCTCGACGACTCCGGAGACCTCGTGCCCTAACACGATCGGTCCCTTCACGATATAGTCGCCGATCCGCCCGCGCACGAAGTATGAGTGGTCGGATCCGCACACGCCGACGGCTTCGATCCGCACGACCGCCTCGCGCGGGCCTGGCTCGGGGATTCCCCGGTCTTCGATCTTGATCTCGTTCAGAGCGGTCATCACTGCGGCACGGTTCGGCATGGCGTTCTTTCCTCTCGGCTAAAATTATGACGGCAGGGTGTCGACGTCGAGCTTGACGCTTAGGCGCGACCGTGAGACACGCGTGACCTCCGCGCTAGGGAGTCGACGATGACGGCGGTCGCGAGCACCGCCCCGGTGATCATATACCGCAGCGACGACGACAGGTCGAGCAACGTCAACCCGCTGGCGATCGACTGAATGACGATGATGCCGAGCAGTGCGGAGTAGGCGTTGCCGCGCCCGCCGAAGAGGCTCGTGCCACCGATGACGGCCGCCGAGATGGCGTTGAGATTGACGTCGCCGGTGCCGGCCTGCTGGCTGGCCGACGCCAGGCGTGCAGCGCCGAGCACTCCGCCGACCGCGGCGAACAGCGAGCAGAGGATGAACGCGCTCGTGTAAATGCGCCCGACGTGGATGCCGGCACGGCGCGCGGCCTCGCGGTTGCCGCCGACCGCGGTCAGCGAGCGGCCCCACTGCGTCCGAGTCAGGGCGTAGTTCATGACGACGACCAGACCGCTGAAGAGGCCGAACATCCATGGCGCGCCGCGGTCACGGTTGAGGTAGGCGACAATCAGCTCGAGCGCAACCAAAATCGCGCCCGCGCGCACGAGCAGCTGGGTCAACGAGCTGGAAGACAGTCCGGCGGCACGACGGCGAGCGGCGGTGCTGTAGTCCGATGCGAATAGCCCGGCCGCGGCGAGCGCCGCGATGGCATGCGCGACCACGTGCGGCATGCAGTACAACTGACCGAAGTTGACCGCCGGCGAGCCGTAGGGCAGATTGACCGACCCGCCCTGACCGAGGATGTAAAGCTGCATCCCAAGGACGGCGAGCAGGCCGGCCAGGGTGGCGATGAAGCTCGGCATGCCGAACCGGTTGAACAAGAGCGCGTACACGGCGCCGATCACCGCGCCGGACGCCACCGCGGCGAGCACCGCGAGCACCGCCGGCCAGCCGTGGTTGACCCACAGGACGCCGAGCAGCGCGGATGAGAAGCCGCTGACCGAACCGACGGACAGGTCGATCTCGCCGACCATCAGCACGCACACGATGCCGAGCGAAATCACACCCACCGTGGAACAGTCGAAGAGGAGGTTGACGAGGTTGTTACTTGAGAGAAAGACTTGGTTGAGGCTTTCGAAGGCCGTCCAAATGATGATGAGGCCGACGACGACCGGCAGCGCTCCGAGGTCTCCCGAACGCACTCGGCCGAGGAACGCCGCAACCGTTCCTCCGATGCCGGATTCGTGTTTGACCCGCTCGTCGCTGCGGTCGAGCAGCGGCTGGGACGGGGCATCTTCCTCGATGACGTCGGGCACTTCTATTCTCCTTGATCCTGACGGGCCCGCGCCTGCCGGCTGGAACGGCGCGAGACCGAGTTATCGGAGGCTCCGGTGATGGCGCCGACCAGCTCCGCGTTGGATGCGTCGGGGTAAAAAATGCCGTTGTTGCGTCCAAGGCGGAGCACGACGATCCGGTCCGCGACGGCGCGGACGTCCTCCATGTTGTGGCTGATCATCACGACGCCGAGACCGCGGTCGCGGACCCGCTCGATCAGGTTGAGAACCTCGGCGGTCTGCGCGACACCCAGCGCCGCGGTCGGCTCGTCGAGAATGATCATCTTCGGGTCGAGCAGCAGCGCCCGGGCGATCGCAACGGTCTGCCGCTGACCGCCGGATAGCGAGGCGACCGGGATGCGGACGCTTGGGATGCGGGCCGACAACTCGCGCAGCAGCGTCCAGGCCCGGTTTTCCATGGCGACCTCGTCCATGCGCAGCGGGCTGATTTCTTGGCCGAGGAAAATATTGGCCACCACGTCCAAGTTCTCGCAGAGGGCGAGATCCTGGAATACGGTCGCGATACCGAGGGATAGCGACGCGCTCGGATCGGCGGCGGTCACCGCCTGCCCTCGGAACGTCATCGTGCCCGCCGTTGGCTGATGCACGCCCGCAAGCACCTTCACCAATGTCGACTTGCCGGCGCCGTTGTCGCCGACGAGCGCGACGACCTCACCGGCGCTGACGTCGAGATCGATGTCGGTCAGGGCCGACACCGCGCCAAAATGTTTGGAGATGCCGCGCAGGCTGAGCACCAACTCGCCCGCAGGCGCCGGACGCTGCAACGTGTCAGTCATACGAGCGAGCCTTTTCCTAGAGTTTCTGGAGGTCGCGGAAGACGGGAAGCGTCCGGCCGGAAGTGCGGATGCGAACTGGCCGGGACGCTCGGATCACGAGGTGATGCCGAGCTTGGCGCAGCCGGCGGCGTAGCGGCCGGTGCACAGCTGAGCCGGCGTCTGGATCGGTTTGCCGCCGACCCGCTTTTGGATGATCTCGGCCTTGAGGTTGCCGGCCGTGACGATGGCGGGCGTGAATAGCTTTGTCGGCGAGCCGAACAGCGTCGTATCGGCCTTGGGCGACTGGCCCTTGAGCAGGCCGAACGCAACATCTGCCGCCGCGGCGGCAACGATCTCGCTCGGCTTGGAGATGGTGTTGTACTGATCGCCGGCAATGATGAGCTGCAGCCCCGCGATCGTCGCGTCGTTGCCGGTGACAGGCGGAACCGGGTCGACGCCCGCCGCCTTGAAGGCCGCAATTACCGCACCACCGGTGCCGTCATTGGCGGCGACGACGCCCACGATCTTCTTCGGGAAGCGCGTTACCTGGCCGCTGGCCCACTGCTGGGCCTTCGTCGGGTCCCAATTCGGAGTGTCGTACTCGGCGAGGGTCGTGAACCCGCTGCCGGCGAGGCCTTCATGGATGCCCTTCTTGATGAGGCCGGCCGCCGCGTCGGTCGGCGACCCGTTGACCTCGAGAAGACCGCCGGCGCTCGGTTTGACGCCCTTCGTCTTAAGGTCCTGGACGAGCGACTGCGCGATCGTCTTTCCGATCTGCTCGTTGTTGAAGGAGACGTAATAGTCGACTTTTACCGACGGGATGGGCCGGTCGTAGGAGATGACTTTCACACCCTGACTCTGCGCTTGTTTGACCAGCGACGCGGCTGCAGTGGAGTCGACGGGGTCGATGACGATCGCCTTCGCGCCCTGTGAAACGACCGAGTTGAACTGCTGCTGCTGCTTCGATGCGTCGGCGTCGGCATTCTGATAAAGCACCGTGCAGCCCGGACACAGCTTTTTCATCTCGGCGACAAAGCCAGGACGGTCGTGCTCTTCGTAGCGGGTCGAACCCTCGTCCGGCATGAGAAAGGCAACTTTGGCCTTGGACGCGTCGCCCTTAGAGTCGGCTGCTAGCGCGGTTGTTCCGCTGAGGACACCAGCCACGAGCGCCGCCGCGCCAATTGATTTACACACGGCTGCTAAAGCCATCGGATTCTCCATTCATGTCGGCCGTTGATGATGGCCCGGCCTCGCTTTGCTCGGGCTTGCGGCGCGGAGCGAAGATAGTTTTACCCCGTAAAGCGATGTCCTCCGGCACCGCGTTGCGGAACTACTTGCAGCGCGTCCGCGCGTCAGCGCGATATCGCCAGCCAGCGAGATAGTCGCTGCGCTGCGTTGGTACTCGGCGTGCAAAGCGATGGCGAAGAAGAGACTTTGGAACGGATCTGCGCGCGGTGTCCTTAGCGACGTCGATACTGGCCACGCGCAAGCGAACCATACATGTCCCTATCGCCACGGGGTCACGACACAGTCGCTTGCGGATGGAACTAGCTTGGCGCCGTCCGGGCTCTGCAGGACACTCTCGATTGCACTGAAGCCGTCGAGGAACTCTTGCGTGCGCTCGGTTGAGGGAAACCGGTCCGTGCACGCCATTGTCCGTGCTCCGTCCCACGCCCCGCATGCCTCTCTCAATTGCGGGGGACGTCAGTAACCCCCAGCGACTCACTTCGCGCTGTCGATACGGTGCGCGAAGCCTGGGGTCGAATTGACGTGTGCGTGAACAATGCCGGCGTCGCGATGGTAGGCCCGGCCGTACACGTCACGCTCGAACAATGGAACCGCGCAAGCCTGCGCTCAAGCGATGATCGCGCAGCGTTCAGGCTTGATCGTAAAGGTTGCCTCGATATCGGGATTGATCGTCAACGTCCCTCAGGATCAGACCGTTTACAATATCTCAGAAAGCCGCGGTCATCATGGCAACCAAGTCTAGCGTCTGAATGGGCGCAATACGGCATCCGCGTGAACGCGATTGCGCCGGGTTACATGCGCACCGAGCAGACCGCGTCGTCTCTCGAAGATCCGGAGCCTCTGACGCATCGAGTTTCGAGACGGAAAGCTTTCTCGTGGTCGACGGCGGTTACACGATCCGCTGAAAAAGTCTTACGATGTATGCTGTAACGTGCGGCTCGCTTCTTCGTCAATCGCGACGAACGCTGCCGTTTCGATGACGAACGCGAGAAACCGCGCAGCCGAAGCCGGCACGTCGCGATCGGTTGACGTCACGAGGTGCCAGTTCCGCGCAAGCGGCGTCAGTGCAGTCGGCACGGTCTGCAATGTCCCAGCCGACACCTCACCACCGACTGCGTCCCGGGACGCGAGCGAAACCCCAAGGCCCGCCCGTACACAAGCCTGAATCGCCCCGTTTGAGTTGATCGTCAACCGCGGCGGATCGATCCCCAACTGACCGAGCACGTCCTCCGTTGCAGCCCGCGTCCCCGAGCCCGGCTCGCGCACCAACCAGACCGTCTGCGCGAGCGCGATCGCATCGTAGGTCCGCGCCGCGGCCGCGACCACCACCAGCTCGTGTGCGCGCGTCGCAACACTCCTAAAGGGCTGGCCCGCCGGCGGCCGTCCTGCGAGCACGAGATCGACTTCCCAGTGTCCTAACCGATCCCAAACCCGTGCGTGGTTGCCGACTTCGAGCTCGACGTCGAGCTCCGGCTCGCGCTCGCGAAACTGGCGTAACAATTCCGGCGCGAGATATTCTGCAGCGGTCGTTACCGCCGCGATGCGCAGGCGACGCGGTTCGAATTTCGCCGCCTGGCGCGCGCGCTGCGTTCCCTCCGCCATGAGCGCGAAGACCCGGCGCCCGTAGATCGCGAGTTCCGTTCCGGCCTCGGTAAGCACGAGCCCGCGCCCGTTACGCGCGACGAGCGGAACCCCGACCTCCCGCTGCAGGCCTGCCAGGGCCGCCGAGACGGCCGGTTGCGAGACGACGAGCACCTCCGCCGCTTCACGGACGGAGCCGGTGCGCGCGACTTCGAGGTACATGCGGAGTTGGTTCAGGGATAGCATAACGGTCCGCTTATAGTTTACCTTTCCCTCGGCCCTCAACCTATCTCTACGCGTGTCTGCCGAGTCGGTGTGAGTTCGGGCCTGAGTCGTCTGCGTTGGCCGGCGTAGCGAGTGCGCCGGCCGCAAAGCCGAATGCGAGATGGCGGCGGTCGGAGAGCTTGTCGATACGACCGTCTTCGGCGCACTATCCAAATGCAGGTTTGATGCGTGCCGTTAGACGGCAATGATGTCTTCGAAAGACCGCGTTGTACTGCGTCGCTTTTCCGCAACGCGGAGGCGACGGACGCGAGTGAATCCGCAGACCGGGGACGAACGAGGCATGAAACACACGTTGCGCAGCCGCGATCGGGCAAGCACCTTCACTCGTGCGCGGCGCCTGGAGGACCGTATCGTCCGCTCAGTCGTGCGTCGCCAGCTCGTGCGAACCTACGGTACGAGCGGATGAATCTTCAGAGATTGCCCGACGCGCGCGCCTATCTCGACGCGCTCTCCGATCCGGTCTCACGTGCCGACGTCGAACGTCGCTTCGGTGCGCTCGAGTGTTCACCAAACGGTCTGCCGAAAGTCTACGCAGGTGCATTTTCCACCACGTTCCATTGCGAGACGCCCGGCGGCGGCGTCGCATTGCGTTGTTTCACCCGGAGCGCTGACGACCTCGAACGATACGTCGTCATCGCCGACTCCCTGCGCCACGTGCGCACCGCGGCGCTGTGCCGAACGCAATATGTGCCGTATGGCATTCGCATCGGCGACGCGTGGTGGCCGGCAATCGAGATGGAATGGATCGCGGGCCGCACGCTCGACGCCGAGATCGAGGCCCGGCTTGCGGACAGCGACGCCATGTTGGAACTCGCAACGAGGTTTCGCGAAACGGTGCAGTCCCTCGGCGCGCTCGGCATCGCGCACGGAGACTTACAACACGGCAATATTCTCGTTGCGGACGGTCAGGTGCGGCTTATCGATTACGATGCAATGTTCGTGCCTGCGCTCGCGGGAATGTGTCAGCTCGAATACGGAGACCGCAATTACCAGCACCCGAAGTACCGGACGGCGCCATTTGACGGACGACTCGACCGGTTTTCCTCAATCGTCATCTATACGGCTTTGGTCGCGCTAGCCGCAGATCGCTCGCTTTGGTCTCGTTTCAACGTCGGCGGCACGATGTTCCGGGTGAACGATTTCACGTCGAACGGGTCATCCGAACTCTTCCGCACGTTGCTCGCAAATACGGCAACGAGCGGACTCGCGCGAGCGCTGCTCGTCGCGTGTCGGATGCCGGTCGAGGAAGTTCCGACGCTCGAGGAGGTTATCAGGACTTCCGCCCGCCCGCTGCCCACGTTCTCGCCGGAGGTAGCGCGCGAAGCTCCGCCACCGAGTCGACCGGCGATACCGCTCGTTCCGCCGCGGGCGGCGGTCGTCGAGCCCTCGCGCGCCCGGACCGCCGCGATTCCCGATCGTCACGCCGCATCTGCAGCCGCCGCCGGCGCGCAGACAGACGCGACCGGCCGTACGAGGTCGACTTGCGACGCTTCTGGGACTCGTTGCCCTTTTCGTGTTCGGGGTGTTGGCGAGCTTCGCAATCACCGTTGGGCAGCATCGCCTCGCGCAAGGTCCTGCCGTGCAGCCGCCGCCCACGACGGTAGCGCTCGCGAAGCCTACACCTCGTATGCATGAAGCCGTCGCCGTGATACCGCGATCGGCTGCGACACGTGTGCCGCCATCGAGGCCTGCCGCAACGGCCGTGCGTAAAGCCAGGACTATCTCGAAGCCAAAGGTTGTCACTCCGGCGAGGGCCGGCCACGTGATGGCGGCTGCTCCCACGCTGAAGGCTATCAAGAAGGCAAAGGTTGTCACTCCGGTGAGGGCCGGCCACGTGATGGCGACTGCTCCCACGGTAAAGGCTATCAAGAAGGCAAGGGTTGTCACTCCGGTGACGGCCGGCCGGGTGATTGCGGCTGCCCCCACGGTCAAGTCGAGGCCGGCGACTTCGGGAAGAAGCGCCAACATTGCCGCGTTGCGAGGCGCGTGGCAGATCGTTGAGGCGAACGTGGAGGACGGGTCGATGGTATGGCGTGGCAACGTCGCCGTCGCCAATGGCGGCACGCTCTTCGTCGATGCTCACAAAGAAAGCGTCGCGGGTGTGTCGGCCTCGCGATGCGAGCGCCGGACCGTGCTGTCGTTTGCGGTCGGCGCGACGGCACGCAACGTGCCATACCGCGAGGTGAACTGCGCGGGCACGACCTCACACGGAGAGGTACTCCTAAACCGATTCTCGCCGAACGAAGGATCGTTTAGCGGAACCTTTTGGCAAGGCGGAGTCAAGCTCGGAGCGTTTACGGCGCGCAAGCTCTGACGCTCGCGCCGACGCCCCGGGCCGCGACGCCGCCGGCCGGGGCGTCACTCGGGGAAAAGCCGGCCGTTGGATCGTAGGCGGAGACGCATTGCGATACACCGTCCCCCATTTGTTTGCAGTCCGCGACGAATGCTACGCCTTCGCTAGTCCTCACTCGCTTTTACTACCGCCGTAGCGGCCAATTGGACGTGTACTTAGCTTTTTGCCTAGCGCGCGCTCGCGAAAAGCGGTAACTTTCTAGCTAGATCGTTCATCGGAAGGACGTCACCGGCGGCGAGCGCTACAAAAGCAATTGAGTTGTCTTCAAGAACGTCTGCTATCCAACTAGTTTGACGATCCGGTGCTTGACCGAATGCCGAGACTGGCGTTGCGCCTCGGAGTTCTGCGCGATAGCGAAAGCTATAGTCCGCAAGTTGACCGATGCCGTAACGCATCCGATCAACGGCATCGCGCACATTAGTTAAACTTTTTGCTTCGGATTAAGGCGGCGCTTTTCCCCAAACTCCGCAAGCGTCGTACAGCCGTTCAATTCCTTTGGCAAAATTAGCGGCGGAATAAAACCTGGAGGCAGTGTAGATTTTTTGATCGTTTAAGTGTTCGAAGGCATTTTGCGCGGCCTCTGGCTCAAGAATGAGTATCATAAACAAAGGGTTATGATTCTTCGCAAAAACAGTATTTGACGTCTATCCCTTTATGGATCAAACTTCCGTCATGGCAGTTGAAGACGTGAAGAAAAACAACCGTCTCGAGGCCGGCGTGACGCCCTATGCGGAGATGGGCTATTGGCAGCCGGACTACGAGCCCAAAGACACCGACATTCTCTGTGCCTTCCGCATCACGCCGCAGCCGGGCGTCGATCACGTCGAGGCGGCCGCCGCCGTCGCGGGCGAATCGTCGACGGCGACGTGGACGGTCGTTTGGACGGATCGTCTGACGGCCTACGAGCACTATCAGGCGCGCGCCTACCGCGTCGATCCGGTGCCTGGCAACCCCGAACAATTCATCGCGTACATCGCGTACGATATCGACCTCTTCGAAGAGGGCTCGATCGCGAACCTCACCTCGTCGATCATCGGCAACGTCTTCGGCTTCAAAGCGCTCAAAGCGCTCCGCCTCGAAGATATGCGGATCCCCGTCGCCTACGTCAAGACCTTCCAAGGTCCGGCGCACGGCATCGTCATGGAGCGCGAGTACCTCAATAAGTTTGGGCGTCCGCTGCTCGGCGCGACCACTAAGCCCAAGCTCGGTCTCTCGGCGAAGAACTACGGCCGCGTCGTATACGAAGCGCTACGCGGCGGTCTAGACTTCACCAAAGACGACGAGAACATCAACTCGCAGCCGTTCATGCGCTGGCGCGATCGCTTCCTCTTCTGTATGGAAGGCGTCAACCGCGCGGAAGCAGCTTCGGGCGAACTCAAAGGCCACTACCTCAACGTCACCGCCGCCGACATGGAAGACATGTACGAGCGCGCGGAGTTCGCGAAGCAGATCGGCTCGGTCATCATCATGATCGACCTCACCATCGGCTTCACCGCGATGCAATCGATGGCGAAGTGGGCGCGCCGCAACAGCGTGATCCTGCACCTCCACCGCGCCGGCCACTCGACCTACACGCGTCAGAAATCGCACGGCGTCAGTTTCCGCGTCCTCGCGAAGTGGTGCCGGCTCCTGGGCGTCGACCACATCCACGCGGGTACAGTCGTCGGCAAACTCGAGGGCGACCCGGCGACGACCAAGGGCTATTACGACATCCTGCGCCTCGACAAGAACGAAGTAAATCCGGCGCACGGTGTCTTCTTCGAACAGGAATGGGCGTCGATGCCTGCCGTTTTTCCGGTCGCCTCGGGCGGCATCCACGCGGGTCAGATGCACATGCTGCTCGACCTGCTCGGAGAAGATACGATCCTGCAGTTCGGCGGCGGCACGATCGGTCACCCCGACGGCATTGCGGAAGGCGCGACCGCCAACCGCGTCGCGCTCGAAGCGATGGTCCAAGCGCGCAACGAGGGCCGAGATTACCTCGCGGACGGCGAGAAGATCTTAGAGGAGCAGGCCAAGACGTGCAAGCCGCTCGCCCGCGCGCTCGACATCTGGAAAGACATCTCGTTCAATTACGAATCCACCGACACGCCCGACGTCGTCGCGACGCCGTCCTACTAGGAGCGATAACGCATATGAGACTCACGCAAGGCGCGTTCTCGTTCTTACCGGATCTCACGGACGAACAGATCGCAAATCAAGTGCAGTACGCACTCGACAACAACTGGCCGATCTCGATCGAGTACACGGACGATCCACATCCGCGCAACTCCTATTGGGAAATGCATGGGCTGCCGAAGTTCGACGTCAAAGACGCGGCCGGCATCATGGACGACATCCGCGGCGCCATCAAGGCGTACCCGAACTGCTACGTCAAGGTCAACGCGTACGACGCGCGCCTGGGCCGGCAGACCACGGCGCTCTCGTTCATCGTCGGCCGTCCGGAAGTCGAACCGGGCTTCCGCCTCGATCGCATCGCGGGCGAAGACCGGCAGATAAAGTACTCGATCCACTCGTACGCTGCCGAAAAGCCGGTCGGCGAACGGTACTCGGGGCCGAGCAAGAACGGCAGCCACTGATTCTCCCGGGCGACGTCAAAAGGGACCGGCGAGGAACGACTCGCCGGTCCCTTTAACTCGTTCGCTCCTCGCGTTACCCTGCAAAACTGATCGATAGTCGGAGGGCACGATGCCGAATACTCGCATGACGTTCAGTAAGTTTATCATCGAGGACCAACGTCGGCGGTCTGGTACGGACTCCGAACTCACCGCGCTCCTCAACGACATTCAAACCGCCTGCAAATACATCGCATCGGCAGTCTCGCGCGGCAACCTCAACGACCCGGCCGACACCGTCGTCACGACCGTCAACGTGCAGGGCGAAGAGCAGAAGAAGCTCGACGTTATTTCTAACGAAATCATGCTGCGCGAAGTCGAGTTCGGCGGCACGACGTGTGGCATGGTCTCCGAAGAAAACAAAATGCCGTATCTGATCCCGGCGCAGCATCCCCGCGGCCGCTATCTGCTGGTCTTCGATCCGCTCGACGGCTCGTCGAATCTGGACGTCAACCTTACCGTCGGGACGATTTTCTCCGTGCTGCGTGCGCCCGAAGGCTGCACGCACCCGACGCCCGAGGACTTCCTGCAACCCGGTAAACAGCAGCTCGCGGCAGGCTTCGCGTTGTATGGATCGACCTCGATGATCGTCATTACGCTCGGCGACGGCGTGCACGGCTTCACCCTCGATCGTGAGATCGGCGCGTACATGCTGACCCATCCCAACATGTGCATCCCGCCGGAAACGCGCGAGTTCGCGATCAACGCCTCCAATCAGCGCCATTGGGAAGTTCCGGTGAAGCACTACGTCGAGGAGTGCATCGCGGGCCAGTCGGGCGCACGCGGCGACGACTTCAACATGCGCTGGATCGCCTCGCTCGTTGCGGAAGTTTTCCGAATCCTCGTGCGCGGCGGGCTCTTCATGTATCCGCGCGACACCAAGGACGCCTCGCGCGAAGGGCGCTTGCGCCTGCTTTACGAGGCGAATCCGATGGCCATGATCGTCGAACAGGCCGGCGGCGGTGCGACGACGGGCCGCGAGCGCATTCTCGACGTCGAGCCCAAAGACATCCATCAACGCGTGCCGCTGATCTTGGGCTCGATCCGCGAGGTCGAACGCCTCACGCAGTACCACGAAGCGCACGATCGCGGCGAGAATCTCGTCTTCGAAACGCCGCTCTTCAACGAGCGTTCGCTCTTCCGAACCGTCACTCCGTAGTTAGGATCGCATGTCGGCAAAGTATCCGATCATCGTCATCACCGGCTCCTCGGGCGCCGGGACGACGACGGTGAAGACGACGTTCCAACAGATTTTTCGGCGCGAGCGGATCGAGCCCACGATCGTCGAGGGCGATGCGTTCCACCGTTACGATCGTGCGGAGATGCGCGAAAAGCTTGCGGAAGCGCAGAAAATCGGCAACACGACCTTCAGTCACTTCGGCCCTGAAGGAAATCTGTTCGAAGACCTGGAGGCCCTCTTTCGCGGATACGCGGAAAACGGCACTGCGAAGAACCGCAAGTATCTCCACGACGATCAAGAAGCCGCGCCCTACAAGCAGCAGCCCGGAACGTTCACCCCGTGGGAAGACATACCGCCGGGGACCGATCTGCTGTTCTACGAAGGCTTGCACGGTGCGGTCGTCACGCCGACCGCGGACGTCGCGCAGTACGCGGATCTGCTCGTCGGCGTCGTGCCGACGATCAATCTCGAGTGGATTCAAAAACTGCACCGGGACCAGCATACGCGCGGCCACTCGCAGGAAGCGATCGTCGATACGATCTTGCGGCGAATGCCCGACTACGTGAATTACATCGTGCCGCAATTCTCGCGCACGCACATCAATTTCCAGCGCGTGCCGATCGTCGACACGTCGAATCCCTTCATCGCGCGCTCCATCCCGACGCTCGATGAGAGTATGCTCGTCATCCGCTTCGCCAACGCCAAGGGCATCGATTTTCCGTATCTGCTCTCGATGCTGCACGACTCGTTCATGTCGCGACCAAATACGATCGTGTGTCCCGGCGGAAAAATGGCCCTCGCCATGCAACTCGTCTTTACGCCCATGATCTGGCAGATCATGGACCGCAGGAAACGCGCTTTTTAGCTACGCCCGCCGGTGCTTCCGCCACACCGCGCGGAGCGATTCTTCGACGACGCTGCCGATGGGCGTGCGGCCGCGCGGCCCGAGGGCGCTGACGCTGCCGTCGATGTGGATCCACACCTCGCGTCCGCCACGCCGGCGCGGGCGCGGATCGACAAGCGCGAACGAGGCGACGATATCGTATTGGCGCGCCCGTTGCAGGATCGCCTCCCAGTCGCTGGGCGCGGCCAGGTCGGGCGCTTCGAGAATCACTTCGCGCACGTGGAGTTGCGGCAATTGGTCGATGACGCGCAGCATACGCGCGCAGTCGAGCGGTGGTTTGTCACGCGTCGGCCCGAGGGCCAGATGAACCCGCTCGATGCGATACGCATCGAGTCGCGATTCGAGAATTTCACGAAGGCGGGCGAGGGCGAACATTCGATCCGTACGGAGGCTTCGGACTTAGCGAGCTGCAGTGTACGGCTGATCACGTTTCGTGAGGGCGATGGCGTCGTTGAGAACGGCGGAGCTCCCGATGAGGCACGCGCAGCCCGGCGCACGGCAGCGCCCGGTTTCGTGCGCCACGATGCTGTGCTGACACCGGCAAATCACGAGTGAGTCCATTTTCTCCCATTCCGCAAGCGATCGCTCATATCCTTGGCGGGCAAGCTGTCTAGAGCGGGACTGCGTGCCTGAATTGTCCGCCTTGGCCGCCGATACAGTGGATAAACGTACGGAGACACGCAATGATCGCTCAGGGATCGCTCACGCAAGCCGTGACGGCCCGTCCTCACTTCGCGTACCGCGTTGCGCCCTTTTTTGGTGCGGCGCTGGTGGTCGTGGGGCTGGTGCTGGCGGTGCTCCTGGGCTGGCCCGCCGTCGCGGTCGGCATGCTCGGGCTCGGCCTAGCGGGATTCGGCCTGCTGCGGTCGGCCACGAACGAACGCGCGGCACACGCCGCTGCCGCCCGCGACTTCGAAGCGAAGTATCGCGACCTCCGGCAGCACGCGAGCACGCTGGAGGCCGCCAACCTCGAAAGCGACGCGGTCCTGAGCGCCGTGCGTGCGCACCTCATGCTCATCGACGCATCGTTCCGTATCCAAAGCCGGTACTCGAGCGAACTCGAGGGCGTCTTCCACCAGAGCGACCTCGCCAACGAGAATTTCCTCAACGTCCTGCAGCGCATGCTCTCGGAACGGACGTTCAAGACGGCGCGCGATTATCTCGCGCTGCTCTTCGACGTCTCGCGCAAAGAACGCGTCGTGCTCAAGGTCAATCCGCTCGACGAGGTCGAGATCACGACCACCAAAGCCGACGGCAGCGTTGCCGTCCGCTTTCTCAGCTTTGATTTTCGACGCATCGTCGAGAGCGACGTCGTGTCGCGCGTCTTAGTGTCGGTCGAAGACGTCACGGACCGCACGCTGCGCGAGCGCCAGCTGCGCGAATCCGAACACCAACAGGTCAAGCAGTTCGAATTGCTCATCGGGATCCTGCATGTCGCTCCGGCGGCACTCGATACGTTCGTGACGCTCGTGAACGACCAGCTCGCAATCGTCGACGAAGCGCTTCACGTGTCGGATTTCGCCGCAGCGTCGATCGGTCAGACGGCGCTCTTGCAGCAGCGCCTCGACATCGTTTTGCAGCGCCTGCACAATATCAAGGGTAACGCCTCGCTGCTGCGGCTCGAGTACTTCGAGAAACTCGCTCACGAATTCGAACTAAAGGTGCTCGGTCTCAAACATCGAGAGGAGCTCGGGGGCGACGACTTTCTGACCGTCGTGATTGGCCTGGCGGCTTTCCGCGCCGACATCGACGATCTGCAATCGCTGCGCGTCAAGCTCGCCGGCATCCAGCGCGGCGCGGAGATCAGCGCGGAGGTCGGCGACGATGTCGTCGACAGTATCGCCAAACTCGCAGCCGACCTCGGCGCAAAACTCGGAAAGGCCGTTAAGGTCGATGCCGACGGGTTCGACTCGCGCATGCTTGCGCCCGCGCAGCGGCTCGTCATCAAAGACGTCCTCATCCAACTCACCCGAAACAGCCTCGCGCACGGCATCGAGACGGCGCACGAGCGCGCGGCGGCCCACAAGGCGCGCGTGGCGACGATCGAGTTCCACCCGCTGCCGAATCAACCGCCAGGCGCCTTCTCGTTCACGTTTCGCGACGACGGGCGCGGACTGGACGCGGAAAAGATTCGCGCCGGCGCCGTCGCAGCCGGGCTACTCGCGCCCGAACGTGCCGCCCAGGCCGACGATTCGGAAATCGCGAGCTTCATCTTCGCTTCGGGATTTTCGACTGCCGGCGACGATACGACCATTGCGGGTCGCGGCGTCGGAATGAACGTCATCAAAGCGAGTGTCGTCGACGACTGCGGTGGCGAGATTGCCGTCGACTCCCAGCCCGGTCAATTCTGCGAGTTCACGTTCGTGCTGCCGACGGAACCCGTCGCGCTCGCAAGCATGGGCGCCGCGCGATGAAGCTGCTCGTCGTCGACGATTCAGACCTCATCCGTCGCACCATCCAGCGGACGATCCAAAAGCCGAACGACGAAATCGAAACCGCGTGCAACGGGCTCGAAGCACTGCAAGTCGTGGAAGAGTTCGATCCGGAGGTCGTGACGATGGATATCTCGATGCCCGAGATGGACGGACTGACGTGCATCGAGGGCATCTTGCGCAAGCGGCCCCGGGCGAAAATCATCGTCATTTCTGCACTCAGCGATAAGCTGACCGCCGTCGAGGCCGTCCGCCGGGGCGCGCAAGGCTTTTTGCTCAAGCCCTTTACCGCCGAAGCGCTGAGCTTCGAGATCAGCGAACTCTTCCCGTAGCGCGGAGATCTACTTCGGATCGCCGCCGAGGAGACCGAAGTCGCGGGCGATTCGGTCGGCGACCGTCGAGTTCTCCTCCACTTGTGTTTCCTTCGGAGGCGCGGCCGCTTTTTTTTTCGCAAAGAAATTACCGACGAACGAACGTAGACCCGGAATGAGTTCCTCTTCGTCGGCGCCGCGCGACGCTGCGTTCGCAGGGCGGTACGTCTGCGCTGCGGGCCGGATGAACGATTCGGTCGGTGCGGGCTTCGCGGCCGGTGTGGGCTTAGCGGTGGCCTTTGCCGGCGCCGGTTTGGCAACGTAGAGCGGCGGAGGCGCCACTTTGGCGGGTTCGGATGCCGGGGCGGTTTGCGCGGGGGTCTGAGCTGCGAACGCGTCGGCCGCGGCCGCGGCCGCATCGGCTGCCTCTTCGTCGGCGGCGAAGGCGGCAGCCGCTGCGGCCTCCTCGATGAAGGCGGCGAGTTGCGCGCCTTCGCGCGTGGTTATTTCGGCTAACATCGCTTCGAGTTCGTGCCGCTCGCGCGTCGCCTCGTCTTCGATCGTGTGCAGCGCCGCGATGCGCGTTTCGAGACTGCGGCGCGTCGCGCGGCGTTCGGCGTCACAGCGCTCGGCGAGTACCGCGCGCTCATGCGCGAGCGGCTCGGCTTCTTCGGCGAGCCGTTGCAATGCGCTCTCAGCCTCCGCGATCTCGAGACCGAGGCGCTCGATCGTTTCGCGCAGGTAGGAGGCCTGCCGTTCTGCTTCGTCGCGTTCGAGTGCGACCGCCGCCTCGACCTCGCGTTCGGCGCCGACGTGCATTTCGAGCTCGGCGCGCAACGTGCCGATCTTTTGTTCTTCGACCCGTTCCTCGGCGGCGCGCGATTCAGCGGCTTCCGCCTCGCGGAGCGCGCGCGCTTCGACCAGCCGTTCGCGCTCGAGGCGGTTGGGATCGCTGGCACCGTCCGCTTCGGCGCGACCCGACGCAGCGAAGGTCGCGCCGGCGCGGAAACCTTGCGCGCGCTGCTGCGCCTGCTGGCCTCGCGTGCGCGCCAGCGTTTCGGCTTCGATGAGGCCTTGCAGACGGCGCTCGAGGTCGGCACGCCCGCGCACGGCATCGAGCTGCGCTTGGCGGTGCGTCTTCGCCGTCCGTTCGGCAGACCGCACCTCCGCCTGCGCGGCTGCGAGCATCGCGCGCTCCAGGCCGAGCGCGCGCTCGACCTCCAGCCTTTCGCGTGCGATGTCGTGTGCCGCGCGATCGAGCTCGCGGAGCGCAAGCTCCGGATCGGCCCGGTCGGAGCCGTCGAGCCCTGCCTCAGTCATCGCCGGGCTTCTTACCGATGCGCATCTTGATGGCCGGGCGTTCGCTCGTGCTTGCCGGTGCAGTCGGGGCTTCCGCGCGTTCCGCGCTTGCGATCGCTTTGGGGCTGGGCTTGCGATAGAATCCCGGTTTCTCGTAGACGACGGGCGGTGCCACTGGCTTGGGGTCGGCGAAGATTGCCTTGGAACGCTCGGTCAGGCGTTTTTTGGTTGCCAGAATGTCGGCTGCGAGTTCCTCCGGTGAACCCGTGCGCTTTGAGAGGACGGCGAGATCGGCTGCAGTGGAGCGCGGCGGCGGCGCATAAAAATCGTGTTCGAGCGGCGCCGTTTCCGGCTCGATGTCGGCCAGCACGGCCGCGGGCCGGCTGCCCAACACGACGCGATCGGCGCGCAGCGGTGCGAGCAGCAGCGCAAGTTTGGGTCCGACGGCATCGGCGACGTTCCGGCGAAGCTCCGCGTCGCCGAAGCTGCGATCGACGAACTGCCAGAGCACGAAGCCGACGACGACGGATGCGCCAATGGCGTTGACGGCAGCGCCCGCCGGGCCGATGGTTGGAGCAAGTTGACGCACGGCAAACGCGGAGACGGGCACGACGACGAGCGAGATCGCGTACGACGCCGCGCCGAGCAGTCGCAGCGGAGCGAACGCGCAGACGCGCTCGAGCGGACCGATGGCATTGACCGCTGCGAGGAGCCCGAACAGCGCCAGCGACCATAGCGGGTCGACGCGCAGCGCGCCCGGTGCCGCGTGGAGCGCCGCCGCGTGTGCGAGTCCCGGTCCCCAGGCGATTGCTCCTGCCGCCGCGAGCAGCGCGAGCGGCAGGCCGAAGCGGTAGGCGGGCAGACTCGTGGCCCGCACGTTCGCCGCGACGATGCCGAGCATGAACGGCACGAACGCTCCGACGCCAAGTGCGTGCATGCCGGTTGTCGTGTCCAGCACCGCGAGCACCACGGCGAGGCCGATGAAGATGCGCGTCGAATGCGACCACAGCAGGAGCAGCAGCGGGAAGAAGAGGTAAAGCCGCACGATGAGCGCGACGGCGCGGAAGCCGTCGTTGCCGAGCCCGTCCCCGGCGAAGACGGCGTTGCACAGGAGCGCATCGAGCCCGGCCGGCCGGGCGCCGACCGCCGCCGGCAAGCCGTAGCGGAGCGCGAGTGCGGGCAGGGCGACCGCGAGGACGAGGGCGAGCAGGTACGCGGGGTAGATGCGTAGCGCGCGTTTGATTGCGAAGCGCGCGACGTCGAGATACGCGCGCCGGCTTTCCGTCAGCGCGACAATGGCGGGATACGCGAGCGTGAAGCCCGAGAGCATGAGGAAGAGGGTGAGGCCCTGACTCGCATCGTCCAGCGCTCCCGCGAGCGCGGGGCTTCCGTGCGCGAGGGCCGGAACGAGCGCGAAGGCTTCGTAGACCACAACGCTGACGACCGCGAGTGCTCGCAAGGCATCGACCGTGGCGAAACGTTCGCGGACGGTGTCGCTCGATGGAACGGCCTCACAAACGAGGATCTCGTTCGTGCCGGTTCGCGGTCTCGACATCACTTGAGTTATCGGCGGTTAGGGCACGGAAGCGAATTGCGCGAGCCGGCACTGGCAGGCTCGCTCCGCAACCTCGGCGCCTTTGCGCGGCCGGGGATCCGGGAGTCCCGTATAGCCGACGGCGACCCAGCCCGTCCGGCCTCGTAGCGCACCCGAGCGGACGCGCACCCGCACGCGTACGAGGTCCGCGCTCTCGGGGTCGTAGGGGGCCGCTCCGATCGCAAGCGCGACGAGCTCACTCCCCGTCGCCAGCCGTCCGGCACGCCCGTTGGGCGTCTCGAGGGTGGGATAAAAGTCGGCGAAGCCGCCGAAGCCTCCGGCGGCGCGCAACGCGGTGCCGGGCGGGATGTCGGGCACGAGCCGCTCGACGCGTGCGTACGCCTCGAAGCGCCGCTCGAGGCCGCGGACCACCGCGACGTGCGTGCCGGCGAGCACGCGCACGACGCGTACGCGCACGCCGATCGGCTCGTAGACGACATCGCCGGGACGCGTCGCGTTCGCAGAAAGGTCGCCCGCGAGCGAAGCCGCCGACGCCGTCAAGGCGGCCTCGGGCTCGTCGGACGCCGGCCACGGCGCGATATCGACCCGTGCGATCGTTCCCGGCCGTAGCGTCAGCCAGGCCGGCGTGTCTCGCGCTACGACGAGCGACGGCGCCGCCTGCGCGGCTCTCGTCACGGATGTCACCACGACGAGGACGCGCAGGATTGTAGCCGCGAGATCGCGTGCGGTCCGAACGGGTGCGGCTAGGCGGAACTGCATACCGCGCGCGCCGTTCGAGGGGCGCCGAAACGCACCCTCGAACGACGGGCGACCCGGGCGATTAGCTCAGCTGGGAGAGCGGCACCTTTACACGGTGATGGTCGGCGGTTCGATCCCGTCATCGCCCATCGTTCTGGTCTTCGAATCGGATAGCGAGCGGCTAGAACCGACGGAATCGGCTGGCTCACCGCAACAAGGCGCACGTCCGCGTTATGAAAGCGCCCGTCATAATATACCGGATCGGCGGCCTTTACCGGCGGCTCCAACAGATCGGGTTAACCCGCTAGTAAGGCCCATCGGAACTGGTCACGCGATAGTACACGCGATCGTCGTAGCCGAGGTCGAACCTCCCGAGCGCGGCGGGCGCACGGCTCCGTTACCGTCTGTGCCGTCTCTAGTGCGTTCCCGTACGCGACGTACATCTGCGCGAGCATCACGATTCCGAGCGGAATGAGGATTCCGGCCAGGAGCTGGAAGCGGAGGCTGCTATTCCACATGATCTGCTTTGAGCACGTAGCCCAAACCGCGCAACGTGACGATCGATGTCCCGCTCTCCGCGATCTTCTTGCGCACGCGATGGATGTAAAATTTCGATAGCGCTCGGGTTGACGTCGTCGTCCAAACCGAAAATCGTCGTTGTCAGTGCCGTTTTGCTCACCGTCGATCCGGCCCGCAAGATCAGCGCTTCGAGCACGGCGTGCTCGCGTGGCGTGAACACGAGTTCTTCCTCATCGATCCAAAATCGGGCGGCTGTTGCTGTCGAAGAGCAACGAACCGCAGCGCACGACCGTATCTTTTTGAGCGTTCGCAGGCCGCAGTTGAACGCGAATTCGGGCTTCGAGTTCACCGATATCGAAGGGCTTGGCGAGATCACGGGAACCGCATTGCCGCGCGCCCCGCAGCCGGCGCAAAATTGCGAAGCCGTCTAATTTGGGCAGAGCGAGGTCGAGGATGACGAGGAAATATTGTTCGGTTTGCAAGACGTGACCGGCATCGTCGCCCGCATACACGCAGTCGACGGTATATTTTTCTTGGCGCAAGGTTCGTGCAAGCCAGGTCGAGAGCTGGCGATTATCCTCGATCAGTAGAAGCCGCATCGCGCGCCGCGCACCTCATAATCGACCATCGATACCGGTTCGGCAAAGGCGCTTGCGGCGCTTTTGAAATCGCGTTCGCTCTGCAGATGCGCTATCCGCGAGTAAACCCGTACTCATGCTTTAGGTCGTGCATTGCGGTCGTCAGGATTAGGTGGAAATCGGCGTTCACTTGCGGAGTAAACTTCTTGTCCATGTCTGCCATAATGTTGTGGTGAATCTGGTGCGACATCAGTACCTCGAGCATGTAGCCGACGTCGTAGCGCCCGGACGGCGTCACGCCCGCACCGTAGAGAGCCGTTGCCAACGCGCGCCCGTCGGCGGGATCGGGCTGGGCCGACTTCGGAAGCGGGATCAACATGTTGTGAGCCTTCTTGATCGAGTCCCCGACCGCAAACGTGAAGACGTTGTAGAACGAGTCCACGCGCGAGGCGCCATATTGCTTGATCAGTTTTGCGTTCTCGGCCGGAGCTTTGGCACCGGCGAGGGTCGCGACCAGGCGATGCGCGTCGAAATGCTTCGCGCCACCGCCTGCATCGACGACCGCCATCGTTAAATGCAAGTGCGGAAAACCGTGATAGACCGTCGCCTTTGCCGAATGCGGCAGGCCCAGTACAAGGACCGCCGCGAGTGCGGCGCGTTTGAAGAGTTCCATGCTAGGCACCATACCTCAATTTGCGGGCCTTGCACCATTTGCAATAAACGTGAGGTTTCCGCGTCCCGGCCGGCGGTGGCGAAGGCCCTACGTAGCGTGGCAGGCGCAGGCTATCATCGGCACGCTTCCGACGCGCAGTCACGCCGGCATATCCAACTCAAAGCGATTGGTAGAGGTCGATCCGAAGTGCGTCGAGCCTTCGTCAGGAGCAGAAAGGAAGGTGGCGTCGCGGAGCCGAGCTTACATCCGCGTGACCTTTGTGCCGCCGCTGCTGGACCTGCAGCACGTCACGGTGCTGCGCGACGGGCGCCCCGTGCTCGACGATGTCTCTCTCGCGATCGCCGCGGGCGAGTGCGTGGCCATTCTTGGCCCCAACGGCGCGGGCAAATCGACGCTGCTCAAAGTCCTGACGCGAGAGTGCTATCCGGTGCCGTCGCCCCAGACGGTGTGCCGGATCATGGGACAGGAACGCTGGAACGTCTTTGCGCTCCGCGCGTATCTCGGCATCGTCACGAACGACTTGGCCGCTTCCTTCGAATTAGGGGTGGCGGTCCGCGACATCGTGCTGGGCGGGTTTTTCAGCAGTCTGACCATCGAACCGACCCATACCGTGACGGACCGGATGCGCGCCGAGGCGGGCGAAGCACTCGCTCGACTGGGCGCGACCGATCTGGCGACGCGAGACGTTCGGACGCTCTCCTCGGGGGAAGCACGTCGTGTGACGATCGCGCGCGCGCTCGTACACCGGCCGCGGGCCCTGGTGTTCGACGAGCCGTTCACGTCGCTCGACCTCACGGCCCAACGCGAGGTGCGCGCCACGATGCGGTCGCTAGCCCAGGCCGGGATCGGCGTTCTGCTCGTCACGCACGAACTTGCGGAGATCGTTCCGGAAATCGACCGCGTGGTGCTCCTCGCGGGCGGCCGCATCGTCGCCGACGGCCCCAAAGTCACGGTCTTGACCCGCGATGCACTGGCACGGCTCTTCGGCGTGGACGTCGAACTGGAGGAACGAAGCGGCACCTACCACGCGCGCTAAAGGGCGCGCATTGGAGCAACCATGATCCAGACCGGCGCGTACCAGCACGTCACCATCGACAGCACCGAAGGCATTGCGACCGTCGAACTGGCCAATCCCGAGCGACGCAACGCCCTTTCGCTCGAGACGATGCGTGAACTGCTCGCAATCTTCGGCGCGCTTGCGGACGACCGCAGCGTCAAAGCCGTCGTGCTGCGGGCGACGGGTCCCGTCTTCAGCGCCGGTCATGATCTGCGCGAAATGCGTTGCGCGGGCGACGAAGCGGATGTCGCGAAGTTCCGCGAGATCTTCGACGTCTGCGTGCGCGTGATGACCGCCATCCAAACGATCCCACAGCCGGTGATCGCGGAAGTGGCGGGTATTGCGACGGCCGCCGGTTGTCAACTCGTCGCGACGTGCGACCTCGCGCTCGCGTCGAGCGACGCGCGCTTCGCGACGCCGGGCGTCAAGATCGGTCTCTTCTGCACCACGCCGATGGTCGCGCTCACACGGAGCATCGGCCGCAAACGCGCGATGGAAATGCTCTTGACCGGCGATTTCATCGATGCGGAAACCGCCGAACGCTGGGGCCTCATCAACCGCGTCGTCGCACCCGCCGCGCTCCACGACGAAACGTTAACCCTCGCGGGCAAGATCGTCGCCGCAAGCGCCTTTACCGTCGGACTCGGCAAGGCCGCCTTTTACGCACAGATCGATCTCGATCAACCTAAAGCGTACGCCTATGCAAAAGAAGTCATGACCCTCAACGCCCTCGATGCCGACTCGCGCGAAGGTATCGGCGCCTTTCTGGAACGGCGCGCGCCGCAATGGACGGCCCATTCCGAGCCGAAGAACTTGACGGGTCCGGCCTAACCGCAGGATGGACGATACGCTCGATACCTCCCGGCTCAGCGACATATTCGAGGACGACCGCCCGGCGATCGTCGAGGTGTTGCACGAGTGCTCGGCGTACGTTCGCAAAGCCGTCGGCGAGCTCGAGGCAGCGGTACGGGCGGGCGACGTTTTCGCCGTCTCGCGCGCGGCCCACAGCATCAAAGGCTCGTGCGCGAATGTTGGTGCGCTCGCGTTCGAGCGTGAGGCGCGGGCGGTTGAGGCCGACGCACGAGCGGGCACGATACGGGCCGACGCCGCGACGACGTTCGCGACGCTGATCGAACGCCTCGATTTGGCGATCGCGCGTTACGCAGGCGGTAGCGCCGCTTCCTGAGGGTTGCCCGATGGTTTCACCCAGCGTGCGAGCATCGTCCGCAGTTCGCTCAGGGCGACCGGTTTGGAGAGGTAGTCGTCCATGCCGCTTGCCAGACATTCGGCGCGATCCTTCGCCCGCGCGTCGGCGGTCAGTGCCACGATCGGCACGTGCGCGCCCGTCGCACGTTCGTTGAGGCGGATTTCCTTTGTTGCCGTCAGACCGTCCATCTCCGGCATCTGTAAGTCCATGAACACGATGTCGAAATGGTCGGTGAGAAGCGCCTCGACCGCGATGCGCCCGTTCTCCGCGCACGTGACCCGGAAGCCGATCTTTTCCAGTTGTTTGCGACCGACTCGCTGGTTGACGGGATTGTCTTCGACGAGCAATACGCGGCCGAGCGCCTCCGCGCGCTGAACGTCACTGTCGAGGACTGCGGCACGCGTGTCGGGCCCGCGTTGCAGCGGCGATTGCAACCGGGACAACGATCGACCGGCGGTCGCCGCGTCCGCCGGCGCCGATTCCGCCGAATGGTCGACCGCCGGCAGCACGGGGTGCCCGTCCGTGACCGATGCGACGCAATCGAAGAGGACGGACTGGCGCAACGGCTTGACGAGGAGCGCGAAGAAGCCCGCTTCGATGGCGCGACGGCTGCCCTCGAGCGTATCGAAGGCCGACGTCAGCACGACCGGCAGCGCCGGTTCGCGCGAAGCGTCGCGCATATCGCGTGCGAGCGTCGGGACCGCATTGGGCGCGATCGCGATGTCGACGAACGCGAGTGCGTACGGCGTGTCCTGCGCTGCGCGCGCAGCGCGCAGAGCCGCAGCGCCTCGTCGCCGGAACGGGCTTCGTCGACATCGATGCCCCACGCGCGCAGATAGCGCGTCGTGATGCTCCGTGCTGGAAGGTTCGTGTCCGCAACGAGCACGCGCCCGCATTGCAGCGCCCGCACGGACGTAGGGGCGCCCTCGGCGATGTGAAACGGCAGCTCGAACCAAAAGGTCGAGCCGACCAGCGGTTTGCTCGCCACGCCGATCGTGCCGCCCATCAATTCGACGAGTTGTTTGCAGATCGCGAGGCCCAGACCCGTGCCGCCGTAGCGGCGCGTGATCGACCCATCCGCCTGCGAGAACGCGGTGAAGAGACGTTTTGCGGCGCCGGGTTCGAGGCCGATGCCGGTGTCGGTCACTTCGAAACGAACGGCGATCGTGGTCTCCGTATGCTCGAGGATGGAACCCGCAATCGAGACTCGGCCTTCGGCGGTAAACTTGAGCGCGTTGCCGACGAGATTGGTGAGCACTTGGCGGATGCGTAGCTCGTCGCCCAGTAAGAGCAGCGGAAGCTCGGGCGGTACGAACGTCGTGAAGACGACACCTTTACCTTGCGCCTGCGGGGAGAGCAACTGCGCGACGGATTCGATACACGTCGTGAGGTTGAAGGCGCGCGCTTCGATGCCGAGTTTTCCTGCTTCCATCTTCGAGAAGTCGAGCACGTCCTCGATGATGCGCAGCAGCGCCTGACCCGACGAGCGGACGGTCGAGGTGAGTTCGTGCTGCTCGAGATCGAGCGGCGAGTCGAGCAAGAGTTTGGTCATGCCCAAGATCGCATTCATGGGCGTTCGAATCTCGTGGCTCATCGTCGCGACGAATTCCGACTTGAGTCGAGACGCTTCGTTCGCCTGCAGCAGCGCGGCTCGCAGGCGCGTCTCGGCCTCCAGGCGCGCGCTTATGTCGCGTGCGACGGTGCAAGAGATTTCGCGGCCGCCGATGCTCGCCTGACGCATCGTGATTTCGACCGTGAAGCGCGATCCGTCCCGACGCCGATGGACTGTCTCGAAGGTATTGACGAAGTCGTTGGGCTTATCGATGATGGCCCTGAGTTCTTCGTGCAGTTCCGGGGCGCACAGATCGTAGGTCGTTAGCTCGCGAAGTTCGTCGCGCGTGTAACCGTAGGCGAGCGCGGCCGCCTCGTTCGCTTCGACGATCTTCGGTCCGTCGTTGAATAAAATGATATCCGAAGTCCGTTCCGAGAGAATCCGGTAGCGCTCGACGGACGCGGCGCGCTCCGCGAGCATTTCGTACGCGAGCCGGAAGCGTGCGTCGACGTCTGCGATCTCGTCGTCGCCCGCATCGGGCGGACCGACGGGTTCGCCGTTCGTAAAGTGCTCGGTGTTCGCGCTGAGCGCTTCGAGGCGACGGGCGATTTTGGAGGATACCGTGCGGTAAACTAGGCCGCTCGTGACGATCGCGAGGAGCACGGCGAATCCGAGTACGACATCGTACGTCGCGCGCATACGGTCGTTTCGGGCGCGACGCGCACGCTGCAGCTGCTTTTCCACGACGTCGAAATTGTGCTGTGCGGAGGCGAGCCGCGCTCGAATCGAAGGATCCGCCGGCAGGCGCATGTGCGTCCGCGCCCCGGTTGCGTAACGGTCCAGTCGGGCGACCTGAGGCGGATTATCGCTAACGAGTTCGCGCAGCGTCGCGAGGTCGCGCACGATCTCGCTCGCAGCGGGCGCGGAAAACGTGCTTCGTTCGCCACGCGCGACCGCGGCGTCACCGCGCGCGAGTTGGATCGCGATGTTTTGCGACTGCTCGACGACGATCGCCGAGTGGCGCGCCCAAGACTGCGCAGAAATCGTCTGTCCTTCGAGAACCGCGACGATTGCGAGCACGAGCAGCAGGCCCGCGAGCGGTACGAAGATGAGGCGTAGTAGCCGTCGGCCGATCCGTGAATGCATGCTTAGAACCCCGCGAAGTAGTGGAATGTGAAATCGCGCGCGACGCGATACGCAGCCACGCTCGTCAATGCGGCAAAGACGACGACGCCCGCGAGGAGTCCGAAGACGCAAAACTTCGGCGGAAGACCGGCGAGACGGCCGAATCCGCACACGGCCGCGTTCACGAGCACGGCCGAGCTCGCGGCCGCGAGCGGACCGAGCGGCCGGCTCATCAAAAACAGGAGTTGAGCGTTGAGCAGGCCGAGCATCAGGATGCCGTAGGCGATCGCCGCATAGCGCAACACGAAAAGCGCTTCGAGTTCGTCCTTGCCGTGCGTGCCGAGCACGGCATGCGCGAGCACGCGGGCGCCGACGAACTCGGCGAGCATGACCGCGAGCGTCGTCAGCGCGAGGACCGATGCGGCGCTGCGCAGGTAGAAGTCGCGCATCTCACGATCGAAGATCGCGATGTGCTCGAGTCCGCGGGTGGCGCAGGCGAGAATGCGACGGGGAAGCGACTCCATCGCAACGTTGATCGCTCCGATCGCCGGAATCGTCGCGACGAGCGCGATGTCGCAGCCGAACTCATATCCGGAACGATAGAAGTACCGCCCGTCGCGACCGAAACCCGCGACGAGATGGTCGACGACGATCGTCGAAAAGTAGAGTGCCCCGAAGACGCCGTAGGGCAGCGTCGTGCGCACGATCGTCCGCATCGCGGGCGCGAGTTTGATCCGGCTATGTCCGGGCACTTTGCCTCGTAGCCAGCCCAGCGTTGCGACGAGTACGATCGCGCCGATCAGGGCGATTTCGGCCGCGAGGGTCGCGGGTTCGATCGGCACCGTGACGACCCGGTGAAAGCCGACGGAGAACGTGACGCCCGTGATGAGAATTGCGACGACCGAGACGACCGCGACCGAAGCAAAGCGACGTAGCGCGTAGAGCGGCGCGAGTGCCAGCTCGAAGAGCGACGACGCGAAAAAGAAGCCACCGGCGAGTGCGGCGTCGGGATCGCCGTACGCGGCCCGTAGCGCGAGCCAGCCGAGCAGGGCGACGACGGCAAACGCGCACGCACTCCAGCCGAGAATCCGTTCGAGTACGAAGGAGACGAGGGCCGGGTCGTCCTCGAGCTGATACGAGGCGATGCGGCGACCGACCATCTGCGCGACGATGCCGCTCGCGATGAGGCCGCCGAACGTCCCCAGCGCGATCGCGGTCGCGATCGAAAGCGGGGTCGACAGACTCGACCATAGCGCCGCGCCGAACACGGCGAGGCCGATGACGGCGGCGATCCACGGCCCCGAGTAGAGCGCGCCGAGCGCGTACTCGCGACACGACCGCACGAACCAGCGCACGTCACGCACCTCGGCGCGTTCGGCGTCGGTAATGTATTTATCGACCAGCTTCGCAACGTCGCCCGCAAAGGTGAAGAGCGAATCGTACCAGAGTTCGGCGATGACGTCGGTGCTGTATCCGAGCGATTCGAGGACGATCGCCACTTCGTCGATGCCTTTGGGCCGCCAGCCGCGACCGAAGCGGTCCTCGCGGCAAACGGCGACGACGTTACGTGCCGCGACTTCGATCCGAAGCGCACGATCTTCGAAGGCGTCGAAATCGTCGATCATGCTGTTACGGGCACCAAGGCCGGGCGGGGCCGCGCGGCATAAAGCTCGCGGTAATTCTTGAGAAACGTGCGCTGCGTGAAGCGCTCGAGCGCGAACGCCCGCGCCTCTTTCCCGAGCGCTTTCGTCTCGGCGGGGTGGGCGAGCAGGTGCGCGATCGCTTCGCCGAAACGCTGCGGATTTTTCGGCGGCACGACGAAACCGAAGCGATCGACGGCTTCGCGCACGCCGCCGACATCGGTCGCGACGACGGGTTTTGCGCTCATCATCGCCTCGATGATCGTAAACGGGAAACCCTCCGAGATCGAGGAGAGCGCCACGATGTGGGAATCCGCGTAGGCCGCTGCCGGATCGGCGGTAGGGCCCATGAATTCCACGGTCTTCCCGAGATCGAGTTCGGCGACGAGCTTCTTGCACACGCCGAAATAGCCGGCGTCGGGTGCCGGCCCCCAAATCTTGAAGGCGACGTCGGGGATCGACGCTCGAACGACAGCGGCTGAGGCGATCATCGTCGGCACGTCTTTGAGCGGATCGATGCGCAGGACCGCCGCGACGGTCGGCCGCTCGGGCGAGCGCTCCAGATCGGCGAAGCGTTCTTCGTCGACACCGTTGTAGACGACGTCGATGCGCGCGGGATCGACGCCGTAGAACTCTTCCCAGCGCGTGTTGTACGAGCACACCGGCGCGATGACGTCGCTCGTCGCATACGTCGCGCGTGCGACCGCGGAGAAGAAGTTCATTTTAATGGTGCGTTCGGAGAGCGGGATGCCCGAGCGCGCGAGTTCTAGGACGCGTTCGCGCAGGTAAATGCCGTGTTCGGTTAGCAGCGTGCGGCCGCCGAGCGCGCGTTTGGCGACGATCGAACCGATGCCGCAGAGTCCCGAAGCCGAACTGTGATAGACGTCGGCGACGGGCAGTTCGATCCCGAGCGGAATGAAGTAGCGGTAGAGCGCCCGCACGAGTTCGACCGCTTCGAGCGAGGACATGAAGCGTGCGTGCCACGGTTCGCGTTCGAAGAAGCCCAGCGCCGTTTCCCAGACCGCGCGCCGCCGCATCGTCCAGTCGTAATCGTGCTCGCGAAAATATTCGTACAGCCCCGCGAGGGCCTCCGCGAGCGCGTGCGGCGAGGCGTGCTCCATCCCGGTGAGAATCTGCGCGAGCACGACTTCGAAGCGCGGTAAGAACTCGGCGCGCAGGGCGCGCATCGACGTGCGTTTATGCTGTGGGCCGAGATCGCGGCGGTTGTAATCCCGCAGGCCGTGATGACCGTAGAGCGGGACCGCGATGAGCCGCGAGACGTTGGGCGGCAGCACATACTCCGCAGCGACGCCGGGGCTGCCGATCAGCGCGTACACGATGAACTCGATCTCCGGCAGGCCCGCGATCAAGTCTTGGCACCACGTCGAAACGCCGCCGCGCACGAAGGGATACGTGCCTTCGGTCAACAGGCAGACGCGCACTATGCGATCAAGCTCGGACGATCGTCGGCCATGATGTTATTGATCGAATGCGCGATGTCGATCGACTGCTTCGCGAGGTTCACGTTGCCCGCGATGATGAAGCACCGCGACGCATTGAGATACGCTTCTTTGACGGATTTCGGATCAGCGCTCGATTCGCCGGTGCGCACGTACATCTGTCCGGCCAGACGCAGAGACTTGTCGGCAAGATCGGTATTGCCGATCTTGCCCGCCAGCTGCGATGCATTGCGATAGGCGAGCGCCGAACGCGCGTACTCTTTGCCAGTGTCGCAGCGTTCGGCCTCGGCGATGTTGAGCGCGACCGCTTCGCGAAGTTTGCCGACTTGCTGCGCGGCGATCGCGCGCGTCCACAGGTCACCGCCCGGTTCGATTGCGGGCAGCGGATCGGGATCCGCGCGGCTCGGGGCTTCGGCTTTGGGCGCGACGTCGTCGGTTGAGAGTAATTGCCGCCAGCGTAATTGCTGTTCGATGCGCGCTACGAGCTCCCGCGGATCGATCGGTTTGTTTAGGAAGTCCTGCACGCCCGCTTCGAGCGCGAGAACCTTTTCATCGATCTCGTTTTGCGAGGTGAGCATGACGACCGGCACGGAGGCCGTGCGCGGATCGGCTTTAAGCACGCGCGTGGCTTCGCGCCCGTCCATCACCGGCATCACCCAGTCCATCAAGATGAGATCGGGCGCCGCGCGCAGAGCTTCGACGCAAGCCGCGCGGCCGTCGGGAACGTCGACGACGTCGAATTTCTGATTGAGCAGGATGCGCCGCAGCAACAACCGCGTCGCCGGATCGTCTTCGGCGATCAGGATACGGCCGCGTGCCAGACGATCCGTCGTCGTTTGAGCACGCGCCTGCGTCAGCGCCTTTGCCACCGTCTCGCCATACTGCGCCATCGCAGCCGCTTCGCCGAAGGTCACCGGGCTCGTTCGATACGATTCGACGTAGCCGAGCGCCGCGCCATCGCTGACGAGCGGGATGCCGACGAACGCGCTGCCGGGAAAGAGGACTGAGAAACGCGGATCGCTTTGAATCGACGGCGTAATTTCGGGACTCGCCGTACCGCTCTTGCGAATGGCGTCCATGACATCAGCGCGAAACCCGCCGTAATAGCCGCTTTGCTTGGCAGCAAATATGGCGACCGGTCCTGCGAGCGTGTAGCGTTCGAAGTCCCAAATGCGAACGTAGGCCATTCCAAAGGTCGCACCGATGTGGCTCGCGGCGTCCGCAAACATCTCTTCTATACCGCGTGCAGATGTATCCGCCATCATGCGCGTCCTAGAGGTTTCGGCCGAACGTGATCGTCGGCCGGAAGTCGCCGTACAGTGAGCCCGCATCCGGACGCGGTGCGTTGCGGAGGTAGGAACCCGCGACGTGTTCGAGGGACAGCGCCGGGCCGTGCGCCCCGAAGGGTCGATAGCGAATGCCGAGCGTAAGCTCCGAAAGATTCGAATAGTAGTAGCCGCGCGAATCGAGCGAGAGCGTTCCGCGCGCGAAAAGATCGACCGCAGGCGTGAAGAGATGCCGCCCCGCTTCGAGTTGCGCGTACACGATCCAGTCCGAGTAGCGGCTCAAGTACGTCGTGCTCGCGTAGAGGTTGCCGTACGCTTGCGTCCGCGACGGCAATTCGGCCCACTCGCGGTATTGCTGGATGCCCGCGCGCAGATCGCCGCCGGACTTCACCGCTGCGACGGAGCCGAGCGGCACCGAGACGCCGCCTTGTACGAACGCACGGAAGCCCGTCGGCAGCGTGAACTGCACGCCGACGGCGCCGAGACCGTAGTTGTCGGCGAAGATCTGCGGGATCGCGCCGTTCGCCGTGCGCGAATCCTGGCTCGCGAGCGCGTCGACGTACGCGCGCACGCGATTCGGCGCTCCCAGCGGTTTGTACGCATCGAGGGAGACGAGCTTGTCGTCGTAGCGTGCGTCGCTTATCGCATAACTGTAAAGATACCCCGCTTCGTCCGCACGAACACGCAGGGGTACACTCGACGCAACGATCGCGAGGCACGCTGCGGCGGCGCCCGCGAGGCGATTAGCCATTGATGAGCCGCAAGCGACGTACGACGCGGCGCTTCGCCGTCCAATCGACGACGAGCACGTCGTCGTCGCTCGATGCGAGCGCGCGAATATCACCGGCGGGTGCGGCCTTGCCGAGCACGCTGCCGCGCTCGTCGATCTCTTCGAGTGCACTCAGCATCCGGTCGTACACCAGGAGCCGGCCCCGAACGAGGATGGGTCCGGCGAAGCGCGCGTGACGAACGTCGGTCGGGGCGAGTGCAATCGTAAAAAGCGGCCCATCGTTTGGGCGTGCGACGTCGTAGAAACGACCTTCGTCGGTCATCGCGACGAGCCGGTCGTGCAAGGTAATCGCTCCGACGCTCCAGTGGAGGCTCGCCGGAAGCGCGTCGCGCGCCGCGACGGTGGTGTGCGCGCCGTCAATATGCAGCCGTGTCAAGTAGGGGGTCGCCCCCGCCCACCAGCCGGACTGCTGCAGCACGGTCACGTCGTTACCGCGTTCGACGAGCGCAGAGATCAACGCCGGCTTGCCGCTGCGGTCGGCGAGCAGTTCGGGGACGATAAAATCGCCCTGCACGCGTCCGTCGCTCGTGAGGCGGAACAGCTCGGGGCGGTTCACCGAGGCGGTCAGAAGGTGGCCGTTTTCGCTCGCGAGCGCCATGCAGTCCGCGAACGTATCGTTTGCCGCGATCTCGGGCAGTTCGATGCCATCACTTGCGATCGTATCGAGCAGCTTCGGATCGAATTCCGCGCCGATACCGATACGTGGAAACAAATATGGTCCGTCTTGCCGCGATGCGGCGTGTACGGCACCGGGCACCGCGACGGCAAAGGCGGCGCGAAAGCCTTCGCTTGCGAGGACGCGAGCGAAAATCGGCCCGAAGGCACGCGAATTCGAATGGCCGGCTTCGAGCCGGGTGAGCGCGTCGCCATCGCTTGCGAGCGGCCCGTTTTGGCCGAATTCGCCGCTGGGATAGGCGAAGACGTCGAGTGGAACGCCGAGCAGCGGTTCGAACGTCGTGCGAAAGCGATGGAGATCGTCGCGGACGCGTGCTTCATATTCGACGAGCGACTCGAGGCGGCGATCCTCGGCGCGCCACATGAGGTTCGCATACCAATACGGCGAGCGGGTGCCGTCGGCGGCGACCAGGAGGGGGAGTGCCCCGCCCAACCATGCGATGCCAGCTGCCAGACGCCGCTCGCGCGCATCGCGCGCAACTGGTCCAGCGTGAGCCGGCCGGGATTGGTGCCCGTGACCTTCCCTTCGAAGAACATCGTCGCGGTCGCGTGATGTTTGCGCAGGATCGGCGTCGCCATCGTCAGCGCGCTGACGTAGCCGTCGTCGAAGGTCAGCAGCACTGGTTTGGACGGCAGCTTCGTGGAGACGCCCGTGCGTTGCACGCCGAGCGCATCGAGTGCGGCTTCGAGGGAGACGACGGTGTAGCCGCGGCGTTCGAGCGTGCCGAGCATATCGTCGAATTGAGCGGGTGTGAGCCACGGATGCTTGACATTATCTTCGCCGTGTGCTGAGCGGATCGGGTCGTCGGAGACTTGATGGATCAGTAGCGTGGTGACGGTCTGCGGCGCGAGCGGGATCAGCGAAATCGTGCCCGCATTCGCCCGGGCGACCCAAAGCGCGACGACGAGCATCGCGCCCAGAGCAGGCGCGAAGCGGCGGACGGCGGCAAGGGGGATGTTGCGGCGCATTACTCTGAGCTATCGGAGGTCTTGCAATAACTCCTGAGGCGCGCGCCACGCGCCGGGCGCCGTTTGTTCCGCCCGAGTATCTCGAGGACGTCGCGGGTCACTGGCAGGCCGCCTGCGTGACGCGCAGCGATGTGATTTCGCCCTGTGGCGCACGCCTATTCGCGCGCGAGCGACACCGAGGCGGCGTAGAGTTGCGCGAGACGCGGCGCGAGAAGCTTTTCGAGCCGTTCGGGTTCGGCGAGAAATGCGTCGTGACCGTGGTCGGAGACGAGCTCGTCGTAGGTGCTCGTCGCGCCGAGCGTCGCAAAGCGCTTCGCCGCCTCACGCACGTAGCGCGGCAGAAAAAGCCAGTCGCTGGAGATCCCGACAAAATGGAAGATGGGGTGCGTCGATGGGAGCGAGAGCGCGCGAGTATCGAAGAGATCCATCGCACGCGTGAGTGCCAAGTACGCGCGCGGCTCCATCCGTTCTGCGAAAATCGCGCCCTGGTAATCGAGATAGCCCTCGACGTCGTAACGATCGGTCGCCGCGCGCGTCGGATCGCCGCCGCCGCGATCGACGTTGCGCGCGAATCGCCGTGCGAACAGCGCCTCCGATTTATACGTCAGCATGGCGATCTTGCGCGCGAGTGAGATGCCTTCGGCAGGCGTGCGCGCGATGCGGATCGCTTCGCGCGCCACCGCGTTGAGCGCGATGCCCATCGCCGCGAAGTGATCGTAGGCACCGATGGCGACGACGCGGTCGACGGCCGCGGGCGCCTCGAACGCCCACGCGATGGCTTGCATGCCGCCGAGCGACCCACCGATCACCGCGGCGACGTGCTCGAAACCGAGCATCGCGAGCGCTCGTCGCTGCGCGCGCACGATGTCGGTCACGCTCACGACCGGAAAGCGATCACCGTACGCGGAACCGTCGGCCGCGAGCGAGCCCGGACCCGTCGAACCGTAACAGCTGCCGAGCGCGTTGACGCAGGCAACGGCAACGGCGTTCGTATCGATGAGTTTGCCGGGTCCTGCCAGACCGCCCCACCAGTCGAGCACCCGCGACGAGCCGGTGAGGGCGTGCGCGACGAGAACGAGATTCCCTCCGTCGCGGCGCGGGTCACCGTACAAGCTGACGCGCTGCACGACGCCGTCGAGGGTCACTCCGCACTCGAGCGCGAGCGAGCCGATCTCGACGTCGCGTTCGAACGTGGGCGACGCCGGCGGCGCCAGGCGGCGCGTCGTTGTTAAACGCTCGCGGGTTGCGGGACGGCGTCGCTCGGGTACACGACGTTCTTTGCCCCCGCTAGCGCCTGTTCGAGATCGGCGATGATATCGCGCACGTCCTCGATGCCGATCGACAGCCGGATCATGTCTTCGGTAACCCCGGCTTCGATCTGTGCGACGACGCCGAGCTGAGAATGCGTGGTCGTCGACGGATGGATGACGAGCGACTTCGCGTCGCCGACGTTGGCGAGGAGCGAAAAGAGCTTGAGCCGATCGATCAGCGCTTTGGCCGCTGCCGGGCCGCCCTTGACGCCGAATGTCAAAATCGCACCGGCGCCATGTGGAAGGTACTTTTTGGCCCGCGCGTGGGAGTGGTGGTCGGCAATGCTCGGATAGGACACCCACGTCACGTCGGGATGGTCGCCGAGAAATTGTGCGACCGCGAGCGCATTACTCGAGTGCTTTTCCATCCGCAGGCCGAGCGTTTCGAGCCCCTGCAAGAGCAGCCACGAGTTGAACGGGGAGATTGCGGCACCGAGATCGCGCAGCAATTGCACGCGCGCCTTGATGATGTACGCGAGATTGCCGAACGATGCGACGTAGCGCACGCCGTGATACGACGGATCGGGCTCGGTAAGCTCGGGAAATTTGCCCGATGCCGCCCAGTCGAAGTTGCCGCCGTCGACGAGCAGTCCGCCGATCGACGTGCCATGGCCGCCGATGAACTTCGTCGCGGAGTGCACCACAATGTTCGCGCCCCACTCGAAGGGCCGTAGGAGATACGGTGTGGCCAGCGTGCTATCGACGATGAGCGGGATCTTGACATCGTGCGCGACCTTGGCGACCGCTTCGATGTCGAGGACATCGACGCGCGGGTTGCCGATCGTCTCGGCAAAGACGGCCTTCGTGTTCTCACGAATCGCGCGAACGAAGTTTTCGGGCTTGGCGGGGTCGACGAGCGTCACTTCGATGCCAAACTTCGGAATCGTGTGGACGAAGGCGCTGTGCGTGCCGCCGTAGAGCGAGGCGGACGCCACGATGTGATCGCCCGCGCGTGCGATATTGAGGATCGAAAACATGTTGGCGGCTTGGCCGCTCGCGAGCGCCAGCGCCCCGACGCCGCCCTCGAGCGCCGCGATGCGTTGTTCGAGCACGTCGCTCGTCGGGTTCATGATACGCGTGTAGATGTTGCCGAATTCTTGGAGCGCGAAGAGCCGCGCCGCGTGTTCGGCATCGTCGAACGTGTACGAGGTCGTTTGATAGATCGGCACCGCACGCGATTTGGTGTGCGGATCGCCGGCGTGGCCACCGTGGACGGCGGTGGTGTCGAACTGGTACTGCGTGTCTGCCATGATGCTCCTAGGCCGGCGTTGAGATAGCCGAGCCGGTAACGTCCAAGTCGGACGCGGACAGGGTGTCGGGGATAATCGGCGGGACGGCGATATCTTCCCAGAGTGGAATGACGTTGCCGACGCGCACTTGATGGGACGCCAGCAACTCATCGACGAGCGCCGCACCGGCCTTATCGATGCGCGTCGTGATGACGGCGGGCAGCGCGCCCAGCGGCTCGGCCGCGATGCCGCCCGCCACGAGCGCTTCGCGCGCCGGGCGCACGTCGCCGAGCGACGCCAAGCGCAGCACGCGCCGCAGCATGATCGCGGGTTCGAGCACGTCGCTGCGCACGGGGGCGAGCTTCGTATCTGAGGTCGCGAGGCCAACATTGCGCCCCGCGGCGATGCGCCGCAGCACTGCGACGACGTCTCCGACGACCGACGACGCCGTCGGATCGCTGCCCGCGCCGGTGCCCGCGAAGGTGAGCGAACCCGAGCTTCGCCCGGTGACGCGAATGCAGTTCTGCGGCCCGACCGGCTGCGCGAACGGATGCTCCGCGGAGACGTAGGCGGGAGTCACGATCGACGATGCGGCCCGCGCGCACGCGATGAGCTTGAGGCGCCAGCCGGCGCGTTTGGCGAGCGAGTGATCCTCGCGCACGAGCGTCGTGATGCCGTGACGCGGAATCTCGCTCGTCACGAGGCCGCGCCGGAACGCGAGCTGGGCGAGGATCGCCAGTTTGTGGGCGGCGTCGATGCCCTCCACGTCGTTCGTCGGGTCGGTTTCGGCGAAACCCAGGCGCTGCGCTTGCGCGAGCGCGCTCTTATAGGTCGCACCCTCGTACATCTCGGACAGGATGAAATTCGTCGTGCCGTTGAGCACGCCGCCGACTTCGAGGATGTCTTCGCCCGCGAGGGATTCGGCGATCGTGCGCACGATGGGAATCGCGCCGCCGACGGCCGCTTCGTAGGCGATCGTCACCCCGCGCGCGGCCGCCAGTGCGCGCAGCTCCGGGCCGCGCGTCGCCAACAGATCCTTGTTGGCCGTCACGACGTGTTTGCCGGCTTGAAGCGCGCCGACCACGAGTTCGGCCGCGATGCCCGTGCCGCCGATGCATTCGATGACCACGTCGATCGACGGGTCTTCGGCCAGCGCTCGCGCGTCTTCGGTGAAGAGCCCGGCCGGAATCTCGCCCGGGCGCGGTTTCGAAAGCGAGCGGACGGCGATGCCGGCGAGCCAGTAGTCGACGCCGCTGCGCGCCGGAACCGAAGACGTCGAGTTGACGAGGAGCCGCGCGACGCCGCTACCGACGGTGCCGCACCCTAAAAGCGCGATACGGACGTCGGAGCCGGAGCCGGTGCGATCCGCGTGCGCTGGTTGAGTGAGCGACAAGCGATTCCACCTGGAACTGGCAGTGAAGTTGGCCCACTATACCGAACCGGCCGCTCGTGCGTCAAGCACGGATTCTGCGCCTCGCTTCGGGAGGCGCGTTGCACGTCATGGGGTCGCGCGGTGCCGCCCCGCTGCTCTTCCTCCACGGCGTCGGCGGCGGCGCGTGGTCGTTCGCCCCGCAGGTGGCGGCTCTGGCGGACGAACGGTGCTGCTATGCGTGGGAAGCCCGCGGTCATGGCCTCGCCCGCGCGGTGCCCGATGCGGGGCTCGGCGAGTACTTCACCGACGCGCGCGAAGCGCTCCGCGTGGTGGTCGCTCGAGAGGGCCCGCCGTGGGTCGTCGGCCACTCGATGGGTGGTTTGCTCGCGCTCGCCCTGGCCGCCGAATGCGGCGGGGACGTGCGCGGACTGGTGCTGGTGGATCCGGTCTACGCGCCCGACGGCGCGACGCATCTGCGTGGCCGGGGCGCACGTATCGCGCGGCGCCTGTGCGAGCCGCTCGTCGCATCGATGCTGCGTGATGGCGCGGTAGCGCGTACGCTCGCGCGAGCCGTGTTCGCCGCCTCGTTCATCGACGTCGGCTGCATGGAGCGCGCCTGGCGGGAACAGCGCACGCAGGTCCCGGTCGAGTATCCGAAGATGATGTACGAGGCCTTCGACGGGCCCACGCATTTCCCCAACCGTGCCTTCGCGCGCGAGGTCGACGTACCGACGCTGCTGTTCGAGCCCGAAGCCGGCCGGCGTCCGCGCTTCCCGCATCTCGTCGCGGACCTCGAACGCCTGCGCGAACGCTTTATGTATCTGGTACTCGATGGAGGTCATTATCTGCAGTTGGACCGATCTGCGGCGCGCCTTACCGCGAGCGTCCGTGCGTTCGTGAACCGATGGTAACGATGAGCGCACCGCGCCGGTACCGGCTGACCTTGACGGCGCTGCTCGCGCTCGCGCTGCTCGCCGCACTCTACGTCGTCTACGTACGCGAGCGCCGCGAGCTCGCGTCGCGGCACGTAGAGATCGCGATGGATTACGGCGATTTCGCCGCGGTTTCGCAATCGTACGGCTACAATCGTGAGACGTTCCTCGTGGCGTTGCGCCGTGCGGGCCTCACCTCGCTCGCCATTAGTGAGGAACTCGGCGGAAATATCAACAGCGGTGCGACCGCGACCGTCGTCGGCGGTCAGCAACTCATCTCGCAGGCGCGTCTCTCCGCCGTGCGCGAGCCGACGCTCGCGGCGCTGCTGGCACGTAAGGCCATCTCGCCCGAGGAACTCTACCTCACCGTGTACGATCCGAGCGCCGTCGCGCGCTACCGCACCGCGCTCGCCGAGCATCTCGGCCCGCACGCGGTGCGCACGCTGCACGCGGGCTCGCCGACGATCCTCGCGATTAGAACGCAGAGCGAATATTTCTCGAGTCTGGGCTTCGGCTTCCCGGCCGAGGCGCTCGGGCTCGCGCGGAAGCTGCATCTTTTTTTCGTGCCGCGCGTGCAGAACGACGAACGCTTCGGCAAAGCGGAGATCGACCGCATCTTCGCGAGCTTCCGGCGTGGCGAACGCCCGTCCACCGTCGTGTTCTTCGGACAACGTAACGAAGTACTCGGCTTTCCCGATCATCTCGCCGACACCGCCGACGCGTTCAAACGGACCGGGCTCAACTTCGGCGCGATCGAGGTCTACGATAGGCTGCAGGTGCAAAAAGGCAGCGACGGGCTCGCGGCCAAGGCGATCGCCCGCACGACGCGCGTAGAGGCGATTTCCAAGGCGGAACTCGACAAGCTCGACTTCGATACCGTGGTCGCGCGTTATCTGCTGGGCGTGCGGGAACGCAACGTGCGCGTCGTGTACGTGCGGCCCTTCCTGCACGAATATAACGGCCTCTCGCTGCAGAAAACCAACGTCGAACTCGTGCACGCGATCGCGAGCGGCCTCGCGGCGCGGGGTTTCACGCTCGGGCGCGCGACCCCGGTCCCCGGCTTCCGCATCAATCCGCTCGTCGTCGCGCTCGTGTCGCTCGCTATCCCCGCGATCGTCGTGTTGCTCTTCGAAGCCTTCGGAAAGCGCCGCGCGACGATCGCCTACATCGCCTTCGGCATCGATCTCGCCCTCGTCCTCGGCGGCTATGTGACGCACCACGATCTCGTCGCGCGCAAAGCCCTCGCGCTCGTCGGCGCGATCGGGTTCGCGACGATGGGCTTCGTCGCCATCCCGCGTTCGTTCACGCTCCCGCCCGCGGCGACGCTCGGCGCGAACGTCCTCGCGGGGCTGCGCACGGTAGCCGTCGCCACCGCGTTCGCGCTCGCGGGCGCGCTCGTTGTCGTCGGGCTCGTCAGCACGCCGCTCCTCATGGAAGAGATCGACCGGTTCGCGGGCGTCAAAGCCGTCATCGTCGTACCGCCGCTGCTCGCGTTCGCGCTCTACGTGTACACGCGACGCTTCGGTAACGAACCGCCGGACGCGCTCGGCAGCGCGTACGCGCCCGTTCGCGTCTACCAGCTCGCGATCTTCGTCATCCTCGCCGGTGCGGCGTTTGTCTATGTCTCGCGTAGCGGCAACCAGAGCGACGTCTCGCCCACGACCTTCGAACTCGCGCTCCGGTCCAATCTCACGCAGGTGCTCGGCGTGCGGCCACGTTTTAAAGAGTTCGCCATCGGTTTTCCGCTCATGATGCTCTTGCCGGCGCTGCGCTTCGAGCATAAGCGAGTCGCGGGCTGGCTCTTCGCAATCGGCGTTGCGATCGGGACGTCGGACGTGGTCGATACGTTTTCGCACCTGCATTCGCCGCTCGTCGTCTCGCTCGTGCGCATCGTCAACGGCGCGGTGATCGGCATCGCGCTCGGCATCGTCGCGATCGTCGTCTACCGTGCCGCCGACGCGCGGGTGCGCGCCATGGACCTGCGGCGCCGCCTGCGCGCCTAGTAGCAGTGAGGGTTCTTCTCAGCGGCTACTACGGCTTCGATAATCTCGGCGACGACGCGCTGCTCCAGATCATCGTGGCCCAGCTCAAAACGCGCTACCCGCACGCGACGATCGACGTGTTGTCGGCCAAACCCGACGTCACGGCGCACGAACTGGGCATCGTGGCGACGCCGCGCTGGGATCAAGGCGCGATCCGTGACGCCATCTCCGAGGCCGATGTCGTTCTCTCCGGCGGCGGCGGCCTGCTGCAAAACGCGACGAGCCTCAAATCGTTGCTCTATTACGCGGGCATTCTGCGAACGGCGATCCGCGCGAACAAACCATCGATGGTGTTCGCGCAGTCGATCGGGCCACTGGACTTTTGGGGAAAACAAACGGTTCGCGAGTGCTGTCGCGGCCTGCATGCAGCGACGGTGCGTGATGAACGCTCGCGAGAACTCTTCGCGCCGCTCGTTCCGTCCACGACGGTCGAGCGCACGGCGGATCCCGTCTTCTTGTACGATCCCCCCGAAGACGCAGTGGATCTGGGCCTAGCGGGGTTGGGCGACCGGAGCGATCCGCTCGTCATCGTGTGCGTGCGCAAGACGGCGCATCAAGCCGACGGCGTGGCCACGCTCGCTGCCGCCGTCGATCGCCTCGCCCTGCATCACGGGGCGCGCGTCGCGTTCGTGCCCTTCGGCGGCACCGCCGACGCGGAAGCCTCGACGCTGGTCATCCGAAAGTGCAAGTCGGCGCCGATGCTGCTCGCTCTCGACTCTCTCGACGCGGTTGCCGCGGCGATCGGGCGTGCGAAGCTCGTCATCGGCGTGCGGCTCCACGCGCTCGTCCTGGCGGTGCGTTTGGGCGTCCCATTCCTCGCCGTGCCGTACGATCCCAAGGTGACGGGTCTCCTCGACGATGTGCGCTATCCGCTCGAACCGCTATGGACGCCGGGGCAGCGCCCCTCGCCCTCGCGCGCCGAGCGCGTGGTCGACGAAGCTTGGGAACGCCGCGGCGAACTCTCGGCGCATCTTCGCATCGCGGCGGCCGAACAGCGTGGCCGGGCGGAGCGCAACTTCGCGGTGTTCGCGACGCTCGTGCGCTAATACAAACGGCGACCGCGGCAAGGCCCGGGACGCTCGGTGCGGTTGCGCGAACCTGTCGGATCCATGTCCTCGAACGAGACGCTCTCGACCGACTACCGCTCGACGCTCAACCTCCCCGCCACCAACTTTCCCATGCGCGGCGACCTGCCCAAAAAGGAGCCCGGCCGCGTTGCGTGGTGGCGCGCGCAGGGCGTCTACGAACGGCGTCTGGCCGCCAACGCCGGGAACCCCCAGTGGATTCTGCACGACGGGCCGCCATATGCCAACGGCAACCTGCACATGGGGCATTTCGTCAATCGCGTCCTCAAAGACGTCTTCGTAAAAGTGCACTTGCTCGACGGTTTCGACGCGCGCTTCGTGCCGGGCTGGGACATGCACGGCCTGCCGATCGAATTCGAAACGCTCAAGCACTTGGGCCTCGATTTTCACAAGATCGACCCGATCGAACTGCGCGCGAAGTGTCGCGAGCGCGCGATTCACTGGCTCGACGTGCAGCGCCAGACGATCTTGCGCATGGGCGTCCTCGGCGACTACGATCATCCCTACCGGACGATCGATAAGGAATTCGAAGCGACCATCGTCGACACGCTGGCCGATCTGGCCGAAGCCGGCCAAACGTACAAGGGCCTGCGTGCGACACTCTGGTGCCCGCACGACGAGACCGCCCTCGCCGAGGCTGAAATCGTCTACCGGGATCGAGTCTCGCCCTCGATTTACGTGCGTTTTTGGGCGAACCCCGGGCAGCGCGCGGACTTGCTGCAGCGCTTTGCGGCGGACGACGCTTCGAGCGATCGGGTGTCGGTCGTTATTTGGACCACGACGCCTTGGACGCTGCCGGCAAACGTTGCGATCGCCGTCAAACCGGATGCACCGTACGCGCTGCATCGCCTGGCGTATGCCGATGGGTCCGCCGAGTACGTCGTCGTCGCCGAAGCGCTCGCTTTGGCGCTGATCGCGAAAATCGCTGCGGCGGCCGCCGCTGCCGGCCGCGCCGTGATTGCAGCGAAGCACGTGGGAATCTCGGTGCCCGGAAGCGCGCTCGTTGGAAGCTTCGTTAGGCACCCCTTTCTCGAGCGCGATTCGATGCTCGTCGGTGCCGAGTACGTCGAACTCGAAACGGGCACGGGCGCCGTGCACACGGCGCCCGGACACGGTGCCGACGACTTCGAGACGGGCATGCGTTTCGGGCTGCCGATCCTCAATCCGGTCGACGGCGCGGGGCACTTTTTGGCCGATGCGGGCCCGTACGCCGGCCTCGAAATCTTCGCCGCGAACGAACGCATCATCGCCGATCTAGCCGCGAGCGGCGCGCTCGTTTGCCGTGAAGACTACACACACTCCTATCCGCATTGCTGGCGTTGCAAGAATCCCGTCATCTTCCGCTCGACCGCGCAATGGTTCATCGCAATGGACGTCAACCGGCTGCGCAAGAACATCGAGGCGCACGTACCCGATGTCGGCTGGTATCCGGCGTGGGGCGAAAACCGCATGCTGCAGATGATCGAAAACCATCCCGAGTGGTGCGTGTCGCGCCAGCGCACCTGGGGCACGCCGATTCCGGCGCTGGTCTGCCGGACGTGCGGCGAGACGATCCTCGATCCCGACGTCGCGCGTACGGTGGCGCGCGCGTTCCGCGAACGCGGCACGGCCGACGGGAACGCCTCGGATCTCTGGTGGACCGAACCCGTCGAGACGTTCTTGCCCGAACACTTTGCGTGCCCGCGTTGCAACGGGCGTACGTTCGACAAAGAGAAGAATATCGTCGATATCTGGTTCGAATCGGGGGTCACGCACCGGGCCGTACTGCGGCAACGCGGAATGCATTGGCCCGCGGACCTCTATCTCGAGGGCAGCGATCAGTATCGCGGCTGGTTCCGCAGCAACCTCATTACGGCCGTTGCCACCAGCGGCGCGCCGCCGTATAAGAACGTCGTTTCGACGGGCTGGGTCGTCGACGCCGAGGGCCGCGCGATGCATAAGTCGACCGGTAACTATGTCGGCGCCGAGGACGGTATGGCGACCTACGGCGCGGACGTGCTGCGGCTCTGGGTCGCGTCGGTCGAGTTCACGACGGACATGCGTCTGGGCGACACGCTGCTCAAAGCGATCGGCAGCGTCTACCGTAACCTGCGCAATCGCTTGCGGATGCTGCTCGGTCTCATCGACGACCTGCGGCCCGCAGATCTCGTACCGCGCGAGCGGCTCGAACCGATCGACCACCTGGCCCTCATGCGGCTCGACGACGTCGCGCACCGCGTCGTGGAAGCGTACAAGACCTACCGCCTGCACGACGTCTATCTCGCACTCGTCGACTTCGACACGGCCGACCTCTCGAGTTTTTACATCGATTCGCTCAAGGATCCGTTGTATTCCGGCGTTCGCGACGGCAGGCGCCGGCGCTCGGCTCAAACGGTCGTCTACACGATTCTCGAAGCGCTCTGCGCGCTCTTCGCGCCGCTTCTGTCGTTCACGGCGGAAGAAGCGTGGCAATACGTGCCGGCGGCTTTACGCACCGGGCGCGTGAGCGTCTTCGACCTCTCGCTCCCGCGCGGCAGCGCGCGCGGCAGCGCGGAGCTAGCCGGCCTCGAGCTTTGGGAAACGCTCAAGCGTCTGCGGACGATCGTCGCCGCGAGCGACGGCGAACGCGATTTTGCGCTCGCCGCGCGCGTGTACGCGAGTGAGGCAATCGCCCCCGGGTTGGAGCGGCTCGGCGATGGACTGCGCGAAGCGCTCGTGGTTTCGGCGCTGTCGCTTCACGTGGATCCCGCGCTGGCGCCGGGCGAGGCGCGCGTCGAGCTTTCTGCAGCGCCCGGGGCGAAGTGTCCGCGCTGCCGCAAGACGTTGCCGTCCTCGGACGACGCGCTGCACCCGACGCTGTGCGCCCCGTGCGTGGCGATCGTCCGCGCGTACGACGTGGTTCTGGCCGAGCCGCCGCGCGATCCTACGGTGCCGTAGTTGGTGAAGGGGCTGCATCGTGCGGATGCAGCCCCTTCACCAACTGGCGTCGATCGCGCGTTTAGCGCTTCGCTTTGCGAGTGGGCGTCTTTTTTGCCGCGGCCTTGCGGGCGGGAGCGGCGCTTTTCTTCGCCGGCGCGGCGGCGCGAGCCGGTGCTTTCTTCTTGGCGGCTGACGCTTTGGAGGCGGTTTTCTTCGCGGAAGCGCCACGTTTGGGCGCGCCTACGGCTTCCTTGAGCGGCTTGCCCGGAATGAACTTCAGGACGCGTTTGGCGGGCACGTTTACGGGTTCGCCGGTCTGCGGGTTACGCGCGACGCGCGCGGCCCGATCGCGGATCTTGAACTGACCGAACGGCGTGAGTTGGACTTTGTCGCCGGACTTGAGGACTTCGGTCATCTTGTCGAGGATCGACTCGATCATCTCCGACACTTGCTTTCGCGGAAGTTCATAGTCGTCTGCGAGTTCTCGCACGAGTTCGTTTTTAGTCATGGGTCCTTTCGTTTGCGAGCGGCGGCCCTGCGCGTGAAACGGAATTTCGGCACATTATAATACGCGCCGTGCGGTTTTGTACGGATTTTCCGAGAATTTCGCATATTTTTTGGTGGGCCGCTCGGGACGAACGAAAGCTTCCACATCGTCAGGAGCGTTGGCTAAGTGCGGTTCGGTCGCATCCCGGCTCAAACCGCTGACGGTGACGCCTCGGGCGGAGAAGCTAGCTACCGGTTCACGGCGCGAACGACGACGCGCCTGCTACGATGCTTGACGGAGACGGGCCTCCTACGCACTCGTGGAAGCGTCAGCCAACACCGCCTGCGGCGTCCCGGTGTGCTAGCGTCGAACGACGAAACACGAAGCCGCCGGGCGGATGTTTCCGTATCCGGCGAGCAGAGGACGGCGTCGATCTGCCCGCCGCTATCCCAGGCTCTCCGGAGAGAAGAACGATCGGCTACGACACAAATTTCATATCCATGCGATGAAGGCCGGAGCGAATCTCGTGCGCCAGCTCAATCGAGTCGCCGGTCTTGAATTGGTGCGAGAAGTAGAGCTGCGGCTGCTCGCCGGTCTCCTGATTGTAGAGGCATCCGATGTCCCACCCCTGCCTGCGCATGACTTCCATGACGTTCTGTATCTCTGAGGCGATCATGCCGAAGTCGGGCGCTGCCGCCGCATTCCGACCGCCACCGTGCGGCTGAAAGCGATAGGTGTCGCGACGTTAAGATAGGGGTTGATGCGGACGCCGCCTAGCACTATCGGGTCTTCACGGGGGACGTTGAAGCTGACTATTCCGTGTGCACCGATCGAAGGTTTGGCGCCCAGTATCTTGCCGATCTCTTCGGCGGGGAGCGGGGTCGTCGAATTCCGCGGGCTCGTTTGCGGAAACGGCGTGGACGTCACGTTTGCCGACTGTCCGAAAGTGGATGAACCATGCCAAGGGTGAGAAGTCGTAGAAGTGCTGGTGCTCGGCCTGGAAGACGATGTCGTGCGCCAGAAGCTGATCGATGAACGGATTGATCTCGCTCGGCTTGAGCGCCAGGTCCGAATTCATCGCGACGCGACCGCCTCCGAGGTCTTGAAAGAAAAACCCGCCGTTGATTTCGAACGACGGGAGAATCGGCACGCCGTGTATCGTGACGTCGGTAATGTCCTCGCGATCAATCTCGAACGAGAAAACGCCGTCCGAAACCGTGCCCTGCGCTTTAAGGATTTCGGAAATCTCTTCGACCGGGAGGTTGGCGCCACTCCTGGATGCGGCGCTCAAGGTAGCGCTTGAGGCATTGGCTCCCGCCGTGGTTTGTTGCGCTCCGGCGGTGGGGACCATTCCTCCGGCTGACGAGCACGCGGCACCGATCAGTGTGCCCCCGAGCACGCCGCCGAGCAGCGTAAGGCGAGACAAAATTCCCCGGCGCCTTCGCCTCAACGTGCGAGGCTTGTAGACCGGCGCTCTCGCTCGGAATCTCCATGGTTAACTGCATCCTCTTATTTCAAACAGCGCCAATCGCTTCGGCTGGCCCAAAGGAAGCTCGTCCGGGTTCGAGTGCTTGCACCGGCACTACCCCGGAACACCCGCACGCAAAGGACCGGGGAAAAACGTATGTGCGATTGCCGCAATAAGGAGCAATAAAAACCAAGCGTCGAGCCCGAGCGACTGCGACCGCCGCCTCGCAGTGGTTCAGTCCAAAACTGTTACGCGGTCGCGTCGAACTCGTTGAAGCTTGTCGGCATACTTGGTGCTTTCGGCGACCGCACGGCGTCAGTTTGATCAAGACACATGCTATGCGCCACCGTGCCGATTGCGCGGCTCGGCGCCGCGGCGTGCCGCGTTCAAAGGAAGGGACGCCGGCCGCGCTTCACCGCGGCGGTGCGACAAACGGTAATACGGCGTCGATGCGCCCGTCACTGCTGCAGCCGATACTGGGCGCATGGACGGCATACATCTCATGGCCACGGCACTGCGGGCCGCTCAGAGGCGACTCGACGTTTCCGCCGCGAATCTCGCCAACGTCTCGACCGACGGCTTTCGTAAGAGCATCGCTCGCGCTACGCTGACCCGTGACGGGCTCACGGCGAGCAGCCGCAAGGATCCGACGCCGGGTCCGCTACGCCGAACGGGACGGGCGTTCGATCTCGCCACCGCGGGAGAAGGCGGCTTTTTCGTGCGCACATCCGGCGGTGCGGTCGTCGAAGCGCGCTCGCGTGCTTTCGACCGCGATGCTCGGGGCCGGCTCGTCGACGATCGGGGCAACGTTCTGCTGGGGGTACGCGGCCCCGTCATCGCAAGCGCCGACGCGACGATCGACGCACGCGGCATCGTGCGCGACGCCGGCACGCCCGTCGCCCGCGTCCGGACGGCGCCCGGCACGGCGCTTCAGAGCGGTTTTGTCGAGAGCGCCAACGTCGACAGCGTGCACGAGATGGTCGATGTCCTGAGCGAACAGCGCGCGTTCGAAACCGCGCAGAAGACGCTCGCCGCACTCGACGACGAACGTCAAAAAGACGTCAACGACGTCGCGCGGATCAAGGCGTGATGGGAGCGACCGCATGAACCGCGCGATGTTCGCCTCCGCCAGCGGCATGGTGGCCCAACAACAAAATCTCGACGTCGTTGCCGATAATCTGGCCAATGCCGACGTCGCCGGCTTCAAGGGCGCGCAGGCGACCTTCGCCGCCATCGGCGGAAACGCGCAACTCGGTACGGCCGCCGCGGGCGTGCGCGAGAACGTCGCCCAGGGGAAGCTCATGAAATCGGGCGGTGCGTTCGATGTTGCCATTGACGGCGGCGGGTTCTTCCAAGTCGTGCGGGACGGCGAACGCGCCTACACGCGCGCCGGCGCTTTCGCACGCGCCGCCGACGGCACGCTGCGCAATGCCGATGGTTGGATGCTGCAGGGCGTGCGTTTTGGTGCGAATGCCCGCGACGTGACGGTCGCACCGGACGGCGCGGTCCGTGTTGCGGTTGACCGCGGCGCGATCCATGTGGCCGGCCGCATAGTGCTCGCGACGTTCGATGCGCCCGAAAAGCTACGCCCGATTGGCTCCGCGATTTTCGCCGCAACGGCAGGCTCGGGTGGCGCCCGGGCACTGCCCGCGGGCGGCGATCGGCAGCCGAAACTCGTCTTTGGCATGCTCGAAAAATCCAACGTCTCGATCGTCGAGTCCATGATGGCGATTCTCGCCGCGCAACGTGCCTACGAAGCCAACGCGAAAGGAGTGCAGGCTGCCGATGAAATGCTGCGGATCGCCAATAACATCCACCGGTCGTAACGACGCCGGCGCGACCTTACGCGCGACGCGCGACGTGGCCGCGAGCTTCGAGGCGCTGCTCGTGCGCGAGGCATTCGCGCCGCTCGCCAAAGCCATGGGTTTCTACGGTGACACGGTCGTCGCTGCGGCCGCGCAGACAATGGCGCGGGCGCAACGCGGCGGCCTCACCGACCGTCTCGAGCGCGCCATGGCGCCCGCCGCCCAGCCGCACGCGAGCGTCGCGGCGGGAGACGACGCGCGATGAAGGCCGACCGGGAGGCGAGCATTCGCGAATGTTTTCCGCTCGTACGCCAGATCGCGCGGCGCGTCGCGCACGTCGCCACGGGCGCCGAGTTCGACGATCTGGTGGGCGATGGGTCGATCGGGCTGATCCGCGCCGTCGACACCTTCGACCCGGCGCGCGGTACGTCGCTCGAATCCTATGCGCGCCGGCTCGTCCTGGGCGCAATGCTCAACGGTTTGCGCCGTCGCGACCCGGTTTCCGAACGCGTGCGCCGCACCCTGCGTCGCGCGGAGGAGCGGCGCTACGCGCTCGCGCAAGAGCGCGGTACGCTGCCCGGTTACGCAGAACTGGAACGCGACGACGCCGCTTTGCAGCGTGCTCGCGTGGCAGCCTATCGGCAAGCCGCACTCTCGGTCGACGCGCCGGCGCCGGTCGCGCGCGATCCGCTGACGGATTGGAGCGCCGAGCCGAGCGCACAGGTGACGGCGCGCGCCAAACGCGCGGCGCTGCGCGAAGCGGTGGCGCTGCTGCCGGAACGCGAGCGGCGCATTCTTTCGCTGCACTACGCAGACGAATTGAGCCTGCATGCGATCGGGACGCAGTTGCGCGTCTCGCCGCAGCGCGTCTCGCAACTGCATGTGAGCGCGCTCGCCCGGCTGCGCCGGTCGGCCACCGCGCTGTGAGCGCGCGGGTCGAGCTCGACGGCGCCGCGCTCGCGTCGTCTGCGTTCGCACCAACGGGGGCGCCCGAAGCACTCGCGCCGCTGAGCCTCGACCCCGACGATCGCTACGAGGGGCCGGCGCTGCCGAACGATCACCCGGCGTGGATGCGCGATGCCGTCTCGCTGTCGCAGCGCGCCCGCGCGCTGCTCGCAACCTTGCGGCCCGTCGTTTTACACGTTATCGGTGTGTGGGAGCATGGGCTGCGCTCCGTCGTCATCGGCGGCCGCACCGTTAGCATCGACGCGAGCGGTTCGTACCGGCTGAATTAATCTCGTACGTAGAAGAGCTGACGAACCTGTGTTATCGCGGCGGGCTTATGGTAGCAGCGTCGATTCTACGATGCGGGCGATGCGCTCGCTGCCGTCCCGCGAGGCACCCAGAACCTCGGCGTGGGAAACGTCGCGGTCCCGTGCTATGACGTTCGTGATCAGGCTCAGCCCCAGTACCTCGAGTCCGAGGTACCGTGCTTCGATCGTTTCCAGCACGGTCGACATGCCGACCGCATCTGCGCCGAGGCGGCGCAGCAACTCCGACTCGGCGGGCGTTTCGTACTGCGGTCCGCACACGCCCGCGTAGACGCCTTCGCGTAGCGTCCCGACGTCGCGAGTTGTGCGGGCCCGCTCGCGCAAATGCGGCGCATAGGCGTCGCGCATGCCGACGAAGGGGTCGCGGTCGCAGCCGGCGATCGGCGACGCGCCCGTAAGGTTGAGGTGATCCGCGATGAGCATGACGTCGCCGGCCGCGTAGGCGGCGTTAAGGCCGCCGGCGGCATTGGTCAACACGATCGTTTTCGCGCCGCTGGCCGCGGCTAAGCGCACGAGGTAGGTCACCTCACGCGGCTCGTGCCCCTCATAGAGATGCGCGCGGCCGGCGAATGCTACGACGCGCCGGCTCGCCCACGTGCCCGCGCGCGCGATTCCGACATGCCCGGCGACCGCCGCCTGCGGCGCACCGAGCTTCGCGTAGGGAAGGTTGCGACCGTCGATGCGCTCCAGGATGGCGGGTGCAAGCCCACTGCCAAGCACGACCGCAACGTCGATCGAGCCGCCCGCGTGTTTGGCGATCCTTCGCGCGGCGGCCGCAAGGCGCTTGGTCTTAACGGGCGGCTGCTTCGATCGGCAGCGCGGAGAGCAAGTTGCGTCCCGTCATTGCTGCGGGGACCGGCAGACCGAGCAACGGCAGCAGCGTGGGTGCCACATCCCCGAGTTTGCCGTCTGCGAGCGGGCCCGCGTGCGGCTCGCGCGAGACGAGGACGAACGGTACGGGATTGGTCGTGTGTGCGGTTAGCGGATTACCCTTGGGGTCGAGCTTCTCTTCGGCATTGCCGTGGTCGGCCGTGATGGCGAGGATGCCGTCGGCATCGAGCACCGCTCGTTCGAGCCGGCCGAGCGCAACGTCGAGCGTTTCGAGACTCGAGATCGTCGCGCTCATGACGCCCGTGTGGCCGACCATGTCGGCGTTCGCATAGTTCACCACGATCACGTCATGCAGGCCGTCACGAACGTCTTCGACGGCCTCGCTTGTGATCTCGCTCGCACGCATTTCCGGCGCGAGATCGTACGTCGCGACGCTCCGATTGGACGGAACGAGGGTGCGCCTTTCGCCCGCGAACTCCGTTTCCCGCCCGCCGTTGAAGAAGTACGTCACGTGCGCGAATTTTTCGGTTTCGGCGAGGCGCAGTTGTGTCAGCCCGGCTTCCGCGACGATTTCGCCGAACGTGCCGGCTTGCGGCCTCGGGCCGAACAGTACGGGGTTCTCCATATCCTCTTCGTATTTGGTCATCGTCGCAAAGATAAAATTCGTATACGCGTGCACGGGGAACTCAGCGAATCCCGGCTTGGAAAACGCCAGCGTGAGTTCGCGCGCGCGGTCGGGACGGAAGTTGAGGAAGACGACCGCATCACCGTCGCGGACCGGGCGCGGTTCGCCGACGACCGTCGGCACCACGAACTCGTCGGTTTCGCCGCGCGCATACGCGGCGGACAGCGCCGAGCTCGCAGTGGGCGCACGATGCGGCGCCTTAGCGCTCGCGAGCGCGCGATATGCCTGCTCGACGCGATCCCAGCGCTTGTCGCGATCCATCGCGTAGAAGCGACCCATGAGCGTTGCGATCGCGCCCGAGGCCCCCACACTTGCGAGGTGCGCTTCGAGGCGGTCGACATAGACTTGCATCGACGACGGCGGCACGTCGCGTCCGTCGCCGAAGGGATGCACTGCGAACGACGCACCCGCGGCGTGCGCCGCGTCGATCAGAGCCAAGAGATGGTCGATCGAGCTGTGTACGCGGCCGTCGGAGAGCAGCCCGAAAAAGTGCAGCGTGCCGCCCGAGGCCTTGACGTGTGCGATGCAGCGCGCGAGCGTCTCGTTCTTGACAAATGTGCCGTCGGCCAGTGACTCGTTGATGACGACGACGCCCTGCGGTACGACCCGGCCGCTGCCGATGTTCATGTGCCCGACTTCGCTATTGCCCATCACGCCGGCCGGCAGTCCGACGGCCTCTCCGCTCGCGTCGAGCAGCGCATGCGGATACGTCGCGAGCAAGCGCTTCCAATTCGGCAGGTCCGCCGCCGCAATGGCATTCCCGTGGGCTTCGTCGCGGTGGCCCCAGCCGTCGAGGATCGCGAGCACCAGAGGCCCTTTGCGCGCGCGGGAGGCGTTCACGACGCGCCCGCCTTCGCACGTGCGCCGTCGATGACGGCCGCGAACGACGTCGCCGTCAGGCTCGCGCCGCCGATGAGGCCGCCGTCGATGTCCGGCATCGCCATGAGCTCCGCCGCATTCTCGCCGCGCATGCTGCCCCCGTAGAGAATGCGCGCGCGCTCGAGTCCGGGCACGCACGCGCGGATCTGGGCGATGACCTCGTTTGCGCTCGCCGGCGTATCGTTGAGGCCGGTGCCGATCGCCCAAATCGGTTCGTAGGCGACGACGCAGCGCGCGACGTCCTCGCGCGAGACGTCCGCAAAGGCGGCGCGCGTCTGCAGCGTCACCCGCGCGTAGGTCTCGCCCCCTTCGTGCTCGGTCGCGGTTTCGCCGACCGCAACGATCGGCGTAAGACCGTGCACCAGCGCCGAGAACACCTTGCGATTGACGGCCTCGTCGCTCTCAGCGTTGAATGCACGGCGTTCGGAGTGGCCCAGGATGACGTAGGTCACGCCCAGCTCGCAGAGCATCGGCGCGGAGATCTCGCCCGTGTATGGCCCGTGCGCGAAGTCGTGCATGGTCTGCGCTCCGAGTGCGATCGGCGACGACTCCAGTTCTTGGGCCACGGCGGCGAGTGCCGTGAAGGGCGGCGCGAGCACGACCTCGACGTCGACCGGTAACGGCAGCGCACGCAGTTCGCGCACGAGCGCGCGCGCTTCCGCGATCGTCTTGTGCATCTTCCAGTTCCCGGCGATCAGCGGCCGGCGTTCGGCCGAGGGTGCCGTCACGCGCGAGCGCCGTGGGCGTTCGCGGCGCGGTCGCCGGTACTCGCCGCAGCGCGGGTGAGCGCCGCAACGCCGGGCAGCGTCTTGCCTTCGAGAAACTCGAGCGTCGCACCGCCGCCGGTCGAGACGTGCGTCACCTGCGCGGCGAAGCCGAGCTCGTGTGCTGCCGCGGCTGCGTCGCCGCCGCCGACGACCGACGTCGCGCCGTTCGCCGTCGCCTCGGCGATTGCGGCGCCGATCGTTTTGGTGCCGTTTTGGTACGCTGGCTTCTCGTAGACGCCCATCGGACCGTTGAAGACGATCGTCTTGGCGGCCCGCAAAACCTCGGCGTACGCCCGCGCCGTGACCGGACCGATGTCCAGAATCATGCGGTCGCCGATGTCCGCGAGCGCGACGGTTGCGGCCTCGTCATCGGCGTCGAACGCGCTCGATACGACCGCGTCGGTCGGCAGATGCAGGGGCACGTTCCGGCGCTTCGCATGAGCGACGATCTCCCTCGCGGGCCCGAGATCCGCGTCTTTGAGGCTCTTCCCGACGTCGACGCCTTGGGCCGCGAGAAACGTGTTCGCCATGCCGCCGCCGATGACGAACGCACTGACGCGTTCGAGCAGGTTCGTAAAAACGCCGACCTTGTCTCGTACTTTCGCGCCGCCGATCGCGCAGACGAAAGGCGTCGGCGGGTGTTGCGTCAGCGCGCCGAGCGCCTCGAGTTCGGCTTCCATGAGAAAGCCCGCGGCCGCCGGTAGATGCCGCGCGATACCTTCGGTCGACGCATGCGCGCGATGCGCGGTTCCGAACGCGTCGTTGACGTAGAGGTCACCGAGCGACGCGAGCTCGCGCGCGAAGGCGTCGTCGTTGTCCTCTTCCTCGGGGTGGAAGCGGACATTTTCGAGCAGCACGATGTCGCCGTCGCTCAGGCTTGCGGCCGCAGTTTGCGCGATCGGACCGACGCAATCTTTGGCGAAGGCGACGTCGACCTCCAGACGCTTCGCGAGTTCGGCTGCGACCGGACGCAGCGACATCGCCGGCACGACCTTGCCGTCGGGGCGGCCCAGATGCGAGAGCACAATCGTCCGCGCGCCGCGCACGTGCAGGTCGCGCAGCGTTTCGAGCGCGGCGACGATACGGGTGTCATCGCCGACCGCGCCGTCCTTCATCGGAACGTTGAGGTCCTCGCGCACGATGACGCGCTTGCCGCGCACGTCGAGCTCGCGAAGCGTTCGGAACTGCATGGTGCTTAAACGGCGGCCGGGAGTTTGGAGAGCACCATCTGCGTGACGTCGGCAAGACGGCACGAGTAGCCCCACTCGTTGTCGTACCACGCGGCGAGCTGCACGAGATCGCCGTTGGCATTATTGAGCTTCGAATCGATGATCGAACTGTACGACGAGCGCTTGAAGTCGGTCGAGACGAGTTCCTCGTCGGTGTAACCGACGATGCCCTCGAGGTCGCCTCCTGCCGAAGCGCCACGGAGTAACGCGTTGAGCTGGTCTTTGGTCGTCGGCTTCTGCACGACGGCGACGAGGTAGATCATCGAGACGACCGGCGTCGGGACGCGCAGCGCGAATCCATCGAAGGTCCCTTCGATTTCGGGAATCGTCAGGTAGAGCGCTTTGGCAGCGCCGGTCGACGTCGGGACGATATTGGTCGCGGCGTTGCGCGCGCGCCGGAGATCCTTGTGCGGCGCATCGAGGATGTTCTGATCGTTGGTATAGGAGTGAATCGTGTTCATAAATCCCTTGACCCAACCGAGTTGGTCGACCACGGGCTTGATCGCCGTCGCCAGACAATTCGTCGTGCACGAAGCGTTGGAGATCACGTGATGCTTTTCGGGAGAGTACTCTTTGTGGTTGACGCCGAGGACGAGGGTGATGTCCTCTCCCTTGGCAGGCGCAGAGATAATGACTTTTCGCGCGCCGCCGCCGTCGATGTGGGCGCGCGCTTTGGCGGCGTCGGTGAAGAGCCCGGTCGATTCGACCACGACGTCGACGCCGAGCGATTTCCACGGAATTTTGCCCGGATCGCGTTCGGCAAAGACTTTTAAGCCTTTACCATTAATCGCGATACCGTCGGACGTGACGGCGACGTCGCCGTCGAAGGTGCCGTAGTTGGAATCGTATTTAAAGAGGTGCGCACATTCCGCGGGGCTCGTAAGATCGTTGACGGCCGCGATTTCGACGCCCGGATGCCGTTCGAGCAACGCTTTGGTGAAGTTGCGGCCGATGCGGCCGAAACCATTGATGCCGATACGCAAAGACGTCTCCTCTGTTCGGATGGAATCGCCGTCGCGGGTCCTCCGCGGCGGTGCAATCGCTTACACGACGGTCGGCCGGTAGCCCTTTTTTTCCCGCTTCGAGCGATGTCAGGCCTCAGCGGGCAGCGCGCGGGCGATGCGCAAGAGCGCTGCGATGCGACCGTTGATCGTGGACTTCTTCGCCGGCGGTGCGCAGCGGCGCCCGAGTTCTCCAAGGGTTTCCGTCGGGTACGCAAGGCGGAGCTCCGCCGCTTCGCGCAGCGGCTTGGAAAGCCGCCGCAGGCCGCACGCCTCGACGACGCGGGCGATGGCCTCGCGTTGGGCGGCCGCGGCGCTCATCGCCCGGTCGACGTTCGCAGCCTCTGTGTTGACCAGACGGCGAATGCGGTTTTTTGTTTCTTTGAGCGCACGGACGTCCTCGAGGTACAATACGGCTTTGGCGGCGCCCATGGCGGCCAACAGCTGCGTGATGGCGTCCACGTCCTTGAAATACACGATGCGGCGGCCTTTGCGCGGGGCAACCTTTGGTTCCAAACCTTCGGCCCGCAGCAGCGCGACGAGGCGCTCGGTTTCGGCGTCGCCCGGCGGCACGAATTCGACGTGATACCCGCGGGCCGGCGACGCGAGCGAACCGCAGCCGAGAAAAGCGCCGCGTACTTCCATTCTTCGATCGCAGCGAGCCGCCGGCCGGCGTCCGGCCGGGCGTGCCGGCCCGTCGATTTCGTAGGTGGGCAAGCGCACGAGTCGTGTGCCGGGCACCTTGCGGATCGCGTGGTCCTTACGGTCGTCGAGCAGCGACCACGCCAGCCGCGCGAGCGCGGAACGCTGCGTGCGAAAGACGCCGGTGTGCGGGTCGGCGCCGTAGCGAAAGAGCGCGTCGCGTAATGCAGCGCGGCAGTGCGGCGCGGTCCCGGGTTCGCGCGCCAGCGCATCCTTGGCGTCACCTGAAAGCGTCGAGGTCGCTTTCGTCAGCCGAGCCAATCGACGGGCTCGTCCTTACGCTCGGTAAGAATTTCGAACAGGGCGATGTCCTTGAGCGCGGGCGTGACTTTGAGGGGTACGTGCAGCACCCGAACGGTTACGAACTTGCGCGCGTAGTGCAGCTCGATGACGTCGCCCACTTTGACGTCGTACCCGGGTTTGAGGGGCCGGCCGGCGAGCGTGATGCGGCCGTTGACGAGCGCTTCGTGCGCTTCGCTGCGGCGTTTGGCCAGCCGCGAGACCTTGAGGTACTTATCGATTCTCAACGCACGCTCGCGCCGACGATTCGTAACGACGGGAAATTGCGCCGAAAGAACGCGTCATCGCGCGTGACGAGCGCGCCGAGCGAATCGGCATGGGCACCGATGATGAAGTCCGTTGCGATCCGTCGCGGTCGATCGTTCCTGGAGCGGCGACGACGTTCGGCGTGTCGCGCAAAAGACTCGCCGGCCGCAGCCCAGATCGCCTCGGAAAGCTCCCACGCGACAACGATGCCGGCGTTGAGAAGAAAATTTCGGACGTCTGGGAGTTGCCAATCGCGATGCGCGCAAAGCTCGCTGAAGACGGCAGGCGAAATGACCAGCGGCGGAACCGCACCGGCGAGAAGAGCGATTGCTGCAGTCGCTTCCGCTTGGGTGCCGTCCACGATATCCAGCAGAACGTTGGTGTCGACCGCGGTCATTCGTCGACGTCGCCGCGCATGTCACGAACGAACGCGTCGCGCTCGTTCTGCGTCCGCTGACGGCCGTTGCGCCGCAAAAAGCCGACCCACGGCCGCAGGCGCTCGGTAAGACTCGGCGGGATAACCGTCACGACCCCGCCGTCGTCGATCTCGAAGCGGAGGGTGTCTCCCGCTTGAATGCCCAGGGTCTGCACTACTATCAGCGGAAGGGTTACTTGATTCTTACTGGTTATTTTCGCCTTAAGAATCTTACTCATGGCGCCTTACTCTATCATACCTTCTGAGGCCGTGCAAGCGTCGGACTACTGCTCCTTCGGCACGACGCACGTACCGCGCGCCCGGCAGACGAGGACGGGGTTCGCGAGCACCTCGGCGGCGCTGGGGGAGCGCTCGGGGAGCGCGGCGATCACTTTGCGCGCTTCGAACACCATGCCCCGGGAACGCTTGCCGCGGCGCACGATACGGCCCTCCGCTTCGACGAAGTCACCCGCGTGCACGGGGGCAAGGAACTCGACGGAGTCGTAGCCCGCGAACAAGCCTTCGTCGCTCGACTCGCGGATGCACAACTCCGTCGCGAGGTCGCCAAAAAGCGCGAGCAGCCGCGCGCCGTCGACCAGATCGCCGCCGTAGTGCGCGTCCTGGGCGCCCAGGCGCACGCGTAGCGTCGCGCGAACCGGATCATCCGTCGCCGGGCCGCGCAGGGGCGAAGCGGCGCTCACGCCGCCTGCGTCTTCGCGAGCTGCCACAGCTCCTCGAGTTCGTCGAGCGTATAATCGCCGAGCTTGCGGCCCGCCGTTTCGGCGCGACGCTCCATGAAGGTGAAGCGCCGATAGAACTTCGCATTGGCGTCGCGCATCGCGCCTTCGGCATCGACGCCGAGCGCCCGGGCGAGATTGACGACCGTGAAGAGCACGTCGCCGAGTTCTTCGCGCATCGCGCACGCATCGTTGTCGCGCCGCGCGGCTTCGAGTTCGGCCAGTTCCTCGACGAGCTTCGCCCGAACGCCGTCGATGTGCGGCCAGTCGAAGCCGACCCGCGCGGCCTTGTCCTGCATCTTCTGACCGCGCTGCAAGCCGCCCAAACCGCGCGGGATCCCGTCGAGGCGGCTGGAGCGTTTGGCCGCCGACGGTTCGAGCGCTTTGAGCTGCTCCCAGTTTTGCCACACGTCGGCCACACTCGCCACCGCCTGATCGCCGAATACGTGCGGGTGCCGGCGGATCATTTTGTTGGAGAGCGCGTCGATGACGTCGGCGATCGAAAATTTGCCGCGTTCGGTCGCGAGCTGCGCGTGAAAGACGATCTGCAGCAAGAGGTCCCCGAGTTCTTCGCAGAGGTCACCGTCGCTATGCTCCTCGACGGCGTCGGCAACTTCGTAGGCCTCTTCGATCAGGTAGGGCACGAGCGACTCGTGCGTCTGCTCGCGGTCCCACGGGCACGTCGTGCGCAGGCGCGCCATCACTTCGATGAGGTCCGGCCACAAATAGTGCGCCGAGGCCGGCGGCAGTGGAACGAGCGGCATCGCGATGGCGGCCGACAACGTCGCGCGCGGCATCCCCGGGACGAGTTCGGTGCGGGCGCCCGCGCGTTCGAGCGCGCGCAAGAGCAGCGGCAGTCCCGGGAAATCGGAGAGCGGATTTCCGAGGACCCCGACGGCGAGGTCGTTCCCGTCGAGGGTTGCGACGAAGGCGTCGATGGCGTCGCTCGAACCGCGCACGAAGAGCGCCGCGTCGGAGACGCGGTCGCGCAGCAGCGTCACGCCTTCGCTTTCGAAGAAGAGCGCGAGTTCGGGCGGCGCGAGCAGCGTGACGACGCGCCCCGCGGCGCGTAACGCTTCGAGGCTGCCGAGCGTGACGAGGTCGGGGTCGCCCGGACCGAGCCCGACGATACGGATAAGGCCTGCCATACTGGTTGGGGAATTTGACGTTCGCCGCGCGCAGCAGCGGGTCTTACGTTACTTCACTTCGACGCTGCAGCGCTCGGTGCGGCTGCCGGCGAGGCGGCGGGTGAAGCGGCGGGCGCGGCCGAGGCGGCGCCTGCCGAGGCCGCGGGCGCCGCGGCCGGCACCGGCGGAAGCGCGTCCTTGAGTTTGTCGTCGTAGATTTCGATCTTCGCCTTACTGCGCAGGCTCGCGAGGAACTGCGGGATCTGCTGCTGCTCCTGCTGCTGGCCGAGGACCGTCTTGATTTTGTCGCGCGAATTGGCGAGCGTCGCGACCGTCGCGGGTTTCTTTTCCTCGACCTCGATGATGTGATAGCCGAAGGGCGACTTGACTGGGCTTCCGACGACGCCGATTTTCTGCGAGAAGGCGGCCTGCTGGAACGCCGGGACCATCTGACCCTTCGAGAAGAAACCGAGCTCGCCGCCCTTATCCTTGCTCGAAGGGTCGGTCGAGTATTGCTTTGCGAGGTCTTCGAACTTCGCGCCGCCCTTGAGTTTAGCTTCGACTTCGCTCGCCTTGGCCTGGTCGGCGACGAGGATGTGGCGGGCGCGGGCTTGTTCTGCGGTATCGAGCGTCGCATGATTCTTCGCGAGGTACGCTTTGATGTCGGCGTCGCTCACCTTGACGCTCGTGCCGACGGCTTTCTGAACGACCAGTTGCTGGCGCAAGATTTTCTGTACGTCCGCTTCGGTGAGGTTCTGCGCCTTGAGGATTTGCTCGAACTGCCCGGGCGGATACTTCGATTTGATCTCGTCTTCTTTTTTTACGACGTCGGCGTCGGAGATCTCGACGTGGTTGTCCCGGGCGTACTGATCGATGAGCTGGCTCTGCACGAGCTGGTTGAGCGCCGCTTTGCCCTGCGGACCCGCTTCGAGCTTGCCGTCGTAGTCGGCGCGAGAAATCTTCGCTCCGTTGACGCTCGCGACGTCGCCCGATGACGCCGATCCCGCCGAACAGCCGGCGACGGTGAGGCCGAGAAAAGCAGCGGTCACGATGTACCGAACGCGCTTGGACATGAGAAACTCCCGAGCTTAAACAAACGCGCGGAGCCGCATGGGACTCCGCAAACTCCTACGCATTCGCGCGTCCCGCTCCGGGCCTCCTGCCGTGCGGCGGCTACATCGCCTCGAGGAGCGCACGCAGCAACGGCAAGTGTTCGGCGGGCTTGCGATCGGGCAGGTCGATCGAGATCTTGCCGTCGCCAAACCGGAAGCGATTCTTGGTCAGTGACTGAAGCTTGGGGATCGTAGTCGGCGCGAGGCTGAAGGCGCTGCCAACGCCCAGCGTCAGTCGCGCCGCGTCGACGATCACGCGGGTGACGCCCTTTTCGATCGCCTTGGTGCGCAGCTTCGTGACCTCGACCAAGTTCGACAGCGGCTGGGGCAGCGTGCCGAAGCGGTCGCGCAAGCCCTCGGCGATCTCGTCGACGGCGGTCTCGCTGCGGGCGTTGGCGAGTTCCTGGTAGGCGGCGATTTTCTGGGAGACCTGCGGAATGTAGTCGTTCGGAATATATGCGTCGAGCTTGACGTCGATGACGGCCTCGCGCTTCGCCGGCAGCTCCTCGCGCGCGCCCTTGCGCTCGGCGATGGCCTCGGCGAGCAGTTCGCAGTACGTCTCGAAGCCGACCGCGCCGATGAAGCCGGATTGCGCGGCACCGAGCAAATTTCCGGCGCCCCGAATTTCGAGATCGCGCATCGCGACCTGAAGGCCGCTGCCGAGGTGCGTGAACTCGCGGATCGCTTCGAGACGGGCTTTGGCATCTTCGCTCAGCGCCTTGTGCGCTTGGTAGAGCAGGTACGCATACGCCTGATGGTTGGAGCGGCCGACGCGGCCGCGCAACTGATAGAGCTGCGCGAGGCCGAACTTATCGGCGTCGTTGACGACGATCGTGTTGACGTTGGGGATGTCGATGCCGTTTTCGATGATCGTCGTGGCGACGAGCACGTCGATCTCGCCGTCGACGAACTTCGCCATGATCGGTTCGAGTTCGGATTCGTTCATCTGCCCGTGGCCGACCGCCACGCGCGCTTTGGGAACCAGCGCTTCGAGCGCTCGGGCGACGCCGTAGATCGACTCGATGCGATTGTGGAGGTAGTACACCTGACCGCCGCGGTCGAGTTCGTTTGCGATCGCTTTCTGCACGATCGTGTCGGAGGCGGGCACGACGACCGTCTTGATCGACATACGATTCTTGGGCGCCGTTTGAATCATCGAGAGATCGCGCACGCCCAGAAGCGACATGTGGAGCGTACGGGGGATCGGCGTCGCCGAGAGCGTCAGCACGTCGACCGTCGCCTTGAGCTGCTTGAGGCGCTCTTTGTGCATGACGCCGAAACGCTGCTCTTCGTCGACGACGATGAGTCCGAGGTCCCGGAAGACGACGTCCTTTTGTAAGAGCCGGTGCGTGCCGACCACGACGTCGACCTTGCCGCCGGCGAGGTCCTTGAGGGTTTGCTGTTGTTCTTTTTTGCTCTTGAAGCGCGAGAGTTCTTCGATGCGCAGTGGAAAGCTCGCGAAACGCGCGCTGAACGTGCGATAGTGTTGGGCTGCCAGAAGCGTCGTGGGCACGAGCACGGCGACTTGCCGTTTGTCGGCGATCGCCTTGAACGTCGCGCGTACGGCGACCTCGGTCTTGCCGTAGCCCACGTCGCCGCAAATGACGCGATCCATCGGGCGAGGCCGTTCCATATCGGCCTTGACGTCGTCGATGGCTTTCTGCTGGTCGGGGGTCGTTTCGTAGGGAAACGCCTCTTCGAGTTCGGCCTGCCAGGGTGTATCTTCCCCGAACGCATGACCGGCGGCGATCTCGCGCTCGGCGTAGAGCCCGACGAGTCCCTCGGCGATCTTAGCGAGATTTTCCGAAACGCGCGTCTTGGTCCGCGCCCAATCGGAGCCGCCCATCTTGGAAAGCTTCGGTGCCGTACCTTCGTTCGCACCGTACTTGGTGACCTGATGCATCTGCGTCACGGGCACGAGCATGCGATCGGTCCCGGCATATCTGAGGTTGAGGTAGTCTTGCGTCGCCCCGAGGATCGTCTCGGTGCGCAATCCCAAATACTGGCCGATGCCGTGCACCGCGTGCACGACGTAATCGCCGACCTTGAGGTCGCCGAGCGTGACGGGCACGCCCTCTTTGACGGCGCGCAATTTGACGCGCTTGGGCGGCTGACCGTAGATCTCGCGGTCGCCCAGCACGTGCAGCCGTAAGCCCGGAATCGCGAAGCCCGATTCGATGTTGCCTTGATCGACGAAGACGACGCCGCCCCGGGTCATTCCCGGCGCTCGGCCGACGAACGACGCGGCGCCGCTTTCCCGCAGGTGCAGCATCGTGGCGCTGCGCTCGACCATGAGGTCGGCGGCGCGCAGCATCTCGCTGAGCCGCGACGCGCCTGAGGCGACGAGCGCGACGGTTTCGCCGTCCGCAACCCACGTCTTGACCTGGTCGAGAAACATCGTAATTTGGCGATTGAAGTGCTCGACGGGCCGCGTCTCGAGCACGAAGGTTTCGAGCGAGCGCGGCAGCCATGGCGTGGGCTCGGCTTCGATTGCGCCCGGCACGATGAGGCAGCGCCGCGCGCGCAGCGCGTCGCCGAGCGTCGCGAGGGCCGGGTGCGGCGCGGTGACGTCCGCCAAGAGCGCTTCGCCGACGAGATCTTCGTCGACGGCAAGTTCGCCCGATTCGACCGCCGCGAGCAGCACGTGTTCTTCGCGCGCGCGCTCGTCCTCGAGGCCGCGTTCGACGGTTGCGAGCATGGCGGGTTCTTCCAGAACGACGACGCCGGTCGCGCAGAGGTAATCGAGCAGCGTCTCGCGCTCGTCGTAGGCGAGCGGCAGCCAGGCCTCCGGCAGATCGGCGCCGCTCGCGACGTACGCGCGAGCGGCCGAAACGGTTGCGGGCGTGCCGGTAATTCCCGCAAGAATGCGTTCGCGATAGCGCTCGTCGCGCGCAAGCTCGCTCCAAGGCACGACGGCGAGCGCGGTCGAGCGGGCGTCGGTACTGCGCTGCGAGGCCAGATCGAAGCTGCGGATCGATTCGACGTCGTCGCCGAAGAACTCGACGCGCGCCGGCAGGTCGGCGCTAGCGGCCCAGACGTCGACGATGCCGCCGCGGACCGCGAACTCGCCCGCCGCCGCCACGACCTCCGTGCGGTGATAGCCATTGGCGTAAAGCCGTTCTTGCAGCGCTTCGAAGCCGAACTCGACCCCGACGCCGAGCGCAAACGTGCGCTCGGCAAAGACGGCGCGGGGCATCACGTACTGCCGCAACGCCGCGACCGGCGCGACGACGATGTGCGGGCGGGCGGCGAGCAGGTCCGCGAAGAGCGTCATGCGCGCGCTGCGCTCCGAGGGGCTTTCGATGACGCCGACGCTTTCTTCGCGCGGCCGCACGAGCGTCACGTCGCCGGCGCGGTCGGCCCCCAGGTAGTAGGTCAGATCGGCGAAGGTGCGTTCGGCGATGTCGGGCGTCGGGACGACGACGAACAGCGGCACCCGCAACGCCTGGTAGATGCCGGCCAGGAGGTACGGCCGGGCCGCTGCCGTCGTCTCGTGCAGCGAGAATGCCCCCGCATGCGTGCGCAGACGTTCGAGCAATCCTGCCAGGGGCCGGCTAGAACTCGGGAGAGCGCGGACGAGCGATGGGGCGAGCGTAGCGATAGAAGCCTCGAACGGGCGATACGGTGCGGCGCTTGCGTTGGACCCGCCGCCACGGGACGCAGTTGCAGCCCCTTGAGTCTTGCATTTTCACGCACGATCTGGCACAATTGGCACTGTACTGATGAGATTGCTAATGCATCGGACTGCTTACCTGTAGGAGGTTCACCCCATGGCGTACTTGATGAATCGGAGCCGCTCGAACGCGCCGCGTACCGTCGGTGAGACGCTCGCCTTCGACCCCTTCCGCAACTTCGTCGCCGGCCTCGGCGGCTTCGCCGGCGTCGACGTTAGCCGCACCGAACAAGGCGGCTACCGCGTCGAGATCCCGGTTGCCGGCTTCAAGCCCGACGAAATCGAGGTGACGCTCGAAGAGCACGTGCTTACGATTTCGGGCAAGAGCGAACGCCGCGAGTTCACGCGGTCGCTGCTGCTTCCCGAAGATATCGACGGCGAGAATATCTCCGCGACGGTCGAACACGGCCTCTTGACGCTAGCGCTCAACGTGCATCCAAAAGCGCAGCCGAAAAAAATCGCCGTCAGCGTCAGCGGCAACTAAACCCTGGCGCTCGAACTACTTCAAGGTGAGCGGGAGAGTGACGGTCGCGTTGCGGCCGTCGCTCGTACTCGCCGTGAAGGTGACGTTGTAAGTCCGGTTTTTCACGTATGCGGGCACGTCGGGGACGTAGCCCTCGAACGTAAAGAGGCCGGGCTGTTTTTTTGGAATGGTGAACGAATTGCCGAACGTTTCTGCCATGACCGAGACGACCGCGTCGCTGGTGAAGACGCGCACGCGAATGGTCCCCGGCGTCACGAGCGTCGCGTCGCTGAGGTCGATTTCAGCAATTTGCGGCGGATTCGGGCCGGGAAACGGCGTCGTCTCCGAAGCGGGGTTCGGCTTGTACACGAAGCGATAGTCCGGCGTCGCGCGGGGGGGCGCCGAGATCGCCGGTGCGGGCGAGGGTGATTGCGCGAGCGGCGTCGGCGAGGGCGACGGTCCAGGGCTTGGGACTTGGGCGATAAGCAGAGCGCCGAAGGCGACGGCGAGCGCGAAGGGTGCGGTCATCAATCGAGCCGCACCGGCACGCGCACGACGGCTTTTTGGCCTTCGGCGGTCGTGGCGATGAACTCGAGATCGAGCGTCATGCCGGCTGCGATGAACGGAATCTTCGGCAGGACGCTCGTCGCTTCGAAGTCGCCCGGGGCCATTAGCGGGATGATCCCGTCGCGGCCGTTGCTGCGGCTCACGACCTTCACGACGTCGGGGGTCGTCTGCACCTTGATGCGGATGGGCCCGTTCGAGCGAAGCTTCTTGTCGTTGAGATAGACGGCGAAGATTTGGGGCAGGCCGGCTTTGGGGTGCGCGGGCTGACGCGGCACGAACCGGTAGTTGTAAGGTGAGGGCGACGGCGTGGCCGGTACGACGGCCGGCGACGGCATCGCGGGTGCAGCGGGGTTCGCTGCAGGCGCCGTCGCCGGCGCGGCGCTAGCGGGGCCCGGCGCCGGGGCGGTGCTCGCCGGACTTGGCGCCGTGGCCGTGACCTGCGGACTCGGTGCCGCGGACCCTGCGGGCGTCGCCGGCGTTGCGGCCGGGCTCGGCGTCGTGCCCGCGGCGGCGGGGACGGCGTGCGGAGCGATGAGAGCGGCGATGAGCCAAAGAGCAGCGATCACGAGCGTGCGGGTACTTTCTTGCGTTCGGTGCGGGGCAAAATGTCGGCCAGGGCGATGGCCAGCGGCGCGACGGCGACCGCGGCGACGAGCCGGCCGAGACCCCCGTCGAACATTCCCGAGGCGTCGGGTAGATAACGCACGACGGCAAAGATCGTCGCTAGCCAGAGGGCGATTGCGGCCGAGCCGCTGCCCGCCGCGATCGACCACGGGACGAGCCAGAGAGCGTACCACGGGTACACGTTCGGCAGCCCGCAGAAGAGCGCGATCCCGAGCCACGCATGACCGCGCCGGTCGCCGCGCAGGAGCTGCACGAGGCCGTATGCGCCGGCGGCGAGGGCGAGCGCGAACGCCGGGCCCATCCCAACGAGACCTTGCAGCGAGCTGCTCGGAGTGTAGCGGCCGTGCCCTTCGATATGCCGCAGCGCCGGAAGCAGCGGCGGGAGGGCGATTGCGGCCGCAACCACGCTAGCGGCGAGCGTGGCTACGAGCGTGGCCCGAGCATTTAGGCGGCGGTGCGGTGCTACCGCATCGAGTGCGTACCCGGCCGCCAGCAGCAGCCCCGGCGCCTTGAGCACGGGCGAGAGTCCCACGAGCAGCCCGCCCAGAGGTGCCAGTCCTCGCGCCGCGGCGAGCGCGGCCACGGCCGCAATGAGGAGCACGAACGCGTCGTTGTGACCTTCCGCGACGCTCCAGAGCACGACCGGATTGAGTGCGTACGCGCACGTCGCGACGAAACGGCGTTCGGCGGGAAACTCCGCGAGGGCCGCATACGCACAACTGACGCTCGCCAGGAAAGCGACGGCGGCTGCGCCGCGAAAAGCACCCAGTGCCGGCGCGACGGCCGCGTTCCCGGTCGCGGCGACGATCGCGCGGGAGATGGCAAGCATCGCCGGACCGTACACGTCGACGGGGAACCCGCCGCTCCACTGCCAACGCGCGGCGTCGAGCAACGCATCGTGTACGTGCTCGGGCTGCGGCAGATACGGATCGAAACCGCGCAGCGCGAGGTCCCCGTAGGCGGCGTACGCGTACACGTCGCTCGAGAAGACAATCGGCCAGGCCGCAGCGCCCGCGAGCCCAACGGCTGCGGCCAGGACGATCGCGCTGCCGTCACCCGGTCCGGCTCGCGCTCTGAGGCGCGCGACCGCGCACGCCAGCAGCGCCGCCGCGAGCGCGATGCACGCCCCCAGCAGGGCGAACGCGGCCGTGCCGTAGCCGCCCCAGTTCGTTGCGACGACCAGCGGTTGGCGGAAATCGGCGGCGAGTGCCGGCGGATGATGCGCCGCAAGCGCGCGTGCAACGAGCGCGCCGCATCCTAGCGGCGCCGCGGTCGCGGCCAGAGCGAGGCCGCGCCGCAGGTCGCTTGCGTTCATGCGACCGGCGGCAGCACGCCCTGATCTTTCCGCGCGGCGCCGAGTGCGAGCGCGATCCACCACAATTCGCCGACCTTGGGATAGAAGACGAGCAAATCGAGCACCTGATGGAGCGCGAGCCCGATGCTCGCGCCGAGCGCGCCTACAACGAACGGCAGTCCAAAGGGTCCGCGCACGAAGACGAGGATCGAGGCGGCGACCAGGCTCAGCGTGGCCGTCGCGAGTGGTATACCGCCTTCAACCAGCGATTGCCAGAAGAGGCTGTTGGCATGCGTATGCAGTTGAGGAAAGCCGGCGAGCCCGAGTTCTAGTTCGAAGTTGCCGGCACCGATCCCGAAAAACGGATGCGCGCGCCAGAGCAGCAGCGCCGCGGCCCAAAGCTGCGAACGATTGCCGACGCTGCCCGGCCGTTGCGCTTCGGCGACGGTCGAAAGGTGGGCGAACACCGCCCACACGCCGGTACCGGCATGTCCGAGCGACAGCCCCCACGCGGCGAGTACGCCGAGGGCGCCGAGGATGCCGCACGCCATGACGCTATAGTCCCGGCGACTGGGGCGGCGCGGTGAGACGGCGACGACCGTTGCGAGCGCCGCGACGGCCGCCGGAATGCCGGTTCGCGAAGCCGTCAGCACGAGCGTCCCCAGGCCGAGCGCGAGCGACGCGAGGCCCGAGGCAACGCGCGGACGCGCGAGCGAGAGTGCGGCGACGATGGAGAGCGCGATTCCGAGGTAGCCCGAGAGCTGGTTGGGACCTTCGAGCGGGCCCGCGATGCGCGGGATCGCGTGGCCGAGAAACCACATGCCCGACGGCGCGCCGACGACTTCTTGCGCGAGCGCCAATCCGCTCACGAGCATCAGGCTTGCGACGAAGGCAAAGCCGATCGCACGATCGTCGTCGTCCGCGCGTGCCGCAATCGCCACCGTCGCGAAGAGCAACAGGTACTCGGCCGCTTTGAGCGTTTCGCGCAGTGCAGGTCCGCGATAGGTCGCGTGCCAGATCGAAAGTGCGGTGGCGAGCACGACCGCCAGGCCCGCGAGAGCGAGCGTGCGGCTTGCGCGCCCGCCGAGCGCGCCCGGCGATTCGCGCCGCAGCAACAGTCCCACGACTGCGCCCGCGAGCGCGGCTTTGGGGAGGGTGATCGTCGTCGGGCCGATGGTGCGATACAACGCGAACGGCACGACGGCCACGAGCACGGCGACGGCGTACGAAGGGCGCTTCCACATCAAAAGTGCGACGGTCGCAAAGATCGCCGCGAACGCCGACAGACCGACGGCGTCGAGCGGAACGGATCGGACCGCCTGATCCACGACCGGATGGGCGAGCACGAAGCGCGGGCTTCGCGTCGTTCTGGTACGAATCCCAGGCGCGGTGAACGAAGCACGAATGCGGCGAGCGCTCGGGCGCAAACGCGACGGCGAGGAGCTCGAGGCGCCGCTCTGGCATGCAATCGTCGCAGGCTACCTTGCCGGAGCTTGCGACGACGCGCAGTTCGCCGCGCTTCTGATGGCCAGTGCGATTCGCGGGCTTTCCGCGGGCGAAACGCGCGCGCTCACCGAGGCCTTCGTTGCGAGCGGTGAAACGTTGCACGCGCCCGACCCGCACACGGTCGACAAGCACAGCTCCGGCGGCGTCGCCGACACCGCCTCGCTCATCGTCGTGCCGCTGGTCGCCGCGTGCGGCATCCCGGTCGCGAAGCTGTCGGGCCGCGCGCTCGGTCATACCGGCGGCACGCTCGACAAACTCGAAGTGCTGCCGGGTCTGCGGACCGAGCTTGCGCCCGAGCGTTTCTTCGCAATCGTCGCTGAAGTCGGCTGCGCGATCGCGGCCCAGAGCGCACGGCTCGTGCCGGCCGACAAACGCGTGTACGCCCTGCGCGACCGCACGGCGACGGTGCCGTCGCCCGGCCTCATCGCAGCCTCGATCGTGTCGAAGAAAATAGCCGGCGGGGCCCGCGCGATCGTCTTCGACGTAAAGTGCGGCAGCGGCGCGTTCGTGCTCGACTCGCCGGGTGCTTTCGCGCTCGCGGACACCCTCGTCGAACTGTGCCGGGCGTTCGGCCGCCGCGCGGCTGCGCTCGTCACGGACATGAACGAGCCGCTTGGGCGCGCGATCGGAACGGGACTCGAATTGCGCGAAGCGCGCGACTTCCTGCGCGGAACGCGTCGCGACCCGCGCCTGCTCTCGCTCGCGCTAGGGCTGGGAGCGGCGATGCTCGCGGTCGCAGAACCCGAGCGCACCTGGGTCGACGACGCAGAACGCGCGCTCCTGGGCGCGCTCGAGAGCGGCCGCGCGTACGAACGGTTCGTCGCGATGCTCGTTGCGCAAGGCGCCTCGGCGCGCGACCTCGAGACGCTCGGCGTGCACGGGACGAACGCAGCCGCAGTCACGTCGCGCGGCGGATTCGTGCGTGCGATCGATACGGTCGCTCTGGGCGAACTCGCGCGCGACCTCGTCGCCGCGCACGGGTCTAGGGCGGGCATCGTCGTCCGCGCGCGCATCGGCGATGCCGTCGAGCGCCGCGAAGCGCTCGCGATGGTGTACGGCGACGCGGCCTTCGCTGCCGAAATAGAACGGTGCTTTACGATCGGCGACGCGCCGCCGCCGTTGCGGCCGCTGATTTATGGCGAGACGGACACGCCTTCGGCGGTCGATCGCGCCGGCTCACCGCGCGCCACCGGTGCGTGCAGGGGCGACGCAGCCGGATCGCGCCGTTCGACGCTGGAAAGCAGGTAGAGCGGCCGGGCTTTGACTTGATCGTAGATGCGGCCGAGGTATTCGCCCGCGATCCCGATCGTCACGAGTTGCACGCCGCCCATAAACAGGATGACGACCATGATCGAGGTGTAACCGGGTTCGTTGAGACCGAGCACCTTGAGCACGAGCACGACGACGGCGTAGACGAATGCAAAAGCGCTGACGAAGAACCCGAGATACGTTGCGAAGCGCAGAGGAATTTCCGAGAACGACGTAATGCCGTCGACCGCGAACCTCAGCATCTTCGAAAACGCGTATTTGGTTTCGCCCGTGAGCCGCGCTTCGCGTTCGTACTCGACGCCGATCTGTTTGTAGCCGACCCAACTAACCAGACCGCGCAGGAAGCGGTGTTTCTCGCGCGTCTGGCCCAGAGCGTCGACGACGCGGCGGCTCATAAGCCGGAAGTCGCCCGTGTCGACCGGGATCGAGACGTTGGTGAGCCGGCGAATCGTCCGGTAAAACATACGCGCGGTCAAAAGTTTGAAGAAACTTTCGCCCTTGCGCGTTTTACGCGTCGCATACACGACGTCGTACCCCTCCCGCCACTTGGCGAGGAACGCGGCGATCAGCTCCGGCGGATCCTGCAGGTCGCCGTCCATGAGCACGACTGCGTCGCCGCGCGCGTTATCGAGGCCGGCCGTGGCGGCGATCTGATGTCCGAAGTTGCGTGAGAGATCTACGACGACGAGGCTCGGATACACCAGGGCGAGCGCGCGCAGGGCAGCGAGCGTACCGTCGCGCGAGCCGTCGTTGACCGCGACGATCTCGTAGCTGTCCGCCAGCGCGATGCGGTCCATGACGCCGGTGATCCGCCCGACGAGTTCCGCGACGTTGCCCTCCTCGTTATAGAGCGGGACGACGACGCTGATAAGGCTCATGCCAACTCCGTTCGGACTGCCTGCCAAAACAGCGGGAAGAGAAGTTCGTGATGCCCGGTGAACGAAAATCCCTTGCCGCACGTCCCCAGATGCGGCCGCCGAACGACATTGGTTTGCGGGCGGTACTGGCGGATGAAATCGAAGTCGGCCGTGGTGCAAGAACCGCGCGCGCCCAAATTGCGTGCGACGCTCACCGCTTTGAGGAACGCTTCGGGCAAAAGGACGGCCGACCCGAAATTGAGATACACGCCGCCGTCGAGCACGGCCGCAACGACCGAGCAGAGCATCCGGAAGTCGACGAGTGCCGCTTCACCCAGCGCCGCCCCGTCGGCTTGCGGATGCGCGTGGACGATATCCGTGCCGATGGCCACGCTCACGCACAGCGGCACGTCGCCCGCCGCGCACGTCGCGAGCACGGAGGTTTGAGCGTGCGGGGCACGTGCGTCCAGCAGGGCATCGCCCAGCGCCCGGCCGACGCCGCGTGTCCGGCCATGGGCGATCGCGCCCAGAATGAACGCCGCGGTCTCGGCCGACATGCCGAAGGTGCCGTCTTGCAGCGCGACGTCGACATCCTCCGAGGTCTTGCCCACGAGCGCCAGCTCCGTGTCGTGGATCGTCACGGAGCCGTTGGCGGCCACTGCCGCGACGAGCCCGTCGCGCACGAGGTCGCACAGCATCCCGGAAAGGCCGACCTTGATGACGTGGCCTCCCATGCCCACGAGCACCGGCCGGCCGTCGCGAATGGCCGCCGCGGTGCGCGTTACGAGCTCGCGGAGCCCCTCGCCCGCCAGGATGTTCGGCAGCGCGTCGAACCACGTCCGGAACGAGGCGTCCGCCGGGACGGTCCGGCCGCCCTCGCTGCTCGTGATTTTAGAAAGGCGATCTTGGAGTGACGTTACGTGGAGGCGCTGAAAATCGATCGGCGGGAAGGCCACAACCTTGCGGTTCTGCTAGCCGAAAGGGAGCCCTTGTGCTGCTCGCCTTCGCCGCGGGAGGGCTGACCGCGTGCATGCGCCCGAGTTCGGGCGACCCGGCCAAAATGCAGGCAAGCAACGTCTCGGTCACGGCGGACTCCTCAGCGCCGGCCACGTCGACGGCGTCGGCCGCACCGGTCGCCCCAGCCGGCCCGGCAGTTGCCGCGGGATCGGCGGGAGAGTCAAACGGTGGACGCGCGGTAAGCTCGCCCCGGGTCCGCGGAACGAACCCCGCCCCGGCCGCCGGGATGGCGTCCGCCGCCGCCGCAGCGCCGGCGACGCCGGCATCCGAGGCCACCGCCGCGAGCCACGCCGGCGCTACCGGCTCCACCCCGGCGGGGCCGCAGGTTCTCTCGGTCGTCGTCTCGCCGCGGGTCATCCATGCGGGCCAGACCGTCGCCTGGGTCGTGCGCACGACGGACGACGTGGTGAGCGTCGCCGCCCACGTCTCGGCCTATAACCTGCCGATGCAACGCACGGGGCCGGGGCGCTTCACGCTCAACTTCACGATCCCGCCGAACGTGCCCGGCTTCTTCCACGGGACCTACAATCTCGACGTGCGGGGCGAGAACGCGAGCGGTGCGAGTGCGGACCGTCGCGTGTCGCTCGTGTTCGAGTGACCGACGTTCGCCTCGACCACGCGCGTACCGAGCGCACGAGCCTTCCCGAGGTCATTTACGGGGCGTCCAAATCGCGCGCGCAGATCGAACGCATCGCGCGCGAGCTGTACGATCGGGCGGGGTTCGCGCTCGCGACGCGGGTCGCTCCGGACGACGGCGAGGTGCTAGCGAGCCGGCTGCCCGACGCGCAGTACTTCGCAACCGCGCGCGTGCTGCGCTGCGGGAGGTGCCCGCCGACGGCGCACCGGATCGCGGTGGCCTGCGCGGGGACGTCGGATCTGCCCGTTGCCGCAGAAGCGGCGCGCACGCTCGAAGCGCTCGGACACGAGGTCGTCGAGCGCTACGATGTCGGCGTCGCGGGGGTGCATCGGACGCTCGCCGTCAAGGCCGACCTCGACGCTTGCCGCGTGATCATAGTCGTCGCGGGGATGGAGGGAGCGCTGCCGTCGGTCATTGCGGGGCTCGTACGCCCGCCGGTTGTCGCCGTGCCGACGTCGGTCGGTTATGGTGCGTCGTTTGGGGGCCTCGCTGCGCTTCTGGCCATGCTCAATTCGTGCGCGCCGGGCGTCAGCGTCGTCAATATCGACAACGGCTTCGGCGCGGCGTGCGTCGCGCACAAGATCGTCTCCGCGCACTAATCGAGATCGGCCCAGCGCACGACGGTGTGCTCGACCCAACGGCCCGCCGCGACCTGCAGCGCGTGCGGCTCGACGATGCCGCCGCTGCGGTCCCGCTCGACCGTCGCATAGGTGCCACGGGTGAACTCGAACCGCAGCTTCGTCGTGCCCGGCAGGCTGAGCGAAACGGTGAAGCGGCGCGCGCTCACGCGCTGCATGCGGATTTCCGACGGACTGAAATTACTGCGATCGGTCGATACGTAGACGTCGTCGGTCGGCGGTGTGTTGGCAGGGACGGTGACGCCGAGCGTGATCGCGACGGCCGCGCTGCTCGGCGCTGCGGCCGTCGGCGTATCGAGGGCCCGGCCGCGTGCGCTCGTGGAATTGCCCGCGACGTACGCAGCCGGCACGCGCGTGACCTCGACTTCACCCTCGCGCGGCACCCCGGGCCCCAGTTCGATCGCAACGACCTCGCCGCTGGGACGGTCGAGCACGACGCGAACCACGCTGCCCAGCGTCGTTCCGCGCGGCACCGGAACGCCCGCTCGCAGTCGCAGCGCCTCGCCGGACGTAAAGACGACGTAACCGCTGCCGATCGCGAGCGCCTGCCCGCGTACCAAGAGCAGGGGTGCGTCGCCCGCGCGTGCGCCGCTGGGCGCGGCGACCAGTGCCAGCGCGCCTGCCAGTGAGGCCGTGCCAACGCGGACGATCACGGCGAAATTCCGAACGTATATTGCGGCGAGAGATAGCGGCCGGCCCAGCCGAACGTGTACGATCGTCCGAGTTCGATGCGGATCGTCGGCGTGAGGCGACGCGTGACATCGACCGACACGGTGAACGGCGGCCGGCCGTAGCCGTCGAATTGCGGGAAGTCGCGCGTGTGGACGAGCGTGAATTGCACGCGATCGTCGCCGCGCCGGCCGGCAAAAGACGTCTGCACTTGGTACGTCCGGAACGTGTTGGATCCGGCAAAGGCGAAGTACCCCAGATACGGCGTGCCGTCGGGCGTCCGCAGGGCATCGGGCGCAACGGGCAGGCCGAGCGCGCGCCGTCCGACGGCTCCATCGCGGTAGCGGTTTGCGGTCTGCGCGAACGCGCTGCTGGCATAGACGTTCACGCCGCGGGAAAACGCGCGGCCCGCCGAAAGCGTGAGCGTTCCGCTCGTGACCTCGTGCGGAAAATCGTACGCGGTCAGGGCCACGTCATAACGCGCGTTGACGCTCGTACCCAGCAGCGTCGCGCCCGGCAACGTGACGTAGCCCCCGGCGAACGTCCGGAAAGCGTTGGCGAACGGATAGCCGTAGAGCGCGTGATCGTAGCCGTAGCCCGTGCGTAGTTGATAGCTAAAGTAACGGCCGACATCGTGCGGTATGGTACTGAGTGCGAGTTCGACACTGTTGGTCGCGGCAAAGACGCTGCCGGTCAACGTCTCGATCGACGCGCGGCCCGTCGCTTGTAACCGGTACGCCGCCGCATCGACGTGCGATGCGCCGAAGGTGTGCGATGCGGAGAGCGTCTGCTGCACGCCGGGACGCAACTGCTGGTAGGCCAGCAGGTCCGCGCGCCGTCCGCGAAACGGGAGCAGCGACGTCACGGCATAGGCGCGGTCGCGCTCGACGAGGCGGTTGTCGACTCCCAGCGTGACGCCGTTCTGTGCGTCGTAACGCACGTGCGCGGCGGTGAGCGAGTTCGTCGACCCAAAGAGGTTGTAGGGTTGATCGAACGAGGCGCCGGGCCCCGCGTTCTGGGCGAGATTCTGGTTTTGCACGAGCGTGTAGAGAAAGGTCGGCAGGGCGACGGCGGGGCCCGCACCGGTCGGAAATTCCGCGGGCGTCATGCGCACGCTCGCGCCGGGCACGACGATCGCATGATGCGAGCGAATGTACGGCCGCTCGCGGTCGAGAGCGGCTTCTGCAAACGTGCCCACGGCCGCAGGGCGCTCGATCTCCGGGGCGGTCGGCTCGGCGCCGAGCGAAAAAGTCGAGGGCCCAGGGGTCAGCCGCAGCACGGTTGCCTCACCCGTTGCAAGGTCGACTTCGTAGGCCTCGCCCATCGTCAGGCGCGTGCCTTGCGTGACGCGCACGTCGCCCGCGGCCGTGATGCGTGCGGTGTTGACGTTGTATTGCAAGGCGTCGGCGCGAATGATGCGCGAGCCCGCGCGCGCGACGACGTGCCCGTTCGCCGCGACGGTGGTGGCACCGGCGTATGGGTAGAACGCCACGTCGTCGCCGCGTACGTCGACCTTCGCCGGTTCGGCCGCACGCGCGAGGGCCGTCGTCGCGACGAGCGCGGCGAGCAGCGCGACCTGCGTGGCGAACCGCATAAAGACGTCCTACGGAGAGCGCGGCGGAAGAACGAAGGGCACGGGATTGAAGGGTGTCGGAATCGGCCGGCCGAGGTCGGGGGCGAATTGGTCGGCGTCGCCCCAACTATACACGATATCATTCTTGCTTTTGACGTCGGCATTGACGACGGTGAACGGGCGCGGCGGCACCTCGAGGCCGTTTTGTCCGCGCTCGGCGGAACGCCACGAACCGCGCGTGTAGCGATAGAGAAACCGCGTCCCCGACGAGAAGGGGCGCGTGACGCGGTAGTGCAGCGCATCGATACGATTCATGCGGATCGCAGTCGCGCTCCAGCCGCTCGTATCGGTCGCGACGTAAACGGCATCGCTGAAAGGCGTCTTCGACGGAATCTCGACGGTGAAGGTCACGAGCACCGGCTTGCCGCTCAGACCTTCGCCGCCTTTGAGATCGGGATTAGCATTGGGCGTCGAAAGCGCGACCGCAAAGCGTTTGATGGAGTCGTAACTCGCTTCATCCGGCAGGCGATGCGTCGAAAGCGCGAGCTCGACCACGCGGCCGGTCGCCGTGTCGAACGTCGCGCGCGCGTACGTGCGCGTCGTCGGCGTCAGCGTCGTCGGACCGCCCGTCGCCGCATCGTCGATCTTCACGCCTGGGTCGAGGCGAAAACCGTCGCCGGTCGTGAAAAACACGAAGCCCGCGCGGTCGTCGAGCAATTGCCCCGTGAAGCGCACGAGGGTGCCCGCCGGCGGCGGCGTCGCGGTCGCGCTCAGGGGCGGCGGCGTCTGAGCGCTCGCGGCGGCCGCCGGGGTCGGCAGCGCCGCGAGCGCGACGCCGCGCAGCGTGCCGCTCGTACCGAGCACGAGCGCCGCGAGTCCCAGGAGTGCCGCCGGAAGCCGATACGTAGTCGTCATTTTACGATCGCGAAGGTGAATTGCGGACTCCAGCGTTCGTAGCCGCCGAAATTGAAGTAATACGAGCGCCCGATGTCCACGGTGAGTAACCGGTTGATGCGATAGCGGAGGTCGAAGTCCGCTTGATACGGCGTCGCGCCATAATTCGAAAAACCGAGCGCCGTCGAGCCGGTAAACGGATCGCCGGTTCCCGACGGCGCTCCGGGAATCGCGCGCGGAAAATCCCGGTTCTCACGCATGGTTGCGTTGAGCGTCACGACATCGTTGGGCGTGAAGACGATCTGCTGCGCGAGCGAATGCGTCGTTGCGAAGCCGCGGAACGCGCGAAAGCCTTCGAAGACCTGACGCGTGGCGGGATTGACCGCTGCCGTCGACGGGTACGCGAGCGGCTGTTGCGCGCCCCAGAAGTCGCCGGTGTTCCCGACGGCATACGAGGCAAGTACCGTCAGCCGGCGGGGGTCGACCACCTTGGTGAGCGCGACGCTCTGGCTCTGCGTGTCTATGAAGTGGGGTAGCGAATTGTACTGGCGCTGCTTGTCGAAGGCCGCCGTGAGGTAGAGATCGCGTCCGAGGTTGCCGCGATCGGGCAAAATTTTGAGCGGCTTGCTCGCGAGGTTCACGCCGGCCGATTTAGTGTACAACGAGGTGACCGCAACGCCGCCTAGCGACTGCAGCGGCGTCGTCGTATTGCGCGCCGCACCGACACCGGAGCGAAGTTGGAAGGTGAACGGTAAGGCCCCGAGTGGATGGCGGAAACCGATCCATGCGATCTGCTGCTGCGAGGGATGGTCCCCGATCCAGTTGTGCGATGCGTCGCCGTAGTAGTACACGCGGCCGAAGGTGCTCGAGTCGGCGAAGGTTCCGGGCCGCGCGAGCAGGCTATCGAAGTAGTTCTGCGTGGTGAATTGCAGGTACGAGTGCGGCAGGCTGCCCGTAATCTGCAGCGTTCCATATCCCGTCGCCGAGAGCGGCTGCGAGAAGCCGTGTTGGAACGCCGACTCTTGCAGCGCGACCTGAACTTGCAGGCCGGGCGAAAGCCGGTCGAAGGCCAGAACGTTGTACTGCTTGAGTGGCCGCGTGAGCGGGTTGACCGACGCGACCAAGTAGCTGTTCGCGCTGACCTGATGCTGTTCGAACGACGGATAGAGTTTGTTCGCGGGATCGTAGCGCAGGTGCAAGGTCGAGAGTGCGTGCTCGCCACCGAGAAAATCATACGGTCCGTCCGCGTACGCGCCGGCTAGCGCGTTTTGCGCGAAGTTTGGATTGGGCGAGAAGTTGAGGAAGTACGACGGAAAGGGCACCGTCGCCAGGCCGAAGTTTATAGCGGCGGGCGTGAAGCGCACGCTTTGTTTGGGGTCGATCGTCGCGTGCGTGGCGGTGAGAAACACGCGTTCGCCCGCGAGGTCCGGCAAGAAAAACGTGTCGCCGGGCATTTCCCGGCCGAGCAACGGATGCGCGTAGTCGCCTGCGGCAAACGTCCAGCGGTCCGGTTCGCCAAGAATCGGTACGAAGTACGCACGGTCGAAATCGAAGTACTCGGCGAACGCGGCCCCGTCGATCCGTTTGCCGCCTGCCTCGACCTTCACGTCGCCCGCGATGACGAACCGGTTGAGGCGCAGGTCCATCGCGAACGTGTTGCCGTGCACACGCGTGCCGTCGCCGAGCGAGACGGCGACGTGCCCGTCCGCGCCGACGATGTAGCGGTTACTGTAGAACGCGATGCGGTCGGCGGTAAGGCCCAGCGCCGCCAGACGCCGGCCCCTGGGCCGAGCTTGTGTTTGTGCCGGTGCCGGACTGCCGGCGGCGGCCGGTGCGACGGCCGGAATGGCAGGCGGCTCGACGGGAGCGCCGGGCGGCGCGGTCCCAAGTGGAACTCCGGGTGCGGTCGGGCCGGGCGCCGCAGGTGTCGCGCTAGCCGGCGATTGTGCGAATGCAAGCGTCCACGTTCCGAGCGTGCACACTGCGAGCGCGAATGCGAGGAGCAGGGGACTTGGCAACGGGCTCTTCTCCAAACGACGCGAGGGTTGGAATGCGGGAGGCATCATTCGCGCTAAAACGAAGCCGCTTGGCGTATGTCACGATGCGTTGTCATCGTCCTGGACTCCGCAGGCATCGGGGCGCTCCCCGACGCTGCGGCATACGGAGACGCTCCCGACGCAAACACCGTCGGGAACGTGGCCGAACGAGTGGGCGGCTTAGAGCTCCCTCACTTCGAACGTCTAGGTCTGGGCAACGTGACGGCAATCCGCGGCGTCCCTCCGCAGGCGAATCCCGCGGCGTACGTCGCGCGCCTCGGCGAAACGTCCCGGGGGAAAGATACGATCACCGGTCACTGGGAGATGGCAGGCATTCACACGAGCGTCCCGTTTCCCACGTATCCCGAGGGCTTTCCCCCCGAGGTCGTCGCGGCGTTCACCGAAATCTGCGGCCGCATGCCGCTAGGAAACGTGGCCGCGTCGGGAACCGAAATCATCGCCGAACTCGGTGCCGAACACTGCGCTAGCGGTCGACCGATTCTCTACACGTCGGCGGACAGCGTCTTCCAAGTGGCGGCGCATGAATCGGTCGTACCGCTCGAGACGCTGTACTCGTGGTGTGTGGCGGCCCGCGTCATGCTCCGCCCGCCGCACGGCGTCAATCGCGTCATCGCGCGGCCGTTCGTCGGGGAGCCGGGCACCTTTACACGCACGCCGAACCGGCGGGATTTCGCACTGGATGCTCCGCCCAACCTGCTCGACTGCCTCGCGGCAGCCAACGTGCCCGTCCATGCCGTCGGCAAGATTTGCGACATTTTCAATGGGCGCGGCGTGTCGACGTCGGTGCGCGTGGTCGATAACGAGGATGCAATGAATCGCACCCTGGAGTTGCTGCGCAGTGTGGAATCGGGTTTCGTTTTTAGCAACTTCAACGACTTCGATACCACGTACGGACATCGGCGCGACGTGCGCGGCTATGCAGCCGCTCTCGAACGGCTCGATCGTCACCTGCCCGCGCTCGAGGCGGTCCTGCGACCCGGGGACCTCTTGATCTTCACCGCGGATCACGGCTGCGACCCCACGGCGCCCGGCAGCGACCACACGCGCGAGTACGTGCCCTACGTGGAACTGGGCGCGCGGCGCGGCTTCGGCGGCACGCACGCGGGCCTCGCTCTCGTCGGTGAACGCGTGCGGCAGACGCTCGACCCGTCGCCCGCGGTGCCTGCGTGACGCCTAATGCCGAGTCCGCGTTATACGCACGTCCGGCGCGCTCGAGCGCCGGCCCATATGAGGTGCGGCGCGTCGTTCCGGGGTCGTGGCCCGTGCTCAAGCGCACGATGGATGTGGCCGTCGCAGGGGCGGCGCTCGTGCTGCTTTCTCCCGTCATCGCGCTCGCGGCGCTCGGCATCGCGTGCGTGTCGCCAAGCTCGCCGTTCTTTTCCCAAGAGCGTGTCGGCGAAGGGGGCCGGCGCTTTCGGCTTTACAAACTGCGTACGATGGTCGATGGCGCGCATCTCATCCATGACAACCTGCACGCCCTCAGCGAGGTCGACGGCCCCGTCTTCAAGATCCGCAACGATCCGCGGCTTCATCCGCTGGGCAAATTCTTGCGCCGCACGAGCATCGACGAGTTGCCCAACCTCGTCAACGTGTTGCGTGGCGATATGTCGATCGTCGGGCCCCGTCCGCCGTTGCCGCGCGAGGTCGCGCACTACGACGATTTCGCGTTGCGGCGCCTGAGCGTGAAGCCGGGTGTGACGTGCCTCTGGCAGGTCTCGGGCCGGTCGAATCTTTCGTTCGACGAGTGGATGCGTTTGGACAACCAGTACATCGATACGTGGTCGCCGTGGATCGATCTGCAAATTCTTGTCAAGACGGTGCCCGCGGTCCTGCGCGGTGAGGGTGCACATTAGCACGCACCGTTCGTGACGCCGCGCCTTCGCGCTCTCCCTTCGACCGCACCAAACTACGTCGCGCTCGCGCGATCGACCGTGCTCGTGATGGCGGCGACGCTGTCGTCGTCGATCCTGGGCTTTGCGCGCGAGGTCGTCAACGCGCGCTTCTACGGAACCTCGGCGGGCATGGATGCTTTCCTTGCCGCCGCGACCATACCGACGATCCTCTTCGGTGTGTTCAATGGGGCGCTCGTGAGCGCGCTCGTACCGGTGTTTTCCGAATCCGTCGCGCGGGGCGACGACGAGTCCGCGTGGCGTCTGGCGAGTACGATCTTCAACGTGCTGCTCGTGGCGTTGAGCGCGCTTGCGACGCTCGGCTGGATCTTCGCGCCCGCGTACGTGCCCTTCGTCGCCCATGGGTTCCCGCCCGCACAGCTTGCCGAGACGGTGACGATGACGCGCTGGCTGATGCCCAGTGTCGTGGTTACGAGTCTGGCGGGCGTCGTCAGCGCCATGCTCAATGCCCGTCATCGCTTTTCCGCCTCTGCCGTGCAAGGCATCGCAATCAACGTCGTGACGATCGCGACGGTGCTGTGGTTCGAACGCCAAATGGGCATCTATGCACTCGTGCTGGGCACGGCGCTGGGCCTTGGCGCGCAGTTGCTCGTGCAGATTCCAGCGGCTTTGCGCCTGAGGCTCTATCGGCCCGTCGTCGATTTTGCGCACCCCGGGCTGTCGAAGATTTGGATCATGCTGGGGCCGATCGTCGTGGGTTCGGCAGCGGGCCAACTGGCGATTTTTTTCGATCGCAATTTCGCCTCGACGTTGACGCCCGGTTACATCGCCGGTATGAATTACGCAACCAAACTCGTCGGCTTCCCGCAGCAGATATTCGCAGCCGCGATCGCGACCGTCATCTTTCCGCTGCTGGCGTCGCAATTCGCGAGCGCCAACCGCGCGGGCATCAAGCGCAGCGTCGTCATGGGTTTGCGGCTCGTGAACTTCATCACGATCCCGTCGGTCGTGGGACTTATCGTGCTCGGCCGGCCGATCGTCGCGACGCTCTTCGAACGCGGGGCGTTCGCGGCGAGCGCGACCGACCTGTGCGCGGGGTTACTGCCGTACGCGGCGATCGGCCTCGTGGGCCTGGCGGCGAGCATCGTGCTGACGCGCTGTTGTTTTGCGTGCAAGGAAACGCGTTGGACCGTCGGCATTTCGGTGTTCGCCGTGTTGCTCAACGTGGCGCTATCGCTCGCGTGGCTCGGCCCGCTCGGGGCGCGCGGGCTGCTGCTTGCCAATTCCGTCAGCCAGTGGGTGGCCGCGACGATGCTCTTTGCGCTCGTGTGGCGGCTCGTGCACGGGCTCGACTGGAAAACCGTGGTCGGTTCGGCGCTGCGTATCGGACTCTGTTCGTTCGTGATGGGGGCTGCGCTGCAGTGGATTGGGTCGCTAGGCGCGCACGTCGCGGCCTCCTTCGGGGCCCGCGCCTGGTATTTGGTGGGTGAGGTCGCGATCGGCGGGTTCGTTTTTATCGGCGCGGCGCGCGTGTTCGGTGTCGAGGAGCTCGGCATTTCGCTACGCCTGATCTTGCGGAAATTCGAAGGGCGCGTGCCCAGTCCGCCGGAGAATCGCGACGTACCCATTGCGTAAGGTTCGGCCGTTGGTGCAGCGCCTCGCAGGGAGCGAGTTCGTGCGCCATGGTTTGCTCGTCTTCGTCGCGTCGATGGCGATCAACGTGTTCGGCTACGCGTTTCACTTCGCGATTAGCCGCCGCATCGGCGTCGAGCAATACGGGATTCTCTCGGCGCTCAATTCGGTGCTGATGCTCAGCGTCGTACTTTCGCAGATCGTCGCGACGGTCGTCGTCAAGTACGCCGCCGAATTTCGCGTCACGGACGACCGCGCCCGTCTCGCGGCGCTCGTGCGCAAACTCGTGCGCTACGGCGCGGTGGCGACGGTACTCGTCGTGGCGGCGGGTCTCCTCGCAGCGCGCCCGCTGGCGGCGTATTTGAACATTTCCGACGTAACCGCCGTCGCGCTGAGCACTTCGATCATCGGCATCAGTGTCGCGACGCCGTCGCTGCGCGCCATCTTCCAGGGTCTGGAAGATTTTGGCGGCTGGGCGCTTTCTGCGACGCTGGAGTCGTTGGTCAAAGTCCTGGCCGGCGTTGCCCTGGTCTACGCGGGGTATGGCGTCGTCGGGGCGTTTGCGGGATGGGCGGCAGGCAGCGCCGTCGCGCTACTCTATACGGCAGTCGTGCTGGTGCGGCGCTTCCGTGCGATGCCGGGGGCGGCGCTTTTCGTCGACATGCGCCGCCTTGCCAAGACGATGGCCGGCGTGTCCATCGCGACGGTCCTCTTGACGAGCATCGTCAATACCGACGTGCTCATCGTCAAGCATTTCGTCGACGCCCGCACTGCGGGGCTCTATGGCGCGCTCGCTCTCTGCGGACGCATCTTGATGTTCTTGGTCGGTTTCGTGCCGATCGTCGTACTGCCCAAGGCGTCGCGTCGCGCACTCGAGGGCCTATCGTCGATCGGCGTGTTGCTGCAAGCCGTCGCGATCAGCGCCGTTATGTCGGGGACTGGCCTCGTGGTGTACTACTTTTTTCCAGAATTCGTCGTGACGGCCCTTGCGGGCGCGGCGTTCGGTGCCGCCGCGCCATACGTGTTTCCGTACGGCATCGCGATGGTGCTGCTCGCGGGGCTCAACGTCGTCGTCGCCTACAAAATCGGAATACACCGCTTCGACTTCATCCTTCCGCTCGCGCTCTGTACCGTCGGCGAGATCGTCGGCATCTCGCTGCACCACCGCACGCTCTCCGATGTCATCGTCGTCTTGATCGTCGGCAACGGGTTGGCACTGGTGACGTCGGCCTTCCGAATCGACGCGCCCGTGCGTGCGCGCGATGTGGCCGCCTCGAACGCGGCTGCCTAGCGTCCTCGGGCACGGCGGGTCCGCGCCGCCGCATCGATCAACTCCTGCGTCGCGGGCGTTTCCAGCGCGGCGACGATCCGCCGTGCCGCCGAACCGTCGCCGAAGAGCGGCGGCCGCTCCGCAGGCATTTGGGGCGCGGCAAACAGCGCCGCGCGGATGTCTGCCGTGCGCGCGCCCAACAGGCGATTCCAACCCGCTTCGACGGTGTTGGTCCACTCCGTCGTGTCGCGTAGCGTCAGGCACGGGACGCCGGCGAAGTACGCTTCGCGCTGTACGCCCCCGGAATCGGTGAGGATCGTTCGGGCGCCGCACTCGAGCGCCACGATTTCGCGGTAACTGAGCGGTTCGACAACCGCGATTGCGCTGGGCAACTCGATCGCGAACTCGCGTAGACGAGCGGCGGTTCGCGGGTGCAGCGGAAAGATGATGCGTCGCGGGGCGAGGGCGAAGCCCGCGACGATCGCATGCAAGCGCTCGGCGTCGTCGGTATTCTCGGCGCGATGCAGCGTGAGCAGATCGTAGGGCACCGAAGCGAGGTCGCGGACGTGCGAGTCGAGCGCATCCCGCGCCGTCGCTCGTGCGCGCAGGAAGATGTCGTACATGACGTCGCCGCACACGTACACGCCGTCGCGAATGCCTTCACCGGCCAACCGCTCGCGCGCGGCGTCGTCGGTCACGAGTTGCATGTCCGCGATGTGGTCGGCGACGATGCGGTTGATTTCCTCAGGCATCGTACGGTCGTAGGAGCGCATGCCTCCCTCGACGTGCGCAAGCGGAAGAAGCAGCTGCTTGGCGGCGAGGGCGCCTGCCAGTGTGCTCGTCGTATCGCCGCGCACGACCACGAGGTCCGGAGCCGCCTCGCTGATGGCCGAGGCCAGTCCGCGCAACATATGGGCCGTCTGCGCACTCGCGCCAACGGTCGAGATGCCCAAATTGACGTCGGGCTCCGGGATCCCCAGCTCATCGAAGAACCGGTCGGACATCCGGTGGTCGTAGTGCTGGCCCGTGTGGATGAGGACTTCCTCATGCCGTTCCCGGACCAGAGATGAGAGCACCGCTACTTGTACGAACTCCGGCCTGGCTCCGATTACTGAGACGATTTTCACGCCGCTGCGTTCTCCTATGGGAAGCAGTTCTTTGCCGTAGCTACTCGCCGTACGGGCGGCCGGGTTGCCCGGCGTATCAAGCCGACTTGGTACTCAACTCACTTGTTTACCCAGCGCGTCCGATAGAGATCGTACCGCCGAAAGGTCCACCCGTTCGATGATCGAGACTCGAATCGACGTGCCGCTGGTCGCACCGCACATCGGTGAAGAAGAGATAGCCGCCGCGATCGCCGTGTTGCGCTCGGGGCAGCTGGCCCAGGGCCCGCAGGTCGCAGCCTTCGAACGGGAGTTCGCGGCAACCGTCGGGGTGGCACATGCCGTTGCCATGAACTCCGGCACCGCGGCCAATCACGCCGCGCTCGAGGCGCTCGGGATAGGCGAGGGCGACGAGGTGCTCTGCACGCCGTTCACCTTCGCGGCGACCGCAACGCCCGTGCTCATGCAGCATGCGACGCCGAGATTCGTCGATATCGACCCGCTAACGTTTAATCTCGACCCGGCGGCCGCACGTGCGGCCGCGAGCGCGCACACCAAAGCCGCGATGCTCGTCGACCTCTTTGGACTGCCCGTCGATCCGGCCTCGCTCGGCGCGCTGCGCGGAGACGGCATTGCGGTCGTCGAGGACGCGTGCCAGGCCGTCGGCGCGGCCCGCGCCGGGCGGGCGGCGGGTTCGCTCGGCGACGCGGCTTCCTTCTCGTTTTACGCAACGAAGAATCTGACGACGGGCGAAGGCGGAATGCTCACGACCGACCGGGATGACGTCGCCGCCGCGGCGCGCCGCTTTCGGCATCACGGGCAAGGCGAACGCTACGAGTACTTGAGCCTGGGGTACAACTACCGGATGACCGATCTTTCGGCCGCGATCGGCCGCGCGCAACTCGGGAGGCTCGCGGCGATCACTGCGGCGCGGCGCTCGAACGCCGCGTTCTACGACGGGGGCCTTGCGGACATACCGGGCGTGCGCACCCCGCACGTGCCGGCGGGCGTCGTGCACGCCTATCACCAGTATTCGCTTTGTATCGACGCGGCCGCGACGCCCAACGGCGCGAACCGGGACGCCGTTCGCACGAGCCTAGCGGCGTGCGGTATCGGTACCGGTATCTACTATCCGGTCCCGCTGCATCTCCACCCGCTCTTCGCGGCGCTCGGCTATGGCCCCGGAGACTTCCCGGTAGCCGAACGCCTGTCGCGCGAGATCCTCGCGCTGCCGATCCATCCGGGCCTCGACCGCGCGCAACTCGCGTGGACCGTCCGTTCCGTCCGCGCCGCGGTGGGAGCCGACCGGTGAGCGCCGTGCAACCCGTCCGGGTCGGCGTTGTGGGCTACGGTTCGATCGGGCGTCATCACGCTCGCAACCTGCGCGAGATGGAAGACGTCACGCTCGTCGGCGTCATCGATCAATCGGCGGTGGCCCGTGGGCAGGCGATGGCCGCCGGCTTTGCGACCTTCGACTCTGCGGCGGCCCTCATCGCTGCGGGTCTCGATGCCGCGGTGATCAGCGTTCCGACGAGCCTGCACGAAGAGGTCGCGGAACCCTTTATTGCGGCCTCGGTGGCGCTGCTCGTCGAAAAGCCGCTCGCCCACACGATGGACTCTGCCAAACGCCTCATGGCGAGCTGCGCGAACGCCGGCGTTCCGCTCATGGTCGGTTACGTCGAACGCTACAATCCTGCCATGGAGACCGTGCGCGACTTCGTCGCCGACGGAAATCTCGGGCGGCTGGTGAGCATGTCGGCGCGGCGCGTAGGCATTTTGCCGCCGCGTATCCGCGACGCGAGCGTCTTGATCGACATCGGCGTTCACGACATCGACATGGCGGCTTTCATCACGGGCGCGCGGTTGAATCTGCTGTGCGCCCAGGGCGGCATGGCGCTCTTGGACGATCGGCTCGACTTCGCCACGCTCATTCTCGACGCTGGCGGCTGCATCGTTTCGATCGAAGCGAACTGGGTCACGCCGGTAAAGGTTCGGGAGTTGAGTATCACCGGAACGCACGGGTTTTGCCGAGTCGACTACATCACGCAGGAAGCGTGGTTCGCGCCGGGCCAGCGTTACGAACCGACAGGCGACTACGAAGAACTCGTCAAGCAGTACACGTCGGGAACGCTGCTGGCGCTCCCGGTGCGTAAGCGCGAGCCGCTCGCTCGCGAGCTCGAAGTCTTCGTGGCCGGCGTCCGTGGCGGGCGGCTGCCTGACCCCGGCATCGCGCTTGCATCGCTGCGTATCGCCGAAGAAGCGACCGACGCAATTCACCGTTCGATGCCGCTTGCATCCGTCGCAAATATGGCGTGAGCGCGGCCCCGGCCGTCGTTCACGATAGCGCCCTCGTCGAGCCGGGCGCGACCATCGGGCCGGGCACACGGGTCTGGCACGATGCGCACGTTCGCGCGCGCGCGCGCGTCGGCGCGCGCTGCATCGTCGGAAAGGGTGTGTTCATCGACATCGACGTGATCGTCGGCGACGATTGTAAACTGCAGAACTACGCTTGCGTGTATCACGGCGTCACGCTCGGGCGCGGCGTCTTCATCGGCCCGCATGTGGTCTTCACGAACGATCTGCGGCCGCGCGCGACCGATCCCAGCTTCGCGCCGCTGGCAGACGGAGACTGGACCGTCGGCGAGACGACGGTCGGCGAGGGAGCTGCGATCGGCGCCAATAGCACGATCTTGCCCGTGCGTGTCGGTGCGTGGGCGATGGTCGGTGCGGGAACGGTCGTCACCCGTGACGTCCCGCCCTATGCACTCGTCGTCGGTTCGCCCGCGCGGCGCATCGGCTGGGTCTGCGCGTGCGGCGAGCGACTCGCCGACGACGCGCGGAGTTGCGCGCGTTGCGGGCCGCTACCCGCCGGCCATCCGCTTCGCACGGGCGCGTAAGCGCCAGCGGTCTCTTAGGCGGGGCGATTCATGGGCGGTACGCCGACGTGCGTTCCGCCCAATGTTTGCCCGCGGAACGAACGGAACGCCGTCTCCCGCACGCACGCCAGTAGCGCGGCGCCCAAGCCGACCAGCACGACGAGTGCGGTGACCGCCCACCCGACGACCGGCAGCGTCTGCGCCGCCGTCACGACGACCAGTCCTACGAGCAGCGCGCCCAGCGGCGACGGCGTCGTATGCGGCCGCAACAACTCATAGAAACGGCGCCCGATCAGAAGGGCCACCGCCGCGTGTCCGATCCACAGGCCGGCGAAGAGCGCCGCGATCTCCAGGGGCACGAACGGAATGCCCAGGATGCTGAGCAGCAGCAATACCGCGATCGGGAGGGCCGCGACGAGCGCCCCCGTACCCGCGACGGCGCAGAGGCCGGGATGCCTTTCGACGCGGTCGAGCGCGACACGCACGCGCAGCGGAAAGAGCAGAAACGCGAAGATCACGACGACGTCCCAGGCGAGCTTTTTGAAGAAGCTGCGATTTTGCGCGACGAGGTCTTCGCCCGGCGCGCCGAGCCACGGTACGAACGCGTCGACGGCACCGCTGCCGAAAGCGTCGCTCACGCGGCCGCCTACCTTGCACCCGTCGCGCTGTTCGAAGGTCCCGAAGAACGTCCGGACGCTGCCGTCGATCGTCGCGCCGTCCTCGCAGGTCACCGAACCGAAGACGATGTCGAGGTCGCCCCGCACCTCGTCGTCTTCGGCGATCGTCGTGTCGTTAAACCACACCGTCTTGCCGTGATTGTAGGTTCTCGCCGAGGCGGATGTGACCGTCGCGGCAAGCAGACCGATCAGCAGAGCAATCGCGGCGAGCGCAGCGATGACGGGACGAGGACGTCGCCTTACCACGGGCCGCTCACCGGGAGGCCGCGGCGCGGCGGGCGCGCACGATGCCGTAGCCGGCCACGAAAGCCGCCGCGCAGACGAGGTCGATTGCGAGCAGCGCACCCATCGCGGCCGTCACGTCGAACCACTGACGCCCGAAGAGGTGGCCCGAGGCGCTCGCCAGGGCCTGGACTTCCGTTGAGAAACCGGACGTCGCCGTCCCCAAAAGCGCTAAGGTCGCGCGGGCCGATGCGCCGCCGAAGGCGAGAAACGCGCCGATGGCCGCCCAGGCGAAGACGACGTACGTGGCGAGGATGGCGAAGAGGCGTGGGCGCGCCGCCTGCGGCGCGGGGATAGCGCGAATCTCCGCCATGACCTTGAAGCTAAAGTTGGGCGCCGGGTCGAACTGGCGCGGCCGCAAGAGAAGCGCGTCGACGACCCGCAATTCGGCGAGCAGGTCCGCGCATGCGTCGCATGCGGCCAGGTGCGCCGCAAGGCGCGCGTGACGAACGGGCGAGAGCGTCCCCTCGAGAAACTCGTCGAGCGCGGCCTCAGAGGACGAGGAGCAGTGCATCCGAGACTCCGAGCGACGAGCGTTTTGCGGGCAGGGCGGCGACGGCGTCGCGTTCGCGCGCGCGCATGCGGTCGGCTAGCGCGAGCTTCCCGCGATGGATCAGCGTTTTGACGTTTCCGAGCGAGAGGCCCATGGTCTGCGCGATCGTTTGGTACTCCATGTTGTCGTAGTATCGCAGGGCAAGTACCGTGCGGGTGCGCTCGGGCAGTTCGGCGAGCGCGGCGCGGACGTCTCGCTCGGCCTCGCTGCGCAGCAGATCGCTTGGGGGGTCGGTGGCGGGCGACATGTCGGGTAGCGCGTTCTCGAGCGTGCGGTCCTCGCCAAGATCGTGGGTCTGCGGGCGGCGCAAGGTTTTGCCGAGATACGTCCGCACCACGTTGCGCGCGATGTGATACAGCCACGTCGAAAATTTGCCCAGGCTGGGATTGAACGTCCCGAGGTGGGCGTAAGCGCGCATGAACGTTTCTTGTGCGAGGTCGGCAACATCCGAGGGGCCGCGTACGCTCGCGCCGATGAAATTCGTGATACCGCGTTTGTAACGGTCGACGAGTACGGCAAAGCGTTCGCGCTCGCCGCCCAAGACGAGCCGGACCAACTCGTCGTCGGTCTGCTCCTCGATCGTCATCCTCCTCTGCTTCTTTCTTGGGGCCCCCCTACCTAGGGCTGTGACGAAAGTTACGCACGACCGGAGCCTGCATGGGCCCCGTATGACCGCGCGGAACGCTCGAACGATGCGGCTTTCCCTCGACCTGGGTGTCGTTTCGGCTGCGCGCGAACTCGCGCGCAGCATCGCCGCGCCCGTCGATGCATTTATCGCCGCGCATTCGACCGTCGCAGTAGAGCGATCGGCGTTGCGGCTGCTGGGCGTCGACGGCGTCGGCGCGGACGATATCCCCGTGCCCAATCTTTTCATCGAGCGGCTCGGGCCGCAGCGGCTGCGGTCGGGGGCCGCCCGCGCACTCGGTGCGCTCGTCGCCGAGACCGGGCGCACGCCCGACGATGTCGCGAGCGCCGTCGCCGACGGCTCTCTCGAGGTCGCGCAAGGGGATGCGGCGCCCGAGATCGCTGCGCGCCGGGCCCTGGGCCACACCATTCGCGGCACGCTGCAGCGCATCGACCTGCGCCGTCACGAACGCGCGGCACTGCTCGAGCGCTATCCGCAGTTGCCGCCGCCGCTGCTGTACGTCATCGTCGCGAGCGGGAACATTTACGAGGACCGCACGGCCGCGGTCGCCGCGGCCGAAGCGGGCGCGCAGATCATTGCGGTCATTCGCTCTACCGGACAATCGCTGCTCGACTTCGTGCCCTTCGGCGCCACGACGGAAGGCTTCGGCGGCACCTACGCAACCCAAGAAAATTTCCGTATTATGCGGGAGGCACTCGACGCCGTCTCGGAACGGCTCGGGCGCTACGTCATGCTGACGAATTATGCAAGCGGTTTGTGCATGCCGGAGATCGCGACGATGGCGGCGCTCGAGCGGCTCGACATGCTGCTCAACGATTCGATGTACGGCATCCTCTTTCGCGACATCAACATGCAGCGCACGTTCGTCGATCAGCACTTTTCACGAATGCTCAACGCGCGCGCGGGCATCATCATCAACACGGGCGAGGACAACTACCTTACGACGGCCGACGCTCTCGAGCAAGCGCCCGCGGTGCTCGCGTCTCAGTTCATCAACGAAGCCTTCGCGCACCTCGCGGGCTTACCCGACGCGCAGATCGGCCTCGGCGATGCGTACGAAATCGATCCGAGCGTCGAAGACGGCTTTCTGTATGCGCTAGCGCAAGCGCAACTCGCGCGGCAATGCTTTCCGAGTAATCCGCTCAAGTACATGCCGCCGACCAAACACATGACGGGCGACGTCTTCAAAGGTCATCTCATCGACGCGATGTTCAACCTCACGTCGGTCGCGACGCACCAGACCATCCACCTTTGCGGCATGATGACCGAGGCGATCCACACGCCGTTTCTGGGCGACCGGGCACTGGCCATCGAGAACGCTGCGTACGTCATGCATACGGCGCGTCACCTCGGCGACGAGATCGAATTCAAAGCCGGCGGCATCGTCGAACGGCGCGCGCAAGCGGTCTTGCGGGACGCGCGGGCGCTCCTGGAACGAGTCTCCGAGGGCGGACTCATGGCGGCCATTGAAGCCAAGACGTTTGCGGACGTCAAGCGCTTGCGCGACGGCGGACGCGGCTTCGACGGTGTCTTCGAGCGCGCGCCGGACTACTGGAATCCCTTTGCCGACGCGCTCGCTCCCAAGGCGCTGGCGCGCGCGTGAGCACGTTCGTGCGTCCCTACGGCGATACGCGTAACGACGGCAAGATGCAACTGTCGTTCACCTTGCCGCTGGAGTGGAGCGAGGCTGCCGACGAAGCGGCCCGGCAGCTGGTGACGAAGATGGGCTTCACGGAGGTCTCCGTCGCCGAGGGCCGCCGCATCGCGACGGGGTTTTCGTTTTTCGTCGTGTACGCGAGTTCGCCCGTGGCCGTCGACGTCGATGCGGTCGTCGCCCCGACGCTCAAGACGCACGCGATGTCGCTGGACCAGATCGATGCGTTCGTGCGCGAACGGATCGGCCGCAAGATTCGCGTCGCGGGCGCGTGCATCGGAACGGACGCCCATACCGTGGGAATCGACGCGATCCTCAACATGAAGGGCTATAAGGGCGACTATGGACTCGAACGCTACAAGGAATTCGTGACGTTCAACTTAGGCAGTCAAGTTTCGATCGAAGACCTCGCGAGCTTCGCGCGGGACGAGGCGATCGACGCGCTCTTGGCCTCGCAGGTGGTGACGCAGAAAGGGAGCGACGTCGCGAATTTCACGGCACTCGCCGAACTGCTCGAGGCCGAGGGCATTCGCGATCGCATCCTGCTCATCGCGGGCGGCCCGCGCATGAGCAATCTGCTCGCAACCGAACTCGGGTACGACGCGGGCTTCGGACGCGGTACGCTACCGAGCGACGTTGCCGCCTTCGTCGCGCAACGGCTCGCCGAACGCGTTCACGCCTAGTGGCTCGCGGAGCCGGCTTCGTTGCGGGTCGGGTTGCCGCGTCGTTCGCGTTCGTCTGTGCGGCACTGCTCCCAAGTGCCTCCCCGGCCTTGTCGCAAGTGCGTTCCGCGATCGCTTTGCCCACCGCCGGCGGAACGCCGTGGAGCACCGCGGAGATTGCACGGCTGGGCGGCGATCTCGACGCGATGCTCGCGACCGCACCGGCGTTGCACGGCGCGCACGTCGGCGTGTACGCGATCGACACCGCTAGCAACGCCGTGCTCTACGCACGCGCGCCGGACGACGAATTCCAACCGGCGAGCACGCTCAAATTGCTGGTCGGAAGCGCGGCGCTCGACCGGCTGGGCGGGAGTTTTCGCTTTCGGACCACGCTCGGGATCGAAAGCGACTCGCGCTATGCGCCCTCGCTCGTGCTTCACGGCGGCGGAGATCCAACGCTCGCGACGGCGGATCTAGCGAACGCCGTCGGATCGCTCCCCGTAACGGCACTCTCGCGGCAAACCCAAGTGTTCGTCGACGATTCCGCCTTCGACGCGAAGCCGTATCCCGACGGGTGGACGTGGGACGACTTCGCGCAAGACTACGCGCCTCGCATCTCGGCCGTCACGCTCGACGAAAACGTCGTCTCGCTCCGCGTGAGCCCCGGGGCGCGCGCCGGAGATGCCGCGGACGTGCAATTCGCCGACGGCCGACAACCCTCGGGCCTCATCGAGGGTTGTAATGCCGCGCTCGGCACCACCGTTCGAGTCGTCTCGCGGGCGACGACCGGAGCACGGGGTACTGCCGATACGATCGACGTGAGCCGCAACCCGAGCGGCTGTCCGCAAGTCGTCGGATCGATTCCGCTCGGTGCGGCGGCGCAGAGCGTCGCGGCCGCCGTGTACGACCCGCTCGTCGCCGCGGCGGAAACGCTCAGAGCGAAACTCGACGAGCGCAAGGGCGTCGTTGCCTCCGCATCGGCTTTCGTCTCGCCGGTTCCGCTCGAATCGATCGACTCGGTCGACGAGCGTCTGCGGCCCTTCCGGCCGCTCGGCACCGAGCGCATCGTCTGGACGCACGATTCCCAATCCCTCGCCGAGCTGCTCGGCCCGCGCTTTTGGATTCCCTCCGACAATCTCTTCGGCGAGCTGCTGCTCAAGGAACTCGGTTTGATCGCGGGCGGCAAGCCGGGAACGACCGGAAAAGGCGTCGCCTACGAGAAACTTTGGTTGCGAAGTATCGGCGTCGATCCTGCCACGGTCACGCTCGCCGACGGGTGCGGGATGTCGCAATACGATCGCATCACGCCGCGCGATCTGGTCGCAATCCTCCAGCACGACTGGAACGGCCCCAATCGCCGCCTGGTCCTGGATTCGCTGCCCGTCGGCGGCGCGCGCGGAACGATCGAAGGTCTCGCGGGCACCCCTGCGGCGGGCCGGGTGTTCGCGAAGACCGGCAGCATGATGCACGTACGCGGGCTCGCGGGCTATCTCGCGACCGTACGCCACGGGGCAGTCACCTTCGCCTTCAACGTCGACGACTGGAACGGTGCGTATCCCGCGCTTGCGGCTCTGCGCGCCGCCGTGCTCGTGCGGATCGCCGGCGACTGATGGGCGGCGAGCAGTTCGAGGCGGAAATTCGGGAACAGCCGGCGGTCTGGCGGCGGCTGGCCGCGACGGATGCGGCGGCAACCTTTGCCGATGCCGTGCGCGGCCGCGATGTCGTGCTCGTCGGCAGCGGCAGCTCGCTCTTCGTCGCGATGCTCGGCGCGCTCGCGCTGCGCCGGCGCGGCGTGCGGGCGGCGGCGATGCCCGCGACCGAAGCGGCGTTCGAACGCGCATCGTATCGCGGCCGCACGGTCGTCGCGCTCTCGCAGAGCGGCCGCTCGAGCGACGTTCTGCGCGCGGTCGAACTGCTCGAACCCGACCGGCTGATCGCGCTCACGAACGACGCGGAGGCGCCGCTCGCAGCGGGCGCAGACCTCGTCATCGACGTCGCGGCAGGCCGCGAGCGGGCGGTGCCGGCGAGCAAGAGCGTTACGGCAATGGTGGCGGTTGTGCTATGGGGTGCGGCGTGCGTCGCGGGTGACTCCGAGCGTGGCGCCGCGACCCTTGCGGCGACCGCGGACGACGTGGCGGCGTGGCTCGCTGGTAGTGGCGTGGCGCGCAGTGCCGTGGCGGCCGAGCGCATCGCGCGCAGGCGCAGCGTCGCGGTCGTCGGCGGCGGCTACGGCGTTCCGGTCGCCTGCGAGCTTGCGCTCAAACTCAAGGAGGCGAGCTACGTGCACGCCGAGGGTTTTGCGGCCGGCGAGTTCCGGCACGGCAGCACCGCCATCCTCGATGCGACCACTGCGCTAGTCGGTGTCGTCGACGACGCTTCAGCCGATGTCGTTCGGCGGCCGCTGGCCGAGGCCGAGCGCACGGAGACCTTGCGCTACACGGTCGGGGGCCGGCTCGACGGTGTGGAAGCGCTCGGCGCCCGAACGGGCGATGCCTTCAATACGCTCGCGTGGCTCGTCGCGGGCCAGCTCCTGGCGCTCCAGGTTGGGCGCGCGCGCGGTGTCGATAGCGATGCGCCGCGCGGGCTCACGAAATTCGTGATCTAGGCGCCGCAGGCAAGGCGTCGCAAGCGCGCGCCGAACGCTGGGGGCATGTTGCACGTCCCATCGCAGCCCGCCGTCTCTGAGCCCGCCGTCACCCCCGTCGCGCCGCATGACGATGGCCAGCCGCCTGCACTGGTGGAGTTCATGCTGACCGGTTGGGCGCCGCGCACGCCGGCCGCCGAGCCGGTCGAAGCGTTGGACCGCTTCTTCGCGCGGCGCGAACGGCTCTCGGCCGCATTTGCGGGCGAGCTGCTCGTCGTGCCCACCGGCCACCGGAAAACGCGCGCGAACGATACGGCGTACCGCTTCCGGCCGGGGACCGATTTCTATTACCTGACCGGAAATCTCGAGCCGGACTGCGTTCTCGTGCTGCGGCCGGCGCCCACGGGGCACGCGGCGCTGCTCTACGTCGAATCCAATCCCGGCAAGACCGACGCGACGTTTTTCACCGATCGCAGTAAAGGCGAATTGTGGGTCGGCCCGCGTCTGGGCGTGCCGGAAAGCGCCGTACGCTTCGGGTGCGAAACGCGGGCGCTCGACGAACTGACGCCCGACCTCGAGCGCTTCGCCCGCGAGGCCACGCGCGGCACGCGCGTCCTGCACGGGATCGACCCGCAGCTCGACGCGCTCTGGCCTGCGCTCGCGGGGCCGGAGCCGGCGGACGATCCGAACGTCGCCTTCGCGGCGGTACTCGCGGAAATGCGCCTCATCAAGGACGAGTATGAAATCGCGCAGCTCGAACGCGCGATCGCCGCGACCAAATCCGGCTTCGACGACGTGCTGCGCGGCTTGCCCGCGGCCAAGACCGAACGCTACGTCGAAGGCATCTTTAACATGCGCGCGCGCATCGACGGCAACGACGTCGGGTACGGCACGATCGCGGCATCGGGCCGCCACGCCTGCACCCTGCACTGGACCTCGAACGACGGCGACCTTCGCGCGGGCGACTTGCTGCTGCTCGATGCCGGCGTTGAAGCGCACACGCTCTATACCGCCGACGTGACGCGCACGGTCCCCCTCGCGGGCCGGTTCACGCGCGAACAACGCGAGATCTACGACCTCGTGCTTGCGGCGCAAGACGCTGCGTTCGAGAAATGCAAGCCGGGCGAGGATTTCCTGGCGCCCAACGTCGCGGCGATGACGGTCCTCGCGCACGGGCTCGAGCGGCTCGGTATCCTGCCGATGCCGGCGGACCGAGCGCTGCTCGCAACGAACCAGTTTTACAAGCGTTACTCGCTGCACAACGTCAGCCACATGCTCGGTCTCGACGTTCACGACTGCGCCAAGGCACGCGCGCAGACGTATAAGTACGGCAAGCTCGAAGCGGGCATGGTGCTCACGGTCGAGCCGGGACTGTACTTACAGCCCGATGACCTCACCGTGCCCGAACGCTATCGGGGCATCGGCGTGCGCATCGAGGACGACGTCGTCATTACCACCGACGGCTATCGTAATCTCAGCGCCGCGCTGCCGCGCGAAACGGCGGCGGTCGAGGCCTGGGTGACGGCGTCGCGCGCGTAGCGCGGCGCAGCGACACGGAGGCCGGGGCTCGCCCGCGGAGCAAAGAAGCCCGGTCGCATTCGTTCCGAAAGGCGCATTTTTGACCGGCAAGACGGCTCTCATCACGGGTATCACGGGACAGGACGGTTCCTATCTCGCGGAACTCCTGCTCGCCGACGGCTACCGCGTCGTCGGTATGACGCGGCGCACGAGTACCGAGGTGCACGAACGCATCGAGCATTTGGTCGATCGCGTCGAGATCGTTTCGGGCGATCTGCTCGACCAAAGTTCGATCACGAACCTCATTACGGAGATCCGCCCGAGCGAAGTGTATAACCTCGCCGCGCAGTCCTTCGTGCCGACGTCGTGGGCGCAGCCGGTCCTCACGGGCGAATTCACCGCACTCGGTGTGACCCGCGTCCTCGATTCGATCCGTCAGGTGGACCCGAAGATCCGCTTCTACCAGGCTTCGAGTTCGGAGATGTTCGGGAAAGTTCAGGAGACGCCGCAGCGCGAGGAAACGCCGTTCTACCCGCGCAGCCCCTACGGCGTCGCCAAAGTCTACGGGCATTGGATTACCGTGAACTACCGCGAGTCGTACCACATGTTCGCCGTCAGCGGCATCCTCTTCAATCACGAGTCCGAACGCCGCGGCAAAGAATTCGTGACGCGCAAGATCACCGACGGCGTGGCGCGCATTGCCCTCGGCCTGCGCACGAAGCTCCATCTGGGCAACCTCGAGGCGCAGCGGGACTGGGGGTTTGCGGGCGACTACGTGCGCGCGATGTGGCTCATGCTGCAGCAGGACGTGCCCGAGGATTTCGTCATCGCGACCGGACGCACGCACTCCGTGCGTGATTTCTGCCGTCTCGCCTTTGAGGCCGCCGATCTCGACTACGAAGCGTACGTCGTCGAGGACCCGCGTTTCATGCGGCCGGCCGAAGTCGATTCGCTCATCGGCGACCCCGCCAAGGCCAAACGCGTGCTCGGGTGGGAACCCGGGACGACCTTCGAGCAGCTCGTCGAACGGATGGTACGCGCGGACCTCGCACGGCTGCGACCGCTCGTCCACGCCTAAGAGATGCGCGCGCTGGTCACGGGCGGCAACGGATTCGTGGGGCGTTACCTTTGCGGCGAACTGCGCGCGCGCGGGACCGAGGTCGTCTCGGCCGGACACGTCCACGACGGCACCGATTTCGATGTGGCGCTCGATCTGGGTGACGCGGCGAGTGTCGGCTCGATCGTCACAACCGCTCGTCCCGACATCGTCTTTCATCTCGCCGCGCAAGCCTTCGTTCCGCAGGCGACGGCCGATCCGCTCGAGACCTACGAGATCAACGTGATCGGCACCGCGCGCCTGGTCGATGCCGTGCGCACCGTGCCCGCGCGGCGGCGGCCGCGCATGCTCTTCGCGAGTTCGGGCGAGGTCTATGGGGAGCGCGACGCGGCGCAGCTTCCGCTGCGCGAAACGCTCGCACCGCAACCCGCAACGCCGTATGCCGCGAGCAAGGTCGCGGGTGAAGCGATCGTACTCGCGTCCGCACGGACGTACGGCTTCGACGCGGTCGTCACGCGCGCGTTCAACCACATCGGGCCGGGGCAAAGCGACCGTTTCGTCGTCGCGTCGTTCGCCAAACGCCTCGCCGCCATCGCCGCGGGCGCACCGCCGCTCTTTCCGGTGGGCAATCTCACGCCGGCGCGCGATTTTTTGGACGTGCGCGATGTCGTGCGCGCCTACGCGGATCTCGCCGAACGCGGCGTTTCGGGCGAAATCTACAACGTGTGCAGCGGCGCGGCGACGACGATCCAGGACATGTTGCGCCATCTCGTGATGGCGGCGCGGGTCGGCGTCGAAATCCGCGAGGACCCCGCCCTCATGCGCGCCGTCGACGTGCCGTTGATCTACGGCGACAACACGAAGCTGCGCGAGGCCACGGGCTGGACGCCGGCATTGTCGTTGCCGCACTCGCTGCGCGACGTGTACGCGGCCGCCCAAACCGCCCTCGCTTCGGCGTGAGGATCGTCTACTTTGAAACCATCGGCGGTGCGAGCGGCAACATGCTGCTCGGCGCGCTGATCGATGCGGGAGCCGACGCCGGCGCGCTCGAGATTGCCCTGCGGACGATCGGCGTCGGCGCGTGGTCGATCGAACGCACGCGCGTCATCAAACGCAACCTCGCGGCGACCTACTTCGACTTCGTGGTTCCGCCGGAACCGACGGCCGCGCACGGCCGCCATCTCGCGGGCGTGCTCGCGCTCGTCGACGCAAGCGGTCTGACGGATCGGCAGAAGCGCCGCGCGCGCGAGGTGTACGTGCGGCTCGCCGAAGCCGAAGCGCGCGTCCACGGCTCGACGGTCGAGCGAATCCATTTTCACGAGGTCGGCGCGACGGACGCGATCCTGGACATCGCGGGGGCATGTGTCGCCCTCGACCTGCTCGGGATCGAAGCCGCCTATTGTTCGGCCTTTCCGCTCGGCCGCGGCGACATCGAGATGATCCACGGCCGCTATCCCAACCCGCCGCCGGCGACGGCCGACCTGCTGCGCGGTGCGCCGACGTACGATGCCGGCTTTTGGGGCGAGACCGTGACGACGACGGGAGCCGCCCTCTTGACGTCGTTCGTCGAACGCCCCGGCGTCCGCCCACCGATGGTCGTCGAGCGCATCGGCTACGGCGCCGGCCGGGCGGATTTTCCGGTCCCCAACGTCCTGCGCGCGTCGGTCGGCACGCTCGTCGCGCAGGAGGGTGCCCGCGAGCCTGCGTTGCCGGACGACGGCGCTCGCCAGGTCGTTGCCGTCTGCGAAGCGACGATCGACGACATGTCGCCGCAGCACTACGAGCTCGCGATCGAGCGGGTTCTGGGGGCCGGGGCGTTCGACGTCTGGCTCGCGCCGGTGACGATGAAGAAACTGCGTCCCGCCGTGCTCTTCGGCGCGGTTGCGCCGCTCGAAGCCGAAGCGGCCGTCGCGCGCGCGATGCTCGCCGAAACCTCGACCCTCGGCGTGCGCGTCCGCCACGACCGGCGCTACACCCTGCCGCGCGAGAGCGTGGCGCTCGAAACGCCGCTCGGCATAGTCCGCGTGAAGACCGCGGTCCTCGGCGGGCGTGCCCGGCGCACCCTCGAATACGACGACGTTGTACGCATCGCACGCGAACGCGAACGACCCATCGCTGAGATTACTGCCCGCCTCCAGGAGTATTTGCCCCCGCTATGATTGTCGTCGTCTCCGAACCCCTGGCCCTCAAGGAAACACGCCTGCGGGAGATTCTGCGATCCTTCGAAAGCGTCGTCGTGGCGTTTTCCGGGGGCGTGGATTCCGCGCTCGTGCTCGCGATCGCGAGCGAAGTCCTCGGGCCGCGCGCCTGGGGTGTGACCGGCAAATCCGCGAGCCTGGCGGCGAGCGAGCTCAGGGGCGCCGTCGGCTTCGCTGCTGGGCTCGGCGCAGCGCACGCGGTCGTCGACACGAACGAACTGGCCAACCCGAACTATCTCGCCAATCCCGCCAACCGCTGCTACTACTGCAAAGACGAACTCTACGGCAAGCTTGCCGAGATCGCGCGCGAACGCGGAGCGCGTGTCGTCGTCGACGGCTTCAACCTCGACGATGCCGCCGACTACCGCCCGGGCCGCAAAGCGGCCGGCGAACACGGCGTGCGCAGCCCGCTGGCCGAGTGCGGTTTCACGAAGGCCGACGTTCGGGCACTGGCGCGCGACCGCGGCCTCGACGTGTGGGAGAAACCCGCGCTCGCCTGCCTCTCGTCACGGTTCCCGTACGGCACGCCGATCACGCTCGAACTGCTGCGGCAGGTCGAAGCCGCCGAAAGCGCCGTGCACGCGGTAGGCATCCGCAGCTGCCGGGTGCGCCATCACGGCGAAGTGGCGCGCATCGAGGTGCCGCAGGACGACCTTGCGGCGCTGGTCGCGCCGGGCGCTCGCGATGCAATCGTCGCCGGCGTTCGTGCCGCGGGATACCGCTATGTCGCGCTCGATTTGGGCGGCTACGTCTCCGGAAATTTGAACGGCCCGCTGCATGGCGCGTGACGGGGCCTCCGCCTGGCGCGACGCTTGCTTTAAGAATCGCGGAACGCTGTTGGCTCTGCCCGCGGTCGTCCTGGCCGCAGCTGGCAAGCCGAGCACCGCGTCGATTGCGCTCGGCATCCCGGTCGCTCTTGCGGGAGAGGCGCTGCGCTGCTGGGCCGTCGGGTATTCCGGCGTGACCACGCGGGCCGGCTATGTCACCGCGCCCGCGCTCACCACGGCCGGGCCGTACGCCTACGTGCGCAATCCACTCTACGTCGGCAATTTCATTACCGCGCTCGGCTTCACGCTCGCATTTACCGGTGAGATGTCGCCGGCGCAACGACTGCTGCTCGCGGCGCTCGGCTTGGGCACGATGGTCGCCGTCTACGCGGCGATCGTGCCGCTCGAGGAGGCGTATTTGCGCGACACCTTCGGCGAGGCGTTCGACGAGTACGTCGCGCGCGTGCCCCGGCTCGTGCCGCGAACCTCGCCCGCGACGCCGCAGGCGGGCAGGTACGACGCCGCCGTTCTAGCGCGCGCCGAAACGCGGACGTTTTTGACGTTCGGGACGATGCTCGCCGTGCTGGCCTTCAAGGCGCGTCGCGCGCGCTAACGTGGCGCACGTTCACGCGCACGGACCTCCGCACGCCGCCCACCCGCACGCACACGGCCGCGGCACCGCGCGCGCACCCTTGCGCACTGCGCTCGGGCTTACCGTGGCGGTGGCGGTGCTCGAAATCGCGGGCGGGATTGCGGCGCACAGCATCGCGCTACTTGCCGATGCCGCGCACGTCTTCATGGACGGCCTCGCGCTCACGATCGCGGTCATCGCGCAGGTGCAGGTGCGACGCCCGGCGACCGAACATCGCAGCTTCGGGTACGCGCGTTTTGAAATTCTCGCGGCGCTGGCCAACGGCGGGCTGTTGTTCGGGATTACGACGGTCATCGTCGTTGAAGCGCTGCGGCGCTTCGCCGCGCCCGAGCTGCCGCAGGGTGGTATCATGGCCACCGTTGCATCGATCGGGTTCGTCGTCAACGTTGCGATTGGGCTCTCGCTGGTGCGCGGTGCGCGTGAGGACCTCAACGTGAAGGCTGCGCTGTTTCACATCGCAAGCGATGCCGTCGGTGCGATCGCGGTCGCATTCGGCGGCCTCGTCGTGCTGCGTTGGCATGCGGCGTGGATCGACCCGGCGCTATCGCTCTTCGTTGCCGCAATCGTCGCCGTCGGCGTCGTGCGCATCGTGCGCGAAGCCGCCGACGTCCTGCTCGAGAGCGCGCCCGCCCACGCGCGCATTCCCGCCGTGCGCGACCGCATGCGCGACCTTGCCGGCGTCGTCGACGTGCACGACTTGCACGTCTGGACGATCGGCAGCGGCTCGCACGTCCTCTCGGCGCACGTGCTGCTCGCCGACAAACGCATCAGCGAGGCGTCGGCGATCCTGCGCGAACTCGAGGCGCGCGTGCGCGAGGAATTCGCGATCGATCACGTGACGGTTCAATTCGAGTGCGTGTCCTGCGAAGCGGACGACCGTATCGTCTGCACGCAGCGTCGGTCGCCGTAACGTGCGCGCCCGAGGGGCAGCTAGGACCGACCCGGAATCCGGTCAACCCGGCTTTTTGCCGCCGTTTAGAGGAGGAAACCCATGAAATCGAAGACCGTCGTCATCAGCACGGCGCGCACCCCGTTCGGCAAGCTCGGCGGCGCGCTCTCATCTCTTTCGGCAACGACCCTCGGCGGCGAAGCGATTCGCGCGGCAGTGGACCGGTCGAAGCTCGATCCCGCCGAAATCGAGCACGTCATCATGGGCAACGTCATTCAGGCCGGCGTCGGCCAGGCTCCGGCGCGCCAGGCGATGTTCAAGGCCGGCCTCGCGAAAACCACGACGTTCGAGACGATCAACAAGGTGTGTGCGTCGGGCCTCGTCGCGATCGCGCAGGCGGCGCGGCTCATCAACGCCGATGAGAAGCGTGTTGCGGTCGCCGGCGGTATGGAATCGATGTCGAACGCGCCGTATGCGATGCTGAGCGCTCGCTTCGGCTACCGGTTCGGTGACGGTGCGCTGTTGGATCTCATGAATTACGACGCACTGATCGATCCATTCTCGGGCTGGACGATGGCGCAGGCCCAATCGCGGGTCAACGCCGACCTCGGCATCACACGCGAGGTGCAGGACGAATTCGCGGCGATTTCGCACCAGCGTGCCGCTGCAGCGCAGGCCGACGGCTCGCTGCAGAGCGAGATCATACCGTTGCGCGTCGCGACCAAAGCGAAGGGCAAGCTCGTCGTCGAGGCGCTGCCCCAGCCCGCGCGGGCGCGCGTGCCCGTGACCGCCGGTGGGAACGGTGCCGCCTCGAAACTCTTCCACGCGCCGCCCGATAACATGCAGGCGCAGGCCGCGCGCTACAACGCGTACGTGACGGGCGACGTGCCGGCGACAACGGTCAGCGCCGACGAAGCGGTGCGCCCGGAGACGACGCTCGCCGGGCTTGCGAAGCTCTCGCCGCTCGAAAAAGACGGCACCGTGACGGCCGGTAACGCGCCGGGCGTCAACGATGGTGCGGCTGCAGTCGTCCTGGCGAGCGAGGACTACGCGAGCGCCCACGGTTGCGAAGTCCTCGCGACCGTCGTCGACCACGCGGACGCATCGTGGGACCCAGCCTATCTCGCGCTCACCCCGGCGATGGCCTCGCAAATCGTCCTGGAGCGCAACGGTCTCAAACCGAGCGATATCGCGATCTGGGAAATCAACGAAGCCTTCGCCGCCGTCGCGTGGAGCACGGCGAATCTGCTGGGCCTCGATCCGCGCGCGCTCAACCTGCACGGCGGCGCGGTCGCGTTCGGCCATCCCGTCGGCGCGTCGGGTGCGCGCATCGTCGGTTCGGTCATTGCGCAGTTGCGTAAGCGCGGCGGCGGCTACGGCATCGCCGCGATTTGCAGCGGCGGCGGCCAGGGCGATGCGCTGCTGATCAAGGTCGGTTAAGGCGTGAAGCTTCTCGTCATCGGCGCGGGTCAGATGGGCGGTGGCATCGCCCAGGTCGCGGCCGCCGCCGGTGACGAGGTCACGCTCTTGGATCGCGACACCACGTCGGTCGAACGCGGTCTCGCGACGATTCGCAAAAATCTCGAACGCAGCGTCGCGAAAGAGCGAATCACGGGCTCCCAGCGCGACGCGACGCTCGCACGGATCGCCCCGGTCACGGCCTGGACGAGCTTCGAGGTCGACGTCGCGATCGAAGCCGCGACGGAAAATCAAACGCTCAAGCGCGACATCTTCGCGCAGCTCGACGCCCACACGCCGCCCGCAGCCATCATCGCGAGCAACACGTCGTCGATCTCGATCACGCAGCTTGCGGCCGCGACGACGCGGCCGCAGCGCGTGATCGGCATGCACTACATGAATCCCGTGCCCGTGATGGCGCTCGTCGAAGTCATCCGTGGGATCGCGACCGCTCCCGCCACGTACGAGACGATCCGCGCCCTCGCCGTGCGGCACGGCAAAACGCCCGTCGAAGTGCGCAACTATCCCGGATTCGCGAGCAATCGAATCCTGTGCCCGATGCTCAATGAGGCGATCTTCGCGCTCTTCGAAGGCGTTGGGACCGTCGATGCCATCGATACGGTCATGAAGCTCGGGATGAACCATCCGATGGGCCCGCTGGAACTCGCCGACTTCATCGGGCTCGATACGCTCGAATCGATTCTCGACGTGTTGCGCGACGGGCTCGGCGATCCGAAGTATCGCGCGTGTCCGCTGCTGCGCGAGTACGTCGCGGCCGGCTGGCTCGGCCGCAAGAGCGGCCTGGGTTTCTACGACTGGCGCGCCGGCGCGCGCGCGCCGCGCACGGACCTCGGGTCGAGCGGCGTTCCCGCCTTCGCTCCATGATCGAACACATGTCGCCCGGCCTCTTCGACGTCACCGCGGAGCAGCGTGAGATCGGCATTCTCGCGCGCGAGATCGCGCAGCGCGAGATCGCGCCGCACATCGCGGCGTGGGACCGCGCGCACCATTTCCCGCGTGACCTTTACACGAAACTCAACGCCGTCGGCCTCATGGGCATCGTGGTGCCCGAGCGATACGGCGGCGCGGGCGCCGACTACGTCTCCTACGCGCTCGCCGTGGAAGAACTCGCGCGCGTCGATGCGGGCACCGCCGTTACGCTTTCCGTACACGCGATGATCGCGTCGGCGATCGTCCGCTTGGGGACCCCGGAGCAGAAGGAGCGGTATCTGCCGCGACTGGCAGCGGGAGACGTCATCGCGGGCTTCGCGCTGACCGAACCCGGCGCCGGTTCGGACGCCGCCGCGCTCACGAGCACCGCGCGCCGCGACGGTGAGAATTACGTGCTCTTCGGCCGCAAACAATGGTGCACGAACGGCAGCTTCGCAGGGGTCACGATGAGCATGTTCCGCACCGGCGCCTCGGGCGCGAAGGGTGTTTCGGCGTTTCTCATCGAGCGCGATACGCCGGGGTACATCGTCGAAAAGGTCACCGAGAAACTCGGCATTCACACGAGCAACACGTGCGATCTCGTCTTCGAGGGCGTACGCGTTCCGCACGGCGCGATGCTCGGCGACGAAGGCACGGGCTTCTCGATGGCGTTGAGCGCGCTGACGGCGGGGCGCATCGGAATCGCGGCCCAAGCGACGGGCATTCTGGCGGCCTGCCTGGACGCGTCGATTGCCTTCGCACGCGAGCGCGAAGCGTTCGGCAAGCGGATCGCAGCGTTCGAAGGGGTGTCGTTCAAAATCGCGCAGATGGCAACGGACCTCGATGCGGCGCGGCTGCTCGTCTATCGCGCTGCGTCGCTGTGCGATCGCGGCTTGCCCTTCGCGATCGAGGCCAGCAAAGCCAAACTCTTTGCCTCGACCGCCGCCCGCAAGCATGCCTCCGAAGCGCTGCAAATTCACGGCGGCTACGGGTACACGACGGAGTTTCCCGTCGAGCGCTACTATCGCGATGCCAAGATCACCGAGATTTACGAGGGCACGAGCGAGATCCAGCAGGTCATCATCGCGCGCTCGCTGCTCGGGCGGTTCGACTGACGTGTCGCGCGCTGCGCGCGCGGTGTGCGCGTGTCTGGTCATCGCCGCTACGGCGAGCGCAAGCGCCGAAACGCTCGATCCGCACGAACGTGCGGCGTTCGCGCAACCACTGCACGCGGCGCTCGAGCGTTTCGATCGCAGGCGCGCTGCGATCGTCGCCTCGGCGGGTGCCGAACTGGCCTACGATCTGCAGCGCCGCCTGCAGGGCGATCTCGAGTCGCTCGGCGATGCGGTCGACGCGAGCTACGGGTCCGCAGCGCTGCGCGAAACGGTCGCCAACGTCGTGCGCCTCGACATCGACGCGCTCGATGCGCTCGCGGCGGGTGCGCCGCAGCCGCTCGTCGCGACACCGGGATTGCACGAGTTCGTGGTGCGCTCGCACGTGGACGGCACGCTGCAGCCCATCGCGCTCTACGTCCCGAGCGAGGTGCGTCCGAACGAACGCGTGCCGCTCGCGATCGTGTTGCACGGAAGGCCGCAGACGGAAAGCGAGCTGCTGGGCCAGCCGACGCTGCGGCGGCTCGCGGACGAAACGCATACGATCCTGCTCGCACCGTATGGGCGCGGAAACTACGATTTCGCCGAACCGGCGGCGACCGACGTGAACGATCTGGCCGCCGACGCGCGGACCGCGTTACCGGTCGATTCACGCCGCGTGTATTTGGCCGGCTATTCGATGGGCGGCTTTAGCGTCTACAAAATCGGCACGCGCGCCCAGGCGCGCTGGGGCGCCGTGATGTCGATTTCCGGCGCGGTGCTCAATTCCGATGTCTCGCGCGTCTCGTTCGCGTGGCGCGACAAGCCGCTCTATATTGTGACCGGCGGCCACGACGAGAGCGTGCCGACGGCCTACGGTGAGCAGAGCGCGAGCGTGCTGGCATCGCTCGGCGTGCCGGTGAGTTTCTACGAGGAACCCGGTGGCGGACACGCGCTGCGCACCTTGCGCCCGGCGCTCGAACGCGCGTGGAGCGACATGCACGCGGGCATCGTCCGCACCGGCAGCGCTCCGCCCGCGGCACGGCGCTTTGTGGCCCCGGTGCAAGGCTCGTCGCCGGTCAAAGATTGAGGTTGCAGCGGCGCGGACGCGCCCGAGCATGATTCGCCGCTCCGTCGTCACGGTCGCGCTCGTCGCGTGCTGCGTTGCCGCCGTCTCGCTCGCGTCGTCGGGCGCAGGCAGCGCGACGCCGGGCGTCGATCCGGCGCTCTACGCCGACTTGCACTGGCGCTCGATCGGGCCGTATCGCGGCGGCCGCGCGGTCGCGGTGAGCGGCGTGGCCGGCGATCCGCGCACGTTTTACTTCGGAGCCGTCGGCGGCGGAGTCTGGAAGACCGACAACGCGGGCCTCACCTGGCGGCCGATCATGGACGCGATGGACGTCGCGTCGATCGGTGCGATCGCGGTCGCACCGAGCGATCCGAGATCGCTTTACGTCGGCAGCGGCGAAGCCGATATGCGCTCCGACATCGCGCATGGAAACGGCATGTACCGTTCGCTCGATGCGGGCGAAACCTGGACGCACGCCGGCCTCGACGACTCGCGTCAAATCGGCCGCATCCTCGTCGCTCCAAACGATCCCAAGACGCTGCTGGTCGCGGCCTTGGGCCACGCCTATGGCCCAAATCAAACGCGCGGCGTCTATCGCTCGACCGACGGCGGGGCGACCTGGACGCGCACGCTGTTTACCAACGCGGACACGGGGGCGATCGATCTCGCGGGCGATCCCGCGATGCACGACGTGTTCGCGTCGCTGTGGCAGACGCGGCGGCCGCCGTGGAGCGTGTATCCGCCCTCGAACGGACCTGGTTCGGGACTGTACCATTCGAGCGACGGCGGCATCACGTGGGCACCGGTGCGTGGAACGGGTCTGCCGAGCGTGGGACTCGGCAAGATCGGGCTGGCCGTCGCGCCGAGCGATCGCAAACGCATCTATGCGATCGTCGATGCGAAAGCGGGCGGACTGTACCGTAGCGACGACGGCGGCACGACGTGGCGGCTGATGGACGCCGACAAACGGCTGTGGGAACGCGGCTGGTATTTCTGTCACGTCGCCGTGGATCCGCACGATGCCGCGAGCGTGTACGTGTCGGATACGTCGGTGTATCGCTCGGCCGACGGCGGCGCTCATTTTACCGCCATCAAAGGCTCGCCCGACGGCGACGACTTCCACCAGATGTGGATCGATCCGACCGATGCATCGCGGATGGTGCTGGGCAGCGATCAAGGTGTCACCGTCAGTCTCGACGGTGCGCGGTCGTGGACGTCGTGGTTCAACCAGCCGACGGGGCAGTTTTACCACGTGACCGCCGATGCTTCGGTACCGTATCATCTGTACGGCGCACAACAGGATAGCGGCGCGGCGGCGATCGTCGCGCGCAGCGACCATCGCGGCATCGAGGAGCGCGATTGGCGCGCGCTCGTCGCGGGCGGCGAGAGCGGTACCGTCGCGGTCGACCCGCGTCAGCCCGACGTCGCCTACGGAACGGTGGGCGGCGGGAGCGACGAAGTCGTCGTCGAGAACCTGCGCACGAATCAAACGCGCACGATCGGACCGACGCTGGGCTTACCCGGCCCGTGGCGCGGAGAGTGGACGCAGCCGATCGCCTTCGGCGCCGATGGCGCGCTCTACGCGACGAACCAACGCGTGTTCCGTTCGCGCGATCGGGGCGAACGTTGGGAGGCGGTCAGCGGTGACCTCGCGCGAGCCCACGCCGGGACGCCCGTCACGCTCGACGCGCCGACGGCGCGCGATACCGCCGGGCCCGAACCGCGCGGCGTGGTGTACGCGCTCGCCCCGTCGCCGCTCGACGCGCACGTCCTGTGGGCGGGCACCGACGACGGGCTCGTGTACGCGACGAACGACGACGCACGCACGTGGCGTGACGTGACGCCCGCCGCGTTCGCGCCCTGGAGCCACGTCGACGGCATCGAAGCGTCGCACTTCGATACCCGGACGGCCTACGTCGCACTCGATCGGCACCGGCTCGACGACGACCGTCCCTTCGTGTACGCGACGCGCGACGGCGGCGCGACCTGGCGCGAGTCGCATGCGGGCATTCCCGCGGGCAGCTTCGTCAACGTCGTGCGCGAGGATCCGGTGCGACGCGGCTTGCTCTACGCGGGCACCGAGACCGGCGTCTACGTGTCCTTCGACGACGGAACGTCGTGGCAGCCGCTGCGTGCGAACATGCCCGCCGTCTCGGTGCGCGACATCGTGGTGCACGACGACGACCTCGCGATTGCGACTCATGGCCGCGCGCTGTGGGTGCTCGACGACGTCGCGCCGCTGCGCGAACTGGCCGCCGGCGCGTCCCCCGGCGTGCGGCTCTTCGCGCCGCGCGACGCCGTGCGCCTGCGGCCCGGCAACGACGAAGCCGAAGCGACGCCGCCCGAAATACCGCTCGGAGAAAATCCGCCCAGCGGCGCCTTTATCGATTACGTCGTCCCCGCGGACGTCCACGCGCCCGTGATCTTGCGTATTGCAGACGCGAGCGGCGCGACGGTCCGGGCGTGGTCGAGTGCCGACGTCCTCAAGCCCGTGGATCCCGCGACCGTTGCCTATCCGGCCTACTGGCTCGTGCCGCCGCGTACGCTCTCCGCGAGCCTGGGCATGCACCGCTTCGTGTGGGACTTCCATCTCGATCGCCCGAGCGGCGCGCTCGCGCCGCCGGGCCGCTACGTCGCGACGCTGGCGATCGACGGGACGACGCTGCAACGGCCGCTGGTCGTGCGGCGCGATCCGCGCGTTGCGGCGAGCGACGCGGATCTCGTCGCGCAGGCGGACCTCGCGCGCGCGGTCGACGTCGAGCACGTGCGCGTGGACGCGCAGATCGCGCGGCTGGCGCGGGGCGGCCGAGCTGTTCGGACGAGCGCGCGGCTCGCAGCGCTGCGGGTACGCACCCGCGCGCTCGGCGAACTCGAAGCGTCGATCGAAAGCGCCGACGCCGCGCCGACGGCATCCGAGCGCGCGGCGTGGGACCGGCTGCGCTCGCCGCTCTAGGATCGCGTTTGCAATTTTCGCGGACGGTCGTTCTGGCGGCTGCGCTCTTCGCGGCGGTGTATATAGCGCTCGACTTCAACGCCCTGTACGCGTTGCGCGCGAACCAGAACACCGGTCTCTACCTGCAGAGCGCGCTCGATTTCGTCCGCACGGGTTCCACGTTCGATCAGCCCGACGGCAAGCCGCATCTGCTCGTCCACAATCAGTGGCTTCTCTACGTCGTGCTCGCGCCGTTCGTCGCGCTCTGGCCGCGACCCGAGATGCCGATCGTCGCGCAGACCCTGGCGCTCGCAGCGGCCGCGCTTCCGCTCTTCGCCTTCGCGCGCGCCTGCGGCACGAGCGCACGCAATGCGACGCTGCTCGCGATCGCGTTTCTCGTCTCGCCGTCCATGCAGGGGTGGGCGTACGACGGATTCGTCGGCGAGGATTTCATCCCGATCGTTGCGTTCTCGTTCGCACTTGCGCTACGCCGGCGGTCGTTCGCCGGGACGCTGCTGTGCGCCCAGTTGCTGCTCGGCATCAAAGAAGACGAAGCGTGGTTTCTCGCATGGTTCGGCACGCTCGTGGCGCTCGGCTGCTTTCGTGCGCGCGACGAACGCGCGCCGCGTGCCGCTGCGGACCGCGAGCGAATGCTGGGCTTGGCCGTCGTCGCCCTCGCGCTCGCGAACGGCCTAGCGTATTACGCCGTCGCCTCCCGCTTAGGCTACGCCCCGGAGCATCCGCGTTACGGTTTCGTCGACCGGCAGTGGCCGCAGCAACTCACGTTCCTTATCGAGATGCTCGTCCCGTTCGCCTTCGCGCCGCTTCTCTTGCGGTGGCGGGTACTCGCCGCCCTGCCGTTTTTCATCGAGCTCTTTCTCGCGCAGGATCGAACCTATCCGCTCTATCATATCGGCGCGTATTACACGGTGCCGCTCGTCGTATGCGCCGCGCTCGCGACCGCGTACGTCGCGGCGCACGTGCCGAACGTGGCGCGCTACGCGCTCGCGGGGTCGCTTGTGATGGCGGGGCTCTTCAACAACGCGAGCGTCGTCCATCTCGGTCGCCGGCCCTTCTCGCGCGATCCGCAATACAAGCTCGCGCGCTCGTGGGCGACGACGACTTTGCCGGTCGATTTTCCCTGCGAAGACGTCGGTGCCTGGACGGTCGCGTCACCCGATCCCAACGCGCGACTCGTCGGCTGCGGCGCCCCCGCGTCGCGTTCGCCCCGTCCCGCCTGGCGCGACGTGCCCCTGGGAGCGACCACGCCGTGGACGCGCGGTCCCCAAGCTTCGCGTCGATGAGGACGGTCGCGCTCGCGCTGCTGTGGCTCGCGTTGATCGCATCCTTCGCGCTGGTCGCCGGGGTAGCTTTGCGGCTGCCGCGCTTGCGCGCGCACATCGAGATCGTTGAAGCGTCTCGCTTGCCGGCACTCGACGGGCTGCGCGGCATCCTCGCGATCTCGGTGTTCGTCCACCACGCCTACCTGACGCGCCAAGCTGCGCTACGCGGCAGCTGGGGAACGCCCGACAACGCTTTCATCCAAGTGCTCGGGCTCGGAGCGGTCGCGATTTTCTTTATGATTACGGCGTTTTTGTTTTGGTCGCGCGCGCTTGCGGCCGGCGGGCGTCTCCCACCGCTGCGGCTCTATCGTTCGCGACTGCGCCGCATCTATCCGGCGTTCGCGGGCTCGATCGCGTTACTGTTGCTCATCGTGGCAGGCGAGACGCACTTTGCGTTGCGCGAAGCGCCGGGTGTGGTCGCGGTGGAAATCGCGCGCCAGTTTTCACTCGGGATCGCTAGCGGAGCGACCGTCAACGGCCGCGCTCACGCCAATCTCATCAATGCCGGCGTCACATGGAGCCTCGGGTTCGAAGCCGCTTTTTACGCCGCGTTGCCGCTGCTCGCGTGTGCGATTCGCTGGCGCAGAGCGTGGCTCGCGTCGCTGGTCATCGCGTGCGCTGCCGTTGCGTTCGAACGACATTGCTGGATCATCGTATGTTTTCTCCCCGGCATCGCGGCGGCCGAAGCCGCCGCGCGACCGCGCACCGCGGCCTGGTTCGAGCGATACGGAAACGCGCTCTTTCTCGCCGGGTGCGCCTGCATTGCGCTTTGCGTCAGCCTCGCACCCAAGGCGTTGCTGACGCTGGAACATGGGCCGCGCTTGGACGTCTTACCGCAGCTCGTCGGGCTGTGCGCCGTCTTCGCGGGCGTGGCGCTCGGACCGGGTCCGTTGGTGCTACGGCGAATGGAACTCCGGTACGCCGGCGCGATCAGTTATAGCGTGTACCTCCTGCACGCCATCGTGCTGTATGGTGCGTCGCATGTGATTGGATCGATCGTGCCGCTCGGCGCTCTCGCTCCGCCGGTCTATTGGTTGTTCGTCGTCGCGTGCGTGCCCGCGGTCGTGCTGCTCGCGACGTGCAGTTATCTTGCGCTCGAGGCACCCTTCGTCAGCGCATCTGCGCGAAGCAAGCTCGCCGCCGCGCTCTAGGGTTTCCGTTCGCGAAGGACAACCTTCTCGCGATTGCTTTTGGAAGGTCGTCGTTTGTGAAACTCATGGAGTACCAGGGCAAGGAGCTGTTTCGCCGCGTCGGCATCCCGACGCCGCGCGGCGTCCATGCCTCCAGCGCCGCGGACGTGACGTCGTTCGTCGCGGCTAACCCCGGCTCGTGGGTGCTCAAGAGTCAGGTGATGATGGGCGGCCGCGGCAAGGCCGGCGGCATCAAGTTCGCGGACGATGCTGCGAACGCGGACACGCTCGCGCGCGAGGTGTTCGGTAAGCTTCTCAAGAACGTGCAGAATCCCGAGGGCGAAGAAGTCCGTTCGCTGCTCGTCGAGGAGAAGGTCCAGATCGCAAGCGAGGCCTACGCGTCGATCGCGATCGATCGTGCGGCGAAGAAACCCGTCATCATCGTCAGTTCGCAGGGCGGCATGGACGTCGAAGAGGTCGCCGAACACCAGCCGGAGGCGATCAGCAAATGTTGGATCGATCCGGCGATTGGTTTCCAGCCCTTCGAGGCGCGCCAACTCGCGTTCGCGGCGAAGCTCCCGCTGGGCTACCACAAAACGTTTCCCAAGGTGCTCGCCGGGCTCTACGCATTGTTCATGGAGTACGGCGCGAATCTCGTCGAGATCAATCCGCTCGTGCTGACCGCATCGGGCGAGGTGATTGCGAGCGACGCGAAAGTCGAACTCGAGGATAGCGGTCTCTACAAACATCCCGAACTCACCGCGTGGCGCAACGACGGGCCCGCCGATGAGGACCAGGCTGCCGCGGTCGCCATTGGCCTGGGCATGTCGAACTATGCGAAGTTCGCCGACGAACCGAATGAAACGCCGAAAACGATCGGCACCATCGCCAACGGCGCGGGCCTCGGCATGGGGACGATGGACGCGCTCAAGCATGCCGGCGGCGGCGCGGCGAATTTCCTGGACATCGGCGGCGGCGCGCAAGCAGCGCTGGTCAAAGATAGTTACAAACTCGTGACGTCGGACGCGCGCGTCAAGGCGATGTTCATCAACATCTTCGGCGGCATTACGCGCTGTGACCAGGTCGCGCTCGGCCTCGTTGAGGCGCTCGAGGGCGACGACGTACGCGCGGTGCCGCTCGTCATCCGCCTGACCGGCACGAACGCAGACCAGGGTCGCAAGATTCTCGCCGACGCCGGATTCTATCCCGTCGAAACGATGAACGAGGGCGCGGCCAAAGCGGTCGCGCTCGCGAACGGAGCGGGCTAACGTGGCGATCTTTCTCGACAAAAATTCGCGCGTGATCGTCCAGGGCATCACGGGGCGCGAGGGTCTCTTCCACACGCAACGCATGCTCGCATACGGCACGAACGTCGTGGGCGGCGTGACGCCCGGCAAGGGCGGCACGAAGATCGAAAGCGGTCGGCTGGGCGCGGCGGCTTCGCCGTCCTTGCCGGTCTTCAACACCGTTCGGGATGCCGTCGCGGCGACGGGCGCGACGCACACGATCGTCTTCGTGCCGCCGTCCTTCGCCGCCGATGCGCTCTACGAGGCGTACGATGCCGGTATAACGCTCGCCGTAGCGATCACGGAAGGCATCCCGGCGCACGACATGCTCAAGGTGGTAGCGACGACGAAATCGATGCGCATCATCGGCCCAAATTGTCCCGGGCTCGTCTCGCCCGGCAAGGCCCTGATGGGCATCATGCCGGGTCAGGTCTTTGCCCCCGGCCGGATCGGCATGATCTCGCGCTCGGGCACGCTGACGTACGAGATCGTCGACTTGCTCACCAAGGCGGGGCTCGGGCAGTCTACGTGCGTGGGTATCGGCGGGGACCCCATCATTGGGACGACCTTCGTCGATTGCCTGGAGGCCTTTGCGAACGATCCCGAGACGGATGCCGTGGTGGTGTGCGGCGAAATCGGCGGCTCGGATGAAGAGGATGCCGCTGCGTTCATCGGGGCGCACCTGCCGAATAAACCGTGTGTCGCGTTCATCGGAGGCCGGTCTGCTCCGAAAGGAAAGCGGCTCGGCCACGCGGGCGCGATTATTTCCGGGAAGTTCGGAACGCCGGAAAGTAAACTTGCCGCATTCGACGCAGCGGCCGTTCCGGTTGCCGACCGTCCGTCGGATGTCGCCGATCTGCTCAAGGCGCGTCTCGCCGTCACAGTCTGAAGCTGCGTTTGCCTACGGTGCGCGGGATGCACGCCTGCCAATGTTTTAGCGCGAGCGAAGCCACGCTCGGTCTCACGCTCAGACGAGAAACCGGCACCTGACTAAGCGCCTACACCACGTGCACGCACTACGTCAAGGTGCAATCGAAAGCATCAGCGCTAAAGAATGGTGCTTTTCCACTATACCCACCGCGAACTCGTTCAAGGATAATGCTTTGGCCAAACGAATGTTCGGCACGGTTCGAGTGGGACGTTCGTGAGAGCGCGTTCTTCGCGATACTAACTTTACACCCGGCTTCAGAAGGAGACAGCATGCTGAAACGTCGTTTCATGCATTCGCTCGTCGCCGTTTTGCTGCTCGTGTCGCTGCTTCTCCAGGGAACTTTGGTTCTGGCGGGCACGACGGGCAGTCTGAGCGGAAAAGTCCTGGAAGCGGGCTCGCAGCCGGTGGCCTCAGCGAAGGTCACCGCGACGAGCCCCTCCCAGACCGTTTCGACGACAACGGATGCGGGAGGCAATTTCACGTTTGCCTCGCTCGCACCCGACACGTACACCGTGTCGGTCGAAAAGCAAGGTTTCGACCCGGTCGCGCAGGCCGGCGTCAACGTCTTTGCCGACCAGCAACAGACTTTGAGTATCCAGACGCGCAAGGCGCTCAAGGAAATCGGCCGCGTCACCTCGCGCGCGGCAACGGATCTCGTCAAGCCGGGCACGACGGCGGACGTCTACTCGGTCAACGCCCTGCAGCAGTCGAAGTTCTCCGGACTCGGCGGCGGCGGCGGCCTCAACAACGCCTACTCGGCAATCGCGTCCGTCCCGGGCGCCTACGTCCCGACGAACCAAGCCGGGTACTTCCAGACCATCCACATTCGCGGCGGTGACTACGACCAGGTCGGCTACGAAGTCGACGGGGTCCCGGTGAACCGTTCCTTCGACAATTACCCGTCGGGCACGGCGTCGTCGCTCGGACAACAGGAGTTGCAGGTCTACACCGGCGCGGCTCCCGCCAACGCGGAAGGTCAGGGGCTCTCGGGCTTCATCAATCAGGTCATCCGCGCGGGCACCTATCCAGGCTTCGCGAGTACCGACGTCGGTATCGGCGGACCGGCCTTCTACCATAAGGCGAATTTCGAGTTCGGCGGCGCGACCCCGAACCGCAATTTCTCCTACTACGTCGGCGTCGGCGGGTACAACCAGGACCTGCGCTACGTCGATCAGGGCAACGGCCAGGGCGTCGCGCCGCTCGGCGCGGGCTCCATCGGAGCGCCGCTCGGCAGCAACCTCTCGGCCGCGAACCAAGCCGTTTACTGCTCGGACCCGGTTCGCGCTAACAGCTACCTCACGTGTTACGCCAACGGCACGACCGCTCCGGCGGGCTACACGACGACTTCGACGGAGTTCGGCTCTGCGTCGACGATCAACGATCGCGACACCGTCGTCAACCTGCACTTCGGCCTCCCGCATCACGGCGACGGGTCGAAGGACGACATCCAGTTGTTGTACCTCAACAACTTCCTGCGCACGCAATTCTTCACGGGCGGCGGCGACCTCACCAACGTCGCGACGCAGAGTCCGACACAGGTACTCAACTACGTCGATTCGTTCGCGTTCAACGCGCCGACCGGGACGGCGCTGCCGGCGAATTATCAGTCGCTGACGGGACCGTATTACTTCCCCTCGTCGCCTACGGATCGCGCTAAGGGCTCGGCGATCGATCTCAACAATCGCGACTCGTATCAGAATAACCAGTCGATCTTCAAGGTCCAATACCAGAAGAACTTTAGCTCCAATGCGTACTTCCGGCTCTACGGCTACACCGACTATTCGAACTGGCTAATAAACGGGCCGAATTACGCGGCCTACGCGGGCCTCGCCTCGATCGGAGGCGTGAGCCGCGATTACGAGCTCTCGAGCCACACGCAAGGCTTGAGCGCCACGTTCGCCGACCAGATCAACGCGAAAAACCTCGTGCAACTCCAGGGGTCGTTCACGACCTCGGCGACCCTACGCGACAATAATCGCCAGATGAACGACACCGGCGGCTACCGGTCTCGTTTCGCGACGGTGGTCGATTCGAGCAATCCGACCAACGGCATCTGCTACAAGGTCGCGGCCGGCTCGACCGTCGGCACCCCGGCTTTCTGCAGCCCGCAGGCAAGCAGTGCGAACCGTGCGACCTATGCGACACTGTCGCAGGCCTCGGCTGGCACGATTCCGTTCGCCGCGACGATCGGCACGCGTACCTGCGGCGGCGGTCCGTGCGAGTACTTCGTCGTTGAAAACGGACAGAACGCGACGTATAACTCGGTTCGTCCGCGTTTCTACGGCGTGTCGCTGACCGATACGTTCAAGCCGACGGACAAGCTGCTGCTCAACTTGGGCGTCCGCTATGACTCGTTCGGTTTCCAAGGGTCGGACACGACGGGTACCGCCGCGCGGACGCTGTTCTTCAATGCCTTCAATCGTGACAATTGCACGGACGGCAAGAACGGCATCTTCGCCAAGCCGAGCCTCAACAACGCCGCGACGGGCGCGCCGCTCACGATCGCGGATGCTTGTACGCTCGCCGGAGCCGGTTTTGCGGCTCCGGGCCTGAGCAACGTCTCGGCGCAGCAGCAACAGTACCCCGTGTTTCAGCCGCGGTTGGGCGCGACGTACACGCTGAACCCGGACACGGTCCTGCGCGTCAGCTACGGCCGCTATGCGCAAGCACCGAACACCGCGTTCGAACAATACAACTACTTGCAGCAGGACTCGCCCGCTCAACTCGGCACGTCGTTCTATAAATACGGCTTCCGCTCGCCGAGTCACGATGTCAAGCCCGAGGTCTCGAATAACTACGACTTCTCGCTCGAGCATCACTTCAAGGGCACGGACCTCTCGTTCAAACTCACGCCGTTCTACCGCTACACGCAAAACCAGATCCAGACGTTTTTCCTCGACCAGCCGTCGAGTTTCGTCTCGGGCCTCAATGCGGATCGCCTGACCGCGCGCGGCTTCGAACTTCAGATGAACAAGGGTGACTTCGGCCGCAATGGCTTCGCCGGGCAATTGAGCTTCACGTACACCAACGCGTACGCGCAGTACAACAAGTTTGCCGGCGGGTCGTCCGTGTTCGATGGTATCAACGCGGACATTCAGAACTACAACGGCTACACCAAAGCGTGTGCCGTTGCAGGGAACAACGGCTGTCCGGGCGCGGCGGCGTCGCCAAACGCCGTTCCGTGCTTCGCGCAGGACGGGACGCCCGCTCCAGGGTGCGCGGCGGGTTCGATCGCGAATCCGTATTTCAACGCTCCGATCCAAGGTCTGGTCGATACGAATGGCAAGTATCAGCCGTTCTCACTCGTGACGGGTCCTATCGGTGCCTCGGCAGATTCCTATCTCGTTCCCTACGTCGCCACGCTGATCGCGAACTACAAGAAAAACAAATTTGCGATCACGCCGTCGCTGCAATTCACGGGCGGACAGCGCTACGGCGTGCCCGAGAGCAGCGCCGGTATCGATCCCGCTATGGGCTGTAGCCCGCTCGCGGGATCGACCGTCGGCGATCCGCGCTACCAGTACGGTGCCGCCGGCGGCGCGCCGTACGATGCCGCGAGTTGCGCGGGCGTGCTCAATGCCATCCCGAATCCGTTTACGAAGCGCTTCGACGGCATCGCCGACTTCGTCAACCCGAGCCAGCTCGTTGCCAACATGCAGCTCTCGTATGAGGCGAGCAAAAACATCACGTTCGTCGCGACGTTTGCGAATATCCTCAACAACTGCTTCGGCGGCAGCAAGCAAGCCTGGACCACGGGCGGCAGCAACGTCTGCTCCTACGGTCTGGTCTCGGCCGGCAACGCGCAGCCGTTCTACGGCAACGTCTACAACCCGACGTCGGTCGTCGATCCGGTCATCTCGTCGCCGTACCAGCGTTCGTACGGTGCGTTCAACACCAATGGCAGCTCGCTGAAGAACCCGTTCAGCGTGTACGTCGACGCGAAGATCAAACTCTAAGCGCCGTTCGTCGCCAAAGAAAGGCCCTCGCGTCAGACGCGAGGGCCTTTTCTCTGCGTACGGTATCGTAGGGCGATGCGCTACGGATTCCACTGCGAAGAATGCGAAGACGCCGTGTGGCCTGCAACGTCCCGCGGCGAATTGCAGTGGCTCAAGAACCGCGAGCACGTCGTGCGTGAAGTGGCGCGCCACGTGCAAGCCGGCCTCGACACGTGGATCAACGAGGGCCTAGACTTCCTCGAACGTCACAGCGGCCACAGCATCATCGTCTCACGTCGCCCCTAGCGCGAGCTGGGCTAGTCTCCGGCTTCTCCTCCCTTTTCTTTTGGCTCCTTGGCGCCGGCCGATTCGTTGTCGGCCGCGTTTTCGAGCACCGCGCCCGTCTTGGCGTCGACACCGACCTCGCGCGCGCCGCCGGCCGTCTTCACGTCGAAGGTGTAGCGTAGGCCGCTGCAGCCCACTTCCTTCTCGAGTTCCTGCGAGACGATCGATCCGCTCGCAACGCGCAAGGCGATGCTACGCGCGTGGACGAGCGAGATGTGAGCCTGCCCCGCTAGCTGTTGCCCGGGATACGCGAAGGCGATCGTCGTGCTTACGAGAACGACTGCGCCCGCGGCGAGTGAGACGACACTGGACTTGTTCATTATTTCTCCGATGGTGAACGATGAAGAATAGTCCTATAGTCGCTCAGCAAGATGACGCCCGGATGACCGCGCGTGCCCAGCCGGACGAGCGTGCCGGACCAACGATGCACAATTAAAAAGTGAGGCCGCGCCTCTAAGCGCGGCCCCCGGATGACCCGGAACGGCGGTTCGTTCTAAAAAAGCTTACCGGCCCCCGCGGCCCGCGGTCAGCGCGGAATCTTTAGATGCTCGCCGGCGACGATCGTTGCGCTCTTGAGGCCGTTGACCGCCATGATCGTGTCGACCGTTTCCTGAACGCTTTCGCCCGGGGCCGTGTAGCGGTCGGCAATGTTCCAGAGGTTCTCGCCGCGTGCGACCGTCGCAACCTGGAAGTGTTCGGGTGCCGCTGCAAAAAGCCGAAACTGCGACAGCGCCGGAATGGCGACCACGGCGCTCAGGCCTGCAAGCGCGACGGCCGGCATCAGCGTGATCTTTCTTCGTTTCGGTGAGTACATGGCTGCATGCTCCTCAGTTGGGTAAGCCCGCACCCCGCTCGAACACTACAGGCTGTGTCCGAACGCGTGTTCGTCCCCATTTTAGCAGGGATGCAAGGCGCCGTCAATGTTTTGTCGAACGTATGTTTGCATTGAAGCGCAATCCATGATACCGTCGCTACTAATCGCGGCGCGGCACGCGCGCTGCAGTCGATAGGAGCATTCATGGAAGAGCGCGCCCCGACGGAGCGTCAAGCACGTATCCTCGAGGTGATCCGCGACTTTACGGAACAGCGCGGATATCCGCCGTCCGTTCGTGAGATCGGCGAACGCGTCGGTCTGTCGTCGTCCTCGACGGTCCAGTCTCATCTTCGGTCGCTCGAAAAACGCGGTCTCATCCATCGCGACCCGACCAAACCGCGAGCCCTAATTACCACCGGACCAGCCAGCGCCGCGGCCCTGGCGCCGTCGCCCGATTACGGCGTGCTTCCGATCGTCGGCAAAGTCGCGGCCGGCACGCCGATCACCGCGGCCGAGAACCTCGAGGGCGATTTCGTGCTCCCCGCAGAGTTCGCGCGGAAGGACGGGACGTTCATCTTGCGCGTGCAGGGCGAGTCGATGATCGACGCCGCCATTCTCGACGGCGATCTCATCGTCGTTTCGCCGCAGCCCGACGCCGCCAACGGCGAGATCGTGGTCGCGATGGTCGACGGTGAGGCGACGGTGAAACGCTTTTTCCGCGAGAGCGGCCGAGTGCGCTTGCAGCCGGAGAATCGCACGATGGCGCCGCTCTACGCCGACGACGTGATCATCCTCGGCAAAGTGAGCGCGATGTTCCGCCGCTTGTAGCGGCGGCCGTTTCGTACGCCGCGCGTCGCCGGGTGTTCCTGCGCGGCGCGCGAATGTCGGTGTCCCGTGTCCTCGCACGAACCGCACGCCGACGGCCTCCCGACCATCGTCGACCGCCTCGTCCGGACCATTCGCGCGCTCGCGGCTTCGCCCGAGATGGTGGCCATCCAACGCACGCTACCGGTGAGCTTCATCGGTCTAGCGGCCGGTCTCGTCGCGTTCATGCTGCTGCAATCCGGGTCGCTTCTGGATCGCTTCTCGCATTCGTTTTCGGCGGCATTCGGCGTCATGTCGGCATTGCTGGTCGTCGTGCTCGCGTACGATCTCGCACCGCGTCGCGCCGTACCACGGGCGCTAGGCGTCGGCGTGTGCGCCGGCGCGTTCGCGCTCGCACTGCCCTACGAGCGCGCGACGTCGGTCCAGGCGCTCGCGAAGGCGCTTGGTTCCAGCGGCCTTTTCCTCGCGATCGGTATCGCGCTCGTGACCGTTGCGGTGCTCGCCCTCGCGCGAAGCCGCTTCGGCGCTACGGCGGGCTCCGCGCTTGCAGCCGTCGCCGTGCTTGGAACGTTCGCGTGTTTGCTGTACCGCGGCATCTCGCTGACGGCGGGACTCACGGCTCTCATTGCGCCGCTCGGAAACCTCGGCGACAGCCTTACGGCACTTCTGGTTATTACGCTCGTCGAGACGCTGCTCTGGACGATCGGCATTCACGGCCCGGCGCTGCTGGCCGCCGTCGTCTTGCCGGTCTACGTGCACCTGCAGCTGCAGAACACCGAGGCGCTCGCGCACGGCGAGCCGCTGCCGCATATCGTCACGGTCTCGATGTTCATCTTCGTTTTCCCGGGCGGCGCCGGCGCGACGTTTTCGCTCGTGCTGCTTTTGCTTCGGAGCCGAAGTAAACGCATCCGGCGCATCGCGCTTGCGACGCTGCTGCCCTCCGCTGCCAATGCGAACGAACCGCTGATGTTCGGCCTGCCGCTCGTGCTCAATCCGATCCTCGGCGTTCCCTTCGTCGTGACGCCGCTCGTGCTCGCGGTCGTGTCCTACTACGCGATAGCGTTCGGCTTCGTCTCACGGCCCGCGTACTACATCCCCTCGACCGTCCCGTTGCCGCTTGGCGCGTTTCTCGCGACGAGAGATTGGCGTTCCATCGTGCTGATCGGTCTCAACGTCGCGATCGGCCTCGCGATCTACGCGCCGTTCGTCGCGGTCTACGACCGGCACGAGCGCGAACGCGACGATGAAGCCGGTGCGGCGGCATGAGCGCGATCCTCGCGCCCGCGGCGCTCGAAGCGATCCTCGAACGCTTCCCCGTCGACGCGAAGCTCGCGGCCGCCGCGCGCCGTGCCGCAGCGCGTGACATCGAGGGCCTCACGCACGACGCGCAAGCGCGCGCACATGCGAACGTGCTGCGCGCGTTCGCCGATGAGGGCGTCGCCGAGAGCGATCTCGCCGGGTCGCTCGGCTATGGGTACGACGATGCGGCGCGGGCGCACTACGAGTCGTTGCTGGCACGGATCTTCGGTGCAGAACGGGCGCTCGCAAGACTGTCGCTCGTGAGCGGTACGCACGCCATCGTCACCGCGATCGAGGCGTGTCTGCCGCACGAGGGGCGTTTGATCTGCGCGACGGGCCGGCCGTACGATACGTTGCGCAACGCCCTCGTCGAAGCGCCGTATGCGGCCGTCCGCCGCGGCGTGCGCTACGAAGAAGTTCCTTTCGGCGAGGGCGGCGACGTCGATGCCGCCGCGCTCGCGCGCACATGCGAACGCGGAGTCGACGTCGTCTTCGTGCAGCGCTCGCGCGGTTACGCATCCCGGCGCAGCCTTTCGGCGGCGGAGTGCGGCGCGCTCGCGCGCGTCGTGCGCAGCGTCGCGCCGCATGCGTTCGTGCTGGTCGACAACTGTTACGGTGAACTCGTCGAGGCGACCGAACCGACGCATCACGGCGTCGACGCGGTGATGGGGTCGCTCATCAAGAATCTCGGCGGCGCTCTGGCTCCGGGCGGTGGATACATCATCGGTCGCGCCGATGTCGTCGAACGCGTTGCGGCGCGACATTATGCACCGGGTCTGGGCAGCGCGGTCGGTTCGACGCTCGGATTCGGACGTGCGCTCGTGCAGGGACTCTTCGTCGCGCCGCTCGTCGTGGCCGAGTGTCTTGCCGGGCTCGACTTCGCAAGCGCGCTCTTTGCGGAACTCGGCGAACGGGTCGACCCGCAGCCGGGAGCTGCGCGGCGCGACATCGTGCAGGCGATCGCCCTCGGCCGTGCCGAGCGCGTCATCGCCTTTGCGCGCGGGCTGCAGCGTGCTATGCCGCTCAACGCGCGCTTTGCCCCCGAACCCGGCAGCGTTCCGGGCTATCGCGATCCAGTCGTGATGTCGGCGGGCGCATTCGTGAACGGTGCGACGATCGAGCTATCGTGCGACGCGCCGCTGCGCGCGCCGTACGAGGTGTATCTGCAGGGCGGGAGCAGTCGCGCCCACGTCGCCCTGGGCGCGCTGCTGGCGGCCGAAGCGCTTCATAAAGAAAGCAAATGAGCGCGCTCGCAGAAGAGGGTGCACCATGAAGCGGAGTGCGCGTTTGTGAGCGAGCGGGACGATGTCGCCTCGAAAGAGGCCGCGGGCGGCCCATATCGCCGGCGTTACGTTCGCGTCAGCGTTGCCACGGAAATTACCTACACGCGCGAAGGCGACGACGTCCCCAAGGCCGGCTCCTCGTCGGATCTGGGCGGCGGCGGCGTGCGGCTGGCGACGGAGGAAGATCTGCCGCTGGGCACGATTCTGACGCTGCGCTTTCCGCTGCCCGGCCTGGACCGGGTCGTCGTGGTGCGCGGCCGGATCGTGTTGTCCTTTTATAACGCCGAGGACCAGCGGTTCATGCACGGGATCGCTTTTACGTCGATCGACCCGCGCGACCAAGAGGAAATTATCCGGTACGTCGCCGCGGAAGTTCAGCGGCAGGCCTTAGCGGACGAACCCGTCGAGAACTAGCCGCGCCCGCCGGCGCCCATAAAGCCGAAGAAGAAGTAGCGATTCCCGTCGGTTGTCTCGATGACGATGCGCGTATCCTCGAGGGCGGCCAGCTTGATGGTTTTGCCGGAAAGTTCGACCAGAACGGATCGAATCTGCTCGAATTCCCCTTCGCGCAGCGAGTCAGCGTCGATATCCTGCAGATCCAGCCCCTCGATGTCCTTGAGGAGGGCCTTGATCTTACCGTGATCCGCGGGGTCGGACTCTGTCCCTATCGCCATTACTCCTCTATTCGCGAGCGGCCCATGGGCACGCCTGGGGAAGAGCCGATGCTTCACCGGGGAAGTTCGCACCGCCTGGGCTAAATTGTGCGCGGATATGGAATATGGACCGTCGTGTACGTACTCGAAGTGCTGAGCGGCCCGCTCGACGGCAAGACCTGGTCGTTCGATCGGGAGATCACGATCGGTCGCGACGATGCCGTCGCGGCTGCGTGCATCACGCTCGATCGCTACGTCTCGCGTCGCCACGCCCAACTCCGCGAGGACGGCGACCACCTCGTGCTTGCGGACCTAGCGAGCCGCAATGGGACGCGTAAGGGCGGCGAAGCCATCACGGCGGATACCCCGATCGCTCCGGGCGAGCGCTTCATCGTCGGCCGCACGCTGCTGCGCGTGACGCGCTCCTAAGATCGTGCAAACAGTTCGCACGCCCGGGTCCGCTCGCGCCATCGCCCGCACCTTACTGCGACCGGTCGGCTTCGTCCCCACGATGGGTGCGTTGCACGCCGGCCACCTCGCGCTCGTCGATCGCGCACGCCGCGAAAACGCCTCGGTCGTCGCGTCGATCTTCGTCAATCCCCTGCAATTCGGACCGAACGAAGATTTCCAGAAGTACCCGCGTGCCTACGAGCGCGATGCCGAACTCCTCGCAGCGCATGGCGTCGATCTGCTCTACGCACCGAGCGTCGAGCGCATGTATCCGCCGACATTTGCGGCGTCGATTTCGGTCGGGCCGCTGGCCGCATCCTTCGAAGGGGTGCGTCGGCCGGGCCACTTCGCCGGCGTCGCAACCGTGGTCGCAAAATTGCTGCACGCGATCGAGCCGACGTCGCTCTACCTCGGGCAGAAAGACATCCAACAGGCCGCGGTGCTGTGTGCGATGGTGCGCGACCTCGATATGGCGACCAACGTCGTGGTCGTGCCGACCGTGCGCGAGTTCGACGGGCTCGCGCTTTCGAGCCGCAACGTCTATCTCAGTGCGGCCGAACGCTCCGCAGCACCGAGCCTCTTTCGCGCGCTTTCTTACGTTGCGGAAGAACTTTCGCACGGAACGCGGGATGCGCGGACGGTGCTCGCTGCGGCCGCAGCGCTGCTCGCGCCGCCACTGGGGTGGGATTACCTCGCGGTCGTCGATCCGGCGACGTTCGAGTCGTGCGATCCGCTCGTGCTGCCGGCGCTCGTGGTCGGCGTCGCGCAGGCGGGCGTGACGCGCCTGCTCGACAACGTAGCGGTCGCACTCCCGGGCGGCGCGTTACCGCTCGTCACTCCCGAACGCGCGCTATCGCTCCCGACCCACAGCAGCGTGAGCTGATGGCGCGCGTCGTGCTCGGCGTCGCGGGCGGCATCGCCGCCTATAAAGCCCCGGCGCTCTGCAGCGCGCTCGTGCAGCGCGGCGACGACGTCGACGTCGTCATGACCGACGGCGCGCAGCAGTTCGTCGGGCCGCTCACTTTTGCGGCGCTGACCCGGCGGCCCGTCTTGACATCGCTCTGGGACGCGCCCGAGAGCATCCCGCACATCGCTCTCGCGCGCGCGGCGGCTATCGTCGTCGTCGCGCCCGCCACGGCAAACGTGCTCGCGAAGCTCGCGCTCGGGCTCGCGGACGATCTGCTGCTCAACATCGCCCTCGCGACGCGCGTACCGCTCGTGCTCGCACCCGCGATGAACGCCGCGATGTACGAGCATCCGGCGACGCAGGCTCATCTGCGCACGCTCGAGGGGCGCGGCGTCGCGATCGTTGCGCCCGAGAGCGGTTTTCTTGCCGAGCGCGAGTTGGGTGTCGGACGGCTCGCAACGCGGGAAACGATTCTTGCGGCAATCGACGGCGCTCTGCAGCGCGTACCGCCCATGATGGGGACCCGCGCGCCCACGCTCGCGGGCGAGCGCGTGCTCATCACCGCGGGACCGACGCACGAGGCAATCGACCCGGTGCGTTTTCTCTCCAACGCGGCGACGGGAACGATGGGTATCGAACTCGCGCGCGAAGCACTGGCGCGCGGCGCGAACGTCGATCTCATCCTCGGTCCGACCGTCGTCGCGTTGCCGCCGGGCGTGCGGTGCGTGCGCGTGAGGACGGCGCAGGAGATGTACGACGCAACGCTCGCGCGCGCACCGGGCGCCGACATCGCCATTGCGACCGCGGCGGTCAGCGACTTTCGCCCCGTTCACACGCACGCGCACAAGGTGAAAAAAGACGATGCTTCGATAACGCTGCAGCTGGAGCGAACCCCCGATATCCTCGCGGCGCTCGGTGAAGCGAAAGTCGTGAAGTTTCTCGTCGGCTTCGCGGCCGAAACGCACGACGTCGAGGCGTATGCGCGCGAGAAGCTGCAGGCCAAGGGTCTCGACGCCATCGCCGTCAACGACGTGTCCGAAGGTGACGTCGGCTTCGGCACGGGCGATAACGAACTCGTGCTGCTCGCGCGCGGCGGCGGGCGCGACGTGCTCGGCCGCGCGCCCAAAGCGGTTCTCGCCGTGCGATTGTGGGATGCGCTGTTGCGCGTGCGGGCCTCGCGAGCGGGCGCCTCGGCCTAGAGATGCTGCTTGCGGTCGACGTCGGAAACACCGATACGAAGCTCGGCTTTTTCACCGCGCACGGCGAAGGTTTCGACCTTGCGCGCACCTGGCGCGTGCAGACGCAACACGCCCGCACGGCCGACGAGTTCGGCGTGCTCTTTCGCACGCTTTTCGGCGTCGCGGGTCTGGCGACGGACGCGGTAAAGCGGATCGTCGTCTCGAGCGTCGTTCCGCAAACCGATCGGGCGCTCGCGGAGGGCTCTCGGCGGTACTTCGATTGCAAAGCCCTTTTTTTTACGGCCGCCACGCAGACGCTGATCGACGTGACGACCGAACGTCCGAAGGAACTCGGCGCAGATCTTCTAGCCGCAGCGATCGCGGCGAAGGCGTTGTACGGCACGCCCGCCGTGGTCGTGGGCTTCGGGACGGCGACGACGTTCGGTGCGATCTCGCGCGAAGGCGAGTATCTCGGCGTCGCGCTCGCGCCCGGGATCCGCATTTCGATCGACGCGCTCGTCGAACGGACCGCGAAGCTCCCGCAGGTCTCCCTGGAAGCCCCCAACGGTCCGATCGGCCGCGATACGGTCTCCGCGTTGCAGGCGGGCATCGTGTACGGCTTCGTCGGCCAAGCGGAGGCGCTGGTCGCGCGCATGCGCCATGCGATCGGCGAGGACGCGCGCGTCATCGCGACGGGCGGGCTGGCGGACTTTATCGCCAAGCACACTCAAGTCATCGACGCCGTCGAGCCGCACCTCGTCTTGCACGGGCTCGCGCTCTGGTTCGCTTCGCAGCGTTGAGGCGCGGGAGCGCCGTCGCGCTCGCGGCATCAGCCGTCATTTCGGTCATGCCGCTCGCGCCTGCGGCCGGCGGGCCGAGCCCACACACGAGGAGGCCCGCACCCGCCGCGCAAGAGCAGGCGTCCGCGTCGATCTCGGCGTTCGATCTCATCGAACTGCAGATCGCTTACACGACGCTGCTCGCCGTCTATTACCGGCCGCTGTCGCCGCGCACGCTCGTCGACGGCGCGCGGACGGGCATCGGGGCCGAACTCCTGGCGCACGGCGTCCGCGACGTCGCCTTGCCGTACACGCCCACGCGGGTCGACCGCGGACGCGGCTCCGACCTCATCGACGGGCTCGTGCTGCGCAGTCTGGCGCGCGCCGGAATGCGGCTGGACGGCCACCGGCTCGTTGCCGCCGCGGTGGCGGGCGAACTCGCCGCCCTGCACGATCCGTATACCGTTGCGTTCCGGCCGCAGCAATTCGGCCGTTTCAATGCATTCCTGGGCAACGAGACGTTCGGGGGCATCGGCGCGGTCGTGTCGTACGATGCGCCCAGCGGCCGCGCGCGCATCGAGCGCGTGCTGCCCGATGGCCCCGCCCTCGCCGCCGGACTGCGCGACGGCGACGCCGTCGTCGCGATCGACGGCCGTTCCGTCGCCGACATCGGCGGTGCGCGATTGCGCGATGCGCTGCGCGGCCGCATCGGCAGCACCGTGCGGCTCGAGGTGGCCCGGGGCGACGAACGGCGCTCGCTTACGGTCGTGCGGGCGAAGCTGCGCGATCCGGAAGTACGCTCGGCGCTGCTCGGCGAGGCCGGGTACCTCGCGCTTTCGCGGTTCGGCGATCGCGCCGGAGCCGAACTCGCGGCGGCGCTTGCGGACCTGCGCCGCCGCGGCGCGACCGCGTTCGTGCTCGATCTGCGCGGCAACGGGGGCGGCTACGGCGACGAAGCGACGGCGGTCGCGGCTCTCTTTTTGGCGGGTCCGGTCTTCGTGACGCGCGACCGGTCGGGAACGCCGAAGGTCGCGCGCGCGACCATGGCGGCACCCTTTCCCGAGCGCCTCGCCGTGCTCGTCGACGGCGACACCGCCTCCGCCGCCGAGATCGTCGCAGGCGCGCTGCAGGACGCCGGCAAGGCGACGATCGTCGGGCAGCGGACGTTCGGCAAAGGCCTCGTGCAATCGATTTTTCCGCTGCCCGACGGCAGTGCCCTCAAGATCACGACCGCCCGCTACACCACGCCCAAGGGCCGCGATATCGACCGGGTCGGCATTGTGCCCGATGTCGCGGTGCCGGGGCGCCCGGGGGCCGGCCGCGGCGATCCGGCGAGCGACGCGCAACTCGCCGCGGCGCTAGCCGCCGTCCACGCCGCGCCTGCGGCCGCGTCATCCGCGGCGCCCGAACCGCCGCCCGTATCTCCAATGCCGGCGACAATGCCCTCGGCAAGCCCATCGCCGGCAGCGGCGGTCTTGCCGTCTGTATGGTATACTCGGGGATCGTGGACCGCCTCGTTCCGCCGCTGACGATCGGCGCGCATGCAATTTGGCCGCCCGTGGTGCTCGCACCGATGTCGGGTGTCACCAACCGCACCCTGCGCGCGCTCTACAAGCCCTTCGGCTTCGGTCTGACCGTGACGGAGTTCGTGTCGTCGAACGCGCTGCAATACGGCGCACGGCGCACGATGGAAATGATCGATCAGCACGGCGTCGAGCAGCCGGTGTCGACGCAGCTCTGGGGCAACGATCCCGCGTTGATGGCCCGCGCGGCCAAGCTCGTCCGCGAATGCGGCGCCGACATCGTCGACATCAATTTCGGCTGTCCCGCGCCCAAAGTCACCAAGACCGAGGGCGGCAGCGCGTGCCTGCGCGACGTCGAGCGCTGCGAAGCAATCATGCGGGCCGTGGTCGAGGCCGTCGACTGTCCGGTCACGATGAAGATGCGCCTCGGATGGTCGGACGAGTTCGCGTATCTCGAGGTCGCCAAACGCGCCGAAGCCGTCGGCGTACGCGCACTGACCCTGCATGCGCGCACGGCTAAGCAATTTTATAAGGGCAGCGCGGACTGGACGCACATCGCCGCGCTCAAGGCGAGCGTCGGCATTCCCGTTATCGGGAACGGCGATCTGAGCGATCCGCACGAGGCGCTTGGACGGATGCGCGAAAGCGGCGTCGACGGAATCATGCTCGGCCGCGCGGTGCTCGGCAATCCGTGGCTGGTCGAAAGCGTTCGCGATCTGCTCGAGGGCCGGACGGTGCGGCCCGCGCCGCGTGCACCCGACCGGCTGCGCTTTGCGATCGTTCATTACCGAACGATGGTCGACGAGTGGGGCGAAGCGCGCGCGGTTCCGCAGATGCGCAAGCATCTGGGTTACTATCTCAAAGGCTTCGAGGGCGCGAGCCAACTGCGCGAACGGCTGATGCGCACGGAAACGGCCGCAGAGACCCTCGCCCTCGTCGAAGCGGCCATCGCTCGTCTCGAAGCGCCTGCGGTCGTGGCGGCATGACCGACGCGCAGGCCCTCTTCGAGGAGACGTACGAGAATTACAAATCTTTCGTCAATCCGCCGCTCGCGCGCGTGATGAAGCTCTCGGGCTCACCCGTCGAAGTCCGTGCGCTCGGCTCGACGATCTGGGACCACACGGGCAAAGCGTACCTCGATTTCGCAGGCGGTTATGGCGTTTTTACGCTCGGCCACTCGCATCCGCGCGTCGTCGCCGCCGTGCGCGACCAGCTGGAGTACATGTCGCTTTCGGGGAAAACGATGTTTTCGCCGCTGCTCGGGCGGCTCGCGCGCGCGCTCGCGATGCTCGCGCCGGGCGATCTCTCGGTGTCGTTTTTTGCCAACAGCGGAACCGAAGCGGTCGAGGGTGCGCTCAAACTCGCGCGCGCGGCGACCGGCCGCACGAAGCTCGTGGCGACGACGAACGCGTATCACGGCAAGACGATCGGGGCGCTTGCGGTCAGCGGCCGCGATGCCTATAAAGCGCCGTTCGGGCCGCTGCTCCCGGGCGTCGTGCACGTTCCGTATGGGGATGCGCCGGTGCTCCCCGATGCGCTGCGCGATGCGGCAGCCTTCATCGTCGAACCGGTGCAGGGCGAAGGCGGCATCGTGGTTCCGCCGCCGGGGTATCTGCGCGCTGCGCGCGCGGCTTGCGATGCGGCGGGGGCGCTACTCGTCGCGGACGAGGTGCAGACGGGATTGGGCCGCTGCGGAATGCTCTTCGCGTGCGAGCGAGATGCGGTAGTTCCGGACGTGCTCGTGCTCGCCAAAGGGCTTTCGGGCGGCATCGTACCGATCGGTGCCTTCATCGCTAGGCCGACGGTCTGGAACGCAGCCTACGCAAAGGCCCCGCTCGCGCACACCTCGACCTTCGGCGGCAATCCGCTCGCATGCGCGGCGGCGCTTGCGGCGCTCGGGGTACTACGCGATGAGGACCTGGTCCGCAACGCCCGCGTGCGCGGAGAGCAGCTCCTGGCGGGCGTGAGCGCGATCGCGGCCGAGTATCCCAGCGTCGTGCGGGAAGCGCGCGGACTCGGATTGCTCGTCGGCATGGAGCTGCGCAGTGAAGGCTACGCCGGAACGATCGTCCCGGAGATGCTCAAGGCCGGCGTGACCGCGGCCTGGACTCTGAACGCACAGCGCGTGATTCGCCTCGAACCGCCGCTCGTCGTCACGGCCGACGAGATCGAGCGCGGCCTCGCCGCGGTGCGCGCGGGCGTCGCAGCGGCGCATCGTACGCTCGGCGTGCTCCCGGAAACGAGTTCGGTCTAAAGCAATGCCCTTCGTTAACGTCACGATCGTCGTCGACGCTCCCGCGCGCGACGTCTACGAGCTCGCCAAAGATCAGGAACGCTTTCCCGACTTCATGCCCGACGTCGAACTCGTGACCGTTCTGGAACGCCACGCCGGCCGCACGATTTCGAAGTGGAAGACGCTCGTCGAAGACGCGCCCATCGAATGGATCGAAGAGGATCGCTTCGACGATACGGCACTGCGCGTCGATTACAAGTTGATCGAGGGCGATCTCGATACGTTCGAAGGCTCCTGGACCTTTGAGGAACGCGACGGCCGCACGCACGTCGCGCTCGGCGTCGAGTACGATTTCGGCGTTCCGACGCTTGCCGAGCTTATCGGTCCGACGCTGCATAAGAAAGTCAAAGAGAATAGCGACATGATGCTCGCCGCGCTCAAGTCCGAAGCCGAAGCCAATAGTGCGCGGCGAAAGTCGGCGTAGCGTCCACGCGGACCGGCAGATCGGCTAGACCCGATGGCCTTCAAACGCCCTGCCGAGATAGTCTTGCGCCGCCGTGATCTCCAGCGGCCGTGAAAACAAATACCCTTGACCGTAACGACAGTTCAGGGCGACGAGCTCCCGTCGCTGCTCGCCCGTCTCGACTCCCTCGGCAATCGTTTCGATTCCGAGCCTGCGTCCTAGGGAAATGATCGTGTCGCTAATCTCTCGGTCCGTCAATTCCGCACCGGCTTTTCCGCTCACGAAAGAACGGTCGATTTTAAGGCAGTCCACGCGTAATTGCCTCAGGTAACTCAGCGAAGAGTATCCGGTCCCGAAATCGTCGATGTGCAGCTTGAGGCCGAGTTTGCGCAATTGTCCCAGACACTCCAGGGATCCCTCGACGTCTTGCATCAGCGCGCTCTCCGTGAGTTCCACGTTGAGACGCTCCGCAGCGATGCCCGTCTCGGCGATCGTGCGCTCGACGTAGGTTGCGAAATTTCCCGTCGCGAGTTGACGCGCGGAGACGTTGATGCTCATCGTCAAGGGCGGGTCGTACGTGAAGCGGTCCTGCCAGATGCGCAGTTGCCTGCAAGCTTCGCTGAAGATACGCTCGCCGAGTGCGACGATCAAGCCCGTCTCCTCGACGATCGGAATAAATTCGGCGGGACTGATGATTCCGCGCTGCGGATGACGCCAACGCACGAGGGCCTCGAAGCCGGCGATACGCCCGTCGTCGAGGGTAACGATCGGTTGATAGACGAGCGCGAACTCTTTTCGTTCGAGCGCCCAATGAATGTCCGTCTCGAGCTCCGCGACGCGAAGGGCTCTCTCGCGCAAATCGGCGTGGAAGACCTGATAGCGATCGCGACCGCTTTCCTTCGCGCGGTACATCGCGGTGTCGGCGTCGCGCAAGACGTCGTCCGCATTGGCGTACGACCCGTCGATCATGGTGATCCCGATGCTCGCCCGCACGAACGCTTCCCGGCCGCACACTTTAAAGGGCGCTTCGAGCACCTTCGAGAGCCGCTCGGCCACCTGCGCGGCGGACCCGACGTCTGCGATCGGCTCGACGAGCACGGTAAACTCGTCTCCTCCGAAACGGGCCAGCGTATCGCTCGGCCGTAGCGATGCCGCCAGACGCTTCCCGACAATCGTGAGCAACTCGTCGCCGATGAGGTGCCCGAAACTGTCGTTGACTCGCTTGAAGCGATCGAGGTCGACGAACAAAACGGCCGAATCGTACCTTCCCGAGTCCCGTGCTCGAGCGAGCCGCTGCTCGAGCCGCTGCACGAAGAACGCGCGGTTCGCCAGCCCCGTGAGTCCGTCGTGAAGGGCCGCAAACGTGAGCCGGTCTTCCGCTTTGCGCCGCTGTTCTATCTCGGAGGTCAATGCCTCGTTCGCAGCTTCGAGGACTCGCGTTCGGATCGCCGCCGCTTGCGCGATCTTACGTTCCGTGATGTCGCGCTCGATCAAGACCCAGTGCGTGCACGTCCCGTGGGCATCCAGAACGGGCCCCAAGCTCACCTCGGCGGCAAACGCCTCACCGTTCTTACGATAATGCGTGACTTCTTGGGTGGATCGCTCCGGCCGCGCGACGGCAGCGAGCATCGTCTGCGACACGTGCGCCTCGGTCTTGGGGCCCTCGAGCAGTACCGCCGACTGCCCCTCGAGTTCATCGCGTTCGTAGCCCGTGATGCGTGCGAAGGTGTCATTGGCGAAGACGATATTGGGGGGAAGTGTGTTCGCCGGATTTGCGGCCGCCGTGATGAGGATCCCGTCGCTCGCAAACGCGACCGCCGATTCGAAGATTCGCAAGCGCGAAATCGTCCGGCGAAGCGTGAGCAGCACCTGCACTTGCCGGCCTAACTGCGTCAATGCCTCGCGCTCGGCATCGTCGAGGCCGCGCGGTACGACGTCGAGGATGCAGAGCGTTCCGACCGCGCATCCTTCCGGTGAAACCAGCGGTACGCCCGCGTAGAAGCGGACGTGCGGCGCCTGCGCGACTAACGGATTATCGGCGAATCGCTCATCTTCGAGCGTGTCCGGAACGACAAACAATTCCGTGCGTTGCGTGATGGCATGTCCGCAAAAAGAAAGGTCGCGCGAGTTCACCCTCAGATTTCCGACCCCGACGGTGGCCTTGAACCAGTGGCGCTCCGCATCGATGAAGCCCACGATGCTGACGGGTGCGTGGCACATGCTGGCCGCGAGCCGAGCGATGGCATCGAAGTCTCGTTCGGGCTGTGTGTCGAGAATAACGTATTCGCCGAGCGCGGCCAAACGCGCCGCTTCGTCGGCCGGTCTGGGCGGCCGGATCACGTGGAATTGCGATGAAGTTCGGACGCCATCTTTGTATGGTAACGGCGCGGCGTAAAGGCCGGATGAGGCAGCGTCTGTGGTCGAACCGCGGTGTGACTCGCGGCACAATTCGACCTATTTTTTTGCGCCGCGCAGTCGCAGGGCGATCGAGGCGAGCGAGTAGATGGCGATGAGGAAGTATGCGCTAAGCATCAGGCGCGCTTGCGGCAGGACGATGCCGGCGCGGATCTCGCGCAATTGCACGAAGATGCCGACCACCGCGACGGTGAAGAGCACGGCGCTCAGGACATTGCGATAGGCGATGGAGCGGATCACGCGGACGGTCCTTCGGCCGCGGCGAAGGGACGTCCCGTGAAGTTCGCGTTCGTCGTCCACCCAACGTCGCTCGAAGACGTCGTGCGGTACGAGCCGGGAGCGGTCGGCAAAGGCCGCCCGATCATCGAGAAGATCATGGAGTGGATGCCTGCCTATGCGGCGGCTCACGTGACGGGCGTGCGTGCGCCCGACGGCCGGGAAACCGAAGGCTGGTTCGTCGCGGCGAATTACATGCCCGAACAGATGCTCGGCCTCCCCCGGGAGACCGTCTATGCGAAAATCCTCGACGCAATCCGCATCGGCGCGGACCTCGGCGCCGAGATCGCGGGTCTGGGCGCCTTTACGGGCGTCGTCGGCGATGCCGGCCTGACGCTGGCCGAACGCTCGCCGATTCCGCTCACGACCGGGAACTCGCTAACCATTGCGGCGGGCGTCGCGAGCCTCTTGCGCGGCGCGCGCGAGATGGAGATCGAACTCGGGACGGCGACGGCTATCGTCATCGGCGCGACGGGCTCGATCGGCTCGGCCTGCGTCGAATTGCTCGCGCCCCACGTCGCCGAAGTCGTGCTCGTCGCGCGCAATCGCACCCGTCTCGAAAAGCTCGAGGAGCAGCTCCGCGCACGCGTGACGTGCCGGCTTTCGATTTCGACCGACGTCCGGGCGTCCGTGCCGCGCGGCCAACTCGTCCTCACCGCCACGACCTCGACGCAAGAATTGATCGAGCCCGATGACTTGCGTACGGGTGCGGTCGTCTGCGAACTCTCGTTGCCGCACGACGTCGGGCGCCGCGTCGCGCTCGAACGGCCGGACGTGCTGGTCACCGAGGGCGGGAACATGCGCGTTCCGGGAACGCCGCGGTTCGCCCGCGTGCGCGAGGCGGAGCGAGATTTCGACCTCGGCTTGCCGCCGCGCACCGCGCTCGCGTGCATGTCTGAAACGATGGTCCTGGCGCTGGAAAACCGGCGAGAACATTACACGCTGGGCCGCGGCATCGATCTCGAGAAGGTCCGTGAGATCGAAGCCCTCGCGGGCCACGCGGGCTTCGAAGTTGCGGGAATGCGCGCGTTCGATGCGGCCGTGACACCCGAACGCATCGCCGCGATCAAAGCCGCCGGGCGAGCGCGCCGCGCGGTACTGGCGTGAAACACGTCGTCTCTGTGTCACTCGGGTCGTCGTCGCGCGATCACCGCGCACGGGTCGAGCTGCTCGGCGAGAGTTTCGAACTCGAACGGATCGGGATGGATGGGTCGATCGAACGCGCGATGCAAAAGCTGCGCGAACTCGATGGCACCGTCGACGCGATCGGTCTTGGCGGCATCGACGTCTACCTCTACGCAGGTTCCAAACGGTTCGCCTTACGCGACGGTCTGCGTCTGCTCGACGCCGTCAAGCTCACGCCGGTCGTCGACGGCAGCGGTTTGAAGAACACGCTCGAACGCGAAGCGGTGCGATTCTTGCACGAGGAACTCGGCGTCGAGCTCGCCGGCACGAACGTCTTGATGGTCAGCGCGCTCGACCGCTTCGGCATGGCGCAGGCCTTCGTCGACGCGGGCGCCGACGTACTCTTCGGCGATTTCATTTTTGCACTCGATCTCGATAAGCCCGTGCGCGGGCTTGCCGAATTCGAAGCGCTCGCCGAGCGTTACTTGCCCGATGCGTGCAAGCTGCCGTTCCAGTTCTTCTATCCGACCGGCAAGAAACAAGATCGCCCGCCCCAACCAAAATATCCCGAGTACTACGCCCAGGCGCGTATCGTAGCGGGCGACTTTCATTTCATGCGTCAGTTCATGCCGGACCGCCTAGACGGCAAGCTCGTACTCACGAACACTCTTACCGAGCGCGACGTCGACGAGCTTCGCCAGCGGGGCGTTGCCCAACTCGTTACGACGACGCCCGATTTCGGCGGGCGCTCCTTCGGCACGAACGTCGTCGAAGCGGCGCTGCTCGCGCTGCTGGGCAAACGCTGGGCCGACGTAACGCCGAACGACTACGCAGACCTGCTCGCGCGGTTGGCGTTGCGCCCTCGCGTTCTCTCACTCGGCGAGGCTCCCTCGTCGCGTTGAACCTTCGGTCGAACGCGCTGCTGGCGCGCCTGGTCGCACGTCAGCCGCACGGAAGCGCGCGTACTGCGGGCGGGCCCGCGCTCAAACGCGTTCTCGGCGTCGGCGGGCTCATCGGCGTCGGGCTCGGGACGATGCTCGGCGGTATTTTCACGACGATCGGTGTCGGAACGCTCGAAGCCGGACCCGCCGTCGTCGTTTCCTTCATGCTCTCAGGCCTCGCGTGCGTCTTCGTGTCGCTTTGCTACGCGGAACTGGCGTCGATGGTCCCGATTGCCGGCAGCGCGTACACCTACGCGTACGCAACGCTCGGCGAATTTGTCGCCTGGATCATCGGCTGGGATCTCATCCTCGAATACGGCATCAGCGTCGCGCCGGTCGCCGCATCATGGTCGGGTTACGTGCAGGCTTTTCTCGGAAACTACGGCGTGGCGCTGCCGCCGTGGGCGCGCGTAGCCCACCTCGCGCTCGCGAACCGTTCGGTCGATCTGGCCCACACGCAGATCGACGTGCTCGCGCTTGCGGTCGTGCTCGGCATAACGGCGCTCGTCGCGATCGGAATCAAAGAATCGACCTCGGTGAATGGGGCACTCGTCATCGTGCAGGTTTTCGCGATCGTCGCGTTCGTCGTCGCGTTGCTCGCAGCGATCCATCCGGCAAATTTTATGCCCGTCGCGCCGCGCGGAATACACGGCGTCGTCAACGGTGCGGCGCTCGTGTTCTTCGCGTATATCGGCTTCGATACGGTCACCGTCGCATCCGAAGAGGCGCGACGGCCCGAACGCGACGTACCGTTCGCCGTTATCGGTTCGCTCGCGATCGGTGCCGCGCTTTACGTTGCGATCGCGCTCGTGACCGTCGGGGTCGTGCCGTGGGCCTATATCGATAAGGACGCGGGCATGGCGACCGCGGTACGGCTCGCCGGCAACAATCCGTTGCTCGCCGCGGTTCTTACGGCAGGCGCGGTGGCCGGAACGACGACCGTAATGCTGACGTCGCTCCTCGGGCAGGTTCGCATATTTTATTGCATGGCGCGCGACCGGATGCTGCCGAGGTTCGTTTCGAAAGTCGATAGACGCACGCATACGCCGCTGATCAGCACGCTAACGACCGGTGTCATCGTGGCGATCCTGGCGGGAATCGTGCCGCTCGACATCCTGCTATCGCTCGTGAATATCGGGACGCTATCCGCGTTCTCGATCGTTTGCGCGGGCGTGCTCGTGTTGCGCTATGTCGATCCCGCCGCACGGCGGCCGTTCCGCGCGCCGTGGAGTCCAGTCGTGCCGGTACTCGGTTTTGCGATGTGCCTATACCTCATGATCGGCGGACTCTCGGGCGGCACGTGGTTGCGATTCGTCGTGTGGTTCGTGGTTGGCGTGGCGGTCTACGCGGCGTACGGCTACCGGCACTCGCTCTTGCGGCCGGTCGTCACAGCGGACCCCCGCGCTATTGCGCGTCAGTGAGTGATACGGCGTCGAGCGCGCCATCGTGCGACGACGCAGTTCGGCCGCGGTCGTCGCTCGAATGCCCGCTACGACGCCATAACAGCGCCATGCCGATGAGGACGTAAACGCCGAAGATATAGGGAAAACGGTCGCTCGGCGGCGGCGGTACGGGATACACGCTGCCGAGCGCCGGGATCAGCAAGAGCGCGAGCGCAAATGCCGCGAGCGCAATGTGTCGCGTGCGCAGATCGCCGATGCGCCGCAAATAGAGCGGGGCACCGAGAGAAACGAACGCGTAGATCGCGATAAAGCCGAACGAGCCGAGCGTTGCGGTGTCGTTGAAGGCGTCGAGCGGTGTAATGCCGCCGAGCACCATCCCGCCGCCCACGGCGCCGCAGACGCACGCGAAGGCGCCCAGAGCCAGATGCGGCGTGCGAAACGTGGCGTGCGATCTCCCGAGCGGCGAGTGTGAGCAACGTGATGGTCGAGAGCCGGATGTCGCGATACGCGAGTGCGAGCGCGAGCGCGAGCGCCACGGCGAGCGCCCCAATCGGCGGCGGCGCGACATGCGTGAGGGAGCCCAGTGCGGTTGCAAAGACGGCGAACCCCGTCAGGCCCGCGACGCCCACGAGCGCGTAGGCCCATAGCAGCGCCCACCCGCAGAGCGCACTGCCGCGCGACCCGAAGGCGTACGCGAGCCAACTCGCATTTCCGGCCGAGGCATACATGAGCGGCACGATGAGGACGGGCGTCATCGTCGGTCCGAGCATGGCGATCGACTGCGCGAGTACTTCCCAAAATGTTGAGGCACCCGGTGCGCAGCGGCGTCATGCGCTCGCCGCGAGACCCGCATCGCGCAACATCTCGAGGGCGCCGCGCATACCTTCGCGCGCCGAGCCCTCCATGAAGCCCTGAAGCGGGACCGAACAATGCTCGCCCGCGAAACGAGCAGAACTTGCCAGCGCAGGCATCGTTCGGCGGAACCTCAGTTAGTGGCTATGGCCCGGTCGTGCCCTGGAACGGTACATTTACGCCCGGCACGCGCGCATATCCCTGCTTTTCCCAAGGGGCCGTATTCGGTTAAACTTGAGAAAACCGTGGCTAGGAGCGCGAGGTCGAAACCGACCCCGCGCTCCTAGGCATTATTATCAGATGCTTCCTGAAACGTTGGGCACTCATGACGAATCTCGCGCTTTTATTCGCGCTTATCAGCGCCAATTTTGGCAGCATCGCGACGAGTAGCGAGCAACCGGAGCGTATCGCTTCCTCACGAGAGGTGACCGTCGCTCCCTCCCGAGCCGAGAGTTCGGTGTTGAATCCACGGAAGCTTCGAGACGGAATCCACTGTAGCGGATCGCTCCTCGCTATCGCCGACTCGTTCCCTGATAAATATTTATCGAAAATCGGTACAAGCGTTGTCGACATATCAGTCCTATCAAAAAATGGCCGGAAGCTTGGATGGATCTACTTCGGTGAGGACGGTAATCGCTACATCTTAATTACTCGCTTCAGCAGAGATCTCACCGTTCCCCGACGACGGAAAATTCATGAGCGCCACGCAGAGTCCGTGTTTTCGTAGGTAGACGTGGCGGCTCAAGCGAGGACGCGAAGACCAAAGCCGCCGACGAATCTTAACAGGTCGCGGAAATACGTTGATTGAGTCTATTTCCACGCGTTTTTTCGAGCTTAGTGGCTCTTATGAAGCCGTGTGAGCCGCCATTCTTGTGTTGTTGACATCCGCGCGACTCTTTTGAAGACACCGATCCCGTGATCATGTCGCCAACAACTTGCGCATCCGCGTTAAATTATACGCAGCCGGGGCGAGGCTGAGAACATCGGCAACGCGACGGCGGACGCGCAAGGGCACTTTGCGAATCAGTCCGACAACTTTGCTCGAACCGAAGACTTCCTCGATGCGCTTTCGCTTGCGTTGACTGATCACGTAACCCGCGTGTCGGGTGGTCCGCTGGTCAATCGTGCTACGCTGAGATGCAACTATGTCAGCGTTCTCCACTGTTCTCCGGTCCTAACCATAGCATTCAAAACGGTCAGCAGTTTGTGCATGCAGGCAACCAGGGCCACTCGACGAGCCTTTCCGTTGGCATTAAGGCGATCCCAAAAGGCCGATATCGACGCGTTGTAGCGGATCGCCGAGATGGTTGCCATATAGAGTACTGTGCGCACCTCTTTGCGGCCGCCGGATACTTGTCGCCGGCCTCGAGAAGAGCCGCTATCACGGTTCAGGGGCGCAACGCCGACTAGAGCAGCAATCTGTTTACGATCGAGCGATCCAAGTTCAGGCAAGTCCGCTAGCAATGTCATAGAGAGCGTGGGGCCAACGCCTGGAACGCTTTGGAGCAAGTCGTCCTTTTCTCGCCAAGCCGAGCTCGAAGCCACTTGAACTCGTAGCTCTGCGTCGACTAGCTTTAAGCGCCTTTCGAGCCAGCGAATGTGCGCCCGAACATCCGTGGCGACTTCGGCACTTGCCGTTGGGAGACGATTTCTCTCACTTACGAGCATCCCAATAATCTGTCGCCGCCGCGTCAACATAGCGACGAAGGCCTGCTGTTCGGCTGGAAGAACGCGATAAAGCTTCGGCCGAATTGCCTCCGCGAAGTGGGCAAGAACTTTCGCGTCAAGCCGATCTGTCTTTGCGAGCTTCCCGGTCGCCTTTGCGAAGTCGCGAGCCTGCCGAGGATTTACCACGGCAACAGGAAGTGAAGCGGCTGCCAGCGCCGCAACGATCGCTGCTTCGGCGCCACCAGTGGATTCTATAACAAACCCGGCTGGTTTCCATCTGCGACTGAGGCGGAGGCATGCAGCAATGCCGACGCGATCGTTTGTGAAGGTTAGAATCTTGTCGCCTGGCCGCACTGCGACATCAAGAGCTGACTTTGAAACATCGATGCCAATGAACGTTTCCATCGTCGACGACCCCACTTTCCCCGTCATGCAAATGCGGGCTCTTCAGGCCCTAGCAACTATCCGGGATATTTAGGACCAAAGACGCGGCGACCAAGGCATCTCAACGGGCTTCGATTTCCCTGACCCCATACGGCCTGCCGCGCACGATCATTCTATCACGCGGCTTACATACATGACCCCGTCGGGAGCTGGACACCCAATAGCGAAGAGATTCGCAGGGAGGGTGACCGATGCCCAGTTCCAAACCGCAGCCGGCGGATGAACCGAAAATCGAGCGATGGACGGCGCAACGCAAAGCCGCAATCATCGTCGATGTGCTTAAGGGCAAGATTTCCGTACCTGAGGCGAGCCGTAAGTACGGTTTTACGCAGGGCGAGTACCGCGAGTGGGCCGACGAATTTATGCGCGGCGGAATCGATGCGCTCAAGGTCAACCGCAAGGGCCTTGAAGCCGAGTACCGCGCCGAGGTGAAACGACTACAGGCGAAGATCGGCGAGCTCGTCATGGACAACGAGATTCGTAAGGAGGCTTTGCGGACGATCCCTTTGGACGAAAGCGAGCGACGGTCGATCGACTCGTTGCTCGCGACGCGTTTCCAAAGGCCCGAGTCTGCCGAGTCTTAGATGTGCCGCGAAGTTCGGCGTACTACAAGCCGCGCGAGCGTACACCGGTGATCGACGAGATCCTGGCGCAGCGCATCAAGCACATGATCGACGAGGAGCCATATCTCGGCTATCGCATGGTTTGGGCGCGCCTTCGTATGCAAGGCGTCGTCGTCAATCGCAAAGCGGTACAGCGCGTCATGCAGCTCATGGGTTGGCAATGCTATCGCCGCTGGCGCAAGCGTTGCGGACCGCGCGTCGAATCGAGTCCAAGCGTCGCAACGGTCTCGAACGTACGCTGGGCGACGGACGCGACGTACGTGTGGACCGAGAATGACGGCTTGATCTACGTCAATGCCGTGCTCGACTGCGCCGATCGCGAATGCATTGGCCGCAACGTGAGCGGGCGTAACGATGCCAAAGAGGCCGCCTGGGCCCTTGAAGACGCGCTTCTCCGGCGTCTCGGCACATTGCCGATCGGCGAGACCGGCATTACGCTTCGAACCGACAACGCTTTGGTGTACGCGTCGCAGCTCTATCGACGATTGGCCAAAGAGTATGGGCTGCGCCAAGAGTTCATCTTGCCTCATACGCCCGAACAGAACGGCGTCGCCGAGTCGTTCATGGGCACGCTCAAACTCTAGTGCGTCTGGCAGCACCGGTTTCGGACGTTCGACGAAGCCAAGGGCACGATCGAAGCCTGGATCGATCACTACAACGAGCGCCGGCCGCACTCGCGGCTCGGCTACATCCCGCCGAAGCAATGGCGACTAGAGCAAGACGCAATAACAGCATAACGTGTCCAGAATCCGCGGGGTCATTCATCGGCGACGGCTTTGCGAGCGATACGGAGATGGGGCCGCTCGTTAGCCGCCGGCAACGTGACCGCGTCGAAGAATACATCCGGCTCGGCGAGGCCGAGGGCAACGCTCGCCTGCGGCGGACCCCGGCTCGTGGGTGACGCCGCGGAACGCGGGAATTTCATCGTGCCGACGATCTTCACAGACACCCGGCCCGAAATGCGCATCGTGCATGAAGAGATATTCTGGCCTGTGCTCGCAGTGCAGGTCTTCGCGGACGAAAGCGACGCCGTGCGTCTGGCAAACTACTCGATCTACGGCCAGGCCGGCGCAGTCTTAACGAACGACGCCGCGCGCGCACACCGCTTCGTCCGCAAGCTTCGCGCGGGTATCACCTTGATCAACGCTTATCACCCCACGTACAACGAGGCGCCGTGGGGTGGCTACAAACAGTCGGGAATCGGCCGCGAGTTCGGCAGGTGCGAGATAAACGTTGATCTGCTTGACCTCCGTGTAGGCATCGTAGCCGCGGTCGAACCCACCGGTTGGTTCGCGGATCGCGCCAGGCTGTAGCCGGCGCGACGGTCAGGCCGGTGCGCCGACCGGCTGAGGCTCAGTCGCAATCCGCCCGAGGAAGTCGACGTGTGTCATCGGATGCGAGAACATGGAGAAGTTCTTCTCGACAGCCATGCGCTGTTCGTCGGCTCCTACGGTCGCTGTGCAGTCGGTAAGCGTGACGACCGTGTACCCTTTTTCGTAGGCGGTTCGCATGGTGGATTCCACGCAACAATTTGTAAGAAACCCGCCAAGTGCGATCGTCGTGATGCCCCGGCTGCGGAGAATGAAGTCGAGGTTCGTCGTCGCGAACGCGTCGAGGCCGCGCTTCCCTTCCACGACGATATCGGCCGGAGCCGGCTGCAACGCGTCGACGATCGCGGCGCCCCAGCTTCCCTTGACGAACGATCCGCTATCGACGACGCCCTTGAGGATGCCGTACGGCTCGCGGGCCAGTTCCCCGTACCCTGCCGCGAACGAGATCGGCGCGTGGACCACGAGCGCCCCGAGCGAACGGGCGCGAGCGACGAGGTCCCGCGTGTTCTCGAGCATGTCGGTACTCGTCATGACGTCCTTGACGGCGTCATGCAGCGTCCCCCCGGGCGTCGTGAAATCGTTCTGGTATTCGATGAGGACGACGGCGGTCGAATCGGCATTCATGGGCGGTCACCTTTCGCAGCGGAGCTGCCGGGGTTCGGGGACTTCGCTCTGCCCCGAGCGCGACCTCGGGACCGGTCGCGCGCGCCTCCTCAGGAGGCCGCCTGCAGGGATTCGAGCCCGGACGCACCCAAGACCCGTAAGCTGACGCGAGCGCAAGCCGCGTCGTTTTCGTCCTACCGGGACTACGACAAGCGGACGCAACCCGTCCCAGGGGAGATTCGTGAACGATAAAGAGCTGGTGCTCACCGCCGAGGGTCTTCAAAAGCTCGAAGAGGAGCTCGACGAGCTCAAGAGCGTGCATCGTCGCGACGTCAACGAGCGCATCCGGCAAGCCAAAGAATTCGGCGACATCTCCGAAAATGCAGAGTACGAGGACGCCAAACAGGAGCAGGCCTTCGTCGAAGGCCGCGTCCTCAAACTCGAAGCGATGATTCGCAACGCCCGCATCATCGATTCATCGGAGTACGATCAGAGCGAAGTCCATCTGGGGGCGTCCGTCAAGGTCAAAGACGTGAAGTCCGGCACGTCCCACGAATTCACGATCGTCGGCTCGACCGAAGCCGATCCCGCGAACGCACGGCTCTCGAACGAGTCGCCCTTGGGCAGCGCACTGATGGGTAAGCGAAAGGGCGAGACCCTGGCCGTGACGACACCGCGCGGCATCGCCTCGTACAAAATCGAAGCGATCGGTTCGACGAAAAAGAAAGCAGCGAAAAAGGCGTCCTAGCGCGGGGCAGCGCAACGCGGGAGCGTGGAAACCGAAGACGAGGGACGGCGCCAACGCGAGCTCAAGGAACAGCGGCGCCGCAACCTCGCGGCGCTGCGTAAGCTAGGTGCCGATCCGTTCGCGCAGACGCGCTACGCGGTCGACGCGCACGCGAGCGACCTCGTCGCGCGCTACGCGATGCTGCAGCCCGAGGACGAAGCACCCGCCGCGCAGCACGCCGTTGCGGGGCGGCTGCTCGCACTGCGCAAACAGGGCAAAAAAGTCTTCTTCGCCGACCTCTGGGATCGCAGCGGCAAGCTGCAGCTGTACGTGCGCGCCGACGTCGTCGGGGAAGACGCATTCGCGCGCTTCGATCAAGTCGATCTCGGCGATATCGTGGGCGCCTCGGGAACCGTCTTCCGCACGAAGTCGGGTGAACTGACGCTGCGCGTCGCGTCGTTCGTCGTGCTCTCGAAGGCACTGGTTCCGCTGCCCGACAAGCACCATGGCTTGCAAGACGTCGAAAAGCGTTACCGCCGGCGCTACGTCGATCTCATCATGAACGAGCACGTTCGCCGAATCTTTTTGGTGCGTTCGAAAATCGTCTCGGAGATGCGGCGATTCTGCGACGACCGCGGCTTCGTCGAGTGCGAGACGCCGACGATGCTTCACGTTGCGGGGGGTGCCGCCGCGCGTCCGTTCCGGACGCACCATAACGCCCTCGACGTCGACCTCGACCTGCGCATCGCAACGGAACTCAACCTCAAGCGCCTCATCGTCGGCGGCTTCGAACGCGTCTACGAAATCGGTCGCATCTTTCGAAACGAAGGCGTCGATACGACGCACAATCCTGAATTCACGATGCTCGAACTGTACGCGGCGTACTGGTCGGTGCACGAGATGATGCAGTTCAACGAGGCACTCTTCGCGCATCTGGTCGAGCGCGTGCACGGCACCACGGCGCTCGCATACGGCGACCGGACGATCTCGTTCGCGCGCCCGTTCCGGCGCATCGCATATTTCGACGCGATGAAGGAGCGGGGCGATTTGGACCGCGCGACGCTCTTGGATCCCGCCGGTGCGCAGGGCGTCCTACGCGACTTGACTCTCCCGCCGTCGCGGACGCACGGTCAGGCGCTGGACAAAATTTTCGAACGCGTCGTCGAGCCCAGTCTCGTCGACCCGACGTTCGTGTACGACTATCCGCTGCTCATCTCGCCGCTTGCCAAGCGCAAGGCGAACGATCCGGACATCGTCGACCGCTACGAACTCTTTGGTGCCAACGTCGAACTTTCCAACGCATTTACCGAACTCAACGATCCCGACGATCAGCGCGCGCGCTTCGAGGCGCAGATTCTCGAACGCAAAGGGGACGATGAAATCCCCCCGCCCGACTGGGATTTCGTGAGCGCACTCGAGTTCGGGTTGCCGCCGACGGCAGGCATCGGCATCGGCGTGGATCGTCTGGTCATGCTGCTCACGAACAACCAATCGATCCGGGAAGTGATCCTGTTCCCGCTGCAACGCCCGCACGTGTAGGCGAGTGGAGACCGGACCGCGCGCGACCTACCGGGTCGTCATCGAATACGACGGCACGGATTTTTGCGGTTTCCAATTTCAGCCCGGGTTGCGCACGATCGCGGGCGAACTCGAAGGCGCGCTGACCCGATTGTTCGATCGCCCCGTCAAAGTGACCGCTGCGGGGCGCACCGATGCGGGCGTGCATGCGAGCGGACAGGTCGTCTCGTTCGTGTCGCACGATGCGTTTCCAGTCGACAAGCTCTCGATCGCCCTGAACACGTCCCTGCCGCCCGACATCACCGCGCGCGATGCGGCCCGCGTCGACGCTCGCTTTTCCGCGCGACTTTCGGCGCTGGAGCGGCGCTACCGTTACGTCGTGCTCGAGCGCCGCGATCCGTCGGCCGTGTTGCGGCGCTTCGCGCACCACGAACACCGCCCGCTCGACCTCGAGCGGATGCGGGCGGCGGCGGCGCATCTCGTCGGCCGGCACGATTTCCTTACGTTTTGCGGCGTGCTTCCCGAGCGCGGCAACACGGTGCGCACGATCGACTCACTGCGCATCGAGCGCGAGGGTATCACGCTGGTCTTGACCATCGCGGGTAAGGGTTTCGTCCACCGGATGGTCCGCATCATCACCGGCACCTTGCTCGACGTCGGCGCGGGGCGCCACACGCCGGACGATGTGGTGGCGATGCTCGCGGCGCGGGACCGGCGCGCCGCGGGGCCGACGGCGCCTGCGGCGGGGCTCACCCTCGTCGAAGTCATCTACGCGGATTTCTCCTCGCTCAGTCGTCGTAGCGATTGACGAGGATCTTGACCTGCTTGTTTCTGGTGCTCCGCAAAAACGTGATATTGACGTGCTGCCGTCCGAACGCAAAAGCAAACACGTAATCGAACGACTCGGCGCCGTCGCCGGGTTCGCGCACGAAGCGCTCGAAGCGTCCCTGGAAATCTTGCACGGCGGTGCATGGCGCGACGTCGCGGAAGAAGTTGCGCCCGAGGACGCGATCCTTCGGTAACCGCGCGAGTCGCGATTCGTAACTGTTGTAGTGTTCGATGTTTCCGTCGTGGTCGACGGAGATCAATCCGAACGGCAACTCATCGACCTCTCCTTCGGAGAGCTCGAAAAGATTTTGGGGATCGACCATGGATTGGGCTCTGCTTTTCCCCGTGCGGGGGGTTCCCTTGTGAGCGGCCGTGCCGCGCCGCGCGGACTCGGTCCGGACGACATCGACCGCCTGTCCGCGCAGGGACGCGTCGAAACGATCGGCCGGCGCGGCATCGTGCCGCTCGACGGACCGACGCTCGTCATCGTCATGGGCGGCTACTTTCGGATTTTTCGCAATGCCGCGTTCGTTCGCGACGTCACCCTCGGGCTCGCCGCGCGCGGCGACGTGCTCGCGCCCGGTGCCGCCTTCGGCGACCGGCCCGCCGAGACGGGTGCCGAAGCGCTCAGCGAGGGTCACGTGCTGCTGCTGGGGCCCGATGCGTGGCAGCGCTGTGCCGCCGAGGACCCGGAACTCAACCTCAAGATGGCCGCCTCGATCGCGCGCCGCGTCATCCGGCTGCAAAAGCGTCTTGAGGAACTCAGTCGCGGCGGTGTCCAGGGCCGCGTCGCCGCATCGCTGCTCGAGCTTACAGAGGATTTCGGCCAGCCGGTCCCCGGCGGGACGAAGCTCGACGTTCCGCTTTCGCAAGAAGATCTCGCGCGGCTCGCCGGCACGACGCGCGAAACGTGTTCGTCGACGGTCGCGCAATTCGCCCGGCGCGGCTTCGTGCGCGGCGGGCGGCTCCGCGGCCTCGTGGTCCTGGACCGCGCGGCGCTCGCGGAGCTGGCGAGGGCCGCGCTTTGAGCAGAGGCGTCTCCTGCGATTGACACGGAGAGGCGCGTTCCGGTAAGATTCGGGGGTTGTCCCGGCCGTCTTCGGCCGTTTTTTCGCTCGTCGTCCACCGGTAAGGCCCGTTCGCATGCGCACCTATCAACAGAAAACGGCAGAGGCACTGCACGACTGGTACGTGGTCGACGCGACCGGCCAGCGGCTGGGCGTGCTCGCCGTGCGCATCGCAAAGGCCCTCTCCGGCAAGCACAAACCGACCTGGACGCCCCACATCGACGGCGGCGATCACGTCGTCGTCGTCAACGCCGACAAGGTCGAGCTCGGCGGCAACAAGTGGACGCAAAAGCTCTACCAGCGCCACAGCGGCTTCCCCGGCGGCCTGCGCACGGAGACGGCGCAAGAAGTGAAAACGAAATATCCCGAGCGGCTGATCGAGCGCGCCGTACGCGGCATGCTGCCGACCAATCGCATGCGCGACGTCCAGCTGCGCCGTCTTAAAGTCTACGCCGGCGGCGAGCACGCGCACGCACCGCAGCAGCCGAAGGAGCTCTTCTAGGTTGGATACCATCGAGAATTTCGGCGGCACCGGCCGCCGCAAGCGCGCCGTTGCGCGCGTCAAACTCATGCTGGGACAGGGCGTCATCACGATCAACAAGCGCGCGGTCGAAGAGTACTTCCCGCGGCCGAGTCTCTTGCAGATCGTTCGTCAGGCGCTCGAGGTCACGCAAACGACGTCGCGCTTCGACGTTAGCGTGAAGACCGAAGGCGGCGGCGTCGCGGGTCAGGCCGGAGCCGTACGGCACGGCATCGCGCGTGCGCTCGTCGAGATGGATGAGTCGCTACGCGAGGCACTGCGCAAAAACGGTCTGCTCACGCGCGACCCGCGCGAAAAAGAATCGAAGAAGTACGGCCGCAAGCGCGCCCGTAAACGCTTCCAGTTCTCTAAGCGCTAAGGCGCGGCCGGTTCCGGGAAGATCGCGTATGTCGTTACGAGGTCTTCCCGACCCTTGACGCGCGTGGCGAGACGGTGCACTTTCCGCGAGATGCTGCCCGCCGCGTCGCTCGTCGCTTCGTCGCAATAGATGGCGCCCGAGGGTGCCGCGCTCTGCAGGCCGCTCGCAAGGTTCACCGCGTTGCCGATGACGGTGTAGTCCATGCGCTGCGCACTGCCGAAGTGACCCGCTACGACGTCGCCGGTAGCGAGTCCGACGGAGATCTGCAGCGGGTAGTCGAGTCGTCCGCGCAGGTGCGTCACGACGTCGTGCAATGCGATCGCCGCGGCGACTGCCCGCGCGGCGTCGTCGCCGCGGACGCGCGGCGGGCCGAAGACGGCCATCAAACCGTCCCCATAAAATTTGTCGAGCATTCCGTCGTGTGCGAACACGATCTTGACGGCTTCGTCGAAGTAGGTGTTGAGAATTTCGACGACGCGCTCGGCCGGCAGCCGGGCTGCGATCGATGTGAAGCCGCGGATGTCGGCAAAGAACATCGTCGCGCGGCTGCGTTCGCCGCCGAGTTTGATCGACGACGGATCGTCCATGAGCGACTTGACGACGTGCGGCGCGAGATACCGCGAAAACGACGCCGCAACGCGGCCGGCTTTGGCGACTTGTTCCTCGTGGGCGACCTCGAGCCTGCGCTGCTTGGTCACGTCGGTCACGACCATCGCAACGCCTTTGCCCTCGAGGCTTTCCAGCGGTGAGAGGCGCATTTCCAGCACGAGCGGCGTGCCGTCGCTGCGCGCGGCGTCGACCTCCGCGCGCAGCGCGACGCCGCCGCTTTGAAAAAACGTTTCGAGCAACTCCGGAAAATCCGGAATGACGCCGCCGAGCGCGAAGGCATCCTTGCCGTTCATCTTTTCGCTCGCAATGCCGAACGTCGCCTCGGCCGCGCGGTTGAAGGTCGTGATCTCGCGCTGCGGCGAGAGGGTGATGACGCCGTTTGCGATCGCTTCCAGGATGCGCGTTTGGAATTGCTGGAGGACCGAAATGCGCTGCAGGCGTTCGCGTTCGTCTTCGAACATGTGCGCGTTTTCGATCGCGAGCGCAGCGTGGTAGGCGAACGCTTCGAGCATCTCTCGATCGCTCGCGCGGAAGAGCCCTGCCTCGGCGCGGGAGTCGAGATACACGACGCCGAGTGCGTCGTCGCGCACGCGTATCGGCACGCACGCGATCGACCGCAACTGCGATGTCACGATCGCGGGCTCGTCGTGCCATTGCGGGTCCGCTTGCGCGTCGGCCGCAACGATGACTTCCCCGGCCTCGAGTGCCCGGTCCACGACCGTTTGCGGCGGCGCATCGAGCGTGCCGGGCGCAGTGACGTTATGCGGTGCGGCGACGCGACGGCCATCGCGCAGCACGATGAAACCGCGCTCCGCGTTCATGACGTCGACGGCGAGGTCGAGCGCGCGCGCGAGCACCGAGTCGAGGTCGAGCGACGAGTTCACGACCTGGGCGGCGCGGGCCAGCTGGCGGGCTTTGGCGCGCCCGGCCGGATCGAGATGGCGGGCGACGTCGTCGAGCGCGGCGCTCGCCTGCGGATCCGCGCTCATGGCCGGCAGCGCGCGCAACACTGCGAGCGCATCGTGCAGGACCCGCTCGTCGTGTGTCTGCTCGAATCCCGACGTCATCGGGACAGACGACACCGGGCGAACGTTCGACGGCCCCAGCCGCCGTTCTGCGCGCCTCGGAGTACCGGCGCGGACGCGGCGGAAACGGGCGCGACGGGCTCGGCGGGCGACCGAATCGCCCCTGCGGCGCGAAGCAAAGTGAGACGAACTTTGTAAAGCATCGTACATCGCTTAGTTTCGGCGTACCGCCCGCAAAGGTTTAACGCAACCGCGCGGTCACGAACCGGCCGTACTCCGGACATGCACCCGCGCGATGATGGGGGCATGGACGCACTACCGACCGACCTCACTCGGGCCGCGCTCGCCGCGCGCGACCGCCTTTCCGGCTTGGCCCGGCACGCCGCCGCGTCGACCGCTTCGGGCGCGGGTGGAGAGTCGATGGCCGCGGCGGCCCGGGCCGCCATCTTCACCGACGCGCTGCTGGCGGCGATGCACGCCCGTCTTGCGGAGCTCAAAGGGATCGCGAAGTGAGCGAATTCGATATTCTGCGCGCGGCCGGGGCCGGGATGGACGCGCAGCGTTCGGCGCTCGACCTCGCGGCCCGCAACGTCGCTGCCGCCGAAGCGACGAGCGACGGCCATGGGTTTGCGCGTCTGCTGCCACGCTTCGCGGTCGCGCCGGCTCCCGCGGCTGACGCGGATGCGTTTGCGCCGGCTCGCGCAGCCGAGATCGAATCCGCAGCCGTCGGCGACGCCGGGGCCGCAGGCGGCGAGCCGGACGCAGCGGACGATCTGCCCATCCGCTACCTCGGCGCGACCGTGCAGCGCGGCGCCGAGGTCGATGCGGTGAGCGAGATGGTGTCGGTCCTCGACGCGCAGCGCGCCTACGAGGCAAACGCCTCGGTATTCGATCTCGGCAAGCGCCTCGCGGAGCGGACGATCGACATGGGTCGCCTCCAATGACCGTCACGCCCCCCTCGGAACTGGACGCCCCCAAGTCGCCGGAGGGTATGTACAACCGGCCGCCCGACCCCGGCGGTTTTTCAGGCGCCCTCGAGCGCGCGGTCGGGGCCGCAAGCGACGCGCTCGCGCGCGCCGATGCGGCCGAACGTGCCTTCGCAAGCGGCCGTGGCGGGCTGCAAGAGATGACGCTGGAACGCGCCCAGGCCGATGTTGCACTGTCGCTCGCCTCGGCTGCGACATCGCGGGTCGCGCAGTCCCTGCAAACGATCCTCGGTATGCAGGTGTAGCACATGGATCGGTTGCTGTCGCAATGGAAGGCGCTAAGCGCGCGCCCACGCGCGCTGGTCCTGGCGGGCACTGCGCTCGTGCTCCTGGCGCTCGCGGTCGGCGGACTCGCGCAGCGCGAGACGCGTGTCGCGCTGTTCGCGACGCCCCTGCGCGCGGAGCAAGTCAGCGAAATCGTCGAGCGGCTTGCCGAATGGAACGTGCCGTTCGTCGCGCTTGCCGATAACGTCCGCGTCGCTGCCGCGCGCCGCAACGAACTCTTACTGCGATTGTCGCTCGCGGGTATTCCGCACGCGCACCTTGCGTCGTCGGCCGAAGCGCTCGCCAAAGCGGGACCGCTGACGCCGCAGTCCGTCCTCGAAGCGCAGCAGCGTGAGGGTCTGGCCGGCGACATCGCCGCGGGACTGCGCGATCTCGCCGACGTCGCCGACGCGCGCGTCATCATCGCCCCCGCGCGCGATGGCGCATTCGCCGACGAAGCGCGCCACGATGCGACGGCCTCCGTTCGGCTTTCGCTCAAAGCGGGCGCAGCGCCGTCACGCGAGACGATCGAGGGCGTCCGCCACTACGTGGCGGCGGCGGTACCGGGCCTCGCTCCCAACCGCGTCGCGATCCTCGACGATCGCGGGCTCGCCCTTGGCGACGAAGCACGCTCGCCTGCAGGCGAAGCGCAGTTGCTCGAGCGCTCGCTGCAAACGGCGCTGGACTCAGCCGTGGGAGCCGATGCGACGATCGTCCGCGTGCGCGTGAGCTACGATCCGCGCGCTCGCGCGATCCATGACGTCGTGCGCAAACCGATCGGCAGTCGCGCGATCGGCACCACGACCTCCGACGAACACTATAAGAACGCGAGCAAACAATACGCTAAAACGAATGCCTCGGTCGATCGCGGCAGCGAAGTCCAGGACGAAACGATCGAAACGCCCGCGGGGCGGCTCGAGCGCATCTCTGTCGCCGTCGCAGTCGATCAGTCGCGACGTCTCGATCTGCGCAAGATTCGCTCGCTCGCCGGCGCGACGCTCGGGCTCGTCCCGTCGCGCGGCGACTCGCTGTCGGTCGAGGAAATCGCCTTCGCGCGTCCCCCGGCGAGCGGGTCGCGCGTGCCCTACGCGGCGGCGTTCGGGCTCGTCGCGTCGTTCGGGCCGGCCGTCGTCTTCGCTCTGGCGCTCGTCACGTGCGTCCGCGCCGGTGCGGTGCCGGCCGGTCGCGCGTGTGAGGCAATCGCCGGGCGCATCGCCCTCGGGCGTGCCACGCAGGCCGTCACGGGCTTCGCGCCGGCGCACGTGCGCGGTGCGCTGCGCAACGAACCGCCGCACACGGCGGCTGCGATCATCAGTGCGTTGCCGGCGGCCACCGCGACCGCAGTGCTGGAGATGTATCCGCCCGACGAGCGCGCCGCGATCGTGCGGCGCATGTCGCGCGCGTCCGCTCCGGTCGTGCCGGATTACGAAACGGTGCTGCGGCGTGGCTGAGCGTTTCATCGCGCTCGCGACGCTGGTTCGCGTCGGCCGCGTCGTTGCGCCCGCGCAAGGCATCGCGCCCGCGCTCCGCCCCGAGTCCACGTTCGCTGGAAACCCGCCCGCCGATCCGACGTATGCCGACGTTGCGGGTTGCCCTTCGGCACCGCAGGCGCAGGTCGTCCGCAACGTGCGCGACTTCGCACACGCCGACATCGTGCACGAACTCGCGTTGATGCGCCTCGCCGCGCGCGAAGCGTTCGAACGTACGACGGTGGCGCTGCTCGACGCGCTTGCGAAGGACGTGCTGGCGCGCGAACTGAGCATTGCTGCGGCCGATGTGGCGTCGCTCGTCGAGCGCGCGCTCGCGGCCTTTGGAAACTGCGAACCGGTCGGCCTGGCCATCTCGGCGGCCGATCGCGATCGCGTGCACGCGGCGTTGCCCGTGCGCATCGACGACGCCCTGGAAGCGGGCGATCTCATCGTCGACGTGAGCGACGGCGCAATTGCTTCAACGTTCGCGTTTCGGCTGGAAGATGCGCTGGCGCGCGTCGCCTTGGCGGTGCGGGCGTGATCGCGCGCGGTGTAGGGTGGATCGTCCGTACGCTCGGCGAGACGGCCGTTGCCGCGTTACCGGGAGCGCGCATTGGAGACGGTGTGTTCGTGCGCTCCGCGCGAGGCGAGGCACTCGCGGGCGAAGTCGCCGCCGTCGAGCGCGCCCGGGTGACGATCTCGCCGTATGGTTCGCTCTCCGGCGTCGCCGTGGGCGACCGCGTCGAGATCGCGCCGGAGGCGCTTCGCGTGCCGGTTGGTTTCGCGGCGCTCGGGCGCGTTCTCGATGCGCGCGGCATGCCGCTCGACGGCCGCCCCGTCCCGCGCGGCGCGGTCGCGCGCATCGAGCGTGCTGCGGCGCCGTCGCCCGCGCAGCGGCTTGCGGTGAACGAGCCGTTCTGGACCGGAGTCCGCGCGCTCGACGGTCTGCTCACCATCGGGCGCGGTGCGCGCATCGGACTCTTCGGCGCCCCGGGCGCCGGCAAGACGACGCTGCTCGAAACGATCGCCCGCGGCGCGCGCGGCGACGCGGTCGTGCTCGCACTCGTCGGCGAACGCGGCCGTGAGGCGCAAGCGTGGTTCGAGCGCGTCGACCGCCGCACGACGATCGTGTGCGCGACGAGCGACCGCAGCGCCGCAGAACGGGTTCGTGCAGCCGACGTTGCGATGGCCCAGGCGCGCACGCTGTGCGACCGCGGCCTGCACGTGGTGCTCGTCGTCGATAGCCTGGCTCGTTATGCGGCAGCGCTGCGCGAGCAACGCGTGGCGCTCGGCGAACCGGTCGGCCGCGGCGGTTATCCTGCGACGGTCTGGGCCGAGCTAGCACGTTACCTCGAGTGCGCGGGCAATGCCGCGCGCGGTTCGATCAGCCTGCTCGCGACCGTGCTCTCCGACGGCGCAGACGATCGCGAACCGCTCTCCGACGCCGCTCGCTCCCTACTCGACGGCCACGTGATCCTCTCCGGCGCCTTGGCTCAGGCCGGGCACTATCCGGCCATCGACGTGCTCGCAAGCACGAGTCGGACGATGCATCTCGTGGTCAAGCCGGATCACGCGGCCGCGGCGTCCGCCGTGCGGGCCGCGCTCGCGCTGCTCGCGCAGACGGCCGACGCGCGTGCGGTCGGTCTGGCAAACTTCGACGAACCCCGGCTCGATGCGGCGCTGCGCGCCGAAGCGGCGATCGGCGCCTTTTTGCGGCAGCGCGAGCCGGTCAGCAGCGCGCAAACGCTCGCGGCGCTGCACTCGGTCGCGGCGCTCGTCGCGGAGCGCCTGCAATGATCGCGGCCGACGTAGCCGCAGCCGCGGCGCGCGTCGACGCGATCGACCCGCCGCCGCTGCCGCTTGCGCGCGGTGGCATGGCCGGAGCGACCGTACCACCGAATTTCGCCGCGGCGAAGTTCGGCGCGCTCGTCGGCGGCGAAGCGGCACGGCTCGTGCGCGCGAGTGCGGCGGCAGCGGGCGTCGATCCCAGGCTCGTGGCGGCGGTGGCGCGCGCGGAATCGGGCTTCGACCCGCAGGCGACTTCTGCGACCGGCGCGGCCGGCCTCATGCAGCTCATGCCCGAGACCGCGCGGGCGCTCGGTGTCGCGGACCCATACGACCCGGCGCAGAATATGCGCGGCGGTGCGTCCTACCTTCGCCGGCTCCTCGCGCGATTTCACGAAGTTCCGCTGGCCCTCGCCGCGTACAACGCCGGCCCCGGCGCCGTCGAACGCTACGGCGGCGTGCCGCCGTTCCCCGAAACGCAAGCGTACGTCGCTCGCGTGCTGGCAATGTATCGCACGGGGGATCGCTAGCGCCGCCGCGTCGATCGCTTTCGTGCTCGGGCTCTCCGCGGCCGGGGCAGCGAACGTCCCCGACGTGGCGCTCCTGCTGTCGCGCTATAGCCGCGCCGTCGCCGATGCCGGAGTGCCCCGCATCGCCCGCGTGACGTCGAGCGGAACGATCGTGGGCGCGGGACTCAGCGGCGAGTTCCACTCTTGGGTCCTGGCCGATCGCGAACGTACGGATCAAAATCTCGGCCCGCGCTCCGAACGCACGCTGCGCATAGGCGAGCGCATTTGGTACGCCGATGCCGACGGCGATGTGCGGGAGTTTACGGGAATTCTCGCGCGTCGCGAACGCACGCAGCGCTTCATCGATTCGGGCGATTTTGCCAAGGCACCGGAACGCTGCGTCTCGCGCGGACGGACGCTCGTGGGCGGCGTCGCTACCTACGCGCTCGACGTCACCGCGCCCGGCGGCGAAACGGAGAGACTCTATCTCGATGCGCTGACGGGCTTGCCCGACCGCCTGGCCTACGACGACGACGACGGCCGCACGACGATCGACATCGCCGATTGGCGAACGGTCGGCGGCCACCGCTTTCCGTTCCGCACGGTGACCTCGAACGGCGACCGCGCCTACGACACGACGCAGACGACGCGAAACGTCGACCTCGTGACGCCGATCGACCCGGCGACCTTTGCGCCGCTCGTGCAGCGTCAAATCACCATGGAAGCGCCGCAGACGCTGCCCCTGGAGGTGCACGAGGGCCATGCCTATGTTCCCGTGACGATCGACGGCCGTACGTACACGTTTTTGATCGACACGGGCGCGCAGAATATTCTGGTAGATAAACACGTTGCAGCCGAGCTCAAGCTCGGAGCGACCGGTTCGCTCGAAGCGAGCGGTGCCTCACGCACCGGCGGTCTGCAGCTCGCGCGCGTGCGCGAACTGGCCATTGGCGAGGGGCGGCTGCACGATATCGTCGCCACGACGATCGATCTGGGTGCGTCGACTGCGGGCGCGTTTCGCATCGACGGCATCCTCGGGTATCCGTTTTTTGCCGCAGCGACCGTGCGGTTGGACCTGGCGGCCAAGACGCTGACGTTCGGTCCGCCGGGCTCGTTGACGCCCATAGGCGAACGCGTTCCGCTCGAAATCGATCGCGCGTTCCCCGAAGCGAGGCTGCGCTTGAACGCGACCACGGACGCGCCGTTCATCGTCGATACCGGCAACGCCGCGGAGCTGCTGCTCTACAAGCCATTCGTCGATCGCCATCACGGCATCGTGCCCTTCACGTTGACGAGCCGCCACAGTTTCGGTATCGGCGGAGCGACGATCTCGTACCGGACGGCGCTCGATCGTCTCGACATCGGTGCGACGTCGCTCTTCCACGTCGAGACCGACGTCATGCAAGCGACGCGCGGGGCATTCGCCGATCGGTTCGATGCGGGCAACCTCGGCCTCGGGGTACTTAAGAACTTTAGCGTTACATTCGATCTCGCGAGCGCGGCGATGTATCTCGAACGCAGCGCAGCCTTCGACGACGGACGGACGCGCAAGTAGAGCGGTAACAATTCGGCCACGGCGGCGACGCGCGCAACCCGTACGCTACGGACAACCGCCGGGAGGATACCGTGACCGATTCCGCTTCGCCTCATTCACTCACCGTCATCGCGACCCGTTTGCCGTACATCGATCGCCGCTCGCTCTCGCAGGCGTGGTTTTCCGCGCTGCACGTCGCATCCGACGGACCCGTTGCGGCACGTTCGCCCGAGCGGCGCATCGTCGCCCCGACCGCAAGCGGTGCGCGGCCGTCGCGTGGTGCCACCGTAGCGATGGCCGAGAACGATATGCCGGCGCGGGCGCGCGTGCCGCGCACGGTCCCCAATGCGGCCGGTGCGGAACTCGCGACGCGGCGCACGTACGATGCGCGCACGGCAGCCGCGGCGCGCGCGACGTATCAACGCGCACGCAGTTATCCTCCGTTTCGCTCCTCGCTTACGCTCGTGGTCGCCAAAGAGCGCGTCCAACTGTTGTTGCGGCGCGACGGCGCAACGCTGCACGTCGTCGCGGTGTGCCGGCCGGAGATCGCCGATACGGTGCGCCGCGCGCTCGCAGCCGCCGACGCGCATTTGCGCGTGCGCGGCGAGTCCGTGCGTTCGTCGGTCGAACTCGCCGGCGTGCGGGTGCGCGCGTGATCGACCCCGCCATCTCGACCGGACTCGCTCGCATCGCGGCGCGCGAACGCGACGTCCTGCACGCGTTCGACCCGGGCTTCGTGCCCGAAGGGAGCGACGTCGCGCGCCCAAGTCAAGTCGTGCCGAATTTCGATCCGCTCGGCGTGGCGATTCCCGACGGCGCATTCGTCGTGACGCCGGGACACGCGGGCGCGCTCGCATACTCGCGCGACGGTGCGTTCGCGGTTGCGGGCGGTGAACTGCGAGCGAGCGACGGTGCTCCCGTGCTCGGATTTTCCGTTGGCGACCGTACGAAACTCGTGCCGTTGCGCGTCGATCCCTACGACGCGGCGCAGGGCCGCGTGTCGGGTGCCCGCATCGAGCCGGACGGCACCTTCGCGTACACGCGCATGACCATCGATCCGCGTACGGGCGAGCGGCGCGCGCAAAGCGTGACGGTCGGGCGCCTCGCGCTCGCGCGGTTTCCCGCCGGTACGCAGCCGACGCGCGTCGACGCCCGGCACGTCGCGCCGCCGGCCGGAATTCGTCCGCAGGTCGGCGTCCCCGCTGACGGTCAGTTCGCGCAGCTGGTCACGCGTGCGCGCGATCTGGGTCGCGTCGACATCATCGCCGGACTCGAGAAAATGCGGGAGGCCTACGTCTCGTTTGAGGCATTGCGCGCGGCCGACCACGTCCGCGGCGGCACGGATAAGACGGCGATGGATCTCGTCAAGTGATTGCCTGCCTCACGTTCACGACGCCGCAACTGCAGGACGGTCGCGTGCTGCGCCGGACGGCCTTCGTACCGCGTTCGACGCTGCCGCTATCCGCCGCGTGCTTGGTCGCAAACGGCGTACGCGAAACGCTCTCTCGTCTGCTCGCGACCGAGCTCGACGTCGACCTCATCGAACCCTCGATTCCCGACGCGGCCGAGCGACGCGTGCTCCTCCAGGACGCGACGGTTCTGCGCGTGCGCGGGCGGCTCTGCGACGGATTCGTCGTGGTGCGGGCCGCCGACGCGCGCCGCGTCGTCGCGCTCGCCTTCGGCGAGAACGAACGCCGCGAAGGCGATCCGCTTTCGGAAATCGAGAGTGCGACGCTCGAGCGTGTGGTCGCGGCCCTGGTTCCCCTGTGCAACTCGCTCTGCGGGACGCTCGGGCCCGTGGCGCGCGAAGCGTGCGAGCGCGCGGCGTGCGATCTCGTCACCTACTTCGAGGTCCGCACCACCGGGCTCGCGCACGTTGCGATCGGCTTCGCGCTCACGCGCGATCCGCCCGAGGATGTCGCCGAGCGCATTACCCTCGACGATCTGGCGGACGTCGAGCTTGCGGGGACGGTGCAGTTCGCGACCGGATCGCTCGGCGTTCCGGCGTTCTCGCGGCTCGCCGTCGGCGCGACGCTCGTACTCGACACGCCGCTTGCTGCGCCCGGGGTCCTGCACTTCGGCGACGTGGCCTTTGTACGCGGCACGTGCGGCGTCGTCGACGGCCGCAACGTCATTGCTTTCGATGCCGAACCGGCGGCCGTCGCGCCGTCCGTTCGAGGAGCCGCATGATCGACGATAGCCGAAATCTCGACGTGTTGATGAACGTCTCGCTCGCGGTGAGCGCGGAACTGGGCCGTTGCACGATGCGCGTGAGCGACGTGCTCAAGCTCGGCAAAGGCTCGATCGTCGAACTCGATCGGCTCGCCTGCGGACCCGTCGACGTGCTCGTCAACAACCGGCTCGTCGCGCGAGGCGAAGTCGTGGCGGTCGACGATCGCTTCGGGGTGCGCGTCACCGAGGTCGTCACGCGCAAAAGCGTGCGGGCATAACGTGGAAGAGCTCGTCGCCCTGGCGGGGCACGGCAAAGCGGGGTTCCCGCTCGACGTGCTCGCGGGGCTCACCCTCATCGCACTGGCGCCGTTCCTGCTGGTCATGACGACGTCGTTCGTGCGCATCGTCGTCGTGCTCTCGCTCGTGCGCTCCGCGATCGGCGCATCGTCGCTCCCACCTAATACGGTGCTCACTGGGCTTGCGCTCGTGCTGACGTTCGTGATCATGACGCCGACGCTCGAACGCGTCTCGCACGACGCGCTCGATCCGTACGCGCGCGGCCGGCTCTCGCAAAGCGCGATGCTCGAGCGCGCCTTTACGCCGTTACGCGCGTTCATGCTACGCCAAACGCACGCCAAAGATCTCGCGCTCTTCGCACGCATCGCGCACGTCCCGCAGACGGCGCCCGAGCGCACGCCGCCGGCGATCTTGCTTCCCGCATTCATCGTGGGCGAATTACGCAGCGCGTTCGCAATTGGGTTTGCCCTCTATTTGCCGTTCGTTGCAATCGATCTCGCCGTCGCCTCGATCCTCATGGGCCTGGGCATGTTCATGCTAAGCCCGCCGATCGTCTCGCTGCCGTGTAAATTACTGCTTTTCGTAATGGTCGACGGTTGGGCGCTGGTCTGCGGAGGCGTCGTCTCGAGCTTCCGGTAGGGGCGACGGGCAGCGAAAAGCGGCTACGGTGCCGAATTCGCTGCAACCATGACCATCGGAGATTATCTAGGCCGGCGGCGGCCGAGTATCTCGTTCGAGTTCTTCCCGCCTAAGACGGACGACGGCGTCGAGAACCTCATGCGGACGATCAAGTCGCTGCGCATCCTCAACCCCGGCTTCGTCTCGGTCACGTACGGCGCGGGCGGGTCGAGCCGCGCGCGAACGCTCGAGGTCGTCAAACGCATCAAAGCGGAACTCGAAATAGAGCCGATGGCGCATCTCACGTGCGTTGGCAGTTCGCGCGACGACATGCGCGCGCTCGCGCGCGACCTCGCGGCCGGCGGCATCGAGAACATCATGGCGCTGCGCGGCGATCCGCCCAAAGGCGAGGAGCGCTTCGCTCAGACGCCCGACGGCTTTCGCTACGCGAGCGAACTGATCGCGATGCTGGCGCGCGAGTTCGGCTTTTGCATCGGCGCGGGCGCGTATCCAGAAATTCACCCCGAGGCGGCCGACGCCGAAGCCGAAGTCCGCGTCGCTGCCGCGAAGGTCGCCGCCGGCGCGCAGTTTCTCGTCACGCAGTTCTTCTTCGAGAACGCAGCCTACTTCGCGTACGTCGAGCGCCTGAGGGCCGCGCACATCGACGTGCCGGTCATTCCGGGCATCATGCCGATCACGAATTATGCCGGCGTCGCGCGAATGCTTGCGATGAATGGCGGCCGCATGCCGCAGCGCCTGCTCGCCGAACTCGAAGCGCGCGTCGATGAACCGGACGCCGTGGCGGAACTCGGCGTCGCCTTTACGGCGCTGCAGTGCCGCGAACTCCTCGCGCGCGGGGCGCCCGGACTGCACTTCTATACGCTGAACCGCTCGACGGCGACGCGCGCGGTCGTCTCGGCGCTGCATGCAACCGAAGCGATCCGGGAAGCCGCGCTCGCCTTCGACGCGACCGCGCCCAATCGCAACGGAGCCGTCACCGCGCCGTAACACCACTCGCGTACCTTCTCGGCATGGACGCACTTGCCGGAATCGTTCGCGAATCGCTCATCGTCGCCGCCGTGCTCTGCTTGCCGGTACTCGTCGTTGCGACGGGGATTGGGACTGCCGTCGCGGTCGTGCAGGCGGCGACGCAGGTGCAGGAGCAGACGCTGACGCTGCTGCCCAAAATGCTCGCGGTCGGCGCGATGGTGGCCGTCTTCGGGGCGTTCGCGCTTCAGTTGTGCGCGAATCTCTTCAGCGAAGCGATTCGCTTGCTGCCCGCAATCGTGCGCGCCGCATGATGTGCCGGTGAGCGACGGCGAGTTGCTGATCTTCGCGCGCTGCGCGGGGTTTGCGTTTCGGGCGCCCGGCTTTTCGCATCCGAGCGTTCCGCCGCCGGTGCGCGCTGGGTTTGCACTCGCACTCGCGCTCGCGCTCGGCCGGGTCTATGCGTCGTCGGCCCGAGTCGGCGGCGGCGGGCTCGTGTTCGCGCTCGCGACCGAAACGCTCATTGGCGCGGCCATCGGTATCGCTGCCTCCATGCTCTACGACGGGGCGTTCTCCGGCGGTCGCGCGCTCGACGATTACGTCGGCATCCGCTCGAGCGTACCGAACGCGAACGTCGCAGCGGGCGCCGGGTTCGGCCGGCTGTGGTCGCTCGCGTTTACGACCGGATTCTTCGTGCTCGGCGGTTACGGTGTCGCGCTCGCCGGTTTCACGGACGCGTTCGCGACGCTGCCGCCTGGCGCGCTCGCGGCTTCGCGCGACGTGCAGACCTTTGCCGTCGCGCTGCCGCAGACGCTCCTGCGCGCCGCGCTCTTCGTCGCCGGCCCCGCCATCGCAATCGCGCTCGTCGCGCAATTCGGTCTGGCGGTCGTCGCGCGCTTGGTGCCGCGCTTCTCGACATTCACCCTTGCGTTCCCGGTCGTGTTCGCGTGCGTGCTCGTGGCGACCGTTGCGGCGTTGCCGCTGGTGCTGCGTGCTGCGGCTGCGCCGTGGATGGATCTTACGCCGCTGCGGGCACTGCGGTAACGCGTGGCCGAAGACAAACCGTTCGATCCCACGCCCACGCGGCTGGCGAAGGCGCGGCGTGACGGCGACGTGTCGCGCTCGGCCGATCTCACCGCGGTCGCGTCGCTCGGCTGCGCCTCACTCGGACTCTTCGCCGGCCTCAACGTCGCCGCAGGTGCCGCGCGCGCCGCGCTCGCGCAAGCCGCCGCGGGACTCGGGGCGGACGCCGCCCCGTACCTCACGCTCGCCGGCGCGTCGCTTGCGGTCGTGGCGTGCGCGCTCGCCGGTGCGATCGGCGTGACGTACGCACAGTCCGGGACCATGAGCGTAAAATTCCCCGCACCGAAGCTCGAAAAGCTCGACCCCGTTGCCGGCTTCAAACGCATGCTTTCGCGCGACGCCGTCCTCGGCGGTGCCAAAGCGCTCGTCGTCGCGTGCGCCGTGGCCGGGGCGGTCGTGCCGGCAGGGCGCGATGCGTTTGGCGCACTCGCCGATGGCGCAGCACCGGGCGAACTTGCGGCGCTCGTGCTCCGGGCAATGCGCGCGACGCTCGGGAGCGCGCTCGCGGTTGCGGCTGCCTTCGCCGTCGGCGATGTCTTTCTCGAACGCGCCAAATGGCGAAAACGCCTCAAAATGAGCTTCGACGAGCTGCGACGCGACAGCAAGGCCAGCGACGGTGACCCGCTCGTGCGCAGCCGGCGGCGGCAGGCCCATCGGGCGCTCGTGCGCGGCTCGCTCGCGCAAGTCAGAGAAGCCGCGTTCGTCGTCACCAACCCGACGCACGTCGCGATCGCACTCGCCTACCGGCCGCCCGAGATTGCGGTCCCGCGCGTACTCGTGCGTGCGATCGATGCGGGTGCGCTCGAAGTCAAACGCCGCGCGCGCGAATTGCGCGTGCCGGTCGTCGAGAACGTCTCGCTCGCGCGCGCGCTGCTCGCGTCGACCGACGTCGGCGACGTCATCGGGCCCGATGTCTATGCGCCCGTCGCGGCGATCGTCGCGATGCTCGCTCGCGACCGCGCGATCGCATGAACGACAAGGCCATCACCTATGCGTTTGCCGGGATCGTGCTCTCGATCGTAGGCATTCTCGTCGTTCCGCTGCCGCCGGTCGTCCTCGATGCGCTGCTCGCGATCAACCTGGTCGGCTCGGGCATCGTCTTGCTGCTCGCGATTACGATTAGCGAGCCGCTCGAATTCGCCGCGTTCGCGCCGGCGCTGCTGATCGCGACGCTCTTCCGGTTATCCCTGGACGTTTCGGCAACGCGGCTCATTCTGACGCAGGGTCACCTCGAGCACGGTGTCGGCGACATCATTCCGGCCTTCGGCGAACTGGTCGTCGGGGGCAATCTCGTCGTCGGGCTGATCGTCTTCGCGATCCTCATCACGATCCAATTCATCGTGATCGCCTCGGGTTCGCAACGCGTCGCCGAAGTCGCGGCGCGCTTCACGCTCGACGCAATGCCCGGTAAACAGATGGCGATCGACGCCGAAGTTCACGCCGGCATGCTCGACGCCGATGGCGCGCGCCGCAAGCGCCTGACCGTGCAAAAAGAAGCCGACTTTTACGGCGCGATGGACGGTGCCGGCAAATTCGTGAAGGGCGACGCGATCGCGGCGCTCGTCATCGTCGCGCTCAACCTCATCGGCGGCGTGGTGGTCGGGATTGCCTACCACGCAATGAGTCCGCTCGACGCGCTCAACACCTTCGCGATTCTCTCGATCGGCAATGCGCTCGTCACGACGCTGCCCGCGTTCTTGCTTTCGACCTCGATGGGTCTGATGGTAACGCGTGCGAGCGGCGACGGATCGCTCGGCGTCGACATCGCAACGCAACTCTTCGATCGTCCCGACGTGCTGCGCGCGGCGGCGGTCTTCGCCCTCGCGCTCGCGTGCGTGCCCGCGCTTCCGCACCTCGCGTTCGTCGCGCTCGCCTGTGGCCTCGCGGGCGTCGCGCACCTGGGACGGCGGCACCAAGTCGCCCGCGGGCGTGCGACGCAGGCCGGCCGCGATGCGGCGCGCCGGGCCGCGATCCGCCGGCCGGAGATGGCGCTCGGTCTGGTCGGCGTCGATGCGCTCGGTATCGACGCCGGTCTCGAACTCGGCCCGCTCTTGCAAGCACCGCTCGCGGACGCGCTGCTCGATCGCATCGGCGAGGTGCGCCGCGCGCTCGCGAGCGACCTCGGCATCGTCATGCCCGGCGTACGGCTGCGCGACGATCTCACGCGCGATGCGCCGAGCTATGCGATCCGCGTACGCGACGCGGTCGTCGCCGAGGGACGCTTGCGCCTCGATCGCGTCCTCGTCGTCGCCGACGAAGCCATCCTCGGGCGCTTTACGGGCGAACGCGTGCGCGAGCCCGTGTACGGTTTGGCCGCGACGTGGATCGCCCCCGGCGATCGCGACTTCGCCGTCGCTAGCGGCGCGCTCGTGTTCGATCCCATCTCCATCGTGGGTTCGCATCTGGCGGAAGTCGTGCGCACGCATGCGAGCGCGCTTTTGGGACGGCAAGAGCTGCACACGCTCGTCGAGCATCTGCGTGCGAGCGTCCCGTCACTCGTCAAGGAAATTGGAACCGACGCCTTGCCGCTCGCGACGGTGCACCGAGTCTTCGAGTTGTTGCTGCGCGAGCGCGTCTGGCCGCGCGATACGGTCGCCGCCCTCGAGGCGCTCGTCGACGCCGCGGGCGCAACCCGCGAGCCGCGCGAACTTGCGGAGCACGTGCGGCGCAAGCTCGTGCCGCAGCAACTGCGCCGGCGAGGCCTCGTACTGCTCGAGCCGCTCATCATCGATCCGCAGTTCGAGACTGACTTGCACGCGTGGCTCGTCGATGGATCGCTCGCGCCGCAACCGAAGACGGCGTGGCACGTCCGCAGCTCCGCGAGCGCCTACGCGACGAACGCGGTGCGGGAGCGCGCCGCCTTGGTGTGCACCGGCGCTTTGCGGCCGGCGCTCGCGGAGTTTCTCGCGCGGTTCGGCGTCGTGCTCGACGTGTTTGCATATGCGGAGCTGCCGCCCGAGCTCGAACTCCGGCCCGCTCTGGTGCTCGAGCGGCCCTCCGAGCCCGAAGCGCTGTCGCGCGCAGTACCGGCGTGAAGCGCTAGCCCCGGGAGCACCCGGGGCAGCGGCCCGTGATGGTGAGTGCAACGTCGACGTCGCTGTAGCCGGCGTCCGTCGCGATCGCTCGCGCTAACTCCCCGATGGTTTCGCCGCGGATGTCGGTCAGTTCGCGGCACGCCGAGCACAGGAGATGATAGTGCTTTTCGAGCGCGGCTTCGTAGCGCGCCGCGCTTCCGCCGAAAGAAAAAATCTGCACGAGGCCAATCTCCCGCAGGATGTCCAGCGTTCGATATATCGTCCCCAAGCTCACGCCGGGTATCTCGCCGCGCACGCGTTCGCGAATGGTTTCGGCAGAGAGGTGGTGCCCGGTCCCAAGCGCCCGCAAGACGGCCGCGCGTTGCTTCGTGAGCCGGTAACGCGACCGCAGTAACCCAGCATCGACGGTCTTCACATCCATGCAGGACGACCTCCCTCAAATGGTTTGACGGGGTGGGACTGGCCTGCTACAATGCGTGGGTTCTCCCCTTCCTTGGGGTCTTTTTCTTCGTATGTGGCTTCGACTTAAACCCTGGGTGACGGGCCTTTTCCTAGCCGCGATCGTCGCAGGCTGCCTCGTTCTCGTACTCCCGATCCAGAGTAAGATCAAGCTCGGACTCGACCTTCAGGGCGGCGTTCGCGTGCTGCTTCAACTGCAGCCGAGCCCCGAGGTCCCGCAGATCACCCGGCAGATCCAGACCGAGGTACAGCAGGTCATCGACGCCCGCATCAACGGGCTCGGCGTCTCCGAACCGCAGATCACCTCGGTCGGCAACGATCGCATTCTCGTCGAACTGCCCAACGTCAAGCACCCGGACGAAGCCGTCCGGTCGCTCAAAGACGTCGCGAAACTCGACTTCAAGATCATTCCGCCCGGGGTCAACGATCGCGTCGCGCGGGATAAGAAATACGCGAACGATCCCAACGGATCGTACAAAGACAGCGGGCCGATCGTCTACTCCGGCGCCGAACTCAAGCGCGCGCAATCGTCGCCCGATCAGGGCGGCGGCTGGAAGATCGATTTCGAAACGAAAGATCCTGCGAAGTTCGGCCGCATGACGCAGGCCAACATCGGCAAGCTCCTGGGCTTCTTTCTCGACAAGAAATTCATCTCGGCGGCGACGATTCAGAGCGTGATCACGGACCAAGGACAGATCACCGGACAGTTTAGCGAAGACGAAACGATTCGTATCTCCAATGACCTCAACGCGGGCGCCCTGCCCGTTCCGGTCAAGATCATCGAGAACGACACCGTCGGACCCGTGCTCGGGAAGCTCGACCTCGAGAAGTCGCTCTACGCATCGCTTGCGGGCCTGGGGCTCGTCCTCGTGTTCATGTTTGCGGTGTACCGCTTGCCGGGCGTCCTCGCCGACCTCGCCCTCGTCGTGTACGTCTTAATGCTCTTGGGCTTGCTCGCGGGCGTCCACGCGGTGCTGACGTTGCCGGGTATTGCGGGCTTCGTGCTTTCGATCGGTATGGCGGTCGACGCCAACGTGCTGATCTTCGAGCGGCTCAAAGAAGAAATCTGGGCCGGGAAGAGCTTGCGGTCGGCCGTGCAGATCGGCTTCAAGCGCGCCTTTACCGCCGTCTTCGACAGCCACTTCACGACGATCGTCGGCGCGGGCGTGCTTTTCATGCTCGGGACGGGAACCGTCAAGGGCTTCGCGTACACGCTGTTTTGGGGCACGGTCTTCTCGCTCTTCACCGCGACCTTCGTGACGCGCTTTTTCATGGATCTCGTGGTCGATAATAATTTGACCGAGAATCCGAAGGTCTACGGAGCGTAAGATGTTCTTCCGCCGCTTGAATTGGAACGTCGTCGGCTGGTTCCGCACCGTCTCGGCGATTTCGTACGCCGTCATCTTCGCCGGTGTCCTCGCGCTCGTCTGGCACGCATTCCACGCCCCCGGGGGCGGCTTTCAGCCCTCGCACGCACTGCGCCTCGGCCTCTCGTTCACGGGCGGCACCGACGTGACGGTGAAGTACGACACGCCGCAAACGGTCTCGGGCGTGCAGAAGGCCCTGGCGACGGTCGGTGTCAGCGACGCGCGTGTGAACACCCTGGCGAAGGCGGCGGACTCCGCGCTCGACGAGCGCTTCACGATCGAAACGCAGACCGACTTTGGCGACGATACGAGTAAGCTGTGGGCGGCGCTGGGCACGCTCGGCCACGTCGACCGTGCGCAGTCGCAGATTGCAGCCGTCGGTCCCTCGCTCGGCAAAGAGTATCTCATCAAAGCCGCCGAGGCGCTCGTCATCGCGATCGCGATCCAGTTTCTGTATATCGCGTTCCGCTTTGGTTGGAATTACATCTTCGGACTCGTCGTCGTTATCGCGCTCGTGCGCGACGCGGCGATGATGATCGGCATCTACGCGATGGCCGACCGTCGCGCCGACGATGCGTTTTTGGCTGCGGTGCTGACCGTCATCGGGTACTCGGTGATGGACACGATCGTGATCCTGGACCGGATTCGCGAAAACGTGAAGGTCATGGCAGGCGAGCCGTACGAGCAGATCGTCAACACGTCGATCCTGCAAACGATGACGCGCTCGGTCAATACGCTCGCGACGGTCGTCGTCACCCTGGTGGCGCTCGTCGGCTTCGGCGGAGCGAGTCTGCAAAACTTCGCCTTTGCGCTGCTCGTCGGCATCTGCTCGGGCGGCTACCACTCGATTTTCTATTCGGCGCCCCTGGTTCACATTTTACGCGAACGCCAGCTCAAGTCGGCCGCCGGGCGCCGGGCGCTTGCGCGATCGAACGCGAGCGAACGGCCGCGGACGGTTGCCGAGGCACGCGCCCAAGTGACGACCGGAGTCTCGCGCGAGCAGATCCTTGCAGCGCGCAAAGAACGCCGCAAGAAGAGCCCCGGCCGCGGCACACCGAGCGCCCCCGTGCGGTACAAGCGCAAGCGCATACTGTCCCCGACTGCGTCGGCCGCGGAAGTCGCCGCCTTCGCGCACGAGCCGGAGTACGAAGACGTCTACGACGACGGTTCGCGCGAGCACGACGCAGCCTTCGCGGGGCACGCGCCCGGGGGGCCGGCGATCGAAGGCGACGCCCCTGGAGCGCCGGCGGGCGAACACGACGCGCAGGCGTACGACGAGCACGACGTGCCCGGCGAGCACGAGTTCTACGATCGAGAGCACGATCGTCTCGATCCGCTCGACGCGCAAAACGCTGGCGTTCACGAGCAAGAATTGCTGCTCGGTCACGAGGAGATCCACCTCAACTTCGACGATGGCGAAGCCGGCAAAACGGAACACCCGGCGCTCAAGCACGACTAGCGCGGCGTCGCGAGCGCTTCCGCCGCCGACTCCATCGGAAGCCGCCTTCGAGCGGCTTCTCGCGCATTTCGACGACCTCGACGACACGCACGTCGAGCCGACACTCCTCACGCACGGAGAGGCTGCACGCGGTGACACCCAGGTAGAGTCTGTGCTCGGCGATCCCGACGTGCGATCGGCACTACACGACGAGACGCGGGACCGCTTAAAGCTGCCGATCGAGTTGGACCTTGCGGCGGAGAGCGCCGCGCACGATTCCGCTGCTCCCGCAGGCGCCGCGGCGTTTCTCGATGGGCTGTTCGCGAAGAAAGACGCGTACCTCGAACGCGACCGGTTTGCCACTATCGGCGAGGCGGACGATTTTTACACGAAGGTCGTCGGTGTCAGTTTTGAAGGGCGCCAAGATGTCGTCGGCGGCTTGACGCCTGGCGATCGTCTCGAGCTGGTGCGCGAACCGCAAAATACTTTCGACGTGAACGCCGTTGCGGTGCGTTATGGAGCCCTGGCACTGGGCTTCGTGCGTCGCGAGATCGCACGGCACATCGCGCTCAATATCGACGCGGGCGAACGCTACGAGGCGACCGTCGGGAGCCTCACCGGCGGCGGCGAACGCCACCTCGGCGTCAACATCCACGTCCGCCGTCACCGGGCGTTGCGGCCGAGCGCTGCGCCCACGGCTCGCGACGCGCGCTCGAGCGTCGTAACCGTCGACGACGTTCGGGTGGCGTTTATCGGCGCTAGGCCGCTGCGCGACGCGCAGCGGGCCGTGCTCGACCGCGTCGCCGCCGGGCGCAACACGCTCGCGGTCATGGGGACCGGTCGCGGCAAGTCATTGTGTTTCACGCTACCCGCTGCGGAACGTGCGCTCGAGCGCCATGAGAAAACGCTGGTATTCTATCCGTTGCGCGCGCTCGCGAACGATCAGTACGACGCGCTGTCCCGGCGGCTCGAGCCGATGGGGCTGCGCGTGCTACGCGCGAACGGGTCGATCGACGGCAACGAGCGAGCCGCGCTCGACGATGCGCTCGAGACCGGCGCCTGGGACGTCATTCTGGCGACGCCGGAATTCGTGTCGTACCATCGCGCCGCGTTCGTGCGGCCGTGCAATCGGCCGCAGCTCATCGTCGTCGACGAAGCGCACCACATCTTCGAATCCAAGCACCGCGCCGCATACGGCTCACTCGGGACGCTTGTGTCGGATCTCGGTTCCCCACAAGTACTCGGGCTGACGGCAACGGCAAACGACGCTGCGTTTCGCGACATTCGCCAGGCGCTCGGCATCGACGCCTGGGTGATCGATCCGACCGTGCGCGAAAATCTGTGCGTCGTCGATGCGCGCAACCGGTCCGATAAAAATGCGTACCTCGCCCGCGAGCTTGAGGGCAACGGCAAGGCGATCGTGTACTGCAATTCGCGCGCGGAAGCGACGAAGCTCGCCGAGCGGTTGCGCGCTCGGTTCGGCAGCGTGTCGTTCTATCACGCCGGCATCCCGAACCAGGAGCGCGCGGGGATCGAGGATCTCTTTCGCAGCGGCGGCCTGCGCGTGATCGTCGCGACCTCGGCGTTCGGGGAGGGCATCGATCTGCCGGACGTACGGGACGTCGTGCTCTACCACCTCAACTTCGATTTCACGGGTTTCAATCAAATGGCGGGCCGCGCGGGCCGTGACGGGGCACCCGCCCGCATACATCTTCTCTACGGCGATGGCGACCGGCGCATCAACGACTTCATTCTCGAACGCAACGCGCCGACGCTTGCGTCGCTGCGCGAAATCTACCGCGGCATGCGCGGTCTCGCGAGGGACGGCATGCTGCGCACGTCGTTCGAAGAGGTTGCGCGTACTCTCACTATCGAGGCGGTCGACGGCGGCAGCATCGGTTCGGCCGTGCGCATCTTTGCCGAAGGCGGACTGGTCGAAGCCGGCGTCGATGACGACGGCCGCTTCGTGCGATTCCTCGACGTGCCCGGCAAGGTCGATCTTACGGCGACCGCGCGATTCGCTGAGGGCCTAGCCGAACGGGAGGCGTTCGAACGCTTCTGCGATCTCGCGCTCGGCGCCGACGCGGCGACGCTCGAACAAGTCATCAACCGCCCGATCTATCCGGACCGCATCGCGCTAACCGCGCCGTAGGTAAGTTCGACGCGTGACTCTTGCCTCTTGTGCGGGCCGTTTAATAACGCGACAAAGTCGCATGACTGCGCGCTTAGCGGGCAATGCGTACATGCGCGTTGACGTCTTTTTCCGCGAGTGGTTAGCGTTCTACTTGGTGCGGGTTTTTACGCGTGCGACGCTATTCATGCGCTTTGGAAAGCGTTAAAAACCCGTCGACCGGAAGAAGCAATATGCTGTGATAAGGTGCTACGTCATCTGGCGAAACCTTCGACAAGTATGCAAAATGTGGACGTTGGTCGCATTTGGCGATCGGGAGCGGCAAGAGCTTCTCAAAAGGTCGTGCGCTCTTAGCAAAAACTTCGCACCTTTGTTCGCCGGGTCGGGCCAGTGTTTCCATGACGTTCGCCCCGCGCGGGAACGTATTGACAACCAGCACGGTAGCTATCAAACTTGAGAAACGGATGAGCACGTCTTCACCGAGGGCTAGCTTCCGTTCCGTAAGGAGACGACTGTGCCGGATGGTTCCTCCAGCGATCCAGGTCGCACAGGCGTCAAGCGTCGGGGATTTCTCGGCAGCGCCTTGCTCGCGGGTTCCGCCGTCATAGCGGGAGCCCTTAGCCGAACCACGCTGAGCGAAGCCGCGGAGGCCGTTGCGGAACGTCCGCGAGAACTCGGTGCGCCGCTCTCGCCATACGGCACGCCGTCGCAGTATGAAAAGAACGTCGTGCGCGTTCCGACGGGACTCACGCCGACGAAGCTATCGTCTTGGGATTTCACTCCACTCCAGGATCTGCACGGCATCATTACACCCAACGGTCTGTTCTTCGAACGTAACCACGCAGGTGTGCCCGCAATCGATCCGGCGACGCACCGTTTGCTCATCCATGGATTGGTCGATAACCCGCGCACGTTATCGATGGCCGATCTTAAGCGGTATCCGCCGGTCTCCGCGATCCACTTCTTGGAGTGTTCGGGAAACGGGCTTACGGAATGGGCGAAACCGACCGAGAAAACGGTGCAGCTTACGCACGGACTGGTCAGTTGCGTCGAATGGACCGGTGTCAAGGTTTCGACGATACTGAACGACATCGGCGTGAAGAGCGGCGCCGCCTGGGTTCTTGCGGAAGGCGCTGACGCGGCGTTGCTCGATCGGAGCATCCCACTCGACAAAATGATGGATGACGCGATCCTGGTCTACGCGCAAAACGGCGAAGCGCTCCGCCCGGAGCAGGGGTATCCGCTGCGGCTCTTGTTGCCGGGCTTCGAAGGCAACATGAACATCAAATGGCTGCGGCGGCTGAAGGTCGGGCGTGAGCCGTTTTACACGCGGGAAGAGACCTCGAAGTACACCGACCTCCTCGAAACCGGAAGTGCACGAATGTTCACGTTCGTGATGGAGGCGAAATCGGTCATCACGCAGCCGTCCGGTGGAATGCAGACCGTGGGCAAGGGCCCGCGTACCATCTCCGGCCTAGCGTGGAGCGGACGCGGGAAAGTCGTGCGCGTCGAGGTGTCGACCGACGGTGGGAAAGTGTGGAACACGGCACGCCTGCAAGAGCCGATTTTGAGCAAATCGCTGACCCGATTCGTGTACCCGTGGAAATGGACCGGGGCGGAAGCCGTACTTCAAAGCCGCTGCCACGACGAAACCGGATACGTTCAACCAACGCTCGCGGGACTCGTGAAAGCCCGCGGGTTGAACTCGGTCTATCACCTGAATGGGATTCAAAGTTGGCATGTCGCTTCCGACGGGACGGTAACGAATGTTCATGCGTAGGCTTGAAATCCTCACAGTGGCGCTGTGCTGCGGGCTGCTGGTCCCCGTTGCGACCCAGGCGGCGGGGGAATACGGATTCGGCCAATCCGCAACGCAGCAGCAGATCAATTCGTGGAACATCGACGTTGCGCCGCCGGGCGACAATCTGCCAGCCGGCAGCGGGTCGGTGCATCAAGGCCAGCAGGTTTACGCCACGAGATGCGCGTCCTGTCATGGTGTTCAGGGCCAGGGCGGACCGATGGATCGCTTAGTGGGCGGCGCAGGGACGCTGAACAGCGCCAAGCCCGTGAAGACGGTCGGAAGCTATTGGCCGTACGCATCCACCCTCTACGACTACATTCGCCGAGCGATGCCATTCACGTCGCCAGGGACGCTGACAAACGATCAGGTGTACGCCGTGACGGCGTACGTGTTGCACATGAACGCGATAGTCCCGGACAACGTGGTGCTCGACGCGAAATCGCTCGCCAGGGTAGAGATGCCGAACCGTGCGAACTTCCTCCGTAAAGACCCGCGTCCAGACGCACCCTAGCCCCTGCGTTTGCCCGCCGACGTCGACCGCACGGTCCTCGAACGATTCATGCGAGATTACTCGCTCCGCATGGCCGGAGCGTCGAAAGCGCGCTTATGGCTTGCCGATGCGCTCGAGGAGCGTCGCGAGTTCGGCGGGACGTTCGACGGGAATGTTATGTCCGACGAATTTGAACGTGATGAATACCGCGCCCGCAATTGCGCCCACCACATCGCGGCGTAGACGCGCGGCCGGCGCGAGCGGATCGCGGTCTCCGGCGATCACGATCGTCGGCAACGTAATCGCACCGAGGCGATCGGAGAAGTCTTCGTGGCGGCCGCGGTCGTACCAGCCGAACCATGCTTCGCACTGCGCGATGAGTGCGTCGTCGATGAGGCGTTCCATCGCGTCGGGTGCGATGTCGCGAAACATCGCCGCACGCTGAAACCGTTCGATGCGCACGCGCGAGCCGAAGGCGGCTTCAGCGAGCGCGCGGTGCTCGGGCCTCGCTCGGCCGGCTCTCGCGCTGCCGGGCGCGACCAAGATCAGACGCTTGAGGTTCGGCGGCGGGTCGAGCGCGACGAATTGCGCGATCTTGCCGCCCATCGAATGCGCGACGATTTCGATGTGGCCACCTATGGCCGCGAGTGCCGTTCGCACGTCGCTCGCGTAGCCGGCGAGATCGTGCCCGTCGTTTGGGCGATCGGACCAGCCGGCACCGCGGAAGTCGAGCAAATGTACGGTAAAAGCTTGCAGATCCAGCCGCTCGACGACCTCGTAGAACATGCGCCGGGAGCTGATCCAGCCGTGGAGAAAGAGCAAGACGCGCGGCCCCGTCCCGCGCGTCTCGAGCGCGAGGGAGAGGCCGCCGTTATCGAGATAGCGCACGATCGACGCTTGCGTTCGTGCAAGGCTCACCGCTCTTCCCTCAGGCGATGGCCTTGGCGAGACCGGCCGCACCAACGGTGTCGTAGAACGCGTTATCGGTTTCCGAGATCTGCGGCGCCCACGCGTCGATTTGATTGCGCGCGACCGGGAAGTGCACCGTCGGACCGAATGCATTCGAGTAGTCGGCGTCGCCGAATGGTTGGTAGTCGTCGACTTCCCGGTGCGCGAGCACGGTTGCCATGACGGCATCGCGCGCGTTTTTGGCCGCGCTGCGGATCGTGTTGCCGAGCCGCCCATCTTGCGAGAGCGTATCGTAGAGCGCGACAGCGGGCCGGTCCGCGCGCCACGGTAATGCCTTGCCCTCGGGGAAACGCACCATGCCGTCGATCGCGCGCGCGTCCTCGCGAATCGCCGCGCGTGCCGCACGGCTTCCGGCGGCCGCCGTCGCGAGCGCGCTATCGAGCGTCGTGACGCTGCGTTCGACGTTCGCAATTTTCCCCGGCGCGAGATCGAGGACGTCGAAGGCGGCGGCCGGCGCAAAGCCGTTCTTGGAATCCGGCCCGTACGACGTATCCATCGTGGTTGCGACGACGGCTTGCGCCATCGCGCGCGGATCGTCGAGGTGTTGGGCGATGTCGTGCGCGACGCCGCTCGGAACGCCGGGCGCGAGCATCGTTTCCGGCGAGGCGGCGAGATAATGCACTCCCGCGTGCGAGAGGGCGGCCGAAAACGCAACCGTCGCCATCAAACATTGATTTGCCACCACGCCATCGACGATGCGGCCGGAATCCTCAGGATGCGCTTTTGCGTGCGCGGCGACTCCGTCTGCTACGGCGCCCGCGATGTCGTCTTCGCGCATGATGCCGGTCGCGCTGTGCGCCGATTGCAAACCGCCGCCGTCGCCGCCGCCGTGATCGATGAGATCGATCCAGGTCTGCGTCGCGTGCGAATTCTCCGCGTTATCCAACGTGTGCGTGACGAACGCCGCAAGGTCGCGACGCGCGGACATGTCGTGCGGCGGCGTCACTTCGACGCGGCCGCGTTCGAATTTACCGTCGGCAATCGCGTACGACTCCGTGCGCAGGACGTGCGCGGGTTCGAACCCGCGGCGCGAGGTCGTATCTTCGACGGTGAATTCGATGCTTCGATCTTTCGCGCTCGTGTCGATCGCCTGAGCGATCGTCGCTGCCTGCACGCTATCGAGGTTATTGTCGCCGTCGCGATACAGGCCGAATTCGAGCGCGCGTGACGCGCGCTCGGTGGAAACCGAACCGACCAATGTGAGAGCCTCCGGAACGGGAAGTGGTGTCGGACGGCTATCGCGACGAAAAAGGACAGTGGCAAGCGTATTGATGCTACATTCTCTGTGTTTTACGAGCGATGCGCTCGCGCGCGAATCGGAAGGCCGTTCGCATCGCCGGCAATGGGTGTCGGCGCAGTCTGGGTTGAAAGCCGCCTCGCTCGTCTCCTAAGGCGCCGCCGGTACCTTCAAGCGTGCGCGCAGCTGCGGCTTATCGACCTTCCCCATCGCGTTGCGCGGCAGCTCCGCGACGAACTCGATCGCTTTGGGCACCTTGAAGCTCGCGAGGCGCGCGCGCAAGATCGCGAGGATCCTCTCAGGGTCCATGCCTTCGTTGGCTTCGATGAACGCGACCGGCAATTCACCACGGACGGCGTCGGGCCGGCCGACGACCGCTGCGGCACGAACGCCCGCGATGCGCATCAGTTCGTCCTCGATCTCGCGTGGATAAATATTGAAGCCGCCGCTGATGATGAGCTCCTTGGTGCGACCGACGATCGCATAACCGCGCTCGGGATCGTAGGTCGCGAGGTCGCCGCTGCGATACCAGCGTGTGCCTTCGTCGTCGGAGAAAAACGCCGCATCGGTCGCTTCGACGTTGCGCCAGTAGCCCGCGCAGACGTTCGGCCCGCTGACGAGAATTTCGCCGACGGCGCCCGGCGCCGCGTCGCGGTCCTGCGCGTCCGCCAAACGAACGCGCACGCCAGGAAACGGGAAGCCGACGGTGCCGGCGTAGCGCGCGCCCTCGTACCGATTGGTCAGCGCGAACCCGAACTCCGTCGACCCATACCGCTCGAGAATCGATGCGCCGAAGCGCGCGGCGAACGCGTCGTGCACGCTCGCGGGCAGCGCCGCCGAACCCGACACGAAGAGGCGTACTGCCTCGAACGAACCGGCATCGGGCCCCTCGAGCAGCCGCACGTACATGGTCGGCACTCCGAAGAACATCGTCGCTTCTCCGCGACGCAGCGTTGCCGCAACGTCGGCGGCATCGAAGCGTTCGCGCAGCCGCAGCCGCGCGCCGGCGACGAGCGTGCCGTTGAGTCCGGCGCCCAGTCCGTGTACGTGAAAGAGCGGCAGCGCGAGGAGCAGTGTATCGGCGGCCGTCCAGCGCCATGCCCCCGTGACCTGCGCGGCGATCGCCGCGAGGTTGCCGTGCGTCAGCATCGCGCCCTTGGAGCGCCCCGTGGTGCCGCTCGTGTAGATCAGCAGCGCGAGATCGCTCGGCACGGGGGCACGCGGCATGACTTGCGGCAAATCGGCGGAGTGCGTCCACGCCGCGGCCTCGGCGAGATCGATGAACGTCCCGCCGAACGCGGTCGTCGCGAACGGACGGCTCTGCTGTGAAACGCACATCGTCGTCGCGCCGGAGTCCTGAACGATCCGCGCGAGATCGGCTTCCCGGTAGAGGACGTTTGCGGGCACGACGACGGCCCCCGCGCGCAAACCGCCGAGGTATGCGTACACGAACGCAAGCGAAGTCTCCGCATAGAGAACGATGCGGTCGCCGGCACCGATGCCGCGCCGCCCGAACTGCGCCGCAACGCGCAGCGACGCCAGTCGCAGCATCTCGTACGAGATTTCGTCGATCGCAAGTGCCGCGGGCGTCTCGCTCGCGCGCGCGTCGAGCGCCGCAAGAACGGTTGGAAAACCGGCGCTCACGCGCTTAGCTTGCCGCTGCGTAATCGGTATCGATCGCGCGGTTCGTGTAGTCGGTCATGCGCGATGCGGCAAAGAGCGAAACGACCGCGCAGAGCGCGATGTAGACCGCAATGGCGTAGCCGCTATGATACGTCGCCAAAAGAAACGTCGCGATCAGCGGCGCTGGACCGCCCGCAATGACGGACGCGAGCTGGTAGCCGAGCGACGCGCCGCTGTAACGCAGGCGCGGTGCGAAGCTCTCCGCGATGAGCGCCGCTTGCGGACCGTATTGCACGTCGTGAAAAAATAGCGACGCGAAGACCGCGACGAAGATGAGGGCCGGCATCGCCGTATTCAGCAGCGCGAAGTACACGAATCCGAAGATGCCCGTTGCGGCCGCACCGAACATATAGACGCGCTTGCGCCCGAGGCGATCGGAAAGATGACCCGCAAGGGGATTCCACACGAGCGATCCGACGGCGGCGGTGAGGACGGCGAAGAGCAGCAGATTGCGCGGCTGTTTGAGGACCTCGGTGCCGTACGTGAACACAAAGGCGGTGTAGATATAGAAGGGCGCTTGTTCCGACACGCGCACGAGGGAGCTCAAAACCACCTCGCGCCATTGCAGCCGCAAGACTTCCGCGACCGGCGCCTTTGCAACGCGATTCTCGCTGACGATACGTTGAAATGTCGGCGTTTCGCTGATGCCGAGCCGGATGTAGAGTCCGACGGCAACCAGTATGGCGCTTAAGAAAAACGGTATGCGCCAACCCCACACGAGAAACTGATCGCCGGAAAGTGCGCTAAAACCGAGCACGGCGAGGTTTGCCAGAAAAAGCCCCGCGGGCACGCCGAACTGCGGCCAACTCGCGATAAGCCCGCGGCGACTATTCGTTTTGGCCCACTCCATTGCCAACAGCACCGAGCCGCCCCACTCTCCGCCGACGCCGATGCCCTGTATGAAGCGTAGCACCGTGAGAAGCACCGCGCCCCAAATGCCGATCTGCGCGTAGCCCGGCACGAAGCCGACGAGGAACGTCGCGACGCCCATGAGCAGCAGCGTCGCGATAAGCGCAGCTTTTCGGCCGAGACGGTCGCCGTAGTGGCCGAAGATCGCCGCTCCGACCGGGCGCGCGAGAAAACCGACCGCGTACACGAGAAACGCCTGCAGCGTCCCGATCAGCGGATCGCTCTTGGGGAAGTACAGTTTCGCGAACACGAGCCCCGTGACCGTACTGTAGAGGAAGAAGTCGTACCATTCGATCGACGTGCCGATCGTGCTAGCGATGACCGCACGCGTGAGTTGCGTGCGCTGCTGACTCGCGCTAAGCGCGCTTCCCGAAGCGGTTGATGACATTACATTTCCTTCCCGAATCGCTGCACACGCCCCGCCGCGCGCGCCGCCGCCGCGCGCGCCGCCGCCGCCTGCGGTCAGCGCATTCGTTTAGCAACAAAGCAACAGCCTGGTCGTCTAACCTCGCGCGTTACTCGGCCTAAGTTGCAGCGTCCCAATCTGTCGCGACGCGCACGGACCCTCGAGCGCATGGAAGTTTGGCTGGCAAGCGTGACCGACTCCTGTGAAGCCTGGGCAAACAGCAAGTATGACGCAAACACTCGCACTGTCGCTGGGGGCGCTTGCCCTCGCCGCTGGATCGTTCGGCCTCGCGACCTCGCAGACGATGCCGAATGCAGCTGCCTCGCCGTCGGCTGGAGCTATGCCGGTGCCCGCCGCCTCGTCGTCGCCCGCAGCGATGCCGAATCCCGGCTCGTCCCCGGCCGGTGCGATTATGCCGATGCCGATGCCCGCCGGCTCGTCGCCGGCCGGAACGATGGCGCCAATGCCGAGTGCGTCGCTCGCGCCGGACGCAGCGTTCGCCCGTGCGGTGCAGCGCTCTAACGACGATGAAATTGCTTCGTCTCGCGCGATCCTTCGTGCGACGAAAAACGCCTCGGTGCGTGCGTACGCCGAAGAAATGATCCAGGAACATTCCGTAGCCAACGTTTCCTTGCAAACGGCGTCGCGAAGCGCGAACGTCAAGTTGCCCAACTCCGAACGGACCGCGCGCATGGCACAGGCGACATCTAATGTGATGGCCGCTCCTGGCGATTCAGCGTATCTGCGCCAGCAAATCGCAGGCCATCGTCTGTCTCTCGCCGTCGTGACCCCATATTCGGCGAGCGGGAAGAACCCCGCGCTCAAAGCCTACGCAGATAACCAGGTACCGGTCGTGACGAAACACCTCGCTGAAGCCGAAACGCTCGTCGCCGCCTTGCCGAAGCCGCCGGCCGTCCGTGCGAGCGTCGCCCCGCTGTCCCCGGGTGGCGCGGTACCGGACCGCTCCGCGACGGGCGGTGCTGGAACGCCCGCCTCACCGACGCCGGCAACCTCCGGGTCGCCCAATCCGCAGCCGTCGGTCGACATCCCCGTAACGCCAACACCGGCCGCTTCGGGCGCGGCATCCCCCGGGCCATCCGCATCCGGTGTGGCCTCGCCGAGACCGGCTGCGTCTGGCGCGGCCTCGCCGAGACCGGCCGCCTCAGTAGCCGCATCGCCGGCGCCCGCCGCCAGCAGTCGCTAAGTCGGGGTCAGTGACCGCCTAACAAATCGGAAGGGTCGTGTAGCCGGTCGCCGGGTCCGTGTGCTTCAGCACGACTTGCACGGCCGGCGGCAGACTCGCGACGTCCGTTCCCGCAGGCGGCGGCTGAACGGGTACGCCGTTATGGCCGTTAAGCGCCTCATCGTGTACGAACGGATTCGACTTTTCGCCGGAGTAGACGAATGGCCACGGGATTTTTCCGATCGACACCGTTCCATCCCGAGTGATCACCTTCGCAATCACTTCCTGCATCACGGTACCGTCTCGGCGGTAGCTCAGATGGCTCGGCTCGAGAAAAACGTCACCGCACGGGGCGTTGGCAACGTCTCCGGCGTTACCGGTTCCGGCCGTGCCCGTCCCACTGCCGGTGCCGCCGAGGCCCCCGGTGCCTGCACCCGGCCCGCCGCCGGTTCCCGTGCCGCCGTTTTGCTGGCCCCCCGCATTGCCGTTCGCAAGCGAGGGCGGGACGGCGTGAACGGTTCGGGTTCGCGGCGGCGTCGCCCGAACCACGTGTTTAGGAGCTGCCGCGCCCCCGAGCCGCCGTTGCGGGGTTGCCGCGGCCTTCGCGGCGGGTGCCCGCACCACGATCTTCGGTGAGAGGGTGTAGTGCGGCATCGGCGTCGGCGTGAGTTTCGGCGTCGGCTTGGGCGTCGGGACCGGCGTGGGCGGCGGGGTCGGGGGTGGCGTGGGTGCCGGCGTTCGCTTCGAGATCGTTACGATCTGCGCGACAACGCGCTCTTCTGGCTTAGGCCGGTCTTGACGCGGCCAGAGGCCCGCCGCGATCTCGTGCACGACGATGGCGGCAGCGAGTGCGACGAGCATGCGCTGCGGGAAACCACGGTCACGAACGTCGAGGATATCGATTCGGGGGAGGCTCCGTTCGAATGGCGGCTAGTTCGGATAGTAGCCGTGGATCCGGTAGAAGTTTGCGCGGTATGCGGCCTGCCGGCGCCCTTTGCTGGCGTTCTCTTCCCGCTTGATGCGCTTCTTGTGATTGTAGTTGGTGACCAGCACGCCCGCGCCATAGGCGGCACCGGCACCGAGAATGATGTTGCGCGTACTCGCTTTGCCGTCCGCAAGGGCGGGGGCGGCCAGCGGGCCAACGGCGATCGTGGCGGCGAGCGTTGCTGCGATAATCGTGTGCTTCATAAGAAGACCCTTCTACCCCGCTGCTTGCCTGCACTAACGGCGGGCGTATATCACGGGCATCTACAACAGCAACGTAGGCGAGGCTGCCGCCGTCACTGCACCGTGGCCGGCTTCGCCGTCTTTGCGCGCCATTTCCCCGGAGGAATGTTTCGCGTCACACTTCGCAGGGCTGCGTCTCGGCAAACGCGCACGAGCGCAGGATGGACATCGAACCGCTCATTCGAGCGATTCCGGACTTTCCTATTGCGGGCATCCTCTTCCGCGACATCACGCCGCTGCTCAAAGATGCGGACGGATTTCGCGCGGCGATCGATCTGTTCGCGGAGCGTTATCGCAACGAGCGCATCGACTTCGTAGTCGCGATGGAAGCGCGCGGCTATATCTTCGGCGCGCCGCTCGCCTACGCGCTCGGGGCAGGCTTCGTCCCGGTGCGTAAGCCCGGTAAATTGCCCAGTACGACCTTCATCGAGTCGTATGCGCTCGAATACGGCACGAACTCGCTCGAAATCCACGCCGACGCAATCGGTCACGGCCAACGCGTTCTCGTGGTCGACGATTTGCTCGCCACGGGCGGAACCGCTGGGGCCACGGCGCGGCTCCTCGCGAAACTCGGCGCCGACGTCGTCGGCTTCGCCTTTCTGATCGAGCTCGTGGCCCTGGGCGGCCGAACGGCGCTCAGCGGCCACGACGTGACGGCCTTTGTCCGCTATTAAGTCCCCGGCCGCGGCTTTTAAATCTTGCGCGTCTGTGGCACTATAGGCGGTAAGCACTATGCCTACCCCGCACTTTAACGATCTCGTCACCAAGGTCCAATCGTACGATCCGACGATGGAATCGTCGTGGCTGCGCGAGGTCTACGAGCTCGCCGACGCCGCCCATGATGGCCAGCGCCGCGCCTCCGGCGAAGACTACATCGAGCACCCGGTGGCCGTCGCGCGCATTCTCGCGGACATGGAGATGGATCGCGCGACGATCGCAGCCGCGATCTTGCACGACGTGGTCGAGGATACCGTCGTCACGGGCGATGAGGTCGCCACGCGCTTCGGGCCCGAGATCGCGCAGCTCGTCGAAGGCGTCACGAAGCTCACGCGCATACCGTACCAATCCAAAGAAGACGCGCAGGTCGAAAACCTTCGTAAGATGTTCATGGCGATGGCCAAAGACATTCGGGTCATCATCATCAAGCTCGCCGACCGGCTGCACAACATGCGCACCCTGGGGAGCCTTCCGGAACCGAAGCAACGCGCGATCGCGCGCGAGACGGTCGAGATCTACTCGCCCATCGCGCACCGCTTGGGCATTTGGAAGATCAAATGGGATCTCGAAGATCTGTGCCTGCGCTATCTCGATCCGGATTCGTACCGCGAGATTGCCGACCGCGTCGCGAAGAAACGCGGGGAACGCGAGGCTGCTGTCGAGAGCGTCGTCGGACTGCTGCGCACGCAATTCGAAAAAGTGGGCATTCTCGCCGAGGTGACGGGGCGGCCCAAACATTTCTATTCGATCTACACGAAGATGCAGAAGGGCCGCGATTTTTCGACGATCTACGATCTGACTGCCGTGCGCGTGATCGTCGACTCGGTCAAGGATTGTTACGGCTCGCTCGGCACCGTGCACTCGATCTGGAAGCCGATCCCCGGACGCTTCAAAGATTACATCGCGATGCCCAAACCCAACATGTACCAGTCGCTGCACACGACGGTCGTCGGGCCCGGCGGCGATCCTCTCGAGATTCAAATTCGCACGCTCGAGATGCATCGCACGAGTGAGTACGGCATAGCGGCGCACTGGCGCTACAAAGAAGGCGGCAAGAACGACGCCTTTGAGCACAAGCTCACGTGGTTGCGGTCGTCGCTCGAGTGGCAGAACGACATGCGCGATTCCCGTTCGTTCATGGAGAATCTCAAACTCGATCTTTTCGAAAATCAGGTCTTTATTTTCTCGCCCAAGGGCGACGTCTATCCGCTCCCCGCGGCGGCGACGCCACTGGATTTTGCATACCAAGTGCACAGCGACGTGGGCAACCACTGCGTCGGCACCAAGGTCAACGGCAAGATCGTGCCGCTGGACTACCAGCTCAAGAACGGCGACATCTGCGAGGTTCTGGTGAACAAGAGTTCGCGGCCGTCGCTGGACTGGCTCTCGATCGTGCGCACGTCGGGCGCGAAGCATAAGATCAAGCAGTGGTTCCGTAAAGACCGCAAGGACGAAAACGTCGTCCTCGGTCAGGAAGTTCTCGAACGCGAACTCGTACGCGAGCACATGCGTCCGGACCTCGCGCGCGGCGAGGTGATCGAGAAGATCGCCAAGCGCATGAACTATTCGAGCGCGACCGACCTCTTCGCGGCGATCGGTTTCGGCGATGCGTCAGCGATGTCGGTCGTGACGAAGCTCAAAGACGAGGCCAAAACCAACAACCTCATCGACCTCACCGCGGTGCAGCGTGCGCCCGTGCGGCGCATCGTCCGGAACTCGAGCGGCATCCGCATCGCGGGCGTCGACGACGTACTCGTGCGGCTCTCCAAGTGTTGCAGCCCCGTGCCCGGCGACCCGATCATGGGGTATGTGACCATCGGCAAGGGCGTCTCGGTGCATCGCGCCGACTGCCCGAACGTCGCATACATGTCCGCCACTCCGGAGCGCATCTTGCAGGCGTCTTGGGCGACCAGCGATGCGACGACGCACGCCGTCGACGTCGAAGTGGAAGCGATCGATCGCGCGGGCTTGCTGCAAGACGTCATGGGCGTCTGCGCGACGTACAAAACATCCGCGTCGTCGGTGACCGCGCGCGTCAAGCGCGAGACGGCGCTGATCAGCCTGACGTTGCAGATCTCGAACCTCGACCATCTGCACAAGGTGCTCGAACGGCTGCGGACCCTGCGCGACGTGCGCAACGTCTACCGCGTGACCAAACGCGAGGCTCGCGCGAGCGGCTGACCGGCAGCGCGAACGCCCTTCGATGACCGTCGCGCTGCTGGGCGACTCGCTCACGTATGGTTGGCTCACGGAGGCGCCCGGCGCATACCGGGCCGCGTTCGCGCCGCACGACGTCCACAATTTCGGCGTCCCGGGCGACGAAACGCGGGACGTGCTGCACAGGCTGCAGGCAGGCGACCTCGATGCGTGCCGCCCCGCCTGGGTCGTACTCTTGGCCGGTACGAACGATCTTGGCAGCGGCGCGACGGTGGCGGAAACGGTCGCCGGCATTCGCGCGTGCGCCGACGAGATCGGGGCGCGCTATCCGCGAGCGAGTTTGACGGTCGTCGGGATCTTACCGCGCGGTGACGGCGACGGTGTGGTGGCGCAGATGGGGCGCATCGCCGCGGTCAATGCGGCGATCGCCCGTTTCTGCGAGGATGGCGGCCTCGCGTTCGCGGATTTCTCACCGCTCTTTCTCGATGACGCCGGAGGTCTGCGCGTGACGTACTACGACGCGGACCTGCTGCACGTCTCACCGGCCGGATATCATGCTTGGGCACCGGGCCTCGCGGGAGTCGTCGGTGCGACGCGCGCCTACTTGTAAACGCCGGCAGTTTCGCGGACGGTTCCAACGCTGCCGCGCTGCGCGGGCGGCGCGAACTTCGGCGGTTTCGCGCCGAAGCGCGGTTCGATATGTGTCGCGACCCAGAGATACAGCGTCGGGACGACCAGCAGCGAGAGGAGCGTCGAGCTGATGAGACCGCCGATGACCACGGTGCCCAGCGGCGCTTGCGTGGAACTGCCTGCTTCGATACCGAGCGCGAGCGGCAGCATGCCGCCGATCGTCGCGAGCGTCGTCATTAAAATGGGCCGTAAGCGTCGCGGGCCCGCGTGCAGCAACGCTTCGCGCGGATCCATGCCGTCGCGCCGCAATTGCTTCGTAAACTCGACGACGAGGATCGCGTTCTTCACCGCGATTCCGACGAGCATCAGCGAGCCGATGAACGCCGTCAGGCCGAACGCACGGTGCGTAATGACGAGCGAGAGCGTGATGCCGACGAGCGCGAGCGGCACCGACATCATGATGACGAGCGGATCGAGGAACGATTCGAACTGCGACGCGAGCAGCATGTAGATGAGCGCGATCGCGAGGATCACCACGAGCCCGAGCGCGCCGAACGTGTTGTTGTTCTGCGCGATTTCCGGTCCGAACTGCCAGCGATAGCCCGCGGGCAGCGGATAATTCTCCATGATTTTCTTGGCGGCTGCGATGACCGAGCCGAGCGGTTGCCCTTGCACGGGTGCGTCGATATCGATGCGGCGTTGTTTGTCTTGACGTGGAATTTGCGAGGGGCCCGTGCCTTCGACGATGTCCGCAACGGCGGAAAGCGGGACGGTCGCGAGCGACTGCGACGATCGCGCGTCGCTCGTATTCGAGCCGGCGGCCGTGCCGCTTGGGCCGGCGCCAAGCGTCGTCGGCGGAACCAGCGGCAGATTGGCAAGGGAGTTCAACGAGCTTCGCTGCGCGGGAGAGGCCTGCACGAAGATCGGGTATTGAATCCCGTTCACCTGATAGTACGACGCGATGGTGCCGCTCGTCGCCGTCGCGATGTCGGCGGCGATGTCACCCGTCGAGTATCCGAGTTGCGCTGCCTTGCGGCGATCGATCCGAACGTCGATTTCCGGTGCGTTCGCCGTCACGTTCGTGTCCGGTCGAATCACGCCCGGAATGACCGCGATCTTCGGCAGCGCGGCTTGCGCGACGCGGTACAACGTGCGGATGTCGGGACCGTAGATCTGAATCGTCAAGGCGTCGGAGCCTTGCGCAATTTGCTGCTGCAGAATGTCGATCGTGCGGCCGCTCACGACCGTTCCGACAAGCGCGCGGCGGGTCGCGCGGAACTTCGCACGGCGGAGCGCATCGGGTGAGCCGGGCACCGGCGCCGCGGACGGGGTCGCGGACGGCGTTCCCGGACGACGTGGCCGCCCGCCCAGCCGCGCCTGCCAGTCGGAGACGAAATTGCCCGCAGCGTCACCGGTGAGACCGGGCTGCAGTGTGACAGCGAGGGAGGATCTATTGGTAATCGGACGCGAGCCGCTGCCCCCGAACGCCGTACCGACCGTCGTCCCGACGTTGACGACACGCGGATCGTTGCGCAGGGCGGCTTCGACTAATTTCGAAACGCGATCGGTGTAAGCGAGCGAGGAGCCATTGGGCGTGCGTAGATCGAAGCGCGCGAACCGCGAGTTGGATGCCGGAAATACTTCGGATTGCACGGCGCCCAGATTGAGTGCGAGAATCGTTCCGGCAAGTAGCAGCGCTCCCGTGCCTAGGATGAGCGCCGGCCGCTCGATCGTCCAGGCGAGTATTGCGCGGTAGCGGCGTTCGAATCGTTCGTACTGACGATCGAAGGCGCGCGCGAAACGTCCGCCCGCGTGCGCTTCCTGCGGCTTGAGCACGACGCTCGACAGCATCGGCACCGTCGTGACCGCGACGAGCAGCGAGATCGCGACGCTCGTCATGACGGTCAGCGCGAACGGCCCGAAGATGAGTCCCTGCAAGCCCGGAATGAGCAGCAGCGGCACGAAGACCGTCACGACCGTGATCGTGGAGGACAAGACGGCCGAAAAGATCTGCGCCGTGCCATTGCGCGCCGCGTCGATCGGCGACTCGCCTTCGTCGAGATGGCGGAACACGTTCTCGATGACGACGACCGCGTCGTCGACGATGAGGCCGATCGCAAGCGCCAGGCCGCCGAGCGTCATCGTATTGAGCGTTTGATGCGTGATGTAGGCGGCGAAAAGCGTTCCGCAGACCGAGACCGGAAGCGAGATCGCAACGATGAGCGTCGAGCGCCACGAGTGCAGAAATAGCAAAATGATCAGCACCGCGAGCACCGCGCCCAGGATCGCCGCGTGTTCGAGCGTGCTGATCGCGCCCAGGATGAAGTCGCGCTGCTCGAACACCGCGCCGAATTTGATCGTCGGATACTGTTTGGTGACGGTCGCGATTTTCGCGCGCACGCCGTCGGCGACCGCGACGATGTTCGCATCGGGCTGCGCGGTAACGATCAGCGATTCGGCCGGCACCCCGTCGAGCCGTGAGAAGACGCGCTGTTCTTCGATGCTATCGGAAACCGTCGCGACGTCGCGGAGATACACGGGTGCGCCGTTACGGATCGTTACGACGGCGTTGCCGACTTCGTCGGCGGATTTGTAGAGTGCGCTCGTGCGGATGCCGAACTCGCGGGGCCCAATCGAGAGCAACCCGGCTGGGTAATCGACGTTCTCGTTGGCGAGCTTCTTGATGATATCGTTGTTGGTGAGACCGTAGCCGCCGATCTTAGTTTGATCCGGGGCGACCATGATCGCGCGCACTTGTCCGCCGTCGACCTGCACGCTCCCGACGCCCGGCACGGATGAAAACTGATCGGAGAGAACGTTCGTGAAGAGATCGTTGAGGTCGCGCTGCGTACGGGTGGCATCGGTGACGTAGTAGCGCGCGACGGGCGCTGCGTTGGGGTCGGCCTTCAAGATCTGCGGTGCCTGCAGATTCGGGTCGTTCGGAAGCTGCCCGCGGGCGCGCGCCACTTGCTGCTCGATGTCGTTGACCGCAACGTTGATGTCCGTGCCGAATTTAAACTGTGCGCGGACCGAGGATTGCCCCTGAGTCGAGTTCGATGAGAGGTAGTCGATGCCGGCGACGCGGGCGACCGCGTTCTCGAGCGGGCGCGTGACGGTCGACTCGATGGTCTCGGGCGAGACGTTGCCGTAATTGACGGTGACCGAGACGACCGGCGGCTGGAACGTCGGCAGCAAATCGACCGGCAATCGCGGGAGCGCAAAAACGCCGAGGACGAGGATCGCCATCGCGAGCATCGCCACCGAGACGCGACGCGAGATGGCAAAGCGGGCGATCGGCAACGTGGTCCTCCAGCGGTCGGGGCGCGCACGCGAAACGAACGCAGCCCGCGCAGCCCCGCCATCATAACGCACCTGCCTGGAGCGTACCTTGGAGCACGGGCGGCCGGGAACCGGCGGCCTTGCGAGTTCGGGAGTGCCCGCTGCGCTAGGGCTGAGCACGAGAGCTGGGGTGATTCGCTGATAAGCGACTCAAGCGAAGGGGTGTACTCGCCCCAGGGTGACTGCCGAGACCACCTCCTACGTCAGCGTGAACGGGGCTCGTCCGAAGTCTTCCACGCGAGCAGTTGCAGAACGCTTTCGGTGAGGCGTGGAACCAAACGCATAGAGAATGGGAGCAACCGTGCCACGCCGATCGCGCGTTCTCGGCGACCCCCTGTAATGCTTCGGACGATCGCGCGCGCGACGGTTTCCGGCGTGATCTTGAAGGCCGCAATTCCGGTCACCAAGGGCGTGTCGACAAACGGCGGCAGCATCTCGAGGACGCGCACGTTCCGCGGAGCCTTCGCGCGCAGCGAATGAGCGAAGGAGTGCAGCGCGGCTTTCGTCGCGGAATACACGGGGTAACAGTGCAGCGGCGCGTACGCTAGGCCGGACGTCACGATGCACAACGTCGCCGCTTTCTCCCGCGCGAGCAGCGGAAGCGATGCCGCCGCGACAAGCACCGGGCCGAGCAGATTGCTGCGGATCTCCTCTTCGATGCGCTCGGCGGCGTCGACCGTTGGTACCCGATCGTACCAAAAGGCGACGCCGGCGTTTTGGATGACGATATCGAGCCCACCGAGCTCCGCGTCGCAGAGCGCCAGCATCCGCGCAACGTCCGTTCGGGACCCGATGTCGCCGGCGACGACCCCGACGCCCGGCAGGCGCTCGCGCAGCGCCGCAAGCGCCGCAGCGTCGCGATCGGCGGCGACCACACGCGCGCCCAGGCCGGCGACTTGCGAGGTCAGTGCCGCGCCGATGCCGGACGCCGCGCCGGTGATGAAAATCCGCTTGCCGGAAAGCGTCACGGCGCCGCCGCCGGCCGCACGTGCGTTCGCGCTGTCATGGGTTCGGCTTTCCCAGTAGCGGTCGTGTAAGCGCAAAGCGGTAATGTCCGGTTTCTGCAAAGCAGAAATGTCCGGCTACGGCGTTCAGAACGGTGTTCGCCAGGGGTGCGAGCCTGAAGGCGTGTGAGCCTTTTTCGGGTTTGGAATGCGG
>JAABUQ010000062.1_pt1 | contig 193082 bp, 68 predicted proteins | sample 5560001 | NCBI WGS metagenome assembly JAABUQ01 (sample SAMN10711888, study PRJNA513371) | rock metagenome | isolation source: Antarctica rocks | place: Antarctica: Victoria Land, Finger Mt nord | collected 2015-12-18
TGGCCTCGCAGCGCTCGGACGTCTTCGACGGCGTGACGGGCCAGCTGGTCATCAGCGAGGAGGAGGCCGCGAGGCGGAAGCGGGCGGCGGTGGGGGCTTATGATGGGGTAGGTGGGAAAGGGGGAGTTGGGGGTGGAGGGGGTGGGGGGGCAGTGGGGGGTATTGGTGGTGTTGGTGGGGGGGTAGGAGGGGGAGGAGGGGGGGAGGGGATGCAGGGGATGGGGATTGAGGAGCAGATTAGGCAGCTGCATCAGAAGTATAAGAGCTAGTGAGCGTCATGGGGGTAATGTTAGTGTCGATATAGGGAATGGTATCTGAGCAAGATACGCTAGGTTTTGGAAGCGGTTGACTTGTGAAGGGGTGCCTGATCGCTGTTGTGCATGCCCTTACTGTGGAGCGAGGGACCGTGATACCAAGGCCCCTTGAACGTATTGACAGTTGTGTACCCACGCTGGCAGGGTGCACTTCTCGGATGAGATCAAGCTGAGACACCACACACTCTTGCATCTTCTTCTTCGGGGTCAGTCTCCTGGATGCTCTGATGGAACAACGCCTACCCACTTTTGCCAGGGTCCAGCATTGGCAAACGAATCCATAGTCATCTCGTGGACACGTTCAAACGTGTTCTACAGAAGGTGAGAATATTGTCAACAAAAACGTATCAACAGACATTAACATTGGTATCACTATCCACTATTACAGTTACAGTTACAGCAGCGGATCCCCGGTGCCCCTTTGTAGCCGGTACGTGTGCTTTCTGTATCATCAAGCCCTTTTATAGGCCCCTCATCCCCTGTGGCATCTCTCCTCGTCCATTACAAAGCCCAAAGGGGGCGAGAGACGTAGCGCAGCGAGAGTGCTTTTGTGCGTGAAAGCGAGGTAGCCAAAGGGAAGGTCTAGTGTCTATGATTGAATTATGTCCTGAACGAGAGTCGTTCGTGATGGCGAGGTATAAGCAGATGGTATTTGAGGAGTTAGGAGGGTGGAGTAAAGGTAACGATTAGGGGTGGAATTTGAAAGGCGATCGAGGACGGGGGATGGGTGCTTTGCAGAGCGTTGGTGCGGTTGAGGAAATCGCGGGTCGGAAAGGCATTAGAACTCGAAAGCGCCGGGCATGGTGACGGAGTGGCGGCTTTCGGTCTCGCCCTGGGATTGAGGCTGATCGACGTTCTGCGGCACCACTAGCTCCGAAGCTTGGTCTTGAGAATCTTGAGAATTGACAGCAGCCTCGAGATTGACGTGGAGCTGTTTCGAGGCTTCGTCCTCCGAAAGTTCAGGGACGACAGCTGCGCTAGGCGGGCTGTCTTCCTTGAGCTGATCACTCGGCGAGTGAACGCCCAAGCGCTCCTCAGGATAGGAGCTCGAGATGCTGTTCACCGAAGGCCTCCGGTCGTCGGCACCGAAAGGATCGTCGTCCTTGTTGGAGTGCGGCTTTTCCACATTGAGATATTCTTCAAGCGAATTCCGCTCTGGTTCTGCAACTGGCGATGCAGCCTTCTCTTCGACTGAACTCCGAGGCGAATCTCGAGCACGAACAGAGGTAGGGACTACACCTCCACCGATTCTTGCCCAAAACATGTGCTCCCGAAGCCGAACGCTTTCTTCCCAAGCTGTAGCTTCCGCCTGCTCGCCATCGGTTCTCCAGTGGCCGTCCTTGATCATTCGTAAGAAGCCTAGGAAATCACAAGTTGAACGAATTCGATTCAGACAATATTCGCAAAGAGGGTATCTTTGAGCATTGTCGTTGTCGCTCGTCCGGAAACGATGTATCCTCCTGTAGTCTTCGCCTTTCCTATTCTCCCCGCAGAGAGAACAAGCGAAGTGACGGAGGGTGGGACTATTAGGGATTGGCTCTACCACTAAGCTACCGTCGCACATGCTGTTGATCACACTCCGTCGAGCAAGCCATGATAAGCCAGGAGCTGCATCTAAGCGTAGTGTGGGTTCGATATCTTCAACCAAAACACGCTTGTAGAAGCGAGTCTCTTTCAACGGTGTAGAAGAGGTAGGTATATCCCTCGATGAGACACTAGAATTGGTCGATGTTGCAGGAGTGCTCGGAGTGCCGGGAGAGGACTGATAGGTGGCGGAGGTCGAGAGGGAGGAAGTCGATCCATTGCCTAGTGCGTGCTGCATTTGCTCGCGGTGGGCGTTGGCCAGCCCTGCGAGACTCAGGCCGCCATAAGCTCCGCTAGTGACACGACTTGATGGCGACGATTTCCGTGTCATCTCTAACAGCGTGCGGAAGTCCTCGTAGACCACCAAATCGGTACGAAGTACAGGACTTAGGAGGTGCGTGAAGCTCGTTGGCGGCGCGGGAGAAATGTCTTCGCCGGAGATATTGGTTGAGATATGCAATGAGTCCATAGCTCGATTCAGATGTTCTTGGTTCTGCATTGCTGGGGTCGGAGGTGCCGTCGAGGTATTTGCGTTTGAATCTGCATCACCACGCTCGGAGATGCTTTGCATGACGCTCTTGAGCTCGGCCAGCTGCTCCTGATGTGAAGCCAGCAGAATTTCGGTCTCGTTGAGCTGAGAGCGGAGCTGCTCGTTGCGCTTTTCCGCCGTTTCGCGTTCTTTTCTAGCAGCAGCGACCATCTACTCGATGTTAGCGTATGCTACGAGATTGCAGCATCGGCGATTTACTTCGTTTGCTTCTTCAAACAAGGCAGTGGTCAGGTTTTCCAGCTCCAGCTCGATGCCCTTCTTATCCTTTTCGACGGCAGCCCGCTTCTTCCTCTCCGCAGCCAAGTCAGCCATGAGCTTCATGGTATTGTCCTCTACAAGCTTTCGGTCGACCAGAAGTCCGTTAGCCACCATGGCGTCGTGATTGTGGGCTTGAGCTTCCAGTTGCCGCACACGTTCTTGGGCGGAGTCGAGCTCATGCCGCGTCTCTGAAAGGGTATCGTCAAGGTTTGTCTGGTGGTTGATAGCTGTGATGAGTTTGTGACTGAGGTTTGCGACTTCATTGCTGAGATCTGGGTGATGCTGCGATGAAGATTTACTGCGGGACAAGCTTGGCGTGCCATCAATTATCCTGGGGTCCGGGATGGTGCTCAAAGGATGTAGATCTGAATGTGAGCGTGAGGCCGTCAATGCTGGAGCCATGGTGAGGGTGGCCATCTGTTCTGCCTCAGCGATTCGGCTTCTACAATGGCGAGCCTCCTTAATCAAGTAGCAACGGCGGGGGTGATGGTGAGGAGATCCGGATTACATCGACAGCTGATGAAGGAAAGAGGTCGCGCGGAAGGTCCAGCCGTCTGTCAATCAAGTGTGGTGTGGATGAACAGAGCTTAACCGGGTGATCGTACAAAGCGCAGGAGCGGAATCACAAGCTGCATGCATGTGATGTCAGGGGCTTGATATATGTTGAAAAATTACCGCACAGCAAGCTGACGTTTGATCGACATATGAAGAAGATTGGCCAAATGCGCTGAGGTCCTGACTTTAAGCGCAATGGAGGGGAAGGCCATGAAATTGGGTGGAGTAGTGCAGGCAAAAAAAAAGGCAAAGCTGACATGCTTCAAAGAGTTGAGATTTGCAGAAACGACAGCCTTGGCGGTATCACCGCTTCACCACGCTAAAGAGGGGCGCTAACGGCTGCATCTGGAGCTACAGCCAATCAAGCCCATGTCTCCATCTCCGCATTCTTCTTCTGGTAAGGCCGAGTTTCAATCCCCATCGGCCATCCATTACCCCGTCCCCTTCACTTCGTCATATTTGCATGGCATCAGATGACAATCCCTTTTTCAACGGCCTTCAACTGCGCGCCAGGACTCTAATGACCGCCTGTCACATCTAAATTCCTTTTGCTCGCCATCACTTCCCAGTAGAGAGAGCGTTGCGAGTCCGGCAGTGAGGTGTGTACGGTGCCTCTTCCTGCAGTTTTGCTCTCATCCTTCATGCATCTCGCGGCGAGATAGGCTGCGCACTGGCAAGGCAACCTTGCCTTCCTTGTGCACTCCCATAAAACCCTAGGGAAGCCAATAATCGGGGATTTATTAATACACGTTGCCCATATCGTGGGGCGTAGTCCAGTAACTTCAAGTCCTCATGCACCGATATGCGACATTGCTCCCTTCACATAAATTCGCGAGAGGAGCGCAAAAAGGGGCGCGGGCAACATGCAGGTCATTGATTGTTGTGCACGGTGACAAGCTCATCTCGCCCCGTCTGCAGATCGCCGAACATGCGCTCTGGCGGTCCAGTGCTTCAGGTGGTGTAAAGATCTAACGTGCACGAACCAACAGCCCTCTATTGCGCAGCACGTCGTTGCGGCCATACTGTCAATGCCAGACCTGTTCATGTCAGTTGATGCCGTTGTTCACAGATAGATCGCTTAATAGGCTTGAAACAGAATACAGAATGTCACTCTTGGTGGTAGCAGACTCACCACCCCTAAATACATTTGCTACTGATTTACTGTTACTTTACGCTTAGTCTGATCTTGGCACTGTTCTAGCCTCAGCAGTCTCTAGCGGATGCATTAAGGGGTAAAACACATTTGGGATGGAGTATGGAGTGCCTGACTTTAGCATCCATGAACGAGGCACGACGAAATCAGCTTCAGCTAAGACCAGAACCAGAACCAGAAAAGGACCATGTCGATTTCCATTATGACAATCGATTCCTGTCAGTATGAACGATGTAAACAACGTAAGGCTGAATTCGAATTTCCTATAGTACAGCCGCTTCGCATTGCTTATCGTTCCTCATTTCCGTAACCGTTCTCTTTTTCATCGTCACATCGTAAGCCGGGGCGATACGGCCTCTCCGCATCTCACGACCTCACTTACAGCTCTCACAAGGCTTTCATCTCTTTTCGTCAACCGTCTCCCCTCAATCTCACCTAGGAGGCCTCGGACGAGGATTCTCAGGCTGATCTGCACGTTTTGCCTTCTCTCCACAAGCGCAGTCATATTCTCATTAACACTGCTCGTGTCTCCCTCCGCACTTGGTGGGGTGGAGCGAAGCCATGATGTCCTCTTCACAGAAAGGTGCGGTGTTTGGATGCCCAGCGTCGCCATCGCCTTGGGTGGGATTGAAGAAAAGGACCGAATCGACGATTTAGAAGACAGTGTTGATGGATGCTCGCTTGGCGTGCTCGGAGATGTGGGAAGAGACGAGATGTAGTTGAGAGCGAGGTATGTTGCGTGTAGAGAGTCGAGGAGAGCAGCGGGGGCTTGAGGGAAGATGATGCGAAGAGCGGACATTGTGGGTCTGCTGTCGGGGAGAGGAGACTGCGTCGAGACCTGGGATGATGGTTGCATGCTTGACACTCCAGTCTCTGGCGCGATTCCACGAAATTGGACGTCGCCGTATGTGGGCGTCGCTTGGGGCGTGACCGGGTGGCTCGACAGCGATTTGAAGACCGAGTAGCGGCTGTGTGGCGCTGTGGACCATGGTGTGGAGGGCGACTGGAGCGAAACTGAGTCCGAGCTTCTTGAGAGCCGTATGTATTGGACGACTGGAGAATCGAGGTACAACCTCGCTGTGGGATAGTTATTGACGGTAGCCTCGAGTTCGCCCATGATCAGATCAACCCGGCTACTGCAGGGTCCAAGGGGAGGATTTGAAGGCGGGGAAGGCCGTAATCGCGGATCCCCTGAAGGAAGAGAAGTAATGCGGCGGACAGTGCTCCTGGCGCGAGGTGTAGAGACACGAGAGTTTGGAGGCGTATACGGGTAACGTACTTGCCAGGCCCTTGAGGCGGTGTGACCTTGAACGCCGGTTCCGGATGAAGATTTACCCAAAGCGATTGATCCTTGAGGGGTCTCTGGCGGCGTTACAGGCTTCGATCTTGACCAAAGCAGCTGGCTATCCCAAGCCACTGGAGATACTTGTTTAGGAGGTGTACCCGATGAACAACGGCGGGAAATGCTTATCACTCTCGGCTTTGTAGGACTCGGAGTGACTGCCATGATATGCTAGAGTTGCGTCAGCAGATACCGCTGGAAGAGTCCGGATTACGATGTACCGCTTCTGCAGTGCCCTGATCCTTGTGTGTCGCGTCGAGCCACAACCGCGGCCTACCATGGGCGATGCTGTTGCTTCCGTTGACGCTTCCATACGATTGGTAAAACCCTACACGCTTCGTGGCCTTGACGATTTGGTCAACCCAAGGTGCGCAGTCTTTCTTGAGTGACAGCGAGCCGGCGCTGCGTCGAAGCTCCTTCGACCCTGCGGTTGCTCGTCGACGAGCCAACAAATTCCGAGGGTTTCCACGATCCAATTCCTGTTTTCCTGGGGAGGTCGATCCGCAATTGTCTCCCAGAGACATCGAACGTCGTCTAGTAGAGATATCGATTCGAGGCGTGGACCAGGACGTTGCTTGTGTCGCGTCCTGGATCGTGTCACTTGGGACAGTGTAGTCTTCATATTGTGGAAAAGCACATCGGTTCTCGCTCGCCCCAATCGTTGGGATATCCGTGGTAGGCTTCTTGTCGGGTTCAAGGCCGTAGGAGCCATCCTCTGTGGAGTCGCTGGCGTCACTAGGCTCGGTTATTGCATAAAAAGTGATCGGAGATAGCAACGGCTTCTCAACGGTGCTCCTGTTAGTTACAGACGGATAAGGCATCCTCGGCGCACTCGGCTTTAGCTGATCATTGGGTGGCGCATGCATAGGTGCATCGACCAAGGTCTTACACAATTTCGAAGAAGGAATCTGCCCCCCTTTCAGCTTACGCGACAGCGGGTTTGGCGATTCCTGGGTAATAGTATCTTTGGTAGGAGAGAGATCCGAGAAAGATTTGGGGCATTCGTCATTCTGCACACGACTAGAGCTGCTGACCACGATGGGCGGAGTCACGGCTTCCGCGAGCTTTGTGAAGCTGCTTCCATATCGACGTTTTGAATCTATCCCTAGATCTGCATCTTCTGCATAGCACTCAGCGAGAGGGGAGGAGTAGATATGCTTCGAGGGGCATGACTCGCGGTAATTCGGGGTTACAGGAGTACTGGGGAGAGAAGAGGTAGAACAGCTCATGAAGCCATGACCATACAGTTGCTGATGATGAGCCATCGCCATAACGAGACGGCCAAGTCACGACCAATCGCAAATCTAAGAACATTGAGGGAGAGATGAATAGAGACCTATATGGGCCAGCTGGCGCCCCTTGAGATGGACCAGAAGCATTCCACAAGCACATGGTGCTACGTGCGCACCCCTCACAGGTGGGGAACCACGAGGGGTGGGGTTGATGCAAGGTACAAAACAAACGATGGCGACTCCAGAGCCCCTTACTGTACCTGGTGTAAGGTGCGAAGAAAGCATTGTACAATGTATCACAAGATGAGAGGCTCTGTTGGTACCACCAGTACAGCGGATTGGATAACTACCCCTAGCAGTGTCGCAAACTTTTAGCGCTTTCAGAACGCTTGCGAATCCTTGATTTTTGTTTTGGATCCCCCCATCGACTTTTGTCCAAATAACTCCAGGTCAATTATATGATATATCAACTTTCGCAATCCTTGGGCTTCTCTGTCAAAAATCTTATGTATCAATGAAGACACTTTGCGCATTGCGGACTTACTTCGTTGATGAAAGTAAATTGAGATTGGGAACTATTACGATTGTTGCCAAAAAAATTGGATATCGAGCGAATGTGTTATATGAATCGAGCTTCTAGTCAGATTACAAAACCTTAGAAATCTAACAGATTAATTGAATCAACTTTAAAAATTATAGTATTACACATATCTACAGCGCAAGACCTGTTCCGGCAGTCTGTAGTTTCTTGCGAAAATTGACAAAATCGTCCTAGGGTGTTTTTGACAAAAGTCGAGGAGTGGAATCTAGAATTACTACCCAGGATTCGCAAGCGTTCTGAAAACGCTAATTGCAAATCATTGGTCTAGATTTGAGGTTCCTCACTTTAAACAGTAGTATTCTCGTGTGACTCTCTACCATCAAGCTGGTCTTCAGCGAACATAGAATTCTTGCATTGAGCCAGAAGCTACTTAAAATCGAAGATTCGGGCAGCGGCACAAAACTGCGGCATCGGCGTGGCAAGCATGTCGCATACTCGACTTCCGAAATGATTGTACAACAAGTCGACCCTCCTCTCTATGCGAGTATCTGTATATTCCATCTTCCGATGTATATCGCGAAGACAAACAAAATTCGGAATAAGCATTCTTGGGGTCTCGGTCCCGTGCGGCTACAGTCGTGCCTGCCGCCCACACGTCTGAAGCATTGAAAGCTCTTTGCGCTCGCTGCCGACCCGTGCGTCGTCTCTAATCATGATGAAACCCCTTGTTAGGCGCTATACTGCATCGGGAACAGGGTCATCAACAGAGTCCAACCGGCAGTATATCTATATACCCTTCGTATGCATCTCTCTTGGTTCATGGGCACCTCGCGCTCACATCAAGGCGCTAACAAAACCCACGTCTATTAGAAATGGATCGATTTCACCGGCTCTCGATTTTGGAGGCATTCATTGTATGGTGCATTGTAATCGCAGGTGTCAGCTCTTTGCGGGATGTGTGGATTTTGGCCAACTTCAATGTTCGACACCACGCCCTTTCCTCTATAATCGCAATCGCCATAGATCCAGCTGACATACATCGTCTAGTTTGAGCCCGGTGGAGATGTTTATGTACCAAAGATTGACGACTATGTCGATCAGGGAGATATTAAAATCATTGCGCACGCGCAGCTACATGTAGGATCCGATGCGAATAATGCAGCGTTGCGCGTGCAAGTCAAGGCAATCAACGAGAGGCCTGAGATCTACCCAGCGCAATATACGTTAACGGCGGATGTTCTTGATTCTGGTCCGGCAACAGCCAGTGTTCCGGACTATCCTCCAGTAACACCGGAGAATTCGGAGTTCCATATAAGTATACATATTGGGCAAATCGATAAGTCCAACGCCGATTTCGTCGATAACGCAAGAAATGGCGCCGGCATCGTTCGCGATATTCTGACAGACCCTAATGGTCCCTTCAAGATGGGTACGACAGTGGGTATGTACCAACAGCCACATGCTGGCTGTGTCGCATTCGTGCAGGAGCTGGAAAAGAGACTCTTCCCAGGAGTGCCCACTAATGCCAATCTTGTCGGGTGGTTGGGGGACAAGGCCAGATGGATCGATGACTACGAGGGTTCAGATGATCCAGAGCCTGTCAAGATTTCCTCTTCGAAGATAACGGCACTGGGAGATCCAAGCAAAAACGAGATCACGAGGTACACCATCCATGGACCAGATCAGTTATAGCTCGAATTCTCGAACAGGCCGCAAGGTTCTGAGGCATCCTACCCGGACGAGGTCAAGAACATGGACCCGAATCAGCGACCCTTGCTTGACCCGCTTGCGGAGGCAAAATTGGGTTCTTCGCTTACGACCACGGACGGAAGCCAAATTAGAAATCCGCTGACCTCGGGGGAGACTTGCCGGCGTATTCGACGGCACAGTACGTTTGAACGCCGATGCACAGCAGCTGGCGTCTCGTTGGAGTCTAGTGGGAGCACCGAGATGGTCTTTGCACGGGTCAACAAGGTTCTGAGCACCGTCAGTCTTGTTGGCCAGAACGCGGCAGAAGCTGCAGGAGCGGCTGGAGTCGCTTTAGCAGCCGTCTTTATCATCCTCGATTTTGTAAATGGTAACTGGGTTGGAGGCGCCTTTGGTGCTGCGGTAAGAGCCTTCATGATGAACCACCGGTTGCCATGTGACTGATCAGAAGGCTAGGGTCTTGCACTTGGCATTGCGGCGACGGCTGCTGTTGCAGGTCCAGTAGGCTGGGTTCTTGGGGGTCTTGTCTCGCTACTCTTTGCAATTCTTCCTGGCTTATTTAAAGCCCCTACTAATCTGCCGTTGGCGAACAATATGACGCAGACCATTCAGTACAAAATGTTTGGCGACGCCTATCATACGTACGATCCAGTGTCTTGCCACAAGAACAGTCCACTGACTGTACCTACAGGGGTAATGAGAAATGTCGAGAGCAGAACCCATCTTGTCAAGCTATATATGGCCCAGGAACACTTTCATCGGTATTTGGCTGGGATTACTTCGATGCTATAGCATTCCTAATCAATTTCAATAATGGATATCCCATGACTATCCCGGACATGGCGACCGCATTCCAATTCAATGGCACCACGGCCACAACGTCTGTAGCTACTGTGGACTGCCACAATGGTAAACGGCATCAAGTATCTCATGGTTGGGTTGGTGATGATCCACTCATGTGCAATCATCCCAATTTTCCCTCAGCAGAGATTTTACCCTACCGATAGTCAACCGCACAGCAGCGAGCGTCTACGACCGCATCATCCCCGCTCCGGGCGGCGATTGCAAATTGATTGATACTGCGAGTAACCCACAGTCATTCCCGACCTATAATCTTACAGTCACTGGCCTTCCGGTATCTATTGCCTGCAATTTGTCAGCTGCTGCCGCTGGCGATCCTAGTATAACAGCGTTGGCAGCCAATGGATACGCAAACGCCTCAAACATCTACGTCTCTCCCGGAAACGACTCGACCGCCAACCAGCCCGGTGCCTATGTCGCCCCACCGCCTGCTGTCCCCTTCGCGGTGGCCTTTGACGCCTCCAACAGCGTCTGTATCTCGTCCCCAGCGAGCGCTACCTTCTGTCTCCCAGACGGCACCTATGACCAGCCCACAGGACTGATGGGCTACACCATCAACAAGGCCAACGCTGTCACCATCCCTCCAGGCGCTTCCTTGACTCTGCAACAAGCCGAACATCCCCGACAAGCCAAACCACAGCCCGAAGTCTTCACCACCTCCCAGGATTCCTCATCCAGCTCACTCGCGGCCGCCATCAAAAACCTTAACGGGAGTCCGAACCCCAGCGTCGAACCCCAGTTGACCATTTCAATCCCTAGCACCATTGCCCAGCCACCCGCCGCTTGCTTCTTCACAAAGCCCCAGTATCGGGGCGACGTGTTCTGCATGGGTCTGGGAGGCGCGCCTTTCGAAGGCCCAGACGTCAATGTAGCCTACAGCGTGGGCCTGTATGGAGGTGCGAATGTCTGGATCTACGCACAGAGTTACGGAGATGCGGGCGGACAGAAGCTGACTGCCAGCGTGCCTGATCTGAGCACAGAACCGTACGGGACTGGAGGGAACTTTGGCGGTAAAGTCGTGGCTGCGTGGATCTATGTAGGGTAGAGATAACGTAGCGACTCACATGATCCAGGTCATAGGTTCATCGAGTAAGATGTGTTATCAGTGCCACTTCTCCGGACCCTTCTATTGGATGCTCCGTTGAATTGGGACAGACGCCTTGACTGATTGCTTTCTAAGCTATGGTCGTTCGTTGGTCCTTCAGCCTATCGTAGAACCGTTCAAACGTTGTCCTCGGAAGTCTTTATGATACATCCCCCGACAATTTCAAGCGAGATGATGAGAAGACATTCCTTGTGCGTCCAAGCTGCTGCTCCTCCGACAATCACGGCACCTCCCAGATCTACAAATATCGTTTGACTCCTTTTGTTGCCCGGCATGCGAGATTAGACTCGATAGTAGTGATGCGAGTCCTTTCCAACTTCAAATAATCTAGGCCGACAACGCCGCAACATACCATATCCTCCATGTATACGAGAAGATCAAACATCGGTATGCTTGGCCTGCTCGGCAAGTCGCCGTCCATATCGGCAAAAGCGGGGCTACGAAGCTTCAATCTCGCAGAGGCGCGCAAATGACAGAGGAGGGTTTCGAGGGGCCTCTTGCTATTATTAGAAGGCGCCCTGCTCAAGTTCGAAAGAGAGAAAAAGGCTTCCGTGGAACTTACATCACACTGAAGGTTGCTCTGTTGGGATCCCGCTGTTCTCATACACTCTCTATACCTCTGCGATGACGGAAACAGCATCTATTCAAGACCTTCCCTTCAACGTGACGCCCCGAGGAACCCGCTCAACAAGTGGCGAAGCTTCGTCTAGTGCTCATGGTTCAAGAGCATTATCATCATGGGCTCAGGCTGGCTTACGTTTTGCAGCGAGCGATCAGGCGATGATAGAAGCCAGAGCTCGTATTCTGGATAGTCATCCGGCTACTAGCTCCAGCAGGAATCATGAGGCATGCGGTGCGTATCAAGCCTCGGTCCAAACTCTTACTTATCTCACTTCACGTAGAGAATTGTAGACAACGCAAAATCCGCTGTCTACACGCGCCCGCCCTTTCTCAGACCTCGGACTCAAGAAGGAGCGAAATCAAAGAAAAATGCCTAAGAACGTCTCGGCCTGCTTCGTCGACTTCAGCTCGTCACCGAAGCTTCATTCGTGGTTGCAGTGAGTATGCCACCATTCTGAGCGCGGGTAAGATATCTGATGGGTTTCAGTTCTGTGTGGAGGACGTACTCCATTAGCGCCTGATGACGATCTATCTCTCTGTTCTGATTGCGCCAGGCTCAACAGCAGAGGCGATCTAGAAGCTCTATTGACCGGATCTGGTCAAGTTCATGATACAGCAACGGACAAAGCAAGGGGGGTTCCATCAGATGGGACTCCATCTGTACCTGTTCAACTGGACGGTGCAAAGCGCAGAAGTCATTATTCCCGTTTGCATTGCCCTTTGCCTATCGAAGACCAACAAGCAAGACAAGAAGAGTCAACAGAAGTAGTGGATTCGGTCAAGCCAGCGGATGTCGACTCTCTAATCCCCAGTCCTAGACCACCGGCAGCGGGCGAAGACGGGCAGCAGCTACATTTTGACTCAGTGGACCTTCGAGAACGCACCGTAAAGCTACCGATTCGCGCTGATCCGTCTGACAACGACTGGACTGTGGCTGAGGAAGAGTGGGTGATAATTCAGCGGTCGGAACCGTTGATATCATCTTAAAGTAATAAATTTTATGACGGTTTCGTACACCAATTTCTGGTCGTCGCTTTCTCTGTGGCTTGAGCTTTTTGCGAATCCTCTGAGCCTTCTCCATCAGTTTCGCGGCCAAATCGTCGCCACAAGTAGCTTCGAGCCAAGAGACCAGGGCGGCGGGATGTTGTAGTACCGGGACGTATCCAAAGCAGCAAAGAATGACCACCGACTTCATTGCTGCTCTCATTCATTATCCGCTTTGATTTCCTGTCGAGCCTAGTATTTGTGTGGCTTTAAAACAGGAGAAAGTCGGAAATCGACTCTGTCGCACTGGCAGCAACTTCGACGACCCTCCTAGTGGCCGCTGACCATTCATAAAACCTCTCTTAGCGCGCGTCGAACCCAGCGACCTGTTCATCTGGAGTATATATCTCATCGGGTCAGCGTAACTGGAAACAGTTTGGGCGGTCTGTCGTGGTTGCAGAACGATGGCTAGTTGACTGGAACGAAGGTATCGATAGAGAGGTGGGGGAGGCTGCTGCGAATCAACCAAATTTGGACCTTAAAATCTACTTTAGGAACCTCAGATCTAATCGCCGGCCTCAGGTACATGTGTAACATTAGAGCTCCCAGAGCGACCAATATTTTTTCCGAGGATGAAAAGCTTCAGCAATCCTTGCCCGATGTCGCTCGTAAAGCTGCTTTGCATCGCTCTCTGCAGCGCGGGTCGAAATTTGAGCACCCCTTTTAAACAGTACCTCTGCTATGTGCTCATCACCGAAGGCTAATGCGTCTTCTAGAGCGTTGTGAGCAATAGGGCATCCACCTTCAGCACGAATGTCGGCCTTATGATCGAGCAGTGTCTTTGCTATTCGATCATGACCCACTACCAATGCCACTAATAGGGCACTGCCATACTCACTTTCGGCATTATTGACATCGACACCATGTTGGAGCAGGATCTGTGCCGTTTCCTCGTTTCCCCATCCTGTTGCCTCTTGTAAAGCGCCGGTAACATCAGCATCATTCGCGAGCAGATTTTCGATTACTCTGTTGTAGCCCCGAGCTGCCGCTACTTGCAGAGCGCTCAAACTGTGGTGTTCGTTTCGGGCATTGACGTCAGCGCCTTTCTCGAGCAACATTGGTACTATCTGGACATCGCCTTTGGCTGAGGCCTCGTACAGAGCCGGCCCATATATATTGGTCTGAGCATTGATGTCCGCACCTTTATCAAGTAAAATTTGCACTACTTGACTATGGCCCATCCGACACGGCTCTGGGAGAAAGGCGCCATGAATGTCAGCTCCTGCCTCGAGCAAGACCTTTACTATTCGATGGTGACCTCCAGATGACGCCGCTCTAAGAGCGTTGCCATGTAGAAGGCCTTTGGCATTCGACTTAGCTCCATTTTCAAGCAGGAGTTGTACTATCCGGTCATAACCATGAGAGCATGCCAAATATAGAGCGGTACTCCCGCTTTCGCTTCCACTCCGAGAATCAACGTGGACTCCTCGGTCGAGAAACATCTGTACCAATTCGAGCAGCCTTTGTTCCGAAACATCATAGCATCGGGCCATGCTTATCATCACTGGGAGTGCGTAGCCATATTTCTTGCTTTGAGCATGGCGATCAAGCAGCTCTTGTTCCGAAACATCATGGCATTTGTGCATACTTTGTATCACTGGAAGTGCGTAGCCATATTCCTTGCTTTGAGCGTGGACATCGGCTCCCTCTTCGAGCAATATCTCCACCACTTTGTATAATCCAGTCAGTGATGCAAAGTGCAGTGGAGGACAGATATCCCCCAGTTCGACACCATTATTCTTCATCTCTGAAAACACAAATGATCCGAGTGGCACGATTGGCCCGAACAAACTAAGCTGACAACGTAAGTAGATCCGGTTTGATAACCCATCGCGCCTGGCGAAGAACTCTTTCACGAGGTCGGACCCAAAGCTAGGATGTCTCTCAGCCACTCTAGCATGATCAGTCCAATATTCCATCGCGTAAAGAGCAAGCGGATACTCAGTAGGCAGTTCATCGTTCGTGAAACGAGATCCATCAACGTCCATGATGTATACGAGGCAGTCGCTGTATATCGATATATTGGCGTCGATTTCTCGGATACTGTACTGTTTGGCGTTACTCTGCCGAATTCTGTTTGAAACCAGGTACTCCTTGACTGAAAAATGCGCTAGCCGAACAATAGTTCTGCTCTCGCCTTCGTCGGTTTGATCGTCCAAGGAAATGAGACTAGCACATATCGTGACTATTTCCAGTGGCTCTGGCAATCTGTTCTCGGGATCGAATCGAGGACTCCCTTCTACATCTATGGCAACTGTTTCGGCTACTTCTTCAAGCTCGAGCGGTCGAAGGGAGTAAGTCAGCCACTGCAGTATCTTGAAGGCATACTTGTAGTGATCTTCGTCTATACTACAAAGAATCCGTGCGTAGGTCTCATCCAAAGTCTTTGGCAAAGATGCCAGCGCTTTCCGAAGGCCAGGTAGGTTCAAGCAGTTACCCAAGGAGTCGAGCTGACAAACAGCCCATCGAAACCTTGAAAACATTAGCCTACTTTCGAATGACCTGCATGGTGAGCGTCTCACATTCCACCGGCTTTATCCATCAGCATGCTCTCTATCTCCAGTTGCACTTTAGGCTGGTTTCGCCATCTCTTCAATTTTGGGTCGGTCTGAAGTCTGCCACGAACGTAGGTACGTATATCGTCGTTGACAAGTATACTCTGAATGCAGACCTTCTCTTGATCGGCCAGACGCTCCATAGAATCTAGCATGTCCTTCTCCCTTCGGCTGGTGACCAGAGTGTGTAGACATAGATCTTTCTAGCTAGTGATCTCCTCAATATTGGCGAGGAGCATATTTCTATCCGAGGACGCATCGAGAGCGTCAATAACAAGATAACTCTCCTGGAAAACTCCAATCATCTGGTGTAAGGTTGCCAGAAGCGAGTCATACGCTGGTTGACGCAGGCCATTTGTACACGTTGTATAAAGCGATTCCAATGCTTGTGGCACACTTATGCATTGCAAAGAAAGCTGAATGATCAGCGACCGTAGCATGCTCTCGGGTCTTTGCTTCTCAGCGTCGTTGAAGTCGAAGTAAAAATACAACACGGCCAAGGAAGAGTTGTTAGAGCAGTGATGGAAGATGGCTTCGATTATCGTGGAGCTTAGAACGGTTTTTCCACAACCAGGGATGCCGTACAGCCAGAGAAACGATCCTGGAGCCTTTTTCCAACTGCTAGCCACCAGACTCTCCGTAAACCAAGTTCCAGTTTCTGCAAAACGCTCTTTCAGCGCTTTATTGTAGTTCACCGATGGATCTGGCGGATTCAGCCATTGGTACAATTTTCTCTATTGGTCGTCTGAAGACGATCAATAATCTAAATTCAATGAGAGAGAGAGCTTAATCAAGACTGACCAAGCTGTAGACGGGTGAACGCTTTTTCAAGCCTACCAGATTCGCTTCGTATGCTTACAACGTCGTCTTTGATGGCCTTAGATAATGCGCTGTGAACTGTCAAGATCTTTGAGCCCTAGAGGGATGGAAATGTTCTCACATATGATCATTTTGTTGTGCAAAGGCGAACAGGGTCTTCTGTCGCTCAACGCTATTGAGGAGTTCAATGACCTCTCCTTTCTGGAAAGGCCAAGTGACTGCGGTGATAACCCTTTTTGAACCTTTAGGTGGCGCTAATTTCTTCGCTAATCGCTCCAATGTTATTTTGAACTGCTCAAGTGGCCCATTAGCTACACGGAGTGACTGTAGAGTCATTGACCAGGAATCGCCCAGCTGTGCTTGTGTGGCCTTGTTCTTCAGAATACATAGCATGCTGTCGATACCGCATAACTCTGAGCGAAGCCGTTCACGATCTTTAGAGTAATATTTGACGACCGTGAGGTACTGCACAACGGTTGCGGTAAGCTGCAACACAGCAATGATGCTGGCAGAGATGCTAAGAGGATCCATGGCCTAACAAGGGTCTGCCGAGGCGGGAGAAATATGTACTGTAGAGCTACTGTAAAAGTCCCAGTTGTTAGGCTCCGGAAAGAGGACTGGTACGCCCGTCTCGAAGCAAAGCCAGACCACGACGTAATTCTCCTCGAGGCGCAGGCGACACCAGACTTGCGCCAAAAGTTAGGATCCAGCTGATACAGTTGCAGAATGCTCACGATAGACTAAGTATACCCATATCTCTCTTTATAAGTGTTCCAGCGAGCAGCCAGGACCTACAACAGAGCGCCTTTGTGTGATTGACCCACAGGCAGCCCACCGGGCTGAAAGGGTCGTCAATGCAGCCCCTGTAGGTTGGATCGACAGACTTGATAGCGTCGCTACAGCCTGGAAGCAGACTGATGTAGCTTAGAAGCCTCAAGTAGACTTCAGACCCTAAGATATAACTTGAATACAATGCAGAAAAGATGCTAGCCGTTATGTCCTGTCAAGAGAGCGATCTGCGGATGCCATGTGGGAACGCGGCCAGCGAAAGCAGTGCACAGGGTAAATTCCTCTTCAACAAGGGTACTAATAACATACACCAGCAAATATTAGCCATTGGTAAACATCATGACCTGCTTTTGTGCAATGAAGTTCTCGGTGAGAGACTCCTCGATTGCTTACGTTCTCGTTACATGTACTCTTGTTGACTAGCTACCGTCGGCAGTATCACACGAGTCTCCTTGCTTTGTAAGACAAGACCAACGGTCCTTAGCAACAAGGAGAATTATAGTCTATGAGACCTAGCGTTTGAAGTGTAAGGTGACGAAGGTGAGGCAGACAGAACGAAGACGCCTTAGATTTTTCCGGCTCATCGGACCGACATCCGAAATATGGACGCCGACATTCGCATTTGTCTTCCAATTGACAGCCTAGAACGCAGTAGTGGCCAACGAGATCGCAAACAGGTTACTGAATCTTTTGTTTCTCTCAATCCTTAATTCATCTCACCGATTTGTGCTAAGGCGGCTCAGAGCACCTTCTAAGCGGCGATGTGCACGCATCACGCCGCTACAACAGGTGGAGTGCAACAGGACTCTCTAAGAGCAGTGCAAAAGATAACCCAATAGCAGAAGGCTCATGAGCAAGCAAGAAAGCGCCCAGGATGTGTTATGCCTTAGATTGTTCTTCGACGTAGTAACAGCGATGGAGCGTTGGATCCATTGAGCCCCTTCCGTACTTGCCAACATCTTGGACAGGTCTCTCTCAACTTGAACGCAGTACCTTTACTGCCACAACAAATAAATTGGCCGTCAAACTTCAACCCAAGGTCCTGTCAAAATGAACGATCCCTCAGGAGCATTACCCCACGGTCTGAAACTGTACGTCGGCTCAAAATTGGCCATCCGCATTACTCGCATCTGCTCATTTCAGTTCTGTTGTCATCCAAGGATTGAGAGTCAATTGGGGGACAGGGGCGAGTTCCATGAGAGCTCCAAAGACGTCTGACTCTCCCATCATTTCTGGAAACTTTCTGATCCTAGATGCGCTAGTCTCTATACGGCAAGGTCTCGCCAAGCCCCTCTTCTAAAGATCATAAACGTCGGTCAATCCCAACGTCGCACAGCAGGACGTCCTTCCGTGCAATGGCTACAATTTATCTCTCTTTCTATTAGTGTTTCCTTTTGCATCATGATCCACACCAAGATTTCACTACCCGAGCTGTGACGTTGTAATGTGAGGCCGCAGAGACACTTCAACACACGAGTATCGTAAGAGTACTCTGGGAGTATTCTACACTGGTGAGGGACCTGGGACTTGGATACTGATCAAAGAGCTCCGAGACAGGACGAATCTCATTTTCGGATGATCATGCGTTGAACTTTGTCTGGGGTTCCCCAAGGAATGACGCTTTGTCATTGTTGGGGAATCTCTAGCGCGAATTGCGTGCTTTGGCAGCGGTCTTTGCAATATGCCCACGGCTGAATAATCCGCTCGATGTTGCTGGCAATGTTGTCACTTCATCAGATTGTTCTCCACTTCTCCTATCGGCTCTCTCCTCCCATTCATTACATCTTGAGATTGCTGTCTCCTATCCGTTGTAGACCAATTCCTGTCAATCTCCCCCGTCTGGTAGCAAATCGTGTATCCGTTCCCTAAAAGTTGAATTGACTTTCGATTGTGCAAAATGTCTTCAAGAGCGTCTCCCGTTTACGATGTGGACAGCATGTCTGGGCAGGATCTCGAGTCGGGCTATGTCAGCGGGAGTGGGAGCGAAGCCAGCATCCCAGAGGTCTACTTTTCCAAACCTCATCTCCACTTCCTCAACCGCCAACTACAGAACCTCGCGCCACAAGGTCAGCTGGTCCCTACATCCCACTTCAGATGGGCTTCGCTAACACAAAGGTTCTGTAGAAGTCTTACAATGGTGCATCACTACCCTACCTTCTCTATTTCAAACGACCGCTTTCGGCCTCACCGGTTTAGTTACGCTGGACATGCTGTCAAAAATGAAGATTCCAAGGCCTCGGATGGTGGACCTCATCTTTTTCGATACTCTACACCACTTTCCAGAGACGTTGGCGCTAGTCGAACGCGTTCAATCCAGGTATCCTCTCGTCAATCTACACGTCTACAAGCCCGAAGGATTGGACAGTGCGGAGGGGTTCGCCCTGAAATTTGGAGAGCGGTTATGGGAAACGAATGACGAGCTCTATGACTGGGTGGCCAAGGTTGAGCCCGCACAACGGGCCTACCGAGAGTTGCAAGTGAACGCCGTTCTGACTGGCCGGCGACGAAGCCAAGGCGGCAAGCGCGGTGATATACCTGTCATTGAGATCGATGAAGCTGGCTTGATTAAGGTCAATCCTTTAGCGAATTGGACGTTCAAGGATGTTCAGGACTATATCAAGGCCAACGATGTCCCCTACAATCCGCTCCTTGACCAGGGCTACAAGAGCGTGGGTGACTGGCACTCGACCCAACCGATCAAAGAAGGCGAAGACGAGCGCGCAGGTCGGTGGAAAGGACAACAGAAAACCGAGTGTGGGATCCACAATCCTCGGTCCAAATTCGCCCAGTATCTGCGTGAGCAAGAGCTCAAGAAGCAGGATGAGGTACTGCGGCAAGCCCTGGAAATTCGTCTAGAGGTTTCGTAATCACATTTCTTGCTGGCATGATGAAGTTATTTGAGCGTGGAGTCTAGGGAGGTAAAAGGCATTAGCATCATCTCAAGGACCGGCGCATAAGTAATAGAGAATTGCTTGCCAAGCAATCTAGAAGTCAATAACAAATAGAGCAAGCACCAGAACCTGTATGAACACGTATCCCGAGTCTTTGGCTTGTCGCTCAAGTCGAGCTCGTGTAATGTAAAGTAATCATGACTTTGTGAGAGTGAATTGGCTCATCATTCTGTGAGCCCTACTCTGGCCTAGCGGTCGATCCGTGCAGCCCTGCGGCAAGCGACTCAGCGGTTCTTCGTCCGTAGAAAGCACGTCATTGCGCTTCCGAGGAGCTAGAGCACCCTTCGTCGAATTTTCAGAATGGTATTAAGGTACTTAAAGCAGAAGGCCGATGAAGTTGCCACGAGCTGATACACTTGCGATCCAACATTCCCCTCTTCCAACTTACCGCGATTATCATAATGGCGAACGAGCCTCATGGCGGCGTCCTGAAGGACTTATTAGCACGTGACAGTCCCAGACATGAGCAACTGTTCGCAGAAGCCGAAAGTCTACCGGCCATCGTGCTCACCGAAAGGCAACTGTGTGATCTGGAATTGATCCTCAGCGGCGGCTTCTCACCCTTGGAAGGTTAGTACCCAATTTAGAGCGCGAATACCAAGTACGTTTCGCGTGCATTTGAGGAACCGCAAGCAGCACGTTCTCACAAATCCATATTCTCGAAAGCATCGTTGAAGCATCACTGAGTCTGGACTATCTTAGGCTTCATGAACGAAAAAGACTACAATGAGTAGGACATCACGAGACACTATTGATTTTATTGCTCACTCCATTGAAGAGTCGTCGAGAACCTCCGGCTTGCGGATGGCAACCTCTTCAGCATGCCCATCTGCCTAGATATTTCGCAGGACCTGGTAGAGAAGCTGAGCGTAAAGCCTGGCGCCCGAGTTGCGCTTCGTGACTTCCGCGATGACCGTAACCTCGCCATTTTGACCGTGGATGATATCTACAAGCCCAACAAGTCAGTCAATGGCTTTACGACTATTATCGGAGCGAAGGGAAAATCTAACAACTTACAGGCAGAAAGAAGCACAAGAAGTGTTTGGCGGTGACGAAGAGCACCCAGGGATCAAATATCTGCACAATACTGCTCAGGAACTGTATGTTGGCGGGAAGTTGGACGCCATAAGTCGACTAGAACATTATGACTATGTTGCACTTCGATATACCCCTGCCGAGCTTCGAGTACACTTTCAAAAGCTGGGTTGGTCGAGGGTCGTCGCATTTCAGACCAGAAACCCCATGCATCGCGCTCATCGAGAGCTGACAGTCCGGGCTGCTCGAGCGCGACAAGCGAATGTACTCATTCACCCAGTGGTTGGTCTGACGAAGCCAGGGGACATCGATCACTTCACGCGAGTTCGTGTCTACCAATCCTTGTTACCTCGTTATCCGAATGGTATGGCAGTCCTAGGCCTCCTTCCGCTGGCAATGCGCATGGGTGGACCACGAGAGGCGATATGGCATGCCATCATACGAAAGAACCACGGTGCTACGCATTTCATCGTTGGTCGCGATCACGCTGGCCCTGGCAAGAACTCGGCAGGCAAGGATTTCTACGGCCCTTACGACGCGCAGTATGCAGTGGAGAAGTATCGCGAAGAGCTTGGGATCGAAGTCGTACCTTTCCAACAGATGATCTATCTTCCGGACAGCGACGAGTACAAGCCGGATGACGAAGTGAAGCCGGGCACACGCACTCTCAACATCAGTGGAACGGAGCTACGATCACGACTTCGGTCTGGCCGTGATATTCCGGAATGGTTTTCTTATCCGGAGGTCGTGCATGTACTAAGGGAGTCACACCCTGCCCGCTTCAAGCAAGGCTTCACCGTTTTCCTCACCGGCTACACGAACAGCGGCAAGGATGCTGTGGCGCGCGCTCTCAATGTCACACTCAACCAGCAAGGAGGTCGGTCGGTCACCCTGTTGCTAGGCGATACCGTCCGCAGCGAGCTTTCGTCAGAGCTCGGATTCTCGCGCTCAGGTCGCCACAAGAACATCCAACGTATAGCATTTGTTGCTGCGGAGCTTACGAAAGCTGGAGCAGCAGTTATTGCTGCACCCATTGCTCCATTTGAGGAGTCTCGAGACCAGGCTCGGGAGACGGTAGCCCAATATGGTAGCTTCTATCTGGTGCATGTTGCTACCAGTCTTGAATACAGCGAGAAAACCGACAAAAGAGGCGTATATGCAAAGGCGAGAAACGGGGAAATCAAGGGTTTCACCGGTGTCGACGACCCCTATGAGAATCCCAAGAAGGCAGATCTTACAGTCGACTTAGAGAAGACCAGCGTCAGAAGCGCTGTTCATATGATTGTTCTGTTGTTGGAAAGCGAAGGCCTGCTAGATAGGCTATAACATGATCTATGATGAAGAAGTTGGCGACAAATAGACACGTTATATATGGACCAGCTGGATCACAGCCGTTAAGGCCACCCTTTGACAGCTTGAGATTGGACTAATCTCAGATAGTCCACGATCTCACACTGCAGTATTTCCCTTTCGGTGCCTCAATCGATGTATATCCTCACCTGCACCGGTTGGTTGAAGATCTCGGCATAGTACAACAGTCTCGAGCTCGATTGGCTTTGAACCCAATCGTCGTCCCGACGTTCTCTTACTCTGCCATACTCGCCAAGTGAAAAACTCTTTTGCACTTTGATGTTTAGCCTCCCCAAATCTGTGACCTCGTTGATGGACAAAATCTATAGTTTACACACGTAGGGTTCACCCTAGGGTACGAAGCAAGCACAGACGCAGACCATCGTCATACGCCTTCTCAAAGTCATTTTTGACCGTGTCAATTGTTGTATTTCCCTACATGACGAAATTGGCGTAGTACATTGATCTAGCTCTAATCTCCTACCACCCCACGTCTCCACCGAACACTCGCCGCAAGCAGCACCCACCCTCTCCACTTACCGCTCGACCTCTCCAGAGCATACCGCCCTTTCGGCATGTCAATGCCCGCCTTAAATGGCAACCTAGCATACCAAGCACGCTCACTCGTCAGTCCTCCTCCCTTTCCCTCCGTCTATAACGTCCCCCCCATCCCTTCTGCCCTACGTCTCCCACGACCTCAGCCCAACTGACCCCCACCCCCAACAGTACCGATCCCTCATCCGCCAATCCTCCCAATTCGCCGCGTACAACTTCCGAGAATACGCCCGCCGAAGAACAAAGGACGCCTTTCGGGAGCATCATACGGAAACGGATGAGAGGAAACGGCAGGAAATGGTGCAGAAGGGGTTGAGGGAGTTGCAGGTTCTGAAGGTACGTCTGCGCTGATGCAGGTGGAGGGGTAGGGTGGGGCGTGGAGGGGCAGGTGGAAGAAGGAAAAGATGGTGGCGAGGTCAGAGTTGGACGGGCATGGAGGGCAAGTGGGAGAGGGGAGAGGGAAGGGGAGGAGGAAGAGGGAAGAGGAGGCTGAGATTGGGAGCAGAGGGTTTTAGGACGAATGCTGACGGGGTGCTGTGAACAGAGGCAAACGGTCGTGAGTCAGTTTTACCAGCTGGATAGGCTGGTGGTGGAGGGGCAGAAGACGGTGAGTCTTTCTATTGATCTTTTTTGTTTCTACCCTTTCCTTTACTAGTTGATATCGCTCCGGCAGAGTTGTTTCGGACCAAGTGTGCTGGCCTACATCTACTGACATTGATTCTCAGGGCAAGCAAACCGGAGCCTCAGGCGACATCGTACGGCAGACGACGGAGTAAGGCGACAATCGGGGTGATCAAGGCGTTCGCATACGAGGCGTTTGGAAAGGTGATACGGACACCAAGGCGCATCTGTACAAAATGGGTGCATGTTGATACCATGGGAGAGGAAATCTTCTCCATCTGAACAAAACTTACGATAGGCAATTTACTTGTTTGGCAAAGTACCGACGACTACGGCAACTGATGAATGCGGACAGCTTCTACTGTTGGCTATACACACCGTCTTCCATGATTGAATGCGCGTGTACGTACGAGCACACTGTTTCAAACTTCACATCTCCATCCTCCATTTAGTACCTGGTCTTCTTCTCCACCATCCAAGCTAACCACAGCTCTTTCGCTCCGCTTTCATGCTATATATTCAGTCGCGCGATATATCACCCCTCAGGCGAACATTCGTGTTTATAAAATCTTCCGTGGACTCTGGTCTGCCAGAATCTCGAATCAGAAGCGGGAGGAGGACGGCTATGGTATGATGCGAAAGCAGCAGTCGCAGGGGATATAAGTATCGTATCAACGCAGACTAGAGCTTGTTGGGCCGTGGAATGTGCAGTCGATAGTAGAAGAGTTTCCTTTCCAAGAGACTGCCGTATTGGACTCAAGCGGGTCGATGATCAAATTCTAAGTCTTTAGCAAATCAATCGCATGTCTTTGCAAACTCCTTTGAACGAAAAGGTCGGCACGACGGCGGCAAAAGATGTCGATAGAAACCGGTGAGATTGCTTCCAATATGCTATAGCATCCTCTGTCATGGTCCCATCCCATCCAAATAACATGTAAACTGCACAAGAACACCGTCGCTAACGCAATGAATCCCAGATACCGAAGGAGACTATGGTCCTATACACCAAGCAAAGTCCCCAGCACGCCCCTCCCCTCAATCTTCTCCTTCTCCTCCTGCTCCATCACCATTTCCTTAACCTCCCTCAGCTTCTTCTCCACCATCTTCAACTCCCTCTCCCACCTCTCCACCTCACCCTCTTCTCGCACCTCCCGCTTCCCCGCCCCACCGCCCCAGAACCATTTCGAAGGCTGCTCCACCGCTTTGACCACTCCCGACGCCTTCCGCTCCTTCTCCTTGTTCACCATCGTCTTAACCATAGCGTTCCAATTCTCCATCCCCGTCTCCAGACACTCGCTGCACTTCCGCCTTGCCTCTTTCTCCTGGCCCGGCCTAAACTTGATCGAATCGAGCGTCGTCTCTGCCAGCTCCACGGCGTCTCGTGTCCAGCCTAGACCCGAGGATTGCGGCGTGCTTTGCTGTGACTTGGCCGCTGAGGCGGAAGAGGCAAAGAGCACTTCGCCGATGTTGGCCATGAGGCCTGCTTCCTCGCAGATGGAGGCAGGGGTGCGGAGGGGTGGTTCATCGCCTGTGGGTGGGGCAGGAGGGTAGATTGGTGTGGAGAAGAGGGATCGAGCGAAAGAGCGCATGGAGACGAAGCCGAGGGAATTGTCTTCTTGGGGCGCTGGGGGAGGGGTTGGGGTAGTGAGGGCGGGCGAAAGGGGAAGCTGGCGGCGAGCGCGGAGAACAGAAAGGAAGATGGGGAGGGCGGTGGCGAGGTTGTTGTTCCGGGCGTGGTGAGTTGCAAGAGCGGTTGTTGCTTTGAGGAGGTTGGTCGAGATGTACTCTGCATGAGCGTTGATGATGCCTGTTTTCGTGTCGACAGTGTTGTTGACGCCAACTGGGAGGGCGCCCGTAGCGATGTCGAGGCCCCAATCGTACATCTCCTCTGCGCTGGACGGGAGGCCTTTGAAGTCAAGCCAGTCTGCGTATGCGAGGGCAGCTTCAAGACGCTGGCCTGTGCTGAAGCCGTGGGTTAAGAGGACCTTCATGTAGTATGTCTGCGGCGATTCGAAGGCTGGTAGGCAATCTTCCTCCTTTGGTGCTGGTGCGGCGCCGAAAGGGACAGGCTTGGGACGTGGATTCGAAGGGCCAATGACGACTTCGGGGGGGAAAGTGAGCTTTCGTGTGGTATCTCGGACCCAGCCATCCAATGCCTCGGCGCCGCGCGCAGCACCCATGATGCACTCGAAGTAGCCCCTTCGCCAGGGTTCGGACTTGGAGGTGATATCTAAGCCCGTCCTGCCCAGACCCTCGACGAATATGTCGCCTCCATCCTGAAGAATGGGTAAAAGGCCGGCGCCATCTATTGTTGGATCTTCCAAACGTCGCATGACGTCTCGATACGCACTGCCTGTTGCTGCCCTATCGACCATCACCTTAACCCTGGGATCTGGATTCTCTTCCGAGACGGCATAGTGGTAGTGCAGACGGGAACGGAGGCTCCATTCCGACGGCGTTGGATACACTCGCTCCAAGTACTCTTGCTGGACGCCGAAGAAGACAACGGCGAGAAGGCCCACGCCGGCACAGACGTAGATGCCCCATTTGAGGCCGGTTGTGATCTCAGTAAACAGCCATCGCTTGCGTTCTGTAGTGAGATGTCGAGAAAGCTGGTATCTGAATTGGTGTCGGAGGAGAGGCTGAGGTGCATATCCAGAGGCCGGGTGGAGAAAAGGCAGTTGTGGACGTGGGGAGGGGGGGTATACGAGGAGTAATTGGGTATTGTGAGTGAAAAGCCGTGGTGTAGGCGGCTGAGTGTTGGGGCTGGGCGGGCGGAAGCGTCGCTTGGGAAGTCTCAATCGATGAAAAGGCATTCTGTGAGTATACATGGTCAGTCGGAGGTTTCGAGCTGTACTCGTCCAGGCCTCAAAGCTGGGGAAGTCGAAGTACAGTGTCGTGAGCGGCGAGAGCGGGGCCTCAGCGCCGGATCTTGGCATTATCTATCCCTGCTTCATCTTGTTCGATATCGGTTATTAGTGCTCCCTGTTGGGCGGAAAGTATTATCAGTTCGATTCAAAGATGGCAGAAGTACTTCAGTCGTTGGACCTGCAGAACAAGAATCCTCCAGAAGCTAAAGAGACTCTTGTCCGTACCCTTGATAACCTCCTTGAGCGGTACCTGAACCTTCTGCACGATTATCAATCTCTACAAAGCGAGCTGTCAGAGCATCTATCATCAGTATGCACTTGTTATTGATCATTGCAAGCGAATTTTGGGCTCAGTGACGCGTAGGGCCATATTTCTATGGCTCAGGCCAACTTCTCCAATCCTAATCGAGCCCGGTATGGCCAAGACTATTACGATGAACGCATGCAAGCTTCGTGCCAAATGTGAGGACTATCCTAGAACGCTAGATACTCCAACAGTCAACTTCCCAGTTTCTGAACGTCTCACAGAGAAGTGCACTCGTCAAATCCAAATCTCGTCATCTCCAAGCCACAGCCACCACGGTGCTACGGTACGCAAGGAATGGAGGATGACAACGCATCAGCCCCAGAGGTAATCAATGTGTCAAAGATGGGCAACGAGGTGGCCAAGGGCGAACGCAGCATGGCAGATCCACTCAAGTGGTTCGGCATTCTCAGTCCACCTGCCCTGCGCTCCTCACAGGCGAGTTTCAAGGTTGCAGTGCGAGGCTGCGTCCCAAGACTGGCAAGCACCGCGAATGAGATGAGAGTGGTCGAGATAGAGGTGAGACGCGCACGGAAGAAGCTCGGTAAGGTACGGTGACTACCGCCTGGAATCTCGTGCTAGATGGCGGTCAAAAGCTCGCGGTCAAAAGCTCGCGGGGTTTCTTAGAACGCAGGAAAGCTCGATCCCCCCAGCCAGCGGACCGATGGCGCTATCTTCCTTCCCAATCTATGGATGATGTTATCTAGTATAGAGTTGCGTTGATTGACCATAGCCGGCTCTCCAACGGTTGCATCCTTTGAGCCGAGTTAAAAAACCCATCTGGCCCTCTTGAATAACTTTGTAGACTAAGTAGTATTCTTGTTACAAGGAGATTTATCAATATATGGACCTGACGGAAGAGGCTTCGCCAGACGAAGTCCATTCAACTCCAACTAGCTTTGCATTGGTCGGGTGAGTGTGCGGGATGACGCGGGGTTCTGATCTCATACCACATCCAGATTTAAGTAGAACGACTTGTAGAAAGAAATCGGAGCGAGAGTAGAATCGGAAACTGAGATTCTCGACCATACATTCTCACATTGATGCATTCGAGCTGAATGACAGTCATGGCAGCGAAGTCGCTTTCGAGCCTCCTCAGCTCTCTCCCTGACCTAGCTTCCTATGAATCTCTCTACAAGCACTTTCATGCTCACCCAGAGCTCTCCCAGCAAGAACATGAAACAGCCAAAACCGTCGCGAGGCAGTTGCGCGACCTGCAAGTTTACGATGTTCACACTGGTATCGGTGGCACCGGCTTGGTAGGCGTTCTAAAGAACGGTTCTGGCAAGACTATATTACTACGCGCAGACATGGACGCGCTTCCAGTGAAAGAGGACACTGGCTTGGAGTATGCTAGCACACTGACCGTGAAGGACGAGTCGGATGGACTGGTGAAGCCAGTGATGCATGCTTGTGGGCATGACATGCATATGACCTGTCTGCTTGCGGCAGCAGACTTCCTAGCAAACATTAGGGATCACTGGAAAGGGACGTTGATCGTTCTGTTTCAACCGAACGAAGAACGGGGCGGCGGGGCCAATGCCATGGTGAAAGATGGTCTGTACAACATTGTACCCGTCCCAGACTGTGTACTAGGGCAGCACGTTATGGCAATGCGCGCGGGCAACATAGGCTCGAGGCCTGGCACCATCATGACTGCCTCGAATCGCTTCAAGATCACTCTTTTTGGAAGAGGCGGCCACGGATCGATGCCGCACGTTAGTATTCACCGAGCATCGGTAGCCTCTTTCGCATAATGTGATGCCTATGGCGTCAAGTCTGAGGAGTAACTACTCTTCATACTTTTCCCAGAAGCTACTCTTTCTCTCCCCAAAGAATAATGCTGACCCTATGAAATTGCACAGCGGACAATTGACCCAGCTGTTCTGGCGGCCAACATTGTCATCCGGTTGCAGACCATTGTTAGCAGAGAGGTTGACCCATTTGATATGGCCGTCGTAACAGGTAAGTGCTGTTGAACCTCTGGTGAACCTAAGATGCCGCAAGCGGCATCCTGGAAGAGCTGCTGTTCGACCGTATGTTTCTGACTAGGGGTCTAGTCGCAAGTCTGCAAGCTGGCCAGACCGAGAACATCATCGCTGATAGAGCGGAGATCAAGGTCGACGTGCGTACAATAAATGCACACACCAGGGACAAGGTTATTGCGTCCATCCGACGCATAGTCAAAGCAGAATGCGAGGCAAGTGGCTGCGTTAAGGAACCCACTTTCGAGGCGATAACAGTGTTTCCCCTTACCGTGAACGATGAAACCCTGAACAATACAGTGGCAGAGTCATTCCAAGAGCACTTTGCGAACTTCGAGCTCGAAACAGACAGATCTTACGCGAGTGAGGACGTATCAATACTAGGCACCTCGCAAGATCGTCCATGTATGTATTGGTTCTTTGGCGGTACAGACCCTCAGAGATGGGACGAGGCTGAGAAGAATGGTACGGCTTACTCGGATATACCTGTAAACCATTCGCCATTCTTCGCCCCCGTCATTCAGCCAACGATGAGGGTTGGAGTAGAAGCCTTGGGTCTTGCAGCTTTGACAATGTTGCGTCGAGCTTCGACATGAATCTAGGAATGGCAGTATTTAGACCAAACGTGAGCTGAGATGTGCTTCCTGTCTTGCGTATGAGAATAGAGTGATTTCGCTAGCTTCTAGATCTCAGTGCCCTTGTGGGGGGTCTCTGAATTCTCAACAGCTAACGAGCCATATCAGCCTTGTTTGTCCAGATGCCTCTCTAGACTTCCGAGCAGATCTTCTTCACCGTCTGAAAAGTGCACTGTGTGGGTGGTTGGACCCGGCTCCGTAATTGGAGCCTGAGGTTCAGTGAACCCGTCAAAGGGATCGTGTTCTGGCGGGAGCTTCATCTCAGGGCTCGCATGGGTGGACTGTGGAGCCTCATTGACCGAGATTGGACTAGTGACCGGAATTTCTGCCACCTGCATACTTGCGCTAGTATTGACCCCGGGCGCTGGATCAATATCTACACTTGGTGCTTCAATGTAAATCGTTGGTGGTTGGATGTGATCTTGCGATGTTTCCGCAGTGATTTGCATGGTCTCGAGGTGCGATTGAGATGAATGAGAACTTTGGCCAGCAGCAAGTGGCAGATCCGGCGAACTGGAAGGCTCTTTTCCATTGGCCTGCTCGGACGATTCACGATCAGGTGGACGTACCTCCTGATCGCTGACCAATGGTGACTTGACAGGCTCTCTCGAAGGAGATTTCGACACTGACATAGGGGATGGTGAGAGTTCGCCTTCTTCCCTGTCGCCCTCTTCACCTTCTTCACCTTCTTCACCATCATCTTCCTCTTCACTGCCCTCTTCGCCATGTTGGAGCATCGAGTCTTCTCCCATCTCAACGTCGCCATCTGCCGTCGCTCGATCGCCCTCTCCATGATGCTCAGCTGCCCCATCGGTGCCTGTACGAAGACTGTGCAAGGCCAAAGCATCCCCAGCACCGGGCGCGAATGCAACCTTCTTCTTCCGGCCCCTGCCCGGACCTTTGGGCCTTCGCTTCGGTGGTGGTGGCCTCTTCCGCGGGGGCGTGGGCTGCATCTGATCTCCAGCTATGACCAGGCCTTCAGCGTTGACAACGCCTACCCCCTCGACTACAGTACCGGGCGCTGGTGCCTCGCTCAGCATAGTGTTTTCGTCCACAATCTCGCCTTCAACAGCCTGACCCTCTGGTACAAGAACACCCAGAACATGCGCATGTCCTTCAACGTCAGTCTTTCTGATCTTGATATTCCTCATTTGACCTGCCCCAGCCATGGCTCCGGTGGTGCCACCATTGAGTGGCGGGAGACCTTTTCTTCTATCCGCAAGAAACTTGACTTCCTGACCCTCAAGATGGGAGGGTACGACACCCCATTTGGTAGCAGTGAATCCTGGCTCAACGTCACCTTCGGCATCCTCGTCCTCGCCGGGCTCCTTGTCCTCTTCCACCGGCGCAGCTGGGGGCCTCAAGACCTGCCCCATTCTCGCAGCTCTCAGCAACGCCTGGGCCCAGGGGGCTAACAGATGCGAATCCTTGGGCATCGGTAGCTCTGGCCACCCATTGTTCTGCGCGTTGGCAACGCTCGACTGATCCTTTGGCGGGGCTGGGTTGACCGTAACGGGCTGTTTGCGCCAATGCTTCACGGGCAGGCCTGTGACGAATCAGCCAAATCTGGGAGCGACCATGGCGCCGATAAATAGCTACCGGCTACGACCTCGGACTCATTTTGATCGCGGTATGTCCGTCCACTCGACCGACTAGAGCGATACTGGTAGGTATGGTTAGTCTATGCAATGCTGGAACACAGTAGCTGGGAGGCGTTGGTGTGCTATTCTCAAGATACCTATGCAGCACAAGAGTAAAAGCAGATGCCACCACTGCAAAGCTTGACGGTCTAGAGACATGCATTGTTGGACTTACCGGGGCCATTTCTCGGAATGGTCTGGCAGAATCAACTGAACGGTCGGTTCGTGTTCGCCACCTGCATCTGCAATTCAGATACTTCGTGACTACCGGCGGAGGTCCTTGATAGGTCAGATAGGTGCAAAGTGTAAATTAATGAACGCAAGTAGAAGTGGAAGCTAATAGGAGTGGCCTTACAGGGTGGTGGGACTAGTGGTGATATGGCTTCAGCCTTACCCGTATACGAAGGTTAATGATATTGAAAGATAATATCTTCGTACCTGCGTTGTCGATGACATCAAAGTGTGCTACTTCACCGTCTCGAGCTCTTTGCGTCTAACGCTATGAGAAGCGCTTTACAACAGCGCGTCGAACAGCGCGTAGACGATGTGCAAAGGTCGTTGCTACGCAGCCTCGTCGACTATCACTTCTTTAGGTGCAGGAAGCTTGAGCGGGAAGCAGGCTCTGGGCCCCGGCTGGACCAGATCGGCAGCCTTTGACACCCCCGGCTTGAAGACAGCCCTCGATTGCGCCCAATGGCAACGTTGCCGCCCCCAAGCACATGAGCTGATCCGTCCCTAGTCTGCCCTATTCAAGCATCGATGGTGCCATGCCCGCAGAAGGGGGCTTCCCCTCCCGTGTCTGCCTCGCTTAAAGTACTTGAAGCCTGTTGTACGGTCCGTAGCCTCATGTTACTCTCTTTCTGCAGCCTCATTGCTTTCCATCTCCTCCTGCCTGATCTTTACGCTTCGATTCCTCTCCGTGTCTCCGTTCCTGCATTGCTTTCGTATCGTTGCACCGAGTCCTTAATCTACTTTTTTGCATTCTACTATCGTTACAGGCTACGCTCATTGCATTGGCATGGCTGGGCGCGGAGATGAGCCGCCATGGGAGCTTTTGGAGGGAAGAACAAGATCACCCTCGCCGAACGAGAGAAGCGACGGACGCAGGCACTCCTCCTCTGCCAGCTCCTCGTCCCAATCCATTGGTAGCGCAGCCGACGCCAGAGGCTCGGCCGGCAGAAGATCGAGACCCTCCGTGACATCGGTCTCGGCCGCATTGGCCACGGTTGGAGAGAATGAACAGAGTTCAATGTCGCGCGGTGAATCTCGACGACCTCCAGAGCCCCGACTTGCCTCAGAGGAGACCGTGGTGAGCTCTAAAGACGTCTTAACAAATTTCGAAAAGGTAGTCTCGCGAGAACCCGAGCAGGAGAAACGGCGACGCGACCAATTGGCCCGTTATGAGGGTCAAAACCGAGGGCAGAGGCACGTTTATGAACGACTCAGGAGGTGGGCTGACACGCGATCAAGAACAGCGATGGATTTGGTGCGGGGATTATTCATGAAGGAGTACAGATCGGAGCCTCTTCCCTCGCAGCAAGAGCTTATCGAATTGGCCAAGCATTACTATCCGCCGCGAGGTGAGCTTACGGTGCATGTATGTGATTTCGGCTTGGGACGGGCGGAACACACTGAGATCACGCTTGGCGAGGTGGAAGAGTACTGGCAAACCAAACCGGAATGGGTTGATGTCCGCTGGATACACGCTCCTCTGGGTCTTGGGCTGGCGCATTCATCGATTGAGGACATCTTCCTCCATGACGGTGCGAAAGGGAGAAAATTCGAAATCGCAGGCAGAGCCGGTTGGCGTAGGTTACCCTTTTGAAGCATCTTGTTCCCCCTTTCGAGCGTTTCAAGAGCGTTGAGACGTGTCTAGCAAGCATTCGCGCGGAGAAAATGCTTGACGTCTTTATCAAATTAACCCAAGAAGGAATGCTGACTCCGAAATCATATAGCCTACTTGGAGATGGAAGTCCTGAATTTCCGAGGAAAGGAAAATTTTCAAGAGATGCGCGATGTCTACCTGCTCCTCAAGGGTCTGGAAGGGTTTGAAGACCAACTCGAAAAACACATCTGGGACGGTAAGAAGAATTCAGGTTTTAAAAAGGACGTCGATTGGAGAGCCAAGCATCTCAATCTCAAGGCCTCATATTGGAATATGACAGCTTCAGATATGCCGTGGCAGTTGTCGGAGGGCATCACCTTGGGCTCTCAGGGCCCTACCGAAGGCCTGAAACCAGTGGGCCGCCATATTGAGAAGCAGTCTCTTTCCACCCACCCGTTCTTCACGAAAGCGCAACTCGTGAGGAATCCGTTCCGTACTTTCCATCGTGGCGATGGGTTTCTGTTGACGCTCTCGCCTATGGCTGGGGTAAATTACCTCGATAAACACCTGTCGAAGTACATATCAGACCCGCTCGATGCCATGTTCGACAACGACGACGCCTCGGCCGTAGGTCATGTTTTCCACGCATTTGCCACGAATGGATCTGCTTCCTGGCACAGGAGAAGCACTGAGTGGTTTCTCGTCTATCTGCTGTCAGAAGTCGGCATTACACCGCACCCACTTCGCCAAGGGTTTAACGCGCCTTCCCTGGAACACGCTTATAGCGTTGTGATCCAGGACCTGGTTAGTTTTTCGACCGCCGAAGCCCAACCATACGTTCCTAGCTAACCACCCATCCTTGGTAGAAACGCAGAAGATTCGAGCCCTGGGTGCGCGATGAAACCGTCAAATTGGTTCGTGACTATCTGAGCTGCGTCGATGAGTTGACGACCATTCGCCTTATCCTCGCCAAGAAAGTCGACCTCTTCAAAACGATGACAGAGGATTTCCAGAAATTCGAGGCAGACGACCTACGGGCCCGAAAGCTGCCCGACAATCCAAGCGGCGAGTCAGCACAGGATCGTCTGACATTTGCGCACAATTCCGTCAAAGCCCAGCATGACTGCATCGAGCGGCTACTCATCGACACCAAGAGCTCCATGAGCGCCCTCTTCCAGCTTCGGTCCATTGAACAAAACGAGCTGGCTATCGTCTCCGACTCGCAGAACAAGGCCATCATGGTCTTTACGGGCGTGACCATCGTCTTCTTGCCTCTCTCCTTCTTCACCTCGTACTACGGGATGAACCTCACCGGTATCGTGGGTACGCCACGTGGCGAAGGTTACTTCTGGAAGGTCTGTGGAACTGTTACGCTCTTCATTGTGCTCTTCGTGGTACTAGGGGCTTTCCGGCATCATATAAGGAGGGCGATGTCTCGCAGACAAGTGAAGGCTGCAGGCAGTATGGTCTGAAGATACAAACATGAGACGACCCGATTACGTCTTGACGAAGTGGCCTGAACGACACGATTGGAATGGGACGGCTGAGGCAGGGGCTGTGGGCGCATAGGAGACGAATCTGCTTGGAAATATTTGCCTTCGTTGGCAAGCTCAGAAGAAGCTTTTGAACGTTTGAGATCCGAGGAGTTGGTCATGGTTTTTGCTTGAGTATGGCGTACCTACTTTCTATACTATGCCCTTCTATTTGCCGTATATTGTCATCTAATTTACATCGTTATCTACCATCATATTTCTAGGGTAGTTGAAGTAATATCATTGTCCGTAAAATCTACCTATACGCTGCATCACGACGGACTCGCCCCCTGCAGTTGTCTACTGCCTTTACGTGGACAAACAAAAAGCTGTGGGCCGGACTCACACGAGCATTATCTGGAGAGGACTGGTTCGCAAGTACTACCTAAATAGTTGATGTTACATACTGTTGTTTCCCCAGTAATGTTATGCCAATCTCCACCTCTCTCAGCCCTCTAACGCAGCCATCAATCTCCAGTCTCGCTCTTTCCTATCACACCACTTCCACTAATACTGGCTCGCAGCCGCCTGGCAAGATTTCTGCCCCAAACATGTCAGCCCTTATCCCGACCTACCGTACAAGGAAAGTACACTCACCAACTGATCCAAATACCAAGAGCAAATCTGCATGTTGCCTCCATTTTGCTCCAAGCAGTTGCTAAGCCCCTTTGCAGACTGCTCACAGCTCTGCTGCCCCCAGCTATTGTTGTCATAGCCCTGCTGAGCCTGCGCAGCGACCGCATTATCGTTCGCCTCCCCCTCCGCTACTTCACCACTGCCGGAATGGCCACCACCGAACATACCGCCGATAGCATGGCCAATCGAAGAGCCGACTGCGACGCCGCTGTGGGAAGGTCAGCTAGTAATGTAGGCCTGCGAGTGTAGTACAACGATGTAGACAAGGGGGATGCGTAAAGCTCGAGAGTGGGAGACTTACGCAGCGGTCGAAGCCATCTGCCCAAACAGGCCCGGGCTCTGGCCCTGTGCGGACTGCGTGCGAGCGGGTGGTTGGGCGGTGGTGCTGGCGCCGCGGTTGGGCTGTTGCTGCTGTGGCGTGACCTGGCGGTTCTGGGTCGTTGTTGGGCGGGAGGGGGCCGCGCGTGCGGGGGCTGCGCGTCCACGGCTTCGAGGCATGTTTACTGAGTCTTTGCAAAAGGGTTGGATAATTGGGAGGAGATGCGGTAGGGTACTGTAGTTGGCGGGACAAATGGGAAAAGCTTAGGGTGAAGATTCTCAAGGAATTGAGAACTTGGCGGCGGCTCGCGCTAGGAAGCTCTCCCGACTTGGCACCTTACCGCATTACGGGACGCTTTAGATCTCAGACTGGGCTTCCAAGGTGCTTCACTATTATACTCTACAGATCACTGGATTTTACCATACGCTGGAGATTCTCACTCTCCAGGGCTTGATGGAGTGACATGTGTCTGTGACTCTTTGTTCGAGTCCTTTGATAGCATGCTCTGATGGAATGAGCCAGATGTTTTGACGCTTTGCCTTTCCAACCATGGGTTTTGAATCATTCATAATTCCTTCGTCATCTCGGCTTCCAAAACGAGTGACAAGACATATTGAATCGCTCCTTCCCCGGCCATGAAGTAGCACGGGCTCGAGTTGTTTCTGAACACTTGTAAACAGAATCGTGCTCGAACTCCGAGATGAACTTACTAGCTAATTCTTGCTGGTTCACAAGGTCTGGGATATGGTAAAGAGACATTTTTAGTTCGATTGAAGCTCTCAGACGAAACCCTAGAGGTTACACAAACGGCCCGGGTGAGAGAACAGGTTAAGCCTTCCACTTGATTCATAGTGTATGCTTAGAATTCCGGTGTCCCTTCATTCCATCGCCGAACCCTATAAACATAACCGCCTATTTCCCATTCGATCTCCTTTCCGGACAATATCTGAGCATCACGATGATAACATAACTCTACCGTTGATCTGCCCCTTGTGCATGTACAAACAGGATGGATCGACAGCAAACTTGGCCGATAAATAGAGGTCATTGCAGCTCTCGTAACTAATTTGATGCTTCTGGTAAGGCAGTTTTGCGCCAAAGATGTTCGACGCTCCAAGATCTTTGCATGCCTAAAGCACTGTATTCCCAGGTACTCTTGAGTGGCCGTATTGCATTATGGACTGTCCATACCTTTGCATAAAGCCCAGACTCAACCGTCAGGGTCGAAAATTGGATGACCAGGCCCGTCTGCAATTAATGGCTCTACAACGTCTCCGAGTGCTTGTCAGGATGTTGATCATAAGTCAGTCAATTTTCGCCTTTCGAAACGCCAAGCTTTTCTGCGCGTTCTTGCTTGCTTGGCCGCTTCTTCCGCTTCTTCTTTGATTTCTGTTCTGGGACCATTGTGCCATTGTCGTGATTGGAGGCATGCTCTACTGAGCTTCCTTCTGCTGGCCGGTCTAGGGCTGGCGACGCCTGAGTTGATATTGAAGCTGAGGAACCTTCGAGGTTCATAGGTGAGCTCTTAGCGCCGATCAGTTGGGAATTTGCAGCTGTTGAGGATATTGCTGTGTCTTCTAATTTTCGCTTGTTGGACGTCTCCTCAAATCTGATATGAGCTCTGGCTTTTTCGTCGGCTTGCTGTTGAGCTCGCTTGCGATCATAGATCTCATTGCCAGCCTTGTCATCTCCAATCAGCGCCACATCACGCTTGCAAAGTACTGTAAAACTAAGAGGCAATACCAGAGCATGCTTGATGAATCTTCCGGCAGCAGGCTTATCCAGGGTAGATCCTCTCTTGCTTGCCCCTGTTTCTGCTTCGGTGATCTTCGCAAAATATTGCTTGACGCGAGCCAATTCGCGGAAGACAGGATGTTCTTTTGCATCGACCTCATTAAGCCGTAGATACGCTAAGAGATCAGTAAGTGAAAAATATTCGACTGAAACAGGGTAAGCCTACAAAACAATACCGATTCGATAGCAAAAGTAACTAATACATATAGCTGTGCCTTGTCTAACAGGGGCAGTCTGCCAGCTATATCGGATAGGTTCTTCTGAAGTAGCGGAGCAATTGCATCTTCCAGATCATCGATATCATCATCAAGCTGTTCAATGAGCGGCACCAGATCAACAGGATCCATCACAGCTTAAAATCTCAGCCTCTACTGCCCGGACAGCTGTTTTCCGCCTATACGAGTGACTCGCAAAGTTCATTTTCTGACAACTCCAAAATTCAGATATCGAATCCCGTGGGGTAAGCGCCGGATCTGCGGGCCGCACTCTTAGCGCGGCTTGGACATGGTGAGATGATGCTTGGACTTCAGTATATTTTTTAGAATTCTTTCAACTTTTAAGCAAGACGTCCGGTCCTGTCAATACGCAGCAGAAATCATTCACCGCAGTCGTTTCACTATCATCGCTTCTCCTGATGAGTTCCAGCACAATTCTACTATTCGAAAAATAGTACTGGCTTGCGGCCATCAATCTGTCTTTCTGTCTCCGCTCGCAGCGGCCGCTTCTGCGGACTTGGACCGTCCCTTGGTCCTACTCTCTAGCATGGAGTCGCGGTGACATCATTGTAGACCGTGGGGTCAGGGGACGAGGCTTTTGTACCTCCTCTGTCCGGCTATGGTGGCGCGAACGCGACCGAGAAGAGGTCGCCGCGGAAGGGGGCTCGTATCAGCAAGCAGGGCCAAAAGGTGATGAGTGGGCTTCGGCATTCGACTCTGCCATTCATGGAGGTGCGCGACAATCGCGGCGGAAAGACGTCCCTCGGAGGATACACATCCTCGGAGTGGGCAACGTGGGCTTGTTCCTAGCACATTCGCTGGCCGGGATTCCCAATCGGCCACCCATAACACTCCTTTCTCATAGAAAAGGTTCTCAGAGGAGTTGGAAAGAAGCAGGCGAGCGTATCAAGGTGGTTACAGATGGCTCGTCCCAAAGTCGCCACGGCTTTGATCTGGAATATGTTCCACCAATGCTGTCTATGTCTTCAGCAACCCTGAATCACGAAAATGCCTCTATCAATCATCCTTCGGGCTCTTCGCAAGGGTCAATCATTTCTGACGTGGTCGAGAACATCGAATCAGAGGGTACCGCTGAAAATCACACGTACGAGACACAGCCTCCGCTAGCGCAAGGAGACGATGGGATCATATGGAACCTTGTTGTGTCCGTGAAAATTTCTACAACAATTCAAGCACTCTCAAAGGTGGCTCATCGCTTGTGTCGAGATTCGTCAATTCTATTCCTGCAAAACGGTATGGGCATGCTGGACGAAGTCAATGAGAAGTTGTTTCCTGACGTTGAGACGCGACCTAATTATATAGTGGGAGTGATCAGCCATGGGGTTAAACGGTTAGAGCATTACGCCGTTGAACATGCTGGATTTGGTACTATCGCTATAGGCATTCTACCTCGTAAGCCCGCGGAATCCTTTCTGTTCCCCAGTTCGGCTCGCTATCTTCTCCGAACTTTGACAAGGACGCCAATCCTTGCAGCGGTACCGTTTCCGCCGACGGACCTCCTGCAGCAACAGCTTGACAAATTAGCTGTGAACTGCATTATCAACCCGTTGACCGCGATTTTCGATTGTACCAATGGAGAGCTCCTCAATCAATTCAGCGTGACAAGGATTATGAGGCTTCTCTTGGCGGAGGTCTCGCTAGTCATCCGCTCCCTGCCAGAATTAGACGGTGTTCCGAATAAGAATCTTCGTTACGATCCCCAGCGGCTCGAAGCCATGGTCGTTGTTGTCGCGACGAGAACAGCGAAGAATGTTAGCTCCATGCTACAGGATGTCAGACAGCACACGAAGACCGAGATCGACTACATCAACGGCTACGTTGTTCGGAGAGGCGAGGAAATGGGCATCAAGTGCGTCTTGAATTATATGCTGCTCCAAATGGTCAAGGCCAGGGGCAACATGGTGCAGCAAAGGGACGAGGACAAGTTGCCACTTGGTTTGCAGGACAGTTTGGTGGCACATTCAAAGGTCACGAAGGGGAATTGATCAATGTAAGGCATCGAGCGTTTAGCGAAGGAGTCAGAAGGCGCATCTTTTGAGTTTTGACAATGATAACAAAAGCGCATTTTACAGACTGACGCTTGATTCAATTGCCTGCTGTACCATATTTCTAATCTGCTTCCACCTCCCGATCAATGTGTCTTTTTGGCTCTGCAAGCCTGGTGAGTGCAGGCCCTTCAAAGCTTTCAATGCTTCCACTGCCTCCCACAGATACACTTCCAGTATATTCTCAACGATAAAGGCATCCGCTTCGTATTCGTCCTGTTTGCTGGCATCGTCACTCAGACATTGGCCTTCTCGGAATTTCGTCCACTCCTTCGCGTTAAGAGTCAGAGTTCGAACGGCGACTTGTGTACGGAAACATAAGCCTTCAGCGGTGAGTCTATAGTCCCTGCAGCCATATTTAGCCCTGGTAATCGTCTTCGCTTGAAGGACCTCAAACCCGAGGTAACCAGCCGTTTCTAGCCTGTTCCTTCGAAGCTTAGACTTCAGCATGTTTGGTAGTAGTAGGTCGTCTACTGGTACAAAGTCCCACTTGTTGGTTTCGAGCACAAATCCATCTCACAAATATTTCAGTATAGCACAGCAACAGGAAACGTGGATTTCTCACATTCAACAAGCAGAAAGTCATTACTATGGCTACCATACGAGAAAAATATCTCCTCGCCAGCATCTGCTCTCCATCAACGATGGCACCAGCAAGTGCCTGGCAGCTTCTAAACTTACCGTAGGCTCTATCAGCAGTGACTGTGTACCCGTTCTCATCGAAAGCAACTCGACACTGATACTTAGCCTCTGCATCCACAGGGTGTATCCTACTTCACTTACCCCATGATCAGCATGATTGAAGAAATCCGCAAAAGGACACAATGCCATGCGGTCATCCTTAGGCCTCGTCGCCTTCGATCCCGGCTCTTCATGATAGAAGCTCCTCGTGTTGACAATGAGCCAGTAATAGAGATATGTATACCTAGCCATGCTGGGGAATGTCCTGTTGACTATGTCCCAATCCCTCTGGAACTTCTTCTCCTGTTCATCGAGAAGTCCGCCGCTCGTTTGGTTGCTGAATTTACTGACCAGAGGGTGCGCCCAGCAGCCATTCCCAATGGCTGGTGGCAGAAGGGAGCAAACGCTACGACAGCCCTTGTCATCCACTTCATATCGAGTGCGCAAGTCCTCACGCCATAGCATGGGCATGCAAACCTCAAAGTCGGTCATGGACGGCCATGTAGATCGCCACAGCGCATAAGGTTCAGTGTTGTCGCCGCCGAATGCTAGAAAAGAGGCCAGCAAGCCATGAAGCGTGATGTCTCCATGCTTCTCTTTGAAGTCTTTCGGAACAGAGTGTTCGGTCAGGAGCGCTGAGGTGGGTATATCGACGAGCTCATCGCCTGCCTATACCGCACTCAGCCCGGGAACTCCAGCACAAGAGGTCTCCGAAGCAGTGTACTTCTACGCGACGCTGTGCGATAATTCCTAGACCCCCACGTGGGACACGAGAAGCCTGAACTTTGTTGATTCTGATTCTTTGCTCTATGGACCATGCTGTGAAAGCTTCATGCACGGGATCTGGGAGGTCGCTCTCGGACTCGGACGCTGTAGACATGTTTTGATGAATCGCTACATCATGCGCTCTCTCTTTGTTTTGCATGCTCACACCAGCGGCACTCATAATTGTTAATGACAGGTTGCTCACAGTGATGGAGGACAAATGATGGAGCCACAAACGACGACCGAGGAATTGACCAATCACAATCTTGCGTTGCAGACCTCTTTAGGGTCAGGGAGTATGTGACTGTATTAATTCGGACGTTTTCCGTACAACGATCATGAGTAGAAGTATAGCACTCATGAAACACCTTGATCTCCTGAGACTGCCTCCAACCCTTCGTCTCGCGACTATCTGCTTTAGCAGGCCATTTTCAGTCCTCAACCGGCCCCCACCCAAGTACGAAGGCCATGTCCCCCTCAACACCCTCGAGCGCGGCGCCCTCGCTGCAGGCTCGGCAGTTATGTCCCTATTCAACCCTCGACGAGGAGGTACGTTTGTTCTGTCGATAACGTCTATCTGGATATATGTACCCTGCCTGACTACCTTCCACAGACCTCATCGCTGCGCTAGGAGAAGCCACCTCAACCCCCTACTTCATCTACCGCCTTCGCGACGCCATGCTCTCCTCTCCTACCGGCCGACGCATCCTCCGCGACCGCCCACGTATAACCTCTCAAACTATGTCACTTGCCCACCTACGGACGCTCCCCTCAGACAGCGTCGGCCGCGCGTATGCCTCTTGGCTCGACCGTGAAGGCGTAACCCCCGACACAAGGGACAACGTACGCTATATAGACGACGAGGAGTGTGCCTACGTGATGCAGCGCTACCGTGAGTGCCACGACTTTTACCACGCGCTGACTGGGCTCCCGGTTATGGTCGAAGGTGAGGTGGCGCTCAAGGCGTTTGAGTTCGCAAATACGCTTTTGCCGATGACAGGGCTGAGTCTGTTTGCGGTGACGAGGTTGAAGAAGGCCGAGCGGGCGAGGTTTTGGAGTACATATTTACCGTGGGCGGTCAAGAATGGGTTGAGGTCTGAGGAGCTGATCAACGTCTACTGGGAGGAGGTGCTGGAGAAGGATGTCAATGAGTTGAGGCGGGAATTGGGGATTGAGCAACCGCCGGATCTGAGAGAGACGAGAAAGACCGAGAGAGAGGCGAGAAGGGCGGCGAAGGAAAAGCGGGAAAGATTGGGAGGTTTGGCGGGAAATTGACGGAAACAGTATCTGATGCAGGCCACGGAGCCGTAGAATCATACTTTCTCGACGTCCTAGCCCTTTACAACCTATCGACATGCCGGGCCTCTTCGCAAACAGGGAGCCCATACCAACGCCTTGCAATGCACCCTAATAACATGTTCCCCTCATCCATCTCATAAGTCCAACAAATCGTCATCATCATCCCAGCCTCCTCTCCTCTGTACTCGTATCTTCCCTCCTCCTCCACCGCCCTCCTTCTCCTCCTTCTCAGCCATAGCGCCTAACAACTCTTTCAACTGCTCCTCCGTAACTTTCGATCTTAGCTGCCCACTCTTCGCTAGCATAATAAGCCGGTTCTCAACATCCGCAGCGCGTGACTCTTTCACCAGTCGGATCCGCCCCAGACGATCAGCGGCTTCGGGAGTTAAGACTTGGGAGAGGATCGAGTTGCGGGCTTCGGCTGGTGAGACGCGGAATTAGAATGTCGAAGGTGGATGTGGGATAGAATAAGTAGATCCGTACCCTCTTGTTGTCTATCGAGATGTTGGTAAGGTGCCGATATCTGGGCAAGGAAACGTACTTTCGCTGTTCCTCCTGACCTCCCCCCCCACCACCACTGGGTGCTCCGCCTTGCTGTTGTTGAAGTTGCGCAAGGCGGCCCTTCCTGATCTGATTGATGTTAGCAAGAAGAGAATCGGAGGTCGTCGAATAGAGGGAAGGACTTCTTCTAGATCTGCGTCTGACATGATGGACGGTTGAGACGCTTTGGAGGCTGTCGCGGCTCGACTCGGCTTTAATGCAGAAGCCCTAATTGCGCTTCTTGGCGTCTTTGGGTGACAACAAAGTAAGGTTGAACACTCCAGGGTCGTTCCATCAAATCACTTCTTGACAGCTGCAAAGAAACAGTCGGTGCTTAGGGAGATATATTGATCTCTGCGTAACTACAAAAGGCTTTTAATGCGCAAGCTGGGGTAGATCAACCAAGTGCAATAAATATCCCCAGCAACGGCAAAAAGTGGTTCACCCTATCCTTAGCATGGCTTCAGTGCAGGATCTGTGAATCTGCCTATGTACTTGTGTGATATATCGACTCATGAGGTCACAGCTTGACACCTAGTTTGGATGCATGCTGTCCACCATGCCTACATGCGTGATCCTGTCCCCAAACTCCTCGCTAAGCCGCCCAGAGTAGCCTCTAATCCTCCTTTCCTTCGTCATCCCTCCGGGGTTCGAAGTTCAGCTAGAGAATTAGTAGAGGCTACTACTGTAGTGAGGTCGTGACTCACTTGGTTACCATTGTACAGCTGATGGTCCTCCTTATCTGAGCGCTGATCCTGTAAAGTACGGACATTGATCTTCGATGCGGCGGACGTCGCTTGCTGTGCATCCTGACTGGAACCGGATGCTGCTTGCTGAGCCTCTGAATTGGCCTGTCCAACACCAAGGAAGGTGCTCAGGGCCCCCGTGATCATTCCGGCTCCCGTCGATAGCACGTTGTAGCCTGTAGACACCCCTTTTGACAGTAGGCCTGATTCGCCAGCATAAGCAGCTGTGTAACCTTGGACTGGGACCATGACAAGCGTGGCACTTGGTGCGAGGCCTAGAGATTGAAGGCTCTCTTCCTCCTCCGATATGGATAAGGTTCGATTTGGCATTGGACTGAGGATCTGCTTGAAAGTATATGGTGTGTCTCCATCCGATCGTTGTTTCTCTATCCAGGGACGTACATGGCTGCGCAATGTCTGATCCGAGGGAAACCGCTGACGGATAGTACTCCCGTCGAAGAGGCGCACCTGTACGGCGCATTCTTTCGAGGTTTTTGGCCTTGACTGGGCTGCTTCCTGGGCCAGCTGCTGATTCGCGAGCCCATCGACCCCATCATTCCCTTCAGCTTCTGCTTTGGCAAGCGCTTTGCGTTGTTGTTCTTTTTCCTTCCTAACAGCTTTGTCATTCTCAATCTCCCTCAATACCCTTTCGCGCTCCTGCTTCGCATCCTGTTGTCTCCTCCGCTGTTCTTGAGCATAGCTTGCTTGCTTCGCCTTTGCCGAGTCGGGGTTCTTAATTATCGCGTCTAGTCGAGCATCAGCTTTAGCCTTTTTTTCTGCTTTCTCGGCAGCATCCTTGTCCTTTTTGTCTCTTTCAAGCCGCTCACGTCGTTCTGCAAGGAGATTCTGCACCGTAGAAGTGGGTCTCGGTGCTGAAGGAGATGCAGGTGAAGTATTTCTTGGCTCCTCTGTGGATGGGTTCGTGTTTTGCGGGACCAGAGTGGCCTGAGAGGAAGTCGGGTCGTCTGCTCCCGTAGCGGTTGAATTGGAACTCATGTTCGAACCTCCGCCCTGAGGATTTGTCAGGAATTCTGTGCCTTCATCGGATGCGTTCATGTTCTTGAATGTCCGTAGTATAGCCTCTGTGAATTGCTTTTGGTCGAGACCAGCAGACAAGCAGAGTAGAACGCGGCCACTGCTGGTGAGATTGTCAGCATATATCTAGCGCTATCCACTTCCTGGAGAATAATATCTGTCGCGTACTGAAGAAGTAGTAGCGTTGGTACGGTAGGGACTGGGAAGTAAGCCGACAGATAGCCAGCTTCATTTGATCCAGAGGTCATTCGAAGAATAATGGCTTTCTCTGTCAGAGCTGACGCGACCTAACGCAGAATGGCATCAGCTTCTTACTCCCACTTTCCTAGGCGGGATCGTACTTCATCGTCCACGAGGAATCTGTTCTCCCATAGTGAACTTTCCTCTGATTCGTCTTGCTTGATCGACAATTGTGAGCCATCTGCCATGGATACAATCGAACTACATTGGAGAAACTCACTTCTCACGAAGCATGCGACTAGCTTGGATTCTGCCAAAGCCAGCGCAATACCTGATTGTAGATCTCCTTCATAGAACATGACTGAATTCCGAGCCCCCAGCGCTCACTGAAACTTGTCTTTGTCCAATTCGTTATCAAATGTCGAAGGTAGTCGCTGCCTGGGAAGCCAAGAGCATCACCCCACATCTAACTGCGTATCTCGGGCCGACATTCCTCCGTAAGTAGACCAAACACCAAAGTTCTCAACCTCAGTCCGATATTGAATAGGTCAAGTATCGAGATATTGAGACTGCCGTCTCTGCCGCAGCTCGGGTTACCGCCGCAGCTTTGACGGGCTCACAGCATTTCTGGAATATGAGACATGGAGTAGTGCGACTTGGACATCTGATACCGACTCAGATTTCCATGCTGCGAACTCTTTGCAGGAGCGGACATACCTTCAAGTATAATCCGAGCTCCCTCGCTCAACGTCGACTTGCACACAACCCTGCAGACGACCCATTGTTCAAATCGGTCGTCGACAATCCGCCAAATTTAGTCCGCGCTGGGCGGCGTCATGGCGCAGGCTTGATCATCTTGGGTACGCCGAAGAAACAGAGAATTCTTGCCATCTCATGAAATTGACATACAAGACTAGCCTTGATTCCAATTACAGCCTTCGCTCTGGGGACATGGCAGGTCTTCCGACTTGGCTGGAAGACCGAACTCATAGCGAGGTTTGAGGACCGCCTCATACGAGATCCGCTCCCTTTACCACCCAGGATTGACCCTGCAGTAATCAAGGATTTCGATTATCGCAGGGTTTATGCGACCGGTCGTCTGCGGCATGACCAGGAAATGCTTATTGGTCCTCGTATCCATGATGGAAAGAATGGTTATCTCGTTATTACACCCCTAGAACGCGAGACTAGTGGAGCTACTATTCTTGTCAACCGCGGTTGGATACCAAAAACCATGAAGGATCAAAGAAATAGAGTCCTGGGATTACCGGAGGGCCAAGTCACCGTGGAAGGCCTCATGAGAGAACCTTGGAAGAAGAATATGTTCACACCGGAGAACAAGCCAGAGTCGAAGGAATTTTACTTCCCTGATGTTGCGCAGATGGCGAAACTCACCAGTAGCCAACCGGTCTGGGTTGAAGAGACCATGGGTATGGGCCGCGACTTCGATTGGCTCAGCGTAATACTAAGGTGATGAGCAGTTCAGGACCTTTTAGTAGCTTACGATAGGGAGTCGAAAGGAATCCCGATCGGGCGAGCTCCAGAAGTAAATCTGAGGAACAACCACACTCAGTATATCTTCACATGGTAAGGTTCTTCTACGATCATTGTGTACATCCTTGCATAACTCCTCATACTGCTCGATATGAAATGTTATAGGCTAAAGGTGTGCTCCGCAGGTATGCATTATCTGCGGCCACCACGTTCATGCTGTGGATCCTCGTGAAGAAACCACCAGGGAGTACCACACGCAAAGTTCGACAAAGCAAAGAGTAATAATCGGCTCTATCATCACAATCTATGCATGCTGATGAAAGCCAGGTGGTAATTCTTCGGGTCAGACCGGCGGTGGGACTGGATTCACGATTAGCCGTGGCCTTTCTGCCCCACGGAGGCAGTCTACCTCGCAGTGTGATGTGACGCACATTATCGCCTACGGGCCTACTTGTGGACCCCAACCTCCATCCAGGAAGAAAACTGCGCTAGTCGCAACTTCTGCCGAAACGGCATAGGCTCGTAGCTTCAGCCCATGAGCATGAGAAGAGCATCAGAACATGCCGTACGGCCCGTCATGCATACACTTTTCTGCTGATGCAACGACCTTGGGCCGCACCCCAGTGATGACCGCCTACCTGCAACGATACCTACACCGGGCTAGGCCGATACAATGACAGCACAATGAACTCCTACTCTATCAACGCAGGGTTCCAATTCGCGCGCAGGTTCGATCCTGGCAGATCGTCATCGCCTGAAATACTGGTTCTACCAGCATTACACTCGTCAATCCTGGTAAGAGCTCGAAATTGACACCTACTGTGCAGATTATCCATCGGGTGGCATGGTGCAATCTTCAAGGAGATTCCAGATGAAAATGGTCTCATGCGTTCTGTGATCCTCTACTGGATGCTTTGGTGAAGCGGATCAGTCGCTGTGACAGTTTGCCATGACAACTATCTTTCTCCATCGGTGGCTCAGCCCATCTTAAGGACGCCGGTACGGTTTGCCAAAAATCTGTGCCAAGGAAAATTACACCCTTTGTGGCCACTATACGGGGCGGTTAGACGCTACCTATCTTACGCAAACATCCACATTCAGCAAAGTTTTTCGAATTGGGTGAGCCATGCGTTGCTGATAAGATCGCTTCTGCTATCAAGATCGAGTCCAGAGTTTGAACCCGCAAAATGTACTGCTAGCCTGGAATTTTCCGAAACCACGATGTTCATCACATACTTTATCACTTTCCGATGAGAAGCTTTCCACATCGTCACAATTAGATCATAGTAAATGTTTAAATCAGATCAGCTTTGGCTTACAGAAAGAGGCATCATCAAGTATTCTTTCCTCTCCTATGATATCTGAAGATGACCTTCCATTGGAGACTGACACTGGATGGTATGTCTGCAACCCGCTGTAAAAGCTCACGGGCCCCAAATTCGACAATCCGCCCTCGATCGGGACACTCAATTAATTGGTTGGCGTTTGGTAGCGCCCTCCGCGCGGTTCTAAGCAGAATAGCTTATCGATAAGGTACCCGCGAGTGTAGATTTCGTACCAAACATTCTTCCAATCTATCTCCAAAACTCGTCGGGGAAGGACCACGCCGGAATGGTTCAATTAGCATCAACTAGTCCAGGCGCAGCTCCCGATCCCATACCATCCACAATGTCACAAGCCTCCACGACATCAAAGAAGCGGAAGCGCGAGGGACACGACGAGTCCAAGGCGCCGCTCAAGAAGACAAAGTCACCGAAGACTCAACAGGATGATGATGCAGATCTGGATCTTGAAAAGGGAATTAACATGGCAATTGGAAGGTTCGACAGTCGCTTCCTCGCCGATCATGTTGCGCAGCGCACAAAGCGGTTTCAACCAGATTTGAGCTTTGTGGAGCTGGAAGACCGACACATCTCAGGTGTTTGCGCCCAGATATCATAGACCTGTTCTCGATCGGTGAGAGGCTGCTAACTAATGTAGAGACGGCCTTTGTGGATACCAGCGAATGGGAAACCCCACGAACCCTTGAGAATTTGCCCGGATACCTTCGCAAGTATGGGTTTAAATCAAAGCGGGCAGCAGCTACAACGATAGCCTCTAAGAAAGTTGGATGTCCACACACGCTCGTCATCACAGCTGCAGGCTTACGTGCCGCAAACGTTACAAGGTAAGTTATGGCGCTCCTCTCAGGCACGTGCTAGCTGTTGATAGAACTCAGGGTGCTCCGCACGTTCCAGACAAAGGACGCTACCGTGGCCAAGTTATTTGCCAAGCACATCAAGCTGAAGGACGCCATCGAATATGTCAAGAAAACAAGGTACGGCAGTCCCTCATGGTATATAGCATGTTGAATACATGCGTCTCAATGCACTGTTATTCCTTGCTTCGAGGTCGTTATGCCTGTTACTATGCTGCGTGCATGCCAATTAGAAGAAATCTACTTAAGATCATTTTAGAATGGGTATTGGTGTCGGAACCCCCGCGAGAATCATCGACCTTCTAGACGCAGGTTAGTCTATAACCCAGTTCGCCCCATCGGATCTATTAACTCGTATCGTGAAGGAGCTCTATTGACCGAGAATCTGGAGAGACTTCTTGTGGATTTCTCTCACATTGATCAGAAAAAGCGTGGGATTCTGGACATGAAAGAAACACAGCAGCCACTGATGCAATTGTTGAATAGAGGCGAATTAAAAAGCCGCTTTGGCGGAGGCCATGAAGGGCTAGATCTGTTCTTCTATTGACAGTAGGCATGAAAAATAAAGCTGTACAGGCCGGGTCAAGGTCCCACTGCTCTCCGATTCACTGCCTTAGCACATGGTCATTGAATCTGTTCAAATCCAATATTAGAAAAAGACTTCGCTCTATGTCTTTTACAACGGTAGTGCCATGTCTGGAGACGGTCCGACATGGTCCCGCTGGCGCGTTACCACGAAGCGAGATAGACAAGTTTGGGTTCACAGAACTAGACGGTTTGATTTCCTCCGTCTCTACCTTCGCATCTTCGCACCTTCCCGGCAACTTGATAAAACCCCATGGGAAGTAGAAGGTGCTCCACAGAGATCTTTGCGGGCTACAGCATTCCCTGCTAAATCTAGTCCGGGTGTCTCAACTCGCACCACGCCATCTTATTCCATCCGCCTCAAGGAGAACCTTGCTTTTCTGGATTTTTGTCTGTCCTTACAGCAAGGCGTCCTCTAGGCCTCAGGACCTCCAGCACACATTCGGCTTCGCTCAGCCGCAGCTGTTCTCGAGGCATCAAGATGAATTTTCTCGCGATTACTCTAGTACTCTGGGTCACGTACGGTGTTGCTGCTGCAGCGGGTTCAGACGCGCCAGGTATGTTCCTTGTTCCATTCATCAATCGATGTGCACGTATCTAACAGCCACCAGGATGTGTCACAAAATGTTGGGAGAATTCCAAGTATGTGACTGCTTGCAACAACGAGATGCAATGTCTCTGTGAGGATACAGAATTTCAGAGTGTAAGCTCACCCAGACTCCCCACATCCACTTTTGTGGCTAATCCTGTCCCCGTGGATAGACTGTCCTCCAATGTCTCTACTCTCAATGTCATACCGCCCAATTTGGCTCAGCGCTTCACCATGCACTCTCCGAGTGTTCAGGATACCCCGCGGCCACCCTGAACGACTTGCCTCCATTGATCCGTCATCAAGGTCTCCGCAAACGGGCAATAGAGGATCAGCCCTTGGCATCAGTCAAACCCCTAGTCTCAGCTCACCAGGCGTTTGCCTCAGCCCACCAAGCTGTCGCTTCTGTTCAAGCGGTGCGTTCCGTACAACGTCGCTTCGTCAGTGCGTCTGCTGTCGCCAACTTTGTTCGGCCAACGCGCAGCGCCTACGTCAGTGCTGCCCGTACCAGTACAAGAGCGCTTTCAACCAAGTCTACGCTTCCATCTAATTTCGATGATGTCGGCTACAACGAGAGTCTGGCGCCAACCGGAGTCATCACCAGCAAGGTCCTCCCATCTCAGACAGCTCTCGCATCCGTCATCAGTGGCTTTGGCGTGGGTGGCACCGAGCCTCATGTCCGTCTTGGGAAAGCGGACGTTTCGCCTTCTAGCGCTCAGTATTCGCCCATTGATTCTAGTATGAACAGTACCAAAGGTCCAATGAGTTTGACGAATGTTGCGCCTACACCAACCGCGACCCCACCAATCTTCGGTACCGCAGGGTCTCACTATTCTGTAATGCTTAATGCATCGACTTCGGCATTGTATTCACCCGGTACAGCCCCAACGGGGGTTGGCTTCAATGCTACCACACCTTACAAGAAGATCCGAAGGGATCGTTAGACCTATCTTGGAGCAATGAGCGGCCTCGTCAACTGTCAAAACCTTCACGGAATCGAAGTCTCCTTACCCGCTTCCAAATTGCTGTCTGGGACGCTGGTATAGTCCTGCCGTTGTGGGACCTCATACCCCATTAGCAGTTCAGCATAAATATCGCTCGATGATGGATAGATATTGGCCCTTGCAGCATCGGAGCTTTTGTCGCAGATTCCGGACTAGCATGACGGCGATGATGTCGGATGCAGCTTGTTTCTAATGCAGTATAATTCCAATGTACAGTCTTCATTGCCAAAGGAAAGTGGCAAGACATCTTAAGCGACAGCATTTTCGGCATCATTAGTTTAGTGGCTTTCAAGCCTTCGGGCTCATAGATGTAATGTTCGGTACCAAACCAATACGTATACATTCCTCTTTGATATCGTGTGTTCACACGCCCCTGGAGCTTCGCAGAAACCATGGAGAGTGGATTGAGAAAGAGGCAGTGGCGTTGAACTTGGGATGGTACATCCAAAGAACCCTACTTTCAGCCGCGCGGCAAGCTCGCCTAGTCAGCAATTATCTTCAATCCGATCCCTCCAAACTGTGCACAGGTAACAATCATTACGATAATCTTACAATTATCTCACTTAGATTGTTCTGAATGTTTCGAATTCAAAGTCCACGTGTCGCGCTGAGAAGTCTTTGCAGAAGCAGTCACAGTGATTGAGGATGGCTTGAAAACTTGGGGACAATCACAAAACTTCGATACATTACTGAAGCTCAGGTATTGTAAGACGTCGAGATCTGCTTGACGGCCTTCCGCTCCCAACGAATTTTATACATTGAACTCAGTCGACGAAGCGTGCGTATCTTTCAATTTGGAACGTAGTCCATACCGATGGACCAAAGCACCCAGCCAATCCTTCGTCTCAGAGGCGGCGGAGCAGATCAGAAACGCAAAGAAGCTCGCAAACGAAAATTTGAACAGCTACGTCATGAACACCCGATAGCTTCTTTGATAGGCGAGGCAAAGACCATAGATGGTCCATCCGAGCAGCAAGCGCAGAAGCGGCGAAAGCAAGCTCCAGATTCGTCTTCTAGCTCCGAGGCCGCAGCCGTTCCAGAGATCAACCGGGCCGATGAAGCTCAAGCCGAAGAACAATCAATGCCATTGCCCGAACCAGATGGCCATGAAGCAGAGGAGGGGAATAGTGGGCCTCCCAAATCACAGAGGTTTATCGTATTCATTGGTATTCTCTCAATCTGGTTCGATTTGTGGAATGAAGATTGAAAACTTCCAGGAAACCTACCATACACAGCGACCACGGCTTCGATAACCGCGCACTTTGCCAAAGTTCAGCCGACTTCCATCCGCCATCGCACTGATAAAGAAACGGGCAAATCCAAGGGTTTTGCATTCCTAGAGTTCGCTGCTTTCGATCGTATGAAAACGTGCCTGAGATTGTTTCACCACTCGGTGTTCGATGATGGGCAGAGCCCGACGCGGAAGATCAATGTTGAATTGACGTAAGTTTCTCTGTTCAGCGTCACTTGGCCTATCCTGTTGTTATTCTTTGCCGCGGGTGCTCCGTCGAATGTCGACCAGTTCCACACAGGATGCTGCTGACGTATGTAGCGTTGGGGGCGGTGGAGCTAAGAGCACAGAGCGGAAGTCGAAGCTCAAGGCGAAGAATTGGAAATTGAGTGAAGAACGGCGGAGAAGAGCAGAGGAAGAGGCTAAAGTGGACAGAAAGGAAGCTCACAAGAAGGGAGAAGTAAAGGGTAGGCAGCAAGAACAAGCCGTAGACAGGCCGGAAGATAATGGTCTTGTAACCAATAACAACGGAGATATTCACCCTAGCAGACGCAGTAGATTGTCCGTAGCTTGAAATATTATCCGGCCTGCTGACTTCATTGAGATTTTAATTTCGCAACTTGAAGTCTACGCTGATCCACTCAACATCATAACGCTATCTACAATGCATGATCAGTATATCCTGAATCACTCAATCAAGACGCGGCCCCTCACAGCTGAAATATAGGAAATCTCTGACCCGTCGATACTACCTATGATCTCAGGACTACACCTCGTTGGAACCCCCTTATAGTATTACGCATTTCGGCTTTGGCTTTTGTGGCTTCCCGACAGGTCTCGGGTTCAGTACAGCACTGCAATTGTCAGCCTACACATGAAGCCGTACTCCTTTGAGCTGGACCTACCGTATCGCCTCGTCGAACACACTCTTGAGGTTCCTTTGTGTGAGAGCAGAACATTCCAGATACTTATGTGCCCTGATCTCTTTAGACACCTGAAGCGCCTGCTCATACGACACCGGCTCCATCCTCTTCTGTCGGAGCGACTCCATTGTCCCTCGGTCTTCTCTCAAGTCCAGCTTCGTGCCGACCAGGATGATAGGGACGTTTGGCGCGTGGTGTTCGATTTCTGGGAACCACTTCGCCTTTACGTTGTCGAAGGAAGGGGGGCTGACGATGGAGAAGCAAATCAAGAATACGTCGGTTTGTGGGTAAGATAAGGGTCGCAGTCGGTCGTAGTCCTCTTGGCCAGCAGTGTCCCAGAGACCCAAGCTAATGGGCTTTCCGTCGACCATGACGCTGGCGGAGTAATTATCAAAGCTGTAGGTTATGTCAGGCCAGGCCGTTTACAGGTAGGTCTGCAGTCCTTACACAGTAGGTATATATTCTCCCGGAAAAGCATTGGTGGTATATGAAATGAGAAGGCAGGTCTGTGGAGTAGGTAAGCGCCGTTGCTCGTCTGTTGTGTGGGCATGAGTCGGACCTTGCCCACAGCGCCGTCCCCTGTCACAACACACTAAAAGTCCCCCGTGTCAGCGAAACTTGACCGCCATGTTCCGGAACGAGCGAATTACTTTCAACGATTGCGTAGGCGCGCCAGCCATTGCAGGCAGAGATGGCTGCGTTCGAGGTATTGAGACTGGTCAAGGCCGGAGACGGTGAATGTGTTTCACGCTGCCATGACTTAACAGAGCGCCGCGTCAGGCACGGGTTTAATGGACATACAAGATCGACTTGAGAAGCTCTCGGACTGCTTCAAGCACTGCGCAATCCGCGCAAGCTCATCCAACAAACACGCCAACAGCCAATTGAAGCTCGGGATCCCCACCGCAGGCCTGCTGATAGGGTTATATCGAGATGATCGGCGAAGAATGAACGGTGCTTTTAGGCGTGGAGGAATGTGGAAGCTTGGTGCCAGTATCAGTATTGCTTTAGAGTGTGCGTTGACTGAATTGAGTGCTTGCTCGAGCAGCCAGGCTCCCAGGGATGGACCTTGGACGTCTCCAGTTTCAGGGTTCAGGGTTCAGGGTTCAGGGACCCTTACTGGCGATGAGCCCCCACAGGTGGTCAAAGCGGCTACGGCAAATCGCTCAAAGGGGGTAGCACAACAAGACGATCACTTTTTGACACAAAACTGTTACGCTTTCTCGACATCGCTGCTCCGCGCGTCTTCAAAGTCCTGCATGAAATATCCCAGATCCAGCAGTGCTCTGTGCTTTGGTAGAAATCTACTTCAGAGCACTTGTTGACATACCCCGAAAATGAGTGAACACAACAGGACCGTTGAGACAACTTGGTGTAGGGTAGAGTACATCATCTTTCTAGATGGTGACGTGCGCCACCAACAGCAAATCCCTTTCTACTATTCTCTTCAGATTTTTTTTTAATGCAGCAAAAGCATGGATTGGCGGGTTCGGCTACATCGAAGCCACGTGCGCTCGAGGCTCATGCTGTGTTGCTTCTGCTCCCGACGCGCAACAAGACATGGATCAATCTTCGACAACTGACATGAGAGGATTGGAATTTCACCAATGCTAGATTTCCATACTGCAGCCTCCATGCCGTGACGAAGGTCGGCGCTTTTTCTCGGCAGAAAATCTCGTTGGGCCGAAGGAAATCCCCAAATTATCTTCGAAGCCTTGTTGCTATGTGCTGCCGAATATGTTTTCGATAGAAGTCATATGCTTTTCTTTGCGATGAGCTGCCCACGAGCGCTTGGTGCGCTTGTCCGTTTCATGCCTGTTGCCCACGCTGTCCAGTCCTTGAACACCTGCCAAAGAGGCGGACCCATTTTCTCTCTCGTCTTAAATTGCGCCTCTGCATATCTGGATTACCTTTCTCCCAAGATATCTGGGTTCACGTTGGGAAAAGTATTGGAATTGACTCTGACTGCTCGTCAAGAAAAACTTTTCGGCCAAGTCCAATTGGACGTAGCATCGGCAGATAGGAGCAATAGCCTCTCAATAATTACAGGATGCGGGCACATACCAGATGGGTTGCCACTATGAAGTACCGCAAAAGCTGTTCGTCGCCCAACTGGGGATTCTTTTTGCCTCAGTAGGATCAGTTTATTAGGCTGTCGGCACTGGGCGAGCTATGATCGTCGATTGAATAGCGAAGTTGTTTATCTCGATCAAGAAGTCCATGTTGCAAGGCCGATGGAGCTGAATGACTATCAGCTGAATGACTCGCAGACAAAGCAACTCGAGTGAGAGTGTGCGAGAAGGCATCCGTTTGAATATACGTTTCATCGGATGATTCCATGCAGACTAAGAATGGACTTTAGGCGATGACCACGACGTAACGGCGGGCATCTGTCAAGGGCTGGCATCTAGGATCATGCATGTCCTAACACATTTTAATCCCACGATTGGCTTGATCAGAATGCTAAGCTCAACTCTGCAGCTTTAAATACTGAACGATAAAGCTAGGATTCTGCCCCCAGCTTTAGACATCCGTTAGTGTTACACGTTGCGCTCTCCTTTTTGTCTTCTACCCATCTTTATGTACACCGATTTCTTGCCGTAGCCCGGGGCAGAGACCTCCGTCCATCGTACGATTTCACCGGCCCAGGAACGGCACTTCAGTAGGTGACTGGGACGTAGATAGCTCTCTCTATCCTCTCTAGACCTAGTCTAGATTTGTGTGAACTATGGGAAGCCCACTACAGTAGAATTTCCAAGCGATGTCATGCTAGACCGCGATCTTTCACTGGAACTCTCACACTACCGTCTCGTTCTGAAAACAAGGCCCTGCGTGCAGCACTCGATGAGGAGGCACCTTCCCGTCCCGTGTCGCGAGCTGCAATGCCGTGGTTTCGGAATCACTCGGATAATTCGTCATGTGGCCATTGGCGCTCACAGCTGCCGTATCCGCTGCTATGATCAAGCCATGTTTGCCACCGAGGATATAGGCTTCACGACTAGAATGAGGAAGAGTGATGTGTGCGAGGCCGGAGAGGAAAGCTACGTATCTAAGAACGGCGGCACGATACTGTCAGTGATTCAAACTACAGGCAAAATGGGGCGTTCGACTGCCACATCGGCCTGGAATCAGAGTGGTGGATCTTACTGCACTGCAGGCGCATTATGTGCTCCGCCATTGAACTGTGCGGGAAGTATCGAGTAGGAGGCGGTTGATAGATTGCCGAGCTGTTGGATTTGGGCGCCAGATGTTCCTGCTTGGGAAGATGTGGAAATTTGAGGGAACAGCTGCCAGCATTCCAGTGTCGACGCGTTATTCGTAGCAGAGATGGCGGTGAGGTTAAGGTAGCTGCCTGTAGCAGCGGAGAACTGTAAGAAGAGCCAAAAAGAGGCTAGGAGGAGGCGAGTGGTGAGCATGCTTGATCTTCGCGCCAATGTGTGGGGGCTGTAGCTGCTTGATGATGGGAGAACAGCTAACAGGATATGTTCTCGGATCAAGAGAGGATGTGTGGTTGATTTTCACAGGGTGTTCGTCAGATCTCTTTCCCGGAAATCCTTCTGATCCTTCAGATACATGCAGTATGAGGTGTGCCAAGACCGATCGAAGACGTCGCCGCTTCGAGGCGAGCCACGCAGTACTGGCATACGAGCTTGCGCAATCCACCGTGTGTCAAAATTGAACCTTGCCATTCTGTTCTCCTTTCGCTATAGACCTGGTGGAATACTTGAAAACGTGTACACGTGAAGACTGTACGGGAACCTGGATATGACGAAGCATGACTGACGTCGATTGAAAGATAGCCATACCATGCGGACCGCACGCGAGGGCCAGAGACTCTTGTCTTTTAGCAGTGGGTCTGATAGAGGTGCTGCAGCGATGTTTGACTGTCGGTTTCAAGAATTAAGGGATGCTAAGATTCCTCAACCGACTATTTCTCCTGAAAGTCAGCCAGTGTTGTGTACATATTGGTCACAAATATTAGGGACGCAGTGTGGTCCTCTACCATCCTTTCCCTGAAGACGCACGGCTCTTCGCCGGGTGTCGACATAAGGTTGGCTTTCTGGACATCGACCGCTACCGAGCCGCTTTGATGTGCATTCGGAATAATCAACTTGCATCATTGTTCAGCAGACCATGCTTGCATATTTCGTAGCTCAACGCCTCTACCGCGCTTCTTGTAGTTTTCAGCAATCGTAAAAACTCCCCTAATCAAGCACCACATCATCCACCCTTGGCCATCCCTCCGTCTCCTTTCCAGCCCACTTCGCTACATGCTCGACTGACCTCTCGACACTCTCTACATCTGCCGCACTAATCCCCAGTCTCCGCAGTCCCCTCATATGCCAGATGGTCGGTGCTCGCAAGCCTTGGCACATAATGGCCGTTAGGATTACCAGCTCGGCTTCGATCGCTGAAAGGATACTATGGTCCGAAAGAAACAGGCCGTAGATAATATCCTTTTCCAGATACTCGAAGTCAGACCGATGTGATCCCCAGGTGGAGAAGATAGGGGCTAGGTTGTGGGCGTAAAGAGTCTGCATGAAAGAGGTACCGCGAATCGAGAGAGTGTCTGGAGATGGTGGGTTTGCCCTACGGTTGTAAGAAACCAACCATATACGTCTGCAATGCGGAAATGCGATACTGAAAGCTGGAAGAAACCAACAGGGAGAAACAAACAGGGAGTACCATCGGGCAGAATCCAATGGGAAGGAGCCAAAGCATCACAATGCAGACCATATGCAAATGCTGATCTTTGAAGAAGAGCCATCTGATCCCGAAATACAAATTGTTATCCGTACTTACCATTTTTCGCTCAAATCGCTGTCCAGCTCGAGGCCCTCCTCTGCCTTCGCCAAGGATGCTAATGCCGTAATGACGAGCGGAATCCCTACTAGAGTCCAAGCTTTCATCAATACGTCACGCAAGCGCTTCGATACCTTCTCTTGCTGCTCCTTGTCGCTTGGGTCCATTTCCATGTGGATCTGTGAGGACAATATCCCAATCTCATCAGGCTTCCCGCACGCTACCAGCGCTGAGGCCTATAGAAGCTGTAAGAGGACGTCAAGGGAAGGAGCCTGTGATGTGGTGGCGCACCGTAACAAGGTACCAAGCATTGGGTCCCAAGGAAGGAGGAATTTGGTTCCGAACCGCGGCGAAGACTGTCCGGGTGGATGTCATAGTGTAGGTTAGCGTAATATGGAGAGAAAGTGGAAGGTAGTTGAGAAATGCAATAGCATGAGCTGGACAAAGATCAATCCGAAGTTCCTGGTCGAGCTTGGGATCAGCTTTCGACCATGTTTCTATGCGTGAGAATGTTGAAGAGCTCGGGCTTCGGCCAGTATGCTTTGAAAGGTCGAATCGCGACGACTAGGTCTGCACTAAACGGACAGTCTGGTCTTCCGGGCCTCTGGTCAACCTATCAAGAACTCCGAAGTACAATGTATTTAATGGTATTGAAGCGCGTAGCTTCTGGGCCTCCTATCTCGAGCCTACGTCTTGGTTCAGTTACCCGCGTCGCAGATATGGATAGTCCGGGTTAAGCACTCCTTGGGTATTTGACAACAATGTTAATCTTTGCTCTTGCTCCACAGAGTAAACTACTTTCGGTAGTGGGATTTGGAATGTCATATCAGGGCTAGAAATATACGCTAGGCCGAAGATGGTAAGGAACACCCGTAGCCTTGTAATGGCGAAATCTATGAACCAGTGTCGCTGCTTGACCAATTTAAGATCTCATCTTTACACTCTCAACAAGAATGTGTTGAGCGTCCTGATTCAAGACACATAGGTGCATGCTAGGTATGTCGTCCGAGTTACCATCGACTTCTTCGCATGCTACTTCACCGCACCAAGAATGTTACGAACACCGGCGAAATCCAACTCTTCCAAAGTCTCGTCCCATACCTGCTCCATGATCTTTTTGCCGTCGATAGTGTACATCAATTCATGGAATCTGGAAAAGCTAGCATTAGATGCTCGGAGCTTTGAAAGACAGTCCAAGGAAAGGGGATCTCACGGGCAGGCGTCCCAGTTCATCAGAAAGCTTCCATGACATTCGCTACCCTTGACTGCCGCTGCATCGACATAGGTCCAAGCTGCCTGTTCCAGCGATCGCCCTGTGAGCGTCGCAAGAAGTCTGACAGAAAGCCGTACAAACAATGGCAGATTGCGATGCAGCATCGAGCCAGCAGTGAAACCTGGATCCACTGCATTGACCACCACATCGTCCACTGACCAGTGCTGACTGAGCTTGAGTGTGAGTATCAATCCCAGCGTCTTGGTCACCGCATACCTCTCGCCTCCATCTGAAAGGCCGTTCCATGAGCTAGGGTCATCGAAAGACGGGATAAGCGGCACTGCATTTCGATTGGGGACTTTAGACCTGAGCGCCAGGCCGGACGAGACGATAGTCAAGCGTGCAGGTTTGGGGGACGGACTCTTTGCCTTGAGGATAGGAAGCAAAAGTATGGCGAGGAGTGCGGTTGACAGGTAATTCACCTGGAAGGTCTCTTCGTGTCCTGTTGATGGATCAATGCTGAAGATTGAGTTGGACGCTGCTGCGTTCAGTATGACGATGTCTAGGCGTAACAAAGCAGAACATCTCTGCGCAAAACCCTGGATGGATTCGTACGAGAGCATGTCCAGGGGCCAGACATCAATCTTGGCATTGGGATGTGCGCGACGCAATGCAGCAACAGCACTCTCTCCCTTCTCAACAGTCCGCACTGCAATTATGATATGCGAGAGCTGCAAGCCGAGGAAGAGACGTGCAGCTTCTAGCCCTATGCCGACGTTGCTACCAGTGATGATCGCGACTTGGCCCGCAAGCGACGCGGATGGCGGTGGTCGAATGGGCTTTGTACGGACCATCTCAGCAAATTGAGCAAAGTCGGATTTGGTAGTTGGTGAAAGGGACGCTGAAGTCATGGCGGCAGCAGGATATTCTGTAGAGTATCACTCAAGAAAGGATTGCGAAAAAGATTGCCGCCTATTCTTCTCGATGGGAGAGAGGACGCGGCGCAAAGACCATGTATATTAAATCAAGCGGTAGCGCGGAGGAGTCTTGAAGGCGGAAGTCTCCAGGAGACCAGTGAGTCCGGCCATTATATACGGTACCTGAGGTTCTAGGCACATACTTTTCCGTCACATAGCAATTTGCAAAGATCAGGACACTCGATACAAAGTACGGATTCTGCGACTCCCAGTTTGTGATTGGGCGGCGGCGTTAACGGACACCAGAACTCTGACAGGCAAGGGCACTAAACCTAGAATGGAAAACAATCTGATCGAAAGGGGACCTATTTAGAGCGATTTTCAAGATATCGGTCTTGAACTCCCCCTCATCTCTACAAGTATGGGTTGCCGATGCACACGCTGTCTGAAGGGGTATACCATCGTGGCTTGACGCGCGGCGAGGTTACATCCACTCATTAGCAGCTTCTGAGGATTGTCTCTCGGGTGTATCATGTCGAAAGAGTTCGCATTTGTACCAACAAATGGGTTGGGAAAGCCTAATTTTGCTGACAGGCGGCTCATTCGCACTCATTGCAAGCGAGGAAAGAACCGCCGGGAGTTGCCAAACGATTCTGCCAGGCAATTGCTTGGAACCTCTGTACTGATTCCTCAGCCACGTCATCGTCCGTCTAAGGCCTCAACCCAGCGTGAGACATATAGAAACGATCGACCATGCTCGCGGCCTCGGCCGGAGAGCGAACCCGGAGTGGATGATGCCACGATTGCATTGCAAAGGATTCCTCATCCCCCTCCTCCAGACATAAGACTTCTCCCTCTCGCAGCAGAGATAGATAGGCACTCCCAAGAGCTTTTGTTTCAATGTCGGTGGTTCTGTCGAAAGCTCATACGACCTGTCACTGACCCTTCATCCAGTCTTTACCTCAGGCTCCTCCAAGACCATCTTTCCTCTCAAGGTCTGCATCGACTCCGATGAACGTCCAAGCGACTATTTCCATTGGCTCTTTCAGGATATTGCTTTCCTTCACTCTGTTCTGCTCGCCATCTGTGCCATTCACGACAATGTCAGAGACCAGCCGCTTGCAAGAGTCACACGCTTCCACCTACAGCGCACGCTACACCTCCTTAATAGAAAACTCGCCGAACAGGATGGTTGCCGCACTGACTCCACGGTCTATATTGTCATCGCCCTCGCACTGATGGCCGGTCTCTTTGGTGACCATGCTGCCGCTGAAAAGCATATGACGGGTCTTCGCCAAATTGTTCGGCTCCGTGGCGGCCTCGAGCAGCTTCGTCGGACACCCAAGCTACATTTCACTATCGATCGGTAGTTACATTTTCTTTTCAATCGTTGTCAGTATCTAACCATGTTCGACTAGGCTCGACCTTTACTGGTATATCACTACTGGGGGTCAGTCACGTTTCTTCGCCAATCCCACGTCCTGGAGGCCTGTGTTCGCAACACCCTTTCCTTGTCTTTATTCTCCTGTTCACTTGCTGTCTATTGAGGCTAAGGTGGAACCAAGCCTGGTTGTCGTATTTCAGGACCTCCAACGTTTAGTGGCGTTGATCAACGACCATTCCACAAGGCTTGTACGGATGAAAGGGAGTGTTTTTCAGCTGTCCGTCAGTTCTATACAGTCCCGGCTCTTGCAACTTAGAGACGTGCTCAATAGTGTTGTGGCTGATTGCTTCTGCCTTGGGATGCTGGCATTCCTTACGACGATGTTTCGTGCTCCAGGGTTAGAAACCACGTATGGCTATCTAGGTAACCAGCTTCGAGATTGCTGCCAAAAAATCGAAATATCAACCCCGGAGCTTCAGACAGTCATGTTCTGGCTGCTGATGATAAGCCGCATCGCGGTCTTCAAAGCCGATCCAGCGTGGTTACGGGTCAGATGGCAGAAAGTCGCCGCACCAGGACTATCGTGGGCGACCGCTCGGCGACGGCTGCAGAGCGTCGTGTGGATTAATTTTATTCACGACGAGCCAGGCAGAAAGGCTTTCGATGGGTAGACGACTATTGTAGCAGAGTAGTCAATCACAGTAGGATTTTGCAGCGCGGTAACCGCAGGGGCAGTGTCTCTGTCCACAGCGGTGTCGCCACACGCCTCTGGCTTATTCTGAACTGGCCCGCACCAAAAGGCGAACTTGGACGACAGCGTCTTCGTGGTCGCTGACCTTGGGCATCAGCTTGTTTCGCTAAGTCTTCGATCTTCCAGCTTGTGCGAGTTCAAACCTTGCCATCTTTCCCTTTCTTCAGATATGGAAGGTACATCCCAATAAAGATCTCTATCAAGGGGCTAGTAGTCTCTCCCGAGCTCTTACAATACTCGGCGTGTTTTCGACACATGAGCACTGCTACATATGTGTGCTGCTTCCATTACTGCATGAAGGCAGGTTCGATAGTACGTGCTTGTCAGACATTAACATCCTACTCTAACGCTTCCAGCTTCCATGCTTCTCTCCAATGCCATGTCGTTCATTGTCTCCGCTATCGCTTTGAGACCTCCCCCAGCTGCCTAGTCTCGTAGAGTCGCAGTACCACGGTTTTCAGCTTGCTCGGCATCTGACATATGGGCAAGATGCCGGTGGCATTAGGGGCTAGTGAGCGTCGGAGTACTATGAGCGGTTTATTCGGCGTCAAAATCACTGGGAGGCACGTTGGCAGCTCCCGAATCTCTCAGCAACTTCGCACTCGGTCCACCTGATGAATCTAAAGCCGTAAATCCATGACGGCGGAAAAGACCTTAGAGCATTAAAGATCGGAGCTGTCACCCAGCCAGCCATCTTAAGATTGCTACATCGGCGTCAACCCCGCCATCGCCTTGATAAGTTTCCAGCTCTAGAAACAACAATGCAAGGGATTTGATCTCGTGCAGCGAGGATTCTGCTATCAAAGCCAATAATTCTTCCCAAGCACCGACACAGCACACTATTTCTTGGGATCGCATGGCACTACAGGAAAGTGGAGTCTATAGAGTGTTTGTCTGTTAATTCCTCTCTATACGTTCCTGTATAATATCTCCGCGGCCGGGCTTCGATTGTGTAATTCTTAGAGGACTCTAAAGTCTCACCCAAGCTTGAATCATCCAAGCGATATCTTGTCAAGATCCAAGCCACATGCTATAGCTGCCGTTCTTCCGCGCTGTTCGCTACGAGTATGAGTTGCTTGGGACGCTCTTGACGCTGGATCTGCATCGAGTCTGTCCTCCGCTTTAGACCATGGAACACTGCGAGTGTCCTGAGCGTACCTTGAATAGTCTACAGCTCGATGAACGCCAAGTTCTCGACGGTACTAAAACCCAATGCAGATGCCATCGCATATGTGACGTATTCCGACTTATGGACAACGGCACGAAAACGACGAATAAGCAGCAGGGAGCCATATTTGAGCCCTTCTTCCACCAACGCCACTGCGACGTAGCTAATCAGCGCAAGAAACACATAGTACTGCCATTGAGAAGCCATGCGTTTTCTCACATCGTCATCTTCTGTGCCGTTGGACTCGATCTGACCGAGGCGACTAGTATCTTGTCTTGTCTATTCGTTGAGGTATCCCTGTACTTGGGACTGGAAGACAAAAACCGCAAAAGCGTACGATAAGATTGACTCAAATATAACAACTGATGCCGTGCCGACAGTGCAGTTGATAAAGTACACCCAGATCATAGTCTCTAGATTCCCAGAGTACCCGTTGTCCGAAGCCTTCCATTTCTATAAGCACGAGACTGTAGGGAGCATCAGGAAGGGCAACAGAGCTGCGGTCAAAGGTGATGCAGCCAGCAGGGTGAGTAGCCCTGCTGCTACGGCTATCCAGCAGAGCACTCTGACACGCGACGAGATAAGATTATCCTGTTTGTGTGTTGCATGATTGGTTGCATTAGAGATAATCGTTTTCTCCATACTACTGATGCTGGAATGCTCGACAACGCGATATTACTCCGGAGAATAAACAGCAACAAGTTGATCAAATATTTTTATCTACATAAGAGCTCTGCATAATAGGAGAGCGAGTGACAAGCGATAGCAATTTATTGTGCGAAGCAGATATTTGCGTCGCAATCGAGATCTCTATATCGAGATTCTAGAGTCTTATATATATATATTTATGTATATCTTGTAGTTTACTTTTTACTATAATATTTGCTCTAAATAATAAGAAATAATCTAACAAAGATTATTGTATTTAAATAAAAATAAAAATATTTTCTTTTTTTCTAAGTATATATAGTTTTAGATTATTAGACTATAATAGATTGATCGTCGAATCGGGTTTCGATTCCAAAAGTCGAAATCGAAATTCGATTCAAATTTTTAGCGTAAAGCCAAATTGCTAAGATTGATAAATCAAGCTACTTGTTACAATAATCGTACTTTTCTTACGTAATAGAAATAATATTTCTTGCTTAACAAAGTATTTCTTGACACTATATTTAGATTTGAAGAATTTTTCTTTTTCTAGCTAATAATTTAATTCTTTTTATTATTAGTTTTCTTCTTGCAGTGCGAGAATCGCACTATTTAATAACTTCAAAGAAAGTTTAGAAAATAATTTCTATATTAATTGCAATTAGAGAAGAATATCTTATCAAAAAAAATTATCTTATTAAAGAGAAATTATCTTATTATTATTTCTGCTTCTTAGAAGTCTGCTTTATTATATTGTAAAGTTTGCTTTTCTGCAACAAAAATTAACTATTAGAAAGAGAATATCTTATTAGTATTTTATATTATTCTCTTGTTAGCAATTCTAACGCTATTGTTAAAACTATCGAATAAGATTATCGAACTTGCGTAAAAGTTAAACAGTTTTTTAATAAAATTAACAAATTTTTGTCTATCTTATAGAATATATTAAACAATACTTTTAAGTTAGTAACTATCTATATAGCAATTGAAACTAGTAAGCGTTTAAGATTTGCTAAGTTGTTCTACTATTTATTAGATTAAGTTGTAAATCGATCGACTTTTATAAAAGCTATAAAAACTTTTGTAACAACTAAAATACAAAAATCTATTAACAAATATAAATTTACTTCAGTTTCTTTTTTTCTTTGCAAACAAAAGAATCAAAAAATTTAATTAAAAAAGAAAGTATTTTGCAAAGCTCGAAGTCTTCGACTTTATATATTGCTATAGAATTTCAAAAAGTTGACAATATTTCTATATCAAAAAGAAATTAATATTTGCTCAATTTTTCTATATTAATTTTATCGATCTTTTCTATTTTATTTGTTTAAAAAACTTTTTTCGATTTTTGAAATAAATCTATTATTTTTGTTATTTAAATTTCTTTCGAATTAAGTTTTTTCGAAGTTCGCACTATTAATATTTTAGAGAAAATAAAAATAAAAATAAGCAAGATATTAAAAAACAATTAAGAAAAAAACATTTTATCTATTCGAATAAATATATTAGTAGATTGATCGCGAGGAACCGAAAATATCACGTGAGAGCGCCAAGATTCGGTTCCTCGATTTTTTTTGGAATCGAATTGCCTAAAATAGTAACTTTTCGACTAAGCTAAACTTATGATAGTAATAAGCTAGCTTCTTTAAGCGATTCGATTTCATTCAATTTCTTAACAATTCGATTCGATTCCAAATTTGGAACGAAATATCGAATCGACGACCAATCTATATATTAGTTATATCGAAAAATAAAGATTTAGTAAATAATCTCGCAATATAGAAGCTAATTAATTAGACAATAATTAAGATATTAGCAAACTATAATATTTAGTTAAATAGATTGTTTTTGTCTATTAATCTTTCGAACTCAACAAATTCTATTAATTAGCAAAACTTTTTAAATTAATAAAGTTTTTCGAAATTAATTAAATTAGTTAATAATAATATTTTAGAAAATAGTATTATATTTCGAGTTTTTAATTTAAATTATTTTTATTTAGATTTTAAGAAATTTTATAACAAGAGCAATATTGTTATTATCGAAAAAAATTATTTATTAAAAGATATATACTTTTTGTCGCAAAATAAACAACTATGTTATTATTGTTAAAAAAGAGAAAATTAGAAATTATATATCTATATACTTTTGTAATAACACTTTGTACTAATAATTAAATAATCTTACTTAAAATAAGAAAAATATAATAATTATCTTGTTTAATAGATTAAATTGTATTTTTTATTATTTAAAGAAACAATTTAAAATCTCTATATTAGCAACTTAAAACAAACTAAATTAAGAAATCTTTTTTGTAAAAAATTCTTAGAACAAAAAGAAGTTATATATATATATACAAAATATAGAATTGTATATTATACAAACAAATTTAAGTAAAAATCTAGTTAAAATAATCTAAATTTAAAATTACTTGTTGTTAGAGTTTCAAATAATTATATTATTGTTAATAGCAAATATTTTAGTTCGAAAATTCAACAAATTGATAGCAAATCAAAAGAAAATATAATAGCGTATTATTTTATTTTAAGAGAAAAATAAAAAGCAAAAAAAAAAAAAAATCTTTGAAAAGATTAAAGAATAGATTGAAAGTTAATAACAAATCTTGTTGTAACTATCTATAGACACAAATAGATAAAAAAACTTTTATAGATTATTTTTTCTTTAATTGCTATTTTGAACAAAAATAAGATAATTTTTGTTTAAATTAAAAGCAATCTTACTTTTCTTTGTATTAGCAAAATTTCTTATTTTATTAATTAAGCTTTTCTTTTTTGCAATAAAATTTTCTTTATTGAGAAGAAAATTCGAATTTCTTTTACGTTAATAATAGAATAGAAATTTATATAAATTAATAAAATACAAATATATCTAAATCGAATTCGACTTAAACTTATTCGAATTAATTAAATATTTAAAAGATTTAAAATTAAAAGATTGTCTTATCTTTAATAAAACAATTGCTAATAATTATTGTTAATAATATTAATCTCTATTAAAATAGATTATATAATTAAGATAGAATTTTTATTATAAAAAGAAAACATAATAGATTTTTGTACTCTTATAAAACAAATAACGCAAATTTCTTTTTCTAAGTTTGAGATTCGCAAATATTATATTAGTAAATTTAATTATACTTCGATAATTAAAATAAAGATTAAAATTAAAAAAATTAAAAAAATTAAAAAAATTAAAAAAATATAAAAGTATATTACAATTATATATTAGCAAATATCGAGATAATATATTTTTGAAATTAAAAAACTAATTTTTATAACAAGATTTTCGATAAAAAAAAGAATAAAAAAAAGAATAACAAAGATATTAATAAATTTTTTGTCGATATAATATATTATATCTCTTTTTAAAAATATATTGTCGAAAAATCTATCTATTAACAATATCATGATATTTTCGAATTTAGAAATAAGTTTTATATTTATATACAATTATATAAAAAGAAAAATTAATAAAAGATTTTAAAGTTTATTGTTAAGAATTTTTAGCAATATTAGTTTTCGAAATCAGTTTTTTCAAATATAATTGCACAAAAAAAATAACTTTTTCGACAATATTTTTAAAGAAAACAAAATAATATTTAGAGTATAATATTATATTATAACAATAATTAAATATAGTGTTAGCAATTCTTTAAGTCTCTTTTGCGTAAATTCTAATTGCAATATATTTATAATAAATCATATTTTTGTTAAAGCGAAAATATCTAATATATAAATTAAAAGATATCTTTTAATTCTATTAAAAGATATCGATGCAACAAAATATATTTTAGACAAGTAATTTTTTGTAAATATCTATTTAAAAAGCAAAAACAAAATTAGTAATAAAATAATTATTTATATTTATTACAAAGTTTACTTAATAAATAATCTTAAAACAAAACTTTTTATAGATATAGATATAAATATTCTAAAATCGAAACAAGTAGTTATAAATATATTAAATTAAAGATTAAGATTTAAATTTTATAAAGAAATTTTAGTATTTTGCAAAATAAAGATTCGAAACAATATTTAAATTTGTCGAATTATCTACAAAAAAAAAAAGATAATTTTTGCAAAATTAACAATAAAGATTGTTATAATTTTAAAAAAAAATAAGCTTTTTAAACGTAATTTTCTTTTCGAGCTTATAATATCGAAAATATATATTTATTTTATAAATGCAAACTTTTAGTTAAACTAATTGCGAAAACTCAAGTTTATTACGTGACTTAATTCTATAATGTTAGATTTAAGTTCTTAACAATTAAGCGAAAGAATTTATTCTAAGCGAGTTAATTAAGTAACTTAATTTATCAATCTTGATAATTCGATTTTACGTTAAAAATTTGGATCGAGTTTTAATTTCAACTTTTGAAATCAAAATTCAACTCGACAATTAATCTACTTTTAGTTTATTTATTTTTACAACAATAAAGAATTTTTGTTAAAATTCAATAATTGTTATTGTATTAAATATATTGTAAAATACAAAGATAAAAAATATTATATTATAGAAAAGAAAAATTATTTCTTTGCAACAATTTTTCTCTTCGAGAACTATTTAATTCTATCGAAGTTAAACTTTGCTAAAATATATTTCTCTCAAAAGATTATTTTAAAAAAAATAAAAACTTAGTTAAAAAATAACATTATTATTTATAAATTATTTGATAAGATTGCAAAATATATTAAGATAATTAATTGTTATTTAAGAATTTAAAAGAATATCAACAATATAGTAATTTTTTTCCCCAAGAATTATATAAAGATTTCCATAGTAATTAATTAACAAATTATTGTTAACACAAAATTAATATATAAAGTTTATTTACTAAATTAGAAGTTAAAGATTTTAATTAATAAGAAGTTCGATAAAATATATATACAAGACAAACTAAAATAATAAAAAAAGTTTGTTGTATTAAAGAAATTTAGTTATTTTAAAATATTAAAGAACTTAAAAATTTATTTAGAAATAATAAATTAATTTTAATTAAAAATTGTTTATTATATATAAATAATAGAAGTTTTTCAAAATTTTAAAACAAAATTGCTAAAAAAATCTTTAATTAAAGATAAAAAAATTTGCGCACAATATTGCAAAAATATTAATATTATTTTTAGCAATATAGAATTGCAAATCTTTAAAACGTTTTAATAACATTTTTTTTTTACTATTATAATTCTTAGAGACAAATATATATCAATATAGACAATTTTAAAAAATATAAATTCGAAATTTATATTTATTATATAAAAAATAATTTTTTTAATTTTTTTTTAAAGTAATTAATATTTAAACTATAATATATCTTGTTAAGCTACTAAATAATATCGAAAAAAAATATTAATCGACAAAGCTTAAAATAATAGCGCTTGTCTAAATATTTAAGAAAATTCAATATATATTAAATTATATTTTAGAAAAATCTATTATAATTTTTATTAATTATTTTATAATAATTGATATTATAAAATAAAATAAATTATTATCTTCTTTTGTTAATTAAATAAATCTATAATTTATTTGCGTTTTACAATATATTTTATAGTTTTCTATTAATATTAGATAAAAAGTTAAAAAATACAATATTATTCTTAATACTCTTTTACAACTATTGCAAAAAAATTATTTTTAAAATTATTTTATAAATAGCAAAATTTTAAATAAAATAGCTCTATTTTAAAAAAAAAAATTGACAAAAATTGATAAAATTGATAAAAAATAATTTAAAATCTACAAAATACTTTTTAATTAACGCAAAAAAAAAACAATAATAATCGACAAAAAAGTTAAAATTATTAAGTTAATTTAAAACAAATATTGGAAAAATAAAAATTTGTTATTATTATTTTGATAAATATTTTAATTTAAGTTTTAGCTTCGATAAAAATTTAAATTATAATTTTAATATTTAATATAATAAATACAATATTAAAAAAATTAACAAAGTCAAAAATAATAAAACAAAAATCTACTATTATAATTTTGACAATTTTGACAATATTAAAAAATTCTAAAAAAATTGCTATTTCGAAAGAGTTAACAATATTAAAAAAATCAATTAAATTAGAAAATTTTTTTTTTTTTTTTTAATTTATACTAAAGAAAGAACTTGTTTACTTTTAAGACAAAAAAAACAAACAATTAAAATTGTATATTTTTAAAATTATAAAAGTAACAATCTTTAAACTATTGTATAATATATAGACGCACAAAGAATTCTTACGTATTTATAATAGAATTATAGTTAGTTATTATATAAGAAATTTAATTAAATAATTAAAAAAGTATCTAAAAAATAATTTATTATATTAAATTAACAACATAGTTAAATATTGTTTGTACAAATAGCTAAAACTTATTATTACAAAATTAAAAATATTTTATATTATTATTATTAATTTTATTTTTGCGCTATTAAAGTTTTTAATTTTTTTTAATTTTTTCTCTATATCTATATTATAATATTAAAATTCAATTTTACAATTTTTATAAATTTTGATTTCGAAGATTTTGTTTGTACAAATTTTATTGATTTTGATTTTGCAATATTAAATATATTAATTACAAATAACAAATTGTGTTTTCTCTTTTATAATATATTAATTTCGAATAAGTTTAATTTTGATGATTTTTTGATCAAATATTTTTCGAAGAATTTTGCAATTTTGTTCGATTAATAATTTTATAAAATTTGTAATATTAAAATTACAACGCAAGAACTATATTAACAAAAAACTTTTATTAATAAATAAATAATAAAAAATTAATTCTTTTTAAAAATTTATCAATTTGAAATTTTTTTATATTGTAATATACAAGAATACTTGGTTTATAAATAATTTTTAACGTATTAAAGATAAATATAATATTTTTGTTAAAAAAAAAGATAAAATTGTTGTTGATAAATTTACAAAATTTACATTTTTTTTAAAAAATCTTATTTTAAAGCAAAAATTTAATAAAAACAAAAACAAAAATAACAAATTTTCTAAAAACAAATTTGACAAAGCAACAAAAAAAAAAGACAGAAAACAAAAATGAAAAAATAAAAATAATAAATTTTTTAAACAAAATAAGATTAAAAAAGAAATAAAAAAATTTAAAACAAAAAAAAACGCAAAAGCAATACTAAAAAAATTAAAACAAAAAACAAGAACAAAAATTAAAAAATTAAAAAATTAAAAACTTAAAAACAATATTGAAATTAAAATCAAATATCAAGATTTTTTCGAAAAAAATTAAAGTTTTTAAATATTTATTAATTACGCTTTTATTATAAATAAATCAAATAATAATAATATTTATAGAAGCTTTTGTTATTATTAAAAAAAATTAATTGTATATATAATTTTTGTTTAAGATTGTCTTAATATTTAACTTAATTAAAATAAATAAAAAAAACGTCTTTAAATTACTTAATGCAATTAAGAAACTCGCAAATAAAATTATTATAAAAATTGTAAAATAATATTTATTGTTTGCTTTTTTTAATTTTATATATTTCAAAATTTTTATTTTAATTAAAAATACTTTGTTACATATAAAATTTTACGCATATAAGAAAAATTTTAAAAAATTCTTAAAAAAAGGTTATATTTGCTTAAGAAATATATTTAAAACTTATAATTTTATTAAGAAATTTCTCGATTTAATATTATTAAAAATATACTATTAATAAATTTTTTGTCTTTAATTATTTATTTTCTCGCAAAGATAAATTTTTTTGAACTTATTTTATTTATTAAGAATTCTTTTCTTTTTAATTAACAATTTTTAGTATTGTTAAAAATATATTATTAGAAATTTTTTTGCTTTTAATTGTCTATTTTTTTACTATTATACTAATAATTTTTCTTATACTTTAATTGTTTTTTTAGACAATTTTTTTTGTTAACTTATCTTTTTAACAATAAGAATTTTTGTTATTTACAATTATTTTATTTGTTGTCGATTTATCTTTTTAACAACAAAAATTCTTATTGTTTATAATTATCTCTTTTGTTACTATCGAAAACAATAATATATAAATTGATCATTAATTTAATATTTGATCTTAACTTTAAAATTAGATCAAATCAATTATTAGTTTAATTTTTGATTTTAACTTTTAAAATCGACTTGAATTAACGATTTAACTTTAGAAATCAAATCGAAAATTAATTCGATTTTAATTATTTTAAAATTAAATTAAATCGAATCGAATTAATTTTTAATTTTAATATTAAAAATCGAATTAAATTGTCAAGAATGTCAAGATTACTAAAAATAATATAAATTAAGTTTAAATTTAGATTTTTTATTAATTATTAAATAATGCTTAGTAGTAATGCATTTATAAAAAGAAAGTTCTAATATATTTATTAAATTATTAATTAATTGTTACTAAAAATAATTAAATTATTACTAAAAATAATAAAATTTACTAAAAATAATAGTTTTGACAATTTAATTCGATTTTTAAATTTAATTTTAATTTTAGAAATCGAATTGTTAAGACTTTCGATTCGATTCGAATTAAATTGTTAAAATTCGATTTGATTTTTTGAATTAAATTAAATTTTTTAAATTAACGCAATTAGTTTAAATTAAATTAAATTATTAAGAAATTAAATAAAATCGAATCGCTTAAAGAAGCTAGCTTATTATTATAATAAATTTAGTTTAATCGAAAAGTTACTATTTTAAGCAATTTAATTTTAAAAAAAAATCGAAAAATCAAATTTTAATGCTTTTATATAATATTTTTAATTTCTCGCAATTAATTTAATAGTATATTAAAAAAATTAAAGAAAAGTATTATAATAATTGTACTTTTCTTATATAGCAAAAATAATATTTTTTGCTTAGCAAAGTATTTCTTAATACTATATTTAGATTTGAAGAATCTTTTTTCTTTTAATTAATAATTTAATTCTTTTTACTATTAATATTTTTTTTGCAATGTAAAAATTGCACTACTACTTAATTAATTTGCTTAAAACAAATTTTTTCGCTTAATTGTTAAAAATTCGAATTTAACATTATAAAATTAAATTATATAATAAATTCGTATTTTCGCAATTAATTTAAACTATAAAATCTATATATAGTAGACTAGTATATTAACTAACTCTATATTTTTTTTTCTATTATTATATATAGTATATCGATTAATTTTAATATTTACTAATACTTAATTTACACTTTTATAAATTAATTAAATTTTTCTCTAATTTATTTGACTTTTTTTATTACTTTCAAAATTTATTTTCTTGTTATTATTTTTCTTTTTTTTAAATAATTAAAAACATAAGTTATATTTCTTTTAATCGAAAATAATACCTTTATAATTTAAATTTTTATTTAAATTTTTAAATTTTTTTTTAATTAAATTTTGCTTGTTTCTATAATATATTATTTTCTTCTAAAAAATATTATTAATTGCTTAGTAATATTAAGTGCTTTTAATATTTTTAATCGAACAAAAATAAATAAAATAAATATTTGCATTAATTAAATATTGTTTACTTAATTAAAAAGTATAAGATAAATTAATAAACTCTATTGTTTTAAATATATTATAATTCTGTATTTTTTATTGCTATAGCGTATTATAGTGCGTCTTTTGTAATTATACTAGAGTAATTAGTATATATAATCTTTTTTTTATAGCTAGAAATTAATATTTTTTATTAACTATATATAAGAATTGTTTTCGAAATTCTAAGAAGCAAAAAGCAAGATTTAGAAGTTTTATTAATGCGTTTTTGCGTTCTTGTTATAACGCAAGATTGACGCAAGATTTTGCATCAAGTTGTTAAAGCATTAAATTGCATATTTATATTTATTAAATTGTTAAAGCAATTTTACATTGTTAAGATATATATTTAAAAGTACTTCAATTGCGCAAATTTCATTTTTACTTAAATAAACATTTAATAGATAAAAATTTAATTATTTTATATATTAGATATTTAAGAGATTAAAGATGCAATTTAAAGATTTAGATTCGAACATTAAATTAAGAAGTTGTATAAACAATTTATAAAAATTAATTGCTTAGACGCTTTTTAAAGTCTTGACAAAGACTATAAGATATAAGAGTTATAATATAGCTTTTAGCGTAAACTTTTAATATTATTTGTATTTAATAAACTTTAACTTTAGTTCTAAATATATATAAATCTAATATAACAAAAGTCGCAATTTTCTGTTATTAATATTTAAATTTCTCGCAATATTAAAATTAAATCTAATAGATTTTGCACTACTTGTAAAAATCTAAAGATTTAAGTCAAGCTTTTGCAAGAGATAATTTTAATATTTCTTAATATTGCGTTTATAAATACGCTTGTTTAATATAGATAATTATTAGTCGTATACTATTCTACTTTCCTTGTATATTATCTTTACTTTATTTGCATACTATTTCTTTACACTAATTATATATCGAATATTTCTTTATAATATTATTGAGATAGCGTATCGATAATTTAAATCTCTAAATTTTCGAGAAAAAGTTTGCTACATTAAAAAAACTTAATTTTTTTAAAATATTAAAGAACTTAAAGATTCATCTAAGAATAACAAATTAATTTCGATCGAAAATTGTTTACTATATATAGATAGCAAAAGTTCTTCAAAATTTTAAAACAAATTTGCTAAAAAAATCTTCGACTAAAAATAAAAAGATTTGCGTATAGTATTGCAAAAATACTAATATTATTTTTAGCAATATAAAGTTACAAAGCTTTGAAATGCTTCAACAACAATCAATAAAAAAAAAATTCTATTATTATAATTCTTAGAAACAAATATATATTAATATAAATAAATTTAAGAAGTATAAGTTCGAAATTTATATTTATTATATAAAAAATAATTTCGACATAAATTTTTTTAAGCAACTAATATTTAAACTATAATATATCTTTCCAAATTAGAAAATAATATCAAAAAAATATTAATTAATAGAGCTCAAAATAACAACGTTTGTCTAAATACTTAAGAAAATTCGATATATATTAAATTATATATCGAAAAAATCAATTATTATATTTATTAATTATTTTGCAATTGTTAATATTGCGAAGCAAATTAAATTATTATTTTCTTTTACTAATTAAATAAATCTACAATTTATTTGCGTCTTGCAATATATTTTACAATTTTCTCTTGATATTAAATAAAAAGTTAAGAAATACAATATTATTTTTGACGCTCTTTTACAATTATTGTAAAAGAATTATTTACAAAAGAATTTTACAAATAACAAAATTCTAAACAAGATATTAGCATATTATGTTATCTTAATTAAAATAATTTTATTTTTTTAAAAAAAAAACTAACAAAGATTTACAAAATTAATAAAAAGTAATTTAAAATTTACAATGTGCTTCTTAATTAACGCAAAAAAAACTATAATAATTAACAAAAAATTCAAAACTATTTAGTTAATTCAAAACAAATATTAATAAAACAAAAATTTGCTATTATTATTTCGACAAAAATTTAGATTGTAGTCTCGATACTTAACATAACAAATACAATATCGAAAAAGTCGATCAAGTCAAAAATAATAAAACAAAAATTTGCTATTATAATTTTAACAACTTCAACAATATTAAAGAATTCTAAAAAAACTACTATCTCGAAAAAGTTAATAGCATTAAAGAAATCGATTAAGTTAGAAAAAATTAAAATAAAAAGTATTCAATTTATGTTAAAAAAAGAACTTGTTTACTTTTAAGATAAAAAGAATAAACAACTAAGATTATATATTTTTAAAGCTATAAAAGCAAGAGTCTTTAAATTATCGTATAATATATAGACGCACAAAGAATTCTTACGTATTTATAATAGAATTATAGTTAGTTATTATATAAGAAATTTAATCAAACAATTAAAAAAATATCTAAAATATTATTTATTATATTAACTTAATAATATAGTCAAATATTGCTTGTACAAACAACTAAAGTCTATTATTATAAAGTCGAAGATATTTTATATGATTATTATTGATTTAATTTTTGCGTTATTAAAGCTATTTAACAAATACAATTCTCTTATATCGATAATAGACAAATTCTTCAAAAGAATTACAACAATAATCAAGAAAACAACTTTCTTAGTCGAGAATTAAATTATTAAGCTTATCGATGTTCTCGCGAATTAAGATCTTTCTTTATATATTATTTTTAATTGAGATAGAAACTTTCTATTTGCTTTATAGAAAGTAATTTTCTATTTGCTAGAAGTCGATTTACTATATTTTATTGCTTATTATTTATAGTTAGATAGTTAATCGAAAAGATCTAATCAAATAATTGAAAAAATATTATATTACTATCTTACAATAAATTCGAACGCAAATTAAAAACGTTTTGTTATTAGATTGAATAATATTCTAAATAACTTAAAGAATGCGTTAACAAAAAAATCTTTAAATAAACTAATTTACAAAACAATTGTTTGCAACGTTTTATTATTAACTAATTTTTACAAAGAAGATACTAACTATATTGCAAAGAGAAAAAAAAATTAAAGAGAAGTTATAAAATTTATAGTATTTGTTAATATAAAAATAAAACTTCGATACAACAATTGTTATTAGTTGCTTATCTTAAGAAAAAACAATAAGATTTTTTTTAAATTTTATTTCGAATACAAGATTTTAGATTTAAAAAATTCTAAGCTCTCGAATTAAAGAGTAGAATCTTTTACAATATTAATAGTCTATAGATATCTAATATTTGGATTAAATCTATTCTCTGATTGAAAAATTTATTTAATAAAATTTATTGTTATATTGAAACTTGCGTTGAAGAAGAAAGATTTATATTTTAGAATTATAAATATCGAATTATTGTCTATAAATAATTTCGAAAAAAATAATCAATATAAGTTCGAAAAACTACTTAACAAACATATAATATTGCGTAACAACAAAAATTAAAAAAAGAAAATTGTTCAATACTTAATTAAATAAAAAGATTAAGATTCGACGCATAATATATAATACAATAAGTTTGATCTAATCGAAGCAATCGATCTTATAAACAACTATCTCGACACTTATAATTTAAGATTTTTGCGAGAATATTAGAACAAAAGATCTTAAAATATCTTTGTTCGAATTAAAACAATAGAGTAATTTATTGTATTGTGTTGTTTATTTATATAATTAAAGTTATTTAGAAGTGCTTTTTTGCTTAAAAGAACTATACTATTGCTTTATTATTTATTCGAAGATTTTTTAGAGAAATGATTTCTTTAATATTCAATTTGATATATAAATATTTGTTGAGAAAGCGTTAAAAAACAAATTGCAATATAATAGCAAATATGCAAGAAATAAAGAACAAAAGAAACAATTTTTTTAGACGTCTTCGAAAACTAACAGTGCAAACAGAGAAATTAATCGATAAGTTTATAATACTTTGTATAGAGACAACGTATATTATAAAGCTTAGAAATTGCACAATTTTCGACGTAAAACCAAATAACAATATATAGAATTTAACAATTATTATTGTTGTTATATCGACTACAAGATTGAAAATAACGTTAACAACTTTTTAGAAATAAAATATTACGTCGATCAAAACAACTATAATTTCATGTTTGCTTTATTACAACTATAAATTGTCTAAAAAAGATAAATAGACGCAATTTATAAATAGTTTGATAATCTTACAAGAGTCTTTGTCGAAATAGTAGAAGAAACTTAGTCGAGAATTTTGCAATTACTTAATTTTGCTTTATACTTAAAAAAGAAAATAGCAATTACTCTAATCTTCGACAAGTATAAGTCAAAACTAATAACGATAATATATAAAAAATCTACTCAACAAAATTGTGCTATTATAGAACAGCACTATTGCGCAGCAATTAACAATAATTGCTTAAGAATCTTTAACTTAATAAAATAAGACAAGTATCTAAGAAAACAAAGTAGAGCTTTAAAGAGATTGCTTAACAAATATAGCAAAAACAAAAGAAAGTTAACTTTCGCGTTACTAATATTGACGATATATAATATAGTAACAATAATCGAAGTTCTTTCTCTTATAAAGAACTATTTAGAAATTATCTTTTTTAAGTTAGCTCTATTATTTGTTATCGACTATTGTAACAAAACAACAAACTTAACTTTTTTTATATCGAAAATCTTGCGTAAGACTTCTAACTAACTAAGATTTAACTATTAATTTTTTAAATTGCTTTTTAAACAATTCGATTAAGAAAAAATCTCGACAATTTTATTTATTTACTTTATCAAGTTTACAAATTAAATATTATTATAAAATCTTTAATAAAAGAGCACTTTATTATTATAAAAAATATTTCTGTTAAAATTTTTAAAAAGTACAAATTCGAATTAATTGCAATAATTAAGATAGAAGTTAAAAACAAACTTTTTAGATATTTTATTCTTTATATTTACAATATTAAACTTAGAAAACAAAAAAATTCAAAAATCAATTGCAATTTTTATCTATCAATTAAAGAAAAACTAATTTTAAACGTTTTTTAGAAATTCGAAACAAACAACAATACGTCTTTAATTATTATATTTCTTTTTCTAAAATACAATAATATTATAGTAATCAAAAATTGTTTACTAAGTTTACTAATAATTTGCGTTCTTTTTAGTATAACAAATGCAAAAATAATATTTATATAATATCTTCGAGCATCTACAATCTTTACAATTATTATATTTAATTCTTATTAATTTTTAATCTTTTATTTGTCTTCTAATTCGATAGATTATACTCAAATAATAATCGAATCTAATAACAATATTCGATCAAATTTTATCGAAATCGATATCAATATTATAATAAACTCGAAAAAACGTCAATTATTTTACAATGAATTTTTTTTTCGATTTCGATCTTAAGAAATCTTTAATAGAATTTTTACTTAAAAATTTATTAATTTTTTTCGATAAATAAACTTGAGCAATTAAAAATATAAAAACCAAGTTTAAAAACAAGTTTTAACGCAGAAATTTTAAGAACAAAGAAGCAATAAAAGTTAATATTATCGAAAACAAAAAGTCGATTCTAATTAAGAATTCTTTTATGCGCAAATTGCACTACGTTATAATGTTCGAAATTACACAACTTATAAATAATGTTAAACCTAAAAACGAAGTTTACAAAATACTAATTACGAAAATTAACAAAGTAAAGATAAAGAAATTGACGAAATTAATATACGCGTTCGAGAACAAAATCTCTAATTTAAAAAATTTCAAATCGAAGAAAGACGTAGTTAAGAAGAATTTTAAGATCGAAAGCAAGTAAAAGCTCAAAAATTATAGTTGCAAAAGCAATATCAAAAAAATTATTAATATCTACGCAAACATTAATAAGATATCTAATAAAGTTCTCTTTATAATATATCGATTTTAAGAAGAAAGAGTACATCAATAAGCTTTAGTTTCTCTTTTTTATTTCGAAATATATGCAAAAGCTATTACGTTGAAATATAAAGATTTTAATTATAAATTGCATTTACAAAACAAATAAATACAAGATATTTCTTCTTCTTCTTATTAAAATTATTGTCTTAAATATTATCTTTTTTGTTAACTTTTGCTTTATAAAGAAAGAGAACTACAACAATTACGTATAAGTAATAAAATCTTTAGTACGTCTCTATAATTATCTAGATTTGTTATATTCTACAATTGTTATATTTAATAATAATAGAGTTTTGTTGTCGACACTCTTGCACGTATTTTTTGAGAAAAAATATTGCGTTAATTATCTTCTATATATCTAATATATAAATCAGAACGTAACAGTCAATTGCAAAAAGTATTTCTCTACAAATAAAAAATAAGAGACGTTCTACAAGCAATAAAAGAATATTGTCTATACAACTATCTCAAAAATACTAAAGAAGCGCTACAATATTTTATATTACAACTATTCAAACGCAAATTAAAATATATCTAACTATCTCAAGAAGTATTTGTAATTTAGACGTAAAAAGTAAGCTAAATACTTTATCGACAAAATATTGCACATCGATAATATCTTTTTATTGCGTAGCGAAGACGTTTACTATCAAGTTAAACAAAAGCTTTAATTTTCTACTAATAGATAACAATTGTAAGCTATCTTTGTATTATTAACGTTACTTATACAAGCAATCTATATACAATTGTAAACGTTAAGCTAGATAAGTTTCTTATTAATTAATATTACAACTACAAACAAAAATTTAAGAAGACAAAGATACGTCTATTAATAAAGCTTTGTAACATATCTATATTTTGCGATCTTATTGTTTAGATAACGTCGTTTGCATTAAAGATAATAAACGCGCAATTTGAATATCTTAAGAGCAAGTCTATTGTTATTGTTTCTTGCATTAATATATTTACAAAGACAATAAAGTTATTATGCGCTTACAAAATACAAAAGCAATAATACAATCGAACAAACAACAACGTATTAAAATTGAAGAATATATATTTTTATTAAAGAATTACAAAGCTATTGCAAACAAAATAGATAACAATAAAACAAAAAAACTATACAAAAGACAATAAAAATATAATAAAAGTACAAGAAATTTTGTCAAAAATTTTGTTGTCGTCGTCTAAGAATAGAACTCTTTCAAATAGTATATTACGCGTGTAGAAGCTTGCTAGTGTCAAGTCAAAAGATCGCTCGCGAGACTTATTAAACAAGATATAAGTTGTGTCTTTGCAATTATAATATTGATGTTAGATAGTCTTTGCAAACTTTACTTAGCAAATGTTGTTTATCTTTAAGTTAATTTCGAATCTACTCTTTAGTCAAATATTTGACAGTTAATCGTCTATATAAAGTTAGCAAGATAAACAAGAGAATTATCAATAAGATAAGCGAGAAGATGCAATAGAAACAACGACAAAGAGACAAATTTTAGATATTTCGATCTTCTATATAAGTAGTTTTTAGATGTAATTAGAGATACAAATAGAGATTGATTCTAAGCATGCAAAAGATATATTTCAAATTTAAATTTGCACTAAGAGATCGATAAGAAAATACATTAAATTTGATAACAAAGAGACGCAACATCAAGTATCTCTTATAGACTTTCTTAATTTGTTGATTTGATTTGTTTACGAAATTGTCAAATTATCTAATTAGACTTAGTGCGAGAGGGTAATATGCGAGCAAAGTAGAGAAAATATGCGAGAAAAGTAGAATAGTGTGCGACTAGTAATTATCTAACATTAATAGTATAGAGCTTGCATAGACTTCTTAGAGTAATAAATCGAGTATAAAAATTAAAAAAAAAAAAAAATTATAGATATTGCTCTAAATCTAGTGTATAACGCATAAATAATTAAAAATAAAAACAATACTTTATCTTGCTTGCTTATAAATGTTAAAGAGACTTTTAATTACGTATCTTTTATACAATTAATTAATATGCTAAAGAAACTTAATGCACTATACAATATTGTTAGTTAAGTTACTTCTTTTTTGCAAGAACAAATAGTTAGTCTAATGTTTAACAAAAACAAACAAAAATTAAAACAAATTGTTATAAAATTATCTTAAGAATCTTTAATATTATTAATATTGTTTCTAATTTATATATGCTTTTTATTTTTACAAATTAGAGCAAGATACAACATATCTATTTCTAGCTATATTGATAATATAGCATTTTATATCGAAGAACGCAATATTGTTAAAAACGTTACAATACTTTAACAAGCAATTGATATAGTATTTTTATAAGCAAATAACAATATAATCAAATTTAATAACGTTAAAACAAAGCTTATGTATTTTTTAGAAAAGAGAAAGAACTCTATAGAGCTTGTTTTACTATTAAATAGAACAATTGTGAAGTTAAAAGATTGTGTAAAGTAATTAGATATTTAACTAGATAAAAAATTTAACTTCAAGAGATATATTATTAAAAAAATTAACATAGTAAAGAGAGTATTATACTTTTTGCTAAGACTATTAAACTCTATATAAAAGTTAATTGCAAATATTAATAAACAACTTTATTCAATATATACTATGTTAATAAGCAACTACGAAACAAAAATATAATAAAATAAACAAGTAAATTATATTTAACAGTTGCAATTTATAACTTTGAAAAAGATTCTAGAAATTTTTAAAACGTTATTAATTGCTATTATAAAAATAGAGATAAAATTATCGTTAGTAGATTTGCGATTGCAACAAAAATGCGACAAATATGCAATTAGACTAGCAATGTTAGCAAAGAATCATTCGACAAAAATATGTATCTTTAGCTTTTTTATATCGCAATATAATATAGAAACAAAGATTAACGAAAAAAGATATTTAGATTGAAACGACAATAAATCTATAGAGTCTATAGATGCAAATTTATCAATTAAAATTAGAAAATTTTACAAAAAAAAGTCGAAAATATTCTATATAGATATCTAGAGTGCTAAATAGAATAAAAGATATAATAAGCTACATAACTACAATATATTTATTGTATTAAGATTCTTTTTAAATTACAAGAGTTAAAGATTTGATTAAGATTTAACAAAAGTTCGAGAAATTAAAATTAACAAACAAGAATTATTTTACTTTGAAGATTAAACTAGTTTAAGATAAGAGAAATATTATTTTATATATCAATAAATCTAGATTACGAATTAAAGCTTCGAAAGAGAAATCCTAGCTATTAAAGCGCATCGAAATAGAAGTTGATTTTCTATAAAGATTAAATACGACAAACAATTATAGTTAGAAACTAGAGAAGTACGTAACTATATTAAATGCAAAATGTATAACAACTGCATAGATTATTTTTATTTATTGGCAATTAGAAAGATTAAATATTAATATTTGAATTTTTATCAATAGTTAATTAACATTGAAGAAATTGCAAAATATAAAAAATCAAGATTTTGCAAAGATTCGAAATTAGATTAGACTTAATCTAGTTAAATTAGATAATATAGAATGCAAAGTATATGTTATGTAAATTTTAGTTAAGACAAACGTTATTGAAAACAAGAAAGTAAATAAATTAATAAAGAAAGTAGCAAAAGTAACAAAATTAATATTTATAGACTCTATAATTACAATTTTGTATCTTAGAAAACAAATTGAGAAAAACATAAAAAGAAGTTAATTGACAAGATAACAAAAAGTTAACAAAGACAAATATTATATTAAATATATTCTAAAGTTTTTAAACGTCAAGAAAGCAAAAAAAGAATCTCTAAAAAGTATTAATAGACTTATATTTGCAACTTTTATGCAAATAAAGTTAGAATACAAATATTTTCGCCAATATTTAGTTAAACATAAAAAAACTCTAGATATAGGAATACGTACAAAGAGATGCAAATATTAAAATATATAATATTAAATTGCAAACACTATTAAGACAAGAAAAGTCTAATAAAAAACGCTCGAAATTAAAGTTTTAACTATAAAAATTCTATTTTCGATTTAAAAAGATATAGTTTATGCTTTGAATTATTTAAAGAAAATTAAAACAACAAGAAAAAAGTAGATTTTAAAATCAATAGAAGAACTTAAGAAAAAACAAGAAAATTTAAGAATTTCTTAAATACTTTTTAATTATATGCTAGCAAACATTAGAATTAATTAATATACTATATATAACAATAGTAGAGAAATAAATAGAGTTAGGTAATTTACTAGCTCGATATATATGAACTATATAGTGCTATAGTCTAAGATTGTATGCACTCAATAAAAACAAAGAAAACAAAATAAGAATATTATACAATCTAATTTAAATACTTTCTTAAAGAATAATATAAAAATAGTATTTTTTACTTTTTCTACTTTAGTATTTAGCTATTTTTGAGATTTTTTGATTTTTGCGATATTTGTATTTTAACTATATATAAGAATTGTTTTCAAGATTCTAAGAAGTCTCTAGCAAAGAAATTAGATATCTAAGATTAAAAAATTATTATTATTGATGCACATCTTTGATTTTGCATTATTTGGAGAACTTGTATTGCTTGCGAGTAGACAATTGATATTAGTTAACTTAAAAAAGTAAATTTGCAATAAATTATAAATACGTCTCAATTTATTAATAGCGTAGATTTATATTTGTAATTATTTAACAAAAGTTTCTTTCTATTAACTTTAATTAAACTGTTAAGAAGCGCTAAATTATAAATTTGAGAAAAGTATATATATATATGCGTATAATTTAGTTATAAATATAATATAATTATTTTTATAGACTTACGCATTCTTGTATATACATATTTATTCTATAGCTTAATATTAATAATAAGAGAAAGTTTCTTTTTTTTGTTTAATTATTAGATTTTTTTTTAACTTTTATTTCTCTTTGTTTATTAGTTTCTTATAAGCTTTTTTGTCAATCTTGAAATTAGTTTTTTATCGAAATTCAATTGCTATTGTTAATATTTTTTTCGTATTTGTTGTAAATTATTAATAGTAGATTGTGTTACTCTTTATTATTATATCTCTTTTTTTTACTTGTATAGATATAATAATTGCTATTAAGAATTCTTTAAATTGTGTTGTTAGCATTCGAAAAGCAAAGACAATTTATCGAAATAAATTTAATATTGAAAATTTAACACTTCTCTACTATTATTAGAACTTGAATATTACTTTTGTTATCGATATAATTTATCTATTTTATAATTTAGTTATTATTAAGAAAGAACTTGTTTTCGAAGTTTATGTTATAAAGTTTACAATAGAGTTTATAAACTAACAATTTTAATTAACAATTGTTATCTTTGTGTATTGTTTTATTTTCTTTGATTAATTTATAGAATCTTTCGAATATCAATCTTGTAATATATATTATTGTAACAATAATTAATATATTTAAACGTCTAGAATTAAATAGAGATATAGCAAGATTCTTCGAGATCTTTAGCAAGTACAATTTAAATTATAATAGCAATAATTCGAAGCAATTTATAATAATATATAGATTTTCTAGTTGCTTAGCATTTCAACTTTCTAATTTGTAATTGCAGTTAATTTTTTTATTTATTTATAATTTTGAGCAATTTTTGTTCAAGAATTGCTATAAATTTATTTTTAAAAAAATATAATAATACTATTGTTAATAAAATTCTAAATTTAACTTTATATATATCTTTGCGAGATTTAATTTTAGTAAATAAATATGTTTGAATATATTTATAGTTTGTTAATTTCTCTACTTCTAAATTACGACGCTTTAAAAAAAATTAAGCTTTATATCTTTTTTTAAATATAAAATTAACTTAGTTTTGTTATAAAGCACTAGAGTCTTTATTTTCAATAAAAATTAACTTATTTTACTAAATTTATTGCTTAATAACTTATTTCTACTTGTTTTGTTTTGCGAGTCTAATGCGTTAAACTCTTAACATAATAATTAAGAAAATTAAGCTTCTTATATTAGCTAAAAATTAATTCTCGATAAACAAATTATTAATCTTGATTTAATAAACAAATTATTTAGCTTTAAGATTATTAAAAAGATAAAAACAATTAATTTTATTAACAATAAAGCTAAAGAGTTGCTTAACAATATTAAGTTCTCTATACAAGTTTAAATAAGTAGCAAACGAAATACAGATTTTAAATTAATAAATAAATTGCTTAACGTTAATATTAATAAAATAAGAAAAATAGAGAATATTGCGAACAATAGTAATAACAATTTTTCTTCAATTTCTAATATTTTCTTTAATTAATAGTCTTCGAAGTAAAAAGCAACAAAAATGTCGAAAATAAATTTTAAAACACAAGTGTTTTTGCTTGCATTAAAGAAGCTTATTAATAAACAGAAGCAAAAAATTTAATTTGCAATAGTAATTATAGTATTTTAATCTAATTATTCCAATATATAGTAATCTTTATTTGCTATTTACAATTGTAATTTTGCTACTTGTTAATTTATATATAACGTTTCTATCTAGAATATATATAATATAGCAACTTTATTAAGATAGTTTAATATTTTAGATTGCTTTTTAAGTTGCTCTATATTATATAAGTAAAAGATAAACAAAGATATTTAAAAATGTAAATAAAGTTCTTACTTTTTTCTACTTGTCTTGCAATACTAGCTTTACAAGTTGCTTATTAAATAAATTTTATATATATTAATACGTAATATTGTAGTATTGTTTTTCAAGCGAAAAAAACTCTTCGATCTAATAAAGAGAGAAATAATATTGCAATTATTTGCTTTATATATAGATTGATCATCGATTTAATTTTCGATTTCAACTTCTAAAATCGACTTAAATCGACAATTCAACTTTAGAAATCGAATCGAAAATCGATTTAATTTCAACTATTTTGAAATCGAATCGAATTGTCAAGAATGTCAAGAATACTAAAAATAGTATAAATTAAGTTTAAATTTAGATTTTTTTTATTAATTACTAGATAATGCAATTTCTAATATATTTATTAATTAATTTAAATAGATTAACTATTTCTATTAAATTATTAACTAATTGTTACTCAACATAATTAAATTATTACTTAAAATAATAAAATTTACTAAAAATAGTAGTCTTAGCAATTCGTTTCGATTTTGAAATTGAATCGAATTGTTAATTTCAATTTTAGAAATCGAATTGTCAAGATTCGATTTAATTTCTTAAATCGAACTCGATTTCCCAAATCGACGCGATCAGTCTATTTATATAATAGCTAAATTTCTATATATATATGCATATAGTTAATTAAAAGCAAGAATTCAAATATAAGAAAAAAAGTTACTTTACTTTAAAACAGTTTTTTTAATACTTTGTTTTAAAGAGATTTTTAACAATTATTTTGCGTATTAAATTGCTAAAAGCTTATTATAAGAAGAAAATTAACTAAAAGTCTAAAGTTTTGTAATTGCTTTCTTTTGTTTCTTTTAATTAGAAAGAGCAATTTGTAAAATTATTGAAATTGTTGTTCTTGTTAAATTTATATTTTAATAGCAAGTCTTGTTAATTTTGATATTGTTAATAAAATTCTTAACTTTAATTCTACAATTTAACGCTTTAATAAAGTTAAACAACTTGCTTGTATTATTGTTAATTTAATTGTTAAATTTAATCGATTTTATATATATAGTTTGTGCGATACTTGTTTTATTATAAATAGAAATATTAAAAGATATATTGGAATAACGTATACAAGAGTTTTTAATTTTTAATGTTCTATATATTATATTACTTTTTGTTGTTTTAATAACTACAATTAACATTTGAATATTTATTAAAATAAAATATTATTAATAATTACTTAATCTAGTAATATTCTTAATAATAATAAGATTTTATTAAGTTAATACTATTTGATTAATTCTTTTATTCAAAAGATCTTAACTAATTTTAAGAAGATTTATAATTAATAATTCTTTAGAACAACGTATAATTATTGTAGAATTATAAAATTGAATTACAAGATTTAATAGCAATTGTTAGAGAATATTGCTTAATACAAAATATCTTAATATAAGAAGTTTCTTTTAACTTTTTGTTAATTAAAAGTATACAATTTAGAGATAAGTTTGTATAATATACGTATATTAAAAAGTTTATATCTATGCTAGAAATTAGTTTGTAATCGATTAAAATAATGGTATTGTTTTAACAATTACGTTTTTTTTTCAATTTATAACAAATCTTGAACAAACTTTAGAGACTAAAGATAAAATGAACTTATACTTTATGTATTGAACAACTAAAGATTATCTTAATACTTATTTACTAAAGAGTTATTTAATTTTTGTTAATAATTTATATAAATAAAATATATTATTTTACAACATTTGAGCAATTGCGCTTTATTCGAGCTCTATTTAAAAAAAAATGCAAAGTTTCTTTTATTTTTTAAATCGAGATTAAAATATACTTGTTTTAATACAAGTTGTTAAATAATTGACTTAAAACAATTTCTTAATTGCTAAAAATTATTAATAAGTTAACGTCGACTTAATAGTTAGATTTCTAGATATTTAAACTTTTAATTTTGTCGAAATAAAGTTGTTTAATTAATTGAATATTGTAATTTTTAATAATATATTTAATTTCGAGACGTACAATAAAGATTTTGCGTTTAATTGTCTTTTTAAGATTATCAATATAAAGAATTAAAGTATATAAATTAACAAATTTAATTTTAATCTTAAGATTTTGCTTTTTTTATCTTTTTATTCTTGTAACGTTAATTATTTTATTTAAGAGTTAGATTTGTATTATTTTATTTAATTGAAAATTGTCTAGTATCGATTAAACTTAATATTATTTGTATTTTGCAATAATTATTATTAGCTAATATATCAATATCTAAGAATAAAAAAGAGGCAAATTTTTCAAAATTGTAACAAGTTAATTATAGAGCAATAAATAAGAATTTAGACAAGATATTTAATTATTCTAAATTTTCTTAAATCAAGTGTTTATAATTTTTATTCAATTCTTGATAAAAAATATTACTATTTCGATTCTCGCAATATTACAAATTAAATTAATCTATTTTTAACAAATAAAGATTAAAGTAGATATCTTGCTTAAAATTATTAGTTTGTTACAACTTTTTTCACTTTTATTTTCTTAAAAAATTAATCGAAATATTGCAAAATTCTTTAAATATTATATTTTAAAAAGTTGTCGAATATTATAATATTTTTTACGAAATCTAAAAGCAAGCAATTGTAACGCTCTTAAAAATTTAATAAAACAAATAAAATTTTAGCTTCGAGATACTGTTTATACGCATTGTCTCTTATAGATTGCTTTAATAATTGAGACAATAATTGTAAAAAATTATATTAAAGATAACATTTTAAATCAGATTAAAAAGTTTAAACTTTACAAGCTTGTAATATAATATTAAATTTATTATTGTTGTCTAAATAAATATAAAAAGAAACTAATAGGAATAAAAATTATATATCGAAAAAACTTTTTAACTTCTTTATTTAATAGTACTAAATAAGTAGATAATAACTTAAAATATATATATTAGAAAATAATAAAAATCGATTATTAAACTATATTGTAGACTAATTGCGTTAGATCGAGTTATCGAGTTTGAGTTAAGTACTCGATTTAAATTTTGACAATTCGTATTAATTCAACTCGAAAGTCTTGACAATTCGATTTTTAAAATTAAAATTAACAATTAAAATTAATTTCTATACTTAAAATCGAAACTTAGCTCGAAAAACTAATTCGAATTGTCAAGACTACTATTTTTAGTAAATTTTATTATTTTTAGTAACAATTAATTGATAATTTAATAGAAATAGCTAATCTATTTAAATTAATTAATAAATATATTAGATTGTTTTTATATTATGCATTACTATTGTATATTATCTAGAAAACAATTAAAAAAATCTAAATTTAAACCAAATTTAAACCATTTTTAGTATACTTAATATTCTTGGCGATTCGATTTAATTTCTAATATTGAAATCGAAAATCTAGTCGAGTCGAGTTAAGTCGATTTCAAAATAATAGAAATCGAATTAAGTTTCGAGTCGATTCCTAATATTAAAATCGTCAAGTTAAGTCGATTTCTAAAGTTGGGACCGAAATCCGATCCGACAATCAATCTATTGTATTGTACAACTTTGTAGTTTTACTTATTTGAAAAGCTTATATTAATATTTAGTATATTATATTAGTAGACTTAACAAATTATATTAGCAAATATATAATTAAGTTAAAGCTTGAGGAAAGATATTGACAATAGAGAAAAAACACTTTAATAGTAAATAAAATATATAATATTGTAGCAAATATAACAATTTAGATAGAAATTATATTTCTTCGAGTAAATAATGTTGCGATTTATCAAGATATTGAAAATTAAATTATTGTTCTTATTAATTATAGAATCTTTATAAGAAAAGAAACAAATATAGTAGCGTTTCTTAACAACAATTGCAACAAATATATTAGAAAAGACAATATTAAATAGCAATAATAACAAAGATATAACAAGATTGCGATAATTAATAGAAAAAGCAATAATAGTATTAATAAAAACTAGTTGATTTATTATTTAGTAATATTGTTATATTAATGCGATACTTAAAATTTTATTAAAACAATATTAATACTAGCGTTTTCAATTTATTAGTGCAAAGCTAGTTATACTTGCTTTATATAGTTATTTGCGTTTCGAGAAATAGATCGAGCTAATAGAAACTAAGATATTTACAAGATTTTGCAAATCTTACAAATCTATCTATTCTATATACTTAAATTAGTATTGTCGAGATAGAATTTGCTCGAAGAGCTTGTTTTGTTTTCTCTATATTTAACAAAGTTGCAAAATCTCTATCGAGTTAGATTACGTCTTAGCGCGTAAAGTTTTAATATTTGCAATATGCACAAACATTTGCAGTTGCTTGCTAGTTGCATAATTGCGTCAAATTATTATATTTTTCGATTTAAATATTAGATTTTGTCGATTCGAACAAACTTTACTTTTGAGACAAATCTAATAGATTAAGAAAACGTGTACGCATCTTACGTAGACAAACTATAATTATTATATAGAACAAACGCATCTACGAACGCAATATTAAAGAATATTAAGATTGTCTCTTGCAAAGCTTAATCTAAACTTCTAGATTTTTGCAAGTAATATAAGATTTATTAGATTAGATTTTTATCTTGTACGAAGTCAAAATATTAGTAACCCAAAATTGCGACTTTTGTTATAGCAAATCTATGTATATCTAGAACTAAAGTTAGGATTTATCAAATGCAAATAATAATTTAAGAAGTTTGAAAATAAAAATTATTTTGCAAGCGTTACTAATATCGAATAACTTAGCAAGTAAATTAAAATTGTATTGTTTTAGCAAATTTATTATTGTTATAGTATAATAAGAAATCTTTTTTAAATTTTAGAAATATATAGAAGACTTTAAGAATAGCAAACAAAATATATAAGCTTTGTAATTAATTTATTTCTATATTAATATATCAAAAACAATATTTTGTAATCTCTCATTAATATTAATATATTATAACTTCTAAACTTAATTTCTTAATAGTAATTAAAGCTCTCTATTAGCAAAGCTTATAAAGTAGAAGCGCTATTATAAGATTATTTAACAAGTATAAATTGTAAAATATTAAATTAACTTTTGTTTATTTTTCTTGTAAATTTTGAGAAACTGTATTTTCGATTTCTTTGTCTAAGAGACGTAGATATTCTAGAATATAATTGCTTTAATATTAAGAAAATTCAAATTATTGTATTAATAGTAAAAGAGATAAATTAACTTTTAACAATATTGTTTTTGTTTAAGATTACTAAAGTATCAATAAATGTTGCTAGATTAAATAAATAGAAATATTAATTTAAGAATCTAGTAAGAAGAGATAATTAAATTAAGAAATAAAGATAATTCGAGTTTATTTATAATATTGCGCAATATATTGATATTTGTATATAAAATAGCAAAAGAAATTTAAATATTAATTTTAAGATTATTATATATATTATGTTTCTTTATCTTTGTTTAATTAGTTTTTTTATTTATTTATTTAATTCTTGTTTTTTTCTTTAATTCTTTTGTAGCTTTTAAGTTGTTAATTTTTCGAAATTAAAATAAGTTATTGAAAAAACTTTTGATCTATAAATTTTATTATTGAAATCTATCTATTTACTTATGCAAAGACTAAGAAACACTATCGATTGTAGCATTTGTAACTTGTTTAATTTGCAAAGAGAAGAAAATTGTAATTAATGCAATATTAACAAGTAAACTTAGACTAATCGCGAGAAATAAAAAATATCACGTGAGAGCGTCAAGATTTAATTTCTTGATTTTATTTAAAAATCGAATTGTTTAAAATAGTAACTTTTCGATTAAGCTAAACTTATTATAGTAATAAGCTAGCTTCTTTAAGCGATTCGATTTTATTCGATTTTTTGACAATTCGATTCAATTTCAAATTTGAAATCGAATATTGAATCGATAATTAATTTAAGTAAACAAGACGTTTGCAAGATATTTTCGCAAAAAATTTAATTAAGCAAAAAGACTAATTTAATTGTCGAGTTCAATTTCGCGAAAGAATCGCTAAATAATTGACTTCGAGAAATTTAACTTTAAAAAATTTTAAATTTTAAAAACTTATAACTTTCTTGTATTTTATACGTATTTTATCAAAATTACGTTGTTCTATAAAGAATTTAGCGTACTTTTAAACAAAAAAAGAATTACTCGATTTAAATTAATTTGTGTAGCGCAATTAATTAATTTAATTTTGAATTAAACGAAGAAGTCTATTTTAGACTAATTGTCGATTCGATATTTGATTTTAACTTTGAAATCGAATCGAATTGCTAAAAAATTGAATAAAATCGAATTGCTTGAAGAAATTGATTTATTAATATAATAGGTTTAGGTTAATCGAAAAATTACTATTTTAAGCAATTCAATTTTAAAAAAAAATCGAGAAATCGAATCTTAACGTTTTCACGTGACATTTTTGATTTCTTGCGATTAGTTTAGTTTGTTTAAATTCTTGAATTAAACAAAAAAAATGTGTTCGATTCGATTTAACGGTCACACTAAAATAGACTATAATTACGAAAATAAAAAAAATAAAAAAGCTTTATAAGTTCGAGAAAACCATTATTAAAAATATAATTTTCTAAAACAAAATAAGAATTGTATTTAATATAATTAATAAATATATATATTAGCGCAATATTGCGCTAGTTTTTCTTAAATTAAAGACAACTTATTGTTAAATAAATTTAAAAAGATAACAAATAAAATAAAGAGAATAATTAAAGACAAAAAACAAATAAGAGCTTAAATCAAAAATAGTTAAATAAAAATAGTTAAAGATATATTTTTAATTACAATATATATATTATTACGCAAAAATATTATTGCTGCGTTATTAAAGCAAAAGCTTATTAAAAATATAAAAATATAAAAATAATAATATAAATTAAAAGAAAAGAAAATTAAAGATTAAAAAAGTACAAAAAATAAATGTAAAAAAAAAATGTAAAATTAATACAAGATTTAATTATTATAAGTGCGCTATTAGCGCATTAAGATATATTAACAATTAAATTATACAAAAAAATAATAATTTTTCAAATAATATATAAAAACAACAAGAAAATACTAGAACAAAACAGTTTTTAAGCAAAAAAAATCTTAATAATAGCAATTTTGCGCTAGAAATGCGCTAATATAATAATGCACAAAATAAGAATAAAAAATACACTTAAAAATATAAAAAAAAGGTTCAAAGTACTTTAGAATGCTTTCGCAAAAATATATTTAAATCTAAGAATAAGCAAAATATAATAATTTATCAAAGATAATTATAAGCAAGAGTACGTCTTAATAATAATTTAAATAATTAATAAAAAAATAATAAATTGTTTAATTTAATTCGAAATTATATATAAATCTTAAATTAAAACAATTTAATATTATAATAAAGAATGCAAAATATAATAATATTAAAAGTATTAAAAGTATAAATATATTATATATAATTGCAAAAACAAATAAAAATACAAATATTGCGTAAAAAAGTATTGTATAAATAAATAGATAATTAGCAAGAAATAAGTAGAATAATAATACAATTTTGCAAAAAAAATTATCAAATATTTAATTCAAAATACTTTAAGAAACAAACAAAAAAATTAAAAATTAAAAAGATAAAACAAGTTTAATTAATTTATTATGCAATAAAAGCAAATAACAAAGAAAAGCTTAGAAATTTTGTTATAATATTAAGAGTTGTTACAATATTTATAATAATAATAGACAAAAATATTAAATACAAGATTAAAGTAATAAATTATAGAAAATTTTAATCTTTTTAAATATTAATATTGCGTCGACGAAAAACGTTATAAAACAATTAAATAAAAAAAGTTGTTTAGAAAACTTTTTACTTAGTTGTTTGTTCTTAAAAAGTTAAAGTAATAATAACAAAGTAATAAAAGTTAACGCAAAAATAATATTGTTATAAAAAAAATTATATTAATATAAGAAACGTTATTTAAGAAGAAACTCTAACAATAAAACAATTAGAACTTCGAATATTATAATATAATATTTACAAATTTAGAAACAAAGTAATAATAATATTATTGCAAGAAAAGAAAATATAAGAATATAACATATTAATAATACAAAAATTGTAACGCTTTTGCAAAAAAACAAAAATTTATAACTCAAGTTATACTAGCTTCTTAATAAAGAATAATAATAAAAATATATACTTTTATATTAATAAACGCATTAATAGTAACAATTAATATATAATCTAGCATTCTAAGCATATAAATACAATAACGCTTTAAAAAAGTAAAATAAATATATATAAAATATATAACTTATTCTTAAGAAATTATAACAAAACGCATAATAAAAAAACTTATTATTAATAAAATAAGTAATAATAATACTTAAAGAAAACGTAATTGTAAGCAATTTTAATTTTTTTTTAAACAAGTTTGTTCTACTTTTAATAATATATTTTGTTTAATAATTTATTAAATATTATAAGAAACATTAACACAATGCTATTGCTCTTATAGAGTATTATTATAAGAAATTATTAAATAATAAGAATTATAATAGATTTAATCTTTACAACGTTTAATCTAATTAACAAACTAATATATTATAAGATTAACAATAAAATAAAAAAACTTCTCGAATTATCTTTGAATTAAAACAATATTAAACTTTAATATATAATACAAGTTATCGAATAGATTTAGACTAATCGCGAAAAATCGAAAATATTACGTGAGAACGTCAAGATTCGATTTCTCGATTTTTTTTAAAATCGAATTGCTTAAAATAGTAACTTTTCGATTAAGCTAAACTTATTATAGTAATAAGCTAGCTTCTTTAAGCGATTTAATTCTATTTAATTTCTTGGCAATTCGATTTGATTTTAAAGTTGATCAAAACTTAATTCGAAAAATTAGTTGAAATTGTTAAGACTACTATTTTTAGTAAATTTTATTATTTTTAGTAACAATTAATTGATAATTTAATAGATATAATTAATCTATTTAAATTAATTAATAAGTATATTAGACTATTTTTATATTATATATTACTAATATGCATTAGTTAGAAAATAATTAAAAAAATCTAAATTTAAGCTAAATTTATACTATTTTTAGTATTCTTGACATTTTTGACAATTCGATTCGATTTCTAATATTGAAATCGAAAATTAACTTGAATCGAATTAGATCAATTTTAAAATAATAGAAATCGAATCGAATTTTAAATCGATTTCTAATATTAAAATCGACAAATCGAATCAATTTCTAAAGTTAAAACCGAAATCCGATCCAACAATCAATCTATTATCGAGACGTTGTTTAAAAAAGTAGAAGAATATAAATACAAAAAAATTCTATAATATATTAAGCAAATATCTATTAGTATCTTTGCTAAACAAATTTATAAAGTATTAATATATTAACAAATTTATCACAAAGTTATTTGATATTCTAGAAAAGATAAAAAAAAAATCTATATTATAAGCAAAACTTTACAAAATAATTAAATACAAATAATATAGAAATTGCACGCAAGCAATAAAGAAGACAAAATATCTATAACAATAATATTAAATGTTATTAATTAAACAAAATTTATTAAGATATATAACAAAAAAGACAAGATATTAAGAAAGTATAAAAGAAACAAATTTTGTTTAACAATGCAAGAGTTAAAAGACTTTAGTAAGAAGCTCTTTAAAAACGAAAAATAAGTTAAAAGCGCAACTAGCAAAATATTAATACAAGTTTTAATTTTATTTCTAAAAGAACGCAAGAGAATTGCAATTATAACTAAAGAAAAAATTAAAACAATATTTAAAACTTATTTTTTATTGTTATTAAAAATATCGATAAATAATATTTAGAGCTACAATTATATATTATTTATAGAGAATAATATTTTAATTACAAAGCAAGAAATTAAACAAGCAATATACAAGATTGCTCTAAATAAGATTTCGAAATTTAATAAAATTACAAATCGAGTATTGCAATTTTTAGTAAGCATTATATCAATACAAATACAATCTTTTTTTATAAAATATATTAAGAAGAAAATATAATCGATATATTTTAAGAAAATTGTTACAATAGTATTGCGCAAATTAAACAAAAAAAAATTATTTAAAGAATTTTATCTTTAGATTAATAGTATTATTAGATATATTAAGAAAAGTATTAAAAGTAATAATTTTGAAACGCTTGCGTTTTATTATTAACAAAGAAAAAACTTTATTAAGCATAATATACAAATAAGAGCTAGATAACAAAGATTAATAAATACAACTTTACAATTTATAGCAAAAAAGATTTACACAATATAAAATAAACAAAAAAGAGAATAACTACTTTATTAAGTTTAAATATAATAGATATATTCAACAATATAACGTATTGTTAATTGGAGCATTGTATTGTATACAAAAGGGATAAGTACTTATTTAACTTCTTATATAGATAAACAATTTTTTTAAGAATAGATATATTATATTAATTATAAACAACTATACAATAACTAGACTGGCCGCGCTGACCCGGAAATGTCACGTGCAAATGCCAAGACCCGGGTCAAAAAAAATTCGAAGAATCGAATCGCTCAAAGTAGTTTAGTCGATTACTATAAGTAGTTTAGCGCGCTTCGCGCTAAACTACTTTGAGCGATTCGATTCCAAAAAATCGTCACGACCCAATCTTGGCGCCGGGTCGAGTCAGAGAGGTGGTATCATAACCCGGCCCGACAATCAGTCTAACAATAACAAAGCGCAAAACAATAATTAAAATGTTTTAGAAATCTTTTTTATCATCGATTTTGTACTTATCCTATAATACAAATCTATTAAAAATATACAATAATATTAAACTACAAGTTAGCGTTACAAACTTTATAAACAATATTAATATTCTAATTTATAACAAATTAACAATATAAAACTATTAAACTTTGTTAAAAATATATAAAAGATATAAACAATAAGCGCAAAAGTATAAATTAAAATTCGCCAAACAAAAATATAAGCTAATTTACTTTACAAGAATATTGAAAAGATATAATATAATTGCAAATATTATACTAGCAAGTTACAATATAGAAGTTAAACAATATATAAAAGTATTAGAAATTTAATTAAATAATAAGCTATAATTTAAGTTGCATTTGCAATAAATCGAGACTAAATTAATAATAAGATAGCAAACGTTACAAATAATAACAAGAAGCACTTGAAACTTCTTATTAACAACAAGAAAGTATATATATTTAACAATCTCGAAATTAATACTTTTACATAAAATAATTGTATAATATATATTAATAAAACAAAAAAACAAAAAAAATTACAATTAAGTTAAGATTAATACAAGAATAAGCATTTTAATAGATTGCAAGCGTATACAAGACAATCTTAACAAAAATATTGCAAATAAAAATTAATACAATCTCTATTAATATTTATTTAAACAAGTTAATTCAAAAATTGATAGCAAATATAAATATAAGAAAGTTAAATTTAATTATAAAAACAACAATAATACGCATTCGACGCAATATAAAGAGAGAAAAAATCGAAAATCTAAGCTTAAATTGACGTTACTATAATCGAAAAGAAAATAAATAACTTAAAATCTAGATGTCTTAATAATTGCGCAAACGCAACTTTATATTATTTTGTTATAAATAATATTATTAACAATAGAAATAATATTCTTCAAAAAATTAATTAAAAAGAAGTATAATAACAATTAAACAAATTTGCATTTAAAAATATATTTAGATAAGAACAATAAGAACAATAATTGTACAATAATTGTTATTAATGCAAAATAAGTATAAGATAAATATCTAAGAGACTTTAATATAGCGCTTACGCATTATAAAGAATTAGAAGAATTAATAATTAAAGCAAAGCAATCGATTAAGTTATATAGAGCAAAAATTAACAAAACAACTAGAATATATAAGATATACTTAGATAGTTAGACGTTGTTAAAGATAGTAAATATTATGCGCTTAACTCTAGATTAGATACGTTTTTAATAAATACAAAAAAACAAAAGAAATTATATATAAACTAGATTCGAGTCTAGAGTTATGTTAAATACTCAATTATATAAGAATCGAAAGTAACAAGATAATTAATAGAATATTTAACAATATTTACAAACTAGCACTTTTATCGAAACGCTAATAAATATACAAATTAATTGCTTAAACAACGCTTATAGATAGTTGTACTTAAAGTACTTAAAAAAAGATATAAATAGAAAGTACAAATGAGATTTATTATTAACAATTAGTTTTCGAAATTTTAATTAATTATTTAACTCTATATCGTAATTGCTTTATGATATACAATATATTGCTAATATAACTTAAAATAAGCAAAATCGAGTTTAATTAATTTCTTTATAAGCAAAGAGTATTCGAAGTATTAAATTCTTGTTGCGCTTGCAATCGCAAATATATAACAATAAAATATATATTACTAGTATATTTTAACTAAAAGCAAGAAAAAGTAGAACTATAAAGAACAATAAATACAACAAATATAAGAAAATTATTAAATATATACAATAACGTTATTGGAACGCTACGTATAATTTTAGTTATTAAGCTATTAAGTTAATTTCAAGTTACAATATTGTTAAAGCTCGAGAAAGACAAGAGAAGAGATAAGAACTTAAATTTATAGAGTTCTCGAATAAAGAATTTTCTTAGTATAATAAACAATTAATAAGAAGCAATTAACAAGACAAAGCGAGCGCAACGCTAGTATTAATAGTATAGAGCTTGCATAGATCTCTTAGAGTAATAAACCAAGTATAAAAAAAACTCTAGCAATCTTTAGAAATTGTTTAACAACAAGTGCATTATATATATAGATTAAATTTGCAACTTAGATATAAAAGTCTTAGATATTTATAATTTAATATATTTATAATTTAATATATTTATAATTTAATAATTTATAATTTAATAATTTATAATTTAATATTTATAGAAGTTTAATATTCTATATATATTTGAGAATAATAATTAATATAATATGTAAAGTTATATTTATAATTAAGATTACTCTATATTAATTAATTACAGTATATATAGATATAATTAATTAAACAATATTATTTTTGAATATATACAAATAACTTTATCTTCTATTTAATTTGCAATTTTTTCAATTGAGTGTTTAAGTTATTTATTGTTATACTTTGTAATACAAGTAAGATTATAATAACTTATATTATTTATAACTACTAATAGAATTTATTTTTAATCTAGACTTTTATAAAGTAAATTAATATTAAGAAGTTTGCAAATTTTATTAAGTTTTTTTGCAAGAAACTATTATTGTTATCTCTACTATTTATATTTTTTTATTAATTTCTTTTTGTTGTTGTCTTTTTTAACTAGATTATTTTAAAGTTATTTAGTAATTTTCGTAATATATTACAAATTTATCTTTTTTGCGTAAAAAATTATTAGTTGTTCTATAATTACAATTTATAAAACTTCCAAGAAATTAACAATTCTTTGTAGAATTTTACTTAAATTAATTCTTTTTTTTAAAACTTTTTTTTTATTTCTTTTTAAAACAATATAAGTTATATTATTGATATTTATTTTTGATTATCTTTAATACAAAACGCGTAAGTAAAGAATTATATTTAAATGCGCAAGATATAATAAAGTAATATTAAAGCGCAAAGACGTTTATTCTTTTAAATAGTTAATATTCTCGACGTTTTGTCAATAATTATAAAGATAATAAATAAATATATAGTAGAGTTTTGTAAACTAACTGAAAGTTATTTAGAGAAATACGCAATAAAGATTAAATTAAGACAATTTAATAAAAAAGTCTACTTTAAAGTAAGAAGTGTTAAAATTAAAAAAATATAAATATCGAGAAACTTTATAAATAATATAATAAAAGAACTCGTATATTATATTAATATTAAAATATTTAAGATAATTAATATTGTATACAATTCTAGTTAAGCAATCGAGTTATTTAAATATACAATAATAAAGTGTTGTTAAAATCGAAAACTAAATAAGCAATTCGATTCGAAATACTAAATTATTAATTTTGTTAAAATCGCGTTAGAGTATTTTAGTTTAAAGCTAGCATTTAAACGACATTTAGCAAATGCTAGTCTTATACAAGATTTAAATAAACTGATTTCTTTGAAATCTTGCTTTAACAATTTGTTGTTATTAAAAGATTTAACAACTTTAAGATTATTTCGACTTTAAACAATTAAATTTACACTTAATGCTAACAATTAACGTTTTCAATTATTGTAATTAAGAATTTCTTTTATCGATTTAACTACTTTTTTAAGTTAATTAAATATAGAAGAAGCGCTGTTTATTGCTATTAAATAGCTTTTTTAAATAGATAATATTTTAAAAATTTAAATCTTAAATTTTTAAACTTCTTTTAAGAAATTAACAAATTGCTTAAAATCTTCGATATTTTTATCTTTAAATTTGCAAAGATCTTCGATATCTTTTTTTTGCAAATCTTTTCAATACAAGTTCTTCTATTATATTTTTTTTAAAAAACACTCGTATTTAAGCTTAACTTCTTTAAAAAAAAACTTAAAAAGTCTTTATTAATATTGCTATTAAAGAATAACGTTAAAAAGAAATTAAAACATTTATTAAAATATAATTCTAAATTTTAATTATTAAATTTTAAAAAAAGCGACAAATTGATTTCTTAATAATTTTATTAAATAAAGATTAACTTAAAATAGATGAACTATTAATTAAAATATTGAATTTTAAAACTTTATATTTTTGATTCGCAATATTATTTATTTTTGTTGAAATTTTGCGAGCTTTGCAAATATATGTATATATTAAAATATTAATTAACGTTTAATATAAAATTAACAATATAACAACAAGAAAGCTAAATTTATTGCAATTATAAGTTGTGCAATTGCAAATTATAAAAAGAAAAACAATTAAGTTTGTCTTTATTATTAATATTGTTTAAAAGAGGTGCTAAATCTAGTCTTATATATTAATAACAAGCTTCTAAAATTGCTATAATATACAACTATAACAATTGCTAATTTTCTAAATTAAAAGAGAGAGAATATAGTTATATTATTTTGTTAAAAGACTTGATTTTTTTACTATTTTTTCTAGCTTAACAATTATGCTTTTAGAAAAGTTAAATTTAAATGACGTTTAAAAACTAAGAAAAATTAGCAAAATATTCGATTTTGCGCATTTTAATTTAAAGCTCTCTTTATTTAGCAATGCAAAGTGTTTGCTTAAGTTTTAAAGATATTTATATAGTTAATTAATTCTTGAATTTGAATTCAAGTTACTAGTAAAATCGAAATATACAAATATTACAAGCGAAATATATTAAATAAATAAATTCGAAATTATTTGTATTTAATATTATAATATACAATTAATATAGATTATTGTTCTTATATATAATACGTTTTGTTTTGCAAAAATAATTAATATATTTTATTGTCAATATTATTTTTAGTGCGTTTAAAATAAAATAATTAGAATTCTCTTAAATATTTATATTTTAATAGATTCTCTTTTATAGAGAGTTTAGTACTTTCTTAATTATTAATATTATTTTGTGTTTTGCAAAAATAAATTTTCAATATTTTTATTTTCGAATTTTAAATACTTAATCTTAATATTTTTTCTTTAAAACAACTTTTTAACTATTCCTTTTTTTTTAAGAATATTTTGTATATTTTATTTTATTTTATATTTCTTCTTTATTAATTTTTTATATTTTTTTAAAAATTAAATAAACTTTTTAAGTCTTTTAAACAAGTCTTACATATAGAAGAGAAAAAAATTTAAAATTAAACTAATAAATTTCGAGTATTTATAAATTTTTACAATTTTTTTTTGTCTTGCAATATTTTAAATATTTTCAATTCGATTGAATATTATTATAAAAGAGTTTAGTTTATTATTAAAGTTAAGAACAAGATTAGAAATATTAGTTAAATAGTCTTCTTTAATTATAATAATTTATTTAAGTAACACAATAATATTGTAGTTTATAACAAATATAATTAAACTTAAAAGTTATAAAAAACTTAAATATATTTTGTATTTAAAAAATTATATTAAAAATACTTTTTAAAGATTATCTTGTATTTTTAGTATTAAGTAGATTTATAAAATTATAAATTCGAGCATTCTTTAATATTAAGAGATAGATTAACTACGTAAATAAAAAATTCAAATGATTAATTAACTTGTAGAAAACTACAATTTATTTCTACTAAATAATAAACAGAAAAATAACTTGTATTATATTATATTAAATTAAATAAATATTATAAACTGTATTTATAAGATATTCTTCGCTATTTATTTATTGTAAATTCGAAATTTATACAAAAGTAAAATATAAGTATCTTTTACTTAACTTAAGCAATTTATAGATATAAAATTGTTGTTTAAAATATAATTAAATTTCTTTCGAATTTATAAAAGATTTGTAGAAATGAATATTTATTTTGTAACTTTTTTATTAAATGCTATTAATAACAAAATTTAAAGTAATAAGTATTAAAAATTTACTAAAAAGAACAATATCTTAAAACTTTTTATTTAAAAAATTAAAGAGAAAATCTATCTCTTGTAAAGTTAATTAATAAAGAGCGAAATTCTTTTAAACGCAAGTTTTACTATTATATTAATTTATATAGAAAAGTAATTAAGAATTTAAGATAAAAGAACTATAAATATACGTTAAAATATTTATGAATTGTTTATTATTTTACTTTTTAATAATGTATAAAGTCTTAAATTAAAAATGTTATATAAAAAGTTTATACATATAGACGATTAAATAATATTGTAATTTATCAAGATATTAAGAATTGAATTATTATTCTTGTTAATTGCAAAATTACTAAAAAAAATAAAAAAATAAAATAACAGTTTTGTTTAGAAAATTGAATAATAGAGTAACTATTAAAATAAAACTTATTTTCGATCGATTAAGTAATACTGTAATCTATTATAATGTCGAAAATTAAATTGTTGTTCTTGTTAACATAGAATTACTAGAAGAAAAGAAATAAACAAAATAATTCTTTTTTATAACAATTATATTTAACTTGACTTGAGTATTTATTACTTAGAAATTATAATAATACTATAAATAAAGAGATTAACTAAGAAGAGAATATAATAGTAAGAAAAGGTTCTCTTATTATTTTTACAAAAATATTAATGCTATATTAATAGTGCGACAATAAACAAGAATAGAAGTAGTAATAATATTAATTGAAGTTAACAAACAACTTATTTAATTACGTTCCAATATTAGTGCGATAAACAAGCATTTATTTCAAAGATACAAATATTCATAGTTTTAATCTTTTGATGTAAACTAGTCGTAATTGTTTTCTAAAAGATTCTTAATAGATTTAGAGATAATAATTCTTTAACAAGCGCTATTAATATTAAACAACTTGTTTTGAAAGATAAAATTAGCAAATAAATAAAAGTTGCTCTTTTTAGCAAATACATTTATATTGTTTTTTTCAAGAAACTTCTTTTTTATCTTAAAAGTTATATAGAGAGATTGAAAAATATTAAAAAACAAATATCGATTTCAAAATTAATTTGTCTTAATTTTAATATTTTAAAAATTTTATATTGCAATTTTTTGCTAGTATTTGTACGTTGTTGCTTCTAGATTCAATTTCTGGTTTTTTATTCAAAATATTTATTTAGAGAACTTATAAATTACAAGCTTTATTATAGTATTATCTTTATTTTTAATATATAACTATTTGTTAAGATTATTTTAATTACGAGTTGTAAAATATTAAAGCAATTATTCTTTAATTTTGCTAAAGACTTTAAGAAGCTACAAGTTTATTTTCTTAATTAAAAAGAAGCAAATATTATAGATTACAATAATTTTAATCTTTAGAAATCTTTACTTATTATATTTGTAATGAACAATATAAAACAATTGTTTATATAGTTTTTTTTTTTAGAAAATTATAAAAATATTAACAAGCAATATTAAATTTAATTAACAAAAACAATAATTTAAGAATTAAGCAACAAGAAAAGATTAAATTAAAATATAAAAATAGTTAATATTTATTTATTGTATCTTGCAATATATTGATATTAAATTATAAAATAGCAAAAGTAATTTGAAAATTAATCTTAAGATATTAAGCTATATTATTTTTCTTTGTTATTATTTATTTAGATATTTTACTTATTTATCTAATTTCTATTTTCTTTCTTAATTCTTTTTTAGCTTTTTTATGCTTCTTGTTTGTATATTAAATAGATTATTCTAGCGTTGTCAAAAAAATCGCAAAAGAAATATTTTATATATATTGATTGCATTTGCAATATAAGTCTTAAAGTCTTATATATATATAGTTTGACTTTTGTGAAAATTTAATATATTATATATATTTAGAGATAAATATTACAATTATATATAAAGTTGTATTTAATATTATAATTACTTATTATTAATCAATTAACATATATATATATATATAAACAACTAGATAGTATTTTTGTTTAAGCGTTTGCTATTTTATTTTCGCAAACAACAATATTTGTTTATTATTGCGCAATTTCTCGAAGTTAAAGAATCAACTTACTTATTCTTTTACGTTGCAATATAGATAAGATTGTAAATAATTACAATTTTTACAACAATTAATAAAACTTGTTTATAAATTCTTTAATTGCAAACAATTATTTTTACTTCTATCTATCTAAACTTTTTATATAATTTCTTTCTCTATTATTTTACTTAATTATATTATTTCGATATTATATTGTACTTGTTCAAGACAATAATAAACTTATCTTTTCTACGTAACAAAACTTTAGTGGTCGCTAAAGACATTTATAAAGATTATGCTAAATATTAGTAATTGCAATTTATACAATATTTATTGCAAAAAAGTTTTATAGAAAAAAGAAAGTATCATTTTTTAAAAGTTAACTCTTGTATATAGTAGTATTTCTTTATTGTTTAACTCTTAATTTGTTGCATGTTTTTGCTTTTTAACTATTCGAAATAATAGCAATACAATAGAAATCCTGAATTGTAAGATAGACAATATTAGAAAAGTTTGTTAAAATCTTAAAGTTATTAAGATTGTATTCTTTTTTTTGTTTAACAATTTTTAGCTAGTAGAAATTGAAAATATTTAATATTATTCTATTATTGTTGCTATTGCGCTCAATCTAGTATTAACAATTGCTTTCTATTAATTTTAAACAATTCTTAAGTTTCGTAAATAACTTTTTTCGCTTTTGTGTATAATTTTTTTAAAACAAACTTATTAACGTCTTTACTATTTTTTTTCGAAATTTTAAATTTAAGAAATTTTCAATTCTTGTTGCTTTTTAACAAATATCTTGCTCGAATAAATTCTTAATTATAAAAAGTTTACAACTTACTTGCTCTTTAATGTTGCAAGATACTTAATAAAAATAAAATTTTAACAATTTCGCATTTGAATTTTAATATTTTATATTAATAGTTTTTTTTTAAATAATCTTTTATTTATTATTTTTCTTGTTTAACAATATCTTATATAGTTTCGAATTTCTTTTTCTTTCTTTTTATTGACTTTTCGTATTTTTCGATTTATAGCAAGTCTCTTTAGCTCTAATAATATATCTTTATATAGAAGAGAAAAAAAATTAAAATCGAAATTATAGATTTGAAATTATTACAAATTTTAATATTTCTTTTTTCTTTTTTAAGAGTCTCTTCGATAATTTAACTATAATAGTTTATACTATAAAAGAACTTCGTACTTTATTAAAATTTAGAACAAAGTTGCATATAGTAGTTAAGTAATTTAGTAATTAAATCTTTTAAATATTAAACTTCTATTAATTTTTTTCAACTATAGATATATTTAAATAATAATATTAGGGATTGTATTTTATTACAAGTACTATAATTAAATTAAAATAATAATTACGTTAAAAGTAAATTCTTTATTAAAAAGATCTTGATAATTAACTTTATTAAACAATTTTGTTATCTTTTTATTAGCAAAAGAATTTTAAAAACTACAACTCAAATTACAAATAAACTTAATTAACAATTAAAGTAATTCTTAAATATATTGCAATACTAAATAAAATTGTCAAAAATTAAAAATTATCTCTAAAAAACAATATAGTTAGAAATAGAATCTATAAAGATTAACTATTCTAGAAAAACAAATAATTTTAAGAGATTAAACTACAAATCTTAGCACTCTAAAAAAAATCTAAAAAATTCGAAGAGATATATAAGTAAAAACTAACGTGTCTTTTTAAATTATTATATTATTATGAATTTAATTTTATATAATATATATACTTTAATTTAGCGCTAAGCTAGAAAATTATTTAATTAAATTTAAGTTAATAAGAAGAGTAAGTTAAAAATACAAGCTATATTAATAAAAAAGATTATATTTAGAAAAAGATTAAGTTCTAAGCAAATTCGAAAGTTCTATCTATTGCAAATACTATTTATAATTATATCTTAAATATTAATTCTATTAGATTATTAAGAAGAGAATTAAGTTTTTTGCTATAGAATTCTCTTTACTCTTGTTATAAGAATTGTCGGAATATTGTACTCGATCTGATCTAGTATCGAATACTATCTGGTCCAATACTATTTGACCCGACATTACGTAATCGGGCCAGGTAGTATTAATCAATATATATAATCGGGCAAGCTTCTTAGCTTCTATATAGTAACTAAGTGTTCTATTATTTATTATTTTGTCAGATTATAAGTTCAAAACAAAGCAAGAAACTTATTTGCTTATTAATTAGAATATTTGAAGTATAGTTGATAGATCGAACTAACAATAGATTTACAATTACTATTATTAGTTAAATTCTTGTTAATTTCTAATATACAAAAGCTAACAATTAAATTGTCTTAATACTTAGATTCTTAACTTGCTAGTTCGATAACTGAAACAAGTGCTAGTTAACTTTTCTTACTACAATATACGAAACAAATTAGTATACTAAATCGCAAATATACTTCAAAGATCGAAATAACTTTATTAATTATTTTGAAAGCAACGCCGAGACGCAACTCTCAATTAAATAGCTCTTAATTTTATCTAAATAAGAGAATTAAAAAGATCTTAATTATTACAAAGACGCAAAAAATTTAGATTAAAAAAATTAACTTTTAGTCTTGTTAAAATAAAAAGACTAAAAAGATCGATTTAACAATTGCAAAGATATAAAAGAGTATTGTTATCTTCATAATTCTTAAAATAAAAAAGAAGAATAAAGAGATTAAGTAGCTCGATTAGATTTTAGATAGCTAAAGAGCTTTATCTACAATCAAGCAAAAACAACAATCTAATTAGAAATTATCAATTATTAATACGTCTCTATCTATTAAACAAAAAGTTTATTCATTTTACTCTTATCTATATTTGTTATAATCTCAATATAGAACAAAAAATTATAAGACTTGTTTAAGAGCTTATTGATTGTTTATCTATTAGAACTTTGCTTAAATAGTAATTAACAAGATTGATTAATTTAATATTGTTAACAAAAAGAAGTATGTTTAACTATCTTTTTTATCTAAATTCTTCGAAGAGTACCTATCGAACTAAATATCTAATTCGAAATTTGTTAACTTGCTTAATCTTTGTAATCTAACAATTAGAATATTTTTATCGAGATTTTTACTACGCAATTGCGTATCTTTACTATATTTACTAATAACATTATCTACTACTTACAAACTATTAATAGAACTCTAAGATAATAGATTATATTAATATTGTTATAATTACTAGTATTTTCGCGTTATTTCTTGCAGCTCTTAAATAGATTGCTAAAATTAGCAATAGTATAAGCTTTCTTATTTGAAAACAAGACTTGTTTAAAATTCTTGGATAGATTAAGTTCTAAAAATATATTAATTTAGATATTAGATTTGCTAATTTGTTTAATATTGTTATTAAAGAACAAGTTAAATAAAATATTAACAACAAGAAGTATATAAATGCGCTTCGAAATATTATTAATAAAAGATTGTATTACAACGTAAAGAAAATCGATTTAATTAAAGAAACTTATTAAAAAATTGTTAAAATATACAAGTCTAAAAAGTTAAGTATACTAATAAGAATCTTTGTTAAATTCGAGTCTCTCAAGATTATTAACTATCAAAATATTAACAAATACGAAATTAAATTTTGCAATATTATTAACAAACTATCTATCTACTTAAATAACTCAACTATAAATAAGAACTGATTTATCTTTAAATATCTAGTCAATCTTAATAATATTGCTTGTCTCTTTATTAATTAATAAATATCTAAGTATAAATTCTTTAATAAAGATAGAATTCGAAAGCAAAAATTATCTACTATTATTTACAATCACAAAGCTTAATATATTAATTTTATAAATATCTCAACTATTAACAATATCTTAGTTTCGACAATAATTACTAAACTGATTGCTATTACAAGAAATATTCTTTCTATTATTAACAATCTTAGCTTTGTATATATTAAATAGAAGAAATGCACAAATTGCAACAAGATAAACTATTAAAAATTAAACTACTAGAACTTATACTTAGGATTGTGTCTCGTTTTAAAAAACAATAACTTTAATAACAATCGAAACAATAGCAAAAACAAGTATTGTTAAAATTACAATAATTAAAAAGAAGATCGAAAGAAGTTTAATTTTAGAAAGAATAAAAATAAGTTTAAGTTTAATAAGAACAAGAACAAAAATAGTAATAACAAAGAATAAAGAATTACTAAAGCAATAATTTATAACTGTTATTTTGTCTTTGTTGTTATAGCAATTTTGTTTGCAATTCTTAAGTTATCTTTATTGGCAAATATTATATTAGCTTTTGTTATTAACTATCTTTTATATAAGTAAGTCTTTAATATTGAATGCGATCAATATATAGCAAAGAATTTCAATATCTTTGTATTTTATTTAGCAATATTCTATTAATTAGTAGAGAGTATAAAGAATACTTTAGTGGTTATAGATATCAAAATTATTTGTCTTTTTGTTTGTTGCAAAAATAGCAAAGTTCAATATATTACTATTTATAATATCTAATATATATCGAACTCTTAGTACAATCTAATCTTCTATAATTAGATTAAAGACATTAATATTATTCGAAGACTTATCGATTATAAATTTTCTATTAACATTTAGCAAATTCGAGCAATTTAAAACTTTAATCTCTACTTTCTAAATTTAAAAACGTCTACTATACTTTTTATCTTTGTTGTTGCTCTATATTACGCTAGTACTTTTGTAAGAGATATTAGAGAGAGTTATGTTATTAAAAAGATTTGTAGACGTCTTTAGACAATACAAGCAATTACTTGATAACAAGAATTGCAACTATAGACAATCTTATATTCAATAAATCTTTACAAGTAATTTAATAAATTAGAGTAACAATAAGTAAAAACTTAAAATAAGTTAAACACAATTTATAAAAGAATTGTATTCGAAGATCTATATATTAAAAAAGATTTTTCTTGTTTGCTTAGCTTGTTGTCGAATATGTCGAATATTGTTCGCTTAGCTTGTTGTCGAATATATCGAACATTGTTTGCTTAACTTGTTATTAAATATATCAAGTATTGTTTGCTCAATTTGTTGTCAAACATATCGAGCATTGCTTATTTATTAAGTTGTCGAATATGCAATTAGTTGTACTTCGTACTATATACTGCGTCGTAGATTATATACTATATTGTTTCGAGTTAAATTTGTAACATTATTTCTTTTCTTAAAGATTTTTGTCTCGAAAGTTAAATATCTCTTTTATTATGTTTTGTTAGCAACAAAGTCAACTTTATGTTGTATTCGAAATCGAACGTTACAATATATTAGTAAATATTGCTTAAATATTGCTTTTTCTTTAATTATTTTTGTATTATTATAAAAGACATTTTGTCTTATTTAAAGTATTCGAAATATATTTGTGCAAGCAAATTGTGCGTAAATATATCGTAAATTTTTTTCAATTATAATAGAAAAGATCTTTTTGTCAAAATTGCTAAAGATAAAGTTTTATTAACAATTATTATAATTCGATTGCTACAAAATAAGAAAATTTTAAAGAAAATTAATGCAAAGACGAAACAAAAGATATAATGCTTATTGTTAAGAATAAAAAAGTCGAATGCGCTCGAATTCTTTAATTGTTTTGTTGCAAATACTCTTGTTAAGTTGTCTTTTATCTTTTAATTATTTCTTGTTATACTAGATGATTTTTCGAATATCGATAAAATAGCTAAATAAAATTATAGTAATTATCAAGATTTTTCTTTTATTTTTACGTATTCTTTAAGATAAATTATTCTTTTTATTTAATAAAATAGTTTTAATCTTGTTGCTCTAGAAATTTTTTTACTTTGTACTTATTTTCTTTTTGAGTTTTGTAATAAAATATTTTCTATATAGACGTATTGAGATCAACTAATTTCAATAATAAAATATAAAATACTAGAAATACTTTAACGTTTTTAAGCAAGTCGAGTTTGTAATTGATTAATTTCTTTATTTTTTTAACAAGAAACGATTCGACTTTAATATAATATAATTTTTTGTTTAACTTTCTTGTCTTAAGATTTTTTGTAAAAAAATATATTTTCTTTTTCTTTTTTAATTAAGATATTGTTTTTCGTTTTTTGTTCTAATACTTAATCGACTTTTTTTGTATTTTTGAGATATTGTTATATATCTTTTTTAGTATTGCTATTCTCTTAATAACTAATTGTGTTAACATATACTTTTGCTCTTTCTTAAAAAGATTAAATTTTTTGTTATAATTGACGAAGAATAAAATTATTTTAGTAATATTTAAAATCTTTGTATTTAGTACTAGTTGTATTATAGATAAAAGTAATACTTAATTATTATAAATATTGTTAACGTAATATCTTAAATATTGCTTTAGACTTTAGTTTGTTTGCTTTGTTTAATTATTTGTAATTAAGTAATAGATAATAGATATCCTAAGTCTTGTTTCTAATATTAATAGAAATGTCTTTTAATAATTAGACGTAAAGAGTTTATCTTTATTACTAGTTAGTTTTTTAAATATATTATAATATTGTATAAGTCGATTTAATACAATATATTTTAGTTGTTTTGCTATAAACTTCTCTTTGCATACAATAATATATAAATACTTGATAAGTTTGTTAATTATTATTATTATTAAATTATATTTGTTTTTAGTTGCTAGATTCGTCGATTTAAACAACTTAATAATAAAGTTTATTATAACTTTATCTTATAACAATTCAAATAATTTTTAATATTAAATTTTGTTATAGCTTGCATATATACTATGTTTGTTTTGCTAATAACTAAGATATTGTTTAATATATATTTCGACAATTTGTTTTATTTAAAAAAAACTAACAATATTAATATAAAAGTTAAAGAATTTTAATTATTCTTAAATGTCTTTGCAATAATTTATTATAATATTTCTTTATATATTTGTCGATCTTGTTAATAAATATTCAAAGTTTTTCTTTCTTTATTAAAAACTCCTTTTTATTATTTCTAAATATTTGTAAAATAGTATTTAGCTTATATTTGTTTGCTAATAATAATTTGTTTTTGTTAATTTTAAGTATATTGTAATTAAACTTTTGTTTTGTTTTTATATATAATTACTTCTTTTGCTAAGTGTGTTTGCTTTATTGTTATTTTTGTTTAATATATATTATATTTTAAATTTGTATTATTCAAGTTACTTCAATTATTGCATTTATCTTCTATTAAATTGTTTAATAATAATAAAATATAAAAGATTTTTATAATTTATAAGAATTGTAAGTTTTAATAATTCTTCAATATATACTCTTTATAATTTTAGAGAAACTATAATAGCAAGTAGCTTTTATTGTAAATATTATAATTTTGTTCAATTAACAAGAGTTTTTTCGAAAAATATATTATTAAGTATTATATATCTTTATACTTTTAATTAAAGTATATATCAATAACTAAATTTAATACGTTAATTTTAATTTTATTTAATAATTGTAAGTTGTATATCTTTAATACTATTTTTTTAAGCATTTTAATTTAAGATCTTAAAATAATTTCTTTTTCGTTAATTTTTATATTTATAACGTTTTCTTTTTTGTAAAGTTTGTTAATAATATTGCATTTATATAATAATTTTTGATAATTTTTTTATTATAATTTATAAAATTTAGAAAGAATTAAATTTTTTTGATATTAATAAATAATTTTTATTCTTTAATTGCTTGTAACTTTTTAAGATTTATATATATTCTATATTGTTTAATAACAAATTTAAAAAAGTTAACTTTCTTTTAATAAAACGTGCAATTTTTTAATTTAAGATATAGATTTATTTTATTTAAATATTTTAGTACTTTAAAAATATAATTTATATGTTTTTTTAAAATATTTAAGTAAATTATAATATTGTTCAAGTATACTATAATAAATAATTCAAATATTGTTATAATATATTATTAATTATTTTTTAATACATTATCGAAACGTTTATAAATTCGAACAATATTATTGTGTATTTGTATAATTTATATTATATACAAAAAGCTATCTTTTACTATTTTCTTGTTTTTATTATAATTTAATTGTATATTTCTTGTAAATTTAATTTAATAAAGTACTTTGCTTCGAACAATTAATTCTAAAGCTTATTAATATTAAATAATAAATATTGATATTTAATTATAATATTGTTTAGCTTTCGATAATTAATATATAAATAAAGAGTTTTGTTCTTTTTAAGTACAAAGAGAATCAAATATCTTGTCTATGATTAAGATTTTTTTAAAAATTTTTTAAAATTTTTTAACTATATATTCGCGAAGTATTTCTAGCTTCTTTTCGAATAAAATATATATAAATTTAAATATAAATTGCTTATTTATTTAAGTCTAATTTTGTAATTTTACAATTAATATTTAAATAAAATTTTAATTGTTTTCTTTTTCTAAAATAGATACTTTTAATTGTTGTATATTTGTAATATATACTTTAGCAATTCTTTTATTGTATTAGATAGTCTAGAACTTTTAGAAAGTTTGCATTTTTTTTTACTTACTTTAATTTTGTAATTCAATTTATTTTTATCGATATTTATCGAGTCCAACTTTATTAAATTGTTTTTTTGCAAAAATATAAGCTTGCTACTTGCGATTAAGTTTCGACTTAATTTTTTTTTATTATCGAACACCATTAATGCGTAAATTAAATATAAATTGTATAATTATATTGCGCAAATCTAAGTACTTGTGTATTTTAGTTAACTTTTAAATTATGCTACTTTAATTAAAACATTTCTAGAACAATATTATAAGTAATTATTTCTACTATATTAAAGATTAGTTTCTCGTAATATTATTAAATAACTATTGATAATAATTTTGTTTCTTTGTTTACTTTTTTATTTCTTGCAAATAATAAATTTTTATCTATAATTATTAAATTATAAGCGTTAAACTTCTTTCGAATAAAATACTCTTTTCTCTTCACAAGAGCTTTAATTATAAAATTATTTATTGCACTAAAATCGATTATTGCTATAAGTTAACAATTATTAATTTTAATTAATATAATAAAATATTATGTATATATTATTAAGTTTAATTGCTATTATTAAATTAATACGTTGCATTTCTCTAATATATTTTTTATTAAAAAATTTAAATTTTTCTTTATTTTTGTGTTGCAACTTCTACTTTAAATACTTGTTTATATTAAGCTTTCTTTTGTTGCTAGATTGCTAACTTTAATTTTCTAGAAAATTAATTAATTTTTTGCTTTTCTTTTAGATAAGTTTAGTATAAGTTGTTGTAACAAATTGTTTAATTAAGACTTGTATATATTGTAAAATTTAATTGTTTTATAATAATGTTAAATATATTCTTTTTTATAATAATAGTGTTTTCTAGCTTCTTTTCGCATTTATTTATAATCTTCAATAAGTTAGTTAAAGTTTCGAAATAATTTAAAATGTTTTTTATGCATTTGTAAAAATTCTTTTAATTATACTTTTTGTTTAAGTCGATAATTAAGTTGTAAAATTTAATAGTTTTCTAAAGTACTTAATTAATTTTTTGCATAAATGCAAGTATCTTGTTTAATAATATTTTATTTAGAACTTTCTATAATTAATTTAAGTTCTTTATCAAATAATAATTGTTGTTCGATTTAGTCTTAGAGATATTTATCTTTATATCGATTTACTGCTTAATATTGTTCTAGCTATTAAGTTTTTCTCTTAATATAATATTAATTTGTCGATAATTTATTAAATTTTATAATTAATAATCTTTTGCAAAGTAACTTAATTTGTTATATAAATAGCACGTTTTTTAAAATTTGTTATCTTGCTTTTCTCTAGAATTTTTCTCTTTGCGTTGTTAAATAAAATTTAATTTTATAAATATAAATTTACGATAATTTAAATTATTGTACTTCTAATTAGAACAAAACTCTCTTTAATAATATTTGATTGTTAATTTAAAAAAGATTTTTGCTTTTTTGTAAAATTAATTGTATTGTTTTTTTATAGCTCTTTTATATAACTTGTTGTCGAAATCGATAATTACTTTAATAAAATCGAATATGTTGCTAATAAATTTGTTATTGCGTATAATTTTGTTCTTAAGATTGTTTTTAAAATCTTGTCGAAATATTGTTATAGATATAATATTGTTTTACTTAATAAAATTAATATATTTTTAAAATTTTGTTATATAATTTGCGACAAAAATTTGTTAAATTAAATATTAAATTACTTTTTTTGTAATTTGTTTTTTATTAAATATTTCGAAAATTCTTCGAAACTCTTTTTTAAAATTGTCGAAAATTGTAAATATTGTTTAAGAATTTTTGTTATAATTTTTTAAATACTTGCGTAAGTTTAGCTTAAATTAATATTAAGCTTGTTCTTTAAAAAATATAAATACAAAAATTATCTTTTTGTTTGCTAAAATAAAATAGAAGATAAAGTAAATATTTATTTACTTAAGTTAGTTCTCTAAATTGCTTTAATCTTTATAATAAATATTAAACTTATTAATTCTTATTTTGTTGTTTCTATTAATAGAGAGTCGATATAATACTATTGAGCTAGTATTTGAAATAGAGACGCGTTAACTTAATACAAACAATCTTAGAATATTCAAAGTATTACGCTAGTATTTTTGTAAAAAATATTAGAGAAAGTTATATTATTAAAGAGATTTATAGACGTCTTTAAACAATATAAACAATTACTTAGTAATAAGAGTTGTAACTATAAACAATTTTATATTTAATAAATTTTTACAAGTAATTTAATAAATTAAAGTAACAATAAGTAAAGACTTAAGATAAATTAAATACAACTTATAAGAAAATTGTGTTTGAAGATTTATATATTAAAGAAGATCTCTTTTGTTTACTTAGTTTATTATTATCGACAATTCGAAATAATTCTCTAGAAATTCTATTAGCGACCCAAGACTTTTGAAATTGTTGTATCAATGTCTTAGATCTAAAGTCTTATTAGTAGATCTAACTAATTTCGAGCTAATAGAATCAAAATATAAGAAATAGATTAAGATATATGTTATTTATGCAATGTCAAAAATACTATTTGTACGTTGTTAAGAACTCGCGAGCGTAATCTATAGATACAATCAATTATGCGCAATTAATTGCGCAATTGTAGAAGATGCTCTTGTCTATATATTACTCTCGCGTAGAAATCTTATAAATTATTTGATTTTGCTATACAAATTACTATAATATAAGCGAGTAACAAGCAAAGATTTAATCGAAGTGCTGCGAGAGTTTGTGCGCATCTCGAATATCAAAATTATACTTTTTGTTGAGTCTTTTTTAATTTTTTAAATGCAAGCTTCTCGTCGTTCTCTAAGCGCTCTCGAGGCTAGTCTCGAGCTATTCGAGCTATCTTAGCATCTTGAAATTGAGAGATTGATTTCTCGAATTGCCAATAATCGAATATATCGAATATTGTTTGCTTAGTTTGTTGTTAAGTATATCAAATATTGTTTGTTCAATTTATTATTAAGTATATCGATCATTGCTTGTTTAGCTTGTTATTAAATATATCAAATATTGTTTGTTTATTAAGTTGTCAAATATACAATTAGTTGTGCTTCGTGCTATATATTGCGTCGTAGATTATATACTATATTGTTTCGAACTAGATTTGTAATACTCTATTAATAATTAATAAAGATACAATAACTATATAATACAAATACTTTAATTATCTAAACAAGCAAAATATTTATTAGCTTGTTCGAAAAGACGTTTTTAATCTTACAAAACTCTTAATAAATAATATTTGTGTTTTTTGCGCTTATATGTTACGAACTTATTCAAGCTATATTAGTAATTCAAGTTCTACGCGCTATTAGCGAATCTATCATTATGTTCGACATGCTCTAGGAGCGAACATCGCGAACAATGAAGTTCGTCATGTTCGACAAACGAGTAAGGCGAGCAATCTATATCTTCTTAGTATATAGAAATTAGAAATACAACTTTTTTATAAATCGTGTTCAACTCATTTTAAGTCTTTACTTATTGTTACTCTAATTTATTGAATCATCTATAAAGATTTATTGAACATAAGATTATCTATAGTTGCAATCTTTGTTATCAAATGATTATTTGCATTGTTTAAAGACGTCTACAAATCTCTTTAATAGCATAACTCGCTCTAATATTTTTTACGAAAGTACTAGCGTAACACTTTGAACATTTTAAGAATATTTGTATTAGGTCAACGCATCTTTATCTTAAGCAATAGCTTAACAACATCACATCGATTCTCTATTAATAAAGACGACAAAATAAGAATTAATAGATCTAACGTCTATTATGAAGATCGTATTGGCCTAAAGAATTAATTTATGCAAATAAATATTTATTTTATTTTCTATCTTGTTTTAGCGAACAAAAAGACAATTTTCGCATTAACATTTCTTAAAGAAAAAGCTCAACATTAGCTCAAATTAAATTTACGCAAGTATTTGAAAAATTATAACGAAAACTCTTGTACAATGTTTACGAACTTCAATAACTTTAAGAAAAAACTTCAAAGAATCTTCGAAACATTTAACGAAAAACAAATTGCGAAAAAAGTGATTTAGCACTTAATTTAACGAACTTTTGCAACAAATTACGCAATAAGATTTCAAAAGTATGTTAATTTTATCAAGTGAAACGATGTCGCACTTATGACAATGTTTCGACGAAATTTTAAGAACAATCTTAAGAACGAAATTATGTATAATGACAAATTTATTAACGATATATTTGATCTTATCGAAGTAGTTATCGATTTCGACGACAAATTATATAAAAGAATTATGAAAAAGCGATACAATTATTTTTACGAAAGAGCAATAATCTTCTTTGAATTAATGATCAAATATTATTAAAGAGAATTTCGTTCTAATTAGAAATACAATAATTTAAACTATCGTAAATTTGCATTTATAAAATTGAATTTTATTTAACGACGCAAAGAAAAGAACTCTAGAGAAAAGCAAGATAACAAATCTTTAAAAAACGTGCTTTTTATGTAGCAAATCGAGTCACTTCGCAAGAGATTGTTAATTATAAAACTTAATAAATCGTCAACAAATCAATGTCATGTTAAGAGAGATATTTAATAACTAGAACGACATTAGAAAGCAAATTGACACAAAGACAAACGCTCTTAAGATTAAATCGAACGACGATTATTATCTAATAAAGAACTTAAATCAATTATAGAAAGTTCTAGATAAAATATTATTAGACGAGGCATTCGCATTTACGCAAGAAATTAATTAAGCACTTTAGAAAATTATTAAATCTTATAGTTTAACTATTGACTTAGACGAAAAGTATAATTGAAAGAATTTTTACAAATGCATAAAAAATATCACGAATCATTTTAAGACTTTAGTTAGCTCATCGAAGATCGTAAACAAATGCGAAAAGAAGCTAAAAAATAATGTTATTATATAAAAAACATACTTGACATTATAATGAGACAATTGAGTTTTACAATATACGTAAGCCTTAATTGAACAACTTGTTACAACGACTTATGCTAAACTTATTTAAAAAAGAAGAACGAAGTTAATTGATTTTTTAAAAAGTTAAAATTAGCAATCTAGCAACAAAAGAAAGTTTAGTGCAAATAAAAGTTTGAAACAAAAGTTATAGCATAGAAACAAAAAAAAGTTCAAATTTTTTAATAAAAAGCATATCAAAGAAATGCAATATGTTAGTCCAACAATAGCAATTAAATTTAACAACGTACGCACGATGTTTTATTACATTAATTAAGATCAATAATTGTTGACTCACAATAATAATTAATTTTAATGCGATAAATAATTTTATGATCAAAGCTCTTGTAAAGAGAAAAGAGTATTTTATTTAAAAAAAGCTTAACGCTTACAATCTAGTAATTATAGATAAAAACTTATTATTCGCAAAAAATGAAAAAGTGAACAAAGAAACGAAATTATTATTAATAGCTATTTAGCAACATTACGAGAAATTAATTTTTAATATAGTGAAAATAATTATTTATAATATTGTTTTAGAAATGTCTTGATTAAAGCAACACAATCTAGAAGTCGACTAAAATATACAAATACTTAAATTCGCACAATGTGATTACGCAACTTACATTTAATCTACGCATTAATAACATTTAATAATAAATGAAACATTAAGTCGAAACTTGATTGCAAGTAGCAACTTGCATTTTTGTAAAAAAACGATTTAATAAAGTTCGACTTAACAAACATTGACAAAGATTAACTAAATTATAAAGTCAAAGTAAATGAAGAAAATTGCGAATCTTTTAAGAGTTTTAAACTATTTAATATAACGAAAAAATCGCTAAAGCACATATTACGAATATACAACAATTAAGAGCATTTATTTTAGAAAGAGAAAACGATCGAAATTATATTTAAACATTAATCGTAAAATTACAAGATTAAACTTAAATTAAACAAGCAATTTACGTTTAAATTTATATATGCTTTATTCGAAAAAAAGTTAGAAACTCTTCGCGAATATCTAGTAAAAAACGAAAAAAAAGAATTTATTAAAATTTTTTAATTATAAACAAAATACTTAATTCTTTTTGTATTTAAAAAGAACGAAACTTTTCGTCTATATGTTAATTATTGAAAGTTAAACAATATTACGATAAAAAATCAATATTCACTATTTAACATTAACGAGCTTTAAGATCGATTGTTTAAAGCGAAGTACTTTATTAAATTAAACTTACAAGAAACGTACAATCAAATTAGAATAAAAGTAAGAAAAAAGTAAAAAACAACTTTTTGTATACGATATAAACTATACAAATATATAATAATGTCGTTCGAATTTACGAACGTTTCGACAACGTATTAAGAAATAATTAATGATATATTACGACAATATTTGAATCGATTTGTCATAATATACTTGAACGACATTATAATTTACTCAAATATTTTGAAAAAACATGTGAATTATGTTTTTAAAGTATTAGAATATCTAAATAAGAAAAACTTACATCTTAAATTAAAGAAATACGAATTTCATCGAAAAGAAGTTGACTTTTTTAAATTTGTCGTTAAACGACATAAAGTACGCATGAATTTCAAGAAACTAAAAGCAATTAAAGAATGAAAATCATTTATTAATGTTAAGAAAATTTAATTCTTTTTAAATTTCATAAATTACAACAAGAAGTTTATCAAAAACTACTTCGTTAATGCAATATTATTAACGAATCTTACGAAGAAGAAGACGTCATAAATATGAAAATTAATAAAAAAAAATCATTTTAGAATTTTAAGCTAAAATGCTTAAAGAAATTAATATTAAAAATGTACGATTTACGACTGTTAAACAAAATTAAAATTAACGCTTTAAATTTAGTTATCGATGCATGCTTTAATTAAGAGCATAAAGATATTTAATATTTAATAATATATTTTTCGAGAAAACTCTTGTTAATCGAACAAAATTATAATATTTACGACAAGAAGTTATTCGCTATTGTAGTCTCTCTAAAATTATAAAGAATATACATCGAAAAATTATTAAAACTTACAATTCTTACAAATTACAAAAATCTTCTACACTTTATTACTAGTAAACAATTTAACAAAAAACAAATGCAATAATTAGAGCGATTCGAACAATACAAGTTTAAAACACAATATACATTAAACAAAGATAATAACAAAGTAAACGCACTTAACAAAAGAAATAATTATATAAAAACGAAGAAATCGTTTAATTACAACATACTTAAAATCAATAAAAACGAATTATTATTAGCAAACAAATACGAGCTAAATGCTATCTTACGAATACTTAAAGACAATAAGAAAGAGTTTTTAATAGAAAAGAGAAAACTTCAAATATTTATCGACAAAATCGACGAATATATAAAGAAACATCACGATAAATTATTACAAAAATATTCGAAAGTGATCAAAATTCTTTAACTTTTACGCTAGCATTGTTAGTTTTCTTAAATGAGACAAATTGTCGAAATATACGTTAAACGATATCTTAATTATTAATAGAACAAACATGATACATATGCGAACTATGACGAAATTTAATATTAGAAATTATCTAAATTGTTATAAAATAAAGTTACGATAAACTTTATTATTAAGTTGCTTAAATTGACGAATCTAGCAATTGAAAACAAATATAATTTAATACTAATAATAATTAACAAGTTTATCAAGTATTTATATATTATTATATGCAAGAAAAAGTTCACAACAAAATAATTAAAATACATTGTATTAAATCGACTTATATAATATTACAATATATTTAAAGAACTAATTAATGACAAAGACAAGCTCTTTACGTCTAACTATTAAAAGACACTTTTATCAATGTTAGAAACGAGACTTAGAATGTCTATTATCTATTATTCGATTACGAATAATTAAATAAAGCGAACAAATCAAAGTTTGAAGCAATATTTAAGACACTATGTTAACAATATTTACAACAATTGAATATCACTTCTATTTATAACTTAATTGACACTAAATGCAAAGATTTCGAATATCACTAAAATAACTTTATTCTTCGTCAACTATAATAGAGAATTTAATCTCTTTAAAAAAAAGCGAAAGCATCTATTAACTTAATTAGTTATTAAAAGAATAGCGACATTAAAAAAGATATACGACAATATCTTAAAGATGCAAAAGAAGTCGATCAAGTATTAAAACAAAAAACGAAAAATGACATCTTAACTAAAGAAAAGAAATAAAATATATCTTTTTACGAAAAATCTTAAGATAAGAAAGTTAAGCAAGAAATTAAATTATGTTAAAGTCGAATCGTTTCTTATTAAGAAAATAAAGAGATTAATCAATTACGAATTCGATTTACTCAAGAACGTCAAAGTATTTTCAATATTTTATATTTTATTGTTGAAATTAACGAATTTAATTACGCCTCTATAGAACACATTTTATTTTCACTTACAAAAAGAGAAACAATATAAGATTGAGAAAATTCTACAATAGAAAGATTAAAAATATCTTATCAAATAAAAAAATTAATTTATTTTCGAAAACACATGAAAGTCGCTTAAGAACTTGAAGAAGTGCTTTAACAAATTGCGACGATTTCGTTAACGACAAAATCACTCATAAAAGTCGACAAAGTATTAGAGAATAAGAAAGCGAACAATAAAGAATTAATAATAATATCAAGTAAAGCTTCGAACGTCTCTTTAGTACATTTGATTTCTTTTTTGTTATTTTTAATCTTTAGAATGTTTTTCGACTTCGCATTACTTATATTTTTCAAACGACAAAATTAATGTTTTCTTTGTTTCGTCTTTCGCGCAATTCTTAGGCGCAATTTTGTTATTTCATCATTTAGCTTTTTAGTCTCTTCAATAACTTTAATAAATTTTTAATAATTAGAAGTCAAATTATATTTTCGATTCTTTCGATAACACTTTTTACATTTGAGATATTTTTTATCTACTTGACAAGATACGTTAAATAAGACGCAAATTCGACAAGAACGCATTGTGAGAAAGACGTACTTATAGCGACGATTAGCAACGAAATTGCGACGTTGTTCAATAATTAACTTGATTAACATAGTAAAAAAGAATAAATAGTTTCGAAACAAAATTCTTGAAGAGGAAAAATAGTGTTACGAGTCGCATGCTAATAAATAGCGTCAATTTAGCAATCGCATGTTCAATAAACTTAAAAACTTAAGAAGTGCTTAAAAGACTTTAAAAAATTTAAAATTTTTGAATTATTATAATTAAGTCGTTAGATGTTTAAGTCAATGCAATGATTATATTAAACTTTTGATGCGTTTAAGATGTAGCGCTCAAGTAATTTAGCATCGTATTTAAAGATTATTTAGTGCTTTTTTAATTCGTTTTAATTGCTTACATTTTTGACGCATTCTCTTAAACGCTTTTTATAGTTATTTTAAAGTTGTAAGTCTTTTTTATCGAAATCGTCGTATATGTTCGTTCTTGTAAATTGAATTTCGATAATTAACGAAAATTAATTAAGATTAAGCGAAGTCGACTTAAAGCTTAAGTCTTACATTAATAAAACATTTTTTAAAAAAAAAGAATTTAACAATGCGACTATAACTAATACAATCTAAATTACGTTGTAATAAATGATAAATTAAATAATGAAAATAATATTGACGTCATTAGAATCTAAATTTATGATAAAACTTATAAAGACGTTCTTTTAATTAGAAGTTTTAAAGTTGATTTTATCATTACAAAATGCTTTAACTTAATTTTTTATAAATTAATTTCGCGTCTATCTTTTTAAGAATTAAGCGAAAATAGCGTTCTTAATTAAGACAAAGCTTAACAATGAAAATATAGCGACTAAAAAGAGAAGCAACGACATAATTAAAAATTAATTCAATAATAATCAATAGCGATGTAAAAAGTTGTTCGAATAAAAACTACTTATATAATAAAATGTAAATTATAAATTTAGAACGATACTAAAGACAAAAATTAAGTATTCGTGAGCTTTTTAATATAAATTATCTATAAATAGTTAAGTAAGATTTGAGAACGTTTGACAAAAATCAAATAAGAAAGAAAGAAAATTCACAATCTAGACGAATCTTTCAAGATGCTAAATTGTATTATTGAAAACAATTTCAAAAATATTTTAATAAACAACGTTAATAAATTATCGAACAAATATAAATAAAAAGACACGTCTTTATTATAAAATAGCATAGCAAAAAATCTAAACAATATTCGAAAATAATTTAATTTAATTTTTATTCTTTATTTAGACAAGTCTTTTTTTTAGTTTTTTGTAACATAAGACGAACGAGCTTCTACAATGATCGAATCAAAATTCAAGAAATTGTCTAAAAAAATTTTAAACAATATAACAAATAATAATAAATAACATATTAAAAGCAAATCAAAGCAAATTTTTGATTGTTTTGTTATTTCACAACATCGAAACAACAATTAAAACAAAAACGAAAATTAAAATGTTGCTTAACAAACTTAATTTAATTAAATGCTTAAGTATTGACGATGCAACAAAGGTCGCAAAGAGTGAGAATCTTCATTCATTGCAACGATTAAGTTAACTATGATTAAAAATTGCGCAAGCAAAGAAAGATCTTAATTCGTTTATAAATGACGTTAATGAAGATACAAATATAAAAGATGACGCTATTTACGCTATCATTAAAGTTAAGACACAATTGTCTTCGTCTCTTTGCGCTAGATTGTATCGTTAAGTTGAATTTTAATTAAAACAATTGATGCAAAATTCAAAGAACGCGAAGATTAAAAGCGAATTAATTAAGCTCAATTAACAAATCATTGCTTAATACAAGATCGACAAAATGAATAAAAACTAAGACATTATTAACGTTTTATGCTTTGCGATCAATATTGTATTTGCGCGATCGTTTCGATCGAAATTAATGCAAAACTTAAATGACAAAAATGTCATAAACAAGTTGCAAAAAATTTTCGATTTAATTAAACAAAAGACGAAACAAGTTAACTATTTTAGGAAATGAGTGCAACTTTTGTTATTTTTAGAGAAACAATTTAAAAGCTATGATTCGATTTCTTTTTATAACAACTCTTTTTAAGTTATTAAATCGATTTTCTTTTCTAATTATTTCGAGTCGAAGATCGTAGACCTAACACAAAATAGTTTTTTTTGACTTGCAAATTTCAAAAGACAAAACTATTTTATTTGAGAAAAACGTAAAATAGAAATCTAATGATAACGACGTTGACTTTGATCTCTTAAACGAAGATTACTACAATAGCCACAATAGCGAAAGCGTCGTCAGGGCGAATAATGATAATAACGATAACAAAAAATTTATAACTTTGCGCAAAATTGTATCTAAAGACTTTGACAACAAGAAAAACGTATTTAAAGAATAATCGAAACATCGAAAGATAAAAATTATTCGTTATAAGACGAGAAACGTTTTATATTATTGATAAAAATATAATACGATTAAAGAAACGAAGAAAACAAAAGACAACAATCTCGAAGATTAATAAGAAAAGAATAAGAACAATATTTAGTAAAATTTAATCGATTGTTAAGTCAAAACGCTATAAGAAATTTATTAAAATTAAGATAAAAATAATTACGCTAACATCGAAAAGAATTCTTATGAGCTAGATCTTATTAACTATACAAAATGAGTTACACATTAGAAGTTCTCGCATACATTTTACAAAATTTTATAAATAAACAATACGAAAACGTGAAAAACTCGAATCACTATAAGACGTTTGTTTGAATTTGATAATAAAACTAATGACAAAAAGATGTTAAAAAACGCTAAGCTCACAATTAATTAATACGCGAAAATTAAACGAAAAGAGCGACTCGCTTTAAATAAATTATTAACATTGAGTGTTAATATAGACTTACGTTCGAAATCATTAATTTTATTATTAAGACTTGTCGTCTTAGCAAAAGTTAAAAAGTCTTAAAATGCAAGCAAAGCGTCTTTGAAAGAAAACGTAAATTAAAACAATTTAATAAGATTTTAAAACGAAAGATCTTTAAAGTTTCAAAACGTCAAAATGTTGCTATCTAAGTTCATGAAATTAATGCAAGACGTCTTGTCAAACATTAACATAACGAAAGAGATAGCAAAACTTATCATAATTTACGAAATCTATTTAGAAGATAAAAATTTCGATAAAAAATAATAAAAAAGCAATGTTATTAATTGATTAAACTTTTTGTTTTTTTTAATTTCTTTGCTCTTCATAGTTGTTATAGCTATACTATAATTAGCTAAGTAGAATTCTTGCTATGCAAGTACTCTTATCTCATTGAACGCTCTTCACACATACTTGTACAAATTAACGTATATCTAACATTGTTGTTTTTGACGTCACAATGACAACTTTTCGCCTAGTTCTTCATTCGATTCTCTACAATGCTAACTTCATATTTGAGCTCATTTTATCAAGATATATCTTCGTGGCGATTAAACGATATTAGAACTCAAGAATGATTCGATGATCGTAATAGACTTGAATCAACAATTCGAACTTCTAAAAGAAATAAAAGAAATTTATCTTTTCAAAATACATTCGCGTCGCGATTAACGAATAAAGTGATAAAATAACGATTAAACGATGTAAACTAATTGCGAGAAACCAAAAATATCACGTGAGAGCGTCAAGATTTGGTTTCTCGATTTTTTTTTAGAATCGAATTGCTTAAAATAGTAACTTTTCGACTAAGCTAGACTTATTATAGTAATAAGCTAGCTTCTTAAAGCGATTCGATTTCATTCGATTTCTTGACAATTCGATTCGATTTCAAATTTAAGACCAAATATTAAATCGACGATTAATCTAGAACGATGTTAGAACTCAAGAATAATTCGATGATCGTAATAGACTTGAATCAACAATTCGAACTTCTAAAAGAAATAGAAGAAGTTTATCTCTTTAAGATATACTCACGTCGCGATTGACGAATAAAGTGACAAGATAACGATTAAACGATGTTAGAACTTAAGAATGATTCGATAATCGTAATAGATTTGAATTAATAATTAAGACTTTTAAAAAAGATAGCAAGAGCTTATTTCAATTGTCGATAAATTTGTTTTTTCTTAGTTATGACATTCGCGACGTTAAAAGTAAATTTAAAAGCATAACTTAAAATAATGCTACTAATGTCAAAATTATACTCGCTTAATTAAGTAAAAACTTTTTCAAAACTCTTGTATAAGAGCTTCTTAAACGTTAGAAAAGTCGTTTATTTAAAATTGCGAACGATATAATTTAATTAATGATCTCAATTTGTAGAAACAATTCATTGTAAATTCTCTCTAAAGAACAAAATTAATTTAACAAATTATATATGTCTCGCGAGCTATTATAAAAGTACGTTCGAAATGCTTGTAAAAAATAATCGTTGCTCAAAAAGAATTTAAAATTATCGTTGTTAAAGAAATTAAAATTTTTTAAGTCTTGAACGAATTAAAATAACTTTAAACTTGTACATATAATTTACAAAATTAAATTGTTAAATAAAAGTAACTACAAAAATTAACGAATAACGAGAAAATTACTTATTTAAGTTTAAAAATTTTGAGTTAATTACATTTGAATCTATGATTTAAACGCTTACGTAAACGAACGCATAGAAGTCGAATTAAAACATTGTGAATTACTCTTTCATTATATGTTTACGTTATGTATTGTATCAAATTTTTAAAACGAATTTGAGCAAATTTTGACGATGTAATGTTCATAAAAAACTTTGCAATTGTTTTTTCATTTGACGATTAAAAAATATAGTTTAGTATCTCGTCTTTTTTAGCATCTTCAATTTTATTATTTTCGATATTGTTATCTTTTATATTGTTATTCTTGAAGTTGTTATTCTTGAAGTCGTCATTCTTGAAGTTGTTATTCTTGAAGTTGTTATCAAAATTATTAATGTTATCTTTGAGTTCGCTAATAATTTTTAAGATCTTTTCGACGTGCGTTCGATCTCTAAAGTTAACGTTAAACTCGTTTAAAAAGATGTCTATTTGCGACGAGAAGTGTTTCAATAGACTTTATTGTAATAATTGTTAGTTCAATTATAACTAAAAATGAAACATACGTTTAACGATTTTCAAGTTATATGTGCGAAGTAGTTCTTTCGTTTTTAAGTTTTATTAAGCATTATTAAAATAATGAATTTAAATATTTACAAAAATCAATTAAGAACGATTTCGAACGTTATTGCTATTAAAAGTGTAACAAGATCTCGAACAAGTAAATAGCAAATGCATGCAAGTTTTTATTAATTTTTCGAAATATTTTTTACGACAAATGTATTAATTAGAAAGAATGCACAAACGACAATAGTTTTTGCTTTTAAGAATTAAATATCAAGAATTTTAAATAAATTTTTAGACAATTTTAGATTTCGATTAAGCAATGTGCATAATTTTTAATATTTTTAATATTGTTATTAAAGCTAAATTAAGCGATTAAATCTTGCATTAAATTTTGTGTCATTTAGTAAAAAGTTAAGATATTAAATGAAATTAAAAAGCATAAAACAAGTAATGCATAATATAATAAAAATGCATAATGTAATTGCGATACTAAAGATGATTGCGACGCATAACAAGATTGCAGTGTATAATAAAACTTTGCTATATATGTTACGTTAATTGCGTAAGTTGCGATCAAATCTAAAAACAAATAAGTGTCAATACGTTATCTTCTAGAATTTTCAAAATAATCTTATCGTTTTATTCGTTTTATTGTAAGCACAACATTAGTATCGTAAAATAATAATTAATAAGTCGAAATCGAAATCGAAGTTTAACAAAAGAAAAGATTTAAATGCGAGACTAAAAAAGACTTTTAAATGTAATAACTAGAATTGATCTTAATAGCTTCAACAATTGCGTATAGATTGCGAGAATTCTATTTTAATCTTAAAATACGAGCTAAAGTGACAAATCTTAATTAAGCAAATAGTTTAAAACAATTTGTCTTTAAATCGAACGTAATATGATTTTTTCAAAAATAAAATAACAAGAACTAAAAACTCTTTAAACGTTAAGCATCAAGCATCTTAAATTGAATAAACTTTTGTCTTTTAATTGTCGATAAATGTTACAACAACAATGAAAAAACTTAAGAGACAAATACATTTAAAACAATAAAATTAGCAAAAATAATATATAACATAATTCTTTTTATGAATGTCGTTAAAAGCTAACTTTTAAAAGTATAGTGCTAGAATTAAACGACAAAATATCAAGTTTTAATATTTAGAACTCTTAAAGAGAAGAATTTGCAAAAAGTTTTTAAATCGAATATTCTTTTTAACTACATGCGTACGTGTGGCGTAAAATAAGAGTAAAATTATGTACATAATTGATAGCATTAAGCGAACAAAGAACGCAATTAATTGCTCAAGTAATAATAACGAAGTTAAGATTAAATTAAGATTAATAATATTTACGATAAACTACAATAAAAGTCGTTTAACATCGACTTCTTTAATCGTAAAAGTCGTACAAATTTTATATTATAATAGATTTACAAAAGCAAATTCACTTGTTTTTTCTTGTGCGTCGTTAGACTCTTTATGTAGTTAAGATTTCAATAAAAGCTTAATGTTTATTGCTTACACTTTTTCAATAATTTAGAACAAAATTTTGTTAACTCTTAATCAAGAAGACAAAAAATAAAGAAAAAATTGACGAAATTAAGCACAACATTAGCATAGCTTAATCAATTTGTAAAAAAGCTTCTTACGTTCTCTATAAAATTGTGTAAAGATTATTATTTTTGTTATGACACGTAGCTAAATTGCGCAAGCATATCGATTATCTTGCGAATAAGATATACATTCTTTAATTTAATAATTGTTTTATCGAACATTCGAATTATCTTATTTATAAATCGATTCTTCTAAATTCTAACGATTTAATCTTGAACATTAAATAATTAATGCTTTATAAGAGACAATAATATAACTAATTAATGTTGCCATTATACGTAGAGAAACAATTAATAACAAGAGATACGTAGTATCAAAGTGTTGTAAAAAAGATTTAACAATTTTTTAACACACGTTTTTAACATCTTAATATATAAATTAAGCGAACATAAATTGCAATCTTTGTATTTCGCTCTATCGACAATTAAGAATAGCGAACTATTAATAGTTTTAATTGATAAAATAAAATCATTATTTCTTTAATATTGACGTTAACTCTTTAATTCGTAGCATAGTTGCATTCGATTTAATCGTTAAGATTTCACGTATAATAAAGCTTATTGTTAACTATATAGCTTTTAATCTTAACAAGCTTGCGTATTAAAGTCGATGAAGAAATTTATAACGTAATTAATGAGTTCGATTACGAAGACGCAAACGTGTTTTTTGTCATGTTTAACGTTGCTATTGTAGCTAGACTTAGCGACTTTTTCTTAATAAAATTATTTATTATTACATAATTAAATTAGTGAGTAATAAGTATAAATTTCGCAAAGTAATAAAAACATAACATTTACATTTATTAACGACAATTAAAGCTTCAATTTAACATAAAGTAATTGTCGCAATGTCTCTAATAAATTAAACAATATATAGCGTCAACAATGATGTCAATTCTTGTTTAATAATTCTAGTAATTAACAACTAAATTAATAAATGCGTAGTTTAACGAGTTTCACTCTAAATAACTTGATAAATTTTTAAACTCAACTCTTATATTTATGCGAATTAAGATATCGTTGATCACAAAGAAATATATAGACTCGTAATTGTTGCTAATGATGTCGTTAAACTAGACGCTCAAATTATGAGTCACAATTAAAATTTTATTAATAGCTTATTTGTCATTTAAAAAGAACGTTATTCTTGTAAGATTATTTATCGCCTAAAATAAAAAAATCTTAATTTTCAATTTTATGTTTAAAATTAATTTTATTTGCATTTAAAGCGCTAGCTTTTAATAAGTCTAAATAGCATTTATTAAAGATGCTTTGCTAGCGTAATGTTAACGATCGCAACTAAGAAAGCTATAAAGATTGCAATAAAATAATAAAGAAATTTTGTCAATTTGATTTTGATTTTGCGCAATTCTTTTTCGCAATTTCTTAACAATAATTTGAAGACTAATCTACTTTACGAACATGCATTACTTGGCACAAATAATTGTTGCTTTATATTTCTTCGCTTTTATATGCAATGTTACATTCTTCTTTATTATTATTAATGCTGTCGCGTTCTCTAACGAAATATCAATGTATTGCGTTAACAAATTAAGACTTTGTATAATATTGTTAAATAATAGCGTCATAATTTAATTAAAGTAATTTGCAATCGTTACGACGATCTTTCTTTATTTATATTTTTTTCGACAATAATTTAAACGATAAGCAAGTTCTCGTAAATCGACACAACATTTTTAATCGATAAACAAAACTATAATACGACGATTTTCGATTAATGCAATGAAAGATTTTTGATCGTTATGTTAAATTAAGAGTTTATTGATTTCTAGTCTTAAAATTGTTCTATTATAATTGTTTATACAAGACATAGAAGAATTTGTTTCATTAAACGACACATTAAGTTGCTTTGTTTTCATAGATATTTCGCAATTATTTGACAATATTGATTCAACTTTTTGAACATTTTTCTTCAATAGATCTTCGTAGCAATTAAAGATCGAAATAATTTTAGTTACAAAAAAAGTTATAGACTAGTTTTGTCACAAAATAAATAACGTGAAGTCTCTTTCTTTTTGCATTTGACGCTTTGTGCTTAATTTTTTTATTTAGTTAATTTTAACTTTCTTAATTATGCGTTGCTTTATAGATCGCTATAAATAAAGTTAACTTTATTAACATTTAGCGACGTTAAAATCAAGTAATGTTATTGACTTTAAAAATTATTAATGATTAACATTTTAAAACACACACTTGTCGCAAGTCTATATAAGGCACAAGAATATTTATTTAATTCAGAAATTGTTATTTTAGCTTTTTGAATTTAATCTTGTTCTAGAACGTATAGTATAAAAAAATCAATTAAGCTATTTAAGATTAGTAAGACTCTCTTATATTAATGTTGTAACAATTGTAAAACAACATTAATTTAAAAAAATATAAAAACATTTTTAATCTTCTAAATCTTTTAATTAATTAGCATTATGTTTTAAGCAATGTTGCTAAGATTATTGCATTTGCAAAGATACAAATTAACGAAATTCTAATTAATAATCGTTTAATTATGTACATTTTAAAAGCGACAAAATACAATATTAAGAAACAAGTAATCTTGATTTTTATTTAAGAAGTCTTTTAATATATAAAATTTATTAAACATTCTTTGTTCGAAGATTTCTTACATTATAAGATAGAGCAAATTAAATTAATTGCATCGATCATTTTTAAAATTTAAGAGATTTTTTAGTGTTATTTGTTTGACGTTTGCGATTTTATAACGATTTACGAACGAATTATAATTATTTACGAACGAGTCATATCTTAGCTTATTATTTAATACGTATACAAGAATTAAAGAAAATTTTTAACGCTTCTACGTAGATTTACGAAACAACGTGTGTTCAACGATCTACTTGTGACGTTTGTCGAACATCAAAAAGATTTTGTCATGAATTTTTACATAGTTATTACTTAACTTAACATAAACAATTATTAATAAATAAGAGATTAGGCTAATATTATAAGAACATAAAGTAAATTTTTCGAGATAAACATGTCGCGAAGTAGATAATTTTAGAATTTGATAATTAAATTTTTTAGTAATTTAATGTTGCAATTTATATGTTCTTTAAAGTAGAATACTTGAAGCAAGAAATTTATTAACTTAAGAAACGCGCACGAGTTAGTATGTCGTAGATCGTTAATTAATTTTGTTACAATTCTTGTGACGTTCAAGGCATATTTAGTTAACTCTAGCTATTATTAATCGTGTTTAATGAATCTAAATGCGAACACGCCTTTTGATAGAGCAATTATAAACAATTTCGCTATCTACTAGACTTATAAAGATGTAAAAAAGAATTGTCGCTCCAATTTCGATGTCGTCGTTTAGCAAGATCGTTTCTAAATTTTATCTAATCTCTCTTTTAAATTTAGTAGAGTTTAGAATTCTTTATGACGTAAACTTTACTAGTTTAAGAGCGATAAGAATGGGTTATGTTTCAAATTATAATTATGAGTTCATGCCCATTCTAAATTAAAGCTCAAGAATTACTTTTTCATCTTAAAATAAAAAAGTTGAATTAATCGTTCGTAGACAAAAAATTATCTTATGTTATTATATCTTTAGTTTGCTTATTTGTCGATTTATGTTTTCTTAAAAAAAAATTCGTTACAAATAATTTTTTCTAAGATTGCAATCTATTGTTTTCGATCAATTTTTAAAGAAACATTAGAAGCTATAAGTAATAAAACGCTAAAAATATTGTTCATAATTGACAATCGTATCAATGCAACTTTAGATTTATAAAAAAGAGAAATTATGCTTTTATTAAAAGATAAAGAGCATTTGTTAAACACTTGAAGTTTTGATTTGTCGAACGTGCTATTAGATAAATAAAATAAAAATTTGATCACATGTGTTAGAAGCTTGCGATCTCTCACAAAAACTAAAAAACGCACGCAACATAAATTTTGTTTTTTTTCAATATTAACTTGATAACAAAAATTAACTTAAGACGCTTTTCTACAAACTTATCGATTAAATTGTTAACAACAATTATCTTTTAACTTTTGCTTAACATGAAGAGAATTTTGCATTATTGTATTGACGTACAACTACTTAGAAGATTAAGCGATGTGCAACGTATTAAAAAAGAGATTTAAATGCGATTATAAAAAGAAAAGTAACTATAAGCTAATCGCTTAATGTAGTCGATTTTTATGAGCGAAAAGAATAATGTTGTTAAAACTAAATATAAGCATTCGCTATATTTTAGTTAGTTACATCTATTAGTTATTAATAAATTAAAGACTTGCATTTAATTCGTGTTATAATATAACTAGTTTCAAATCTTTTTCGATAGAATTTGATTCTTTGAGCAATATTTTGTCGTTATATATGTTATTTTGTCAAATTCTATTGTTGTCTTTGAATTAATCGACAACTCGACGATGTAATTAACAATAATATAATTACTCTTAACGAAGTAAACTAGAAATCGTAGATAAATAGTTTAAAAAAAGACAAAAATAAATTGAATTTCGTAAATCGTCACTTTTATTTGTAATTGTCGTTTAAATTATCGTAAATACAAATGTTAAATGTTTGTAAAATTTAAAGATGTTCAAATCTTAAATTTATTGCATCTTAATAATAAGTGTTTTCTTGCAAACGAAGCTTGTTACATATAAAAGTTTTTAAGACGCAAACTTTTAAGTTTCTTAGATTTTAGCATTTTTTTAATTAGTCGCTTAATTATTTTCCAAAATTACGAATTAAAAAGTAACGTTGTAAAATCAAAGTGCAAATAAATATGCGAGAACAAATTAAAAATTAAATTAACGAAAAATCTAATAACAACTCTTGCGTTTGCGAATTTTTATGTCGTTCAACTATAATATATTGAACGTGTTTTTAATCGAATTTCTTTAAAGACTTCAAGAATCTTACAAATGTTATAATAATAATCGTTCAAACTTGTTAAAAAGAACGAAAATAACAAATGCTAATAAATTTTGTTTCGAATTTCGTCTAAAAACAATTAATTAATTAACGAGTATTTTAACATAACAAATCTTAAGATTTGAATGTTTTATTGTAACGAACAAGAGTTTCGTAAAAGCGAAAAACTATTTTTTAAAATAATAGTCGATTGTGTTTAGAATTTAAGAAGCGAGCTTATCTATAAAGTAATCTTCGTAATCTTAGTTAAAGCGACAACTTATCTAAATTATGTTAGTCTTATAATTTTAAATTAGTAAGCGAACAATAGAGAGCTATTTATTTTTTTATTACATAATTATTTTATGTTCTTGTAAAAAATAACTTTTTATTCTTATTAGCAAGACTTAAGTTCTACAATAGTAATAATTACAATAAAATAAAAACATTATTCTTTGATTTTTAATTCTTAATCTCATGTTATTTTATCTTAACTTTACAAAATCGAAAAAGTAATTGTCGACGTTACATTAATTTAAAAGACATCGTTAATAACATTGTAAATCTTAAGTTAACAATAAACTCATTATTGTTATTATTATAAATGCTCTTCAAAGTGTTTTTAAGCATTTTTTTAAATAATATTATTAAGCATTTCTTCTTATAGAGTTGAAGAAATCAAATTTTAATATATGTAATAATTAAAGAGTACAAATACACGACTTAATACATTAACAAAAATAGACTATGTAAGCTTAAATTAATTTCTCTTAAACGTTACATTGTTGTGATAGATTTTACTTGCGTCATATTTTGCGTTAACACTTTAGTTGACGCAATGCTTTAAATTATTCGACGTTTATCGCATTACATAATAACGAATTTACTAAACAATTTCTTTACTTTTAAATTGTTATAGGCATTTATGTTTATAACATTATCGCAGTCTTCTATTAAAACAACATCGAACAAATGTTAATATATATTTAACGATAAATTCTTGCTAATCTAGATCGTCGCTCTTTTAATTAACGAAATTTTGATCAATTAACATAACTTGATTACAAGTCTTTTTGTTTCAAAAATCTTCATTCTTGTTTTAACGATTAGCATCGTATTAATTTTAACGCGAATGTCATTTGCGCAAATACGTTTAATAGCGTCTTGATTCAAACTCTTTTTCTTGTATAATAAAATATCGAGTCGTAGTTAATTAAGACTTAGTGCTTGTTTATTTTAAACAAAACAACATTTATTAATTTGATAACAAGTTAAACACAAAAAAAGAATTGAGCTTTGCAAGAGCTTTGCAATTGTGAAGAATAATGCGTCACATTTGTAACAACCCATAAAATTTAGTCAATTATAAAGATAAATAGTCAAAAATCACAATTCTTTAATTTTCATTTTTAGATTTTTTTTTTTCGAATTTTGAGTCTAAAGCTTTTCGACGATAGACAATGAAAAAAGTTAATTTTCGATTTAATTCATATTTTGCGAATATTGATATACAAGACAATTTTGTTAAACAAGATAACTAATATAATAATAAAAAAGACTTGTAATGATTAACGAACATTGCTATTATAATTTTATAACTATTGCGAGAAAACAATGCGTAAAATCTTTTATGTTAAAGATAAAAATGTCGAAAACGTTTCGCATTTATCGTTTAAAGACAAAGACTATAAAATATGTGAACGTTAATAATTGAAGACGTTAACATCGTAATATATTTTTAAAATTCATAAAAATGTCGACGTCGTTAAGAATTACAATTTTTTTCTTTGTTCTCAAAATATTTCTTACAATGTTTAATTAATTTTGTTAATGATTTAAAAATAAGAAAAAAAACTATAGCAAACTTTGCGATCTAGCTTTAGTTGCGAGAAGACGCTATTCTATTTAAATCAAAAAGATTTTTTTAAATTTGATGTAACATTTACGAACATTCGAGACATGACGCTTTCGCATTGCACATAAGCGTAGAGTCTTCGTTATAATATTATTACACATCAAAAGTGTAAAGACTAAAAATGGGCAAGCAATAACAAAACGACATGTTTCTTTATGCTATAATAAACGAATTTACAAAGACAAATAGAAATTAATTAGAAATAAAATAATGCGAAAAGCATTGTCGCGAAATCAATAATATAATTTAGTTTTTTCTATTAAGTTTGTTCGCATTTCTTTATTACTAATACTTTAAAATGTCTTTTAACGAATCATTTAATGTCGAGAGAGTTTCGTTTTTTCAAATATAAAGAATTTTCTTTAGCGAAACGTTCGAAGTAATGAAATCTTTAATGTTTATAGACTTTCGAAAAAATTTAGCTAATCGTAGCAATTTTGCGTCTCTAATTCATGAAACGTTCGTAATGACGAAATTATCAATGCACACAAATTCAAGACACTATTGTTAATCGTAACGTCAAAATATTTCTTTTGCTTAAAACACTCAACGTACAAATACGTTTATAATGACGAAATTATTAACACGCATAGCTTTCTAGAGACGTTGATCAATCGTAACAACTTAATGTTTTGCATAAATGTAACATTTCAATTAACAAGACGTTCGTAACGACGAAATCGTTCATGCATATAACTTTTAAAAAATCGTTATTAATTATAACGTTAAAATATCTTTCTTGTCTAAAACGTTCGACGTATTAAGACGCTTATAATGACGAAATTATTAATGCACATAAACTTTATGAAGCGTTAATTAATCGTAACAATCTAGTGTCTTGCAAACATAAAACACACGAAGCGACAAAACGCTCATAACAATTAAATTATTAATGCGTAAAAATTTTTACAAATAATATTAAAGAAGCTTTGAATAAACGATGTTATTAAATTACACGATTTAAGAAAGCTATGCATTGTTAATTGTGTCAAAATTAACGACTTAACAATTATTATTAAAGTTATTGCGTTAACAATGCTTCGACACAACTAATTAACGTTAGAATTCAAGAAAATCGATCGATGCTTAAATTAAATTTGTACAAGTTAATCTTTAGAAAGCTAGTTAACGAATTATGTTCTACATTATAAGTATAAGAACAAGTGTTCTCTTTCGTTAAAAAGCAATTGCATCGTTTTTTGTCTCATAGCTTCTATTTAATTAAGCTTAACTTTTTAATTTTTTCGAAATTCTTGCAAGAATCTCTATTATATTAATAAAACTTAATGATTCAAAAGATAACGCTTTTATCTTTAAATAATCTTTTAGTTTTTCTTGTTTAAACAACTTAGCAAGTGAGATAATTGCATTACTTTCATTATTAGTCTTTAACAATAATGCTAAAGAATGCTATGAAAATTAAGAAAGACGTAATAGATATCGACGCTAAAGTTTAGAATTGAAACATTGTAATTAAACATCATAACATTCGCAACGACGCTTAATAGCATAACAACAATCTAAATCACAACAATTGTAATCATAATAAACTTAATATCTTAAATATTAAGCTAAATCTTTGTTTAAATTATTTTTTTCTTTATTGTCGATTATTTTATTTTGATAATGAAGTAACTTATTAGAATTTGTATTTATTTGATTAATTTGTCAATACGTAATAGATTTAATGAAGCAAACTAAGACGATTAAGCAACGATTAAACTTTTGATCTTGTATAATTCTTGTATAAAGTGACAATTTCGATGCGACAAAAAAAGCGTAGACCTGAACGTGACTTTAACAAGATCAAAATAAATCGTTAACAAAATCAAGTCAAGCTACAAATTATAATAAACTTAGAAATTAAATATCAAGTCAAACAAGACAAAAAATACTAGATTTCTCAAGATTTTATTATTAACGATTTTGTTTTTCGCGTGTCATAATGTTTTATATATATAATTAACGATATTAATACGTTTTTAAGATGTGATCACTTGTATTGCGCAAGCTATATAAACGATTAAAATCGATTTTATTGTTTACTTTGCAAGAAATTTAAAGACAAACTTCGACAACTCTACTTCTCTTGATATCTTTGTGCATAGCATATTACTTAATCGTATAAATTACAATTTTGAATTAAAAATTAAATTAAATTTAGTTTCTCGTTTATTAATTTAATTTAATACAATTTGTCTCTATTTTATACAAATGTATTAATTTTTTTCCATTAATTTTTTCGTAATTAACATTAATGACTTTAAACAATAATTGTTTAACGAAGATTCTAAAAAGAGATTCTAAGATAATTAGTTTAACAAGATAAGATTTTTCTTAAAAAAATATTATACATTTAAGAATACTTACAATGTTAAAACAAAAATCATTTTAAGAAATTGTCTAATTAGCAAATTTCAAACATCAAGATTAGTTAGACGTTGAGCTTAAAAATGCTTAAAACTTGTTTTAATTTTTATTAATTAAATTATTAGTCAACTCACAACGTTAAAATCTAGGCGCTTATTATTCTTTATTGCGATATTTTGCAATATATTGTGCTTAATGTTTATTATACGATGTCAATCAATATACTATCTTTTAATTATGATTGTTTTGCAAATTTTGATTTGATCAACTTTATTAATTATAACATTATAAACATCTAATGCATCATACATAATATGAAGCGTCTTAAAAATGTATTAAAGATCTTAAAGAATTTAGACACAAATTATTAATTTTCAATTAAGATTTTGTATTGCGAACAACTTTATCTCTTTGCAAATAACGACAATATAAAAATCGAATAACTTTTTAAAAGATGTAAATTAAATTTCGATCAAAGTAACGTTCATTTATTCGTATATTATATAAACGTAAAAAATCTTTAGCAAATTTACAATGTTTATATAATTGCATAAAATAAGTCGCTTCATCAATTCGTTAATTTTTAATTAATGTTTTTTAATTGTTACAATTGTGTGATGCGATTCGTTTTAATGCTCTACGATTACGTAATTGTTTTCGTTCATGTGCGTTACGATAAAAATAGCGTAGTGACTTTTTCATAAATTCTTTGAGTGATATGTCAAATTTCTAGATCGTTTAAGAGACAAGACTAATTAATATTGCTAGAAATTAAAATTTGCTTTTAGCGAGAAAGTTAATAAACGCAATCTAGAATTAATATAAGCATAGTTAAAAATATTAAAAACATCGTATATAGATCGTGACTCTTAAGTGTTTACGTCGTTAAATCTTTTGTTAAAAATATTCTAATTAGCGCTTTCGAGAAATTTTGTGAGTCGTCTCTTCATTGTCGCGAACATAAAGAGTTTAAAAAAAATATTAGTAAATAATAAGAAAACAATTAAGAATTCCATGTACGTCGTTGCTAAAATGCAACAATGAAAGCGTCAAATTAAAATAATAGCTATTCGTTTAGAAATCTAAATTTGAAATTAAATATTTAGCGTTTTTCTTTTCTTTTTCTTAAATCTTTGTACGCTTTAAGCATTTTCTCGCTAACATTTTTAAAGTATGTATTACTTTTCTTTATATAAGTATCTTAACTTAATTCTAAAAATACTTTAGTGCTCTTTAGTTGTTAACAATTTCAAGTTAGTCTTAATTACGAATAATTTTTTTTTGCTAACTTTAAATCATTCTTTATTATAAGTTGTCAACACTAAAATTAAAATTCTTTCGAAATTATTGATCTTAATGCGCGCATTGCGAAGAGCGACGAAATCTTCTCTAATTTAAATTTGCTTCTTATTAATTTTTACGAAACGAAAGATTTTTGTCGTCGCAAATTTTAAAAATTCGTCGATGATCTAATACAAGAAAATAGATATTTACGTTAAGAAATTGTCTATTATAAAGAGTTACGCAACGTTATATTTGAATTTCACAATAAAGTGATAAAAGCATTTCAAGTTATGCAACGCGCGACGAATGTGCTTTTTAAGAAAATAACTTTGTTAAAGAGAGAAATTTTCGAGTATTAAAACATAGACTTAAATAGCGATAATTTTACTATATTGTAGAACAAAGTGCAATTTTAGTCTTCATAATTTATCAAGAATCTTATTTGATCTCTCACGCAAGCAAAATGTTAACAATGAATAAAAATACAAAGAATAAATTGTTTGTCTAAAGAGAGCGAGATCGTCGTTCTACTAAAAGAAATAATTTTTTAGAGACGAATAATAATTGTAGTTTTATAATTCTTAGAAAGTTAAATGTTTTAAACGTTCGTAGAGATGAAACATTGCGATCGTACAAGAAGTTATTTCTCGTAAAACTATAATAATTATAAACGCTACTAGAGACTAGAAATGAAAAAGATTTAAAAAATTCGAAGATTTAAGAGCTTCACAAGATTAGACTTTGCTAGTATCTTCACACGCTAAATTTTTAGAGCGAACTATATTTTAATGTAAGAAAATTCAATTTCATTCAACTTGTAGCACACGCTCAATAATTTATTTATTTTTAGTTATAGACGATGCGCGCGCTTCAATTTGTCAAATAGACAATGATATAATATAAAAGAGAAGTGCTTTCGTTCTTTATCTTTGTGTTATGCATCATTATGTTCGATTTTAAATTCATTCTATTTACGTGTTTAATTTCGCTTAGTTACGTTATTAGTTACTCTTAAATAAAGCAAATCTTTATAATTGATAAAGATAATCAAGTTAATTAAATTACAAGATTTTCTTGTAACAACGATTGGATTATTTGTAAATTAATATTAGACGTAAATTAATTAAAACAATTCTTCGCATCTTGTTCGAATTTAGCGACAAAAATATAATTTATTTTCTTTCTTTTAACGATAAATTAGCGCAAGAAATTCAATTCATAGATTTAATCTACATAAAATCTCAACAAACTTATAATTAAACGAAGAACAATTCAATTTTGCGAACGTCAATTGAAGCTCATGTTGCGCTTCGTTATTAAAAAAACAACTATATCGCTTTAACGCAAAACGACTCTTCGAACAAGCTATTATCGAACACGATTTCGATTTATGAAACGATAGTTTTACGATCTTAAAATACGATGTTAAAAATTTATAATATATCAAATAGTGCAAATCAAAATGAAGACAAAAGAGAAAAATTACTTTTTTGACAAAACTTCGATAATAAACGATGCTATCAAGTTAACAACAATCTTTTGTTGAAAGAACGTTAATAGTAATACTCTTATGCTCTCGATTCACTTTAAGAGCAAAATCTATAATGTGTAATTATAACAATTTTGTCGTTTGATCTTGTTTCTAGCAATATATACACGCTATATAAAATATAAAATTAATTTATAGCTTTTAACACATTAGACTTTTTATTTAGTAAGACTCAAATGTATGCGACGTGTTTTAACGTTATTATAATTTAGATAACTTTGTGTTTAATTGCGAAGAGTAATAAAATAATAGTAACAAAATTACATCTCAAAACTTGCAAAGCTTACTTTTTATCTTTTTCTTATTAATTCGTAAGTCTTTTTTGTGCGTTTCTTTTTTTAATTATTTATGTTTAAGTTTGCGTTCTCTCTTAATTGCATTAAAATAAGTTATAAAGTAAACATTTAAGATTTTCGCAACTTATTTTGTTAATTCAAAGCAAAATATAACGACAATAAAAAAGAGAACGACAACGAACAAAACAAGATTAAAAGAAATAAAAGAAAATATAATGTTTTTATTGCATTGTGCGAAAATATTGTTGTTATTACAAGTCTATGTAATAACATGAGCAAAATTCATAGTAATTAAAACACTTTTTAACACTTTTCGCAATTTAATTAAAGTGTCTCTTCGTTACTTCTTCGTTCTTAGCATTGCTTGATTTCTTTATAATAAACGTAAGTCGTTTTTTTTTCAAGTTTTAAAACAACAAGTTCTTAAACAATAAATATAAAATCTTTTATTTGTAGTTAACTTTAACGATAACTATAAGATTAGCATCTTACTTACAATTTAATTTCTTAACGACGATCATAATTGTTAATTCATTGAGCAATAAATAAAATATTAATTATTTCAACAAAAAATGATTGCAATATTAACTTCGCATAGCTTTTTTAGTTTGTGAGTTTTTTTTATCAAAATAATTTTTCGTTTTTGATACATTTTTTGTATGTTTTTTCGTTGTTTGACTTTAAGACGTCGTGCTATAGTTTGTCGCGATTTATTTTTCGTTTTAAATCAATTTAATTTCTAAGTTAAGAATATGATTTAATAAACAATTTTAACTCTTTTATTAAGACGAAATCGTATTTAGAAATAGCAAAGTAATCGTTAAACGAACACAACACACATTAATATATATAATATAGACGAAATAGACTTAATAGAAGTATTAAGTTTAAAGCAAAAAAAATAATAATTATGCAGAGCATTATTGCTCTTAAAACTATTAATAAGTGATCAATTTTATATAAGAATGTTATATGTGCTAGTCTTATAGAATGCGTCTAATTTATGCTATTAGAAAATAATCTAATCTAATCAAGCAAAGATAAATCAAGAAGAAATTCATAAAAGAAGATGTCTTTTTTGGACTCAAAGAGATCATTTGTGGGTGCGTATATAAAAAGTGACATGTTTAACACACAACTAACGCATTATATCGAGAATTAGTTTTCGCAAAAAGTTAATAACAATTTATTACTAATGAACTAAAAACAATAAAGATATACAAAGCGCTTAATAGCAAATCGTTATATTTTTACAAAGTGTATCTAAGCGACATAATTCTTAAAATGTTTTAAATCTTTAAAAATTAATTTAACGCAATTAACATAAAAATGTGAGCAATATATGTTATTGCTTCTTTGCAATCGTTTGACATGACAACGTTGCAAATGTTATTTAAACAAATAGCGAGTAACAAAATTATAACAACAATTGTCGTTCGCTAAGTTGATGTTATTTAGATAAAAAGAACATTAATACAATTTATATCGCACAAAATATAATTCGAACGTCGCAAATTTCTTTTCTTTTAATTTATCGCTTTCACTTTTAATATTTTGATCTTTATAACATTTGCTTGAAGCACAACGTTTGCGTCGTTCACATAAAGCGATCAAGTCATTTATAAATAAAACTTATGAATTTAAATTTTTTTAAAAAAGAAGCATAGATAACTTCTCGAAAAACAATTTTTTTTTAATTTAAAATCTTTTTAAGAATGCAAGTTGCGATCGCTTATAAATAATTGATGAAATGTCTATTTTAACTATCGCGTCATTAAGTTATCGTTCGATATTATTAATTAAGACTTGTTTGTCGTACTTCTATCGCGTTGCTTTAAGAAAAAAGCGTTCTTCAACACAAATAATAATTATAAGAAGACGTTAAATTCGAAGATACTTTACGTGAAACGACAAATTCTTCGTTTTCGTCTTTTTAAGAGTGTCGAAGCTATTATAAATCTTTTAAGACAAGCTTTGTTAAACGACATACAAATTTTAAATAATTTTGTTACGTCTTACTTGTTTTTGTTGGCAATTATTAAGTTTTCTAAATTAATGTGAATTTTGCAAACGATTTATACGATTAATCGCTTAAATAAGTAATTAATTAAGATTATATTTAAAATAAATAGCTTAAGTATTGTAGCGAATCTAATGTGACAAATAATTTCGTTCAAATATCTTGAAATTGCTATAATTCATTACAAGATTACGAATAATATCGTTAAACTTATTGTTATTTAAGACGCTTGTTAATAGCTTAGAAAAAATATAAAGCAAAATAAAATATTATTGATAGCATTGCTAGTCGTTCGACGCAAGCAATAAATTGTAAGTATCTTTAAAAAGTTTAGATTTTCGTCGAAACGTTTTACTTAAACATGATAGATCTAATAAAGCAAGTTTTTGTTTACAAAAACATAAATTTCATTTTTGAATTTCTTAATAGAGCGAAAGATTAAAGTTAAGAGTTTCTTCTTTTTTTATAAGATTGACGTACATTTGTTATTAATAAAATTTAAATCGAAGGAAAGATTCAAAGACGTTAAGTCTTGAATTACAAAAACGTTATCGTAAAAGACGAACGCGATAAAGTAAGACACAATATAAAAAGCTAGATTATTGTTCAAATTAAAAATGTATAATTTATTAACACAAAATTTAGTAATTGACGTTAAATATAACATTTCGAAGAAACTTACGATCTTTTTTTTTCGATTAATCTTTGATTTTGATCAATGTTATTCGAAGCATGATAGTAAAAAGTTTATTAATAAGATTGCGCAATAGAAACAAATTTAGATTACGATATTTAATTGTTAAAAGAGCTAAAAATCTAAAGTTTATAAAAGCAATTGTTAAAAGTATAGATGTCAATTGCACGCGTTGCAACTTTATAGCAAACACATTTATATTATTAAGTCAATAATATTAAAGAAATTCGAGAAAATTTTAAGCGTTTAAAATAAATTTCATTTCTTTAAGATCATTAAGTTAATACTTTTAAATTAAGTTAATTTTAATAAATTGCAAACTAATTAACAATAACAACAAAGAATCATAGTGACAAGATTAATCACAAAGATATTCTTTAGCATCTTGAATTTTATGCGCGTGTTCGCTCAAGTAATATACATTTGACTCAATTGACGTCAATAGATTAAAATCAAATTGATTTTTTTAATTTTGTACTTTTTTAACATTTACAATAGAAAGTTCTACATACAAGTCGAATCGCAATCGCGCATTTTCGCATAAAAGTTAAGAAAAAAGCGACAAAAATAATAGTATTTGTTCGAATAAAATTTTAGTAAACTTTTTTGTTAATTTTATCTAGATGTTGCTTACTTTTTTCACAATTTAATTATTTGATCGATGTAACATTGCGTTGTATTTATGTAGAAGCTAATTCGACGCAATGCTTTCTTTGCATCTTCGAAACGCTATTGTAAAAAGTCGAATTAATTAGAAGCATCTTGCGACGCCTCTTTTAAGCGACAAGCTTTGCGATGAGCCATATTTAATGAGCAAATGCGAATGAGAAAACATTGTTAATGCAAAAGCGAAGCGATACATTAAAGAGTTAAAGATATTTGAATTTATGATTTAGACAAGAGATAATAGATTTTTATAATTGAAAACGATGAGCAACAAGCGATCTTTCTCAATTATCTTAAGTAACAATCTCGCCAATTAGCCAATTGTTGATCTTGAGACAATTCGAATTGATCGTAATAATAGACATAAACAAGAATGAGTCACTCGATCGCTACGAAAGAAGTGTGAAAGAGATGAGATCTTAAAGCAATTCTAATTTAGAGCGATGCAAGAGGAGCAAAAAGCGACGGCAAACAATGTCGCAAACAAAGGCTCTTTTCACTTAAACAAACTTTTATAAAATAGATTTCAAACTTAATAAAATATAGAATATAATTTATATAAAAGCTAATTTTTGAACTTAGATCAAATAAGAGTATCAAAATATTATACTTAATCTAACTTAGTATTAAATACTACTTAATTCGATATTATTCGATTCGACAATATATAATTAGATCGAATAGTATTAACTAATATATATAGTTAAGCAAGTCTTTTAGCTTCTATATAGTAACTAAGTGTTCTATTATCTATTATTCTAACAAGAATTATAGATATTTTAAATATATAGCTTGCAAGAAAGTTTTGCATTTATTTTAAATTTTATTGCTTAACAATTGTTAATATTCTTAATTAATAGTAGTATCTTAATATTACGTTGTTTTATATACTTGTATACTTAAAATATATTCTTATTAATTGTTTTGCTTAAGAATTTTGTTTAAATAAACTTTTTGCACTTTTTAATAGCTTTAAAATATTTGTTTTTTGACATTTGTAATTGTATTTTGAGCTTAATCTAACTATTTAGTCTTATTTGCACTTAAATATAGACTAATTTTTTTCTAATTTGCTTTAACAATATTGTATAATATAGTAATTAGATTTTCTATTGTTTGTTGTTTGTTTGTAATTATTTTATATCTAATAATCTTGTAATCTAATATAGTATTTACGTTTTTATTAATATATTAATATGTAATCTTGTTAGTCAATTTTGTTAACGCAAAAACTAGATCTATAATAGAATCTCTAGTAGTCTTTATACTATATTGCGTAAAAATATATAAGATATTTATTAATTCTTTTTTGCTTTCTCTTAATTAACTTGTTAATATAGAAGAACGTAATAAATTAACAACTTAATTGTTCTACTAAGAATAATATATATTTAGATTTTTTGTCAAAACAAACTTTTCTATACTTTTTGACTAAAATCTTGTTAAAATTCGATTTATAATATAATTATTAAACTTAGAACTTTAACTCTTTTTGTTATAGATATATATATAATAGTGCAATATTATTATTTAAGATCTTGCTGTCGATAATAATTATTTGTGCGTTAGAATCTACTATTATATTTAATCTTAATATACATTTAATATCTACAATTATTTTAAATTCAAATATTGCTACTCTAAATCTATAGTCTCTATATATTAATTAAATTTTCGAGAAATCTAAATAGTTTAGTTTTATATTGTATTTTATATTGTATATTTAGAGTTCTTAAATTAATACAATATTTGTTGTTTCTATTGCACTTTGTAGATATTATTTAATCTTTTTCGTCCTAAAAAGAATAATAAAATTTTGAAATCTATATGTTAAAGAGTATAATTAGACGACTTAAACAAGTTTGCGTACGTATTTAAGAATATTTTAATTACAAAGATACAATTGTTTGTTGTTATTATTAATCTTAATAAACAAAAAACGCGTTTTTAGATATTAAACTATTAAACAAACAATTACTAATTCTACAAATATTCATTTAAGATAAATATTTATTATATCAACTCTCTCTTATATAATATATTAATAATTTGACAATTTATTGTCTTAGGTGTAGAACAAGAGCTAGAAATATATTGCGCAAATTTTTTACGTCAAATCTAGCAACAAATTTGACAAATAGTTGTTTTATCAATTTTATCACTAAATTACGTAATTAGAAATTAATAGACAAACAATAGAAACATAGTATTTTTATAATAGTACAATTGCTTTAGCATTTTCTTTCGAAAATAAAGTATAAAAAAATTGTTTGTAATAATTATCTATGCAAGAAAATCTACAAATAGATTTACAAAAGATATAAAATAGCGATATCGATATAAGAGTCTATAGACTATACATTTTATTGCTTAGACAAAATTATTAACTTAGAAGTCGATCTAAGCAAGTAAAAATAAATTAGTTAAAACTAGAACTAGAACTACTTAAAACTAGAAACTACTCTCTTATCAATAAATATATATATAAATTTAAAGACAAATATAAATACAAGTTTTGAATTCGCTTTTATTATATTAGTAACAAAAGTAACAAAAAATACGTTTAGAGAAAGCACAATTAAAAAGAATACGTTTGTATTTAGAAGACTAGAAAAGATTACAATTAAGAGTTGTAAAAAGAAAAATACAATCTTATTATTGTCTACACTTGTCTCAAAATATGTTAAAGACTCTATTTTAATTACAAAAAATAATTATATATTTAATATAACGAAAACAATAATTATAGAGTTTAAGATACAATTTTAGAAAACTAAATATTCAAAAAGACAAAATTTTATCTAAAGAAGTCTAATTCAATTGCCAAAAAGTAGAAAGCACAATAATTACTTATCAAATATATATAATACTCGAACAAAAATATTCGCAAAAACGCGAAAATTCGTATCGTGCATTTAAATTCTCTTTTAAATTATCTACTTTCTTTAACAATTATATTATAATTCGCAGTTTATTAAATTCAATTTCTTCAAATCGTGTTTATAAGCAAAAACATATCTTTTATTAAAGAGAATTAATTTATAAAGCAATTAGTAATAGTTTGACGTTATCTAAAGTTCAACGTCTTTATAAGATTCTAGAAAGCTTAGTTCGAGATATTTGCAATATTGTTGTTTGGCAATATTGTTGTTTGGCAATATTACGACAAGTCTATACGTTGTTTAAGATGTTCTAAAAAGCTTTCTTTACATAATAGACAACATATTATTAGAGTTGTGCGTTTAGATCTAAAGATTATCTACAAAAATCTTCTTGCAAGAACGAGAGTTAATATTTTCGCCAAAATTGTCTATCGTCTACTAAAAGAGAAGAGAATAATCAATTAGCTATGCAAAAAGAGATCTCTCTTAACGCTTAAGATAATAGACAAATGCTATATATAAGCTTTGATTTACGAACATTGAAGTTTTGAGAAGTAAACGAAAATTATTTGTAGCAACAAATGTTTTGTCGAAAAAGATACGAACAGACAACGCAAATAATGCTTTCGTATATATTTACAAAAATAAGACAAGAATATAATTTAATTATAAAAGAAAGAGTACAATTTTAGTATTATAATATAAACTTGTTTTTGAGACTTAGAGCGCTTTAATCTCTACGCTTTAGAGCGTAACTTTAAAACAAAAAAGCATAAATACTTCGCTAGATTCTACATTTAAGTATTCGACGATAGTCTTCTTAAAATCTATTAACTAGATCTTATATTTATGCAAGATAACGTTTTTATGCATATAGCAAAAGCGATAATATTGTAATTTCACGAAAACGATATAAATATTATAGAATAATTATTCTATAATTTAAATATAAACTCAATTAAGCATTTTTAATTTCTTCTTAAAGAATATATCTACAAAGTTAATTCTTATATAAACAATATAGTTAGCGATAAGAATAAGATTAAGAAGATTTTATTTAATGCATTATATAAGATATAAGAGGCGTTAGATAAATACTACTTGCATAATTTAGTATAAAGTATAAAAAGAAGAGTTAAGACGCTTATTGCATCGAAGGAATAATATATCAAGTATTAAAGCTTAGAAATTTTGAAATAATACTTGTTAATTTACTAGAAGCTATCGCAACATTTACGACAGCAACAAACAAGAATATTAAGCGCAAACTCGAAGTAAGCAAACTAACAAAGATTGTAATACTTCTCGACATTAACGTCGAGTCGATAAAGAGCGTCAGTTATAAAATAATTAAACAAGAAAAATTGTTCAAAAAACTCTTTATTTGGTTGCTCGATCTTAAGAAGTCAAAGCAATGTTAGCAAAACAACAAAAGTTAGCGCAAAGACAATATTGTTACAAGAAACAAAAATTATATTAACACAAAAAATAATAATCAAAGAGAAACTCTAATATTAGAACAATTAAATCTCAAAATATTATAGTATAATATTTACAAATCTAGAGACAAAGTAATAATAGTACTATTGGAAGAAAGAAAGTTACAAAAATACAATATATTAATAATACAAAAATAATAATGCTTTTGCGAAAAAGCGAAAATCTATAACTTGAATTGCGTCAAGTTTATACTAAAAAATAACAACAAAAGAATATATTTTTATATTAACAAACACATTAATAGCAATAGCTAGTATACAACTTAATATTTTAAAGATATATATATAATAATACTTTAAAGAAATCAAAAAAAGTATTGTTATTACGTTATTTATAAATATATACAAAGTATACAATTTATCTTTAAAAAGTTACGATTACAACAAAATACAAAATAAGAGAAGCTTATTATTGATAAAACAAGCAATAATAATGTTTAAAAAAAGTATAATAATAAGCAACTTTAACTTGTATTACTTTTTCTAGATAAGTTTGAAAATACAAGCTAATTTACTTTATAAGAATATTGAGAAGATACAATATAATTGCAAGTATTATATTAACAAAATACAATATAAAAATTAAAGAAAATATAAAAGTATTAAAAGTTTAATTAAATAATAAACTATAATTTAGATTATATTTGCGACAAATTGAGACAAAGCTAATAATAAAACAATAAATGTTACAAATAATAATAATAAGCACTTAGAGTCTTTTATTAGCAATAAGAATATATCTATACTTAGCGATTTCGAAATTAATACTCTTATATAAAGCAACAATATAATATATAGTTAAGATCAATATAAAGACAAACGCTTCGATAAATCATTAATATGTACAAAACAATTTTAATAAAGATAAAGTATTATCAATAAAAACTAATACAATTTCGATTAATATTTATTTAAATAAGTTAATTTAAAGATCAATAGCAAATATAAATACAAAAAAATTAAATCTAATTATAAAGACAACAACAATACGTATTCGACGAAATATAAAAAAAAATCGAAAGTCTAAGTTTAAATTAATATCGCTACAATTAAAAAGAAAATAAATAACTTAAAGTTTAGATCTCTTAACAATCTTGCAAATGCAATTCTATATTGTCTTGTTATAAATAAAGTTATCAAAAATAATTATCACATTCTTTAAAAAAATAATTAAAAAAAATATAATAACAATTAAATGAATTTGCATTTAAGAATATACTTAAATAAAAGTAATAAAAATAACAATATTACAATAATTGTTATTAAAACAAAATAAGCATATAACAAATGCTTAAGAAACGTTAATATAATATTTACGTATTATAAAGAATTGAAAAAATTAATAATTAGAGCAAAGTAACTAGCTAAATTGTACAAAACAAAAATTGATAAAACGAAAAAAAATACAAAGTATACTTAGATAGTTAAGTGTTGCTAAAAATAATAAGTATTATATATTTAGCTTTAAATTAGATATATCTTCGACGTATACAAAAGATAAAGCAAATTATGTACAAGCTAAAGTTAAGTTTAAAACTATATTAAATACTTAGTTATAAAGAGATCGAAAGCAATAAAATAATTAATAAAGTAATTAATGCAATTTACAAGTTAATACTTCTATCAAAGTAATAACAAATATACAAATGAATTGCTAGAATAGCGCTTATAAATAGTTGTGTTCAAAATATCTAAAAAAAAACATAAATAGAGAATACAAATAAAACTTATTATTAAAAATTAATATTAAAAGTCTTAATTAATTATTTAACTTTTTATTGCAATTGCTCTTAGACGCACAACGCACTACTTATACAATTTAAAATAAGCAAAATTAAATTTAATTAATTTCTTTACAAATATAAAGTACTTAAGATATTGAATTCTTGTTGCGCTTGCAATTGCAAGCGCATAACAATAAATTATATACTATTAATATATCTTAATTAAAGATAAGAAAAGAATAAAACTATAGAAAACAACAAATACAACAAATATAAGAAAATTGCTAAATATAAGCAAGAATATTATTATTATATTGTATATAATTTTAACTATTAAATTATTAAATTAATTTTAGATTACAATATTATTAAAGCTCGAAAAAAATAAAAGAGAAGACAAAAATGCAAATCTATAAAGTTCTCGAATAAAGAATTTTTTTAGTATTATAAATAATAAATAAAAAGCAATAAATAGAGAAGAGCAAGCATTGCGCAAGCGTTTTGCTCGCGCAGCGTCAATATTAATAGCATAGAGCTTGTATAAGTTTCTTAGAGTAATAAATCGACTAAGAAAAAAAAACTTGTCAATTAAGTGCAAATTACTATCTAAAATATATAGCTTTCTAGTTCTTTACGTAATATGCAATAAGTATAAATGTAAAGATATTTTTTAGATAAAGACGAGATTCGCGAATACTTTTGTTCTAGTACTATAACTAGTAATCAAGAACAAATAGATCTAGACAAACAAATTAGCAAGACGAAAAAAAAATCGAGAAATTAATTACTATAGCAAAGACTATTAAACAAAGAAATTCTTTAAAGCAAACTATAGATTACGTAATAGATATATTTGAATATTACTATATCGATTTAGTGCAACAACGTATTATTTGTTTAAAGAAATTGTTCGAATTAAAGTTAGATTAGATAATAAATTGTTTAGGTAATTTTAATAAGATAAAAATATAAAAGTATTAAGAAAAATTTACTAGAAATTCAAATTACGTAATAGAAGCAAACTATCGAAATACTATAATTGATTTAATCTAGTGCTAAATAATATTGCTATCTAGCTTGACACTATCTAGCTTAATATTACGTAATTGAATCAAATAGTATCGATCAAGATATATAGTCGAGCAAGTTCCCTAGCTCTATATATAGTAACTAAGCGTTCTATTTTCTATTATTTTGACAAATTATAAGTTTAAAACAAAGCGAATAATTTATTTGCTTGTTAATTAGAATGTCTAGAGTATAGCTAGTAGATCGAACTAACAATAAACTTATAATTACTACTATTAACTAAGTTCTTGTTTATTTCTAGTATATAGAAGTTGAGAATTAATTGTTCTAATATCTAAATTAGTCTTTAAGATTTAAAATATTAATAGAATATCGAATGCTATCGAAACAATAAATAAAAAGATTATTAAAACTCGTCAAATAGTTAATCGCTTAATTATTCGAACAACTAGAATCTTCAATTATTAAAATTCGAATAACTAGTATCTAGTTAAAGATTCTAAATACAAACGCTCTAATAAAGAGAGCTAATATTATTGTCGAAATAACTAAGTTTATTTTATTTGTGACTTGTTGCTTTTATCAAAGAACACTAACTATCTCTATTAGATTTCTACTAATAGTAAGTCTCTAAAGATCGAAAAACTAGTTAAGTAGCAATTGTATAATTAGAAATCAATAATTAAATAACTAATAATTAGCTAAAGATATGTTATTAAAGCAAGACAAGATTTTGTTTTAAAAATTTTAAATAAGAGAGCTAAACTATTCAATCTTTTTAATCTTTGTATTTTCTATCTACTACAAAATTCTTTTATTAATAATCGAGCAAGTCAACTTGTTAGCTCGATAGCTAAAACAAGTGCTAGCTAACTTCTCTTATTACAATATACAAAATAGCAATAAACTAAGTCGCAAATATATTTTGGAAATTAAAACAACTTTATTAATTATCTTGAAAGCAGCATCGAGACGCAACTCTCGATCGAAAAATATTTAATCTTATCTAAATAAGAAAATTAGAAAGATCTTAACAATTACGAAGATGCAAAAGATTTGAATCGAAAAAACCAACTTTTAATCTTGTCAAAATAAGAGAGTTAAAAAGATTAATTTAATAATTGCAAAGACACAAAAGAGCGCTATTATTTCTCATATTGTTAAAATTAAGAAAAAAAATAAAGGGATTAAATAATCTAGTTAGATTCTAGATAGCTAAAAAGCTTTGTTTATTGTTAAGCGAAAACAACAATTTAATCAAGAATTATCTACTAATATCAATACGTCTCTATCTATCAAACAAATCAAGTCTATTGATTCTACTCTTATCTATATTTGTTACAATCTAAAATAGAACAACAAGAATATAAGACTTACTTAAGAGTCTATTAACTATTTATTTAATAAAACTTTGCTTAAGCTAAGATTAACAAAATTAATTAACTTAGTACTATCAACAAAGAGCAATAATTTTAGCAATCTTTTTTACTCAAGTCTTTCAAAATATCTATCGAATTAAATATCTAGTTCGAGATTTGTTAACTTATTAGATTTTTGCGATTTAACAATTAGAATATCTTTATTAAAATCTCTTTTACGCAATTTCGTATTGCTATCTTATTCTCTAGTAATATTATTTACTACTATTTACAAACTATCAAAAAAGCTTCAAAATAACATATATTGTTAATACTATTATAGATAATAGTATCTTTGTCTTGTTCTTAGCAACTCTTAAACAAATTATTAAGATTAGCAATAACGTAGAGTTTCTTGTTTAAAAACAAAATATATTTAAGACTCTTAAGTAAATTAAGCTCTAAAAATATATTAATTCAAAAATTTGTTCTATTAACTTGTCAAATATTATTATCGACAAACAAATCAAATAGAATACAAACAACAAGAAATATATAAATGTTCTTTGCAATATTATCAATAAAGATCTATATTATAATATTAAAAAAATCGATTTAGCTAAAACAGTCTATAAAAAGATTGTTAAAATATATAAATTGAAAAAATTAAATGCATTAATGAAATTCTTTATTAAGTTTGAAACTCTCAAAATCTCTAATTGCAAAAATATTAACAAGTATAAAATTAAGTTTTATAATATTATTAATAAGTTATTTATCTATTTAAATAATTCTACTATAGATAAAAACTAACATATTTTTAAATATTTAGTTAATTTTTATAATTTTGTCAACTTCTTTATTAATTGATAGATATTCGAATATAAATTGTTTAACAAAGATAAAATCTACAAACAAGAACTATTCTTAATTATTATATCTATAAGACTTAATATATTAGTTTAATTAATATCTTAACTATTAATAATATTGTTTCTATTTTAATAGCTATTAGACTTGCTATTACTACTAAAAATACTCTTTTGTTGTTAACAATCTCAATTTTGTATATATTAAGCAAAAAAAATATATTAACTATAATAAAATAGACTATTAAAAGGCTAGTTGCTAAAACTTATATCTAGAACTTTGTCTTACTTTAAAAAAGAGCAAAGATTTCGATTATTAAAACAATCGAAACAACAATAGAAATAAAAGTTGTCGAAACAATAATAATTAAAAGAGTAATGGAAAGAAATCTAAGTTTAAGAAAAATAAGAACAAAAATAAATTTTATAAAGATGAAAATAAAAATAACAAAGAGTAAAAGACTATTAAAGCAATAGTCTATAAATAGTACTTTGTCTTTGTTATTATAACAATTTTATTTGCAATTCTTAAATTGTTTGTATCTACAACTATAACTCTTATATTAGCTTTTGCTATTAACTATCTCTTATACAAATAAATCTTTAATACACTAAATATAATTAATATATAGCGAAAGACTTTAGTATCTTTATATTTTACTTAGTAATATTTTATCAATTTATAAAAGATATAAATAGTATCTTAAATACTATAAATATTAAGACTATTTATCTTTTTGTTAAATACAACAATAACAAAGTTCGAAATATTACTATTTACAATATCTAGTATATATCGAACTCTTAATACAATTTAGTTTTTTATAGTTAAATTAAGAACATTAATATTATTCGAAAAATTATTAGTTACAAATTCTCTATCGATATTTAGCAAACTCGAGCAATTTAAAATTTTAATTTTAAACTTAAAGATATCTATTGCGTTTTTTATCTTTACTATTGTCTTATTAACAATTAAAAAAGACGCAACAACTATATAGTACAAATATCTTAATTATCTAGATAAACAAAATATTTATTAATTGACTTGCAAAAACGTCTTTAATCTTATTAAGTTGTTTTCAAATATTACTTGTATCTTTTATGTACGCGTAAAGAGCAAAGCAATATTTTAACAAATTTCTATTAAATCTAATTGCTAGAAAAACAATTTCATTTAATTCAATATTATAAGATCTATATTTTTAGATAATTTTAAGAAAAATTTACTATATTTATATTTAACTAAATAATAAAATCAACCGTTTACAAATGAAATATCTTAAAAATAAGAATAAAGCTACTCTACTAGTCTTCTTTAATGCTATATTAACAAATTTAAATATAAAGACAATATATATATTTGTATTTATATTAACAACAACAATAAATATATATCGACAATTCGAAATAATTCTCTAGAGACTTCATTAGCAACTTAAGGCTTTTAAGATTGTTATGTCGATATCTTAGCTCTAAAGTTATATTAGCAAATTCGATTAATTTCTAGTTATTAAAAATAAAATTTGAAAAATAAATTATTATACTTTTTGTCAAGACTTTTCTGATTTCTTAAATGCCAGCTTCTCGTCGCTTCTCGAGCGCTCTTAAGATTGATCTCGAGTTATTCGAGTTCTCTTAGTATCTTGAAATTGAGAGGCCAGTTCCTCAAATTGCCAATGTGTAGATAGAGTTTTCAAAGTCTAACACAAAGAGCGCAAAATATATATCGAATCTATAATTGCTATCTTCTCTAAAATAAACAATTGCGTTAAAAGTTTTAATCAAATCTTAATATAGAAGATTAGTATTATAATTAAAGATGCTAACTTAACTATAAATCTCTAATTAAAAATTATTTAAATAGTTAATTTATATTGCAATATCTCTCTTATTGTTAAATATCTTGTTATTTTTTCGAAACAAATATTAAGTATCTCTATAATTACAAATATACTTGATATATTAATTAACAAAAAGAAGTATTAAGAATTTAATCAAGTACTAATTGATAGAAATTTTAAAATTGTATTCAACTCTTAGCTTTAGTAGAATACAAAAAAGAGTATATCTATTGTATAATAAATAACAAAGACAAGATTTAACAAATTTTAAAAATTTATTAACTAGATAATAAGCAAAGATTATTTAGTTTAAACACAAATTACAATAAAGTTAACTATCAAAATAATAATACTTATGTATTTATAACTTTATCTACGCAATCTAGCACTACAAATATTATTAATAAATTTCTAAATTCTATAAAAGCTAAACTAAACAAGCTCTTTGTTACAATATTATAACAATAGCAAAAAGCTATCTTGTTTTCTAATTAAATAATTAAGAACTTTTTTAATAAATTAGACAAAAATATATTTATTTTATTTAAAAACTCTTTCTTTTTTAACTCTAAAATATTTTTTTTGTTTATGATTTTTTCTTTCTCTAGTTAAAAGATATTAGCTCTCTCGAGTCTATTAACTTAAAAAAATTCTTAAAAAAAATTAAATTATTAATTACACTAAATTCGATATTTTTTCAAAATCTAAATTAAATATTACAAAGACATTCGAAATTTCGATTTTATTAAAATAGTTTTGCTAATTTTTTTACTTTATTGTTCAAAACTATATTATTAGAGCTATATAAATCTAGAATTTATATTAAAATTATAACAAATATCTATTACAAGATAAATTAACAACTAACTAAAAAAATAAATTTAAATTCTTAAAGAAAACCAATATTTATATTGTTTATTTAGTATTTAACAAATACTATATATTTTGTAATAAACAAATCTACAAAATTGAGTATAACATTGATAGCAAATTTGTTTGCTATAGAGCTTGCTAAGTTGTTAGAGATTTTAAACAACACAAAAATTTAAACTATATTGAAACTTTTGCAACTATAATTAAATCTATAAATTATAAGACTATTTTTGTCTTTGTTGCTAATAATAGCTGAAATCTATAACAAATAAATATTATTATTGCTTTTCTTTATAAAAATATTAATAAAGAAATCTACATAAAGTTGTTTTATAGTTTTGAACAAAACAAAAAGATTTGTTAATTTAAAAAAATATTTATAGTTTAAAGCAATTGTCTTAAGTGTAGTATAATACTCTTGCAATGTTTTTAACAAAACGTTACTTTTGTTTGTTAAACTTCGATTTAAATATCTTTATTAATAACTTTACTATTATCAATATCTATATAAATAATCTCTTAACTGTTAATGTTAATAGAAAATTTGATAATATTATTAAAAAGACTCTTGCTAGTTAATTTAAAATTATTAACTTAGATTTTGATCGATAGTATCTAGATATTGAAATTGAGCGTAGTTTTGCAATTCGAACTCTATATTTAAGTTAGAAAGTATATTTAAAAAAAATACTAAAAAACTACAAAATATAAAAGTGTGAATTAATTATTACTCTTATAGATATATTTAAAATATATATTGTTGATTCAAATTATATTGTAAATCTAAATTATTGTTATATTTATTAATCGATAATTAATTCTTTTATATATGCGATACTAGACACTTAATTAGATATCGCTTTTGCTATTTTAGTAATAAATAGATATACTTCTAATTTTATTAATATTTATCAAAAAGTTGTTAAACAAATATTCTATTATTTTCGAAATACTTTTAAACTTTGTTTTATTTTTTATAGAAGTTTTTGTTTTTTATTAGACTATATTGATATTAACTAAGATAAAAATCAAAATACTTATTATTTTATTTTTAAATATATTTTTAATCTAGAGAGTGTTGCTATTAGTCAGTTATTTAAATATTAATTAACTATTGCTCTTTCTATTTGCAAAGTCGAATATATCGAGCAAATGCAAACTATTAAAAAGACTATTTAACTTTAAACGCTATTAAAGCAATTGCAATTTATCTACTTATTTCTATTGCTATTATTTATCTCTAGAACTCTTATTACTATAAAAATCTCTTTAATATTCTTTATTCTTTGTTTTGTCGCTATTATTATATATTGCAACAACTAGAAGACAATAGCGCTTGCTAAGAATCTTGCGCAATATATTGGAATAAAATATATAAATATTTAAACTTAATTTGTTTGCAAAAAAATCGCAAATAAATAAATTAAGCTAAAATATATTTCTATCAAGAAGCATATAGCTAATAGATTAATCAAAGCTCTTTCTTGTAATGTATTCGAAGTATTTCGACAAGTTTTTAAACTAACTTAATAATTAAATTACTCGTAATCTTGAACATAGATGCTAAACTTAATTATTTAAATAACTCGCAACTAGATAGTTGCTATATTTATTATTGTTAATCTTTGTATTATTTATTTAAATCTATATCTATTGTTTTTATTTATTTATCGATAGAATTATCGAGTATTGTTGATAATCTCTATATAATTTTCGACAAAAGTTTTATCTTCTATATACTTTTCGAATTTTACTTAATTTAAAAGTTGTAGATATATATATATTTCTACATAAATTGCTAACAAAGAACTTTTATACACTTTTTTTACTTTTGTTAGAAAGATGTTCGAAACTTAGAAATTTTAAAATAAATTTCGAACTTAATAAAATATAGAACATAGTTTATATAGAAGCTAATTTCTAAACTTAAATTAAATAGAAGTATCGAAATATTGTAATCAATTTAGTCTAGTGTCAAATAGTGTCGGTACTTAGCTTAACACTATTCGATTTAATATCATATAATTGAGTTAAGTAGCATCGATCAAGATATATAGTCGAGCAAGTTTTCTAGCTTTATGTATAGTAACTAAGCATTTTATTATTTATTATTTTGATACAAACTAGATAAATATATCGATTTCGCATTAGTTTATTAACAATATTATAGATAATCGACTTGTTTAAATTCTTATAAAAGTTAAAACTTAAACAAAAGTAATTAACAGATTCAAAAATAGCGTTTATAAAATTTAGAAGCAACAAATTGCAACTAACATTTAAACAATCTTAAAAGCAAATATAAGAGAAAAATATCTTATAGTAGAAAAGTATACAAGCGAGAACTTTATAAAAACACAAAACAATATTAACAAAGCAATAGAAAAATCAATTGTATATATAGTATCAAAATCTATAAAAGACACTTCTACAATTATAACTACAATTGAGAAATTAAATGCAAATAAACTACTAAAATACAAAAAGATATAAAAATTATTATTTTTAGAGACTACAATTAAGTGCAATACTAAATAGCATAAAGTTGTATTGCATACTATTTCTATAAATATAGTAAGAAAGAAAAATTGCAAAATTTGCAAACAAATATAGAATTGTTTAATAATATTTAACTTATTAATAATTCAATATAAATATTGTTAAAGACAAACAAAATACAAAAAAATTATGCTTTAACAATAATTGCTCTTAAAAAAAATTAAATATACGCAAAATAATTCGAAAAAGAAGAATTTATATATAGAGAAAAAATCTTAGAACAACAAAATACGAGAACGTCAAATCTAGTATACAATACTATAAATATCAATTCTATAAACATTTTATAAGAAAATGCAAATATATATATATTGTAGATTAAATTATGTATCTTAAAGTTACAAATATGCTCTTTATATTAACAAATAATTGTATATTTATTTAAATTCAAAATATACTAATTGTAGAAAAGTATATATAGCTACAAGCAATAAATATGTGTTTTATAGTAGTAGTTAATTTAACAACAATTTATTGCAAACAAACAACAATTAGTAATATTGAAATTTTTTGCAACACTTTTAAACAAAGATATTGAACAAGAGAAAATTCGAATTCTACAATACAATTGTGTTGGAAATAAATTTATTATAGAATTGTATTTGTAAAGTGCAATAGAAATAACAAATAATGTGCTAATTTAAAAATTTTGAATATATAATAAGAAACACAATACAAAACTAAATTATTTAAATTTCTTAAAAATTCGATTAATATATAGAGACTAAAGATCTAGAGGAGCAATATTTGTATTTAAAACAATTATAGATATTAATTGTATATTAAGATTAAATATAATAGTAGATTCTAATATACAATTTATTATTATTAATAACAAAATTTTAGATAGTAGTATTGCATTACTATATATCTATAATAAAAAGAGTTAAAACTTTGAATTCAATAATTATACTATAAATCGAATTTTGACAAAATTTTAATCAAAAAAGTTCATTTTGATAAAAGATCTAAATATATATTATTCTTGATAGAATAGTTAAGTTGTTAGTTTATTACGTTCTTCTATATTAACAAGTTAATTAAAAGAAAACAAAGAAAAATTAGTAAATGTTCTAGATATTTTTACGCAATATAGCACAAATATTACTAGAGATTTTATTATAGATTTAGTCTTTATATTAACAAATTTGATTACAATTTAACATATTAACAAGAAAGTAGATATTGAATTAAATTACAAAATTATCAAATATGAAATAATTACAAACAAATAACAAACAATAGAAAATCCAATTACTATATTATACAATATTGTTAAAGCAAACTAGAAAGAATCTAGTGTAACTTTGAGTACAAATAAGACTAAATAGTTAAAAAGGATTTAAAAAATCAAGATTTAAATCGGAAAGCTTAAATATTAATTCTAAAACTTAAAGAATGTATATATAAATTTATTGTAAAACGAAAACTAAGCTCTAAATTAAAGCTTTAATAAATCAAGAAGCTAGAAATCTTATACAAAAAGACATTTATCATATATTCTTAACAAAGAAAGTTTTGAATTAATTCAAGTTAAAACGCAATTACAAACGTCAAAAACAAATACTTTAAAACTATTAGAAAGTGCAAAAAGTCTACTTGAACGAAATTCTTAAGTAGAATAATTAACAAGAATATATTTTAAGTATATAAATATACAAAACAACATAATATTGACATGTTACTATTAATCAAAAATGTTAACGAAAATCAACCAATAGAATTTGAAATTAAATGCAAAGCTTTCTTGCAAAATATATATTTAAAACTATCTATAACCTCTATAGATACAAATATTGCAAAAATCTAAAAATCTTAGAAATAAATAAATACTAAATCAAAAAAAGTAGAAAATACTATTTTTACATTATCTTTCAAGAAAGCATTTGAATCAGATTGTATAATATTCTTAATATTGCAAAAAGTCTACAAAATAGCTCTAGAGTTATTTGATATAGTATTTATAACAATTATAGATACTAGATATTATTTCAAATATTGGCGAGAAGAAACAAATATTAGTTCGCATAAATCTAACAAAGATAGAACAATACTTTAAAAAGTATAGAATTATTACATTTCTCAATTGTCTTGTCAAGATAGTAGTAAAGATAGTTGCTACAAAAATTGCATATTTGATAGAAAATCCATTATATAGCAAAGATATTTTGAATTACAAGCAAATAAAAGATAGAAAACAAAAATCGACTATAGATGTTGCTCTAAATCTAGTATATAACGCACAAACAGTTAAAAATATAGATAATACTTTATCTTGCTTGCTTATAAATGTTAAAGAGATCTTTGATTACGTATCTTTTATACGATTGATCAATATGCTAAAGAAACTTAATATATTACGTAATATTGTTAATTGAATTATTTGTTTTTTGCAAGAACAAGTAATTAGTCTAGTATTTAATATAAGCAAACAAAAATTAAAATAGATTGCTATAGAAATATCTTAAGAGTCTTTAATATTGTTGCTATTGTTTCTAATTTATATACATTTTCTATTTTTACAAATTAGAGCAAGATACAATATATCTATCTCCAGCTATATTGATAACGTAGCAGTTTATGTCGAAGAACGCAATGTTATCAAAAATATTACAATACTTTAACGTGCAATCGATATAGCGTTTTTATAAACAAATAACAATACAATCAAATTCAATAACGTTAAAACAAAGCTTATTTATTTCTTAAAAAAGAGAAAGAACTCTATAGAGCTTGTTTTACTATTAAATAGAACATTGTTAAGTTAAAAGATTGCGTAAAGTAATTAAATATTTAACTAGATAGAAAACTCAACTTCAAGAGATATATTATTAAAAAGATTAATATAGCAAAGAGAGTATTATACTTTTTGCTAAGACTATTAAACTCTAAATAAAAATCAACTATAGATACTAATAAACAGCTCTATTTAATATGCGTTACATTAATAAGCAACTACAAGACAAAAATATAGTAGAACAAACAAATAAATTATATTTACAAATTTTCAACAATTGCAATCTATAGCTTTAAGAAAGATTCTAGAAATTTTTAGAACATTATTAATTGCTACTATAAAAATAGAAGCAAAATTATCTTTGATAGATTTGCGATTGCAATAGAAATGCGACAAATATGCAATTATACTAGCAACGTTAACAAAGAATTATTCGACAAGAATGCGTATCTCCAGCTCTTTTATATTGCAATATAGTACAAAAATAGAGATTAACAAGAAGAGATATTTGAACTAGGACAAAAATAAATCTATAGAGTCTATAGATGCGAATTTATCAACTACAATTAAAAAAATCGCCAAAAAGTCGAACATATTCTATACAAATGCAGAAAGTGCTATATAGAATAAAAGATATAATAAGTTACGTAACTACAATCGATTTATTGTATTAAAATCTCTCTTAAACTATAAAAATCAAAGATTTGATCGAAATTTAGCAAAAGTTCGAAAAATTAAAATTAACAAACAAGAATTATTTTACTTTGAAGATTAAGCTAGTTCAAAACAAGACAAATATCGTAATATATATCAACAGATCTAAATAACAAACTAGAACTTCGAAAAAGAAATTTCAACTATCAAAACGCGTTGAAATAGAAGTTTATTTTCTACAAAAACTAGATAGAATAAACAATTACAATTAGAGTCTAGAAAAGCATATAATTGTATTAAATATATATAGCAATTGCATAAATAATTTCAATTTGTTTGTTAACAATTAGAAAAATTAAATATTAATATCTGGATTTTTATCGACAATTAATTAATATTGAAGATATTGCAAAATATAAAAAATCAAGACTCTGTAGAGATTCGGAATTAGATTAGACTTAATCTAATCGAACTAAACAATGTAAGATAGAAAACAAATGTTATATAGATTTTAGTCAAGACAAGCGTTATTGAAAACAAGAAAGCAAACTAACTAACAAAGAAAATAGCAAGACTAACGAAATTGGCATCTATAGACTCTAAATCACAATTTCGCATCTTAGAAAACAAATTGACAAGAAGACAAAAAGAAGTTAACTAGCAAGATAGACCAAAATTAACAAGAGCAAACAATATATTAAATATATCTTAGAGTTGCTAGACATTAAGAAAGCGAAAAAAAAGAATCTCTAAAGAGTATTAATAGACTTACTTTTACAATATTTATGCAAATAAAGCTAGAACACAAATATTTTCGACAATATTTAATTAAACAAGATAAAATAAATAGTTCTAGATGTATTGACACGTGAAAAGATATACAAACACTAGAACACGTAATATTGAACTACAAATACTATCGAAACAAACAAAGTTTCATAAAAAGAGAGCTCGAGATCAAAGTTTTGTATATAAAAATATAGTTTCCGACTCAAAAAAATATAGTATATGCTTTGAATTATCTAAAAGAAACTAGAATAGCAACAAGAAAGTATATTTTAGAATTAATAGAGAAAATTAAATAGAATACAAGAGAATTTTAATTGTTTGACTATATGCTAGAGAACACAAGAATTGATTGATATACTATACGTAACAATACTAGAGAGATAGATGGGGTTACGTAATGCATTAGTCCGATATATGTAGATTATATAGTGTTATAGTCTAAGACTACATGCACTTAATAAAGAAAAAAGAAAAAAAAGTCAACTTATTTTTATTAAATCTATAAACGCAATAAAAAAGCAATAAATATACCATTAAGTTTGCAGCAGTATTAGAGGATTATTTGACTAGAATTTGTACTTTTAGTTTTTTAACATTCTAATTTGATATAAGAACAAAAGTGTAGTAGTTCTCTTACAATCAAGTTAATGCTATTGTTAATCTAAGAATATTGTAAATATACTACACTACTGCAAAAGAAAACAAATTTATCTATAAAACTATAGTAGTAAAAACTATTATATGATAGCAATTGTTAAGCAATAACTACAATTATATAAAAATTGTTCTTAATATATATTTCGAAGCGTATTTCGAAGATATTCCGAGACCTTGATTAGAAGTTCAAGAGAATTAACTCGAATACAATATTGCGCTCAACTAATATCTCGTATACGCGTATATATTAGCTATCTTAGAGAGACTTTTGTTTATACGTAGACTTTATTTCAGTTGTGCAAATTCGAGTTTTAAAATCAATTCACGTTAATATATATACAATAGTGCAAGTAGCGAGCAACTATAAATATTTGTGCATATTGCAAATATTAGAATATAAACTTTCGCTTATTGCTATAATTGTACTAAAGAAATTATATAGTTGTTAAGATTCTTGTTCTATAGAAATCGTTGTTCAATTGTTGTTAGATATCTATAGTTTTGTAATGTTAGCTTCCAATAATTAATTAAACACATTAGCGTTAAGTTTTTGTAGTAGCAACTTTATAACATTGTGCAGAGTTTTCTTTCTAGGATTTTTTTTTGAAATTCCAACAGATTAATATCTTTTTGAACTATAGTTCTATATACTATATAATCTTGTCTTGTATATATTAATATAGCAACGTCTTGTTATATATCTATATATAATTTTATAATATTAATTTGTTTCAATCTATAAAAGCAATTGTTCGACAAAATAGTTAATTTGATATATAATACAAAATAAAATCTAGACAACAACAAGAGATATACAACATTTTAATATTCTAAAAATAATAATAATAAAGAAGTTTAACTTTCGTTTAATATAACTATAAAGTTGCAAACTGTATTAGAAAAAAAAGCTCTATAAAGAGAAGTTTTGCAAAATAACAACATTTTGTTTAGACTAATTGCGTCGAATCGAATTATCGAGTTCGAATCGAATATTCGATTCGAATCTTAACAATTTATATTAATCTAATTCGAAAGTCTTGACAATTTAATTTCTAAAGTTAAAATCGACAATTCAAATCGAGTTATAGACTTAGAATCGAAAATTAACTTAAAAAATCGACTCTAATTGTCAAGACTTAATATTAGTATAAAGAAATTCTAAAATAAATAGTGAAAATTATGTTCTATTCTATAATCTTTCGATATAAAATTATTTAATAATGTATTATAATAATATATTCGAACTATCTAGATAGCTAGAGTCAAATTATTGATTTAATTTTTTTAGTTAAAGAGTTCGACAATCTTGTTCTACATAATCTTGTTAAAAATTAAAAAAAAAATTGTATCTCGAGAAGAATTTGAATTTTCGATTTTTTAACTTGCAATAATAATAACACAATATTTATAATAAGATTAACAAAAGTACAATAATACTTTTAATAATATTATTATAAATACTATATTATTGTTATTAAAAGTTAAAATGCTCTATTACTAAGCTATCAAGACTTTAATATTTAAGTATATTCTATTTGAAAATATATAAAGAATTAATAACTCTAAAGCAATAGTATAATTCTTAAAAAGTTAAATATATTATTCGAAAAATTAATTTAAATTGTCAAAATATTAGTATAAATATAAATTATATTTAATAGATTTAAAATCTTATTTTTATACTATAGTTAAATTTGTTTAATTATTACTTAATAATATAGTATAATAATACAAACTATAATATATTATAATAGTAATATATAATAGTAGACTCTCTAAGCTATATATATAAAGCTATCAGTTTAAAATCTTAATAATCTCGATTGCTTTCATATTATCTTGAAAAGTCTAATTCGAGTTATTTTCTATTTTGTTATTATTCTTATTGTTATTATTTTTATCGATCTTGTTGTTATTGTCTTTATTTTTCTTATTTTTCTTATTATTTTTATTATTATTATTATTATTTGTTGCTTTATAGTAATTATAATTTAACTCTTTTGCATTATTTTAAATCTTATATCGAGTTTCTTGCTTATTATTATTCTCTTTAACAATATTATCGAGATTCTTTATTTTAACAATAATAAAATTTGAAATTTCTCTTTTCTTTATATTGTTTAAAAATGCAAATTCTTCAACAAAGATATTAAACAATTCTATAGAATTGTTATTATTAATTCTTCTTAAGTTATTCAAATTATTATAATAAATAATTTGTTGCTAAATTATTTTTACAATCGATTTTATATAAATTGAAAAGCTTTTATTAATATTAAGTTTGTTGTTAATACTTAACTATAATATTAATTAGCTTAAATATAGAATACAAATAATATATTTAGATAATATATATCTTCTTAAAAGAAAATCTTATTATTATATTTGTATTCTTACGCAACATTTGAGCTTTTTTAATAAGTTTAAGTTGATTTGCTTTCTTAGTTGCAATTTTTTTTTTGTTTTTTATCTTAATTTGTTTTCGAAGTATTCTGCTATTAAATTGTTAGTATTATATACTTAATTGCATTATTTAGATATATTACTATAAATCTCTCTATTAATTTAATACTTTTTAACTTTTTTTCTAATATTATCTTTTATAATCTTACAATTTAATTTTGCAACTTTTTTTTATTTAGATATTTTAAAAAGTTTCTTAATTTGTATTAAGATAACTTTTCGATTATTACTTTATTTTTTATACAATTTTTTGCAATTATTATTTTAGTTTTTTGCGCAATTTCGATTTGCAATAGTTTTTAAGTTTATTAATAGCGCTTCTATTATCTATATATATACTTAATATATTTTATCGATAATACATAAGAATAATGCAATTATATCGCAACTTAGAAGTTTTTTACAATATTTAGTAGAGTGCAACAAGATTTAAAGAATAGAAAAATCGAAAAGATTAACAAAATTGTAAATAATATATTGACAAATAATTTTACTAAAACAAAGTAAAAAATATATATATTAGAATTAGAATTAATATTTATTTACTAATATTTACTTTAAACTTTTGTCGATTTTGGATTATTAATTCTTTATATTAATATATACTTGATTTTGTTAATATATTATAAGCGTTTATATTTGTTAACTTTCTTATTATTAATTTTACTTACTTTTATTGTTAATTATTGATTAAAGTTTTTCTTATTACGCAGTTTTTAACGCGTCTACACTAGCAATTGTTATCAAAATTATTACTTATTTTATTATAATTTCTTTGCAATTGCTTTTAAATCTTCTATTTTTTAGTTATATTTACGTAAACTTCTTTTAATTAATATTATTACAATTATCAACTTTATTAATAGCTTATACAAAGTAGACAAATAATATAAAAATAGATAATGCAAAACATTTTATTTAAAATTAATATACTCGATTTGCTAGATTATTAAAATGCTACTAAGTTTTCTTGCAATAAATTGATTTCTTAATTTGATTAACAGAATAAGTACAAACAAAAAAAAGTCTTAAGAAGAAAAGAGTACTAAAAGAAAAAGTATTAGAGATACTAATATAATTAAGATAATACAAACAAATGATATATTTTCGACTAATATACTAATGTTTTGCGATAGTAAGAATAAAAGTAAAAGCTCGATATTGTTGTTTTTTGTAAAATCAGAAAATATTAGAAATTAATTAATTTTTTTATTTCTTAACTTTTATTTTAGCGTCTAATTCGCGAATTTCTATATAATAAGACTAACAATTTTAATTGTAAAAAGAATAATTATTATATTTAGAACTTAGCTTTAGCAATACTTCAAAAAGCAACTAAGATATTTATATATATTTTTCTTTTTAATAAGTGTATTATCTCTTTGTATTATTATTATAATAATAAAATTGTAATTAATATTTTACGTATTATAAATTCGAATTTTGTAATAATTTACGCTAAACGTATAACAATTTAATTAAAGAATTTGAATTTTATTAAATATTTAATAGAGCAATTCAATCTTTTTAGCTCGAAATTCTACAGCATTTTTTTCTTCTTAAACAATTATAATATATTCTTTGTATTAACTAGGAATCGAATCTTCGAGTTTTTATTATTAATAAATTTTTTCTAGTAATTTAAGTTATTAAATATATTATCTCTTTGCATTATTACTAATAATATCTAATTATTTTTATAATTATTAAAAATGTCTTTTCTTCAAAAATTAATAAATTAATTAACAAATCTAATTTAAAACAATCTTAAAATTTAGTGTAAAAAAATCTTCTTTTTTATTTTTTACTTAATTGTTATTCTTTTCTCTATAATATATATTTTACAATTTGAGAACAATATTTTTTGTATTTAATTTATAATACAATTAAAATACTTAATTATTATAATTTGCTTAGTTGTTTGCAAACTTATTTAAAATTAATTTTATTAATATATTCTTCAAGTAAGACTAAAAGTTTGTTTAATACTTATTAATAATATTAAATATAAAAATATATTTTAAATCATTTGCGTTAACTTTAAAAAGTTCGATATATTGTCTTTTTAATATTTTTAGATTAAATATTTAGTTTTTACAATATTAATATAAAGATATTAATTGTCTTTATCTTAAATTAAATAAGATTGTTAAGATTGTTAAAGTAAGAATTTTGTAATAGTTACAATAGACTATATTAATATTAGTAAAAAATTATATATATTATTATTTTGTATTATTTTTTTAACAATTTTTATTTTTTACGCTTTTGCTCTTAAATTAGCAGTTAAATTGTAATAATATTAAAAATAATTGTTAAATTTTGTCTTATATTTGTTCTTGTACATAATAGTATTGTTGTTTTATTTTTTATTTTATTACTTATAAAGACTAACTTTTTGCGTAAAATCTAGAATATTAACAAGATTATATAGTATATTGTTTAATTTCTCTATTTTTAAATAATATTTTGCAAGTTTTGTCAAAACTTTATTGCAAGTCTTAATTACAATATTTGTTAAAAAATAAATATTAATTCTTATTATCTTTTTTATATATTTAAGATAATTAAATATTGCATTAAATACTCGAAATTCTAAATAAATATCTATATTAATTGTTCACAAAACTATAAAAGTATATTTGTAAAAAGAATTTAATATATTTTTAATAAGCAAAACTAAGTTCTACTTACTTTTCTTAAGTTTGATTCGTTAAATTTTTAAATTTTAAGAATATTTCTTTATTTAAAGATTAATATAATTGCGTAATTAATATACTTAACAAAGTATAAAATAAATAGAGTTTTAACAAATACAAATATTCTATACTAGTTTTTATAACTTTTTATCGATTTTCTCTTAAAAGACTCTAAATTGAAGCAAGTATTAAGTTAAGCTATTAATAGCAATTGTAAGAGCGCAAATCTAATAAAATTAATATATATATTTTCTCTTTGTATTATTACAAATTTAAATATCTTTTTAATTATATTAGATAAGTCTTTGCTTCTTGCAATATCTTAAAGTTGTTTATTTTTTAATTGTACAACAATATTATTATTTATTGCTTTTAATTTTAATTTTATAATCGAAATAAAAAAATAAAATTACAAGATTAATAATATAAGTTAAACAAAACACAAAGTTCTGTTGTTTATTCTATTAAAACTCTTATTAATTCAAGATCTTTTCAAGTTTGTTTTTAAGTATATTGTTATTACTTGCGTTATTAATAACAATCTTAAAAAGTTTGTTTTTAATCTCGAAAGACTTTAAAAATTTTATAAGCTTTAATATTAATTAACAATCTATATATTCGATATTAAAAAAAAATTTAATAAAATATTCGCGAAATTGAAATACAATATCTACTCAATATATTAATACTCTCAAATAAATAACTTTTTAAGAACTAGATTATGTATTTAAAGCAATAAAGATATATTAAATATTTTTAAGATTTATTTTGATTTTCTTACAAATTTAATTATATTTCAAGAGAATTATCTTAAAAAGTTTTGTGCAATTTAAAAGCATTAAATTTGAACAAAGTATTTCTAATAACTTTCGAAAATTAAGATTGTTAATAATTCAAAAAAACAAATTTAAATTTACAAAAGTCTTGTATAGTTAATCTTTTTAATTATCTTAAATAAAAAATAATAACAAATCAATATAACTTTTTTTCTAAAAAATTGTTAGTCTTGCATTATTTATATATATTATTAAAGGTAATTTATGCGATTAAAAGCTAAATTAATTGTAATTTGCAATCGAGATTGTTTTTATTTTAAATAAAAAGAGAATAGAAGATATTTCTTTATATTTAATATACTTAAATAATTGTAAGCAATAGAATAATTTAAAATTTTATAACAACTTTTGTATACAATTTTTAAATATATTTATTTTAAGCTTAAATTGTGCTTTTATATATTTTTTTTGTTTAATATAAATTAACAAGTCTCGATTAAATTTTGCTTAAAATATTGTTGCTAACAATCGTTTGTAATTATTGTACTTAAAATTGAATATTAATATTTGAACTTTATTTAATATATTTGTTTCTCTCTCTTAAAATAAGTAGTAAATAGTTAATAAATATCTTGTTTAATATTTTGCGAAGAATTCTTTTTCTATTATCAAAAGCAAAACTAAGAAAATTTCTATTAGATTAACTTGCAAATTAATTAAGATATAAACTATTAAATAGCAAGTTGCGAGAGATAGATTTGCTAAAATTTTCTTTGTTTAAAGATAATAATTAATTTAAAGGCTTTAAAGAGTTCGATATTTTGCAAACAAAAATACAAATATAGTATAATAATATTCTTTAATAATTCGATAAAGTAACTCGAGAACAAAAAAATAATACAAAAGAGTAATATAAGTAGCAACTAGTCTAAGCAAGTTGTTTTGAGATAATACAAGCAAACGTAACTTTTGTGTTAAAGCATACTACTTAATACTCTAGCGAAAAATTCAAAATTATAATAATGTATATTCAAAAATAGAAAATCTTAATATAATAATATTATTTTCGATTTCTTAACAATTCGATTTGATTTCTAATATTAAAATTGAAAATAAAGTTAAATCAAATTAAATCAATTTTAAAATAATAGAAATTAAATCGAATTGTAGATTAATTTCTAATATTAAAATTAACAAGTCGAATTAATTTCTAAGGCTAAAATCGAAATTCGATTTAATAATTAGTCTAACTTTGTTATTGCTATACTTCGATAGAAAAATTAATTGTACAAAACTACTTATTAAAAAGAAAGCAAAGAGATATAAACTTTAGACAAAACAAAACTATTGTATTGTTTAAATAAAAAACAAATATATTAAAAAGTTTTTTTGTAATAACAAGATTAAAGCAATTAGTTTATATTGTTTTTGCAAAAAAAACTTTAATAGCAAAAATAATAAATTAATATTGAAAAAGCAATACTTTGCACAATCTATAAAATTAATTTACTTATATTTATATTATAGAAAGAACTTTGAAAAATTGAAAAATTGAATTCGAAGTATATAAAACTTCTTCGAAGCTAGCAAAAAAATAAATTTTATAGAAAATTTTTAAGATTTATTAAATTTAGCATTTTTTTTGCAATATATTAACAACTTGATAAAAGAGTAATAAAATTAAAATTAAAAATAAAAATAAAAATAAAAATAAAATTAAAGAATAGAATTAAAAATAGTTTGTACAAGATTTAATAAAGTTTATCAAAAATTTAAATTTAAATTTAAATTATTTTTTGCAAGTATAAGAATACTAAGTAGCTTCTATTACAAATAATTAACAACTTTGTAATATATCTCGAAATTCTAAAATAAATCTTAATAAATATATTCGTCGATAAAACAAGAAGTTGTCTTTAGATTCTAAGTCAATTATATATTGTTATAGAGCTTCAAAATCGATTAGAAGCTTTTGAAGCAAATTAGAAATTAATTAAATCTTATTCGAAGTTGCGCAAAATCAAGCTCTAGTTTAATTTTATATAGACGCGCATTTAATTCGAACTTTGATTAACTCAAATAAAGTTGTATCTAAATTTTGATATTCGAGATATATATAAACCTTTGTAGTACTTTAATTACGTTTTTACTTGTTACTTATTTATATTATAGTAATTTAAGTAATAGAATCGAGCAATTTATAAGATTTTTATACAAAAGTAATACGCAAATTAAAATATCTCTATTGTGTACAATATATATGCGTAATTAATTGCGTTTGTATTAGAAAGACTTTTAACTATATACAAGTAATATTAAGCATATTATATAACTAAGTACAAGTAGCTTATTGATAATATTGTTAGTATTAAATTTAGTTTTAACTTCAAAATATACTTGAAGATTTTTGTGTAATTGTCTATTAACTTTTAAACAACTCTAGACAAATATTGTAAATCTTTGATCTCTTAATTCGAAGCAAATCTCGAATAATTCTACGAAAGTTTTGATTTTGCTAACGTCAAATATTAAAGATATAATTATCTCTTATATTGTTTAAAAAAGATTTTCGAGAAAAATTAAATAGCGTAATTTAAATTTTCGAAATAAGAGATTTGTTAATTGCATTAGTTTAACGCATAAAAAGTATACTACTTTTAAAATTAAAAATAAAAAATAAAATTTCTAAAAGAGAATTATTTTTAGAATTTTGCAACAACTCTAGAACAAGTTTATATAGTTAAAAACAAAAAATAACTATATTAGTAAGCAAAACTTGCAATAGTTTAGTAACAAAAAATAGTTAAAAAAATATACATAAGCTCTTTTTTATAGCTTAAAAAAAGTTAACAATAGTATATATAACAAAAGTATGTATAAAAAGAGTATCTACTATAATTACAACAAGAAAAGATATATCTCGAGAGATTATTTAAATTTTTTTAATAAAAATACGCAAGTAAATATAACTAAAAGCTTTCGACAAAACTTTGCAACTAATATCTCGAAAGCGTTTTTGCTATAATCTTTTATTAAGAAAGTCTTTAATAATTCGAAAAACTAGATAGATTTGCAAAAATTGTAATTGCAATTGCAAATTAAAAGTATAAAACAAAAATTCTATTTGTAGAACTATTAATATTTGTTAATACAAAGTAACACAAATAAAGAGATTTTCTTAATAATAATATTTATATTAATTGTATTAGCAAATAACTAACAAAGTTGTAATATCTCGAGAAAATTTAGTATCTTGCAATCGAAGCAAAAGTATTTATAACTTAGAAAACTTAATTTATAGAATTCTATATTACAAGAATTAAAATTTGCAATAGTAAAGAACAAGAATATATATTAAAACAAGTTTTCTATATATTTAACAAAATAGTTTACAATAATATTGTCAATCTTTTCTAAATAATAGAGACAAACCTATATATTAATTAATATACACTTATTTAATGCTATTAGATTACAAAATATATTATTGTATTTAAATCTTTAGAAGACTTTTTAAAATTTAAAGAATTTGTTTTTATATTTGTTTTAATTTGTTGTAGTTTCGAAACAAATAGAAAGCTTTAAATACGCAATATATCTCGAAAAATACAAATATCAAAAACTATAATAATATGTTTAATTCGAAAAATATATTTACTTTTTTCGAATACAAAAATAAAATTAATAGTATTACTTTGCTATTTAAAAAAAAGTTGTTATATAGATTTCTATATTTTCTCTTTACAAAGAAACTCGATATTTTACAAAATTATTTTCTAAAGAATCTAATATTAGATAGAATTTGCAAGTTAATTAATTTTGTCGAAATATCTATATTGTTTGTATTAAAGAGTAATAGCAACTTAAAATTATATATCAATTATTACAATCTTAATATAATAACAATTAAAAATAAATATTTTCTCTTCTTTATTAAAGAAACGCTAGATTATTTAATAGATATTGCATACTTTACTAAGCTAAATCTAAAAAACACTTACTATTAAATCTATATTTATTAAAAAGACAAATAGAAGACAATCTTTTAGATATAATATATTTACTTCGAGTATACAATAATATTATTTAAGCTAGCAAATATTTTAACTACTTTCTAAATTTAAAGTAACAAAGTATTGCAAGATTTATTTAATTATATCTATATAGTATATCTTAATAATATTCTAATCTACTTTAAAATACAAAAAAACATTAAATTGTATTTATTAAATTCTCGAGAAATTGCGCTTGTACAAGTTGTATATTAAGTATCTAAATACTTTTTTTATAATAACTTCGATTATTCTTGAAATATATTATTAATATTTATAATATATTAATATATTTGCGTTATATAAAATTAATTATAATATAATTTATAGTTAACTACTCTTTGTAAACTTTAAATATTTTTAAATTTGCAAACTTTTATCGACAATTTGTTTAATACTATTCAAAAATTACTTAAGCTTTAATAGAGTTTTTAGATAATAGTAAACAAAAAAAGCAAAATAATTTCTTTGTATTTAACAAGAATACTACAATAGTATTTAAAGAATTAATTATAGTTTTTATACAAACATCTATATTAATATATTTCGATTTCAAAAATTATATTTATACTAAAATTAATATTTCGAAATTTGCTATTGTTGCTATTCTATTGCAACTAATATATTTTAAAGATAAAATTAATTAAATAATTTAGTATTTTGTAGCATTTTATTTAAAAAAGACAATTTTTGCAAAAATACAATATAAAACTTATAATTAGAAATTGTTTACTATTGTTATTAATTTTAAACAATAAAAATTCTATCTTAAAAGTAGTTGATATTTAATTATTGTATTAATAGATTACAATAATTTTTGTTACTTTATAAAAGTAATATTATTAAATTATTGTTAAATATAATAGACTATTTTTCTAGCGAAATGTAACTTCGAAATTAAATATTATATTAAAAAATTAAATTTAACAAACAAATCTTCTTAATATTCGAATTACAAAAACAATATAAATAATAAGATTTATTTATCTACTATTTAAAATAAGCTAAAAAAATATTACAATTATAACTATTAAAATAACTTTTATATTAACAAGAAATATTGCTAGAGCGCAATTATTATTACGCTCTAGTAAAATCGAAGTCTCTAAAATCAAAAAGCTTAATAACAAATTGTTTAAAAAGCTCTTTAATAGAATAGCTTTAATTAAAGAAAATACAAAGATCGAATAAATAAAATTGTTTTGCAAGTGGTTTTTAGATTGCGTAGCAAATACAAGCTTGCAATTATAATAAAAAAACTATTTCGAAAAAATGATAAATAAATAATAAAATTATATTCTTTACAAAGAATCTTTTAAATACTTGTTCTAAAAAGAAACTATTCTACAAATTTATAGATTTATTCGAAATTAAAAATGTTATTAGCAAACAAATATATTACTTGCGTCTTTTTAAAAAGTTACAAATTTATTTTATTTTGTATATTTTATTATTAAAACTATATTATTGAAATATAAATACAATTGTCTCGAAGAATATAATACTTGTTAATAAAAACAAAAAATTAAGAATTAAGAATATTTTTAATAACAAGTCGAAATATAGAAAACTATAATATTTAATTTAATAAAAAAAATAGATTTAAATTTTTGAAAAAGCTATTATTAAGACTCTCTATTACTTGTATAGAGATCGAGAAATATTATCAATTATGATGTTTGCGATTTATTCGAATTGCAAAGAAAAGATACTTATTATCGACGCAACGTTAGCAAGTAAACAAGACGTCGACAAAACATTCTCGTAAAAAAACTAATTAAATAAAGAAAAGAAAATTGCAAAGATAAAAAGAATAAAAATACACTATAAGTTCGAAGAAACAATTGCTAAAGATATAATTCTCTAAAACAATATAAGAATTGCGTTTAATATAATCAATAAATATATACGTTAATACAATATTGCTCAAACAAACTTGTCTCGAAACAAAAATAACTTATCGTTAAAAAGAATTAACAAGATAACAATATAACTAGAGAATCTAGTTAAAAACAAAAAACAAACAAGAACTTAAACAAAAAATAATTAGACAAAAATAATTAAAAGCGCATTTTTAGATATATTATTACTAAGAAACGTTATTATTGTATTATCGAAACAAAAGCTTACAAAAAACATAAAGATAATAATATATATTAAGAAAAACTCGAAAATCAAAAGAATATAGAAAATAAACACAATAAAGATTGTAAAATTAATACAAAATCTTAATATTACTAATGCGTTATTAATGCGCTAGAATATATTAGCAATTAAACAACACAAAAAGATAATAGTTTTTCGAACAATATTAGAAAACAACAAAAGAATATTAAAGCAAAACAACCTTCAAGCAAAAAAGATATTAATAATAACAATTTTGCGCTAAAAACGCGCAAGCGTAATAATTAGAATAAAAAAATACTCGAACATATAAAAAAAAGTTAAAAGCGTTTTAGAATGCTTATGCAAAAATATACTTAAATCTAAAAATAAACAAGATACAATAACTTACTAAAGATAACTATAAATAGAAGTACGTCTTAATAATAATATAAATAGCTAGCAAGAAAAAAACAAATTATCTAATTTAACTTAAGATTACTTATAAGTCTTAAATTAAGATAATTTAATATTATAATAAAGAATGCAAAATATAATAATATCTAAAGTATTAAGAGTATAAATATATTATATATAATTACAAGAACAAACAAAGATACAAATATTATATAAAAGAATATTGTATAATTAATTGTATAATTAGCAAGAAGTAAATAAAATTGCAATACAATTTTTGCAAAAAGAATTATCGAATATTTAACTTAAAATACTTTATAAGATAAGCAAAGAAACAAAGAATTAAGAAAAGGAAACAAACTTAATTTATTTATTATATAATAAAAATAAATAACAAAGAGAAGTTTAGAAATCTTGTTATAATATTAAGAATTGTTGCAATATTTACAACAACAACAAACAAAAATATTAAGCGCAAATTCGAAATAAGCAAACTAATAAAAATTGTAATATTTCTTAATATTAATGTTACGTTAATAAAGAGTATTATAAAACAATTAAATAAGAAAAGTTGTTCGAAAAACTCTTTACTTAATTACTCGATTTTAAGAAGTTAAAATAGCATTAACAAAAAAATTAAAGTTAGTACAAAGACAATATTATTATAAGAAACAAAAATAATATTAATACAAAAAACAACAATTAAAGAGAAACTTTAATATAAAAATAATTAAATTTTAGAATATTATAATATGATATTTACAAATTTAGAAATAAAGTAGTAATAATATTATTGCAAAAAAGAAAAAAAGAAAAAAAGAATATATTAATAATACAAGAATTTAAACTTAATTTATATTATTTTTAGTATTCTTAATATTCTTGACAATTTAATTCAATTTTAACTTTTAAAATCGAAAATCAACTTAGTTTAATTTAATTCGATTTCAAAATAATTAAAATTAAATTAATTTTCGATTAGATTCTTAAAGTTAAATTGTCGATTCGAATTAATTCTAGAAGTTGAAATCGAAAATAGAATTAAGAATCAATCTAGATTAGTAAATACCATTCTATAATTTATAACAAACATCGACAATTTAAAGTAATTCTCTAGAGATTCTATTAGCGACTCGAGACTTCCGAAATTGTTATATCAATGTCTTAGTTCTAAAGCTGTATTAGCAAATTTAGTTAATCTTAAGTTAATAAAGTCAGAATTTAAGAAGAAAATTAAGATATATATTACTTATACAATATCAAGAGTATTACTTGCATGTTGTTAAGACTCGCAAGCGCAATTTATAGACGCAATTATTGTACAATCAATTACGCGCAATTAATTGCGCAACTATAGAAGATACTTCTATTTACATATTATTCTTGCGTAGAAATCTTACAAATTGTTCGATTTTATTATACAAATTACTATAATATAAGCGAGTAACAAACAAAGATTTAATCGAAGTACTACAAGAATTCGTGCGTATTTCGAACATCAAAATTATACTTTTTATCAAGTCTTTTTTAATTTTTCAAATGTAAGCCTCTTGTTGCTTCTTGAGCGTTCTCGAGATTAATCTCAAGTTATTCGAGTTATCTTAGCATCTTGAAATTGAGAGATTATTTTTCCGAATTGCCAATAAAAAAGATTTATATAATATAGAGTAAATAAAAAAAGAGAATAACTATTTGATTAAGTAGACTAATTGTCGAGTTGAGTTTCAATTCCAGAAGTTGAAATTAAAATTCAACTCGAAGTTTTAGCGTAAAATCGAATTCTCAAGATTGATAAATTAAGCTACTTGATTAACTTGCTTAGAATAAATTCTTTCGCTTAATTGTTAAAAACCCGAATCTAACGTTATAGAATCGAGTTACGTAATAAATTCGAGTTTTCGCAATTAATCTATAATTGAGCTTAAATGTAACAAGTGTATTCGATAATATAATATATTGTTAATTCGAATATTGTATACAAAAGAGACAAGTATTTACTTAATTTCTTGTCTAAATAAACAACCTTTTTAAAAATAGATATACTATATTAATTATAAATAACTTTACAATAATAAAGCGCAAAATAGCAATCAAAATATTTTAAAAATTCTCTTTATTCTTAATTTTATATTTGTTTTATAATATTAATTTATTAAAGATATGCAATAATATAAAACTACAAGTTAGTATTATAAACTTTGTCAACAATATTAATATATTAATCTATAACAAATTGATAAAACAAAATTATTAAACTTTATTAAAGATATATAAAAGATACAAATAATAAGTGCAAAAGTATAAATTAAAGTTTGCAAAACAAAAATACAAGCTAATTTACTTTATAAGAATATCGAGAAGATACAATATAATTGCAAGCATTATATTAACAAAATACAATATAAAAATTAAAGAAGATATAAAAGTATTAAAAATTTGAATAAATAGCAAATTATAATTTAGATTATATTTGCAACAAATTAAAATAAAGCTAGCAATAAAATAGCAAGCGTTATAAATAATAATAAAAAGAACTTAAGATTTATTATTAGTAATAAGAAAATATATATATTTAGCAATTTCGAAATTAATGCCTTTCTATAAGACAACAATATAATATATATCGATTAAATTTAAAAGAGACAAAAAAACAATTACAGTTAAATTAAGATTAACATAAAAGCGAGCGCTTTAATAAATTGTTAATATGTACAAGACAACTTTAACAAAGATATTGCAAGTAAAAACTAATACAATCCTAATCGATGTTTATTTAAATAAGCTAATTCAAAAATTAATAACAAATATAAATGCGAAAAAGTTAAATTTAATTATAGAGACGACAACAATACGCATTTAATACAATAAAAAAAAAGATTAAAATACTAAACTTAAATTAATATTGCTACAATTACAAAGAAAATAAATAACTTAAAATTTAGACGTTTTAACAATCTTGCAAGCGCAATTTTATATTGTTTTATTATAAATAAAGTTATCAAAAATAATTATAGTAATTTTTAAGAAAATAATTAATAAAAAATACAATAATAATTAAATAAACTTTCGTCTAAGAACATATTTAAATAAAAGCAATAAAAACAACAATATTATAATATTTGTTGTTAAAGCAAAATAAGTATATAACAAACGCTTAAGAGATATTAATATAATATTTATATATTACAAAGAATTAGAAGAATTAACAATTAAAGCAAAGCAACTAGCTAAATTATACAAAGCAAAAATTAATAAAACAAGCAAAATATATAGAATATACTTAGATAATTAAGCGTCACTAAAGATAATAAGTATTATATGCTTAATTTTAAATTAAGTGTATCTTTGATATATACAAAAAACAAAGCAAATTATATATAAGCTAAAATTAAGTCTAAAGCTATATCAAATATCTGGTTACAAAGAAATCGAAAGCAATAAAGCAATCGATAAAATAATTAATATAATTTACAATTTAATACTTTTATCGAAGCAATAATAAATATGCAAACTAATAGTTAAAACAACGCTTATAGATAGTTGCATTTAAGATACTTAAAAAAATATATAAATAAAGAGTACAAATAAGATGTATTATCGAAAATTAACGCTAGAAGTTTTAATTAATTATTTAACTCTTTATTGCGATTACTCTAAGACGCACAATATATTGCTTATATAACTTAGAATAAATTTAATTGCATTTAATTAATTTCTTTACAAGCGCAAAATACTCGAAATATTAAGTTTTTGTTGCGCTTGTAATTGCGAGCGCATAATAATAAAGCACGTACTACTAGTATATCTTAATTAAAAACCAAAAAAATAGAATTATAGAGAACAACAAACACAACAAATATAAAAAATTTGCTAAATATAAGCAAGAATATTATTGTTGCGCTATGTATAATTTTAATTATTAAACTACTAAATTAATTTTAAATTACAACATTACTAAAGTTCGAGAATCGAGAAGAATAAGAGAAAAAACAAAAACGCAAATTTATAGAGCTCTCGAATAAAGAATCTTCTTAATATTATAAATAATAAATAAAGAGCAATAAACAAAGAAGAGCAAGTATTGCGCAAGCGCTTTGCTTGCGCAGCGCTTGTATTAATAGTATAGATCTTGCATAGACTTCTTAGAGTAATAAATCAAGTAAGAAAAAAAGAAAAAAAAATCAATAAAAAAGATTTTTATTATATAAGAATAGTTAAATTTTTAGAAACTACTTAACGTATATATAGCAAAAGCTAAAAAAATACTATACAAGAAAATCTCTTAATATTAAAATTAAAAAATCAAGATTATATATTTGCAAAAGAGATCTTAACAAAAATAAATAATATTAAGAAACAAGATTTAGTTATTTAACTAAAGCAAAAATATATTGCAAATAATATATATATATTAGATTTCAATTCTTCTAATAAATTAATTGCAATATTAGAAAGTTATAAAGATATTATATAAAATTTACTTAAATATAATTGTTTCTTTTACTTCTACTTTGCTAGTAAAGATCTTTATATATTGTTATTTATTACAAGTTTAAAGATTGTATTCTTTTCGATTAAGTACTTTTTTCTCTTTTGTATTTATTTTATTACTTCTAGATGTATTTTTTCTCTATTATTGTCTAGAATATATATAGATACAACAAGAATAAAATGCACAATTAAGTTAAAAATAATTATCTAGTTATTGAAAATTCGGAATAACTCTCTAGAAACTCTATTAGCAATTTGGAACTTTCGGAATTGTTATATCAATATCTTAGTTCTAAAATTATATTAATTATATAAAGTTGTTTCAAAATTTGTTTCGAATTAGAATATCTATTTTTGCAAAATAGTATTACTATAGATTATAATTTTTTTTAATCTATTTTGCGATATTTTAATCTATATTTACAATATAAACTATAGAAAATATAATATCTCTAATATCTCTAATTATTTAGATTTTTATTTAATTGCAGCTTATATATTCAATAGTATTGCAATTTCTTGTATAGTTTATTTAATTTAATATTTTAAGTATTAAATATATTTCTTTTATATATATATTATACTTTTACAAGAAGTAAAAGTTCTTTTCTTTATTATTTATAGAGATATCTATATACAAACACTCTTTTGTATAAACAACAAATCTTTTGTATTCTTTTGTATTATATACAATTAATAGAGAAATTTTCTCTCTCTTTATATATTAAATTGTATTTGTTTTATTTCTAATATCTAGCTTTTTTCTTCAAATAGTTTAACTAAATATTAATTTTAATAATATTTTTCTTTTGTTTTTTAATTCGAGCTCTATATTAATTTTATTAAAGATTATTCTTAATATTAATTTTCGACTTAATAGTTAACTTGTTTGCAAACTATATTAGTATAGATAATAATATAGAGATAGCAAATACAATTTACTATATTAATATATATATTTTTCAATATATTTTGTTTATTGCTTTTTAATTAGTTTTAATTGATTTAAAATCTAATTACAATTATTAAAAACAACTTATATTTTTTGCTATATTTCTTAAGAAGTTGTAATTGTCTAACTGCAAATAAATATAAATATTCGATATTTAACTTAATATAGTTTCTACAAAATATCTTTTATTAGGAAAATCTATTTCGATTTTTTATTTCGATTCTTTCTATAAATATTTTTGTTGTTAGTTAATATATATATTGTTATTTGTTAAATCTAAACAAAATCTAATTTAGATTTATATTTTTATTTAAAAATATTTATCTAAATATTATTCTATATAACAATCTCTCTCTATAAATATATTTTTAATTAGTTAATTTATTTGTTGTTATTTGTTAGATTTAGACAAAATCTAATTTAGATTTTCTTTCTTATATATAGACAAATCTATTTAAATATTGTTGTTTTTCTTAGATTTTTTTTGTAAATATTTTTGCAATTAGTTTATACAATATTTGCCATCTATTAGGTTTAGACAAAATTAGATTTAAATCTAATTTATATCTGTTTTTTCGATTAAAAATATTTAGTTTTATATTGTTTTGTTTATCAACTTTTCTCTATAAATATTCTTGCAATTAGTCAATATTTTTGTTGTTATTTAATAGTTTAGAGAAAATCTAATTTAGAACTAATTTGAATTTAATTTAGATTTGTATTTTTAATTAAAAATATTTATTCTAATATTATTCTAATTATTAACTTTTCTTTACAAATATTTTTGCAGTTAGTTAATATTTTTGTAATTATTAACTAGAATTAATTTAGATCTTTTTTGAATAACTTATATTTATACAATTATTGTTTATATACTCGACATTTTTTTTCTATTAGAATTGTTAATTGATTGTTTAGATTAATTTATTTTTATATATTTTGCTATCTTTTAAGTTTTTAAGCACAAATTTTTTATTCGAAATATATCTATCGAATTTTTGCTATTGTTCTATTAATTATATTGTTTCAATAAATATTTAAATTTCGATTTACTAATATTTCGATTTAAGAGAGATTTTCGAAAAAAGATATACAAAATTTTGTTATTGTCAAACTTGTTAATAGCTTTTTTGTTGCAAAATACGATTTTTGTATATATTTTTCTTTTTATACTATAAGTTAATTGTTCTATTTTTGTTGTATTTTCTTGTAAATATTTGTCAATATACTATAAATATAAAGATTGCAGTTGTTAACAAAATAGAGTATATATTTTCGCTATATTGTTTTTCGAAATAGATAAATATTTGCATTTTGTATTTGAATCTCTTAATATAATAACAAACTATAGTTTTATTATTTTAATTATCTTTGAGATTATAGAATTAAATATATATTTAATTGAAAAGTTAATTTTAAAACTCTCTTAATTGTTGTTAAAAAACAAAAATATAAAAATCTTAATTATTATTGAATTTGCAAACAGTTCAAATTGTTTTTTCTAATTATAATTTGACAAAAAGTTAATAAAAATAGACAAACTTATATCTTAAGTATTTTTGTTCAAAAAAGTTAATTTTAATAATAAGATCTAGATATAATTATGCAACTTTCTATTGCTAATAAAATTGTAATAATTTTTAACTATATTGCAAACTTATTTTATTATATAAAATTAACAATCTTCTATTATATTGTAGAGTTACAATTAAATAAGTTTTTATTTACAATAGAAAGAGATAGAGATAATATTTTTCTTGTTTTCTTTAATATAAAAATATTTTCTATATTGTTGTTATACTAATTTTCAATACTTTTTACAAAATTAGTTATTCTCTTTTATATATATTTAATTAGTATTAACAATTTAAATTTTTGTCAAAAATTAGTTTAAAATTTATAGTTTTCGATATTGTACTTAATAGCAAGTATAATTCGCAAGAAAATATATATCTTATATATAATAATTTTATATTCTAATATAAAAATACGTCCTAAGTCCTCTAAGAAACAAAACGTCGATTGTATATCGATTGTTTTTAGATTGCATACTAGTTAAATTACAATTCTAAGTTAAACATCGATTAAAAAATTGTCTTTCGATTGATAAAAGTTTGTTATACAACGAAGAGTAGATTGATTAATTATTATTTAACAGAGAGAATCGATTGAATAGCAATTGATTAATAAGAAGAGTTAGTTAAACAACAATTAATTAACGAGAAGAGTCGATTAAAAGACGAATAACAATTAATTAACAAAGAGAGTTAACTAAGTAACAATTAAAATTGTCTTTCGATTAATAAAAGTTCGTTATACAACAAATAGTAGATTGATTAATAATTATTTAATAGAGAGAATTGATTAAATAGCAGTTGATTAATAAGAAGAGTTAGTTGAATAACAATTAATTAATCTACTCTTTGTTAAATAACAATTAATTAATTTAATTCTCGTTAAATAACAATCAATTAATAAGAAGAATCGACTAAACAACAATTGATTAATTGAAGAGAAATATCTTTGCGAAAAACTTCGATAAGAGCTTGATAAAAGATAACGACAAAAAATATTAACAAAAGATATTAGCAAAAGACATTGATAAAAGATATCGACAAAAGAATGTTCTTTAAAACGTTATACAAGACGTAAATATATAATTTTAAATTATATATATTGGGTTATTATTGCAATTAAGAATATAATGCGAAGCAAATAAAGCTATTGCTAAAGTCTTTCGCAAAGAGAAATAAAGCGTCGTAATATATTATATTGTACAAAAAAATTAGAGAAGTCTCTTGCAAAATATCTAACTATATATTATATAATACTATATATTTTGTGTAAATAACTATTATATATATGCATTTTCGTTATTATTGATTCTTGTTATTTGTTATATTGTTATTAATCAAGAAGATATTCGAGTCTAAATTAAGATTTATAGAATTTCTTTTCTTGTTTTAAGTTTAATATAATATTGTGTATTTCGAATATCAATTTATATTTTAATTGCGAAAATTATTTTTGTTATATAGATTGTTGTAGATGTTAAGCAAATAATTTTTTGTATACTTTATGAAGACAAAGTTCTTTAATAAAGTTTTTGTTAAATCTATTAAATATTGCAAAATTATTACATAAATAAAGAAGTCTATTAAAGAAGATTAGTTAATATTATAATAAAGTATATGCAATTTATAGCAAAGAAACTTGCGATCTATTCGAGTTATATTGTCGAAATCTACAATATATAATTCAAACAAAAACATCTTTTTTAAATAATTGTATAAATTGTTTCGACAACTCATTTTTAAACTTCTTGTATATATACAATCTAAATAGTAGATTAATTTGTTTGTTCGAGAAAATTTAAATTTGCAAGAATTTAGTTGTTGTCTTTAGAATGTTTGTTTTTTATTACTTAAAATTTTTTCTTATATTCTTTTTTATCTTTAAGTAGAGCGAATTATTAATTCTAAGATTAGAATAGATTGCACAAATAGATATATTCTTATTATTTTTGTTAAAATAAATAAGATAATATTGATAAACTATAATATTAAGTTTATTGAAGATTTTAATTTTCGAAATAGTAATTGTGTTTATTTGTACTATCTTGTTCGATAACTTCTTGCTACATTAATTCTAACTAATATAGTAATTGTTTAACATTAAAGTAAAAATAAAAGTCGCTCGATGGCAAGATAAGTTCTTTGTATTAAATATAATATTATTATAAAAGTTATTCGACAATCGAGCAGTTATTACAAAAGTCTTTTGCATAATATATTTTGCAACAATAAGCTTTGCAATAATAAGTATCTTAATAGCGAACTTCGCAATTTTAAATTTTACAATTTTAATCTTTGTTGCAAGTTAATTTGCGTTAGTAGTTTTTGCAATAGATTTTAACGCATAAGATATTGTCTCAAGTATTAAGAAACAAAACAATAAGAAAGATTTCGAAATTCGAAAAGTTACAAAAAATTTTGATACTAAATTAAAGTATATCTTCTAAGATATTTTTGCTTACGCTTAATTATCTTTATTTTTACTAGTATATATATATTCTATTCTCGGATTCTTCTCTTTCTTATTATTAATTTATTTATAATTTTGCGTAGATCGAGAAGTATTTAATATCGAGAAAGTCTTTTTCGAAATTTTGTTATTGTTGTTGACAACTTTCTAAATATTGTTAATAAAAACTTTAAGTACTTCGAAGACTTTAAATACTTTAAAAACTTTAATTATTTTAAAGACTTTAAAGACTATAAAAGATTTCGAAATAATCTTTTTAATTAGAGATTAAATAAAAATCTTTTTAATTAGAGATTAAATAAAAATCTTTTGCGTTGCAAATTGTTTATCAATAAAATAAAATTAAGTTTTGTTATCTAAAGTTTCTTGCAATTGTGCGTTCTATTTAATAACAAATATCTTAATCTAATTTTATTGTTAGATAATTATTGCCATAGAAATAAGTAAATTATTTATAGCTTGTCTTTTTAAGACTTTATAACTCGAAGACAAGTTTTTAGCATTATTATTAAAGTTTTTATTTTTATTTCTCTTTTGTTGTTGTCTATAATTTGAAGTTGTTAATGTTAATTTGTCTTTTAATAACTTTAAATTAGTTGTACTTATTATATAATTAAATATAGTACTATGTTGTTTTAATAATATTTAAAATAATCTTTAAAAAAAGACTTTTTGCGCAATATTATTTTGACTTAATTAACTATTTTTATTAGCGCAAGAGCTATAGTATTTAGTATTATATTTTATTCAAAATTTAAGTAACTTATCTAACGAGCAATATTGTAATCGACAATTCTATATTAGAATAATATAAATAATTTATAAGTAAAAGATTGATATTATTATTGACAAAAGTAATCTTATATCGATTTTGTTTCTTTTACGATGTCGATAAGATTATCTTGTATTATCAATTTTGTAAAAACGAGTTACTATATTTGATTTCTTTTTGCTAATATAACAATTTTAGACTATAATTTAATTTACTTGTTTATTAGTATCTTGAAAACATTTTGTTGTTTTTATTTCTTTAGTTTTATTGTTAAATTTGTTATCTTTCTCTTTTTGATATTTATCTTTTTTTTTCAATTTATCGATTGTTTTCTTAGATTAGCTCTTTCTTTTTTATTATCGGTATAAGACAAGACTAAAGTAACAAACGCAACGCAACAAAAGAATAAAGAAAAATAAAGTTATATTAGACAAAATACGTCAATAATATTGTTTGCTTTAATTTGAGTTTTAACGTCAAAGATATTTGATAATCTAATAATATATATAATTAATTGTGTTTCTTTGCAAAAGACTTCGAGATATTTGTGTATATAAAAGTCTTTCTTGTTGAGGTCTTTTGCAATGCAAGTCTTTTACAATAAAGTTTTTTACAATTTATTTTATTGAGCTTAAAATAGACGCAAGAGATATAGAAGAGCATCGAAGCTACTTAGAGCTCTTAATAAAAATAGAAAAAATATAAATATAAGATAAGAAGATTTTATCGATAAAAGAAAAATAAGCAAATATAATAAGTGCTAATTTTCGACGTTTTAATATATAGAGTTTTGATATCTAAAGAAAGTTATAAAAGCTCAAAAAAGAATGTTTAAATATTACAATTAAAGATTTTAATGCAATATAGATATTGTGTAAATATATTGTCTTAATTAAACTTATTATATATAGAGAATACTTTAAACTATCTATAAATTAAGAGAGTAAACAAATATTACAATAAGATTTTTCGATAACTTTTTATTTAAAATTGATAAATTTATTTGTATCATTTATTGCAATATCGAGTTTCGACTTGTTATCTTTATATTTATTATAGTCTCTTTATTCTTAATATTATAATCTTCTCAATTATTTGTATTTTATCTTTCTAATAACAACTTGTTTTAAGTTCTAAAAATTGCAAATTGCAACTTCTATATATATTTGCTACAATTATTACAACTTATTAGAGTAAATAAAGATTTTTATCATTAAACTAATATAAGAACATTTAAAGCAAGTAATTTAGAACTCGAGTTTGTTTATTCTAAATCTTAAATATATTTATTTACGTACTAAGTTATCTATTATAGACTTTTGCAATTGTAGCGAACAAATATTATTAAATACTTCGATATATTTTTGTATTAGATAAGTTGATTGCGTTCTAATTGCGTCTTATTATTTCTATTATCTTTTACTTTAATTTTAAATTCTTTAATATTAACAAATCTTGCATTAAAGATAACTTAGAGCGCTCTACAAAAGACTTTCTTATCTCTTATATAAATAAATTTTTATTTTTGTTTATTTATTACTTATATTTTTGTGCAAAAGACTTTACTTTTAATTTATAATAAATACAACAAAAGTCTTTTGTAGAATCTATAGTACTAACAATCTTTTGTAGCACAAACTTATATTTTATATATTTTTAAGTATCTTTAATATAGTTTATTAATTAATTGATACTTGTAATCTAGTTATCGCATAATATTATTTTAAAAAATTGCAAAAGATTTTAAACTTTGTCAATATTAAGAAAATAAAAGTCTATATAATTAATTTTTACAAGCGCTTTCTCTTTTACTTTATAAAGTATATCGAAAAGTAAATCTAATTTGCTTAAAAAGAAGCAAACAACAAAAGTACTTTGCGTCAATATAATATAAGTATTAATCTAATAGAAGTTTGTCTTATTGCTAATAAATTACTAAGCAATAATAAATTCTCTAAAAACAAATATTCGAGAAATCGAGATAATTAATAGCAAATAAATTATTTAGTTTTGTTGCTTTACAAACTTCGCAAAAATAATATAAAGAGCTCTAAAGAACTTTTTTTTAAAAAGAAATTATTAAATATAATTATTAATAATTAGCTTTAAACTCTAGTTAAGCAAGCTAAATATTATCCAACTTCTATACATGCAAACAAGATATTAATATTGCAAAAAACTAAGTTCTTCGAAAAACAGCTCGAATTATTTAACTTGTTCTTTCAAGTTTAGTTTATTGTTATATTGTCAAAGTTTAAAACAAATTTATCGAATTGCTTTGCAATTATTTTCGAAGCATATAATTTAAACAAGATTATTACAAAATTATTTTTATTTAAAGATAGCTTGTAGTCTTCTCAAAAGAATTTCGACGCAATTGTTGATAATATTACAATAACATTCGATAATAAGAAATCTTTTATATTATTTATTGTTAAAGACAACAGTTTTAACTTAATTGTTAAATTCTTTTAACAACTTATTAACGCGCAACAAATGCAATTGAAGTACAATGATTAAAATTTTAATATCAACTATTGTTTTTAAGTATATTAATTAATTAATACAACTCTTGTAAAGACAATCGAATAATTGCAAATTAAGAAGCAAATTAAATAAATGATACAATATCTTTATTATGTTGTTAATATAAAATCTTAGTCTTAATTCAAAATAGTAACTATCAAAATAAATTAAGACTACTTTATTCTTTAATTCTTTGACGAAGTTTACGCAATTAAGTTTGATAGATAGCAACAATTTGTTGATAGTAAAAGTTATTAGAGAGACAACTTAAAGATAAGTTGTTGTCTATTACAAATTATATAGCGCAAATTTAAAACAATTGTTTATCGAATTTTAGAAATAGTATTAAGTTAAATTATATATTTTTGACAATTTGTTGCAATTAAGATAAACAATATGTTATAACAAATTTATAACAAAAGATTTTCTTACTATTCTGCGCAAATAGATTGTTGAATCTACTACTATTTTAAAGAGAAGCAAAAAGATTTAGAATTCGACGTTGTTAACAATAAAAGATATTATTAAAAAGCTATTAATTAAACAAAGTACGCAAAAAACTTAATTAATAAGAACAAAACAATCTATTTACAAAAAATAAAAATTAAGATCGATACTTTAGTAATTTAATATTTAATTTTTTATTTAATCTAATATTGTTTCGAACTTACAATGCATCTTATTTTAAGTAACAAGAATTAAGTAAAATTCTTTAAAGCTTGTTAATTATTACAATACTTAGCAAGAAAAAGAGTTAATTCTATATTAAGATATTTTAGTATTTTTGCTTTTCTTCAAATTAATCTTGCATACAATTTTCTATATTCTATATTTAATTTTGATTTTTCTCAAAGTTCGAACAAACTTCTTTGTTAATTTCTTTTATTTTGCGTTCTTATATTACGAATATTTAATTTAACATATATTATATATAGAAGACTTTTAGATTTATATTCGAAAATAATATTAATGCACGCAAGATTATTAAGATCTTTGATACAATAGGAAAAATTAATATATTAATAGAAAGTTAACAATATATCTATTCGAAAAATCTATATTAAATAATGGTAACAAGTCGACAAATATATTAAATTCTTATTTAGTATACTATAGACTTTGCGAAAGATATTGCGAAAAACTTCGAAAACTTTTTTAAAGAAGTCTCTTGCAATAATAATAACAATATAAACAATGTTAACAAAGCAAATAAGAAAAACAAAATCTTGAAAAACGTATTTTCTAACGCTATTAATAATAAGTTCGAGAATTCTAAGAATAATATTTTATTACTTTAAAAACGTGCACAATTATCGAAGTTTTTCGCAAATACTAAGAAAAAAAGAAATTGAAATTTTAAAGATAATAGATTTCAAAAGCTTTTTGTATTGCTTAACGTGTATATTAATCTTTATATTGTTAATATAACGTGCAAGTATATTACGATCATAAATGTAAACGTTCTAATATATAAGATAAAATATATATAAATAATATTTAAATAAGTCTATATTAACTAATACGCTTTTTAGATTTTTTAAGACTATAACAAATTACGCAATATTATTAAATCTTATAAGTTATCTCTTTGCGCAAGACGTTATAAGTTAATTTATGCGTCTTAATTTTTGTTAAGGCTTGAGAAACATATTCGAAATTAATAAAGACTTTGATATTGCTTAAAGACTATTATCTACTGTTAATAAAAAGCTTTTTATTATTAAGCAAACAAATAATTGACAAAAATATAGATGAACTTTATGCAATAATTTGCGATAATTTATATGGACAAGTTTAATTCTTTTTAATCGATTTTAGACTCTTCGACACGTTTGTTATAAATACAATATTAGATTCTTTAAGACTTTTGTTTTAGCATCTCTTTATTTAGAAATTACTAAATATCTATATACAAAACTACGATAAGCAAGTTGTCAATCTAAACTTCGAGCGCTTTAAATAATATATTAACATTGTCTTTATTAATAAGTTAATATTCTAAATGCGTTTTTTATAATTTTAGTTAAACTAATATTTATTAGAAACAATAATCGACGTATTTACAATATAAGAAACTATATAATAATTAAAGTTAAAAAGAGTTGCTTAAGTTAATACTTCTTGTATTTATATTGTTGCTTAAAGTACATCTTTATTGTAATAAACATTATATAGCAAATATATAAGAATAAAAATTCTTTGTACAATTCTTTGCTAGTGTGACCGTTGGATCGGGTCGAACACATTTTTTTTTGTTCAACTCGAGGATTCGGATAGACTTCTTCGTTCAACTCGAAGCTAAATTAATTAATTGCGCTACGCAAACTAGCTTAAATCGAGGAATTCTTTTCTTTGTTTGAAAGCACGCTAAATTCTCTATAGAACGACCTAATTTTGATAAAATACGTATAAAATACAAGAAAGTTATGAATTTTTAAAAATTTAAGGTTTTTTAAAGTTAAGCTTCCCGAGCCCGATTACTTAGCGATTCCCCCGCGAAATCGAGCCCAACGGTCAGGCTATTAACAAATAGTAATATAGAATTGTTATTTTTATTATTTAAATTAATTGTTGCTTTTTTATATTTTAAAGATTTTATACTTTATATTGTTAACAATAATTTATTTATTAGATAGCAATTTCGATTGTTAATTTATTTATTATTATTTTCTCAATTTATAGCAATAATAAAAAAAGTACCAATAGAGTTGCTATTGTCTTTTTTTTGTATATAGAGCAAAATAATATTTTGTAATTTAATTTTCTTATTTTTGTCGAATTTGTTATTTTTATTTTCGATTTTTATATACAAAAACTCTATTTCGAGTAAATACTATACAAAAAAATAGAATAAAAAAAGATAAATATTGAATTAGTTATTATTATATAGTCTAATAAATAAAACTTTAATCAAATTGTTTTTTAAAAATTTAATAGCAACAATATAATATTAGATAAAATTAAGTTGTAAAATTATATTATTGTTAATAGCAATATATCTAGATTGCTATATTTTGTAAAAAAAAACTTAATTATATATTAAAATAAACAATAATATTAATTTTAACAATAATAAAACTAATAATTTGTCGATTTTTGTATTCGAATACTTATACTATATTATAATTAATTTTTTTTTTAGTTTTATTAAAATATATATATTTTAATTTCTTTATTAATTTTTTTCTATTTAAGATTGTTATTCTCTAAGTTCTACAAGACTTAAACAAATTATTATTATTGCAATTGTATAAATAATTAAAATACTAGATTACAAAAGTTTCTAAAAAGAAACATAGATTTTAAAAAATTATATATTAAATATTATTTAATAAATATCTAGTTTTATTTATTATTTTCTCGATTAATTATCTTATAACTATATTGTTTAAATTTTAATTAAATTTTAGGTTTTTGAAAATTATAAATTTTTAAAATTAAGAAATCGATTAATTCCAAATATTTGCTACTTTATAAATTTTTTATTATTAATATAAGTAAAATCTGTGTTTTTGCTATTGTTTTTAATATCTATACTAAAAATTCTACTATTAGCGCAATTAAAAATATTAAAAATATTTTTATTTATATTGATTTTTTTGCTATAAGCAAAAACAATAACAATAAAAAAAAAGCAATCTTGTTTTATACAATTGCTTTTATAATTAGTATTATTCAAAAATATAAAAATTGTATTTCAAATTTTGTATCTCGAAACTTTGTTTTTTTCTCTAGTTCGAATACTAGCAATATTAATTAAGATTTTGTATAAAATAGATATTTTTAAAAATAAATTTTTTAATATCTAACTTAAATCTAATTTAGAATAGATATTCTTAAAAATTAAATTTTTAATATCTAAAAATTAAAATAATTTGAATTTGAATTAAATCTAATTTTTCTATAGAAAAAATTTTAATATTCGAAAATTAGATCTAATATAAAAATAGTTGTTTTTTAGACAAAAAAATTTTAATATTCGAAAAATAATCTAATTTAGATTTAAATTATATAGAACAATTGTTTCTTAAAAAAAACTTTTAATATCTTAAAAACAATCTAAATTAAATATAAATTAAATTTAATCTAAATCTGATC